>Ga0209060_10000353_pt1 | contig 93040 bp, 85 predicted proteins | sample Coa_R1_8_FD_187155 | JGI IMG/M metagenome (GOLD analysis project Ga0209060, IMG submission 187155) | Surface soil microbial communities from Centralia Pennsylvania, which are recovering from an underground coalmine fire - Coalmine... | ecosystem: Environmental > Terrestrial > Soil >... | reverse complement strand
TTTTGCCGGGTCCGAGGGCGGTTTCGTCCGCACCATGTCCCGGCTGCAACTGGCAAGGACTGCTGTGCTCGTAACTTCGGGGGTCTCTCGCCTCTTGACACGGGGGCCCTCTACAGATAAGGGGGAATGGAGATGGCGCGTACCATGGCCCCCGGAATGCCGCAGGAATCCGCCGCCGCTGCCGAGGCAGCAAAAGTACCGATTGCAGCCGGAGCAGTCGGAACCGTCATCGAGTGGTACGATTTCGCCGTCTACGCGTATTTTGCGGCATTTCTCGGCCGCAACTTCTTCCCCTCAACGGTCGCCTACCGGTCATTGCTGCTCGCTTTTGCCGTGTTCGGGGTCGGCTTCTTCATGCGACCTGTAGGCGGTGTAGTCTTCGGCCATCTCGGCGACAAGATTGGTCGCCGCAACGCGCTCGCGGCGACGATTATCCTGATGGGCATCGCGACGTTTCTTGTAGGGATTCTTCCTACCTACGGCCAGATCGGAGTGCTCGCGCCGATTCTGCTGGTGCTGTTCCGGCTCTTTCAGGGATTCTCGGCCGGTGGGGAATGGGCCGGCGCCGCGGCGTTTCTCGTGGAGTATGCGCCGCACGAGCGCCGCGGCTTCATCGGTAGCTGGCAGCAAGTGAGCGTGGGGGGCGGCTTCTTGCTGGGGTCGGCCATCGCGACACTGCTCACCTCCGTCATGTCGCCCGAGTCGCTCGCCGCTTGGGGCTGGCGCATTCCGTTCTGGTCGGGCCTCGTGATGGCAGCGATTGGGCTCTACCTGCGATTGAGGGTCGAAGAGACCCCTAAGTTCCGTGCGATCCAGCAGGCCGGGCAAATCGCAGCCTCCCCGATCGCCGAGGCGTTTGGGAAGCATTGGCGGTACTTGTTGATCGTCGTGGGCTTCACCTTGAGCGGCACCGTCGCTTACTACGTGTTTCTCGCGTACTTCCCCACATACGTTTCCGCTGTCCTGAAACTGCCGCTTCGCACGGCGTCAAGCATTAATACGATTGGCCTGATCCTCTTCCTCATCATGGTGCCATTGCTCGGCATCCTCTCCGATCGCATCGGGAGACGCCCGATCCTGCTGGCGCACGGGGCGGCAGCGATCCTCCTGCCGTACCCGCTGTTTCTCTGGATGGCCTCACGACACTTCGGCGTGATCCTCATCGCGCAGATCATCGGCGTCTTCATCCAGGCGCTCTTCTCGGGTGCCTGTGTCGCGGCCTACGTCGAGATGTTCCCGACCCGCGTACGTTATACGTCGATCTCGATCCCCTACAATCTGACCGTGGCGGCGTTCGGCGGCACGGCGCCGTTCATCGCTACATTCCTCGTCGCGACCACAAAGAATAACCTGTCCTTCACCTACTATCTGATCGCATCGGGAATCGTTTCCTTCCTTACCTACCTGTTGGCGGTGAAGGAGACGTACAGGAGCGAACTCGCGTAATACCTTGGCATCGCTCGGGTTCTCGAACGGGGCCGGCGCGCTGGGCGTGGCGGTCGGGTCGCGTAATCGCATTTCGTCACGTTACTACAGGCTTGATCAGCAAGCCGAAGCAGTGGGTGCGCAGCGGCCGCACCGCAGACAATAGAGGGTACAGTACGGGAAGGAGCGGTTCCGGCAGACGCCGCGCAATCATCGAAATGAGCGTCAGGCTGCACAACCGGACGTCGAAGTCCGGAAACAGTGCTTGAATCTTTTTTCGAGGAATACCGCGCACATTCGGATTCCGGGGGTTATTGTAAATGAAATCGTACCATAGGATTGCCCGGCCGGGACGCAAGACCCTGCACATTTCGTTGGCGACCTTCTTCCTGACTTCAGGACTGACGATGGAGGTAAAGACGGTATGCTGACAGACAAGATCAAATGATTCATCCGGCCATGGCAGGGCGATGGCGTCTCCGCATCGCACGTCCAGGTTGGGATTGAGAGAACGAGCATAGTCCGCTGCCGCGGGACGCAAGTCGATGCCGGCGAGATTTTCTGGCAGCGCCCCCCACTGCAGGAACTGTCGCAGCATGTTCCCGTCACCGCAGCCAACATCCAGAATGCGGAGTCCTGCAAGCGGGCAGTAGCCGGCTCGGGCGAGCGTGGTGAGCGTCGCCCGATGACGCTCCTGAATCCTGCAGAGATGGGCCATGTTCTCGTACGTGAAGAACGTCAAAGGGAACTGCTCTCGATGCCGTCGATACGCCTCGAGGATGGTGTCAAATTCGTCCATACGCGCTCACCCCTGGGCATCGATTCACCCGGCCTCACGCTTCACGTCCCGCAAAACCGCCGCATCGGGTGACCGTGCAGTCAAAGAGTCGATCATCCTCGCACCCTTCCGGCTATGAGGCGCGCGCATGAGACTACGGCTTGAGCGGGAGGTGCCGCGGTCGTCACCAGGAAGTCCCAGAGGGATTGGGAGCGCCATCCTTGTTCAAGGGGGTCCGCAGCGTATGATTTCACGGCCGGTGGCAGGCCCATGAGTCGACGCCGTCCGCGCCGAGCGCAAGCGGAGTCTGCACGATGACGTCAACGGGCTCGCCGCGCCGTCGCGCCCTCGGAAGGATACACACGGGGGCCAACAACATCGTCCCCGTCTTTCGCCACGCGACTTGCTGTTCTCGGCGCCCCCTGATCTTTCGTTCCCAGAGGATCGTGACAGTATTCAGTGCACGAGGATCCCAGCCTGTCGCGTCCACCAGCGCCGTGATACCGAGATCTCCCGGCGGATGACGCCCTTTCGAGCTTGGGTGTTCGCAGGTCGATGTCAACATCCGTTTGCTCCCCCAAGCCACCACACCCGGATCCGCATTCGTCCGTAGGTGGGGGACAAGCCCCTCGCTGGGCGGCCGCCGGCGTCAGATTATCGCATATATCCCTCCCGCATCGCGTACGCGATCGCGTGGGTCCGGTCATGCACGCCGATCCGCTCAAAAATGGTGCGCAATCGGGCCTTGACCGTGCTCTCCGAGATGTAGAGGCGGCGGGCGATGTCCTTGTTCGTGGTGCCTTTCGCCACTTCCACGAGAATCTCTGTCTCGCGCTTCGTCAACCGGCCGGTGGAAGAGGTCTTTCCTTTCTCGCCATTCGCGAACTGGGCAAACTGATCGAGCATTCGTTTCGCGACACTCGGGTCGAGTATCGCCTGCCCGTTGCGAAGTGTGTGGATCGCTCGCAAAAGGTTCTCCGGGAGAATATCTTTGAGAACATATCCCGACGCGCCGGCGCCCGAACACCGTGGCGTCATCATTCACCGCACTCAAGATCAGCACGCTGATGCGCGGGCTGATCCGCTTGATCGCCCGGCACACCTCGATTCCGTTCCCATCGGGAAGCGCGACGTCCATGATCGTGATCGAAGGCTGCAGGCGCGTACACTGCTCGAGCGCCTCGGCGGCCGTGCCGCTCATGCCCAGAAGTTCGATCGAGGAATCACGCTGGAGGACACGCTGCAGTCCCACCCGGGTCACCGGGTGAGGCTCGACTATGAGTACCCTCGTTCTGCCGCTCACTACCCAACCTTTGAACCCGAAGGCCTTCGGATCCGAACCATTTAATATGCGATTTCCGCCGGCTACGTGTGCCTCCCGGCATTACCGCCGGGCGGCCACTGGCGACGATAACTTACGCCAAAGCCGGCGCTCAATTATGCTGACCCCGCAGCGTCTCGGACACGCCGACCGTGGTCTCCCTCGACCGCCGGGGCGTGCGCGTCGTCGCTGTTGCCAGCCCCATCGGCCGACGTATTGCGCGGTCCCGATGCCGCCGCCGTGGGGTTGGCAGCAACCTTAACATAAAGCCCATGAAATTATCAACGCGCTTGCGGCGCAATGGACGTGAATCCAGCAGGGTGATGACTGGAATTTCGAATCAACGGCGCACACTGTGAGTTTGCACAGGCGGTACCTTCCCGAAGCACCTTCTTACGAGGCGCACGGCCTCATTCGACTCGGCGAGGGTGTGACCTCGCAGGATGCCCTGTCACGGGCGGTGAGAGGAGTTTCATAATCGTTAACATCGATCGAAACGCCTCCTCACATTTCTGCGGCCGCAGAGATATTGTCACAGAACTTTTCGAGATGCATTGGTCAGCGGAGCTCGCAGCCTTGCTCGGAGCAAGCCGGCGAACTTAACCGCGTCCGCGCGCGGGCGTCCTCCCCAAATGGTCACGGGTTCTTGGAGGATCGTCAGGGTCGAGCCACGCCGCGAAGACCTGCTCGCGCGGGGCTGGGATGATCTTCCGGATTATGAGCCGGTCCTGGCGCTCGTCGTCCACGTCAGCGGCTCGCCCCGGTTCGGGCGCGAGCGTGAGCGGCGCCGGCGTCGCCGCGGCGACGGACAGCGGCACGCCGCTCCGCCTGCCGCCGTTTCGTGACGTGGCGGGCGAGCGCGTCGAGGCGCGATTCCCAGAACGCCTTGTGCCGCTCCAGCCACGCCGCCGCTTCACGGAGGCGTTCGGTTTCCAGTCGGCAGTAGTGCTCGCGCCCGACGACGTCCCGGGCGACGAGCCCGGCGCGTTCCAGGATCTTGACGTGCTTGGAGATGGCGTTGAGCGAGACTGGGAACGGCCGGGCGAGGTCCGTGATCCGGGCCGGCCCGCGCGCGAGCGCGTCGAGGATCGCGCGCCGCGTCGGGTCGGCCACGGCCCCGAAGACCCGGTCAAGTTCCGGTCGATGATATTGAACCATTCGGTTGAATTATGTGCAGTGCCTCGAGCCGCTGTCAAGGGCGTGCTTGCACTGGAGCCCCTCCCACGCCAACCGGATCGCCACTGAAGGGGACGGCGCACGACGGCGGGACCGGCACCAGGATGCGGGATGCCGATTCCAGAAGAACGCTGTGGCTGCCTCACGGTGAACACGCGACGCGTCCTCGACTCCGGTGCCGACGCGGCGCCGCGTGTCGGGCAGCACCCGTACGCAGGACAACGAGGAGCCTACAACGGCGTCTCTCTCCGCCCGCCTCGATTCCTGCCTGGAAGCGCTGCCGCTCGCCTATCCGGGGCCGGGCGGTGCGTGTGCCGTCGTCCGCAAGGGCGAGGTGCTGGCCCGCCACACCTGGGGCTGGGCCAACGCTGAGCGGCGCATCGCCTTCACCCCGGGCACGCTCTTTCGTATGTGCTCGATCACCAAGCAGTTCACGTGTGCGCTGCTACTGGATCTCTTCCCCGATCCGTCGATGCTGGACGGAGATGTGCGCGAGCGCTTGCCGCTGCTGCGGGAGGCGCCGCCGAGCGCCCTCCACCTGTGCCATAACCAGTCGGGTCTGCGCGATTACTGGGCGGTGGCGATGCTCCACGGTGCGCCCGCCGAGGCGCCGTTCGGCAACATCGAAGCCGCCCGCATCGTCGGTCGCGAGCGGACGCTGCAGTTCACGCCAGGCACACGCTACTCCTACTCCAACCAGAACTTCCGCGTGCTGTCCGAAATCCTGCAGGAGCGGACCGGTCGCAGCTTCGCAGAGCTGCTGCGCAGCCGCATCTTCGAGCGTGCCGGCATGGCCAACGCGTTGCTTCTCGCCGATACCCGCGCCATGCCAGATGGCACGGAGGGTTACGAGGGCGCGCCCGCGACCGGCTTCCGCGCTGCGGAGAATCGGATCTTGTGGACCGGCGACGCCGGCGTTGGCGCCTGCCTCGATGACATGATCGCCTGGGAGCGGCACATCGACGGTACGCGCGACGATGCAGCGGCACTCTACAGCCGGCTGTCCGTTCCGGTCACGTTCGCCGACGGGGCCCCGGCCGTGTACGGCTTCGGGCTGTATCGAACGATCGAATTGGGCCGCGCGGCCACCGGCCACGGCGGCGCGTTGCGCGGCTGGTGCAGCCACCGTCTGTACGTACCCTCGGAACGCGTCTCCGTGGTCGTCATGTTCAACCATCTTTCGGATCCCTATGAAGCGGCGATCGATCTGCTGGCCGCGGTGTTGGGCGAAGACCGGCGTGCACCTGCAGTCACGGCTCCGATACCGGATTGGCTCGGTGCCTACGTCGAGCCGGAGACTGGCCTCGCCGTCCGCATCGACGCGGCAGGGGGTGGGCAGGTCCGTCTCCGCTACGGCAACCGCCCCGAACGCCTCGACCCGCAGCCGGATGGCACAGCCAGATCCGCCACCGCGCGGCTGCGGTTCGACGACGGCGGCCTGTGGATGGACCGGCTGCAGGAGAATCAAAGCTCGCGCCTGCGCCCGCGCGACGGCGCGCCGACCAAGGATGTTGCCGGTCGCTACCGCTGCGAGGAGTTGGACGCCGAGTTGACCGTGACCGATGCTGGCCGCGTGCTCTACGGCGGCTTCTCGGGGTTTCTCGGCCAAGGGCGGATGGAAATGCTCGAGCCGATCGGTCCGGATCTGTGGGCGCTTCCCTGCCGGCGTGCGCTGGACCACTCGCCGCCCGGCGACTGGACGCTGTCCTTCCAGCGCAGCGATGCCGGGCGGGTGACCGGCCTCGAGGTCGGCTGCTGGCTAGCCCGCCGCCTGCCATACGTTCGCGTCGCGTGAGGTCTGGTCTTCGCGATTCTGATCGTCCGACTTGCTGCCGCATTGGGTCAAGCCGGCGCTCGTGGTCGAGGTGGGCTACCGGGAGCGGCCGGCACACGGCCTACATCACTGATCGCTGAACGCGTTGCGAGCCGGCACGGACCCTCGGGAGGTCAATCTTCCTCGCAAATCCTGAGGCGGCATTAGTTGGTTCTAAGACCGTAGCGCAGCCGTCCGGTGCTTGGGCCAGGCCGGGCATCGGAGACTTCCCAACGCAGGAGCGTCGTGGCATCCCCGATGTCGCAGCATGCTACTAAGCCGTTGTGCCGTTTCGGAGAAGCGTTTGGAACAGGCGCAGATCAGAGGGATTGCATTTGGGGATCAAACGACCATTAGCAGAGTTTGAGTGGCCTCTGCGCGCCACGAAACGGCGTTGTGCGCACACATAGGTGACGGATCACGGTGCAGAGTTGGGACCATCGAGGCGCCGTCATAAAGGAGGGCAGAAGATAATGCGTTGGTTCGCCAGCGTGCTCATGCTCTGCATGATCGGTTTTGCTGTAGCTCTTCCCGGGTGGGCGGCTCCGCCGAATCAGTCGCTCGCGGTCGAGTTCAACGGGCTTAACCTCCCCTCCGGGGGCGCCACGACGACGACGACCGGGACGCTCGGCGGGCTGTCTACGACCCTGTCAATGACGGGCACGTCGACCGCAGGCACGTTTGCCGAGACGGTCACGGGGCTCAGCCCGCAGTTTGGACAGTTGAGTGGCACGTATTCGTGTTCTGTAGGGGACTGCTCGCTGCAGATCACCTCGGCCACGGGTGTGTTTGCCAACGTGACGGGGACGTCGCTGTCTTTGAACGTGTCGACACCGACCGTCGGGGTTCTCGCCACTACGCTTTCGAATCCCGGGGCGTGGGTGTCGACGGTCGCTCACGCGGCCGCGGCGATGAAGGCAGACGGGACGTTACCGTCGGGCGTATCGGTGGGCGATCTGGTCAGCCAAGCAGCACACAACGAAAAGGAAGTACAAGCCCAGGCGTCGGGCACCGGGCAGGGCAATAACAACGGACACGGCAATAGCAATGGAAACGGCAATGGCAACTCTGGGCACGGGAACGGCGGTGCAAACGGTGGTGGCAATGGGAGTGGCAACGGTGCTGGAAACGGCAATGGCGCCGGTGGCGGGAACGGGAACGGCAACAGTGGGGGCGGCAATGGTGCGGGCAACGGCAACGGCGCTGGCAATGGCAACGCCGGAGGGAACAGCAACGCCGGAGGGAACGGCAATGCCGGTGGGAATGGTAATGCCGGTGGGAATGGTAATGCCGGAAACGGTAACGCTGGTGGCAATGGTGGTGGGAGCAGTCAGGGTCACCACTAAATCGAATGAGATAGTCTAGGAGTTCCACCCCCAAGGAGCGTGGAGGGAGTCCCGGACCGAATCTGGGCTCCCTCCACCTCGTAATCGCAGTCGCCTGACAGGCCGCGGCGCTTGCAGGCGCGACCCCGCTACCAGGCGCGACCCGGCTGGGGCTGGAAGTGTGGGAGGTGACGCCGTGAGCGTGTACACGAACAGATCGCGCTCCCGCTATCACCCATACCGACAATAGGATCGGCGTCGTCGGCGAACGCTCTCAATTTCGTGTCCGAGGGAATGCCCCAACTCGTCGGAACCGCGCAGAGGGTCGACGAGATGCTGGGTTGCGCCCCTGCGACCTGCGCCGGTGCGGTAGACTGAACTATACATGCAGAGTCACGATCGTGACCCGAGGGCGCTCCTCGAGGCAGCGGCCTCCATCATCCGATTGCGGTATCGCCCTGGGTTTCACCACGTCGGAGCCGCGCTCCGGACTAAGACCGGTGCTGTATTCTCCGCCGTGCACCTCGAGGCGACCGTGGGCCGAATTGCAGTCTGTGCCGAAGCCGTTGCGCTCGGGATGGCGGCCGCCGCCGGCGATACCGACGTCGCAATGATCGTGGCGGTGAACCAGGCCGGCGACGTTGTCGCCCCGTGTGGTATGTGCCGAGAGCTGATCTCAGACTACGCCCCAGATGCGCTGGTCATCGTTCCCGGCCCGAACGCGGACGGGCCGACCATCGTGCCGATCGGACAGTTGTTGCCCAACAAGTATCGCCGTTAGCAACCACCCCGGTAACGTGCCCATGTCGATCTTGCCCATCAAACTCACCACGAGCACGCGACGCGCCCTTGGCCGTGTGGGGCTCGACAAGCCCGGGCCGACGCGCTTCCCGAAGCCGTTTCAGCCGATGCTCGCGGAGGCGGGCAAGGAGCCGTTCGACGACCCGCGCTGGACATACGAGCCGAAGTGGGACGGGATCCGGATCGTCTCGTACATCCGCGGAGAACGCGTCCGGCTGCTGTCGCGGAGCCTGCAGAACTTCACGGGCCTGTTTGCGCCAATCGCGGAGTCGCTGGCGGCCGTTGCCATCCCGGCTGTCCTGGACGGGGAGGTCGTGGCCGTGGACGCCGAGGGTCGTCCGGATTTTGCCATGCTCCAGCAGTGGCTGCGGCCGGGCAGGCAGCCTCGCGTCGGCCACGTGACGTACGTGGTGTTCGACTGCCTGCACGTGAACGGGCACAACCTCAAGGAGCGGCCACTTCAGGAACGGCAGGACGTCCTCGCTGCGCTAAAACCGGTTCTCACGAGCGACGCCGTGCGCGTAACCGATCCGTACCCAGGCGCGCTTGGTACGTTCGTCTATCAGGAATGCCAGCGGCACGGCCTCGAGGGCGTGGTCGCCAAGCGCCTTGCGAGCAAATACCACCCGGGCAAGCGGACGAAGGACTGGCGCAAGATCGCGTTCCGCCGGCGCGAGGAGTTTGTCGTCGGGGGCTATCTCTCGTCGGCGCCGGGCCGGCTCAGCACGCTGATCGTGGGCCAGTACGATCGCAAGGGCAAGCTCATCTACGCCGGCCTGGTCGGCAGCGGTCTTTCGCTCCAGGCGCGTCGGGGCATGCTCGACCGCCTAAAGGCAACCGAGACCGAGAGATGTCCGTTCACACCGGTGCCGGTGCTCCGCGATCACGAAGGGGAGCCTCGCACAGACCTCCCGCCGCACTGGGTCATCCCGGCTCTGGTCGTCGACGTCGAGTATAAGGAACGTCTCGTGGATGGTCTGCGGCACCCGTCGTTGAAGGAATTGCGCCCCGACAAGGAAGCGCGCACCATACGGCAACCGCCGAAGGGTCATCTTGGCGCGCTGCGATAGCGATCCGCTCTGGAGAGAGAACCCGTGGGGCGATGTGTGGGAGGATCACTCGTCCGGAACGACGCGGACGTGGTGAACGAGGCAGTGATGAACGGGTATGAGCCCGCTGCTTGATGGATTTCCCGTCAGCCGGCAAGGCACCGGCTGCGATCCGGGGGCGGCATCTCGGACGCGCTCGTGCTGGCCTTTGAGGACCTGAGTGCGGCGGTCTCCTGCAAGACTGAAGCCTTGGCGCTTGGCGCCGCAGGACCGCAATCCGGTGCGATCGAACGGGCTTCAAGGATCATCGTGAAGCGCCCTCGTCGGAAGCGAAGCCGTCCAGCGCCGTCGCCGCGGCGGGCGCCAGAGCGGCCTCGGGTCGTGACGGGCGACGGTACCCCGCGCGCCGCGGCACCGCGGCACAATCTTCCCACGCAACTCACGAGCTTCGTCGGCCGGGAGCACCAAGTCGCCGAACTAAAGGAAACCTTGACGCGGATCCGTCTGGCGACCCTCACGGGAGCCGGCGGCTGCGGCAAGACCCGGCTCGCGCTGCGCGTCGCGGCCGACCTGGTGGATCGATACGCTGACGGCGTCTGGCTCGTGGAGTTAGGGCCACTGTCTGACCATGCCCTGGTAACGAGCGCCTTTGCATCGACGCTACGGATCGCCGAGCGTCCCGACGAAGGACTGATCGATACACTGTGCGCGCACCTTCGCGATCGGTCCGTGTTGCTTGTTCTCGATAACTGTGAGCACTTATCCCCCGGGCTCGGCGCAGCTGTACGCGCCGTGCTGCAACGGTGCCCGGGTGTCACGGTGCTCGCGACAAGCCGCGAGCCGATAGGGATCGCGGGAGAGACGATCTGGCGTGTGCCGCCCCTTTCGGTCCCCGATACGGCCGCGTCGGATCCGGACCACCTGACTCAGCACGATGCGGTGCGCCTGTTTGTGGAGCGCGCGAGGTCGAGCCGTCCCGGCTTCACGATCACGCCGCAAAACGCCGCGGCGATCGCCCATGTCTGCCGCAGCCTGGACGGGGTGCCGCTTGCGATCGAGTTCGCCGCCGCCCGCGTGAAGGTGCTGAGCGTGGAACAAATTGCGACCCGGCTCGACAAACGCTTCGACCTACTCAAGGCGGGATACCCGGCCTCGCTCCCGCATCAGCAGACATTGCGGGCGGCGATGGATTGGAGTTACGAGCTCCTATCGCGGCGGGCTCAAACCATCCTGCGGTCTCTCGCCGTGTTCGCCGGCGGCTGCTCGTTAGAAGCGGCGACGGCCGTGTGCGGCGGCGGCGATGTTGAGGAGGCCGAGATGGTCGACCTGCTCACGCAACTGGTTGACAAATCCTTGCTCGAGGTCGACATGAGGAGCGGGGAGGCTCGGTACTGGTTGCTCGAGATCGTGCGCCAGTACGCCTCCGACAGGCTGGAGGAGTCCGGGGAAGCGCCATCCGCCCGGAACCGCCACCGGGACTGGTACCTTGCGCTCGCCGAGCATGCCCGGGGGGACTTGGTGACGGGGCGGCGGCATGTGTTCTGGTTGTCGCAGCTCGAGCGCGAGCACGATAACCTTCGGGCCGCGCTCCGATGGAGCGCCGCGGATGCCGAGGGAGCGGCCCAGGAGCTGCGACTGGCGGGCGCTCTCCACTGGTTTTGGTTCCGGCAGGAGCACTGGAGCGAAGCGCGGGGGTGGTTGGCGCATGCCCTCGGGCGCGCAGCGAACGCGCCGGCGTCCGTGCTGCCGATGGCGTTCGCAGCCGCCTCGCATTTCGCTTGGCGGAGTGGTGACCACGGGCAGGCGATCGCTATCGGGGAGAGGGGTCTCGCGATTGCGCGGGACCTCGCCGACCAGGAGGCGGTTGCTGTCTTGGCCGATACGGTGGCGGTTGCGGCGGTGTATGGGGGCGACGACCATCGAGCCGAACGCCTCGTGCACGAGGGCCTCGGGCTTGCATCAGAGCTGGGGAACCGCTGGCTTCAGGGCTTGTTTCTCGTCGACTTGGCCCAAATCGAAGAACGCCGCGGCAACTACGACCGCGCCATCGCACTCCACGACCAGAGTATCGCGATGTTTCGCCAGACCGAAGACGCGTGGAGCCTTCCCTACGCGTTCCGCAACACCGCGCGCGTGTGGCTGCATCAGGGCGACCACGAGCGCGCCGCGGAGTCGTTTGCACAGAGCCTGCGACTGTGCGAGAGCGCCGGAACGGCGGCGCGCTATCTCAGCAGTGAGTGCCTCGAGGGATTGGCCAGCACGCTGCTGACGCAACGTCGCGTCGTCCAGGCCGTCACACTCTTGGGAGCCGCTGAGGCGTTGCGCAATGCCATCGGGTGGCACCTGCCTCCCGAGGACCAGGCCCTCCATGATCACGCTGAGCGGACCTCGCGTGACCTGATCGGCGGGCGTGCGTTCGGTGACGCGTGGGCCGCCGGGCGGGCGATGACGGCCGAGCAGGCGATAGCCTACGCGCTCGCGGCTGTGGCGACGCCCGGGCCGGACGCCAATCAGCACGTGGCATGCCTGACACGCCGCGAACAGGAGGTCGTCGCGTTGGTCGCCCGGGGGCTCACGAATCGCGAAATCGCAGCGCGCCTGGTGATCAGTGAACGAACCGCCGAGAGCCACGTCCAGAACATCATGGGGAAACTCGGGGTGACGTCGCGGGGCAAAGTTGCTCGCTGGGCCGCCGAGCACGGATCGCCTCTCACGTAGGTCAACCCAGGGCTGCCGTCTCCGTACACCTCCGCGAAAGATCCGTACTCCATTTGCGTAGTTCTCCTGATGTCGCGTCGCCGATCCTCGCGTACCCTCATGATCAGCACCAGGTCACGGAGGCGCGGCGATGTTCAACGATAGCTTGACCGACTTTCTCGCCAGCGAGCGGATCCGCGGTTTCCGGCGCGACGCGCACCGCGAGCGGCTCATCGTGATGGCCGAATCCTTCCGGCGGGACCGCGGCTCGATGTTCACCCGGGCTCATCGGGGCCTCATGAGGCTCGCGCGCAAGATAAAGGTTTCGAGGAGCCAGGCGCACGGGGTTCCGATACCACCCAGCGCAGGGCCGGCGAGATCCGGCAAGGGGGAGGGCGTTCACGGGAGCGCCGCCGGCCTGCCACGTACCCGCTACGGTTGACGGCGACCCTGGCGATATGACACTCAGCCGGCCGTTCCGCTCCCTACGCAGCCGCAATTTTCGTCTCTACATCGTCGGGCAGGCAATCTCGAGATCGGGAACGTGGGTACAACTCATCGCCGAGAACTGGTTGGTGCTGCAGCTTGGCGGCGGTGGAATTGCTGTGGGCGTTACGACGGCATTGTATTTCGCGCCCCTGCTGGTGTTCGGTCCCTACGGAGGGTCGCTGGTGGATCGCAGCGACAAACGCGGCCTGCTCACCATGACGCAGATCACAAACGGGCTCCTGGCGCTGGCCCTCGGCGCCCTAGTTCTCGGCGGCCTCGTTCAGATCTGGATGATCTGGTCCGCGGCCTTCCTCACCGGGTGCGTCAACTCGTTGGACAATCCGGGCGGTCAGGCCTTGACCAAGCAACTGTGTGATGTGTCCGATGTTGCCAATGCGACGGCACTCGGCACGGCGGTCACCGGCGGCGCCCGAGCGATTGGGCCGGCGATCGGCGGGTTTGTCCTTGCAACGGGCGGGCCGGCCGCGTGCTTCCTCCTCAACGCCGCATCGTACGGTGCCGTTGCCGCTGCGCTCCGGATGATGCGCGGCGACCAACTCGTCGCAATGCGTCCGGCGGCAGCCTCGTCCGGTTCCCTCGGTGAAGGCTTCCGGTATGTCCTCGCCAACCGCGGTCTGTGGACCGTGCTGCTCATCGTCGCGATCGTCAACACGTTCGGGATGAACTATCAGGTGCTGCTCACCGTGCTCGTGGCACGCGCTTTCCATCTGGGGCCGGCCTCGTACGGCGTCACGATGTCCGCACTGGGAATCGGCTGGCTCATCGGTTCCGTCCTCGCGGCAAACTGGAACGACCCGACGGCTCGATGCGTGGGCATTTGGGCGGGCGCGATCGGTGCGGGCTGCGCGGCCGTCGCCGCCGCGCCGACATTCGCCATCACGGTCGCCGCGGTGGCCGCCATGGGCGTCGTCACCGGGCTGTTCGTATCGTCCAGCGCCGGTTATCTTCAAGTGCTTGCGCCCGACGACATGCGTGGCAGAGTCATGGCGCTCTATTTCATGGCGTTTCTGGGGGTCTCCCTGATCGGTGGACCTTTGATGGGCTGGGTCGCCGAGGCGCTTGGCCCACGAGCCGCGTTTCTGCTGGCCGCCCTGCCCTGTGCGGCGAGCACACGCCTCGCGTTCTATCGAGCGCCCCTCGCCGCCGCGAGCCCCGTCCGAGTCCACACGTGACTGCTGCGGGCGCGGCGATGGTAATGCCGCACCACTAGCCGATTGGTGGCCGCCAGGTTGCGGGAGCATAGTACGCATCTCCTTGATGCTCGAAGGCACGGGTCACCATTTCCTTTGTCCATACTGCCATGGGCAGGCCGGCAACGTCGTCGTGCGAGACAAATCGCAGGGCCGAGGCTTCCAATCGGTCGGGGCGGGCTTCGCCCGCCAGCCGCCGGACCCGAAAGACGATGGTCACATAGGACACGAGGTCGCCATTAGGGTAACGGATTTGGAACTCGGGGCCGCCGAAGACGCCGAGCACCTTGGTAGGCTCAACGAGCAACCCCGTTTCTTCCCAGCATTCCCGTACGGCGGCGTCCGCGGGGCTCTCATCAGGATCGACCGCGCCTCCGATGGTCATCCAGAGGCCGGATTCGGCGTCCTGCGCCAACAGCACTCGCCCGTGATCGTCGAAGAGCATGACCGTGACCGACTGGAGCACGAGCAGATCGTGGCCGATCTTAGCCCGTATGGACCGGATATACGGCGACGGGGGCATCAGGTGACGCTCCTTCCTGCTGATGTCCGCTTCTTCCGCAGTGGTCGCCTCGTGCGCTCCGCCTGACCCGAGGGACGCGCCGGTTGCGGGGTGCCGCGCCGGGTGCTGCGGTAGAGCTTTCTCGTCAACAGGATCTGGCCGATGTGGTAGCAGTCGTGCGCCGTCGATCCCATCAGCAACTGCGCCAGGCTGTACTTGCCGCGCCGCGACACGGCGAACATCGGCGGGTTGATCTTGAGGATCGCCGCGCGAAGGTCTTCGTGCAGCCTCCCGAGGGCCTCGATGGACCGGCGGAGTTGCGCGGCCGTCCGCCCGCCCGCCGGCCAGGCCTGTTTGGACTGGGGGCTCTCACCGCGCAACCGCAGCAGAATCCATTGCTTCCAGTGCGCCACGTGGTTGATCTGTTCCCAGACGGAGTGGGTGTACGGCCCCATCCGCCAGCCGGCTTCCGGAACCGTGAGGTCCCTGAGCGCCGCCTTCAGCGACTTGTGCGCCCAGTTCCACGACGCGAAGGTCGTCTCGACAAACCAGAGGATCTCGTCGCGCACCGGCGGCACCGGCTTAGCGTCCGCCGTACGGGTCTGATCACGGAGCGACATGATCCACCTCCCCTGCATCGATTTCGCGCCAGCCCTCGAAAGCCGACACCGCCGCCGCTGGCACCTCGCACACGAGGCGAGTATAACGAACCGCATCGGAAGCGCTGCGGGGCGGATGAGAAGTCACGGAACGTTCGGCCGGCGATGCAGGCGTAATACGAACGATTACTACCTCGACGGCGAACGCATGGAGATGTCGGGTCGCTTCGTGGACGGCCCATGGCGCTACGAGCGAATCCAGGGCCCCAGCCATTGGATCCCCCTGGACGCAGCCGGCCGGTTGAACCATCTGCTCGTCGAGTGGCTGGGCTGAATCGGTCAGTTCGCGGTGCCGAGCCCGCCGCCGACCTCCACGCCCGGCAGGCCGCCAAGCTGCCGCCCGACGAGCGCGGCGTAGAGCCCGCCGCGCGCCAGCAGGCCGGCGTGCGTGCCCGTTTCCACCAGGCGCCCGTGGTCGAGCACCGCGATGAGATCCGCGGTGCGGATGGTCGACAGCCGGTGGGCGATCACGATGGTGGTGCGCCCCCGCATCAGCTCGGCGAGCGCCTCGCGGATGAGTGTCTCGTTGATGGCGTCGAGATGTGACGTCGCCTCGTCCAGGATGAGCACGGGGGCATTCTTGAGAAACGCGCGGGCGATGGCGACGCGCTGACGCTGTCCCCCTGAGAGCTGCATCCCGTGCTCCCCGACGGTCGTTTCCAGGCCGTCGGGCAACGATGCCACAAACTCGCTCAGCGCGGCGCGCTCGATCGCGAGCGCGATCTCGCGGTCCGTGGCCTCGGGTCGGGCAAGCCGCACGTTGGCGTGCAGCGTTTGATTAAATAGGTAAGTGTTTTCGGCCACCAGCGCGATCCGGCGCCGGAGATGGTCGAGCTGGTACGTGCGCAGATCATGGCCGTCGAGGGTGATGATGCCCTCCCGCGGGTCCCAGAAGCGCAGCAGCAAGTTCGCCATCGTGGTCTTGCCCGCGCCGGACGGTCCGACGAGGGCCACCGTGGCGCCCGCCGGCACCTCCAGTGTGACCGACGCCAGGGCCGGATGCGCGGTTTCCGGATAGGCAAACGTCACGCGGTCGAATCGGATCGCGGAGCCGTGGGACGAGGGGAGCGCCGGCGTTTCGGGGCCGTCGGTGACGGCGGCGTGTTCGGCGTGAACCGCCCGTAGCCGGCGCGTCGAGGCAAAGGTGTCGGCCAATTGGCGGCCGACGTAGGAGATCTCGGCAATCGGCAGAAACGCCGAGACCGCGAGCAGCGTCAAGAGCGGGAGCAGGCCGGGGTCGAGCCTGGCGCGCACGGTCAGCAGACCGCCGGTCAGCGCGACGGCAAGGCCTCCAAGCCCGGTGACGATCTCCAATTGCGCGGTCTGCCACGATAGGTCGCGCAGAAACCGCAGGCGGACGGCATCGTAGGCGCGCAGCACGGTGACAAACTCCCCGCGGCGCCGGCCGGTTGCCTGGAACGCCACGAGCTCGGACAAGCCCTGAATCGTGTCGGTCACGTGCGCGGTGAGGCGGCCGAGCGCTTCACGCACGCGCCCTCCGATCTCGTCGATGCGCCGTCGCGCGAACAGGGGCTCCCACAGCGCGTACACGAGGAACGGCGCGAGCGCGGCGGCGGTCGGCCACGCAACGGCCGCGAGGACGGCGAGCACCGCGGCCGGGATCACGGCGGCCACCACGACCGGGGCGATCGTGTGCGCGAAGAAGTACTCGATGGTCTCGATGTCCTGCGTGGCCAGCCCCACCAGGTCGCCGGACCGGCGGCGTAACAGGTAGGCCGGCGCAAGGCTGTCCAGCTTTCGGTACAGGGCGATGCGCATGTCGACGAGCAGCCGGTACGCCACATCGTGGGCGAGCCACGATTCGACCCAGTGGAGAATGCCGGCGAGCGGCGCAACGATGGCGAGCACCACGAGATAACCGGCGTACGGCGCGTGGCGGCGGATGGCGGCGACAATCAAGGCGCCGGCGACGGCGACGCCGACGTAGGCGATCGTGCGGCCAAACGCGAGCGACACCGTGAGGGCGAGCCGCAGCCGGTGCGGCCGGACGAAGCGCATCAGCGCGGACACTGTGCGCCCGAATCCGAGCCGGTCGGCCCGCAGGATCGCATCCGGCGCCCCGGACACGCCGCCCCCGCTGGGGCCGCCCTGTACCTCCGGCGCCGGCTCACCGCCGTCGCTCCAGGCCGGCCTGGCCACCGCGTCCCGCTCGCGTGCCTGCTCGCCCATGAGCCGGCGATATGCGCCGTCCCGCCGCATCAGCGTTTGGTGGCGACCGCTTTCTACGACGCGGCCGCCGTCCATGACGACAATCCGATCGGTACTGATGACGCTCGAGAGGCGGTGCGCCAGGATAAGGGTGGTCCGGCCCACCATGAGCCGGTCGAGCGCTTCCTGGATAACCGCCTCGTTCTCCGCGTCGACCGACGACAGCGCCTCGTCAAGAATGAGGATCGGTGCGTTGCGGAGCAGCGCCCGTGCGATGGCCAAACGCTGGCGCTGTCCGCCGGACAGCTTGGCGCCGCGTTCTCCGATGCGGCTCCCGTAGCCGTCCGGCAGCGCCGTGATAAATTCGTGGGCGTTCGCCGTCCGCGCGGCCGCCTCCAGGTCCGCCGTGGTAGCGTCCGGTCGGCCGAGGCGTAGATTGTCCTCGATCGTGCCGTGGAACAGGTACGTGTCTTGCTGCACCACCGCGATGTGCGCCCGAACAACCTCCGGATCGATGTCGCGCAGATTTCGCCCCCCGATCCGCACCGTGCCGGCCTGCGGATCATAGAGCCGCATCAGGAGACGCGCGATCGACGACTTCCCGGCGCCGCTCATGCCCACGATGCCGATCCGCTCGCCCGCGGCGATTTCAAACGACAGGCCCTCCAGCGCGGCCCGCCGGCCGCCCGGATACGAGAAGTGCACGTCCTCGAACGCGATGGACGGCCGAAGCGCGGCGGGCCGGTCGCCACCGCGGGCCTCGAGCGGCGGGACCGCATCGAGGAGGCTCGTGATGCCCATCGCGGCGGCCTGACCCGTGAGGCCCTGGTGCATGACGGTGCGGAGGTCGCGCAGCGGCCGGAAGACCTCGGTCCCCGCCATGAGGACGACGAGCAGCGATGGGAGCGTCATGAACCCGTGCGACACGCGGTACGCGCCGACGGCGAGCGCGCCACCCGCGCCGAGCGCGATGGCCACGTCGGTGATCCCGCGTGTGATCAGGCTGATGGACAGCACGCGGATCATCGCGTGCGCGAGCGTCCGGGCGCGCTGTCCCAGCAGCCGGCCGTAGGCGGCGCTCTGGCCGAACGCCTTCAGGGTGCCGAGGCCCTGCAGCGCATCCAAAAACTCCGCGCTGAACGCCTTGGCCGAGGTGTCCTGTGCGTGCGACGCGGTCGAGGCCCAGCGATGAACGGTGGATGGCACCACGAGCCCCGCGACGGCAAACACGAGCATCACGGCCGCCGCGGGCACGTCCCACCACGCAATGAAGGCGAAGATGACGATCGGCGTCAGGGCCGCCACGCACAGTTGGGGAAGATACTGGCCGAAGAACGTCTCCAGTCGTTCGACACCGTCCACGACAGACAACGCGACGGCGCCCGTGCGCTCGCCGGCAAACCAGGCCGGCCCAAGCGCGGCGATCTTGTCGTAGAGCCGTCCGCGCAGGGCCTCCTGGACGCGCGCCGCTGTGCCGTGCGCGACGATCGTGCGGATATGCTCCAGCGCGCCGCGCAGGAGCACGGCGCCGACGACGGCGGCCCCAGGCCCGGCGAGGGCGCCGGCGGAGGTGCCTCTGAACACGAGGGCCAGCATCCACGCGAGCAGTGCAAACCGCGCGATGCCGATCCCCGAGCCAAGCAGCCCCAACGCAACCGCTGCGGCAATCCGCGCGCGATAGCCCCGGGTCCACTGCCAAAGCCGCCAGTCGAAATACATGGATGTCGTAGGTTACCGCTGATGACCGTGCGGGGCGACGCGACGCACGACATTGGTTCGAGCGCCCATCCCCGGGAATCGATCCCTACTTCACGCTCTTCGCGAAGAACGCCGGACGGTTCCTCCGTCGTAAGGCGCGCGGGCGCCGTCTACGAGCGAGTCGTTTTGCCGCCACACGACCGGCGGTCCGCGTGGTGGGGACTAACTGGTATACTGCTCCCAAATGGGTGCGGGGTTGCTCGTTGTGATCGGTCTCTGCGGCGCCGTCCTCGTATGGGCCGCTCGCAAGTGGTCCCGTGAGCATCCGAACGAACCCTTCACGACCACGGACCACCGTACGGACGTCCTCTCCCGCGCATGGCTGGGCGGCGGTGCCGACCCGGGAAACCTTGACTTCTATTTCCCGACGCAACGAGAGGACGGCGGCCGTGGGCGATGAGCCCTCGATTGACGTTCCCGAGACGCATCCTCCTGTACGCGTCCGCCCTCGTACCCGCAACTAATCTTATCGTTTTCTGCCGGCACCCGCACGTCGGGCTGCGGGTCACGCTGGCAGCGAGCGACCTGGAGATCGTGATCGTCGCGGGCGTCCTGGCGTACTGGCCCATTTGACAGGTCGCGGCCTGCGTATCGTCCCGGTGCGGGCGGAGGAGCCGGGCGCCACAATGGCGGCAAACGGTGGCGGAGGCCCGCGGTGAACCTCGATCCTACGATCGTGATGGACCTGGGCGGAGGGTATCGACTCGATTTTATCCGCCGCCGGCTGGTGCCGAGACGGGCCCATGGCGCGTAGCGGTCGGGACCGATCGACCGGATGATCGGCGCTTCGGCGAGCACAAACTGGGCGGATGTACTGAGCGAGGGACGACTGTCCGGCTTCGTGCTGATTTGCCTGGCGGTCTGGTTGTACGCGGCGGACAGCTTGGTCACCGCGACCATTATGCCCAGCGTCGGTCGGGCGTTGGGCGGCTACGCGTATTTTGGCTGGGCCACGGCAGGCTACCTTACAGGCTCGGTTCTCGCGGGCGCCACGTCGGGCATTCTGGCCCTGCGATTTGGGCTGCGTACGGCCACAGCCACAGCGGCGCTGCTGTACGCGGGCGGCTGCGTTGTGAGCGCTCTAGCCCCACAGATCTTCGTGTTTGTAGCGGGCCGGGTGTTGCAGGGTGTCGCCGGAGGCTGGCTCGCGGGTCTTTCTTCGGTCGCGATCGGCCTCTTGTTTGCGGACCGTTTGTTGCCGCGCGTCTACAGCGCGATCAGCTCGATCTGGGGCGTCGCCGTGCTCGTGGGGCCGATGCTGGGGGGTCTGTTCGCCGACGCCGGCGCGTGGCGCGCGGTGTTCTGGATGTTCGCCGTGCAGGGTGCGATCGTCGCGGCCGCCGCCAGGGTCATGCTGCCGGCCGCGGAAGGAGCAGCGGCAACAGCGGCAGCGGCATGGCCGCAATTGGGCTTCATCGCCGTCGGGATTACACTGATCGCCGTCTCGGACTTGGTGGGTGACGTCACACGTGTGGCCGTGTTGGACAGCCTCGGTGTGGGAGCGCTTCTGCTCGCGCTGAGGCTCGACGCACGCCGGGTGGTCCGTTTGTTTCCTCCGGGTTCGGGCGATCCGCGCACCGTCCATGGCGCCGGCTACGCGACGCTGTTCCTGCTCTACGTTGCGACGATGGGGCTGACGGTCTACGGGCCGGCTGTGCTCCAGACATTGCGGGGCCTGTCGGCGCTCGCCGCCGGCTACGTGGTCAGCGCGGAGGCCGTGTGTTGGACCGCGGTCGCGCTTCCCGTCGCGGGCCTGACCGGGCCATGGCCGAGCCGGCTGATCCGCCTGGGGGCCGCGGCGATCTTCATCGGAGTGGCATGCTGCGCGCTGGTTTTCGATGGCGGCCGTCTCGCCTGGGTCGTGATTGCCAGCGGTTTGATCGGCGCAGGGTTCGGTCTATCATACGCGTTTATCAGCCAGGGTATTCTGGGCGCCCTGACGGGCGAAGAGCGTGCGATCGGCGGCGCCGGCATCGCGACGGTTCGACTGACCGGGGCTGCGGTCGGTTCGGCCCTCGCCGCCGCCGTCGCAAATCTCGCCGGATTTGCCCATGGGTTCTCCGTGTCGGCGGCGCGGACCGCCGGCGTGTGGGTGTTTGTCGCCGCCTTGCCTGTTGCGGCACTGGCCTGTCTTGGCGCATGGCAAATGAGTAGACTCGGTACCGTCCGCAACGTGGCTGCGCCGTAACGGGTCGCAGGATCGCAAGCGCCGGCGCACGAGCAACCTCCGGAACAGCGCGCCGCAGCGTCGTAGCGAGAGCCAGACTCAGGACTCCACCCCGACTACAGGAACCCAGGGGAACACCTCCGAATGTGGACGCGTACTTCTGACGTTGCACGGTCGCACCCGGACCGCTCCTGCGCCATGGTTGCTTGGGCGGCGTCACGCCGTCGGCGGCGTGGATGGCCATCCGCCAGGGCCGCGACACGCCCAATGTCCGCGCGACGCGTCTAGACGGCTCGAATCGTCCCTGGTCGCGAACCGCACCGGCTGTTGCGTGGCGACCCTCACGGAGGTGTGCAATGATGAGCGGCACGCTCGACCGAGCGGTCGTGACCCGCGCCCTCGAGCATCTCGTCGAGCAACACAGCCCCAAAGGGTCTCAAGTCGGATGGTTGATGATCGCATCGATCTTCATCGAGTCGTGGGACTTGTATTCGATCGCGTTTATTTTGATTTTCCTCTCCCAGATCTTTCACCCATCGTCCTGGCTCCTGGGGTTGACCGGGGCAGCGACGCAGGGCGGCGCGGTCGTCGGCGCGTTGGCCGGGGGATGGTTGACCGACCGCGTGGGACGGCGCGTCGTGTTTCTCGGCACGATGCTCATGTTCTTCGTGTTCGGCGCGGCGCAAGCGTTCGTCCCCAACATGGCCGTGCTCGCGGTGGTGCGGTTCTTCCTGGGGATCCCGCTCGGGGCCGACATCGCCAACGGCTACACGTACATCATGGAGTACATGCAGCGGGGCAAGCGCGAGGTGATGGGGAACCGCTGGCAGTTCGTGTTTGCGCTGGGCGAAGTGGTGGCGATCGCGGTGGTGCTGGTGTTCCTGAGCGCCAAAGTGCCCCCGGACACCTTGTGGCGGGTTGTGCTGGGGCTGTCCGGGCTCCCGGCGATCATCCTGTTCATCCTGCGGTACAACCTGCCGGAGACCGTCATCTGGCTGGTCCAGCGGGGGAGGTTCCGCGAAGCCAAGCGCGTCGCGCAGCAGATGTACGGGGACAGCCTCGAGATGCTGCCGGATGAGGATGTCGAGGTGCCGCACCCGCGGCTCAGCGCGTTCATCGGGGATATCCGCCGGAACAAGATTGCGTGGCGGGCTACGCTCTACGGGTGGATCGCCTGTTTCGCCGAGAGCACGGAGTTCTCGACGTTTGCGTTCTACCTGCCCGTCCTGTTCGTGTTGTTGAAAGTGTCCGGCATCCTGCAAACGAACCTCATTACGCTCGGCATCTATCTGATCGCGGTCATCTCCGGCTGGGTGGGACCGATCATCACGCCGAAGATCGGGCAGCGAAAACTCAGCATCTGGGGATTCGCCATCGTCTTCGTCTCGTTGATCGTCGCCGCCATCGCCATCTACACCAACGCCCTGATCCTCCTGCCGTTCGTGGCGGCCGCGATGCTGTGGGGCCACTACTGGGACGCGGAAAACGTCATGACCATTCCGTCCATGGTGGCCTCTCCCACGTACCGGGGGACCGCAAGCGGCTTTTCCTATGTATTCGTGAAGCTGCCGTCGTTCCTGAGCATCTTTCTCTTCCCGCCATTTTTCGACGCCATCGGCAAGGCGAACGCGACCCTATTTATCGCGCTGTTTCCGTTGATCGGGCTGCTGGCCGCGATCTTTCTGCTACCCGAGGTCTATGGGTACAAAGACGAGGCAGGGACCCAGGCTGCGCCGATGGTCGCATCCGGGAGTTGAGCACGACGGGTGGGGTGGGAGCCGGCCGGGTCGACGCCGGTACTGGGAGGTGTGGAGCCGACATGAGTTGCGCGGAGGGGGGATGGGGATGATACGGGGGATGCGGCGCAAGGTCGTGGCGCTGTGCGCCGGTGTGGCGGTCGTGCTCACGGTGGGGGCGGGGGCGGTGACACAGGCGCAGACGCCCCGTACGCTGGTCGTGGCGCAGAGCGCCGACATCGATACCCTCGACCCGGCCCGGAGCACCGGCCTTGCGACGGTGGCCGTCCTGGCCAACGTGTATGATACGCTGGTGCGCCGCGACGCGGCGTTGCATCTCAAACCCGGCCTGGCGTTGTCGTGGCGCGCGGTCGACCCGACCACCTGGGAGTTCAAGCTCCGCAAAGGGGTGAAATTCCATGACGGCGAGCCCTTCGATGCGGAGGCCGTGAAGTTCTCGTTCGACCGCATGCTGGATCCCCAGACGCACTGGGCGGGAGCCGGGGCGCTGCGGCTCATCAAGGCGGTGACCGTGGTCGACAACGACACGGTGCGCATCACCACCTCGCAGCCCTGGCCGCTGCTGCCGCGATTCCTCGGTTACTACGGAATGATCGTGCCGCCGGGCTACCTGAAGCAAAATGGTGCCGACGCGCTCGTCCGACACGCCGTCGGGACCGGGGCCTACCGCTTCGTGAGTTGGGCCAAGGACGACCGCGTCGAACTCGAGGCCAACCCCGACTACTGGGGCGGCCGGCCTCGAATCAGCCACGTGACCTTTCGCGTGATTCCCACCGATGCGCCGCGGGTCGCGGAGCTCCTGGCGGGGTCCGTACAGCTGGCCCCTCTATTGCCGCCGGAACTGTTCACACCACTACAGACATCTCCGAGGACCAAGCTCGTAGTGGGCAAGAGCCTGAGCGTGTTCTTCGTCATCTACAATCTGGTCAACATCGCGAAAGACAAGCCTCTGGCCGACCCGCGGGTGCGGCAGGCGCTCAACTACGCGATCAACCGCCAGGCGATCCTGACCAGCGTCATGCACAACGTGGGCACACCCGTGGCGACCTTTTGCAGTGAGGTCATGGATGCCTGCGACCCTTCCATCCCGCCGTTTCCATATGATCCAAACAAGGCGCGCGCCTTGCTGCGCGAGGCCGGCTATCCCAACGGGTTCGACTTCACCATCAGCGGAACGAACGGCACCTACCCCGGCGACCGCGATATCGTGCTCGCCGTGGCCGCGCAACTGAACCAAATCGGGGTGCGCACGAAGGTGAACGTGTCGGAGGTCGGCGTGCAGTTGAAGGCGGTGATGGACCGCAAGCTCCCCGAGGACGGGTGGTTTACCCGCTTCACCGATTTCTTTGGGATCAGCAGCATCATCCCGCTCCGGGCGTTCTACTCTCCCGGCGAATGGTCGCAGTGGCGGCCGGGTAACGGCCCGTTCGACCAGCTGGTGCAGGAGGCGCAGGCGGCGCCGAGCGAGGCACAATTGCGCGACATCTCCCGGCGCCTGCAGCTCCTGTACAAGGATCAGGCGCCGGCCATCACGTTGTTCACCGCGCCCAACGCCAACGGGATGAGCCGTGACCTGCAGTGGACCCCCCGGCCGGACCTGGAGTTGACCGTGGGCGACGCCTCCTGGAGTCACTGAGCGGGCGTCCGCGGCACGCGATGCCGGTGCTGCGGCCATGAGCGAGTACCTGATCCGCCGGATGGCGTTTTCGCTGACCGCCATGCTGGGCGTGATCACGATCGTGTTCGTGTTGCTGCACGTGAGCGGCGATCCCGCGACGCTGCTCGTGACGCAGGACGCAACCCGGCAAGATATGGAACGGATCCGGCAGGCCTACGGCCTGGACCAGCCGCTCGCGGTGCAGTACGGGCGTTTCATCGCGCGGATCGCGCGCGGCGACCTCGGGTATTCGTACCGCCAGGGAGTCCCGGTGACCGAGCTGATCGCCGGGCACATCGGCGCGACGTTTGAGCTGGCCCTCGCCTCTCTCGCGGTGGCGATCGTGCTCGGCATCGCACTCGGCATGGTGGCCGCCGTGCGGCGCGGGTCCGGCATCGATACGGCCGCGATGACCGCAGCGCTGCTTGGGACGAGCATGCCGAGCTTCTGGGTGGGCCTGCTCCTCATCATCGTGTTCGGCGTCAAGCTGGGCTGGCTTCCGATCTCCGGCTACGGCGGCGTCGACCACCTGATCCTGCCGGCATTTGTCCTGGGCGGTTTCTACGCGGCGCAAGTCAGCCGGCTCACGCGGACGAGCCTGCTCGAAGTGCTGGCGCAAGACTACATCCGGACGGGTCACGCCAAGGGCCTGCGGGACCGCGTGGTGCTGTTCAAGCACGCGCTGCGCAATGCGGCGCTCCCCATCCTGACGATGTTGGGATTGAGCTTCGGGCAGATGCTCGGCGGCGCGATCGTCGTCGAAACGATTTTCGCGTGGCCGGGCATGGGCCGGCTCGCCGTGCAGGCGGTGCTGGGGCGCGATTTCCCGGTCGTCCAAGGGGCCGCGATCATCGGCGCGGCCGTATTCCTCGCCGTCAACCTCATGGTGGATCTCGTCTATGGCTGGGTCGACCCTCGCCTTCGCGGCGCCGCGCAGCGCGCGTAGCGACGAACGCGCGTCGACGGTTCGCCGCCTCCTCCGGAGCCCGTCGGGAGCGGTCGGCGCCGCGCTCCTGGCCGTCCTGCTGGTGGCCGGGTTCGGCGCCTCGTTCGTGACGCCGTACGATCCAGCCGCGGAGAATCTCGCCATCCCCGTGCATCCACCGTCGCTCGCCCCCGTCGCGGACGGCGTCCACGTGCTCGGCACGGATCAGCTGGGCCGCGACGTGTTGAGCAGGTTGCTGGTCGGTCTCCGCATCTCGCTCGTGGTGGCGCTCGCGGTGGTCCCGCTGTCCACGGCCCTCGGCCTCGCGATCGGTATGGTGACCGGCTACCGCGGCGGCTGGGTCGACGTCGCGCTGATGCGCCTGGTGGACGCTCAGCTGTCCATCCCCACGCTGCTGCTCGCCGTGGCCGTGGTGGCGGTGCTCGGTTTCGGGCTGTCGCAAATCATCGCCGTGCTGGTGATCGCCGGATGGCCGGGGTACGCACGCGTCGTGCGCGCCGAGGCCCTGGCGTTGCGGGAGCGCGAGTATGCGGCCGCGGCGCGCGCGGTGGGCGCGTCCGACGTCCGCATTCTCGCGCGGCATGTGCTCCCCAACGTGTTCCCCACGGTGCTGGTGCTCGGCACCCTCCATCTGCCGGTGGTGATCGTTTTCGAGGCCGCGCTGAGCTTTCTCGGCCTCGGCATCCAACCGCCGACGCCAAGCCTCGGCCAGATGATCCAGCAGGCGCAGGACTTCGTGTATCAGGCCTGGTGGATGCCGACGATTCCCGGGGTCGTCATCACCCTGGTCGTCCTCGCCTTCAACCTGCTGGGCGATCGCATCCGGGACGTCCTCGATCCGCGCCTGCGCGGCCTCGGACCCGTGTAAAGCCTGTACTAGTCCTCGCCCGATCGAAAGGTGGCGATCGCAGCCCCCGACATCACCGCGAGGAACATCGCGATGATGCCTAGGTTCAGCCGATACGGGTGGGCCACCAGGACGCTCGCGAGCGCGGACTGCCCGTAGATCATGCCGCGGAGCGCGTCGACCGCGTACGTGAGCGGGTCGAGCCGCGCGAGGATCGCCATCCACGCGGGCAGCCCCCGCAGCGGGAAGAACGCACCCGACAACAGCCACAACGGCAGCACGAGAAAGTTCATGACGACCTGGAAGCCTTCCATCGTCACCATCCGCGACGCGATGACGAGCCCCAGGCCGGTGAGCGCGGCGGCGACGAGCAACATGACGACGATCACCCCGACTACCTGCGTGGGGCCGAGCCGCACGCCGACGATCGGCGCAAGCACGAGTAACAGCACGCCCTGCAGGGTGGCGACGGTCGCGCCGCCGAGTACCTTCCCTGCGACGATGCTTACCCGCGATACGGGGGCGACCAGAATTTCCTTGAGAAAGCCGAACTCTCGATCCCAGATGATGGAGATGGCCGAAAACATGGCTGTGAAGAGCACGGTCATGCCGAGCACGCCGGGATACATGAACTGCAGGTAGCTAAAGCCGCTCGGCGCCGCCGCCGAGCGGAAGCTCACCCCGAATCCGGTGCCCATGATCGCGAGGTAGATCAGCGGCTGGCCGAGCGCACCGACGATGCGCGCCCGCTCGGACGCGAAGCGAATCAGCTCGCGCAGCCAAATGGCGTACGCGGCGCGGATCTCGTGGCGCCAGCCGGCGAGCTCCGGCGCCGCAGCGGGGCCGGAGCCCGTGCCGGCGCTCAACATCGGGCGTTGGCGGGCCGGTGCGCCACGCGGGAGCCCCATGGCCGCCTCACCGCCGGCCCCATACCCGCGCCATGGTCCGCAGCTGGTCGGTCGCCGACGCGGATTCGTCCCGGATGGCGTGGCCCGTCAATTTTAAAAACACGTCGTCCAGCGTCGGACGCTTGACCGAGACGGCGACGACGAGCGCCGGAAATGCGGCCACGACGCGGGGGACAAATTCGGCCCCATGCTCCTGCTCCACGACGACCTGTTCGTCCGTTACCCGGACGCCGCCTCCGAAGCGCGCCGCGATGTGGCCGGCCAGCGATGCCGCATCGGGCGAGGTGATCGTGATCACGTCGCCGCCGACCTGACGGCGCAGCGCGTCCGGGGTGTCCAGGGCGACAATCCGGCCGCCGTCGATGATCGCGATCCGATCGCAATGCTCGGACTCTTCGATGTAGTGGGTGGTCATGAAGACCGTCACGCCCTGGTACCGGCGGAGCTCCACGACGTAGCTCCAGATATGGTTGCGCGTCTGAAGATCCAGCCCCAGCGTGGGCTCGTCGAGAAACAGCACACGGGGCTTGTGCAGGAGGCCGCGGGCGATCTCCAGCCGCCGCTTCATGCCGCCGGAGTAGGTCGCCACGGCGGCGCGCCGGCGGTCCTGAAGCTCCACCATGGCCAGAACCTCCGCGAGGCGCGCATCGACTTCCCGCGCCGGGACGCCGTACAGCATCGCGTGGAACCGGAGATTCTGCTCGGCCGTCAAGCGATTGTCGAGGCTGGGATCCTGAAAGACGATGCCGATCGCCCGCCGCACGTCCGCCGGATGTGCGACGACGTCGTGGCCGGCCAGCGTGGCGCGGCCGGTCGTGGGCCGCAGGAGCGTCGCCAGCATCTTGATCGTGGTCGTCTTGCCGGCCCCGTTCGGCCCGAGAAAGCCGAAGATCTCTCCCGCCGCGACCGAAAACGATACGCCGCGGACGGCCTCGAGGTCGCCGTACCGCTTCGTCAGCTCCTTGACTTCAATCATCGGATCCTGCATCCGCGCCTCCATCGCATGCGACGCCGCTCGGCGGCGGCGTCCGGCACGTCGCAGCGTGCTTCGGTCCACGACTGAAGGGGCGATCGCCAGCCGACCGGTTTGGGCGCCCCACTCCTATTTCCTCACCGCAAGGCTCCATCCCCGGCGGCCCGGTTCTTTCGCGGTCCCCGTGGGTGGTATCCTGGCATCGCTTCAGCCCTGGGGTGTTGTGAGGAGGGACTACGGTCAGACGGACCGGCCCGCGCGATTTGTGGAAGACGTTACGTTTCGGTCGAGTGCTGTGGCGGCTGGGCGCGGGGCGGTCTCTTGGCCGCGCATCAGGATGTCCATGCTCTCGGGCCCGCAGTTGAACAGAAGGTCGACCGCCGCCATGGCGGGCTCGAACGGATCGTATGCCTGCGGATACGTGGGATGCCGGTAGTCGTGATAGACGATCTCGATGCCGGCGTCGCGAAACGCCGCTTCGTCCAGGTAGTGCCGCCCGTAGGGGCCCGAGAGGTAGGTCGTGGCACCCACGGCCCGGCAGAGGTTCAGGACGAGTTCGCTTTTCGCCCCTCCCACGTCGAGCGCCGAGCTCGGGACGAGCGGCGTGCCGATTCCGAACGCGCCCAGGAGGTGCGCCGTCGCGCGGGCGCAGAGATCGGCCAAGCCCGTCCATTCGACCGCGAGGAGGTCCTGAAAGCACGGCGCGTGCCGGGCAAAATACGGGGCCCGGCCGTAATTTTGGCGGAGCGTCTCCCAGTGCTTGCGGCGCCACCCTGTCCCGACGTCGATCTGCACGCGGTTGATCGCCAGGTCGCCGAAGCGGCCCCGGGTTCGCACGGGTACGGTAAGCCAGCACCATCCCGCCGACGTCCGCACCTTGTTGCGATTGACAAAACTGTTCTTCTCAAACTGAACATGATCGAGCACGATGTGGACGTCGCTCGTCGCGATGCGGTGAACGTAGCCGAGCCAAGGAAGATACGCCGGTTGGTTGATCGAGACGATCACGGCCCGCCTTACAATGCGTCCCACACGATGCGTCTGACCCGAGCGACGACGTCGCCGAGCGGCGCGTCGGCATCCACGTCCACGACACGGGCCGCCCGGCCGTAGTTGAGTGACCGCGCGACCGCGATGCGCCGTTCGGCGTCATCGGCGGTCGTCGGCTTCCGGCGCAGCACGACGTTGCGGGAAGCGTGCAGGCGGATCACGACGTCCGGCGGGTGACGCTCCGCCCACTCGTATGGAGCGCGCTCCCACCGGGCCAGCGCCCGCAACGCGGGGACGCGGTGCGTAAGCCACCGCTGCAGCAGCGGGGCGTCCATGAGCCCCGGAAATTGGCTTTGCGGAAACCTGTCGCAGATCACGACAAGCCCTCGCGCGCGCGCATCATGGGCCCGGCGGAGGCGACAGCGCTTTTCGTAGCTGACGGCGACCGCCCAGCACGTTCGGCCGCACGTTTCCCAAAAGCCGGCCGCGGCGTCCGCACGGGACTCGGCATGGGCGGATTGTTCGAGGTGGCGCCGCCAGCGATTCCTCAGCCCGAGCGCCGTCCGCAGCGGCCACCGAAGCCAGGAGACGGGGCCGTCACCCGTCCCGAAGTAGATGGACACGGCGTTCAGGTGTTCCGACAGCCACGCGTAGAGCATCTTGGCGACCGTCGACTTGCCGCACCCGTCGGGCCCCACGAGCGCGACCACGACGCCGTCGCCCGGGCGCGCGAGCAGGGGTGGCGCGGGACGGCCTAGATAGCGACGGCCGACCGTCCACCAGGCCCAGCACGCATCCTTCAGGGGCCCGTGCCACAACTCGCCGAGCACCGTGTAGCGCCGGTAGGGTCGAAGCCGCCGAAGCACCGGGGATCTGAGCGCCGCAAGCGAACGCAACGACATGGACCGGAACAACGAGGTCATTCCCGGGGCGATATCACGTCCGAGGAGCCGCGTCGCGAGGCGGTGTACGTCGTGCTCCCGGGCGCGAACGGCGAGCCATTCGTGCTCCGTGCGCAGTTTCGCCGGAAGCTTCCCCAGCCCGAATCTTGCCTGCAGCCGTTCACGCGCGCGCAGATTCGACATGGCCCGGACGCTGAAGAGGAGCCACTCGACGGAGGGGTCCGCCACGTACACGTCGTGCGCGCGCGCGAACCGCCGCGTGGAGAGGACCGTATCGGCCCACGGGAACTCGTACGCCTTCAAGCGACCGGCGCCCGTGACCAGCTTTCGGTAGAGATGCACGTGCGCCAGCATGCCTGTGCGCGCGTCGTATCCCAGCCAGTGGTCGACGCCGGGGTACGTCAACGCGGCAGGAGCGCGGAACGCTTTGGCCCCCGCATCCTGCGCTGCGGCGGCCACGCCGCGCGCATATCGCTCGTCGACCAGCAGATCGAGATCGACCGCGCCGCGCAGCGACTCGTCCAGCGTGTGGTTGCTCTTCCAATGGCAATAGGGAACGTTTGCCCTGTTCAGCGAGGCGAGGATCACACGAAGCGGTTCGAGCTCGTCCGCCGCGGGATGGTCTGTGGCGAGAGCCGCGACCATGCGTTTCCTCCCTTCCCCCGCCGTTAACCCGGCCGCCCGGGCGAGACGGGCGCGCGCACCTACCCGCCGGCGCGCGTGAGATCCGGCGGCGCGGCGATCCGGCCGTCGTCCGTCTCGCCACCGGCTGGAGGGGGCGCGTCGCCGGCGGGCGCTGCGCCCGGGTACAGGGGACCGATCGGCTGCACGAGCCGGCCGTCGTGTGCGGCGAGGACCTTGAAATTATCGTACTCGCGTGCCGTATAATCGGTGACGTCGCCTCGAGCCAAGGCGTCTCTGACCTCACGCATCCCCTGGCGGAGCGTCCATACAGGCCGGAAGCCAAGCCGCTCCGCGATTTTGTCGCAGCAAACGCGGTAGTTGCGGCGCGGGCCGGCGGGATCTTTCCAAGCGATCTGCGTGCCCGGGACGATGTCGCAGACCATGGCGCCGAGCTGGTGAAACTGGTAGTTCTCCGCGGTGCTGCCGACGTTGAAGATCTGCCCGGCAATGGCTTCCGCGGACGCCTCGAGGCAGCGCCCGATGGCCCGCGCGGCGTCGGCCACGTGCAGGAACGGCCGCCATTGGTGGCCGTCGACGATCACGATGCTGCCCTCCCGCATCGCCTTGGCCACGAGCAGGTTCGCCACCAAGTCGAACCGCGGACGGTGTCCCAAGCCGTAGAGTGTGCCGAAGCGGAGCACCACGGGAGAGAACTCCGGATTCACCATCCCGAGGAGGATGTCCTCGGACGCCAGCTTCGACTTCGCGTACAGCGAGAGCGGCTGCGTGGGCGAGCGTTCCGTGAGCACGTCGTCGCTCGATCCGTAGACGCTGCACGTCGAGGCGAACACCAAGCGTCTCACGCCGGAGCCGCGCGCCACGTCCGCGATCAGACGGGTCGCGACGACGTTGATCTCCCGCGTGATCTCCGGCTCGAGGTCGCTTGCCGGGTCCCCCACGATGGCGCCGAGGTGGACCACCGCGTCGACGTCCTGCATACACCGCACGACCGTGTCGACGTTCCGGAAGTCCCCCCGGACGAACTCGAAACCCCTGTTCGAGCGGAGCGCGGCCGTTGCTCGATCTCCGTAGAAGAGCGCATCGAGGACGCGCACGACGTAGCCGCGCGCGAGCAACTGGCGGACCAACGTGGAGCCGATGTACCCTGCGCCTCCGATAACCAGCACCCGCCGGATCGGGCCGTCCGCCCGCTGCCTCAGCAGCCGCTCCTCCCACTTGGCGACGTCCGTCCAGGCGTCGGCCACGAACCGGCTGGCCTCGATGAGCGCAGCCGTGAGCACCCATCCGGCGAGCCACAGCCCCCGCGAGACGGGCGGACCGATCTGGAGGTACGCGAGCACGCCGAAGATCCCGTAGGCCAGGGTGACGGCCTGGGCGAGCCAGAAGGCCTTGTATCGGCCGCGGTACACCCTCCCAAACGTGTAAAACCCGCACGCGTAGAAGACGCCCACGGCGACGGCGCTCAGGATGAGGGACGCCCGCGCGTACGGCTGGATGGTGAGGCTGAGAACAAGCGACAGCCAGCGCGCCGGGCTGAGGCCCTCCGAAGGCAGGTCCACCGCGTGCGCCACGAGCGATGCCAGGAACAGCGAGACGTTCACGATCGCGACGTCCACGACGACGCGGAATACCGTGCCCCGCCGAAGGAGAGACGGTTGCTGTCTCATGCCGGACCACCTCCGTCGAAGCTGATCCTCGTCATCGGGTTGGCGCCGGGGCGAGGTGGAGTAGCGGGCTCGCGATTTCGACTAGGGACGTCCACAGGGCATTGGGCGCGCCGTCCTTGTTCAAGATCGTGCGCAGCGTGTGATCCCACGGCCGGTGCCACGCCCAGATGTCGACGCCGTCCGCGCCGAGCGCCAGCGGCGTCCGCACGATCGCGTCGACCTCTCGGCGCGCCGTCGCCGGATCGGACGGGTACGCCGGGTCCGGAAACGAGAGCTCGGGTGACGCCGAGAACAACAGGAACGGCCGCGGGTACATGGCGCGCGCCCGGCGCCAGGCCGCCGCCTGCACGTCCACGTCGAAATTCTTGATGTTGTCCGACAGCAAGAATCCGTCGACGTAGCCGGATCGATAGAGGAGCTCGAGGACGTCGTTGCGCTCGAAGCGGAACCGGTCTTGGAGGTGGTCGGTGCAGGACGACTGCCCTGAATACCCGCACGTGAGCTCCCAGTCGTTCGCGTCCACGAGCACCGGGATGCCGGGAATCTCCCGATGAAAGACGCCCCCGGTCGCGCGCAGGTAGCCGAGGCTCGTGTCTGGATCCAAGAATTCGTTCAGGCGATCCGCCACCCGGATCCCGCTGATGAGGCCGGGCACCGCTCGGGCCTCGTCCACGACGGCCGCCACGGTAGGCGAGATGTCCCGGCCCTCGGCGTACTCGCGCTTCTTGTCGAACTCCACGTACACGCGCAGGCCGGCGGCCGCGGCATCCCGAACCAGTTGCAGGTCGCCGCCGTCCGGCACAGACGCCACGATCACGGTGTTGAACGCTTCCCGAATCCTGGCCAGGTCCCAGCGGCGGGAGACGAACACGTACTTGCCGCCGAGCGTGTTCGCGTGGACGGCCACGACAGGCGGCGCGGAGCCCGCGCTGCCTGGTACGAATGTGCGCGGCGCGGTGCCGGCCAGCGCGATCACGGTCGCTGCGATTCCCGCTCGGAGCCATCCGCGCATGCCGCGTCACCTCATACGAGTGCACGAATCAACATGAACGCCTCCGCGGCCGCCATGCCGGCGACGACGCCGGTCGCCTGGGCCCGGATGCGCACGGCTTCCGTCGATCGCGGGTGGGGAAAGCACCGCACTTCGCTCTCGAATGTCTGCCGGTAGGCTTCGAAGGCGGCGACCTTGGCATCGAGCGTCTTCGCGATGTTCACGAATACGCTCGGGAGAAACGCCCAGTCGGGGCACGGCGGGCCCCACTCCGTCGATGACGCGACCTCGTAGCTCAGTACACGCTCGACAGGATGCTCGCCGCACGGCCGGACCGCGACCAGCGTGGCGGCGAAGACCGCCCTGTGATCCTGGTTGGCATCGCCGCGGTGATGCGTATACACGACGTGGGGCTCGAGATCGCGGATCGCGGCCGCGATGGGCCGGATGACCTCGAGGAGCGGCATGCCGTCCAATCGCTGATCGGGGAGATCGACGAAGCGCACGTCCTCGACCCCGAGGAGGGCACAGGCGCGGCGGGCCGCGGACTTTTGCGGTTCGGTCTCGCCGTGCCGAGCAGTGACGCCGTCCGTCATGAGGAGCACGCACACGCTGTCGCCGCGGTCGAGGTGGCGCACGATCGTGCCGCCGACGCCGAGCACTTCGTCGTCCGGATGCGCACCCACCACGAGGACGCGCCGCCCGGTCATGTTCGCGTCCTCGGGACGCCGCCCAGCCCCCGGTCACCCAACGCCGGGAGCGGCCGCCGGCGCGGCTTCCACCAGGAGCGCACGCAGATGCAGTACAGCGTTCCGCAGATGACCGCCAGGTCGTCCGCAAAGGTCGCCGTCTCGTTGTAGTGGCGGGCTTCGGCGATCTGCACCGGCAGGTGGCGGTGGACATAGTGGTCCTGGACGGGCACCCCCGCCGGCGGCGGGTCATGGTACACGAAATCGGGATACCACCTCACGGTCGAGGGCGAGACCACCCCGGGCCGGACCTCCAACGCCCGCCGGTCCTCGGGAGAGTAGTGGCGCTGCACGATCTCCCAGTCCTCGGGCCGCGGGCCGACGACCGAGAGGTCGCCCCGGAGCACGTTCCAGAACTGCGGCAGTTCGTCGATCGAGAGCCCGCGCAGCACGGCGCCCGCGGGTGTCACCCGGGGATCCCGTTCTGCCGTCACCCGGTTACTGGGCGAATCGGCGCCGATCCGCATCGTGCGGAGCTTGAGCAGGTCGAACGGCCTCCCGAGGTATCCCGCTCGGCGGGCCCGGTACAGGGCGGGGCCGGGCGATGTGAGCTTGATGAGCACGATCCCGAGGACGATGAGCGGCCACGTCAACAGCAGGGCGACGCCGGCGAAGACGATGTCGAAGAGGCGCTTGCCTCGGCGGTACCGCCCGTGTTGCGAGCTCGGGGACAGACGGTTCATGCGGTCCCACCCGGCGCGGCCGCGCGCCGCGCGTCCAGGAGCGACCGATAGAGTGCCCATGTCTGGCTCGCGATCGTCGTCACGTCGAAACGCTCCACCGCGCGCCGCCGCGACGCCGCTCCGAACCGGCGCCGCCGGTCCGGGTCCGCGACGAGCCGCCGGATCGCGGCGCAAAACCCGCCGATATCGTGCGCCGGCACCAGGTACCCGTTGACATCGTCCCTGACCACCTCGTCGCACCCCGGCGTGCACGTTGTGACGATCGGCAGCGCCATCGAGGCCGCCTCGAGCAGCGCCCGGGGTACGCCTTCCCGCAGCGATGAGGGCAGGACGAACACGTCGGTGGCGGCGAGCACGGACCGCACGTCGCGGCGGGGACCGGGCCAGATCAGCGCGTGGCGGAGTTCCGCCTGCTCCTTGGCCGCCAGGCGGTCCAGGCTGTCGTCGTCTGCGGCGCCGATCAGCACGAATCGCGTCCGTGTGTCGCCGGCGGTCAGGTGCCGCGCGACCTCCATGAATTCCAAGACCCCTTTGGACCGGATCACGCGGGAGACCATGGTGACCATCACGTCGCCGTGGGCGACGCCCAGCTCGGTTCTGGTGCGGCGCCGTTCCCGCTCCGGGATGAGGCCGGGGTCGAACACCCGCGTGGGGACGCCCGACCCCGGAATCACATACGCCTTGCGGCGCGAGACGAGCCGCCGGGCGACGAACTCAAGGAGATCGTCGCTGTTCTGGAACACGGTGCAATCCGACAGGCGGCACGCGAACCGCTGCAGCGCGCAGTACACGCCGCGCACCACCCGGACGCCGACGGCATCGGAGCCAAACAGCGATCCCAAGCCGGTGACCGTGGCGACGACCACGGGGACGGACGTGGCCCTCGCGGCGAGGACCCCCCAGATGCCGGGTTTCGTGTCGAAGGCATGCACGATCGCCGGACGCACCTCCCGGAACACGCGCGTGAGGCGGTGCAACGCCACGAGGTCCCGGGCCGGCGCTACGCGCCGGCTCAGCGGGTAACGCCAGTAGTCGAACCCTTCGGCCCGGAATCGCGAACCCAAGTCCGGCGCGGACCCGACCGCGCCGATATGCACGACGTCGCGCAGCTCGCGCATCAAATCGAGCCGCGCGTCGACGTCCGGCCCGCCGACGAGCAGTACGCGCGGCCCGGGCAGACGCCGCTCCCGCTCCGCCGGGACGATGTCGTCCGGGGCGGGGGCGGTCGCGAACGCGGCGCGCGGCGTCACGGCACGATCCGCTCAGCGGCGGTAGCGGCGAACGATCTCCGCCACGGCATCGATGACATCACCCACGTCGGCATCCGTCATCCTCGGAAACAGCGGCAGCGACAGCATGCGGGTGTACGCGTCGTACGCGACCGGGAAGTCCTCCGGACGGTATCCGTACTTGTCGCGATAATACGGGTGCACGTGCACGGGGATGAAATGCACGCTCGTCCCGATCTGGCGGTGGCGGAGCTCCTCGATGAACCGGGCTCGAATCGCCAGGGCGGAGGCATCGTGACCCGGGAAGCGCAGCCGGTCGGTCCGGAGCCGGAGGACGTACACGTACCACGCGTGCTCAACGCCCGGGCGCTCCACCGGAAGCTCGAGCGCGTCGAACTCGGCAAACGCCGCATTGTACTGGGATACGATCGCGCGGCGCCGCGCCTGGAGGAGGGGGAGCCGGCGCAGCTGCTGGAGGCCGAGCGCGGCCTGCAGGTCTGTCATGTTGTACTTGAAGCCGGGAGCGACGACCTCGTAGTACCAGCTCCCCTGGGCGCTGTAGCGCTTCCACGCGTCGCGGCTCATGCCGTGGAGGCTCAGGACGCGTGCGCGCTCAACCATCTCGGGCGGGCCGGTCAGCATGCCCCCTTCTCCGGTCGTCAAATTCTTCGTCGCATAGAAGGAGTAGCACGCCATGATGCGCGGATGGCGCCCGTCCGGCGATGGGCTCTCGTGTGCGTCCGGGCCGATGCCGCGGGCCCCGTATCGCGCCGAGAGCGCGTGCGCAGCGTCCTCGACGATGTCCGCGCCGTGTTCAGCGGCGACGGTTCGGAGCGCGTCCATGTCGCATGGGTGCCCGTAGAGATGAACCGGCAGGATGACGCGCGGCCGCCGCGCCGCGGCATGATCGCCGTTCGGGGTGCTTCCGCCCCCGCGCGCGGCGGCCGCCAGTGCCGCGGCAACGTGCCCTGGGGCGATGTTGAGCGTGTCGGGTTCTACATCGACCATGACCGGGCGTGCCCCGATGTGCTCGATCACGTTCACGGCCGAGCAAAACGTCATCGGCGAGGTCACCACCCAGTCGCCCGGACCCACGCCGAGGCAGACAAGCGACAGATGGAGCGCCGCAGTGCAGGAGCTCACGGCGAGCGCGGCGGGGGCATGGACGTACTCGCAAAATGCGGCCTCGAACTGTTTGACCCTGGGCCCCGTTGTGAGCCAGTCCGACCGCAGCGCCGCCACCACCTCGCCGATCTCGTGCGGGCCGATCGTTGGGGCCGCAACGGGGAGAAACGCGGTCCGAGCTCCCGTGCCGACAACGCCGTCCATGTCCTCACCTCCCGAATAGCTACGGGCGGAAGCCGAGCGCATCGGCGCGCCCGGCGGGCACGGGGAGGGATGGGTCCGTGGATCCCCCACGCCGCGCCTCGAGGGCGTAGCCGATCGCTGCCAGCATGCCGAACGAGATCCACAATGAGCGGTCGTGCTCGATGTCATCGAAGAGGCCCTGCACCAGCGTCGCCACCATGATCGCGATGATGAGGCGGGCCGCGCCGAACTCGGGATCCCGCGAAAACCGGACGGCGTCGCGGAAGACACTGACGAGCAACCACCCGTACGCGAGCATTCCGGCGATGCCCAGCTCGGCCCCGGTCTCGATGTAGGTGTCGTGCACGACCTGGGACTTCCACCCGTAGAGCGTCTCTGCGTATTGAGGGAATTGATGATACCCGATCCCGATGATCGGCGACGAGAACAGAGCGTCGAACCCCATCTGCGACAGGTACTCTCGGGATTGGATGTTGGGGCCCTGTCCTGAGGCAACGGTTGTCAGACGCTGCGCGATGAGCGGGTTGGCCTGCCAGAAGGCGGTGAGGCCGCCGATGCACAGGCCGGCTGCCGCCACCACGCCGAGCGTGTGGCGTCCCACACCGCGGGCCAGCGCGCGCCAATCCACGGCAAACGGCAGCGCGGCCGCAAAACTCAGCACCCCGCCGCGCGAGCCGGTGGCCAGGATCGCCACGAGCAGCAGAGGGACAACCAGCCGCGGAAGTAGCGAGGCGCTCGATTCCGGAGAGTCACCGCGCCGGAACAGTATCAACGCGAGGAACACGCTCAGGGCCAGGTAATTGGCGTACTGGTTTTCGTTCTCGAATGGCCCCGCTTGACGGACCCCGGGATGCTGGAGCGCGATATCGATGGAGATCACCGAAAAGACGGCGGCCACCAGCACCGACGATGCCGCGAACAACTGGATTCCCCGTCGCGGATCCGGTCGGAGGAGGACGTACACGGCGACCATCCACGCGGCGCTGCCGAAGAGCTTCACGATCTCCGCGAGGCCCGGTACGGGATCGAAAAACGCGGGCGAGGCCGAGAACTGCAGCCACGGTGGGACGAGCGAGACGAGGGCCACAAGGGCGAAGACGGCCACTTGGGTCAGGTAGCACGGCGCGGTCCAGCGGCCCACAAGCAGGTTGGCGCAGAAGGCGGCGACGGTCGCGGCGACGAGGATGTCACCCGCGCTGACGTTCACGATGCCGCCCAGGCCCTCGACGTAGTAGTGGAAGGGATAGGCGAGGGCGAGGGCGACGATGAGCGCGTCCCGCATGCCGAAGCGATCGGGCATTGGCCGCGCATCGGGTCGACCGGCGGTGGCGGCCGCGACGTTCATCCGATGGACCTCGCACCCGGCGTGATGCCGGGCGGCGCGGGGACGCCGGCCGCCGGGGCGCCTCCGGTAATCCACCCCGCCAATCGCCGCACGCTCTCGTCCACAACGTCCCCGCGATCGTTCGGCACGACCATGACATCGGCGCAAAGCGTCGCAATCAACGGCTCGAGCCTCCGCCAGACCGCGACACCGCGCTCGAAGAGCCAGGGGTTCCACGGTCCGCGCTCCAGGCGCGACCGCCCATAGGGCCGCGTCCGCAGCCGGCGCGCCGCGACATCAGGGTGCACGTCGACCACTACCACCACGTCGGGGCGGCACATGGTCTCGCGAACGGCCGCAAGGAACGTGGGCAGCGCGTCATGGCGCGCGTTCAGCGCGACGGACCACAACGCCTGGATGATGCCCTGGTCGAACAGTGCGATCCGCCCGGAGCGCCGGCACTCGCCCATCAGCGTGTGCAAAAACAGCCAGGTATGGGCCAAACATGCCGCGTCGCGCCCCGTCCGCTGCCCGCTCCGCCCGATCGCGCCGAGCGCGCGGCACGCCGCAGCCGGGCGCCTGAACAGATGCATCAGCGCGCGCGGTGTTCTCCGTCCCCAAAAGCGCCCGGAGAACGCCAGCAGCGGCTCGTCGGCCGGAACCCCTTGTTCGCGGAGCAGCCCGGCGACGCGGCCGGCCAGCGTCGTCTTGCCTGCGCCTGGAAGTCCTGCGAATTCCACGACGAGCGGCCGCCGCACCACCCCCTCCGATGCCCCGTCGCCGACACTGCGTCGCATCCTCCGTCACCTCGCGCAGAGCCGCCGAACCCAGCCGGCGCTTCCGAACCTGGCGGGGAGATACGGCGCGAGCGCGCGCATCATCCACGACCCGTCGCGGCCGAGAAACGGATCCGGTGCCCACCACAACAAGAGCGGCAGGCTCACGAGCACGAGGACACCCGCGCCGGCCACCGTGAGCGCCGGCGGCGTGCCCCAATTCCTGAGCGCTCCCACGACCGCCACGCTCTCGATGCCTACGACGCCTCCGAGACAGAGGCCCGGCAGATGCGCCCTCCAAAATGCCATCCAGGACAGGCGCGTGAGATTCAGGCTGAGATGGGCCATGAGGACGTAGTTGACGGCGATCGCCCCGGTCACCCCGAGCGCGACGCCCGAAAGGCCCCACCGCTGTCCGATCCAGGCGGCCGCGAGCACGCACAGCGCGTAAACGGCCTGACGCCAGGCGCGGCGATACACGGCCCCCTTGGCCCGGACCATTGCGTCGCTGATCTTGTAGCTCGTTCGCAGCAGCATACCGGCTGCGAAAATTTGAAACGGGGCGACGACGCCCGTCCACTTCGGTCCGAGCAGCAGGCGAACGACCTCCGGCGCGGTGACAACGAGCACGGCGCTTACGGGCAATACGATCAGGGCGATCAGGCCTACGGCGCGCGTATAGGCAACCCCCAGCCGCTCCACGTCGTGCTGGACGCGGGCCATCCCGGGATACAGAACCTTGTCCAGAATCTCGCCGATGAACATGGCCGGCATCGCCATCAGCTGGTAGGCGCGGCCGTACAACCCGACGGCCTCCGCGCCCATGCCCCTTCCCACCACGACGTTGTCGCCCTCCGTGGCCAGGTAGTTCAAGAGTTTGGCAATGACGAACCCGCCGCCGAACCAGGCCAGGTCGCGAAACGGTCCACGTTCGAGCAGGGGCGCAAACGGCATCGGGCGCGCCTGGAGTGCCAGGAGCAGGGCGGCCCTGACCGCGGCCTGCGCCAGGTAGGCCCACACGAGTGCCCACACGCCGAAGCCGGCGAGCGCCAAGGCGACCCCGGTCGTCCCAAATGCGCCCAGGCACGCGGCGGTGTCTACGCCCGCGAGCGTCCGAAAGCGCATTGCACGCTGCAGCAGCGCCTCGGCGACGGCGGCCACACCCTGCAGCGGGCAGAGCCACGCAAGGGCACGGAGCAGCGGAGGGAGCCCCGCGAGGCGGAAATACCACCCGAGGCCGGGTGCGATGGACCACAACAGGCCGACGAGCACGAGCCCGACCAGAAACGATGCGGTGAACGCGACCCGGACGTGCGCGGCCCGCAGCCCGGGCAACTGCACGACCGCGGGTGCGATGCCGAAACTCGCGATGTTCGACGCGAGCCCCACGACGACGACCACGACCGTCACGATCCCGAAGTCCTGGACGGTGAGAACCCGGGCAAAAATCGCCAGGATCACCAGTTGTCCGATGCCCCGTGCGCCCCCGCCCAGGAAGGACCACACCAGGCCGGCAAGCGTATCGTGCGTCAGGCGACCCACCGCCACGGCTACGCTCCGGTCGCGCGAGGCGCGGAAGGCACCGGAGCGACCTCGGCATGGGCGCGTGGCGGCACGGCGACGCGCGTGACGGCCGGGCGGACGTACCATGCGGTGCCGGGGTCATCGTCGTAGTAGCCCGCGTAGTAGTTGCTGTAGGCTCCGATCCCGCCCGTCGGCACACCGGTGACGACCGTGCCCAGCAGGCAGGCGCCGGCGGTGGCGAGTTGCGCGCACGCTTTCGCGGCGGCTTCACAGGGCGTCGTACCGATGGCCAGGACGAGGAGCGTGCCATCCACCACGCCCGCAAGGACGGTTGCGTCCGGGACGGGGAGGAGAGGGGCTCCCGCGAGGACGACCACGTCGGCGTGCGCTCGATCCTGAGTGAGGAACTCCCGCATCCGCTGGCTGCCGAGCAGATCCGACGCATACCCCGGCAGCTTCCCGGCCGGCAGGAACCACAGGTTCCGCACCGCGGTGCGATGCAGGACTTCGTGCTCCTGGCGGTCCCCGGCGAGCACATTGGCCAGTCCCTCCGAGGCCTCGTGCTCGCAGTCGCGGAGCGCCCACGCGCGGGCCAGTTCGGGGCGTCGCATGTCACACTCGACGAGCATGACGCGCTGGCCACCCTGCGCCAACGCGACCGCCAGATTTGCCGCCACCATCGCGGTGCCTTCCCCGACGCCGGGGCTTGTCACGAGCAACGTGCGTGCCGCACGGCCGTCCCGTCCGCGCTGGGTCGTCTCGGCGGCATGGACGTTTGCGCCCAAGTATTTGAACGACTCGGCGAATGCCGCGCGCCACTGCCCTGCGAGCCGCATCCGCGCCGCCGGGCGTCCCCGGCCGGGGAGGAACGACCACCGCGAGCTCGTCACCGGAGGCGGCGCCGCGGTGCCGTCGTTGCCAAGGCGACCGCGCGCTCCTCCGAGGCGTGGGACCGCGCCGAGCACGGGCGCGCTCACGAGGCGCTGCGCGTGGTCCACTGACTTGATCGGGTTGCTGACGTGCTCTCGAACGAGCGCCCCGCCCAGGCCGAACAGCCCCCCGAGGACGGCCCCGAACAACAGGCCGAGCCAGCGAGACCGCACCGGTCCGTGGGGTGGAACCGCGCCGTCCACGATGCGAACGACGCTGCCGATCGAGCTTTCCGCGACCATCGCCTGCTGCAGCTTCTCGGTGAGGATCTGATGGATTTCCTCAGCTTCTTTTGCGTCGCGGGCGAGCCGCGCTTGGGCGACTTCTGCCGCCGGCAGCGATTCGATGCGGCCTTCGGCCTCCGCGATCGACGCCTGCAGGGCCTGATCACGCGCCGTAAAGGCCGCGCTGGCGACCTCGTCCTGCCGCAGCTGCTGCATGAGTTGCTGGTAGGTCGGATCCACCCCGTACTGGTCGATCTCTAGGCTATTGGCGAGCTCGGCGTCGAGACGGCGTTTGGTCTCCTCGATCTTGGCCTCGACGTTGAGCAGCGCCGGATGCTTGGGTGTGAATTGGCGCTGCAGCCCGGATAGCTCGATCTCCTCGGTGGCGAGCTGGGTCTGCAGCGTCGAGATCAACGGACTCGGCCGCCACTCCGTGGGGGAAATACGGGCCTGCTGCGCGAGACGGCTGCGCGCCGCGTCGATGCGGGCCCGGACCTCTTGCTGTTGCAATCCGACCTCAACGCGCTGCGCCTCCATCTGGGCCAGTTCGTTTGTGGTCTGGTCCGTCTGGCCGGACAGCGGAACCTGGCCGTGCTGGGATCGAAACGCCACGAGCGCGTCCTCGGCGGCGCGCAGCTTCGGATCGCTGTCCGCGAGCTGCCGCTGAATCGAGCGGCGGAGTCCCGTCGCCCATTGCCTCCGCGACCGGGCGTCGACATCGATCAAGGCGGCCGCGACCGCGTTCGCCGCGGCCGCGGCGACCTGCCGATTGGCATGCTCGACGGAGACGCGGACGAGCTGCGTGTCCCAGAGCGGCTGCGCCCGCAGCCCCTTGAGCGCGTCGTCTGCCCGCCGGGGGCCGAGGGTGCGGGCGAGGATCTTCCGCGCGCGCGTCCGCGTGGCGTCGCTCTTGACCAACGCCACCAATGTGGGCACATCGAGTCCGTCCACCCCCACGGGCGGCGGGCCGCCGGGCCCCGCATAGCCCGGCTGGTCGAGCACCACGACCGGCGGCGTTTTATCGGACGTAATGAGGGCAGACGCTCGGTACACCGGCCGCATACCAAACGAGGCGACGAGCCCGAGTGCGGTGCAGACCGCAAAGACGCGGACGATGCCCCCTCGTCGCCGATGCAGTATGTCGAGCACGTCGCGAAATCGCATCTCGTATCGCATCATCGCGCCCTCCGGGGTCAGGGGAGCGGCCTGAAATTGTAGAAGACGCTCGCGAGGCCGGCCAGGATGTTGACGACCACCTGGAGCCCGCCGACGCCGGTCTGCGGCACCACGATGACGTCGCCGGGCTGGACCGTGACGCCGCGGGCGGGGTTTTTCATCAGCTCCCGCAGGTTCGCGGCGAGCATCGTTCCGCCGTTCGGAAGTGGCTGCAGCGAGGCAGGGCCGGCCTCGATGTTCTCGGAGACGCCGGGGCGCCGCAGCACGTAGACCTGCTTCGCCGTTCCGATGCCGCGCTGTTCCGGGCCGCCGGCAAGCGCAAGCGCCTGGAGGAGCGAGATCGGGGCCTGCACCGGGTAGACGCCCGGATTGCGCACGTCCCCCAGAACATAGACCTTGTTGTTTGTCTCTTCCGGAATGAAAATGCTGTCGCCGGGTTGAAGAGGCACGTTCGCGCTCATGTCTTGGTGGAGGAGAAGGCTGTCCAGCGCCAACGGCTCGCTCTGCCCCGACGCATGAACGAGGGTCGCCTGGGTGAGCGATGCGTGGTCCGTGAGGCCGCCTGCCTGCAGCAGCGCATCGAGCACGCGCATCGGGCCCTTCATGCGCAGCTGCCCGGGCCGAACGATCTGGCCCTGCACGTTGATGACGTGGACGAGGTCCTCGGGGACCACGATCGTCTCGCCGCCGCCGAGCGCCACGTTGGCGCTCTCGTCGCCCTTGAGCGCCCGCGCCAGATCGATCTGGAACGCGGGCCGGCCAGCCTGCATGAGCGGCACGCCCTCGGTCGCCGCGGCCTCCGTCAAACCGCCGGCCGCGGCGATGGCGTTGAGGACCCGGGCGCCGGCCGGCAGCTCGTACACGCCGGGATGCTGCACCTGCCCGAGGACGGACACGGTGAGCTTCCGGTACTGTTTGATCAGCACCGTGACCTGGGGATCGATGATGTACTCTGCGTAGGCCTTCGTGAGGGCGCTCGTCAGCGCGTCGACGGTGACGCCGGCCGCGGGCACGGACCCGATCAGCGGCAGGGTGAGCTTGCCGTCGGGACGAATCGCGATCTCGGTCGTCATGTCCGGATAGCCCCAGACGGAAACGCTGACCACGTCCCCGGGACCGAGGAGATAGTCGCTGATGGCCGCCGCCGTGCCCGCGCCGTGGACCCCTGCGGGCACGCTGACGCCGCCCGAGGTCGACGAGGAGGCGCCGGTGGCCGGCTGCGCTCTCCCCGGCGACGGCGCCAGGAGCATCGCGACCACGATGATGATGATGTTGCGGAGTACGGCAGATCGGATCGTTCCCGAGCGGCTCATATCGACCTCCGAGCGATCGCGCCTGAACGCAGCGGTAGCGGAACTTGGATGGTGGTCTCAGCGATATCACATGGACCGCGAGAGAAGAAGCGATCTGTCGACGCTAATCGCGGAGCCACCCGGGCGTGCGTGGCGCGCCGGCAGGGCGCCTAGTCCCAGGCCGGACGGGCAGGTGAAGATGACCAGTTGGCCATTGGGGGGGAGATACCGGGGCACAAGCCCGGCGCCACGCCGGCCGGCGGCTGAGGTCAGTGAAGGTTCAGGGGCGCGTCGAGTGCCTGGATATTAGCGGTCGTTGGTCAGCAGTTGCTCGCGGATCTTGTCCGCGCCGCTCGTCAGCAGCCGGTGCTCCTCGTCCTCCGCTTCGAGCAGCGCCTCGTAGATTCGAAACGCGTCCTCCGAGACTAAGCCGCGCAGTTTGGCTTCGAGCGCAAACTTCTCGAGAAATAGTCGCTCCAGGTGAATCTTGTGGAACAGCCAGATGCAGTAGTCGTCGAGGCGCTTCACCGCCGTGGTATCGTCGTAGTCGAGGTCGGTTCGTTCGTCGACCTCGCGGACCCGACGATAACAGCGTTTGAGATCGTCGGACAAGGCTGTGAGCTCGGCCGTGACGTCCTCGACGGGCATCGCCCAGCGCGCTCCGCTGCGGATGATGCTCAGCAAGCGCCCGCTGAGTGTATCGATCGTGTCGGCCAGGGATTGACGGAGGCTGCGGATGTGCTGCGCGTGCCCGTCACCGGAATGCGGCGACAAATCGACCACCTCCTCGTTGCCGGCACGCCGGGACGGGCTCGGCTTCGTGGAAGTGAGAGTGTGGTTCATCTCGTACGTCGGTCCGCGCGCATATACGTTCCTCCGCGTGGTCCCCGCGATTCTCCACCACCTCTACCACGCGCCCCGATCGGCAGGCAAGCCCCCGGGCAGACCGCGTTGGCTATCGCTTGGGCATATGCGATGCCCTGATGGCGCTACCCGGCAGACCCAACGATCTCGGGCGGGCAGGGCGCCGGCAGGCAGGCGGAGGTAGTCGCGACGCGGCGGGGGCGGCCCGGGCGGTGTGTGGGTCGCGCCCGCCTATCGCATGTATCCTTCGCGAATGGCGTAGGCCGCGGCTTGGGTGCGATCGTGCACGCCGACGCGCTCGAAGACGGTTCGGAGACGGCTTTTGACGGTGCTCTCTGAGATGTACAGCCGCCGCGCGATCTCTTTGTTCGTTGCGCCTTTCGCGACCTCGACGAGGATTTCGGTCTCGCGGCCCGTCAGCCTCCCATTGTGCGGTTGCCCTCGGCCATCGACCCGCGAAAACTGGTCAAGCATCCGCCTGGCGACGCCGGGATGGAGCATCGCCTGGCCGTTGCGAAGCGCGTAGAGTGCCTGCACCAGCGCCTCGGGAGAAATATCCTTCAGGACGTATCCAGAGGCGCCGGCGCCAATGGCTCCAAACACCGTGGCATCGTCGTCGACGCCGCTCAGGATGAGCACGTGCGTCTGCGGGGACAACCGCTTGAGCGTTCGGCACAGGTCGACCCCCGAGCCGTCGGGGAGCACGACCTCCATGGTTGCAATCGATGGATGGAAGCGGGCACACTGCTCAAGCGCATCGGCGGCCGTTCCGGCGGTTCCGAGAACATCGAGCGAGGGGTCGCGCTGAAGCACGCACTGTAACCCAATCCGCGTTACCGGGTGGGGCTCCACGATCAGGACACCCGTCTTCCCGTTCATGCCCGTCTTTCCGTTCACGGGCCGGCCCTCCGACCCCGGGCGCTCCTCCCCCCCGAGCCGAGGCCACATCCTCCGTACGCTGTGCGAGCCCGTCCGTTGCCGCCGACGGCTCTGTAAGTTTCGACAATTAGCGGATGGAGTACCCACAAAGTTAACATAAAGTTAAGAAACGGAGCAATGTGCTTGCAGCGCCACCGACGAGCATTGAGCAGGATCTTCGCCCAAAGTTTCGAAGGACGCGCTTACCGCTCTTTCGTTCGGACGGCGACACCGAGAAGCACCATGCTGTGAGGGACGAGCATGCTGTTACAGTCGGCGACGATACTGACGCGGCGTTTTTCCCGCAGGCTGTTCGGTGTAAGCGCGCGCGAGGTATCTCTGTTTCTTGGCGAGGTCGCGACGGCTTCGGATCGGATGAGCGAAGAGATGAATCGCTTGATCCAAGAGCGCAATATGGCTCAGGCGGAGCTTGAGCGCACCCAGGCCACCGTCGAGGATCTCGCCATGCGGGTGGCCGTGCTGCGCCAAGATCTCGACCGCTGCCGGACACGTGATGCCGTGATCGCAACGACCCCGCTCGCCACGCAGGGCGCCGCCGCGGAAACGAGCAGGCCGAGCCAGGGACACGGCGAGCCGCGCCGCGCCGAGGCCGACATGGGCGCCCGTTCGCCGATCAACGGCGAGCACGCGGAGATCAAGACCTTGGTACGCCAGCTGGCGGAGTCACTCTGGGAGCGTGAGCGGCGCAGGCAGGGCGCGGACGCGTCAACGATGTTGGCCTATGTCAGCGACGCCGTCTCCGTGGACATCGAATTTCGCCGGCGCATGCTGAAGCTCGATCGGCGGCTGGCGGCGCTCAACCTCGACGTGGAAGGCGTCCTTTAACCAACCTTTACAATCGGTCGGTACAGTCCCACTGTTCGATGAAATGGCGGCGGAGACCACTCGGAGGGACGATCCCCGTCTCGTGCCCATGACGCATCCGGTCGCGTCGTTACCCCGCGCCCCGGCGATCCGGCGCGTCCGCGAGGGACGTTTCCGACATCGTCACGACTCGGTCGCGTCGTTACCCCGCGCCCCGGCGATCCGGCGCGTCCGCGAGGGACGTTTCCGACATCGTCACGACTCGGTCGCGTCGTTACCCCGCGCCCCGGCGATCCGGCGCGTCCGCGAGGAACGTTTCCGACATCGTCACGACTCGGTCGCGTCGTTACCCCGCGCCCCGGCGATCCGGCGCGTCCGCGAGGGATGTTTCCGACGTCGTCACGACTCGATCGGGCGGTGAAGGCGCGACGAGACGCGGCGCCGCCCCGGGACGCTCTCGCCCGGGCCGATGCCCCGCGGCCGCTGAGCGCCACCGATGCGCCGGTCGTCCCGCTTGCCCGGGCCCGCGCCACGACGCTTCGCCGGCTGCTTCTTGCGCTCGGATTGGTCCTCGGATTCATCGACGCCGTCGCATCGCGCAACGCGATGAATCCGGACGGCATTTCCTACCTCGACATGGGCGACGCCTTCTGGCGCGGCGATTGGCACGCCGCCCTGAACGGCTTGTGGAGCCCGCTCTATGGCGTGCTACTCGGCGGCGTCCTGCGTGTGGTGCGGCCGGGTCTCTTCTGGGAGTTCCCCGTGGTGCACGCGGTCAACTTCGCGATCTATGCGGCAGCGCTGTTCTGTTTTGACGCGTTTCTGCGCAGGCTCGTGGCGCGGAGCGAGCGCGAGGCGCGGCACCCCGGGGCCGACGGTCTCGCGCCCCTGCCGCGGTGGGCCTGGTTTGCGATTGGCTATCCCGTTTTCATCTCCGCATCACTCGTGGCCACCGGCGTCGCCGTCGTCGCGCCCGACCTGCTGGCGGCCGCGCTCGTCTACAGTGCGGGGGCCTTGTTGGTCCGGCCGGACGGTCCGAAGCCCGACACATGGCGGCTGCCCGCGCTCGGGGTCGTGCTGGCCGTCGGCTACTTGAGCCGGGCGCTCATCCTACCGCTCGCCGTCGTGCTCCTCGCGGCCCTGTGGGCGGCCTCGCGCGAGCCCGGCACGAGGCGCGCCGCCTTGCTCGGCATCGCGGTATTCGTCGCGGTCACCGCGCCGTTCGTCGTCGCCCTGTCCGTGCAGGAGGGGCACCTGACGGCGGGAGACACGGCCGTCCTCAATTACGCCTACCACGTCGACGGCGTGCCCTACGTTCACTGGCGCGGCGGACCGCCGGGCTGCGGCGTGCCGGAGCACCCTGTCCACCGCATCGCCGGCGCGCCCGCGGTGTATGAGTTTGCGGCGCCCTTTCGCACCACATACCCGCTCTGGTACGCACCCGCGTACTGGTATGATGGGATCGAACCGTGCTTCGTGCCGGGCCGACTGGCCACGGCGATCGCCATCAACCTCACGAGGCTCGCGCATATCGTGCTGGTCAACAACGGGGCCGCGACGCTCGTGATGCTCACCTTGTCCTGGTGGACGGTGGTCAGCGGATCCGCGCAGAGGTTCATCCAAAGCCTGGCCCGCGTGTGGGGCATCCTGCTCCTAGCGTGCCTCGGGCTCGCGGGGCTGATCTGTGTCTATATCGAGCCCCGGTTTGTCGCCCTGTTCATGGTCTTGCTCTGGGTGGGCGTACTCTCCACGGTGCGACTTCCCCCGGGCGGGCGAACGGCGGCGGGTGTGCGCGCGGTCGCAGGCGCGTTCGTGACGGTCGCGCTGATCATGCTCCTGAGTCGCGGCATCGAATCCCTCCGCAGTATCGACGCGCCGGCGCAGGCAGGGCCGGCGCAGGTCGCCGCCGGCCTCCGCGCCATGGGGGTGCAGACGGGCGACGCGGTGGCGGTGATCGGCACCGCGTTCCCGGAGTACTGGGCGAGGCTGGCTGGAGTACGCGTGGTCGCCGAAGTGCCCGACGAGGCGGTGCGGGCATTTTGGACCGCGTCCCCGGGCGCGCAGCGGCGAACACTGCGCGCGCTCGTGTCGGCCGGCGTCAGAGCCGTCGTCACCGAGGACGTCCCGCCGGGCCGCGTTCCCGCGGGGTGGCGCCGCGTCGGTGCGACGCCGTACTATGTCCGCCTCTCACGACGCGATTGATACGCTCGCGCCCGGCGGCCGCCTCCATGGGCACCATCGCGAGACCGTCGTCAGATCTTTAACATTCCTTTACAGGGCCCGCGTACAGTGGCCCGGGGAATACGGCGGTGCGCCGCGCCGGCGGACGCGTCCGGCCGGCGGCGCGGCGGGCGCTATGTGCACGCGGTCGCTGGGCGCGAGGGCGCGCTACGTCAGGCTGAGGGGACGCACCGTGGACCAGTCGGTCGCTGTTGAGCGGGAGGGGGGCATCCCGGCGGCGGGCATGCGGCTCGTGCCGTGGGCCATCGCCCTGTTCTTCGCCATGACCGTCGCGGGCCTGTACTACGTGAAGTGGGGCCCATATTTTCACAAGGCGTTCACGGCCATCGCACGGCACAGTATCGGGCCCTCGATCATCAGCGGCACGGGAGCCGCGCCCCCGGCGGTCGGATGGCGCGCGGCGTGGTCGTTCACGGTCGCGTACTTCGGCGCAATCTGGCAGGCCATGGTGCTCGGCCTGCTGGTGGGCTCCGCCGTGCAAGTCCTGCTGCCGCGCGAGTGGCCGGCGCGGGCGTTCGGCAAGGCGGGGTGGCTGAGCACGGCCCTCGCCGGCGGCGTCTCCGTGCCGTCGATGATGTGCACCTGCTGCGCCGCGCCTGTCGCGATCGGGCTCCGGACCAGCCGCGCCTCCACGGGAGCCACCGTCGCGTACTGGCTCGGCAATCCCACCCTCAATCCCGCCACCATGATTTTCCTGGGATTCGTCCTCGGGTGGCATTGGGTCGCGCTTCGTGTCGTCGCCGGCGTTGTGCTCGTTTTCACCGCCGCGTATCTTACCGAGCGGGTCACCACCGTGGCAACGGCGCCGGCAGCGGTGCCGGTCGCACCGTCGGCGCGTCAAGCCTACGATGCCCGCTCGCTCGTGCGCCGCTGGGGGCGGGCCCTGTGGCAGCTCTCCTCGGGGCTTGTCCCGGAATACGCCGTCATTGTCCTCGCGCTTGGGGCGATGCGCGCGTGGATGTTCCCCGCGGTGACCCCCGCGATCGGGCACAGCGCCCTCGTGCTGCCGCTGCTTGCCGTCGCGGGCACGGTGTTTGTCATCCCGACGGCCGGCGAGGTTCCCATCGTTCAGACGCTGATGTCTTTTGGGCTGGGCGCCGGCGGCGCGGCGGTCCTGTTGACCACCCTTGCCCCGGTGAGCCTGCCGTCGCTCGTGATGATGGGGCGGGTGCTGCCGGTCCGGGTCTTAGCCCTGACCGCGGCGTTGGTGGCGTGTCTCGGGCTGGCCGCGGCAGGCGCCGCCCAGCTCCTCCGGTTCTGAGGCCCGGCATCGATGCGAACGACACCGTTCGCTGACGCGGTCGGGTTCCTGGCGCAGCCGCGCTGGACCACGGGCGTGTTCTGGATTCTGGCCGCCGTGAGCATCGCCGCGGCGTGGGTGAATTGGCACCGCGCCTCCGATCAACGCTCCGGCACGCGATTTTGGACGTGGGTGGCGCGCTTCGCCGTCGGCACGATGTGGTGGACGCAGACGCTGTGGAAGCTGCCGCCGACGTACACCGACCGTCCGGATGGGTCCGGCGGGCTCCGCTTTTGGGTCGGCCAGGTGGCGCAGTATGCGGCATTCGGCGCCCACCGTGATTTCATCAAAGACGTGGTCCAACCGCATTTCTACCTGTTTGCTCCGCAGGTCTACCTCGGAGAGGTGTTGATCGCGGTCTTGCTGATCGTCGGGCTGTTCAGCCGGCTCGGCGCGGTGCTCGGGCTCTTGCAGGCGATCAACCTCTGGCTGGGCCTGTATCGAGATCCCTACGAGTGGCCGTGGACGTACGTGTTCCTGATCGTCATCCAGCTGCTGTTCGTTCTCTCCGCGCCGGGTCGCAGCCTCGGGATCGACGCGATCTTGCTGCGGCGTGCGGACCGGACGCAGGCCACGGCGTGGGGGCGCCTGCTGAGGTTCTTATCGTGACCGCGGAGCGTCGCACGGTAGGGCGCGCGGCGCCCGCGGCGTCGCGCACCCGGGACGACGGGGGCGCCGCGAACCGCTATGCCGCCTATCTCGAGACGCCCCCCGGGCGGCTACGCTGTGAGTTGGCCTTCAAGAACCTGGAGGCGTACCTTCCGCAGACCGGTCCCGGTGGAGCAGCGGTTCGCGCGCTCGACGTCGGCGGCGGCCCGGGGGAACTCGCGATCCGCCTGGCGCGCCACGGATGCCACGTCACCCTGTTGGACCGGTCGGCGCAGATGCTCGACGTCGCGGAGCGGGCCGTTCGCGAGGCGGGAGTCAGTAACCGCGTCGTCCTGACGCGCGGCGACGCCGCCGCGGCGCCGGCTCTGTTTGGACAGGGCGTGTTTGACCTGGTGACCTGTCACCATGTGCTGGAGTACACGGAGGCGCCCGCGGATATCCTGCGGGCCGCCGCGCACGTACTGCGGCCGGCTTCCACGTCGCTCGCCTCCGTGATGACGCGAAATTGGGCGGGCGCCGTCGTTGGCGCGGCGCTCCAGGCGGGTGATCTCGAGGGCGCGGAGCGCGCTCTCGCAACCGGTGAGGCCGACGAGCCGATGTTCGGCGGCCGGGTGCGATTGTTTACGCCCGCCGCGCTCAGGGCGATGCTCCTGGAGGCGTCGCTCCTTCCCGTGGCCGAGCGGGGCGTGCGCATCCTGTTCGACTATCTCGGTGCATCCACGGTGCGCGACGCGGGGGACGCCCGCGTCCTGGCATTCGAACAGGCGTTGGGCACACACGGCGAGTTTGCGGCGCTCGCGCGCTATACACAACTGCTGGCGAGGTCCGGCACCCGGGCCCGCAGGAACGGAGGCATGTGATGCCCGACGCCCTCGGCACGGTGCCGGTATCGGAGGCGGACACGGCCGCGCCGCCCGGGATCGCGCTGGGACTCGGCCTGACGAACGAGTGCAACTTGGCGTGCGCGTTCTGCTACCGGGATCCGGCGCGCGTGGATCGGCTCACGCTGGATCAGGTCAAGGCCGTCATGGAGCGGCTCCCCGTACGGTCCGTCAACTTGGGCACGGGCGAGAACGGGTTGCACCCCGACTTCAAGGCCATCCTCACGTACCTGCGCGCGCAACCCGTCAAGCTGACGATCACCTCGAACGGCTACAGCGTGGCGGTCCTCTCGGACGACGAACTGCGAGCGTTTCACGATGTCGAGTTCTCGCTCGACTATCCGACGGAGGGGGAACAGGACGCCCAGCGGGGCGCCGGCAACTGGGCGCTGATCCACGAGCAGGCGGCGCGCTGTGTCCGCGCCGGCGTGCCCGTGACCATCATCGCGGTGATGATGAAGTCCAACTATCTGCGCCTCGCGGAGGTGGCGCGCGTCGCACGCAAGTTCCATGCGCCGCTGCGGGTGAATGTGTATCAGGCCGTGCGCTCCGACGCCTACGCGCTGACGTACGAGGAGTACTGGGACGGATTCCGGGCGTTGTTCGCGGAGACGGACGTCATCGCGACCGGCGAGCCATTGGTGCGGGCCATGGCCGGGCTCCCCGCGCCGGTGGGCGGATGCGGGGTGAGCACGGTGCGGGTCACCCCGCGCGGCACCACGCAGCCGTGCGTCTACTGGCCGGGTCCCGGCGAGCCGCTCCGCGAGGGCCTGCGCCTGGGGCGCGACATCGTGAACACCGAGCCGTTCGCGCAGGCGCGCACGCTCCCCGACGCCTGCCAAGCGTGCGACTACCGCGCGGCCTGCCACGGCGGGTGCGCCGGGCGCCGCCGGCTGCAGGGTGCGCTGCATGCCCCGGACATGTACTGCCCGATCGTGCGCGGCGACCGGATCCGGCTCGCGGTGCGTTCCGCCGGCGAGCGTGACCTGCCGAAACTGAGCAGCTCGTGCACGACGGTCGTGATGGCCCGCGAGGGCGGCGCGCGGTAGGCGCCGTTCCACGCTGACGCAGCGGGACGGCGGGAGAGGAGGGTCGAGATGCCGGTCCGGCGATGGCACGTGGTGGTGATAGTGGCGGCGCTGGGCGCCCTGCTCACCGGCTCGGCGATCGAGGCCGTGCGGGCCGCCGCTCCGGGGGCGTCGCCTCGGACGGTGACCGTGGCCGCGTTCCCCGTGTCGGTGACGGCCGGCGACTACGATCTCTATGACTTCGTGGTGGACTTCCCGCCCGGAAGCGCGACGCCGCGGCACGTGCACGGCGGCCCGGTCGTGGTGACGGTCGTGGCCGGCCAGCTCGTGCTGCAACGGGGCGGCAGCGAGCGCGTCGTCAAGACGGGCGAGAGCTTCCTCGAGGTGCCGGGGGACGTGCACGCGCTTGTCAATCGGGGCGCCGTCCCGGCCCGCATCTCGGCGGCGGAGTTGATTCCCAAGGGCGCCGAGGAGACGACCGTGGTCAAATGAGCGGCGTGCATCGTCGCCCTGGGGATCATCCCGGCTCACCGCGGCCTGGCCGGTGCGCGCTCGGGATCATGACCAAAGCCCCGCTCGCGGGCCGCGTCAAGACCCGCCTGACGCCACCGCTGTCGGCGGCCGAGGCCGCCGCGCTCCACGCATGCTTTCTTCGCGACACCGCGGCCGCCATCGCGGCGGCGTGCGCCGCCGGAACATGCGAGGGGGCGGTCGCATACACACCGGCCGGGAGCGAGTCGGTATTCGACGCGCTCGTGCCTCCGGAGTTCCACCGGGTCCTCCAACGCGGCGGCACGCTCGGCGACCGGTTGTATGCCGCCGCGGTGGACCTGCGGGACGCCGGGTACGCCGCCGTATGCCTGGTCGACTCCGACAGCCCGACCGTCCCCCCGGCGATGTTCACGGAGGCGGCGAGGCTGCTGGCGCGCGATCCCGACTGCGTGGTCATCGGTCCTGCGGATGACGGGGGCTACTACCTCATCGGCATGACGGCGCCGGACCCGAGGCTGTTTGCCGACATCACGTGGGGGACGGAGGCGGTCGTCGCGCAGACGCTCGCACGGGCCGCCGAGGCCGGCGTGCGGGTCGAGATCCTGCCGTCGTGGTATGACGTGGACGATGTGTCGAGCCTGCGCCGCCTGTGCCGGGAGTGCTTCGACGGGCACGGCGGGCAGGGACACCCGGCCGTCCACACCCGCCGGTACCTCGCGCGGCTTCTCGCGCACGCACGGGAACGCATCTGGGCGGCGCCGTCCGCGACCGAACAGCGTGGAGATCGCGCCGGCGTCCCGCGGTAACGGGCTCCGACCTGCCGCCGGGACCGCCATGCTCGCGGGCCTCGGCGCGCTCACGGTGGCGTCCTACGTCTACGGCGAGCGCGCGCACATCCCGGATATCTTCGCCGTGCGGACCCTCGCGCTCGTGCAGACGGTGTTGTTCGGGGGCGCGGCGTGGATGGTCCTCACCGGGCGCGTCACGAAAGGCGCCCTCACCGTGATCCTCGCCGTCGCGCTCCTGTGCCGGATCCCGCTGGTCCTGAGCCCGCCGAAGTTCTCCGCGGACGTCTACCGGTATATCTGGGACGGGCGCGTGCAGGGAGCCGGCATCAATCCATACCGGTACGTGCCCGCGGACCCGGCGCTGGTCGGGCTGCGCGACGCGGCGATCTACCCGCACGTCAGCCGGCGGGACTACGCGCACACGATCTACCCGCCGGTAGCTCAGGCGATCTTCCTCGCGGTGACGCGGGTGCGCCAGACCGTGACGGCGATGAAGGCGGCGGTGGTCGCCTTCGAAGGCGCGACCGTGTGGCTGCTGTGCCTGGCCCTCGGCCTCGCCGGCCTGCCGCGGGAGCGCGTCTTGCTGTACGCGTGGCATCCCCTGGTCCTGTGGCAGTACGCCGGGGACGGCCACATCGATGCCGCGGCGATTACGTTCATCCTCGTGGCGGTAGTGGCACACTTTCGCCGTTGGGAGAGTCTCACCGGCATCGCGCTCGGTTGCGCTACGCTCGTGAAGGTGTATCCGGCGCTGCTCGTGTTCGCGTTTTACCGGCGCGGCGCGTGGAAGATGCCGGTGGCGCTGGCGGTGACCGTCGCGGCCGGGTATCTGCCGTATCTGGGCGCCGGGACCGGGGTGATCGGCTTTCTGCCGGGCTACGCCGTGGAGGAAGGCATCGTCACCGGCGACCGGTTCTTTGCCCTCACGCTGGCCCGGCTGGCAGGCGTGGCCGCGCCCGTCGCGGCGTATGCCGGCGGGGCGCTGCTCGTGCTGTTCCTGCTCGCCTATCGTGTCTGGCGCACCGAGCACCGGACGGCGATCGGCGATGTGGGCTACGGCGCCGCGTTCGCCGCCGCGTTTCTCGTGCTCCTGTCGACGCACTACCTCTGGTACTTCGGGTGGCTCGTGGCGCTCCTCTGTTTCACGCCGCGGATCGCGCTCCTCTACATGACCGGCGCGGCCCTCTACCTCTTCTCCGCGTTGTGGTACCGGCCGTGGTTTGGTATCAACGACGAGATGCTGGCGTTCGATGTCGCGCTCTATGGCCCGACGGCGGGCTTGGCGCTCGCGGAGCGCGTCGGGGCGGACATCCGCGGGCGCCTGCGGCGCGGCGCGCTGCCGATCGCACGCCACCGGCGCTCGGGATCGCCGGTGCTTCGAAGGGAGACCTGAATGCGGGAACGGATCGGGCGGCGCGCGCTCGTCACGGGCGGCGCCGGGTTGATCGGGTCGCATATCGTCGACCGGCTGCTGCGTGATGGGTGGCGCGTCCGCGTCCTCGACAATCTCGAGCCGCAGACGCACCGATGCGGCCGGCCCGCGTGGGTGCCGGATGCCGCCGAGTTCGTCGAGGGAGACATCCGGGACCGTGCGCTCGTGCTCGCGGCGCTCCGCGACATCGACGCGGTGTTCCACGAAGCGGCGTACGGCGGGTTCATGCCGGAGATCGCGAAGTACGCCGACGTCAACATCGTCGGCACCGCGCAGATCTTGGAGCTGATCCGCGACGAACGGCTGCCGGTCCGCAAGGTGATCGTGGCGTCCTCCCAGGTGGTGTACGCCGAGGGCGCGGTCGCCTGCCCGGCGCACGGAACCGCTTATCCCGCGGTGCGGCCGGTGGCGCAACTGCGGGCGGGCGACTTCACGGTCCACTGTCCGCGTTGCGACGGGCCGACGGCTTCGGTGCCGACGGGGGAGGACGCGCCGTTCTGCGGTGCGACCCCGTATGCGATCAGCAAGGTGGCGCAGGAACGCCTGGTCTTGTCCTGGGCCGAGCAGACCGGCATCCCGGCCGTCGCCCTGCGGTATTCGTGCACCTACGGGCCCCGACAGTCCCTGTTCAACCCGTACACCGGCGTCATCGCGATCTTCTGCACCCGCCTGCTCAACGGCCGCCCCGCGGTGATCTACGAGGACGGTGCGCAGACGCGCGACTTCTGCTTCGTGGAGGATATCGCCGAGGCCAACCTGCTCGCCGCCACGACGTCGGCGTGGGACGGGATGCCGGTCAACGTCGGCAGCGGGACGGCCACGTCCATCCGCGATCTGTACGAAATGCTCGCCGGCGCGCTCGGTTGCCGGCTCCCGCCGGTCCTGCGCGGCGAGTTTCGCCCGGGCGAGATCCGGCACCTCACCGCGGATATCTCGCGGGCCCGCACCGCGGGCTTTACCCCGCGCACCGGGCTTCCCGCAGGCCTCGAGCGGTATCTGGCGTGGGTCCGGCGGCAGGCCGACGTGCGCGACTACTTCGCCGCGGCCGAAGCGATCCTCGGCACCAAGGGGATTGTACGCCGCGTGGCGCGGCCGGAGGCCGGTCGTGCGGATCCGGTCTCGACGCACGACCCATGACGGATCCGCGCACGGCGCGTCGCGACGCGTGGGTCTCCGTGGTTATTCCGGCGCTCAATGAGGCCGACACCATCGCGCGGGTTGTCGGTGCGGTGCCGCGGGCGATCGCCGATGAGGTGATCGTGGTGGACAACGGGAGCGACGATGCCACCGCCGAGCAGGCGCGGGCGGTGGGGGCGCGGGTGGTGCGCGAGCCGCAGCGCGGCTACGGCCGGGCCTGCGCTGCGGGCGCGCGCGCCGTCGACTCGCGGTGCGCCGTCCTCGTGTTTCTCGACGGCGACGGCAGCGACCGTCCGGACCTCATGGACCGGCTGGTCGCACCGATTCTCGCGGGGGACCAAGATTTCGTCATCGGCTCGCGGGTACGCGGCCGCCGGGAAGCCGGTAGCATGGGCGCGTCGCAGGTGCTTGCGGCGCACGTCGCGGGCACCCTCATGCGCCTGCGGTACGGCGTGCGCTACAGCGACATGTGTCCGTTTCGCGCCATTCGCCGCGACGCGTTCGAGCGGCTCGGGATGCGGGAGCCGACGTACGGCTGGAATCTCGAGATGCAGATGCGCGCGGCGGAGTTGGAGCTGCGCATCCTGGAGGTGCCGGTGGACCACCGCCGCCGCGCGGGTGGGACCTCCAAGGTGTCGGGCACACTGCGCGGCACGCTCGCGGCGACCGTGCGCATCACGGCGACGTTTGCGCGCGTGGCGTTCGGCCGTCCGCGGCGCCGGCCCGCCGCCGCGGGATAAGCCGCGCCCGCGTGGGGAGTGGGCAGGTCTACGTCATGGGCTCCGCGTGGCGGAAGGATAAGCCGCGCCCGCGTGGGGGAGTGGGGAGCCGCGGGGTTGATTTTACCGCAACCGCGGCGCATCATTAGGGGAAGATTTCGCCTTACCCGGGAGGGGCGCCATGGTGATGGATCGCGGTACGGAGTCGCTGTGGTGCCAGATGGTCCGGCTGGAGCATGTCAACCTCGTGCGCGTGCAGGGCGAAATCGACGTGAGCAATATCTACATCCCGCAGGACGTTCTCACCCAGGCGCTCCGCGATCGCCTGCCGCTCGTGATCGACCTATCGCGCGTGACGTACCTGGACAGCACCGCGCTGAACGTGCTCATGGGGATCCGGGACCGGTGCCGCATCATGGATGTCGATCTGGCGTTGGTCTTTACGTCCCAGGCGATGCGTGAGGTCTTCTCCGCACTGTCGCTGCACGAGGTATTCGATATCTTCCCTAATGTCGACGACGCCGTGCGATTGATGACCGCGCGGCGCACGTGCAACGCAGCCGCCCCGCAGGCGCGCGTGCTCGGCCAGGCCGCGGAGACCGAGACCGGCAACTACGCGCGCCCCCTCGCCTAGGGCACCGGCGCGCCTGCGGGCGCCCCGCTAGTTTTTCGCAGCCCGAACGGGTGAGCGGAGCCAGCGGTCCGCCCACCGCTTCATCTCCGTCACGACCCGATTCAGATCCCGGCCCCGTTCCGTCAGCACATATTCGATCCTGACCGGCGTCTCGGGATAGACCTGACGCCGTACGATGCCTTCCGCTTCCATCTCTTTCAGGCGCTCCGACAGCACCCGGTCGTGGAGGCCGGGGATGGCATCCAGGAGCCCCGAGAATCGTTGCGGCCCGTCCAGCAGCGCCCAAATGATGGCGCCCGTCCAGCGCTTGCCGATCAACTCGATGGCGCGGTGAAACTTTGGGCAGATGTGCGTCCCGTCGTCCATCGCAGTTCTCCCCGGAATATTTTTCTTTGCCTGCCTGTTACATACTAACAGAAAAGAAGTGGCTTGACAATAAGAAGCTATCGTGTTATCGTTCGCTTGTGAGTAGTAAGCGGCTTGTGATTGAAAAGAGCTAGATGGACGGCCTGGTAGGACTGAGAAAGGAGGGGACCTTCGATGCGTCGAGTTCTGGCAATGGTCGTGCTCGGGGCAGCGGTGGCGCTGGCGCCGGCCGCGGCGATGGCGGACGAGGACTCGCACTCGGTTCCGCTTGCGGGCGCGACGTCGAGCGCGACCGTCGAGATCGGGTCGGGCAGCGGCGCGGGCGCGCAGCAGCTCGGACCGCTCGACGGGGTGCCGGCGGATCAGCAGACGCCGGTGTATCTGCAGAACAACCAGTAACGGGTCGTGCGGTGTCGCGAGACCGGCGTGCCGGCCTCGCGACGCCACGCGGGGCCACACTGGCAACGAAATCCAGCAACCGAGCCTAGAGGAGGCAACGATCATGCGTCGAGTTCTGGCATTGCTCACCCTTGGTACGGCGATGGCCCTGGCCCCGGCCGCGGCCCTCGCGGACGAGAACGGACAAGGATACGCGGCCGGCGCGGTGTCGACGCCGGACGTGGCGACGACCGTAATCACCACGAGCAACACCGACCAAGTGCCGCAGCTGAATACGGGCGACAACGCCCCAGTCTACCTGCAGCAGAACCAGTAGCCGATTCGTCGCCGCGCTGCAGCCGGACCGGGATCCCCCGGTCCGGCTGCTCGGTTTTTGGGGCGACGCGCCTTCGGGTGGAGAAAGGGGACCATGCACCACACGATGATCGCGCTCACCATCTTGACGATCGGCGCCGCGCTGGCGTTGCCGCCGGCTCCGACGGCGGGGTCGTGCGAGTTCGGCCCGTCGCCCGTTCCGCTGCCTGGGACACCCGGCGCGCTGGCGCCGGAGACCGGCGGGTCCGTTCCCTGCTCCGGTACATCATGCGGGTGTTTGGTGCCGGAGATGTCCGGTGCCGGATCGATCCAGGACGTCGTCCGTCCGGCGCCAACCGCCCGCGCCGCGCAGGGCGGGAGCGGCGATGGCGCCTAGTCCGGGCGGCGAACGTCCCCGCGTGGTTCGTGCCAGTCGTCGAGCCGGGTCACGTACTCGCGGAGCGCGTCGCCGCGGAGCCGCGGACCGCGGACGCAGCGTACGCCGTACCGCCCGCCGAGGTCCTCCGGGACCAGGTCGGGTGCACCGCCGATCAAAAGAAGCGGTTCCCCCGGATACGCAAACGCCGCGCGCCATCCGTGCTCATGTTCGCAGACGCGCCCCCATAACTTGACGGGGCCGACGGCCAGCGCTCCGTCCGGGTCGCCGGCGTGGGTCTGCAGGTAGCCCAGCAGCTCCGCGGCGATCCAATCGGGGGTCCGCACCGCGTAGATGCCGCATGTGCAGGCCGGATGCGGCGCCTGATGATCATCGTAGATGCCGCAGGCGGCCCGATGAGCCCGCAACGGCTGCCAGTACGCGAGCCTCGGGTCACCCACGTCGGACAACGAAAACAAGGCGTCGCCGACGACGCGCCAGATCCGGAAGCCGCGAATTGCGGTGATGCGGTCCGGTACAGCCGCGGTGGTGTCGCCGTCCGGTCGCTGGCGCGCAGCGCCGGATGCGTTGGCACCCCACGCGATGGCCTGGGTGCCGAGGACGAGGAACCCGAACGTGCCGAGAGCGAGGACGATGGCGATGGTCTCGTCCACGCCCGCAGGCACGCGCGGGATGACGGCGTTTGCGGCGCTGCCGAGCGCCCCGGCGAGCGCCACTGCGGCGACGAGCCACAGCACGGTCATGACCGCGGCGGGAACCCGGGAGGCCTGAAGCCGCGCCGTGATCCAGCGGATGGCCGGGCGGAACGGGTTGGCCTGCGGCCGTCGCTGGTAGCGGGCGAGGAGGTGTGCGAGGAGCAGCGCCCCCGCGGCGAATTCCACAAGTGCCAAAAAAGCCCAGGTCATGCGGCCGTCACTCCGCACGTCGCCGACGCCCGCGTGCCGGACGGGGTGCCCGCAGGACGCGCGTCAAGCGCCGCGCGGCCTACCCGCCGGTGCCTGATTCGGGGCCGGAGCCTCGGTCGGTGAAGACGGCTCTCGCGGAATCCGCGACGGCTCAGACGGTGCCGGATTGCGCCGCGTGGGCACCGGCGACTCCACGGGCTCGACGACGACCGTGCGCTTGTACCTGCCGATCCGCATAGCACCACCCGTACTCGGTTCGCTCATTATCCATGTTACCCACGTTGACGCGTGCCGCCGCGACTATGGTGGTCGGACGCGCGCGGCGGGTCTGCGGGCAGACCACGCCGCCACGCGCCGCGGGACGATTGCGAGCACGAGACCCTCGTCCAGCGGCATCGTTCGGTACTGGCGGTACTTGCGACGTAGGAGTCGGATCGCCGGGGCATGCCGCGGCGTGCCCGGCTCGATCAGCTCGGCGCGTCCGAGCACGAGCACGTACCACAGCTTCGACCACATTTCGTGGTAGGTGTCAACGAGCAGCGCGACCCGGGGATTCAATGTGATGTTGCGGATCCGGCGGAGACGGCGAGCGGGGAGGCGCTTCGGCTTCGCGTCGATGACGCTCACGATATACGTGCCATCGAACGCAAAGCATATCGGAACCGCGTATGGCTGCCCGCGCGGATCGGCCGTGGCCAGCCGGGCAACGCGCGCTCGGCGGAGCAGCATCCCCGCGCGCGGAGGCACCCCTGCGCGATGCGGGGGAGGCGCGGCGACGACGGCCCGCCGCCGGGCTCGCCGTTCTGGCTGGTAGCGGGCCTGACCGGGGTCCCGCGCCCCGGCCTGGCGCCCGGCCTCTTGCTCGGCCGGGCGCCGTCGCTTAGGATAGCGGTACACAGTGGCCGCTCCAATCGACGGTGGTCATCATGGAAGCCATCGGCGTCGGTGAACGATTGCGCCGAGCGCGGCAGGCGCTCGGATGGTCTCTGCAAGCGGTCGCCGCGAATACGCGGATACCGGAGCGCCACCTCGAAGCCCTGGAGAGCGACCGGTTTGGCGACCTTCCCGGGCCGGTGTACGCTAAAGGCTTCCTTCGGAATTACGCCACCTACCTCGGACTTTCCCCGGACGAGCTCATTCGGGAGCTCGTAGCGGCCCGGGCCTTCGGCGGAGAGGGCGAGCCGCCCGCGCCGGCCTACCCCGAGACGCGCGTCACAGCACCGCCCGCACGCCCGCAGGGAAGCCGGCTCGCGGTCCCGGTCGGGCTCGCGGCAGCTCTTGCCGCCGGCTATCTGGTGTACCACGGCATCGAACGCCCGCACGGAGCTGCCGGGCCCGCGCCCGCGGTGTCCACCGATGTGGGTTCGACCGTCCCCGCGGGGACCGCGTCGTTGCCGTCCCTACACCAGGCGGCTCCCGCGACGACGATGCCGCCCGGGGCGGTGACCCGGGGTATGTCCACCCCGGCCGCCCAGGCCGCGCGGCCAGCCGGAACAGCCGGGCAACCGCCTGCCTCAAATCAGGGGTCCCCGGCGAGTCAAAGCGCACAGCCCGCGATCCCGGCGCCTTCTGCGCGCCCGCCTGTCACCTTGGCTTCGCCCCCTGCGAGCGGGACGCCCGGAGCGGCTCCCATGCCCGGCTCGACATCGGGGTCGCCTGCCTCTCCGGCGCCGCCCGTGTCGTCCGGGGCCGCGGCTGCCGTCGCACCGCCGAGCGTGCACCCCGAGGCCGCTCCGTCCGTGCGTGTGGAGATCGCGGCCAGCGCGCAGGCGTGGGTTCGTGCCATCGTCGACGGGCGCGCGGTCTACGACGGAGTGCTGACGCCGGGCGAGCGGCGCGCGTGGGCCGGCCGGCGACAAATCACCCTCAGCACGACCAACGCCGGCGCCGTGGCGGTCGCCGTGGATGGGCGACCGCTGGGCCGGCTCGGCAACCCCGATCAGATCGTCGAGCGTTCTTTCGCGCCGGGCTCCGCGCCGTCTCCGTAAACGCACAGCGCGATCGCGCCGGCCGCCGCCCGCCCGCTGGGGTGCCCGCGGTGCGTGGACTGCGTCGGTACCCGCCCGAGCGGGCGGCCCACTGGAGGTGACGCGGTGCCCCAATACGATCTCGTGATCACGAACGGCACGGTGCTGGATCCGTCTCAACGTCTGCACGCGGTCGCAGACGTCGCCATCGCGGGCGGACGCATCGCGGCGGTGGGACCCGGATTGGCCCGAGAGGGGGCTGTGCGCGTCATCGACGTGCCGGGAAAGCTCGTTACCCCCGGGCTGATCGACCTCCACGCGCACGTGTACTGGGGCGGCACCTCGCTCGGCGTCGATCCCGATGAGCTGAGCGTGCGCGCCGGCGTGACGACCTTTATCGATGCCGGGAGTGCGGGCGCGGGCAACATTCGGGGATTGCGCCGGCATCTGATCGAGCGCGCACGGGTTCGCGTTCTGCCCTTCCTCAATATCAGCTACGCCGGCATCTTCGCGTTTTCGCGCCAGCTCATGGTGGGAGAATCGGTCGACCTGCGCCTGCTGCATGTGGGCGAGGCCGTCCGCGCGGCGCGCGAGCACGGTGACCTCGTGCTGGGGATCAAGGTGCGCCTCGGCCTGATTGCCGGCGAGGGCCAGGGCATCGCGCCGCTGCACCTCGCGCTCGCGGCGGCAGAGGCGCTCGGCGCGCGCATGATGGTCCACACCGACATGCCGCCGCCGACCCGGCGCGAGGTGCTTCCGCTCCTGCGCCCCGGCGACATCTTGACCCACGCGTTCCGGCCGTTCCCCAACGGGCCGACGGTGGACCCAGGCGTCACCGGCCGGGTGCTGCCGGAACTGTGGGATGCGCGTTCGCGGGGCGTCGTCATCGACATCGGCCACGGGATGGGCAGCTTTTCATTCGAGAGCGCCGAGGCGTGTCTCGCCGCCGGCTTCCTGCCCGACGTGATCAGCAGCGACGTCCACGCATTGTGCATCGACGGCCCGGCGTACGACCTGCCGACGATGATGTCGAAGCTGCTCGCGCTCGGTATGCCGCTCGACCGCGTCATCGCGGCCGCGACCGTGGGCCCGGCCCGGGCGATCGGACGGGCGGACCTCGGCACGCTCCGTGTGGGCGCGCCCGCGGACGTGACGGTGATGGACGACCGTGACGGCTCGTTTTCATTCATGGACGTCACCGGTCGGACAATGCACGCGCGCCGCCGCCTCGTACCGGTGCTGACCGTGATCGGCGGCCGGCCGCTCTCCGCGGAGGCGGGCGAGAGCGGATAGGCGCGGCCGCGCCAGATTTCGCCGGGTGCCGCCGGGGCATTACCCGTATAGGGGCATCCGAAGTACCACGGATCGGCGCGATGACGGATGCGCATCCCGGCGCAACTCGACAACCGGCTCCGGACGGATCCTTGGCGCAGGCGGGCGAGGGGCGCCGTGGCGCTCGGATTGTGCCTGCTCACGCTGAGCCTGGGGACGGTGGCGGCGGTGTCGCCGGTGGTGCCCCAGCCGCCCGCGGAGCTGTCGCCCGTCGCCGCGACAGGCTTCTTCCGCGTGGCCCGGATCGACGGACGGTGGTGGTTCGTCGACCCCAGGGGGCACCCGGCGGTGTCGGTCGGCGTGGACAACGTCACGTATGATGGGGACCCGATCCGCGGCACGGGACCGTCGCCCTACTTGGAGGCGGTGCGCCGGCTGTACACGGACCGGGCGGCGTGGGCCGACGCCGCGCTGTCGCTCCTGCGCCTCTCGGCCTTCAACACACTCGGTGCGTGGTCCGATCCGCAGTTGTGGACCCACGGGATGCCGTATACCGTCATGCTCGATTTCGGGGCGCGCGCAGGTGCGGATCCGCCGCGCGGCAAGCCGGTCGACGTGTACGCGCCCGGGTTCGAGGCCACCGCGCGGCGGACCGCGGCGGCCCTCGAGTTGCCGATCGCGAACGACCCAAACCTTCTGGGATACTTCAGCGACAACGAGCTGTGGTGGGGCACCGACTGGCGGCGGCCCGCGACGCTGCTGGCGGCATACCTGGAGCTCCCGCCCGGCGCGCCCGGGCGGACCCGCGCGGTCGCGTTTCTTCGCGCGCGCTACGGGGGCAGCATCGCGCGTCTCAACGCGGCATGGCGTGTAGCGGTTCGGGATTTTGCCGGCGTGCCGCCGTCTGCGCGGACGCGCGCCTACCGCCTCGATGCCGAGGCTTTCCTCGGGCAGGTTGCGACGCGCTACTTTACCGTGGCTGCGGCGGCGATCCGGGACGTGGACCCACACCATCTGTACCTCGGGGAGCGGTTTCAAGGCGTGCCCCCGCTTCCGGTACTCCGGGCGGCGCAGGCGGCGGACGTCGTCTCGGTCAATTTGTACGTCCGCAATCCGCGACGCGCGGTCCAACGCGTGTACGCGGCCACCCAGCGACCGGTGCTGGTGTCCGAGTTCTCGTTCCGGTCACTGGATTCGGGGTTGCCGAACACGGTCGGTGCGGGGCCGTGGGTCTTCGACCAGCGCACCCGGGGCTTGGCCTACGTGAACTACGTGACGAACCTGGTGAGCCTGCCGGAAGCCATCGGATATCACTGGTTCCGCTGGGCGGATGAGCCCGCGAAGGGCCGGGCCGACGGCGAGAACTCGAATTACGGGCTCGTGACCACTGACGACGTGCCCTACCGCGAGTTTCTGGACGCGGTGTCCGCGACGAACCAGGCGGCGGCGGCCGAGCACAGCGGGCTCAGCCTTCGCGCGCATCTCGACGAGCAGGTGATCCGCTATCGCTGGGGCATGCGCGACGCGGCCGGGCTACTGCTGGGAGGCCTGCGCTGGACCGTTACGGCGCTCAAGGCCCTACGCCTCACGCTCCAGCATTCGCCGCTCTACTGGGCCGCGCCGCGGCCGTGGACCGCGCCGTCGCGGCTGTGACCGATCGGGCCGCGCCTGGGTTCGGTGGCCGCCGCCCCGGTTGCGGGCCATGCGGCGGCCTGGCCGAACCATTCTAGCGGAGCGTCGGACCCGCCCGTTTTACGATCGACCACGCGCGGCCGTCGAATTTGACGGTGTCGCCGAGTTGCGCCCGGTTGTAGAAATCTTGCGGCACCGGGTAGAACTCGTCTTCGATCCGCAGGATCCAGGTCATGCGGTCGCCGGTGGATGCGTACTTCTGCGCCACGACCCCGTATACATAGGCGGGCGCGCACCCGATCGTGATATCCGCGGTAAAGGCCGCAAGCGCGAGCACAACTGCGACCACGGCGAGCCGTGGCGGCGTTGGGTGTCGACGTCCGGCGGCTGCCTGGGCCTCACACAGCCGTGCGCTGCGACGGCGCCAATCCATGCTCGCGCTCCAGCGCGCGCACCAATTGCCGCCCCGCGGCATCGGCGAGCGGCAGCAGCGGCGGCCGGACGTGGCGCCACCGCTCATCGCCGGACCAGGCGGCCAGCACGTGTTTCTGCGCCGGGATCGGGCCGTGTTCTTGCACGAGGAGCCGGACGGCCTTGACCGCCTCATGCCGCTGTTTCGCCTCCGCCTCCCGGCCTTGTTGGTACAGCGAGACGACCTCCGCCAGGGCTGTGGCGTTGATGTTCGCCGTGGCCGTGATGCAGCCCGCGGCACCGAGCGACAGGGCGTCCAGCAGCGGCAGCTCCGATCCGGGATACACCACGAGCCCGGGCACCTCGGTCAGCAGACGGCGCGTGTTGCTCCAATCGCCCGAGCTGTCCTTGATACCGACAACCTGCGCCGGAAACGCCGCGCGGAGCCGGCGGACGAGGTCGATGGGGAATCCGACCTGCGACACCGGCGGGATGTGGTACAGGTAGATCCGGAGGTTGGCCGACGGGATGCCCTCGATGAGACGGGCGAAGTAGGCGAACAGGCCGTCGTCCGGGACGTTCTTGAAATAGAAGGGCGGCAGCACCAGGGCGCCCGCGCACCCGCGTTCAACGGCGTGCCGGGTCAGGGTGATCGTATCCGGGAGGTTGGTCAGGCCCGTACCGGGGATCAGCCGCTGCGGGTCGACGCCGGCGTCGATCAGCCGGTCGAGGGCGGCGATCCGTTCGTGGATCCCGACCGACAGCGCTTCCCCGGTGGTGCCGAACGGCGCAAGGCCGGCGCACCCCGTGGACAGCAAATGCCGCGCGTGCGCGATGAATAGATCGTGGGCGACGCTGAGATCGTCCGCGAACGGCGTCAGGATCGGCGCGAGTACGCCGCGGATGGGTTCGGGTCGCGCGGTCATCGTTTCCCTCCTCGGGGCCGGCATCGCCTGCGTGCCGCCGTGCCGCCAGGGCAATGGTACCATGTGGCCGCGCGCCGCGGCTACCTCGGGGCGCGCGGCCGTCCATCTCGGCGGAACGAGCGGGCAGACCGCGTCGCGGGCCCGCGGCGCTCGTCTACGGCGGGGTCGTGTTGGGCAAACATCATGTATGCTGCGAGAACGTCGCAACCCCTCACGCCTCGGCCGTCAGCGTCGCACCGAGTTCGAGGAATCGCTGGAGCGCCTCCGGGCGCTCGGCATGCCGGATTGGGCGGTCCAGTGCTACGGGCGCGCCGCGCGCATCGCGGGCCAGCTGCCGCACGACGTCGTGTGCCGCGTGGCGGTGTGGACGGCAAACCAGATGCTCGGCGCAAACCCGTCCGGCGGCCAACCCGCCATCGTGCCGCCCGCCTCCGCGGATCGCGGCCGGCTCGACACCGCGTCCTCCGGGCCGCGCAAGCGGGGTCGGACCCACTAGCATAATTTGCTGCGGAGCGGCAGGCATCTGCGGCTCCACGGCGTAGTGTTTCCGTAATTCGGCGGCGATATGCTCGCCGAAGACCTTCCCGCCCGACACGGTTGCAAGCGACGAAGACAGGCAGAGGTGGCGCAGGAGCAACCGGCCTGCGCAGGCGACAGGTCTGGTGCGCCGCCGGAGACCGGTGTGCCGGGCGGCCGCCGGGCGATGGCGTGGAAGAGCGGAGGCTTCCGGGCATGCGATACCCGAGGCTGAACCGGCGCCTGCTCGCGACGCTGGCGTGCTCGAGCGTCGTCGCGCTCGCCGTCGCCGTTTCGCCGGCATTGTCGCAGAGCATCGGCGCCGCTGGGTCGGTCGTGGTTCGGCTCGGCTACCGCGCGCCGGCGAGCGTCGTGGTCCCCACAGGGGAAACGACGCTGCTCCGGCTCGTGAATCGTGCGCGGGAGGCGCATCACCTGGCGCCGCTCGTCATGAGCAAGGCGCTGCGCACGGTAGCGCGGCGCCACTCCCAGGAAATGGCGTTGGACGGGTATATCGGTCACGACTCGGCGGAAGGGCAGTCGTTCGTCGCCCGTTTGTCGGCCGCCGTGAGGGGATGGCACGCCGTCGGAGAAAACGTTGCGCTGGCGCCGACCGTGGCACAAGCGCACCAGACACTCATGCGCAGTCCGGGGCACCTACGCAACATCTTGGATCCCGTGTTTCGACGCATCGGCATCGGTATCGCCACCGCGGGCGCCGCAGGATACATGATCACCGAGGATTTCGCGGAGTAGCGCCGGGAGCCGGCGTCGCCACAGGTCTCACGGGGCCGACAGGATCCTGACACCGGCGGCGTTGAAAGCTCGGACGTGGGCGCTCCCGTCCGAATCCATCTCCAGCGTCAGCCGCGCGTGCTTTTGCGCATCGCCAAAGGCGACGATCGGGTCGCCGTCTGCGTTCTTCTCGCTCATGGCCAGCCGTACCGTGTCCGCGGGATCCAGCAGCTCCACGTACGGCGTTCCCGCGGCGGCCACCCCGAGCGTCATCCGGAGGCGTCGCTGCGCGTCATGGAAGTCGATCTGCGGCGTCCCGGCCGTCGTGACGGCAAGCGACAGGCGCGGCTGGCCGGCGTTGTCGACAAGGTCCAAGGATCGTGCCACGAGTGCCGCCGGTTGCGATTCACCCCGGACGACGGCCGTCCCGATGACGAGCGCCAGCGCGGTGCTCAGCGCGCCGCCGATGAGGACGAGCTTGAATCGCCGTTCCACGGCTGACAACCGAGCCTCCAATCGTCGGATCTGTTCGGATTCCATGACGTCCTCCTGTTCGTCGGATCGAAGCTACCGGCCGCGGAGTGCCTCAGGCGGCGCGTGCGCCGCGGCTGCCCACTAGGTGCTTTCCCTGAGCTGCGCGCGGCCTCACGGCGTCGCGGCGCGCGGCGGTTAGCTTTGTCGGGAAACGGGGGATCGTAGCAACGGCAGAAAGGGAGGTGACATCGAATCGTGCGGCAGACACGCGGTTCGCTGTTCATCGTGCTCGGGGTGCTCATTCTGCTCGGGCTGGTCGCGTATGCGCGGATCTATTTTGCCCGGCAGAGCGGGCTCGTCGATCCGCCCAAGTGGGCGGTCGGGGATGAATGGACATGGCACAACTCGGACGGCCCCGATGTCTCGTTCCGGGTCGTCGGCGTTCAGGGCGGCGCCTACGCGGTGCAGGTGCACTCGCGCGGGCGGGACACAACCATTCACGTGGGCCCGGACCTGTCGCTCCAGAACGCGGATTGGTTCCGCTTTCAATGGCCATTGACGCCGGGGCGAACGTGGACGTATGTCGTCACCGGAACGCTCAACAACCGCAGGGTCACGTGGCAGGGCACCGCACACGCGGCAGCCGTGGAGTCGGTGACGGTGCCGGCCGGGACGTTTCAAGCGGTGCGCATCGACGGGCGCCACTGCAACATGACGGACGGCGGGTGCGGAGACTTCACGATGTGGTACGCACCGCAGGTCCAATACGTGGTCAAGCTGCTCGTCGGCAACACGTCGTATTGGGTGCCGGCGGTGCGGGGGTTCAGGCAGGAGCTGGTCTCGTACCAGGTTCATTGACGGCGCGCGTTCATCGCCCCATGATTCCGGTTACCGGGCGGCGAGCATGGTAACATATTAAGGGGCGACGTGGCGCCGGAGGGTATCGTCAAGAGGATGGGGGGACGAAGCCGATCGTTCACCGCTGTTGGCCAAGGAGGTTGGGCACGATGGATGGTCGCTCACTCAAGCTTCTGAGCCTCGGCTTCGCCACGGGGATTGCCGTATCGGCCGCGGTTGCCATCGGCGCCGTCCAGGCCGTCCGCGCAACCGGCGCGACGGCCGACCGGGGCGCGCGTCCCTTGATCCTCGCGGTCCGGCCGGTTCAGGACCAGACGCGGCCGGGCACGCTCCCCAAAGACTTCGTGCCCATCCTCGTTCCGAACAACGGCAACAGCATCGGCCCTGGGCAGCCGTCGCCGGGCCTCGGCGGCAACAATCCTGGAGCGCAGCAGCCGTCACCGGGCGGGGGCGGTCAGGATTGCAACGGCAAGGTGCTGTTCTTCTACCAGGGACGTCTCTATCAATTGAGTCCTGGGCCGATGCCGCCGAACGGCGGCAATCCCGAGTTCTTTTACATGCAGCCGTATCAGGGGCCGCAGATTCCCGGGTTCCCGGGGCAAAACGGACCGGGCGGACCGACCCCAGGGCTGCCGTCCCTCCCGCCGACCTTCAAGTTCTAACGCCGTCCGGCTCGCGGCTGGTCGCAGTGGAGGCGGGTGAAGAGCCCGCCTCCAGTTATTGGACACGAGCCCAAGCGTCCTACGGGTGGTGCACCGGAGCGCTCGCGCTCGCGATCAGGGCCGCCGCGTCGTCCGTAAACTTCTCCAGCGACGCCTGCGAAGTGTACAGCATGTGCCCGCCCTCGTAGTACCGGCGGATCACGTTGCCCTCCAGCGCCGGCCCGACCTCGAGCCGATTCAGGGCGTATTCCGTGCCGTAGTACGGGACCGTGAGATCGAAGTAGCCGCGCGCGACGAGCACCTTCATCGCCGGGTTCCTCTGCATCGCGTCGCGCAGGTCTCCGGTGACGTCCAGGACATCAGACGGCCCGCGGGCGCCCCACGTCCAATCACGCTCGACCCGATCGGACAGGGCCTCGTACCGATCTGCGCGCGCGTAACCCAATTCCACGCTCGCGTACCGCTCGAAGATGGCCGCGAGCGGCGCCATCAGCCCGGTCGTGCTGGCGGCAGGTGCGGCATGGGGATCGACGGCAACCCGTCCGTCCAACGCGCTGATTTGGAGGTGCTGATCGGACAGCAATTCCCGCCGGAACGCGTTCGGGAGCAGACGAAGATGCTGCGCGCGGATTATCGCCTCGCCAATGCCGGTGTACTGCGACAGCGCCTGGGCAATCCGCTCCTGAGCCGGCGCCGGGAGCGCGTCGCCCCGGACCAGGGCGGGCAGATACTCGGCGACCGCCCATCGCTCCGCCGCGCGCACCGCCGTGGCGAGGTCCGGAAACTCCGGCCCGAGCTTCTTGTGGTACCAGGCCGTCGCGGCATACGTCGGGACGTCGAGGGCGTACGCCAGATCCATGCTCCGGCCCGGGTGGCGGTACTGGGTGTTCAGCGTTTCGAAGTCCACGACGGGAGAGATCAGGATCAGCCCGCTGACGTTGATGCCGAATTCATCGCGCAGGAGCCGCGCGAGGATGATCGCGCGTGTCCCGCCGTAACTCTCGCCCGCGAGGAAGATGGGCGACGCTTGCCGGTGCGTGGCCGCAAGATACCGTTGAACGAATTGCGCGAACGACCGGGCATCGCCGTCCGGCTGGAAGAACGTGGTGTCCGGCACACCCGCCGCCGCCCGGCTATACCCGGTCCCCACCGCGTCGACGAACACCAAGTCCGTAAACGGCAGCCAGGTGTATGGGTTGTCGCTCCAGTGGGCCGAAGGCGGGGGCGGCGCGCCGTGGTCCAGCAACGGAACCCGCTTCGGCCCGAGCGCGCCGAGGTGCAGCAGCACGGACGCGGCGCCCGGTCCGCCGTTGAACGCGAACGTGATCGGGCGCTTCGAGAGGTCCGCTACACCCTGCCTGACGTAGGCGACGAAGAACATGTCGGCTTCCGCTTTGCCGGCGCGGTCCGTCAACGGCTCCAGAGCAGCGGTCGCGGTGTACTGTACGACGGTGCCGCCGACCGTGATGGAGTGGGTGGTGACGGCCAGATGCGGCGCGGCAGGCGCGTCCGCGGGCTGCGGAGCGTTCGCCGCCGAGGCCATCTGCCCGACCCAGGGGCGCGGCGCGGAGAGCGCCAGGACCGCCGCGAGCGGGAACGCCACGAGGCAGCGGATCACGTGGCGCCGGCTTCGAGCGCTCACGGGCGACCCTCCCTGCACGTCATCGGGGGTCGGCGGCATCGGTATGTCTCAGAAACGGCGTGCGACTCCTCCATGGAGTATTTCCCTGTCGCGGCTTGGGCCGGTCGTCGATCGGGGCCGGATCGCGCGTCTCGGGCAGGCGCGCTATTCCGTCGCTCCGGACACCACGCCGCTGTCGCCGTCGCACGACGTGCCGGACTGGAGCGCCGTGTATGTGCCCGTGAGACGGTTGCCCGCCACCGTGAGCGCCAGGCTGATGCGGGCGACGCCGTCGCTGTATCCGGTCAGCGAGTACGTCGTCGTCCCGCCGCCGGCGCCGACCGAGCCGAGGATCTGCAGGTTGGGATAGCACGCGGTGCCGCTCAACGTTGCGCTCCCGATCACCGTGGGGCCGCGCTGCGAGAGCGACGCCGTGAACGATCCGCGGGTGTCCGCCTGCCGGCTCGCCCATTCTCCGGACCACGTGCGGGCCGCCGTTGGCGCGAGCGCGGGCGGCGTCGGCGGCGCGGCCGGCGGCGCATTTGGAACCGCCCCAGATCCGCCGCCGAGCTGGGATACAGCATACGCGAGCAGGTCTTCGATGTCGCCGCCGGGCACCACGCCGGACACCGAGCCCGCGACCGCCCCGCGCACCGCCGCGACGCTCACAACCATGCCGACGAGGTTGCCCTGCAGGTCGATCACGGCGGAGCCGCTCGTTCCCGGGGAACTCGGTAGCACCACCGTGTACTGCCCGGCCCGGTCAGACAAGAGGAGCCCGGACGACACGACGGGCGGCCCGCCCCCGGCCGACAGCATCGAGAGCACGGGAATCTGCTGGTTGCTTCCGAAGCTACGGTACACTCGGCATTCGCCGCAGTCGGCAAACGCGACGGGTCGCTCGGTGTACGCGACCCGCAGGACCACGACATCGGAATTTTCGGCTCCGGCGAGCTGGATCACGTCTCCGCTGCCGCCGCCCGCGTAGGTCACGTCGATCGTGACGCCCAGCTGGTCGAGCGACTCCGCCTGCGCGATGGGCGTGGTTGCGAGATCGTCGATACAGTGCTTCGCCGTGACGACGAACGCCGCGTTGCCGCCTACCCCGGCCACGAAGCCCTGGCAGAGGGCCTCTTGGTGGCGGGCCGCATTGTCGACCCGGATCTGGACGGTCATCGCCTTGAGCAGGTCCGCCGGCTCCACGCGTTGGGCCGCGGCGGGGGTTCCCGCCGCGAGACAGATCAAGGCCGCGACCAATGGCCGGCGCATCACTCCACCCCTACCGCGGCCCCGCGTGCCCCGACGGCCGCGCCCGCCGCGCGGCACGCGCCCACGGTGTCTCCAGCTTAGCATTTTGATGCAGATCAGGCTCTTCCTCGGCGGCCGAGCACATGCCGGTCCGAAGCCGGGACGGGCCGGCGTCTGCTTCGGTTGTTCGGCGAAATTGGGCTTTGTCCGGACTCAGTGATGCTGGGGAATGCCGTGGACGGACGACGCCGGCGCGTCGGTGAGCGGGTGATGACCGTCCAGCATGATGCTCACCACTTTCGCGTCGAGGAGATCCGGACCGTACGTACGCACCGCGTCCTTGATGACTTCCGACACCATGGTCGTGATGTCGCAACGGTCGGCCCGGGACACTGCCTCGAACTCGACGGTAATCCTGTACTTCTGTGCCATCATACCGGACCGCCTCCGCCCTCGCTGGAGCCGCTATCCAGCATATTCCCGCCGCGCGAGAAGCCAACACTGTCGGGAGAACGAAACTGCGGATCGATCGGGTGTCTCGCGAACCGGCGCTCGGTCATCCGGATCGTTTGACGAGCGCACACGATCATTGGGGCGATGGCCCCAGTCTCTGCGCCGCCGCCGCGCCGTTCACCCCGGCGGGCGGGCTTAGACCGGCCTGCGGCGCCACGGCCCGAGCACCCGATCTCGCTACGGTCCGAGCACCCCGATCTCGTAGACCTGGTTGTAGTAGAGCAGCCGGTTATCGAGCTGGATGAAGAACCACAGCCCGAGCGACTTGTAGTACAGGATCTTGTTCTTGTTTGCGTTGTCGACGATCACATTGGACGGCGGTCCGAGCGCCGCGCGCACCTCCGCCTCCGTGCTTCCGGCATGGAGATTCTTGTCGGTCACAAATCGAGGGTCGTTGACCGCCCAGATGCGGTCGATCGTCCCGGCCTTCGTCACCCGCGCGCCGATGCCGTCGTTCTTCGGCGGCTTGTACCAATGGAACTCCACGGTGCCGTCGCTCTGCCGGTTCGTTGCGGCCGGCGGGCCGAGCGCGGCCTGAACATCGGCCGCCCGCATGCCGAGCTTCGCCGCGCCGATGCGGTTGCCGGCGACGACCTGGAACCCGCCGGCCGCGGCCGGTCTCGCCGGGGCCGGCACGGGCCGCTGCGGTTGTGGGGCTGCGGGCTTTGGTGCCTGCGCGGGCGCCTGGGGTCGCGTTTGGGCTGGAGGCTTCTGCTGGGGCGCGGCGCTCTGTGGTGACGGCGATCCCTGTGGCGGCCCCTGCGACTGCGCCGACTGTTGCGGCGCCGATTGCGACTGCGATGGCTGCGGCGGAGCGGGTTGTGGCTGCGGCGGCTGTTGCGGGGCAGATTGCGGTTGAGCCGGCGGCGGCGATGCCGGGTTGATCACCTGGAACGAAGGCGGCGGCCCGGACGGCGCCTGCAGACGCGGTGGAGGACTCTGCAAGGGCGCGGGCGGCGTCTGTGGCGGTGCTGACGGCTGCGATGTCTGCGGAGGCCCCTGCGGCTGCGCCGGCGCCGGCACCTGCGGTTGAGGCTGCGGAGCCGGCGCGGGTGTTTGCGGCTGCGGTGGCGCCTGCGGCTGAGACTGCGGAGCCGGCGGCGGTGTTTGCGACTGCGACGGGGCTTGCGCCGGCGGAGGCGTACTGGATGGCTGAGGCTGCGGGGACGGCGGTCCTGGCGGCGGCCCCGGCGGCTCGGCGAGCGCCGTCTCGTGCCGCTGCGCCTCGGTCAGCAGCGGCTTGATCGCGTCCACGGGCACGGCGGACGCGATACCGGGAGTGCTGCCTGGGAGACCCGCCCGCCCGACGCCGATCACCTGACCTTTTCCATTGAGAACCGGTCCGCCATCCGTCTCGAGCGGCTTGTGTGGTTGGAACAAGAGCACACCGTCGTGGATTGCCTTCACCGTGGCCTCTTGAACCAGCATCGCCTGCGCTTCCTTGTCCGGATTCTGGGAGCGCTTCGTCGCCGCCGAGGGGAAGCTGAACGTCAGCACGTGGTCGCCCGGCCGCACCGACGACACATCGCCGGGCGGCAACGGCGGCACCGTGCTGTCGCCGACCCCCAGGATGGCCAGATCGCTGCCCGGATCGACCGCGAGCACGGTCGGCTGCAGCCACGCGGATTTTTGAAACTTCACGTGCAACTGGGACGCGCCGGCCACCGTATGGTACGAGGTGACGGCGGTGGCCTTGTCCACGACGAACACCGTTCCGGACGACGGGCCGGAGGAACGATCCGCGAGGACGATGCCGACGCTCGGGATGGCCTCTTTGGCCACCGGTTTCAACCCCGAGCTCGAAACGAGCGAGAGCCCCACGGCCCCCGCCAGGATGCCGGCGAGAATCTCGTAGATCAGCAGCGGGATGATTCCGAAGACCGGCGCGAGCATAGTCTCGTCGCCTCCACGTTGATCTCCAGCAGCAATCCCGCGCCCGCTGGGGCATCGGAGCCGCTCCTATACCTCTTTTACCTCTTTCCCCGTCTTGCGTTGTTTTCTGGGGGGTGTCTGCTCGAAACTCTGCCCGACGCCGGCGGGATGCCGATCAAGCATCATCAAACCATCGTGTGGCCCTCAAAAAGACGACCCGAAGCGCCAGCCGGCCTGGCCCTCTCCCAACCCGCCAGGGCCGGTTGCGGGCCGACCGCCGATCAAAAGACGCGCGAGAAGGCTGAGCGTCCCTGTTGCCGCGTCCCGGCGAGCGCCGGCAGCGCCGGGAGATACATGTCGATGGACATCGGGCCGAACGCGGTGAGCGCGCCGAGCAGCACCGTCAACCTCGGGGTCCCGAGCGGCCGGGCGTGTAGCCACAGGGCGCGCGCGGCGCCCCGGACGCGGCGCGAGGTGACGTCACCTCAAATCAGCGGTCCGCTAGGAGGTCTTGAGCAGGCCGCGGTTCGCGACGAACGCGACGGCCTGGACGCGATTGCGAACCCGTAGCTTGCGATACACCGCGCGCAGGTGCGCTTTGACCGTGGTTTGCGACACGTACAGCTTCTCCGCGATCTCCTTGTCTCCCAGGCCCCGGCCCAATTCAACCAGCACCTCGAGCTCGCGTCCTGTGAGCCGGTGGAGGGCAGCCCATCCCGCGGCGCCGTTCGCGTCGCCGTCCATGTCCGCCAGCAGGCGGCGCGCGAGACGAGGATTGATCATCGTCGCGCCGGCGTGCACGGCGCGCACCGCGCGCGCGAGGTTGACCGCGGAGATGTCGTAGTTCACGTACCCGGCGGCGCCGGCCCGCGCCGCCTTTTGGAGCAGTTCAACGTCGGCGTGCGCGGTGAACACGAGCACCTGCGCGTTGGGGAGCTGTTCCTTGATGCTTCGGATGAGCGGGGCCGCATCGTCGTCTCGCTCGAACTTGATGTCCATGACCAACACGTCCGGCCGGATCGCCGTCGCACGCGCCAGCACATCTGCGCCGGCGGCCGCCTCGCCCACCACGTCGATATCGGGTTCCGCCTGGAACACCGCTTTGAGACCCTCCAACATCACCGGCTGCGCGTTCGCAAGCACGACCCGAATGCCCATGGTTTCTTCCTCCGTTGCGGCGTCGATCTGGTGCGGTCGATCGTGTCCCGGCAGTGCCCGTACCCGGCGTAGCGCTCGTGCGGTGCGTCGCGGGCGCCAAGTCGCACATGCCATCATACGTCGAAAACCCGGGCGATCGCGACGGGCCGGCGTCGATGATTCGACCGTGCTTATTGGATCGTTCGATAGTCGATTCCTGCTTCGAACGAAGGATCCGCATAGCGCAAGCCATTTGTCACCAGGGATCAGCCCGGCACCCGGGCATCTTGTGGTTCGTCTTGTGGCGTGGCTCGATACGGAGGGTCCCATCGGGGCCACGCCGTAAGCAAAGAGCACCATGGAGTCGCGGGCTGCGACGGCCCGGGCCCCGCTGTCGCCGCTGCAGTACTTTCGGAGAGCAGCGGCCGTGTATGGGGACCGCGTCGCCGTTATCGATGGCGATCTCCGGCTGACATACGGCCGATTCGCCGCGCGCTGTGCGGGCTTGGCGGCGGGACTGCGCGCCGGCGGGCTTCGGCCGGGAGACCGCGCGGCGCTCCTGTCATGGAACACCCATCGGGCGCTGGAGTGCTATTATGCCGTGCCCCTGGCCGGGGGCATTCTCGTCCCGCTCAACACCCGGTTGACCGTGGATGACTATCGCTACATCCTCGATCACGCCGGGGCAAGGCTTCTGCTGGTGGACCCGGCCTTCGTGGACGTCGCGCGTGAGCTGGCGCACGTGGTCACGGACCGGGTGGTCGTCCTGGACGGCCGCGCCGTCGCGGGAGTGCCGTGGCCGGCCTCGGAGTCGTTGATCGGCGGCGCGGCGGGGGGCAATCTGGCCCGGGTCCTGGACGACGTCGATCGGGTCGACGAGGATGCGCCGGCGACCATCAACTACACGAGCGGGACCACCGCCCGTCCGAAGGGCGTGATCCTCACCCACCGCATCACCGCCCTCAACGCGCTCGACCTCGTGATCCATGCCCGGCTCACGCTCGACGACGTGTACCTGCACACGCTGCCGATGTTCCATGTGAATGGCTGGGGCGGGGTCTGGGCCATCACGGCCGCGGGCGCGACGCACGTCTGCCTCGACAAGCCGGAACCGCGGCGTATCGTCGAGTCGGTGGACGCGCACGGGGTGACGGTCGCGTGCGCGGCGCCCACGGTGCTCGTCTTGCTTGGAAGCGATCCGAGCACGGCCGGCTGGCGGCCGCGGGGTCCGGTCCGCTGGTACGTCGGCGGTGCGCCGCCGCCGGCGGCGCTGATCCGGCGGATGGAGCAGGAATTGGGATTCGAGATCGTGCATGTTTACGGGCTCACGGAGACCGGGCCGTGGCTCACCGTGTGCGAATGGCGGCCCGAGTGGGATGAGCTTCCGCTCGAGGATCGGGCCGCGCTCAAGGCCCGCCAGGGTGTCGGACAGATGCTGACCGGAGCGGTTCGCGTCGTGCGTCCCGACCTGACCGACGTGGAGCGGAGCGGGGGGGAGGTGGGCGAGATCGTGGTGCGAGGACCGACCGTGACGCCCGGGTACTACCGAGACGCGGAGGCGACGCGCGCCGCCTGGGCCGGCGGATGGTTTCATACGGGCGACCTGGCCGTGGTGCACTCGGACGGCTACATCCAGATCGTCGACCGGCAGAAAGATCTCATCGTGAGCGGCGGAGAGAACATCTCGTCGGTCGAGGTAGAGGCGGTGCTCTTTCAGCACCCGGCGGTCATGGAAGCCGCGGTGGTCGCGGCCCCGGACCCGCTCTGGGGAGAGGTTCCGAAGGCGTTTGTCGTGCTGCGTCCGGGTGCGAGCGCGACGCCCGATGCGCTGCTCGCGTTCGCACGGGGCCGGCTGGCGCATTTCAAGGCTCCGCGGCTAGTCGAGCTCGTGGGCGAGCTCCCGAAGACGGCGACGGGCAAGGTCCAAAAGTACCTGCTGCGTGCGGCGGCACGCACGGCGGGCGAGAATCCGCCGCCGCGGCCGGCGTGAGGCCCGCCATGTCCCTGCGTGCTCCCGAGCAGTTCCTTGCGAGCCTCCGAGACGGCCGGCGGGTAGTGTACCGTGGGCAGGTGGTCCCCGATGTCACCGCGCACCCGCATCTCGGGCGGGGCGCGCGCCACGTGGCCGTGGATTTCCGACTCGCGCACGAGCAGCCGGCGAACCCGCTGCTCGTGGACAGGGACGAGCACGGGCGTGCGGCGAGCCGGTACTTCACGATCCCCACGGGCGCCCCTGAGCTCCTCCGCCGGCGGGACCTCATCGAGCACGTGACCCGCGAGGCGCGCTCCTTTGTGCCGTTGATCAAGGAGATCGGCACCGACGCCTTCTTTGCGCTCATGATCGTCACTGCCCGCATGGACCGGACGCTGGGAACCGCGTATCGCGAGCGTGTGCGCGCCTGCTTCGCCCGGTGCCGCGACCAGGATCTGGCGATGGCGGTTGCCCAGACAGACGCCAAGGGCGACCGGAGCCGGCACCCCTCCGAGCAGGCCCACCCGGACGTCTACGTGCATCGCGTGCGCGAGACGCCCGACGGCATCGTCGTGCGCGGGGCCAAGGCGCACACAACCAACGCCGTGTTCGCAAACGAGATCCTCGTCGTGCCCACGCGGGCGATGACGCAGTCTGACGCGGAGTACGCCGTGGCCTTCGCGGTGCCGGCCAACGCACCGGGCCTGACGTTCGTGGCGAGCCCGCGCGGGTTCAGCGCGACCAGCGAGTTCGACAACCCGCTCAGCAGCCGGTACAGCCTGACCGAATCGCTGACGATCTTCGACGACGTCTTCGTGCCGTGGGAGCGGGTGTTTCTCTGCGGCGAGTGGCAGTACGCGGGGGTCCTCGCGCGGACGTTTGTCGAGTTCCATCGCTTCACGGCCGTCTCGTACAAGACGCCGCTGATCGAGCTGCTGCTCGGCGCGGCCGCGCTGATCGCCGACTACCACGGCATAGTCAACGCCGCGCACGCGCGCGACAAGCTCGCGCGCCTCATCATGTACCTCCAGACGACCCGAGGTCTGACCACGGCGGCGGCGTCCGAGTGCCGGATGGCGGAGGGCATCGCGGTGCCGAACGTGCTGCTGACAAACGCGGCCAAGTACCATTTCGCCCGCGGGTATCACGATGCCGTGCGCGACGTGCAGGATCTGGCCGGAGGCCTCGTCGTGACCGGTCCCGCCGCGGAGGACTGGGAGGCGCCGGAGATCCGCGCGCTGATCGAGCCATACCTCGGCGGCCGGGAAAGGACGAGTGCGGAGGACCGCCTCCGCGTGATGAATCTGATCCGCGATCTGGCCGCCTCGGACCTCGGAGGATACCTCGAGGTGCTGGCCATTCACGCTGAAGGCTCTCTGGAGACGCAGAAGCTGACCGTGCTGGCCGACTGCAACCTGGAGCCGCTCATGCGCGCCGCGGCACGCGCGGCCGGCGTTGCCGGGCCGCCATAGACCGTGCCCGACGTCCGTGAGCTGTTCTCGCTGAGCGACCGCGTCGCCGTCGTCACGGGAGGATCGCGCGGCCTCGGACTTGCGATGGCCCGGGCGCTCGGCGAGGCGGGGGCTCGGGTCGCCATCGCGGCGCGGCGGGGCGAGTGGCTCGAACCGGCCGCCGCGGCGCTCGGAACCGCCGGGATCATGGCGCGGGCATACGCGTGCGACGTCACGGTGCCCGAGCAATGCGATCGCCTGATCCACAACGCGCTCGCAGACTTCGGCCGCCTGGACATCCTCGTGAACAACGCGGGCGCGAGTTGGGGCGCCCCCCTGGAGGAGATGCCGCTCGACCGGTGGCGCCGGGTGCTCGACACCAACGTCACCGGGAGCATGCTCGTCACCCGCGCGGCCCTGCCCGCGATGAAGGCGCGCCGGTACGGCAAGATCGTCAACGTCGCCTCGGTGATGGGGCTCGTGGGATTCCCGCCGGAGATCGTGGAGGCTGCCGGCTACAGCGCCAGCAAGGGCGCGCTGGTCGCCCTGACCCGCGACCTTGCCGTGAAGTACGGGCGATTCGGGATTTGCGTCAACGCGGTTGCGCCCGGTTTCGTCCCGACCCGCATGAGCGAGGGGGTCCTCGAGCGGTCCGGCGAGCGGATCGTCGCGGCGACGCCGCTCGGGCGGGTCGGCCGGCCGGACGACGTCACGGGCGCGGTGGTGTTCCTGGCGTCGCGCGCGTCGGACTACGTGACCGGTCAGGTGCTCGCCGTCGACGGGGGATTGACGGCCGCATAAGCACGGGATTGCGTGCTCGGCCGGCGCCGGCGTCCGCGGGGTGAGCCATCGGGAGAGGGAGCGGTCCCCGTGAGCACGAAACGACATCGCGGATCCCCTGGCGAGGTGCGCGCATGAGAGTCGTGACAACGTGCCTGGTGGTGGCGTGTCTCGCCACCGCGCTGGCGGTCCGAGGCCCGACCGGGCCGGGCTCAGCGGAAGGCGCAGCGCCGGCGGGGACCGTGCGCGTTGGGTTGGACGTCGATGCCGGGACCGGGGACCCACGGTTTGCGCTCGACAGCACGGCCTACCGGATCGGTGAGCTCGTGTACGACGGGCTGGTGTACCTCGATGCGCGGGAGGCGCCGCGGCCCGCGCTCGCGGTCAGTTGGGACAATCCGACGCCGACCACCTGGGTGTTCCACCTGCGGCGTGGCGTGACGTTCCACGACGGCCGGCCGTTCACCGCCGACGATGTAGTTTACACGTTTCAAACGATCCTCGATCCTGCCTCCAAGGCACCGTACCGCAGCCTCTACACGCCGATCGCGAAGATCGAGAAGGTGGACGCGTACACGGTGCGCATGACCACGACGGCCCCCTACGCGCCCTTGCTGTCGTACCTCAACATCGGCATCGTTCCGAGGCACATCGGCGAGAAGGCCGATGGATCGCTGGCGTCTCATCCCGTGGGGACGGGACCCTTCCGCTTCGTGTCCTGGGACCGCGGCTCCAAGATTGCGCTCGCCGCCAACGCGGCCTACTGGGGCGGAAGCCCTGAGGTGGCGGGCGTGGTCCTCAACATCGTGCCGGACAACTCCGCCAGGGCCGCGGCCGTCGAGGCCGGGGATTTGGACCTGGTGCACTCGCCCCTCTCGCCGCAGGACGTCGCACGGCTGCGTAAGGCGAACGGGGTGGTCGTCACGAAGATGACGGGCCTCGGCATCACCTACCTCAACATCAACACCTCCGTATGGCCGTTGAGCGACGTCAAGGTGCGCCGGGCGCTGGCGATGCTCACGGACCGCCAGGCCATCGCCGCGGACATCTACCAGGGCATGGATACCGCCGCGACGTCGGTCCTCACACCGGCGCTGTGGGCGTACACGCCGATCGTGCGGCAGCCCGCCTACAACCCGGCGCGGGCGCGGGCCCTGCTCGAGGAAGACGGGTTCACGCTGCGGAACGGCGCCTACGAGAAGGACGGGAAACCCCTTGCCATTCAGCTCTGGACCCACAGCGAAGACCCGAATCGCGTGCAGGCGGTGGAGTTTCTCCAGAACGCCTGGCAGAAGTACGGCCTCAGCGTCAAGGTCCAGACCAGCGAATGGCCGACCTTCTCCAGCGCCGTCTACGCCTCCAAGCATCAGGTGGCGCTGCTCGGATGGCTGAACATTGTGGACCCGGACCGGTTACTGTACAACCAATTCACGACGAACGGCGGTCAGAACTGGGAGAAGTACTCCAATCCGACGGTCGACGCGCTCCTGGAGCGCGGACGCACCACGCTCGACCGGGCGGCCCGCGCGCGCATCTACCGTGAGGCGGCGCAGATTCTTGCCAATGATCAGCCCTACGACGTCTTGCTGTACCAGGGCTACGTCGTGGTGCACAGCGCGCAACTGCACGGCTTCGCCCCGAATCCGAGCGGCAGCCTCAAAACCCTGGACGCGGTCACGCTTGGCCGCTAGTACCTCGTCGTTAATGTGCGACGAGGGTAGAAGGGGCCGAGCGGACCTGGGTCCAACCCTTGCCGAAATACCGCGACGGTGCTCTCGCGGCCGCCGCGGTCGGGGGCGCCGCTGCGCCCAGAACCGCGGGGCAACGGACCGGGTGCTGCGCCGAGCCGGTGACCGCGCGGCCGGCTGCCCTACGCTCCGCGCCCGGCCGGCGGCGTGAGCGCCGCGGCGAATTCATCGGCCGTTTCGAGGTCCCGGCGTGCTCGGCTACGTGGTTCGTCGGCTGGTCCAGATGATCGTCGTGCTGCTCGGCATCTCGGTCTTGGTGTTCGCCCTGCTGCATCTCGTCCCCGGCGATCCGGCCGCCATCCTCCTCGGCCAGCAGGCGACCGCCGAGGACATCGCCAGGCTGCGTCACGTCATGGGCTTCGATCGGCCGCTGTGGTATCAGTTCGTCCGGTACGTGACCCGAGCGGCACGCGGCGACCTCGGCATGTCGATCTTTCTCGGCGGCCAGCCGGTGACGGTGTTGATCGCGACCCGCCTGCCCGCGACGGCCGAGTTGGCGCTCACCGCCATGGCCCTCGCGGTGGCCATCGGCGTCCCCGTCGGCGTTGTCTCGGCGGTGCGGCAGTACTCCCTGATCGACATCGTGGGCATGGCCGTGACGCAGGTGGGCGTCTCCATGCCCGTGTTCTGGTTGGGCATGCTCCTCATCTTGCTGTTCTCGCTCCAGCTACGCTGGCTTCCGACGTTCGGCCGGGGGGTGCCGCTGTCCGCGGCGTTCGCCGCGTTGCTTGCAGGGCACGGCGCGCCGTTGCTCGACAGCGTGCGGCATCTGGCGATGCCGGCGATGACGCTCGCGCTCTCGGCCATCGTGTTGATCACCCGCATGGTACGGTCGGCGATGCTCGAGGTCCTGGGGCAGGACTACGTGCGGACGGCACGCTCCAAGGGGCTCTCCGCACGGGCCGTGACGTACCGGCACGCGCTGCGCAACGCCGTCCTGCCCGTGCTCACCATCGTCGGGCTCCAGGCGGGGGCCCTCCTCGGGGGCGCCGTGGTCACGGAGACGATCTTCGGATGGCCCGGCGTGGGGCAGCTTCTCATCAATGCGATCGGACAGCGGGACTTCCCCATTGTTCAAGGGACCGCGCTCCTGACGGCGCTCGTGTTCTCGGGGATCAACCTGGCGGTCGACATCGCGTATGCGTGGCTCGATCCTCGTATCAGATACGGATAACCCGAGATGTGGGTGGTCCTCGCGCGCGTACGGAAGAGCCGAGCCCTTGTCCTTGGGGGTGCGCTCGCAGGCCTGATCGTGCTGGTCGCCGCGCTCGCACCGTGGCTCACGCCGTATGACCCATTCCGGATGGCGATGGCCGAGCGACTCCAGCCGCCGGGATGGTCGCATCCGTTCGGCACGGACATGTTTGGACGAGACCTGTGGGCGCGGGTAGCGCTCGGCGCGCGGTATTCGCTCGCCGTGGCCTGTTTGGGCGTGTCGATCGCCTCCGCGATCGGGGTGACCGTGGGCCTGCTGGCCGGCTATTACGGGGGATGGGTGGACGCGGTCATCAGCCGGATCGTGGACGTGTTTCTCGCGTTCCCGGTGATCCTGCTCGCGCTCGCGCTGATCGCCGCCCTCGGACCCAGCCCCGCGAACGCCATGATTGCCATCGGCTTGGTGTACTGGACCACCTACGCGCGGGTGGTGCGCGTCTCCGTGATGGCCGCCCGTCATGAAGAGTACGTCGCGGCGGCGCGCGCCGTGGGCGTCCACGACGCCCGGATCTTGGTCCGGCACCTCCTCCCGAACGTGCTGGCGCCCGTCATCGTGCTCGCGACGCTCGGGATGGGCGCGGCGATCGTCATCGAGTCGACGCTGAGCTTTCTCGGCCTGGGCGTGCAGCCGCCCGCACCGTCCTGGGGATGGACGCTCGCGCTCGGCATGCGCTACATGCGACAGGCGCCGCACCTGGCCGTGGTGCCCGGCGTCGCCATCATGCTGACGGTACTTGCCTTTAACCTGTTGGGGGACGGACTGCGCGATCTCACGGACGCTCGCGCCAGGTCCCGCTGACGCCGTCCTTTGGATGATGATCGTGACGCGATGCCGGTCGGGCGTCGCCGCCGGTCGAGACCCGGAGCACGTGGTCGCGGCCGACACTATCCGGAGGTGATGGTTGGCGATGATACGCACCACCTACACCCGGGTCCCGGTGACGACGCTCGCAAGCGGAGCCGAGCTCTGCGTCCCGATCCATGAGGTGCGGGGCAGGGATGGGCCGACGTTCGGCATCTCCGCGTGCCTGCACGGCGACGAACAGGTCTCGACCGAGATCCTGTATCGCTTTCTCGAGGAGTTCGACGCCGGCGCGCTCAAGGGACGGCTGCTGATCGTGCCCGTGGCCAACGGTCACGCGTACGAAGCCGTCACCCGCAACACGCCGCTCGACATGCATAACCTGAACCGTGTGTTTCCCGGCGGCGGCGAAGGATTCTTTTCGCACCGGCTGGCCGAGGTGCTGGTGGCGCACTTCCTCGACAAGCTCGACTACTACGTGGACCTCCACGCGGGCGGCGCGTACGCGACCGTGGATTACGTCTACATCACAAACGCCGAGGCGCTGTCCCGCGCCTTCGGCTCCCGGGTGCTGTTCCGGCCACCGCAGGGGTACGGCTACGGAGGCTCCACGGCGCACTACATGACGGTCAAGCGGGTCCCCTGCGTGACGGTGGAACTGGGCGGGGGCGCCGTCGACCAGAGCGCCTACGTGCGGCGAGGCGTTGATGGGATCGTCAATGTCCTGCGCGCGGCGGGAATGCTGACCGGCGATCGCGCGCCGCTGCCGCCGCAGACCGTGCTGCGCACGCTTGTCACGCTCCGGCCGCGCGCGGGCGGGATGCTCGTGCCCGAGACGACCGGGCTCCACCTGACCGTGCCCCGGGACGCGGTGCTCGGGCGAGTGCTCAGCCCGTACTCGTTCGAGGAGCTCGACATCCTGCGCGCACCGTTCGAGCGCAGCCTGACCGTCCTGATCCGGCCGGCGATCTGCCGGGTGAACCCGGGCGACTTCGGGTACATGATCGGCGATCTCGCGACCGCCGAAGCGTGATCACCGGCGACGGCCGGCGCGGGGAGGCACGCCATCCCCGCGCAACGCAGGCCGTCCCGACGGGCGCCGACCGGCCGTTCCGCCACCGCGGGTTTACGCTGCTGTGGGCCGCGCGGATGCTCTCGGTGCTCGGCGTGCAGGTGCAGGCCATCGGGGTGGGATGGCTGATCTACGCGCTGACCGGGTCCGTCCTCAATCTCGGCCTGGTGGGCCTCGCCCAATTCCTGCCGACCATCGGCCTCGCGCTGTTCACCGGCCACGCGGCCGACCGTTGGGACCGCCGGCGCATCCTGGTCGTGTGCTACGCCGCCGAGTCGCTCTGTGCGTGCGCCCTGCTGGCGCTCGTGGCGGCCGGCGCCGCGGCGGCGGCACCCATGCTGGCCATCCTGGTCGCGTTAGGCGCGGCACGGGCCTTTGAAAACCCGGCGACCAATGCGCTCCTGCCGCGCCTGGTTCCCCGTGCCATTGCCATCTATGCCAACGCGCTCGCCCTCAACACGTCGGCGCTGCAAACCGCGACGATCGTGGGGCCGACGCTCGGCGGCCTGCTGTTCGTGGTCGGACCCCGCGCCGTGTTCGGCTTCGGCGCCGCGGCGTTCGCGGCGGCGGCCGCGCTGGCCCTCGCGATCCCGGCGGGCGCGCGGAACGGTGACCGGGCGACGATGTCGTGGGAGAGCCTGCTCGCCGGCCTCACGTTCATCCGGAGACGCCCCGAGGTGCTCGGCGCGCTGTCGCTCGATCTGTTTGCCGTCCTCCTCGGCGGATCGACCGCCTTGCTCCCGGCGTACGCCAGGGACGTCCTCAAGGTGGGACCCGCCGGCCTCGGGTTCCTGCGCAGCGCACCCTCGGTCGGGGCGCTCGTGACCGGGGTGGTCCTCGCGTACCGGCCGCTTCGCCGGGGTGTCGGCCGTACGATGTTCATCGCGGTCGTGGCATTCGGCGCCGCCACGATCGTGTTCGGGCTGTCCCGAAATTTTGCGCTGTCGCTCGCCGCGCTTGCCGTCGCCGGCGCTGCGGACACCGTCAGCGTTGTGGTGCGATTGATGCTGGTGCAGCTCTCGACGCCGGACGCGATGCGCGGGCGCGTCTCGGGCATCACGAGCATCTTCGCGCTCTCCTCCAACCAGATCGGCGAGTTCGAGTCCGGCGTGACCGCAGCGTGGCTCGGGGCGATCCCGTCGGTCGTGCTGGGCGGGATCGGGACCGTGATCGTCGCCGCGCTGTGGGCGTGGTGGTTCCCGGCGCTGCGCAGGGTCGATCGTCTGGAGGTCGTTCCGCGCGGCGCCGCCCCCGCGGAACCGATGACCGCAGGAGTCGTCCCGGCCTCCGTGGAACCCGACGGCGCATGAGCGATCGATGGTCGACCTGATCATCCGCGACGGAACGATCGTCAGCCCGGCCGCCAGCCACCGCGCGCACGTGCTGATCGACGGCGGCCGGATCCTCGAGATCCGCACGCGTGACGACCTGCCGCCCGCCCGCCGTGTCATCGACGCGACGGGCCTCCACGTCCTCCCCGGGCTGATCGACCCGCACGTGCACTTTCGGGTTCCCGGCCTCGAGTACAAGGAGGACTTCGACACCGGTTCGCGGGCCGCCGCGGCGGGCGGGATCACGACCGTGCTCGACATGCCGAACGTGGTGCCGCCCACGGCGACCGTCGAGGCGTTCCAGGCCAAAACCGCCTGCGTCCGCGGCCGCTCGTACGTGGATTATGGATTCTACGCCGTGCTGGTCTCCGGCAACAGCGACCAGATTCTGCCCCTGGCGGAGGCCGGCGCCGTAGGGTACAAGATTTTTCTGGGGGAGACGGTGGGGCGCATTCCGGCGCCCGAGGACGGCGAGATCCTGGACGCGTGGCGGATCATGGCGGAGACCGGCCTCCGCTGCGGCGTCCACGCCGAGGACAATGGCATCATCGGCTACCTGCAGCGGAAGCTCAAGGCCGAAGGGCGGACCGACCCGCTCGCGCACGTGGACTCCCGCCCCGCGGTGGCCGAGGCGGAGGCGATCGGCCGCGCGATCCTGTTCGCGCGCGAAGCGCGCAGCAAGCTGATGATCTACCACATGAGTTCCGCCGACGGCGCCGAACTCGTCCGCGCGGCCAAGGCCCGCGGTCTGGACGTGATGGCCGAGACGACGCCGCACTATCTCCTCTTGGAGGCCGACGACATGCTGCGCCGCCGCCTCGGTGCGCTGATGAAGATCAGCCCGCCGGTCCGGTCTCGCGAGCACGCGGAGGCGCTCTGGCGGGGCCTGCTGGACGGGACCATCGAGGTCGTGGGCACGGATCACTCTCCTCATACCCGTGAGGAGAAGCTCGCCGCGGACCCGATGGGAGATATCTGGACGGCGATGGCCGGGTGGCCCGGGGTGGAGACAAGCGTGCCCCTCATGCTGACCCAGGTCAACGCCGGCCGCATCAGCCTGAACCACTACGTCAAGGTGCAGGCGGAGGGTCCGGCGCGGGCGTGGAACCTCTGGCCCAAGAAAGGGCACCTCGGGCGTGGCGCGGACGCGGACGTCACGATCGTGGACTTGCACCGCGAAAGCGTGATCGACGAGGCGCGCCTGCACAGCAAGAGCAAGGTGACCCCGTTCCACGGCTTTCGCGTCACCGGTCTGCCGGTGTACACGATCGTGCGCGGGCACGTCGTCATGGAAGAGGGACAGGTGCGCGGGCCCGCGGTCGGCGAGTTGCAGCGTCCCGCCGGGTAATCCATCATGGACGGCCTCGCCGCACCCTCGGCGGGGCGGACCGCGCGCGGATGCCGTGAGACTGGAGACGGAAATTGCGGTGGCGACCGACCCGGCCAACGTGTGGGCGTTCTTGTGGAACGTGGAGCGCGTGGCGCGCTGCCTTCCGGGATGCCGCGAGGTGCGCACGATCACCCCGCACGAGCGGTACGAAGCGCTGATCGCCGAGCGGGTGGGCCCGTTTCGCGTCGAGGTGCCGCTCGATATTCGCGTCCTGGACGCCGACAAACAGCGGAGGCTCAAGGCCGAGGCCTCCGGCCGGGATCCGCGCACCGGGACCTCGCTCCGGATCGTGCTGGACCTGCGTCTCGAGCAGGCGGGCTCCGGCTCGCGTCTGGTGATCGTCACCGACGCAGAGATCTCGGGCCGCCTGGTGATGTTTGGGCACGGCCTCATCCGGCAAAAGGCCGGCGACATGATGACGAAGTTTGCGGAGACCGTGCGGCGCGAACTAGAGGACGCCGGCTGACCCCGGGGCGCTTCGGCGTGGCGCCGCCGTCCGCGAGACCGGGGGTGGCGACCCGCACCGTGACATATGAGCGGTTCCTGCGGCCCGTGTTGTTCCGGCTGGACCCGGAACAAAGCCACGAGCTCGTGCTGAGCATGCTCGCCGCGGTTGGCCGCGCCTGCGCGTGGACCGGCACGGCACCGCGGGCCGGCGATCCGCGCCTCGCCGTCGACGTCTGCGGCCTCCGGTTCCCCGGTCCCGTCGGTCTCGCCGCGGGATGCGACAAGGGCGGCCGCGCGCTCTGGACGTGGCCCCGCTTGGGATTCGGGTTTGTCGAGGTGGGCACGGTGACCCCGCGTCCGCAGCCGGGCAACCCCCGGCCTCGTGTCTTCCGCCTCCCCGAGGATCGCGCGCTGATCAACCGCCTCGGCTTCAACTCTCCGGGCGCCCGTGCGGTGGCGGATCGCCTCGCAGCCGCGCGGCGCGCCGGCCGCTACCCAGTGCCGATCGGCGTCAACATCGGCAAAAACGCGGCGACGCCCCTGGAGCTGGCCGCGGACGACTACACGCGCGCGCTCGAGCAGCTCCACGGGCATGCCGACTTCTTCGTCGTCAATGTCTCTTCGCCCAACACGCCGGGTCTCCGGGCGCTCCAGGAGCGCCGGGCCGCGGCATCGCTCCTCGACGCCGTCGCGGCGCGAAACCGCGCCCTGGGGGAACGGCCGCTGTTCGTCAAGGTGGCGCCGGACATGACGCGTGACGAGCTCGAGGGCGTTGTCGACGCGGTGCGCGGGCGTGCCCACGGGCTCGTCGCCACGAACACGACGGTGACGCGGCCGGGAGTGCGCAGCCGATGGGGCAACGAGGCCGGAGGGCTGAGCGGGGCGCCCATGCGGCGCCTCGCCACCGAGGCGATTCGCGTCCTGGCGCGGGCCACGGGCGGCCGCGTGCCGATCATCGGCGTCGGCGGCATCATGTCGGCCGAGGACGCCTACGAGAAGATCAAGGCGGGCGCAACGCTCATCGAGGTGTACACCGGCTTCGTCTACGCCGGTCCCGGACTGCCGCGCCGCATCGCGGCCGGGCTCGCCCGGTTGTTAGAGCGCGACGGCCTGCCGACGCTGCGGGACGCGGTCGGCGTCGAGAGTCGCTAACCGTGGGCGCGTGGCGCTACGTGGACCGGCGCTCACTTGCCCGAGCCGCCGACGATGCGGGCGATCGCGTCGATGAAGCAGGTTTGGCTGTCGTCCTCCGGCCGATACGCCAGCATCTCCCGCGCGTTCGCCAGGCTCCAGAAGCGGTGCGTGTTTCCGCTGATGCCGTAGACGATCAGAAACGGGATGCCGCGCGCGTCGCTGATATGCTCCGTTTCCACCATGCGGATGACCTGCTGTACCTGGTCGCGACGGGAGAGAAACGCGCCGAGGGCCCGGTGCATGCCCGCGAGGTCGCCCGGCTTCACCTGGAGCACGTCGTCGTCGCGCGGCGCGCCGATGCGCCACTGCACCACCTCCAACTTCCGGCCGCCGACGCGCCCGGTCGCAAACACGAACCCGAGCAGCTCATATGACGCCTTGGCCCACCCGTACCAGTTGTCCGAGCGCGGCGGCATCTCGGGCGTGACCATGTCGAGCTCGCCGGTCCAGACGAGGCGCTCGTAGTAGTCCGACGCGTGGTTGGAGCTCGCGACCACCACGCGTCGGACGTGCTCCTCCAGCGCCGTCTGATAGACGTTGTATGCCAGGGCAAGGTTTTGGTGCTCGGCCAAGAACTTCGCGTCGGTGTTGTCGTACCAGCCGGTCGGGCCCGGCGGACGCCCGAACGCGCAGTGAATCACCGCGTCCGCGCCGCGGAAGTGCTGCCGGTAGCCGTCGCGGTTCGGGTTGCTCAGGTCGGCTACGATGATTCCGGGCACGGCCTGCCCATCGGAGGTCGTGCCCCGCACGTCGATCGGGACGAGATCCCACCGCGCGGCCAGTTCCGGAAACATGCGCTGCGCGACGTATCCGCTTGCACCGGTGACGACGACTCGCCGTTTCGCCATAGTTCAACACTCCGTGCGTGGACGAGGGTGGGCCCTCATCCAATTCGGAGCGGCTTGCCGGTTCCCTCCGGACCGGCGGCGCGGCGTGGACCGCCGGGGAGGATGAGCGGCGTGCAGCCGCGTCGAAGACGCCGGCGCCTCGATTGCGCGACGCCGGTCAGCCCCGCTCGGACGCGCTCTGGCGGTCGGGGCCGCCGCGTCGCGCACGGACCCGGCACATGGAGACGGAGGTGGGAGTGTGGATGCTCCGCGGTTAGTCCTGTTCAGCAATGCCGCGATCGTCGACGGCCGCGCCGGGGATCGGCGGGAAGGGTTTCACGTGCTGGTCGAAGGCGGAACGATCCGGGAGGTGTCCGACCGCGCGATCACAACCGCGTCGGCCGATGTGTTCGATGTGCGAGGGCGTACCCTAATGCCGGGCTTGATCGACTGCCACGCGCACGTGCTCGCGTCGCTGGTCAACCTCGGCATTGTGCTACCGGAGTCGCTTGTGACGTTGCGGGCGCTACCCATCCTGCGCGGGATGCTCGAGCGCGGCTTCACCACCGTGCGCGACGCGGGAGGCGCGGACTACGGGCTCGCCCAGGCCGTGGAGCAGGACCTTGCCGTGGGGCCGCGGTTGTTTGTGTCCGGTAAGGCGCTCAGCCAGACGGGCGGCCATGGGGACGGCCGCGCCAGGTTCGACGACGCGCCGGTGCATCCGCGGGGCCGCCCGGGCGGGCTGACCAGGATCGCCGACGGGGTGGAAGCGGTGCGGCTCGCCGTTCGGGAGGAGCTGCGCGCGGGAGCACATCAGGTCAAGCTCATGGCCTCGGGCGGTGTGGCGTCTCCAACCGATCCGATCGCCAACACGCAGTACTCGCGCGACGAGCTTCGCGCCGCCGTCGAGGAAGCGGAGGCGGCCCAGACGTACGTCATGGCCCACGCGTATACCGCAAAGGCCATGCGCCGCGCGGTGGAGTGCGGCGTCCGGACCATCGAGCACGGCAATCTCGTGGACGAGCCTACCGCCGCGCTGATGGCGCGGGCCGGTGCGTACGCGGTGCCCACGCTCGTGACTTACGAATACCTGGCGAGCGAGGGTGCGGCGCTCGGATTGCCGCCGGACAGCGTGGCCAAGGTGGCAGACGTGCGCGAGTCCGGGCTACGGTCCCTTGAGATCTTCCGCCGGGCCGGCGTCAAGATGGCCTTTGGGACCGACCTCCTCGGAGAGATGCAGCGGCATCAGTCGTCGGAGTTCACGATCCGGGCCCGCGTGCTGTCGGCGTTCGAGGTCGTGCAGAGCGCGACGACGGTCGCAGCCGAGGTGCTGCGTATGGACGGGCGGCTTGGAGTCGTCGCGCCCGGCGCCATCGCGGACCTGCTCGTCGTCGACGGGGATCCGCTGACCGACCTCGGGGTGCTGCTCGGCCAGGGCGCCCACATGGACGCGATCATGAGAGCGGGCAAATTCTACAAGAACCGGCTGAGCCCTGTCAGCGTTGCCGCGCGGTAACCAGCGGCCGGGTTGCGTTGCGAGTTGCCCGATGCGTGTGCTCTCCTTCGCGTTGTTGAAGAGAGGATTGCGCTAGTGGCAAGACTGTCCCTGGGATTGCTGGCCGCAATTCCCCCCGCGCCCACGGTAGTTCTGCGGCGCTGAGCGGCCGCCGTCGTTGTAGCGCGGCTGCTGCGTCGGGCGGTAATTCGCCGGCGCCTGGAACGTCCGCGGGTCGGGCTGACGGTACGTGGGCGCGGATTGCTGGCTCGGGCCGCGCCAGGCGGGCTGGTTGACCGGCTGGGACTGGAACGTCCGCGGGTCGGGCTGACGGTACGTGGGCGCGGATTGCTGGCTCGGGCCGCGCCAGGCGGGCTGGTTGAC
>Ga0209060_10000350_pt1 | contig 93407 bp, 77 predicted proteins | sample Coa_R1_8_FD_187155 | JGI IMG/M metagenome (GOLD analysis project Ga0209060, IMG submission 187155) | Surface soil microbial communities from Centralia Pennsylvania, which are recovering from an underground coalmine fire - Coalmine... | ecosystem: Environmental > Terrestrial > Soil >... | reverse complement strand
ACTTGCTGTCGTTAATAGAATTCGCGCAGAGATACAAATTGTCTCCGCCCGTTTTCCACGAATATGCCAGGCAAGTGTTGAACGTCGGCTTCGAATCGGGACGCGTCCATGGTACAGCTTCGCAACCTGCCGAGATTCCAGCCTGGAACAACCAGTGATCCGTAACTTTCGTTGTCGTATTGATTCCGCTTTGCGTATAGCAATCGTAGGTATACGTCAGCGAGTGACTGTAGGTGTAGTTGTTGGGGGCGAGTTGCGCTTCGATGTCGGGCAATGAGATATAGCGACCAATCCGTACATCCATGCCTTGCGCCACATGCGGGAAGTAGAGGTCCGCATACACCATCACCGGATCGAATCCGTACTCGCGATTGTGCTTGAGCAACTGCTCGCTAAAGATGCCTTTCGCCGTGGTGAAGCGGTAATCGATGCCATAGAGCGACGCCACGCGAAATCCCCAATCGAAGTGATCGGTTTGAACGGTATCGGGCTGCCGTTCGATGTAGAGGACTTCTTGGTCGGGCTGAATCGTGTTCGGTTTTGCTGCATAAGCGGCGGGCAGATTTGCGTAACCCGGCTTATTGGAACTGCTCACATTGAATCCGACGTTCATCCATCCGTAAATCTGTACCCCGCTATTCTTCCAGCCTTCGGCATGTGGGCCGGTCCACAGGGCTTGCATGAGCGGGCCTGACTGCGTCCAAGGCTTGGAAATCACGACCGATCCGCCGTATGGCCAATCAGAGAAGGGAAATGGAGGGCCATCTACCGGCGAGGGCCAACCCCGGAATTTCGGTGCCGCGGCATCGGCTGGTGTAGCCTTCCAATCGTCGGTATAAGCTTTCACCATTCTCTGGAAAAAGTTTCCGGAGGATGCCTGTTTGCTGCTGACCGCAGGAGTTGCATCGCTCGCCGTGGCACTGCCCGGCCCAACCCTATCGCTCGCCATTGTCGCAGGCCCCGACTGAGCCAGGCCGGTTAACGCAACCGCCCATACGATGGCCGTGGCCAGCATTGTCCGACTAAAGAAGCACGCCCACTTCGTCATGACGAAAAGCGTAAGCGGCCTCGCGTAAGAAAGACGTAAAGATTTCATGAACATTCCGCATGCCTGCAATCATGTTTTTCGATACGCCAGGTTCCCGCACCACAGTTCTAACCGGCGCTCGTCGGCTGGTAACCCGGTCTTCGCACTACGCTCTAGTACAATCAGACCCGTGGCCGACTCCGTCCGTATCGGAATACTGGGCGACTTCAACACCGAATTCCGTTCCCATCACGCCACCAACGACGCCTTGCAGCATGCCGGCAAGAAACTCAAGCTAACCGTGGAATCCGAGTGGCTGCCCACACCTTCATTGCTGGCAGCCGATGCCGAAAAGAAACTGGAAGGTTTTGACGGACTCTGGGGCTCGCCTGGCAGTCCCTACAAATGTTTCGACGGCATGTTGAAAGGAATTGAATTCGCCCGCCGCCGCGACTGGCCGTACCTTGGCACGTGCGCCGGATTTCAATACGCTTTCCTCGAATTCGCCCGTAACGTCTTGCACATCACCGATGCCGATAGCGCCGAGAACAATTCCGGATCGAAAAATATCGTCATCTACCCCGTCGCTTGCGCCGTACCCGACCGCAAAGGCAATGCGCCCAAGCTCTCAGGAGCCGTTCCCGAGATTCGCCTGCGTCCCGGTTCATACCTGCAATCGTTTTACGGGAAAGACAAGGAGAAAGTGACGGAGGAGTTTTTCTGTAACTTCGAGATCAATCCGGAATTCGAGTGGGCCACTATGGAAGCCGGCTTCCCGGTGGTGGCGCGCGGCCCCCAAGGTGAGATCCGCGCCATCGAATCGCCTACGCACCGGTTCTACGTCGCGACCCTGTTTCAACCGCAACTTTCCTCCACCGAGAAAAAGCCGCACCCCGTGGTGCTGGCCTTCGTTCAAGCCGCCGCCGACTGGGGCAAAAAGAAACTGGACGACAGCGTGCTGGAATAAGCCGGCCTCAGACCTCAAGCCTCAAATCAACCCGAGGGGAATGCATTTCCTTCGATGTGGCTGGCAAGGCGAGTCACACAGAAAGTCCTTAGTCCGTGGCCGTAGGCCTGGACGTCTGCGGTCCGAGGTCCGAAGTTACTAAAGTCCCAGCACTTCCAAATCCCTGCCCACCTCACCACCTGCATCTGGAGCGTCGGCCAACCCGCCGCTACACTCGTCCGAAGTTCGCAATTCCGCCCCCGGCAGGAGCAACAATTCCTCTATGCACATGCAGATGGTGAACCAGTGGCGTATCCCGTTTTCGACGCTGATCAGCTACGTCCCGGTCATCGCCACGATCGTGACGACGTTCTTCAGCATTGTCCTGGCGCGTGCGACGCTTCGCTACGTCGAGGCCACCGACAAGGGCTTGCAACTAGCCCGCGAAGAATTCGAACGGGAGTGGACTCCCGATTTGCACATCAAAATTGAACGCGTTTCGCCGACCGAAGCTCGCGTAATCGTTACCAATCTGGCGAAGACATCAGTGCTGCTGCAGTTGCTGCAGTTGCGCAAGCTCTCCCACGCGATGCCGTTTGAGCGCTGTCGTATCAACGATCCACTAGTGGGGGGAATGACCTGGTCGGCGGAAATGGGGCGGCGGATCCTGGCCTGTACCGGCCACGAATTCGAAGGCCCGATCGCCGCCTCGATGACCTTCTATGCCGCCGGACGCATGTACCGCACTGACTGGTTCCGCTCGCAAGTCGTGATCCGCGAAGGCCACATCGTCAGCCTCGAGCCCAGCAATTTGCCTACACGGCGCGTCCGCAATATCGAACGGAAAGGTCCCGAGCGCCGCCGGGAATTTGTGCAGGATGTCGCGCAAACCGATGAGCAGAAGCTAGAATCCCAGCCTGAGCAGAAGTCCTTCGGCGCAGGCGCATAGTCGGCCTTAGCTCCGCTTGCCGGGAGGAGGGGATTCTCGGTGCGCGCGAAATGAGAACGGCCTTCGAAGCCGGGAGACTAATTCCCCGACGGCGCCCGTTCCGACTTCAGCCCGCGCAATAATAGCCGCACCAACATGCCGTCGAAGCGTGTCCCGCTCATCTGTTCCAATTCATCGAGCGCCTGGTCCGTAGTCTTGGCCGCCGAAAGCGACTGCTCGGTGATCATGTTGGCATAAGCATCCGTGACGGCGATGATGCGCGCCCAAAGTGGGATCTGCTCGCCTTTCAATCCGTCGGGGTACCCGGTCCCGTCAAAATGCTGGTGATGATGCTCGATAGCCTCCCGGATCATCGCGCTGTGCGGAATCAATCCCACGATCTCGGCGCCCACATGCGGATGCATCCGTAGCAGCTGTAGCTCCTCATCTGTGAGTGGGCCGGGTTTGTTGAGAATTCGATCTGCAACAAAGATTTTTCCGACGTCATGCACTCGCGCGGCATATACTAGATCGTTCGTTTCTTCTGTCGAGAGTCCCAGCGCCCTTGCAATCAGTTCCGTGTACCGCGCGACCAGGTCACCGTGGCCCGCCGTCCGCAACTCGCGCGATTCGCCGGCGCGGCTTAGCGACTCAATCGATTCTTTCAGCAAGGAAGTGTTGCAGTTTTCGTCGTCCCCGCACAACTTTCGCAAGGTTGACGTGAGCTCTTCAAGATCGCCGGGGTCCGTCCGATCACGTTGCAGGAAGCCTTCAATGTATGCTGAAATCTGCTGCCGCTGCCGCGCGAATTCTTCCCCTTCGGCAAACTCCTGCGCAGTGGAAACCATGTTCCCGCCCGAGCGTTTCGAGACATACATGCCGGCGTCGGCCACGCGGATGATGTCTTCAATGGAAAATCCGTGCATGGGGAAACTGGCGACGCCAAAGCTGCCGGTGATGTGATGCTCGCTCAACATCGGATCGGTTGCGATCCACTGCCGCAAACGCTCAGCCAGCACCTGCGCCTGTTCCGCTCCCGTCTCCGGCATCAGCACGATGAATTCATCGCCGCCATAGCGCGCCACTACATTCGATTGCCGCGATTTTTGCTCCAGCAACCGCCCCACGCGTGCCAGTACCAGATCGCCCTCGAAGTGGCCCATCGTGTCGTTGACTTGCTTGAACTCGTCGAGATCGATGAGGACCACTGAGAACGGCCGCCCCGAGCGCGAGGCGCGCTTCCATTCCGCCGACAAAGCTTCCCAGAAGAATCGCCGCGTCTTGATCCCGGTCAAGCCGTCGGTGATCGACTGCTGCTGTAATTTCTGGAACACGAATGCGTTATGCAACGCAGTTGCCAGAAGGTCCGCGAGGGTGTTGAGAATCAGGACGTCCTGAGGCGAGAATGCATTCTCGTTCCGGCTCTCCACATTGAGCACGCCCAGCAACGATTCCGCATAAGTGATCGGCACGCACAACACCGCGCGGGAATCCGGAAGGATTCCCACCAGGTTTCCCGGCATCGCATTTTGTACCAGTGCCCGCTCTCCGGTTCGCGCCACGCGTCCCAGGATGCCCGCTCCCAGCGCAATGCGCTTGCCTGTTGCATGTGCCGTGACTCCCGCCTCGGCTTTGATCTCGATCTCTTTGGTCCCGTGATCCAGCAGCCCGACTCCAATGTGATCGAAGCTGAAGTTCTTCTGGATCTCTCCGGCGATCTGGCTCAGCATGTGCACCGGATCATCGCTGGAAATTGCCGTGCGCGAGATGTTGTTCAAGAATGCCAACTGCCGCGAACGCCGCTGCTCTTCGGCAAACAGCCGCGCATTCTCCATGGCTACGGAAACCTGGCCGGCGGCCGTCACGAGCACGTCAAGGTCGCGCTGCTCGAAGGCAAATTCACGCTCGGGATTCATCGCAATCATCGCCCCGGCCGATTTGTTGCCAAGAAAAATTGGTGCCGCAATCATGCACTTCGCTGGCTGCTCGGGAATGAAGCTGATTCCCAGTCGCGTCCTCGTTTTCTCCAGGTCCGACCGGATCAGCAGCGACTCGCCCGTGCGAATCACATGTTCGGTGAATCCGTTTAACAGCTTGCGCGAGCGCTTGGGCAGAACGCGATTGTCCTGCACTTCGATCTCGAACCGGATTTCGTCCCCATGCTGGAACGCGACGTAGAAGTGACTGGTATCGAAGATCTGTCCCAGTTCGACTTGAATCGTGCGAAGTATCTCATCCTGATCCAGCCGCGAACTGATCGCCTTTCCAATCTCCGTGAGCAGTTCGTACTCCTGCGTGCGCCGGTGCGCATCGTGCCCGATCACGTAGTTCTCGAGCGTGAGTCCCAGCTGCAGCGACAATCCCACCATAAGCCGCGGACCCGACGATCCAAACGCCCTACGCTCGGCATGCGGAAACAAGATAACGCCGAAATTGTGCTCTCGTGTTTGCAGGGTCACCGCGGTCAGATTGCGAATTTCAGCGGCCATCAGGATGCGCTTCATCTCCGCGAACACACCAGGCGAAGCCACCGGGAAAGGCTCGCGCATCTCGGACACGTCGTGCACCGTGAAGATCCCGCTCTGCCGGTAAGCGAGCTCCGAAATGTAGTCTGCGACTCCCGCCGCCTCGAGGGACTCCACGAATCCCACCGGGAATCCCTGCTGCACCGAGGGCAGCAATCCGCGCCAGCGCTCGGTGATCAGGATGGCCGCCCGCCGAGTCGGAAGCGCGCTCATTAATCGCTCCAGCGCCGCTTGCATGCTTGGCACCAGGTCTTCGGCGAACAACAGCCGCCGCGGATCTACTCCCAATGTCGACAAAGCCAGCGTATTTTCCTGTACCGCATTCCGCTGGTTTTCAAACAGCACCATCACCATCGCAATTCCGAGCAGCATCTGGGGAACGGGCCCGAACAGACGGCTCGCGGTGCCAATCCCGAAGATCTCCACCCACGGATTCTGCAGCTGTCCTACTCCCATCAGCACAGCCCAAAACGCCAGCGAAATCGCCAGTACCTGAAACGCCAGAGATCCGCGCTTATGCCCGCTTACATAGAAAACCGCCGAGCTGTACAGCAGAATCGCAGCCAGCCCTAAGCCCAGGCGGATCGTGGGCTGCTCATTGGGCTGGAAAATCCCGTTGACGATGTGGCCGCGCAAGGTCAGAAGAACAAGCGCGACTCCGGCACTCGCGACCGCGGCGTCGTACCACCGAAACTTATAGGCCGATGCGCGCATCAGCCGCGTAGAAACGAAAATGCATACTGCCATCGCCACCAGAAACAGCTCGCTGACGACGAACGCGACCACGGAAGATGGAAACGCATCGAGAATGTAATGCAGCGAGTAGGCAGCCCACGCCAGCTGCCAGGCTCGGAAATATGCTTGCCGGCTTTGTTCGCGAAGGTAGGTAAAAACCAGGAACAACAGTACAGAGACAAATCCCGGGACGACTACCGTGGTGATAACAACATTATTCATAGGATCGCGACGACACGCTCGGTGTCGACTTGCAAGCTCGCGGGGGGAACCTACGTACGTGATTATGGTTTCATAATCCCATCCCTGAAAACAACAACATTCCAGTACTCTAGGGGACTTCGATCTGGCTGCAAGAACAGTACTTAGCGGATATGGCATAGCGGCTCCCGCTTGACCATAGTTTTCGCGCCCTCTTACTATCGTAAGGAACTCCGAATGAACTACTCTGACAGCCGCTCCTCGTCTCAACCCAGGGTTCGCTTTGCCCCATCACCCACAGGATTCCTCCACGTCGGAAGCGCCCGCACTTTCATTTTCAACTGGCTCTACGCCCGTCACTATCACGGCACCATGATCCTGCGCCTCGACGACACTGATGTCGAGCGCAACACGGAAGCCTCCGTGAACTCGATTTTTGAAGGCTTGAAGTGGCTAGGACTTAATTGGGACGAGCAGTACAAACAATCCGAACGCGGAGCTCTGCACCGCGCCATGGCCGACGCTATCTTTCAAAAAGGACTGGCCTACCGCGACTTCACTCCGGCCCACGCCGGCAATAGCGAGAAATCCGGAGCGCAAGGGACATGGCTCTTTAACGCTGACATGCTCGAACTCTCGCGCGAGGAGAGTGATCGCCGCGCCGCCGCCGGTGAACCCTTCGCGATGCGCTTTCGCGTTCCCCGCGATGCCGGCCAAGTGGTGCGCTTCAGCGATGCAGTTTACGGGGAGCAGACGAAGGCGACCGCCGACATCGAGGACTTCGCCCTTCTTCGCTCCGACGGCATGCCGACCTATCATCTCGCTTCCTGCGCCGATGATGCCGACCTGCGCATCAGCCATATTATCCGCGGCCAGGATCATCTTTCGAACACCTTCAAGCACGTTCTCATCTTCGAGGCCGCCGGCTATGCACCCCCGCAGTTCGCCCATCTACCGCTACTCGTTGCTCCAGATGGTACCAAGCTTTCCAAGCGCCGCCACGGTCCAATCGTAAGTGTCACATCTTACCGCGACGCCGGATTCCTGCCGGAAGCGTTCATAAATTTCCTATGTCTCCTCGGGTGGTCGCCGAAGGACGATCGCACCAAGATGTCGCTCCAGGAACTTACTGAAATCTTCTCGCTCGAAGGCATCAACCGCGCGAATGCTGTCGTGAATTTCAAAGAATCAACCGCTGCGGGTTCGCCCGACGACACATTCGACCCCAAAGCGCTCTGGCTGAATGCTGAGCACATCCGCGCCCTCCCAGTCGACGATCTCTGCCGCCGCCTGCTGCCGATCGTCAACCAGCGCTATCCGCACATCAGCGCCGAAAAGATGCTGCGCATCACGCCGCTGATCCGCGAGCGCATCCGACTGCTGTGCGACGTCCTCACGGCAGCCGACTTCTTCTTCGTTGATAAGCTGCCGCCTTTCGACCCGGCCGACCTCATTCCGCAAAAGGGCGACGCGGCCATGGCTCTCAGAGTTCTGCAAAGAGCAAAAGAGGTGCTGGCGAATACGGAATTCAAGCACGATCCGCTCGATCAGTCCCTTCGCTCCGCCGCCCAGGAACTCGGCCTTAAAGCCGGCCAGATGTTCCAGCCGATTCGGGTCGCGGTCTGCGGACGCAAAAACGCTCCGCCGCTGTTCGAAACTCTGGAAGTCCTGGGGAAAGATGCCACCCTTAAGAGGCTCGAAGAAGCGATCCAAAAGCTGAACTGAACCGCAAGGCCCGATAATAACGATTTGTCATTCTGAGCGAAGCGAAGAACCCATGTACTCTTGCCGGGTGCAGCAGGATGCATAGATCCTTCAGCTCGTAAAAACCGCGAGCCTCAGGATCACGGGTTACCCTCGTCACTCCCGCACGCGATGGGTGTTGTCCCGCAGTAACCCGTTACTTCCCTTCCGGATCATTGACTTAGCTGGTGAGGCAGGTTACCTTCGCGATATCTCCCCTCATAGAGGAAACTTTTGGCCAGGAAGATATTGCTCGCCGACGACAGTGTAACCGCCCAAAACATGGGGCGGAAGATCCTCGCCGACGCGGGCTACGAGGTTACTACCGTTAACAATGGCTCGGCGGCCCTCAAGAAAATCGCCGAATGCCGCCCGGACCTCATCGTTTTAGACGTTTACATGCCCGGCTACAGCGGCCTGGAAGTCTGCCAGCGCCTGAAAGAAACCGGAGACACCGCCCGTATCCCGGTCCTCCTGACCGTTGGAAAATTAGAGCCGTTTAAGCCAGAGGAAGCCAAGCGGGTCCGCGCCGAAGGATTTATCGTTAAGCCCTTCGAAGCCAGCGAGCTGCTCAGCGCCCTAACCAAGCTGGAAGACAAGATCGTCCCGCGCTCGGACTCTTCCAAGCCCGGCCGGTTTGCCCGTGCCATCGCCGCGGTGGAAGAGGGACGTTACGACAAAACCGTCTCCATCGACGAAGATTCCGGATGGAAGAACCGCATTTCCTTCCCATCGAAGAAAAAAGAAAAGAAGCCGGAACCGGAAGACGCGAACGATCCTGCCATCTACAACGCGGTCAACAAAGATCTGCGCACGACTGTCGAGCACCCAGCCGCTCCCTCCGGGGCAATGTCGGAGGAGCAGGTGAATGTTGGAGCACTTGCTCCCAAGGGACTCCCTAAAGACGTTACCCCGGAAGAGATTGCCGCTCTGGCAGCTGCCGCAGCACAAATTGCGGGGATCTCTGAGGAAAAATCAAGCGACTCAGCGCCTCCGTCTCCGCAACCGGAACCAGCCGTCGCTACTCCGGCAGCTCAGGACTCTGCCCCAGCTTCGACCATCGATGTCAAGTGTGAAGCGGAATCGGCTCCCGCTCCAGAAGTTAAGGCCGAAGAGCCGCCGTCAATCACAGAAAACGCTCCCAGCGAAGCTCATGAAGCGGCAGCAACCTTTGCCGCGAGCAAGGTCGAAGAAGAATCCACATCGGAAGCTACGGCAGTGACAAGCGGGCCGTCGATTCCTGAACCGGGGCATCGATCGGAACCCGAGCCAGTGCACGCAGCCGCGCCCGAACCAGTGCATATACCCGAGCCCGAGCCGGTTACCATCGCGGCATCAAGCGAAGTTCTTTCCCCACAATCATCTCGCTGGACCGTCGTTGCTGTAGCGCTTGCTCCCGAAGAAACCGGTATCTCAATTGAAGACGAGATGCGCCGGGCTTACGCAGACTTTGTCGGGGCACAAGCATCGGCCAAGAGTGAAGTTTCCCCGGCTGTCGAAACTCAGTCTGAGCCCGCATCATCCTCGTTCGATCGTGCCACGCTGGCTTCTGATACCGCCATGCCACAGATGGCACCGATGCTGAGTGCGGCCGCTGCAGCCGCGCACGAATCCGTTTCGGCGGCCGTCAAACAATTCGAAGCGGTTGCCACGCGCCCGGCGGAAATTGCCGAGCCACCTATGGTCACGACCGCGGTCGCGGAACCCGCAGCTACGGAACCGATGGCTTCGTCCGGCCTCGAGACGCCGGCTGCCAATTTGGAAACGCACCAGGAAGAATGCGTTCCCAGCGTGCAGGAAACGATCTCAGCTCCCTTGCCCAGGGCCGAGGGGACTTCGGTAATCGAAGCCACGAACTCGCAGCGCGAACCGGAACAAGTCATTGCCGCAGAAATCTCTATTCCGGCTGAAGCGCTCGAGCAAGCGGCAGTTTCTCAAGTTTTCCCCGAGCCTCAGCCCACCGCGCCGGAATCACGCGCCAACGAGGCTTCGAATTCGGGGCCCGAACCCTCCGGGGCAAGCTGGCGTCGTATTCGCGAGTCAGCCCCCGAATCGCCTCAGTCCGTTGCCGATGCACCCCGGGACGAAGCTGCCATGGCTGTTGCCGCCGGTGCAGAGAAAACTCCGCAAGAGGTTACCGTCGACTCTGAGGAAGCTCCCGAGATCGCCAGTATTGTCGATAGCGTTCTTGCCGATCTCCGCCCCAAGATCGTCGCCGAGATCTCAAAAAAACTCGGCAAGAAAAAATAGAAATCGATTCGGGGTTCCCCGTTCTTGTCCTCGCGATGTTTTCGTGGACATTGCTCGGATTGTGATTTTTTCATCCCATTCCACCACCCTCGCGCTATTGCAGCACCCACCTCGCTTGATTACCATGCACCCTATCCCCGGAGTCGCCGCTCCATGAACGACCAGATCGTCTCGCACTATCGAATTCTCGAGACGTTAGGTGCGGGCGGCATGGGGGTCGGATACAAAGCTGAAGACCTTCGCCTGGGTCGCCTCGTCGCGCAACGAAATCGATGAGGATCAGGGCCGCCCCTTCATTGCCATGCAGTTGCTCAATGGCATGACTTTTGCGCGAACGCATCGGCAGCCATCCCCGCTCACGTTTGACCCCTGTTTTCTCGGCCAGTTAAGATCAAAGATTCACCTCTGATCTGTGTGAGTTCCTGCCGGGCCGTACTCGGCACGATCCGATCACAGATCCGGTCCCACGAAATAACAATGCCCCACGAATTACCTAAAGCATACGAGCCCGGCGCAATCGAATCCCGCTGGGCCGATTATTGGATCAAAGAGAAGCTCTTCTCTGTCCCGACTCCACCACCAGGCGAAACCCGGCCGGTGTTTACGCTCCTGCTCCCGCCGCCCAACGTTACCGGACGTCTGCATATGGGCCACATGCTTAACCAGACGCAGATGGACATCATCGTGCGCTGGCATCGCATGCGCGGCTTCATCACGCTCTGGCTGCCCGGCACCGATCACGCCGGAATTGCCACGCAGATGATGGTCGAAAAGCAACTGGAGCGAGAGGGGAAGAAACGCAAAGACCTCGGCCGCGTGAAATTTATCGAGCGTGTCTGGGAATGGAAGCGCGAGTACGGGGGCGCGATCCTCGATCAGATGAAGCGTCTCGGTGCCTCCGTTGACTGGGAGCGCGAATACTTCACCTTGGACGAGAATCTTTCGTACGCCGTGCGCGAAGTTTTCGTACGCCTCTACGAAGAAGGCCTCGTCTATCGCGGCAGTTACATTGTCAACTGGTGCCCGTGGCATGAGACCGCGATCTCCGATCTCGAAGTCAAGCATGAAGAGACGCAAGGTAAGCTGTGGGAGATTCGCTACCCGGTCGTGGGCTCAAACGAATACATCACGGTCGCGACCACGCGTCCGGAAACCATGCTCGGCGATACCGCCGTCGCAGTGAACGCCGCGGATCAGCGCTACACGCACCTGCACGGCAAGAAACTTCTGCTGCCGCTGATGAACCGCGAGATTCCGATTATCACCGACGAACTGGCTCAGCCTGAGTTCGGCACCGGCGCGGTGAAGGTCACGCCCGCGCACGATCCCAACGATTTCGAAGCCGGCAAGCGCCACAACCTGCCGCAAATAAATGTGATGGACGAGAAGGCGCATATGAATGCGAACGCCGGCCCCTACGCTGGCCTCGATCGCTTCGAAGCGCGCCGGCGCGTCCTGCACGATCTGCGCGAGCAGGGATTCCTCGTCGCCGAAAAGGATTACACCCTCGCCATCGGCAAATGCGACCGCTGCGGCACAATCATCGAGCCGCGCTTGTCCGAGCAGTGGTTCGTGAAAATCCAGCCTCTGGCCGATCGCGCGAAAGAAGCCGTCGAGAGCGGCGAGATCACTATCGTCCCCGACAACTACCGCCAGATATACCTGAACTGGATGAACAACATCCACGACTGGTGCGTCTCGCGGCAGTTGTGGTGGGGACATCGCATCCCCGCCTGGACCTGCGCGAATCCAGATTGCAAAGAAGTGATCGTTGCCCGCGAAGCGCCGGCCAAGTGTCGGAAGTGCGGCGGCAAGGTCGAGCAGGTGTCCGATGTCCTTGACACCTGGTTTTCGTCCGGCCTTCTGCCGTTCACCACTCTGGGCTGGCCGGAGAAGACGCGCGATCAGGAGGTTTTTTATCCGACGACCCTGCTGATCACCGCGTACGAGATCCTGTTCTTCTGGGTTGCACGCATGATCATGTTCGGCTGCCACTTCATGCAAGGCCACCATCAGGATACGGCGATCAAGAGAGCTAGCGGCTGGGCGGAAAAAACGAACGACAGCGTTCCGTTCCGGCAGGTCTACATTCACTCGCTGGTGCGCGACGCCGAACGCCAGAAGATGTCGAAGACCAAGGGCAACGTTATCGATCCGCTGGAGATCATCAACCGCTTCGGCACCGATGCCACGCGCTTCACACTCGCCGCGATGGCGGCGCCAGGCACCGACATCGCCTTCAATGAAAGCCGCACCGACGGCTACCGCGCCTTCGCCAACAAAATCTGGAACGCCTCCCGCTTCATGTTCATGAACGTCGATCGCCTCGGTTTCGTGTGGGACCGGGTCCCAGACCCGGTTAAGCCGGGACAAAGTACCGGCAGCAAATCAGGCGTCAGGGGATTCAGCGCGGCAACGCTGGAAGACCGCTGGATCCTCTCCCGCTTTAACCGCGTCGCCAGCGACGTGAACGAGTCCCTCGAAACCTACCGCTTCCACGAAGCCGCCAACCGCATCTACGACTTCTTCTGGGGCGAGTTCTGCGACTGGTACATTGAGCTCATCAAGCCGCGCTTGAATTTCGAGGAAGGCGAGGGCAAGAGTGCAGCGCAAACTGCCTGCGCGAATCTGGTCAGCCTGTTCGATGCTGCTCTGCGCCTGCTCCACCCAGTCATGCCGTTCATCACCGAAGAAATCTGGCAGGCACTCTGGGAAAGCAGGGCCCCGGCGAAATCGATTGCGTTGGTCGCATATCCGCAAGCCGACGAGAAGCAGTTCGATCTCGCCGCCGAAACCGGAATGGCCATCCTGCAGGACCTGATCGTCAGCGTCCGCAATGTCCGCGCGGAACTGAAAGTCGAGCAGAAGGCCAGGATTCCCATCGAAGTCTTCGCCCACGAACCCGAAATCGCCAAGCTGATCGAAGAAAATCAAGCCGCAGTCGAGCGCCTCGCGAGTGTCGAGAAAATCACATTCGTCAAGAACTCGCTCGCCAAACTCCCTGGCGCGCGCAGCACTGCGCGGTTCGATGTCCACGTCATTTACGAGCGCAAGACCGACGTCGCAGCCGAGTGTGAGCGCATGAAAAAAGATTTGGAAAAGATTGAGAAAGGAATTGCCAGTGGGCAGCGGCAATTAAGCAACGATCAATTTCTGGCCAAAGCTCCTGCAGCCGTGGTCGACAACCTGCGAAAGCAGCAGCAAGAGTTAGCTATCCTCAAAGAGAAGACCACGTCCAAGCTGAAAGAATTGGGCTGCAACGGAACTGGCTCGTAAAGGCGCGTCTACGGCCGCGTCTTCGCGATCTCCGGCAGCACTTCGCCCTGTTTCTTGGGCGTCCCGCCCAGGTGATACTTCGTCAGCCCGTCGCGCAAGTACTCGAACGCCTCTTCCGGATTATCGACGATCTTGAAGAGATTCACGTCCTCTGCCGCCACTGCTCCAGCATCCACAAATGCCTGAAAGTTGATGCACCGGTTCCAGTACTCGCTCCCATAAACAATCACGAGAATCTTCTTCGCCAGCTTATCGGTCTGTGCCAGTGTGAGAATCTCGAACAACTCGTCCATCGTCCCGAATCCGCCGGGAAAAATCACCAGCCCCTTCGCCAGATACGCGAACCAGAACTTCCGCATGAAGAAGTAATGGAACTGGAAATTCAGCGACGGCGTGATGTACGGATTGGGATGCTGTTCGAACGGCAATTGAATATTCAACCCGATCGTCTTGCCCCCAGCCTCGTGCGCTCCCAGGTTGGCCGCCTCCATAACGCCTGGCCCTCCGCCAGTTGTCACCACGAACCGGTGCCGCCGCGCGGGAATATCGATCGACCATTTCGTCAGCATGAAAGCGAGCTTGCGCGCGTCTTCGTAATAGCGCGCCATATCGATGCCTGCTTGCGCCACCTTTAAATTTGCCTGCAGTTGTTCGGCAGCAACGCCGGCATGATTGTTCTGCACTTCGGTCAAAGCGTTCGCCGCAGCCTGCCTCCCATGAAAACGCGCAGACCCAAAGAACACCACTGTGTCCTGAATTTGTTCGCGACGGAAACGCGCCAAGGGCTCCTGATACTCCGACAGGATGCGCAGAATGCGACCGTCAGGGCTGTTGAGAAATGGTTCGTTCTGATATGCAACGGGAGCGGATTTAAGCTGATCTGTCATGATGAATGGCTTCTCTGAAGACTACTGATGTTCGTGGTAGTGAAGCGCTTCCCAGAATCCGATCCAGATATCCAGCAGGCCCAGTCCGCTGCACATCCCTCGAAAGAATCCATTCTGCACAAAGGCCTGTAGCGCCGGGTAGGAAATCAGCAAAGTGTTATCTCTCCACTGATCCGTCCATGGCAGAATAATCAGCAGCACGCCCGCTACCGCGCTGATCAACACAAACAGGAACACGGAAATCCGGTGCATCCAAACTTCGACTCGACGGGAACCGGAAGGCTGCGACGGCGGCTGGGGAGGATCGAGAAGGCCAAGGTGCATGTCAGTTGGTGACGACGCGTTCTTTCCAGGCTGCTCGGGAATGTTCACCGGTCTCGGATCGCCCATTACTTGCGGTCCTCCAGTTTACAGCCTCGCGGCTCATGGTGTCCGTCCGGAGACCTACGGTCCAGCCCAACCCGGCGTACGTAAATGCGGCACCGCGCGGAAAAATCCAAGGGCAGGGAAAATGAATCAGGAACACAACCCATCCGGCTATTCTACGACTTCAGGGTCTTTATGCGCTCGGCCACATCGCGGTAATCGATGTTCGCGCCATAGACTTCCATGAAGTGCTTGAGCGCCGCAGGTTTGTCGCCGGCAGTCTCATAAGCTGAGGCGAGTTCGTAATTAAGAGCTACGCGCGTGTCGCCATCGATCCCGTTTACGTTCAGCGCGCGATCGTACCAGCGCACCGCCGCTTCCGGGACGCCTTTCTCGAGAAAGCATTGCGCCAGCCACGTGTAGGTCTGCATGATCTGCGGGAACGGATGCCCTCGATCGAATGACTGGCAAGCCTTCTGCAGTTCTCCGATAGCCTCATCGAGAAGGCCCATTTCGCGGAACGCAATCCCGAGGTTGTAGTGCGTTTCCGGATCTTCATCGGCCGCGCTGACCCCCGACTCCAAGTCTTGCTTCAGTTCGCCGAACATTTCGGCGAGATCAATCCCAGCCTCTTCGACGAAAGGAGATGCGCCTTTGGCGGCGGTAGGTTGCGGAATCGGTGGTTGCGGCGGAAGTATCGGAGCCTGAGTCTTGGGAGCTTCCGCTATGGGCACCGACCATGCCAGCGACTGCTGCGGCGCAGGTGGAACGTGAACCGACGAGCCAGCCGAGGCGGCCGCGCTCGCTGCCATGGTCTCGGATTTCGGAGCTGCCGGCGGCGCAGATATTGTTTTAGCCGCAATCGCAGGGGTTGGCGGCTGGGGTCTTGCGGCAGGCTTCCCGGCTGGCACAGCCACAGGATGCACCTGCGGGAACTCTTCTCCAACGGCCGTTTCCAGATCGGCGACAAACTCGCCTATTGCAGCCGGACTGGATGCCTCTGCTGGCGCCGGCCCGGTGCGAGCCCCTGCTGCCGCCTTCGTTGGCACAGGAGCAGGAGGAACAACCGCCGGCCCCGTCTTCGTTGGCGCGCCAGCCAGGAATTCATCTCCCAGCGATGTTTCCAGGTCCGATACGAATTCTGTCAGAATGCCAGGCTTTGCGGGTGCACAAGCTACCGGCTCAGGCTCGGGTTCGGGCTGGGGCACGGACTCCGGCTGCGGCGCAGGCTTCACAACAGCTACTGGAGCAGGCTCTTCGACCTCGACCGGTTCGGGCGCGACCACCGGTTCGTGAATGTCGGATTCCTCTTCGGCAACCTCAGCCGATTCCGCCGACGGAATATCTTCCACCGTAAGCTCTTCGATCGCCACTTCCTCAACTGCGTGTTGTTCGCTGAGCTGCTCTGCTGGTTCCTGAGAAGCGGCTTCCATCGCCGCCTCGACTTCAGCGCGGATCCCATCGACCTTTGACTGATCCTGCGTGAGCGTCTGCAGCCGCGCCAAAGTCGCCATGGCCTGTTCCGGCATGCCATGCGCGATATAGAAACGAATCTCTTCAATCGTTTCGTCGCTCTTTTCCGGCGTGGATTCTTCACTAGCAGCAACCGTTTCCGGAATCTCTTCAGCAGCCGGCTCTGCCGCTTCCACCGTTGGGGAATCATCGGCCTCTACCGTCAGGGCGTCATCCCATTCGGAGGAGAGATCAATCTCGGCCTCATCTCCTGCAATTTCTGCCGCACCTTCAGCGGCCGCTTCCACCGCGAACTCCGGCGCAACCTCAACCCTAATCTCTTCTTCCCCTTCCTCGGCGTGTGGCTTTGCAGCAGGCCATGGTGAGGGCGTTGCCCGCTCTTCCTGAGCCGCGGTGTCATCTTCGACCGCAACCTCTGGGGAAGCTTCCTCAATCGCAAACTCAGGAACAGTACTGCTCTCCTCATGCGCCGCTGCAGCAGGAGCATCCAGGAAAATCGGAGCTTCTTCTTCCGCCGCGCCAGGAGCGGGCGCGGAAGAGCGCTCTTCATAACGCTCGGCCAATTCGCCATACCGCGTTGCTTCGTCCGGATAGCCGGCATCAGAGTACACGCTCTGCAACGTGCGGCAGCACACCGCCGCATCGGCAAATCGTCCGGCGCGCGTGTGCAAAGCAGCCAGCCGCTGATTCACCCGCAGATCGCTTGGCGCCAATGGCAGCGCCGCGAGCAACGGTCCAAGCGCCTTCGCAGGCATGTTGTACGAGATGAAAAGCTCGGCGTCGGTCAGGGCCGAGCGGATCGCCAGCGAAACTTCGTCCGAATAATGCTGGTGCACCGCCGGCGCAGTCGCCTCCAGATCGTCGATCAGCACCACCGCTTCTTCCGGCGTGATCAGCTTCGTGCCCGTGGTCCCGCTCAGCTGGCTCACCACCTGCTGATAGTTCTGCATGTGCAGCGGATTCTGCGGCTCCAGCTGTGCCAGCTTCTGGTACAGATCGCGGGCGCGCGCTAAATCGCCCGACTGCACGCTGGCGTGCGCCAGCAGTTCCAGCACTTCGCTGACGTGCGTGTTTTCGCCAGCCTTGTTGAACAGATCCAGCAACTTCTGCAGCGAATCGGGATTTTCGCGCACGTGCCCGATAATCGAGTGCAGGTGCTCCAGAACTTTATCGGAATTTTCCGCCAGCAGCCGTTCGGCATGCTGATCGTAGACTTGCAGCGCGTTCTCGTATTGTCCGGCTTGCATCAACGCATCGGCAAAGCTGGCAATCGCGCCCAGATCGTTGTGCACCGTCAGCAGCTTGTTCGCCACCGAACCGGCTTCGGAGAGCTGGCCCGTCTGTAAGTAAGCTTTCAGCAGGTCGCGCAGCCCGTCGGGATTGGAATCAAGGTCGGCGATCTTCTGCAGGGCACCGATCGCCCCCACTGCGTCGCCCGACTCCAAAAGATTCTTGCCCTGCATCAGCAGCGCGTAAGTATTGCCGGGATCCAGCGTGAGCATGCGCTGCAAAACTTCTTCCGCTCCCTGCAGCGATCCCTTGGCGCGCATCGCTTCCGCGGCCGAAGTGAAAATCTGCCACGCCTCGTTCTTCTTTCCCAGCCGCACGTACACTTCGGCCAGCTTGACCCGCATCGTGCTGTTTTCCGGATCCATCTCCAGGATCTTCTGGAAAATCCGGACCGCGTTCTCCAGTTCCCCGGCCTTCAGGAATTCTTCTGCGACTTGCAGATACTGTGCCCGCGCATCGTTGAACAATCCCTGCTGCGTATAGAGTTCAGCCAGCTTCAATAGGCTCTCCAGCGAGGGCTTGAGCTTGCTGATCTTCTTGTACATCGCGATGGCTTTAACCGTGAATCCCTGGCTGGCATAGGCGTCGCCAACGCTCTTGAAGCAGTCGGTCGCCTTATCGCTTTCGCCCAGTCGCGAGTAGAGATCGCCGACCGTGTTGTTGACAGTCAGGTCTTTCGGATCATTCTTGAGGACTTTTTCGTACTCGGAGATGGCGTTCTGCAGTTTGCCCTGCTGGACGTACTTCTCCGCATTGGCCAGAACCTTCTGTTTATTGAAGCCGAACAACGCCATAAGAGTGCGAACTCCAGAGCCTGGTCTTCAATCCCACTGCCTAAAACCGTAACCCACCGAATGCTGCAGTCTGCTCGGGTACAAGTACCGGGGGACATCTGACTCATCGGCAGATAGACCGGCCGAACAAGGCCAATTGTACGTCCGGACCGTGTGGATGGCATGGTTACCAAGGGTTACCAAAAGGGAGTGTACGACCGGGTTACCAAGGGAATCTGCCGCCCTCAATCCCAGTTCTTCAGCCGCGGCCACGCGTCCTTCAGCGTAGGGAACGCCTTGAGCCCGCGGCAAAGCAGCACCGGACGATTTACCCACGGAGGCGCGTAGGGATTGTGCAGCTCCGCCATTACGTCTACCTCGTTGAACCATTTTCTGGCCGCCTCAGGCACCTCTCCGACGACGATCACCGTCTGCCCGCTGTAATTGCGTGGTCCCCACAACCAGTAGCTTTGGTGACCGCTGATCGCCTTGGGCAGTCCATACCGCCCGCCTAACAGATCAATCGCCCCCGCATTGGAGAAGTTGGTCCCGAAAATTGCTGTATCCGCTCGCTCCTGCGCCGGGAGGCTCTCATACACCTTGGCGACCGCCGCAACCATCTCCGGCCAGCCAAAATCGTCGGAAAAGTAATGAGGCATTGGTTCGGCCAGCATGCTCTTTTCGTCGGGTTGTACGTTGAACGGCAGATTCGCCTGGTAGCGGATAAATGCCTCCGGCGAGAGCACCGGCGCGAACAACGGCAACAAAGCCAACGTCCCCAGCAGAATCACAGCCACGACAACCGGCTTGAGCCAGCGGAATCTCCTAACCGAGAAACGTTCGATCGCAATTGCGCCACCAGCGAACATCACGCCATACACCGGCGCGGCGTAATAATCCTTTCCGTGCAGCACGATAAACAGCGTCAGCAAAATGACAAATGCCCATCCCAAAACTCGGAACCGTTTACCCTCTCGCTCAAAGAAGAAATAAAAAGCGCCCAGCAGCCACACAGGAAGGGTCAGCGGCGTCATCAGAAACATTTGCGCTTTCAGATATCCCAGGAGCGTGAACACGGTGTCACGTCCGCTAGCCTTGATATTGCGCATGAGCTCCAGGAACGGCCAGTGGTGCTGAACGTTCCACAGCAAATTCGGTAAAAAGATGAGGAAAGCAATGAGTCCGCCCATCCAAATCCATTTGCTCGCGAGAGCTTTGCGCTCCGGAGTAAGAAGAATTCCCACGACCAGTGCGAATCCAAACACAGCCATCGAATACTTGTTCTCCAGCCCGATTCCCGCCAGCACCCCGAACCATAACCAGAGTTTCTGATCGCCGGTCTTAATGATCAGGATCACGACGTAAGCGCACCCCATCCAAAGCAGAGGCTCGAACGCATTCATCGTGAATAAGTGAAAGAGAATCAGGTAAATGCCCGCGCAAGCCACACAAAGAGCCGCGAGCGCCTGGGCAAACCGGCCGCCGCCCAGTTCCCGCGTGATAAGGCCCGTCATCCATATCAGCACCACTCCTGCAATCGCCGGAAATAAGTGGATAGCGAACAGTGAGCTCCCAAACAGATGCCGCGTCACCCATGCCACCACCGCGATCAACGGAGGCTGATCGACATATCCCCAGGCTAGGTGCTCTCCACAAGCCATGTGGTACATCTCGTCGCCAAAGTAGCCATACCGATTCGCGGTCAGGAGCTGCAGCAGGAGGAATGCAATGGCGATACACCCGACGATCATGGGCCCGCTGATACCGGTCCGCTCTTTCTCGACTTGTCTCAACGGGGTGGCGACGGTGGACATACTAATGCCTCAGTATATGCGCCGCGCACAGGCATGACGGCGTGCCGATCGTGGGGACGAGATCAGCTTCTAGTCGAAACCCACTATTTGGCGTCCCACCTGGTTCGGTGTATTTTTTTGCAATCCTGTTCTGGGCTCAGACCCAAGGAGATGCGAACCACTCATGACCTGGATCAAAACCATCCCTTTCGACCAAGCCGACGAAAAACTCCGAAAAGCGATCGAGGCCGAGCAACAGCTTTATCCCAAGGAATACGCCCAACCCGTGCATCCCGAAGACGGCGGCGGCGCGTCCATCGTCGCATCGCACACCCTCCTCCCCGAGGCGCTCCATCACGCCTTCTCCACCTTCGGTGCCCTTATGTCCCCCGACCTTCCGCTCCATCGCCGGCAGCACGAAATGATTGCCACCATGGTCTCCGTCACCAACCGCTGCGTCTATTGAATCGAGTCACACGCAGAGTTTCTGCGTAGAGTGACTTTGGACAAACCTCTGGTTGAAGCGCTGCGGAAGGACTACAGCAAAGCGCCGATCACGCCGCAAGAACGCGTGATGCTCGATTACGTGGTCAAACTCACCAAAGATGCCACGAAGGTCTGGAAAGACGATATCGACGGCCTGCGCCAGGCCGGCTTCGACGATCGCGCCATCCTGCAGATTACGCTCATCGCATCCTGGTTCAACTACATCAACCGGGTCGCCGACGCCCTCGGTGTAGGCAGAGAATGAATTTCCAGACGCTGTCATCGTGAGCGAAGCGAACCACGTTATGCAGTTGGCTGGTACCCTAAGGCCGGCAGGTTGCCGGTTTCATCCGTCGCGGATGCGAAACGTTTCTCCGCATCCGAAGCCTTCGCAAAAACACGCTGACTTCGGGAAGTCGTGTTTCGTAGCAACGCGCCAGAATTGCCTCGCATCCAAGTTCCGCTTGGGAGGCGCGCCATTGCGCAAACTTGTTCCGATCTTCTTTCTGGTTGTTTCCCTCATCACCAGTTCTTCTCTATTTGCTCAGGGCCGCATGGAAGCCGGCATCTTCCTCGACTATCTGAGCATTACCCAGACCAGCACCAACAACTTCGGGCTTGGCGGACGCTTCGGCTATCGTGTCCATCCCCGCGTGATGTTCGAAGGCGAACTCGCCTATGACTACGGCATCAACTTCGATGAAGCCTATCGCAACATCACCAACGGCAACATCGCCGGCATCGAGAGCACGTCCATCGGCGTGACCCACGGCTTGTTCGGCCCCATGCTCGAACCTGCAAAGGGCTGGTTTCGTCCATTTGCTACTGCGAAGGCCGGCTTTGTGGACTTCCGTCTAAGTCCCAGCTTGGTTCCCGTGAGCAACGCGATAAGCACCATTTTGGGGATTCGCACTTCCAGCTTGAACACCGCCATTTACCCGGGGGGCGGGATCGTCGTCAGTGCAGGCCCGGTAGGATTGCGGTTCGAATTGGGCGACGAGATTTATTTCAACCACGGCGGCCACAACAACCTGCGAATCACCTTCGGCCCCATCGTCCGATTCTGAGGAAGACCCGGCGGAATACCTGGGACAATTGAAGATCGGCCGAGATACTTTTCTGCGTTTTCTTCAGTCCATCTGGAGCACATTTAGAAAATTCAGAACACACAGTCTTAGGACACGACCGCTTGCGAGGGGCTCCTCGTTTCCACAGCCCGGCCTCTGTTTATGTGACGGATGACCTCTACTGAGAATACAGAAGCGTTTCTTGGAACCATGGGTCAGGCGCCCGGGACAAAACTCAAGTGGCATTCAGAAGCACGCCCCGCTTCGCAAGTTCCTCCCGTGAGACTAGGTCGGGGAGGATCGAAACTTGAAAAAATGTCGGATACCTACTCTGGCACTCGATCAACAGCCGCCCAGTCGACCACAATCCCCACCCACTGTTTCGGCGTCGGATCATCGAAGAGCACTCCACTACACTTAACTCAGGCGTTCCGCGCTCCCGCCATGGCAGAATCGCTCGCACAATTTCTGCTGCAGAACTTCCAGGCTCATGCCAGCGACCGTGCCATCCGCCAGCACCGAGGCTATCGCACGGAATCCTTCACCTATGCGCAGATCCTTCAGATGGCCCAATCCTTCTCGCGCCGCCTGCATTCGCGCGGCATCGAGAAAGGCGATCGCCTCATGCTCTGGGGCGAGAACTCCGCCCAATGGATCGCCACGTTTTTCGGGTGCGTCTTAAGCGGAGTCGTGGTCGTCCCGATGGACGACGGCGCGTCACTGGAATTCGCCCTGCGTGTCGCGCAGCAAGTCCAGGCGAAGCTGGTCGTAGCCTCCGAGCACCATGCTCACGAACTCGCTGCCTCGTCCACTCCAACTTTCAAGTTCGAAGATCACTCGCACATAGCCGCGACGACCCCTGCGCCGATAATCAACCTCAATCGCGACGATGTCCTGCAGATTGTCTTTACCTCGGGCACCACCGCCGAACCTCGCGGGGTCGTCATTACCCACGGCAACGTCCTCGCCAACATCGAGCCGCTTGAGCGCGAGATGCGGGGTTATTTGAAATACGAATGCCTCGTGCACCCCCTGCGATTTTTAAATCTGCTCCCGCTCAGTCATGTCTTCGGGCAATTCCTCGGCATCTTCATCCCGCCACTGCTCGGCGGCACAGTGATTTTCCAAAACGAATTCAAACCCTCGGAGATCGTCAGCACGGTTCATCGCGACCGCGTTTCGGTTTTGGTGAGCGTGCCACGCGTACTGCAATCACTAAAACAGAAAATCGAGCGCGATCTCGAGGATCAGAGCAAGACCAGGGCATTTCGCACGAAGTTCGAGTCGTCGAAGGACCAGCATTTTCTCCTCCGCTGGTGGACGTTTCGCTCGATCCGCCGCCAGTTCGGATGGAAATTCTTGGCCTTCATCTGTGGAGGCGCGGCGCTGGACAGCAAAACCGAAGAATTTTGGGGCCGCCTGGGATACGCTGTCATTCAGGGTTACGGCCTCACTGAAACCACTTCGCTCATCAGCGTCAATCATCCTTTCAAGCTGGGTAAAGGATCGATCGGGAAAGTCCTGCCCGGCCGCGAAGTAAAGCTGGCCGATGACGGTGAAATCCTCGTCCGCGGAGGAGGTGTGGCCGCCGGTTTTTGGGATCGGGAGGGTGAGCACAGTGTCGCCGACGAAGAAGGTTGGTATCGCACCGGGGATGTCGGCGCGCTCGACGCCGCAGGCAATCTCTATTTCAAAGGCCGGAAGAAAGAAGTCATCGTTACCCCGGGCGGCTTGAACATCCATCCCGAAGACCTGGAAGCTGCGCTGCGCCAGCAACCGGAAGTGAAAGATTGCCTGGTCGTCGGAATCGAACGGGACGGAAACGCCGAGCCCTGCGCCGTGCTCATTCGGCGCGATCGCGCCCCGCTCGCCGAACTGGTACAACGGGCGAATCACTCGCTGGCCGATTACCAGCGCATGACGACGTGGTTCGAATGGCCGGGAGAAGATTTCCCCCGCACCAGCACGCAAAAGCCGCGCCGGAATCTGGTCGCGCAGGTAGTGCGCCAGCAATTGCTGGAACGTGGCGCGTTCGCCTCCGCCGGCGATGGCCAGAGTCTCCGAAAATCCGCGAGTCCGCTATCCGATCTGATTTCCCACATCTCGCGCCGTCAAGTGGGTGCGCTGGGTGAGGACACCAATCTCGACTCCGATCTCGGCCTGAGTTCTCTCGATCGCGTCGAACTGCTCGGCGCTGTAGAAGATCGTTACCAGGTTGATCTCAGCGAAGCGCGCTTCAGCAGCCTAAAAACTGTTGGCGATCTGGAGCGGATGCTGCGCGGAGAAGCCGCTCCCGCCGCGGTATTTCACTATCCGCGCTGGGCCCTGCGGTGGCCGGTGACGTGGTTGCGCCTGGCGGCGCATTACCTGCTTCTGCGTCCGGCCATCATCTTGCTAGGCTGGCCGCGCATCCAAGGCCGTGAGCATCTGCGTGGCCTGCATGGCCCATTGCTGGTGATCTGCAATCATCTCGGCGATGTCGACCCCGGCTTCGTTCTCACCGCGCTGCCCGCCCGTTTTCGTCATCGCCTCGCAATTGCAACTGGAGGCGAAGCTCTGGAAGCCCTACGCTCGCCTTCGCACGATCGAAATCTCTTTCTGCGAATTTACGATCGCATGCAGTGGATGCTCGGCGCCTCACTGCTGAATCTGTTTCCTCTGCCGCGCGAAGCTGGATTCCGCCGTAGCTTCGCTTACGCCGGCGAAGCCGTCGATCGCGGCTATAGCATTCTTGTTTTCCCTGAAGGTCGTCATACGACCGACGGCACACTGCTGCCATTTCGCTCCGGCATCGGCCTGCTCGCGCAGAATCTCGGAATACCCGCGCTGCCCATGCGCATCGATGGACTATTCCAGATCAAGCAGTCCGGCAAGAAATTCGCGCCGCCATGGAAGATTCGAGTGCGGATCGGTGCGCCGATGACGTTCGCACCCGACACCAATCCCGAGAGCATCGCTGCGGAACTGAGGAATGCGGTCGCGGGTCTGTGAGCGCGGCATTCGCCCTTGTCGTCCTCAGGCCGGGGTTTGCGGGCCGAAGGACATGTGCAAGCCCGATTCTGCAAGACAAGCGTATCCGGATTGAGACGGGAGGACTTAATCGATCATGACCGCGACTGGCGTCGACGCGATACCGTTCGCAACAACGTCCAGGCTCGCGGGTCCAGTCGTGATCGTGCTAGGGATATCGAACTGGGCGCCGACGATAGCATTTCCTGTCGCGACCCCGGGAACCCAACTATGCGTGCGGCAATACACGACGTGGCCGGCGGCGTCAGTAATGCGGACGAGAGGAAAATTCGTGAAGCTCTGATCATCGTCCCCGTAATACACCCCTTGCGTCATGCCGGTAAATTGCGTTCCTTTGATCACGTTGTTCGTGACCCCGTGCGTCAGCGTCGTAGCCACCGACGTGATGGTCGGAGCGCAGCCCGAGCACGGGCTTCCCACCGGCGTGTAGATCTGCACCAGCGACGAGAAGTCGGTGAACAGAACTTGCCCCGTGGGCAGGACGACCATATAGCCGTTATAAGAGCTGTCAATCGCGGCATTTTGAGGATTAGTGGTGCGATGAAGCGCCAGTCCGTCCCACTCGAAAAACACGCTGCCGTTGTTGTACACGCCCGGGCTGGTATCGAGCAGCAGATTTCCATCGGGCAGCACGGCCGCGGGTCCGTCGGCGATATCGAGTCCGCCACCGAAGCTGGGCGCTTTCGCCCACTTGCCGCTCGCAATCGTGTAGATCGCGTTATTCGTGGTCGCACCGGCAGCAAACAGCGTCTTGTTCGGAAGCAGCGAGACCGGTCCCAATTCCGACGAACTGGGGTCGACGAGATTCACCACGGTATTTCCCGCCGGCGTGGTCCACGCTCCCGTGGCAGGGTTGTAGATCTGAAATCCTTTTGCACAGCAGCCGCCGCTTGCATACGCATTCACAGTCAGGATCTTGCCGCCCGGCAGCATCGTCCAGCCTTCTTCGTCATTGGAGTCCGCTTTTCCCGTTCCGGTAGGAGTCCAGGTGGCGATGCCGTTCGAAAGTGTCATGATCGCTTCATCGCGCGTGCAGCAGTTGGCCAGCATCATCTTGCCATCGGGAAGCAGACTGCTTTGCGCATCCCCGACGCTGGTCCAGGCTGCGGGCGCAGAGAGCGGAACCCATTTATTGGGACCCGGCTCATACAGTGCACCGAGCGTCGTCCACTCGCCATTCCCGTTGTTGTACTCTCCGCCGAAAATTGCGACCTGCGCATTGGGAAGAACCTGCGAGGCGAAATACACGGGGTTGTATCCAGTTGGAAGCGTCCCGGCCTTAACCCATGTTCCATTGACGTAGCTGCCCGTGCTATCGGGAATAAGGCGGTACCAGGGATCAGCATGTGGGGAGAAGAAATAACTGTTGACCAGCACGGAGCCATCGGTCAGCAGCATGGCGTGTGCGACGAGCGAGGGAGGCGCTTTCTTGGTATGAGTCCAGGTGCCGGGGGCGAATGGCTCCTGAGCGAGAGTACCGATGCTGAATGCCAGCGCCAGCACACCCATTCCGAGCACGCGTAAATACGTCATGAGGGTCACCCCAAACTGGATTCTGCTGCTTAGAAATTCGGATTCAGACGGAGGGCGTGAGCTGCCTACGTCCGAGGGGAATGCTGGAGGATTGCGGTTTCGCAATCCCGAGTTGCGGGATTATACCCGGAATTATTGTGCGCGGCGAAAGGAATTCGTTGCGGGTTGAGACATCACGCTGCGGGATGCAAATTCATGCACGCAATTCCCCAGGCGAGTGCAAGCTCTTTCATCTGAATCGCGCGTTGGAGCGGCCGGCTACTCCTCGTCTACTTGTGATTCCTCGTGTTGCAGCTTCGGATCGAGGCGAATCTCGGGAAGGTTGGATTCGCGCAGCTGGTGATTGAGTGAGGGTAGTTCGGCGGACTTGAAATCATTCCATCGTTTCAGAACATCTGCCGATTCGCGTTCAGTTGCGGCAATAGCCGAGATCTGCGCCGCCGTCGGTTCGGCATCCACCTGCCAGACTTGCTGGTAAAGCGTAGTGACCGCCGAGTTCACGCCTGTGAGCGTGATCTCCGGCGACGAGGGAGCCATGAACCCTGATGGCGATCCAAGCAGGGGTGTGAGTTTCTTTTCGAAGGATTGCAGCGCGTCATTGCCCTTACCTTCTGAACGCAGCTTATCGACTTGCTCGCGCAACGAGTTAGCCTCAAGCACGGCCTGAGAAGAATCGCTCACAAGGGCAGCAAGCTTTTTCTCTGCGGCAAATTTTTTCTCAAGCGCTGCGGGAGAGGCTTTGACCCGTGGGTCCATCTTGATCACCAACGGAGCGCTTTGAGTTGTGCCATCCACGGTCAGGCGGACGGTGTAATTCCCGGGCAGCGCAGTTGGCCCGAGTGGGTAGCGCGGAGTGTCGTGCGGAATGGCCGCAATCGGATATTCATGGCGCGTCGCTGTCGGTGCTGGATAGTGCAGATTCCAGACCCACCGGTGCATCCCCGATTGAGTGGAGAGCGACTGCCATGGACGTAACCAGTACATCGGTATCAATTGCTTCTGCAGTTCTTCTTCACTCGCTTCCGGCTTGTCTGTGCTTGAGTAGTAGCGAACGACTTGCCCCTGCCCGTCGAGAATCTGCAGACTTACCTCTTTCGCGGCGGTCGGAAGGAAGTAGTCGAGGATGGCGCCATCCGGCGGATTTTGGGCCATTGGTTCATCGGGAGGAAGCGGAGTGTCCGTGTTGGTGTCGCGCTGCACGCGGTAGGCGACGCCAGGTTTAAAGAGGTGAACCGAGTTCGCCATCCCTGCCGAAACCTGGCGCAAAGGCGTGATGTCATCGAGCACCCAAAAAGACCGCCCGTGCGTCCCAACGATGAGGTCGTCATCATGGATCCAGAGATCACGCATGGATGTGTGAGGAATATTCAGCTGCAATGATTGCCAGTGATCCCCATCGTCGAACGAGACCCAGACTGCGTTTTCCGTACCGGCAAAGAGCAGTCCTTTGCGAACAGGATCTTCGCGCACCGTGTCGACCGGGCCGAAGTCGGGCAGTCCTGCAGTGATCTGCTGCCACGACTTTCCGCCGTCGTGCGTGCGATAAATGTAGGGATGCATGTCGTTAATGCGGAAGCGGCTTACCGACGCGTAAGCGGTTTGTTCGTCGAAGTGTGATGCAGAGATTTGTGTGACTTTGCTCCAGGCACTCAGCTCTTTCGGAGTGATGTCGCTCCAGTTCTTTCCGCCATCGCGAGTGATCCAAAGCTTCCCGTCATCGGTGCCCGCCCAGAGAGTGCTGATGTTCTTGAATGAGGGAGCGAGCGCGTAGATCACACCGCGCTGCTTTTCCATGCCTTTGCGGAAAAGCGTGCCCACGCTTTCCGGCACTCCCGGATTTTCTCGGGTGAGATCGGGGCTGATGGTCTGCCAAGTGTTTCCGCCATCGCTCGTTTTGAAGAGTACATTCGACGCGTAGTACAGCGTGTGCGGATCGAGAGGAGAGAACATGAGCGGCTCAGTGCGATCGGGGCGGTATTTGGGGTCCCGCAGCGGAATGGGTGTAACATTTTGCACCTCGCCGGTGGAGAAATGGAATTTCGAGACTTCATTTCTGCCGCCGCCATAGATGATGTCTTCGTTCAGCGGATCAGGGGCCACGTAGCCGTACTCGATCACTCCGACTGGATGCCAGTCCCGGAAAGTGATGGCCCCGTCGTTGCCGCGGCTAAGCGTGCACACCGACCCGCTCTCCTGTTGTCCGGCACAAACTTTGTACGGGAAAGTGTTGGTGGCAATGACGTGATAAAGTTGCGCGGTGGGTTGGTTGTACCAGGAACTCCAGGTCTGGCCGCGATTGACGGTAACGAGCGCGCCCTGATCGCTGACCAGAAGAATGATATTGCCGTCGTTGGGATTGATCCAGAGATTCTGGTAATCGTCCCCGCCGGGAGCGCCACGGAATCCAGACCACGTTTTGCCGCCATCCGTCGAACGCATGGTCACGGTGCTGGCGACGTAGACGAGGTCAGGATTTTTCGGGTCAACTTTTGGGACTGGTAGGTCGCCGCCACCGATGCGGCCCGAAGGGCGAAGATCGTTTGTGATCTGCGACCAGTTCCCGCCGGCGTCATCGGAGCGATAGACGCCAAGTTTTCCCGATGCCATGCCGATGGTGGCGTAGAGGCGTCGCGGATCGCTGGGAGCGATCGCGACGTAAATCTGTGATAGATCTTCAGGCAATCCGCTCGTGAGTTGGTTCCATGTGGCGCCGCCGTCGGTGGATTTGAACAATCCGCCACTCGTGCCGTTGAATTCATTGCCGTCTTCCCATGGACCTTCGCGGGCTTCCCACATCGAGGCGTACACGGTATCCGGATTAGACGGATCAATCTCCACATCAGAGGCGCCGGTATTTTCATCTTTCGCTACGACCTTCTGCCAATTTTGCCCGCCATCCGTGGAGCGATAGAGGCCACGCTCCTCATTGGGGCCGTAAGGATGTCCGAGCACGGCGGCGAAGACACGGTTGGGATCACGAGGATCGACGGCAACGGCGGGAATCTGATACCCATCCCGCAGGCCGAGGTGTGTCCAGGTCTTGCCGGCATCGGTGGATTTGTAAATACCGTTGCCGACGGAGAGGTCGGGACGATGCAAACCTTCGCCGCTGGCGACGTAAACGACTTTCGGATCTGAAGCAGCTACGGCAATCGCGCCGATGGACTGCGTGGATTCGTGATCGAAGATCGGGTTCCACGTGCGGCCGTAGTCGTCAGTTTTCCAGATACCGCCATTTACCGGAGCCATGTAAAAGACGTTGGGTTGGCTCGGAACGCCGCAAGCGGCTCGAGTCCGTCCTCCGCGGAAGGGGCCGATCATGCGCCAATGCAATTCCTGGTACGTGCTCTCGGGAACCTGGGAGAAAGTGAGTGCGGGGCAGACAAAAATAAGAAATGAAAAAGCAACAGACCGGACCACTTGCGATCGGATCACGTGTCCTCCCTGAGCGCTGAAACCCCAAACTGCATAGAATAAACCAAACACGCAGTGATCCGGCGCAGCGCAACAAACAATATTCTCCAAGCGACTTTCGTTTTCATCCGAAACCAGCTTGAATCTGGAACGTCTGCTACGCGGATGTGCAAACTTTCATTTTTCATGATGATGCGGAACATGCAGAAAATATGCCGGCTGGCGATCCACGGCTTCTGTGTCGTTGTTTTTATCTTCCTCTTCGCCTCGGGTGCGGGTTCCGGTGCCGCAATCAGTCAACCCGGTCCGGCTGGACTGAAACCGATTTTGGATTACATCTCCGCGGCTTGGGACACACTGATGCGATCAATGTCGGAGTGTAAGAGCGTCGCGGACCCGAAGATCGCGCAGGCATCGATCTTGTATTTGCCAGCGGGATTTGGGGAACCTGCAGCCGTGCAAAAACTGCAGTTGGGTTGCAACGTGAAAGTGGAACATCTGCCGCGAGAAATTCATCGGCTTGGTGAGATCAGCACCAGCAATATCGATCCGCCGGGGCTATTGTACCTTCCAAACAAATATGTCGTTCCCGGCGGGCGATTCAACGAGATGTACGGATGGGACAGCTATTTCATTGTGCGAGGCTTGTTGCAGGCTGGGCGCTTCGAACTGGCGCGCGGCATGGCGGAGAACCTTTTCTTCGAAATCGAAAATTACGGGGGAGTGCTGAACGCGAATCGCACGTATTACCTGACGCGCTCGCAGCCGCCATTTCTGAGTTCGATGGTTGTCGATGTGTATGTCGATGTGTATGAAGCTTCGGCAAACAAGCTCAATCGCGCATGGCTGGAACGGGCATACACGGATCTGGAAAAAGACTATCGGATGTGGACCAGCGAGCCGCACCTGGCGGGCGATACCGGGCTCTCGCGTTACTACGACTTTGGGGATGGCCCTCCTCCCGAGGCGGCGAAAGACGAGAACGGTTATTACCGCAAGGTCGCGACCTATTTCTTCTTTCACCCGGCGTGGGCAGATGGATACCTGGTCGATAAGGAATCCAACGCGAAGGAGCCGGTTGCAGGAGCAAACTATACGTTGCAGGTTTGCGAAAATGAGGAAACCGGCGCGCTTCCAGCCTGCGATCATCCGAAGAATTTCAAACTGAGCGCGGACTACTACAAGGGCGATCGTTCGATGCGGGAGTCGGGCTTTGATGTCAGCTTCCGCTTTGGGCCGTTCGGAGCAGCGACGCATCACTACGCTCCTGTCTGTCTGAACACTCTTCTCTATAAAAACGAGAAAGATCTCGAGCAGATCAGCCGCTGGCTGGGACGAGAAGCGGACGCGCAAAGATGGAGCCAAAGGGCTGAGGAGCGGAAGAAACTGATCACACGTTTTCTGTGGGACGCGCAAAAAGGAATGTTTTTCGATTACGACTTCGAAAAGAAAGAATTATCGACATATGACTACGCGGCAACTTTCTACCCGCTTTGGGCTGGACTGGCGACTACGGAGCAGGCGAAGGCGATCGATCGCAACCTTAAGACCTTCGAGCGCCCCGGCGGGCTGTCGATGAGTACGGAGGATACCGGCGCACAATGGGACCTGCCGTACGGCTGGGGCAATATCGAGATGCTGGCGGTCAAAGGCTTGCGGCAGTATGGATTCGAAGAGGATGCCGATCGTATTTCACATGAATTCCTGTCGATGGTGGCGGACAACTTTCGGCGCGACGGAAACATTCGCGAGAAATACAATGTGGTGACACGGTCCTCGGAAGCGCGTGTAGAACTCGGGTATCAGATGAATGTGGTGGGCTTCGGATGGACGAACGCCGCGTTTCTGGAATTGCTGCACGCACTTCCGCATGCGACAGCAGAACGCCTGGCGCGGGAAGAAAGTCGGAAACGGGCTCCAGTTGCGGCAGGAGCAGGGTCGGTCGTACGAGGGTCGAGTGTAAATTAACCTCCTGTTAACAATTCATTTTTACAGTCCCATTAATATCTCGGAATGTCGCGAGACGCTCTTACCATCACAGATCAGGCGGGGAGCCATCCGGGCCAACGCATTCTTACCTTAAACGGACCACTGGTGTTGACGACGATGTTTGAATTTCAGGCCACCGTTCGGGCCGATCAATCGCAAACCCTCTTGCTGGATTTCACGAATGTACCCTATGCCGATTCCGCTGGTATTGGGGCGCTGGTGGGCGCTTATGTGACCCGCCAACACTCGAATCGAAGGCTGGCACTGATCGGGGTTTGCAACCGAGTGCGTGACGCACTGAAGGTCACACGCGTGGAGCAGTTCTTCCAATTCTTCGATTCCGTTCCTGCGGCTGAGCGAGCACCTTCATAAACTGGGCAGACGGACGGGGTGTGGCGCCGCGCCGTCGGTTGACTGTCTTCGTGTGCAAACCTAAGATACAGCCATCGGGGTCCCTCTTCCGGTTAACCGCGCGTGATCAACCAGGCCATCTCGCATTACCAAATTACTGGCCGTCTCGGGAGCGGCGGGATGGGAGTTGTCTATGAGGCGGAGGATCTTACGCTTGGGCGCAAGGTCGCGCTGAAGTTCCTGCCGCCCGGGTTGGCTAGGGATCAGACTGCGCTGGATCGATTTCTTCTTGAAGCGCGCACCGCATCGGCGTTGAATCACCCTAACATTTGCACCATCTATGCGGTCGAGCAGGGGACGCTTGCTTCGGGAGAAGTGCAGCCGTTCATCGCGATGGAGTTGCTCGATGGCCAGAGCATGGATTTCAAGATTGGGGGCGGGCCGCTGCCGATCGAGCGTCTGCTCGATATCACAATCCAATTGGCAGATGCTCTGGATGCGGCGCATGCCAAGGGAATCATTCATCGGGATATCAAGCCAGCGAACATTTTTCTGACCCCGCGGGGACAAGTGAAGGTGTTGGATTTTGGTTTGGCGAAGCTGGCGCGTCTGTCGCTCCGATCGTCGACGATCGGAGCGACACAGGATTCGCCTGCGCCCGCGAACTTGACGAGTCCTGGAGCGACGGTGGGAACGGTTTCGTACATGTCGCCGGAGCAGGCGCGAGGTGAGGAGCTCGATCGGCGGACGGACCTGTTCTCGCTGGGCACGGTGCTCTATCAGATGGCGACGGGGAAAATGCCATTTTCGGGCGCGACGTCAGCAGTTGTCTTCCACGCGATACTTGAGCTGGATCCCGCCCCGGCAACCGAAATCAATCCGAATCTTCCGCCGAAGTTGCAGGAGATTCTCGAAAAGCTGCTGGAGAAAGATCGCGACTTGCGTTATCAGTCGGCGGCTGATTTGCGCGGAGATTTAAGGCGTCTGAAGCGGGATTTGGAGTCGGGGAGGAAGGTTTCGCGGGGCAGTGCATCCGCAGGTACCATAACGTCAGATTCCCAGGCGAAAATCACGTCACCGACTGCGCCTTCCTCTCCATCCGGCGTGAGCACGCCGGGAGCGCCGAAGAAACAACATTGGGGATTGATAGCAGCGATTGTTCTCGTCGTTGCCCTGCTTGTTTCGGATCGAATTCGAACCTACCTCGCCCATCGGCAGGTTCCCGCGTTTCAGAATTTTTCTGTGTCCAAGGTAACCGACTCGGGGACTGCGGCATCGGTGGCGATCTCCCCGGATGGCAATTACATCCTCACACTGATGCGGGAAAACGGGTTAGCCAGCCTTTGGCTGCGGAATGTGCCAACCAATAGCATGACGCAAGTGCAACCGCCGGAGAACGTCCAGTACAACGGACTGCGCTTCTCGCCCGATGGGAATTATTTTTACTTCGTCCGCAGCGATCCAGGGAACGATGAATTGCGTTTTTTGTATCGTGCGCCACTGCTTGGCGGAGCACCAGAAAAGCTTGCCGACGATGTGGACTCGAATGTGACGTTATCGCCCGATGGGCGCAAGGCTGCGTTTATGCGCTATGACAACCCGACTCCTGGTGGGTATCAGCTCATTATTAAAGACTTGCAAAGTGGTACCGAAAGCCCATTGGTGAATGGATCAAAGAAAGATTTCTTGAACTATCCGGCGTGGTCTCCCGATGGCAAGGTGATCGTCTGTTTTGTGACGCAGCCGCAGGGGGCACTTACAGGACTCGACGTGATCGATACGCAATCGGGGCAACGGAAGCCGTTGCTTCGCAGCAACAGTCTCGTGTCACGCCCCGATTGGTTGCCGGATGGCAGCGGGCTGCTGATACTAAGCCGCGACGCGAGCTTGAATTTCCAGCGGAACCAGATTGCGCGCGTGTCGTACCCAGACGGCACGGTGACTCCGGTAACGCGCGATGCGGCTCATTACGCTGGCATCAGCGTGGCGCGCACGGTTCCGGTTGTCGCCGCCGTGGCCGGCGAGCAGCACTGGGACGTGCAGATTCTCACTTCCTCGGAAGACGCTACGACGCTGGCAAAAGGCACCGATGAGACCACGCTGTCCTGGACACCGGATGGAAAGCTCGCAGCAGACAAGGACTATCGCGTTCAAATTTTCGATCCGCAAACGGGAGGGCACGCAGTGTTCGGTGCCGATCCGGGCGTGCCGGAATTTTACCAACAGGTGTGCCGAGATGGACGCATAGTGTTTTCCAGATACGTGCTGGAAAACCAGGCGATTTCTGTTTGGACCTTGGATGCTTCCGGACAGAATCCTGGCAGGCTCACCAATGGACGTCTTGACTATTACCCTCAGTGTTCGCCGGATCTGCGCTGGGTCTATTACGAGGATATGACAACGAAGCTGGTCATGCGGGTACCGATCGGGGGAGGCTCGCCCCAGAAGGTTTCTGATTTGCAAGTCGACGAAGGTTTCGATCTCTCCCCGGATGGGAGCACTGTTTTGCTGATCACTATTAGTCACACGGAAGGCCACAAGGAAAAGGTGTTGGAAGTTGGAACTGAGAATGGACAAGTACGGCGTGAAATTACCCTGCAAAAGCCGAATGAGGGAAAAGTGCAGTACTCGCGCGATGGCAAGGCTTTGGAGTATGCCGTGCGCGAGAACGGGTCGGACAATCTATGGCGGCAACCTCTCGATGGCTCGGCAGGCAAGTGGCTAACGAAATTCAGGACAGAACACATTGGTGCATTTCATTGGTCCTTCGACGGCAAGAAACTCGCTATGGTTCGGGGACACACAGATTCGGATGTTGTACTCATTCGAGATAAGCAGGAAGGGAAATAAGAGCGGCACCCATGGTCGCTCGAATTGGTTCGGCTGCGCCTCACTCCGCTCGGGGTCACAATTTCTGGAAGAGTAGCGAAAAAAGATGAAGGGCGGCCATTGCTGGCCGCCCTTATTTGTCTTACTTCGTGAAGGGTTAGACGCCCTTGACGTTCTCAGCTTGCCAGCCCTTGGGGCCTTTGACCACGTCAAACTGTACTTGCTGACCTTCCTGCAGACTGCGGAATCCGCTGGCCTGGATGGCGGAGAAATGTACGAATACATCCTCGCCATTCTGGCGGCTGATGAATCCATAGCCCTTGGCGTCGTTAAACCACTTCACTGTTCCTGTTTCCATACTGGTGCTTTGTTCCTTTTTTGTTGATATGGCGCTGAAGCTTTCGGGTCTTCTGCAGGCAGGTCACACGCTGGGTTAAGCGGAGATGCTTGTACTGCGAAGGAACTCTAAAGATCAAACGCAGCTGTATCTTAGCTGAAGTGCACCGGAATAGCTACAGAAATCGTAAAGGTACCATCCTAAGCTACTGATTCTGCTTAAGTTATGCTTGTAGCTGAATTTGGCGCGCAAGGCACACCCATTCTAATTGGGAGCCACGTTTGCCACTTTTTACGAAAACATTCATCATGAGGAATATGCGTTTTTACGGTTTCTTGCTGGCGATACTGCTCCCGGTTTCCGCATGGGCTGGGATTGTGGAGGATGTCCGGCTCTCCGCCGCGCGGAACAACCTCGGGGCAGCAGAGTCGGAGCTGAACGCGTACCGGAGCGCCAACGGGATCACCGGCGAATATGTGGAAGCGTATTCCTGGTTTGCACGGGGTGCCTTGGATCAACAGCAATACGATCAGGCTGCGGCATATGCCCAACAAACGAAAGCATTGGTTCTGGAGCAGTTGAAGGCGCGCCCGCTGGACGGGGAACCGCATTTGCCCATGGCGCTGGGAGCGGCGCTGGAAGTGCAATCGCAGGTGCTGGCGGCGAGAGGGCAGAAGGCGCAGGCGATCGCTTTGTTGCAGTCAGCTCTGCGGACCTATGGAAATACTTCGATTCACGACCGGATCCAGAAAAATCTGAATCTGCTTTCGTTTCAGGGGAAGATTGCTCCGGCGCTTAAGTCCGATGAATATCTAGGAGCGCCGCTACCCACGGCTGGGGAGTTGAAAGGATCGCCGGTGCTGCTCTTCTTTTGGGCGCACTGGTGCGGCGACTGCAAGGCGGAGGCGCCGATTATTACAGAGCTCCGGTCGGAATATGCGTCGAAGGGATTGAAAGTGATCGGGCCGACCCGGTTGTACGGATACACGGCGCAGCTCGAGCACGCGTCCCAGATGGACGAACTGCAGTACATCGATGCGGTGCGGCATCGGTTTTATGGCGGGCTGCTCGACATGCCCGTGCCGATTAATACGCGGAATTTCCTAGTCTACGGAGCCTCGACCACGCCGACACTGGTGCTGCTGGACCGGACGGGGAAGGTGGCTTGGTACCATCCTGGGGCGGTGCCGTATGGGGTGTTGCGGGCGGAGATTGAGAAGGTGGTAGCGAGGTAGTTCACGCGCATAACCGTACTCCGGCAAACACTGTCATCGTCAGAAACGCGCGGTTTGGCGCTTCGAAGTACCTTAGTTTGCCTGCTCTGGCAAAACACATAGTTCCTCCCGTCGTTCAGGATGAAGAGAGCTTCTACCGTAGTCTCACTTCCGCAAGCTTTCCGGTCTTGACGTCGTAGATAAATCCGCGCACGGGGATGTGCTTGGGAATCCAGGGGTGCGATTTCACGCGGTGGATCTGCTGGCGAACGTTTTCTTCGAGATCATCAAAGGCATAGAAATGCGCGGGCTCACTGGGTCTGGCGCCTGTCTTCTCGGACAACCGCTGACGCAGTTCGTGCTCCTTCACTTTCAGCAGGCCGCAGTCGGTATGGTTGATGATGATGAACTCCTGCGTGTCGAGCAGGTGATGCGACACGATCAATGAGCGGATCGCGTCATCAGTGGCGATGCCGCCGGCGTTGCGGATCATGTGCGCGTCGCCAGGCCGCAGCCCGAGACAGTGCTCGAAGAGAATGCGGGAATCCATGCAGGCGAGAACGGCCGCGTGACGGCGTGGGCGGACCGAAAGATCGCCCAGGTTGAAGCTGCGCGCGAAGATTTCGTTTGCGGCGAGTAGTTCATCGGCAACAGACAATGGCGGCTCCTTGGCAGGGGATGTATTCAGAGTAGCAGTTCTCAGTTCTCTGTTTGAAGCCGGATTCATGGGCTTAGGAATCGATTCAAGGTTTCGCCTCCAGATGGTTAAGCCGTGGCAATTTGTTTTTAACGGAGAACTGGGAACTGAGAACTAGTTACAATCGGGCCGTGAATCTTGACGACACCATTGTGGCGATTGCTACCCCGCCCGGACGCGGTGGCATCGGTGTCGTACGCCTTTCCGGTCCCGAGGCATTGAAGATTGCTGGGCCCATGTTGCGGCTGAAACACGACTTGCAGCCGGGACGGGCGGTGTTTGGGGACTTGATCGAGCCCGAGTCTTCAGAGAAACTTAAAACCCCTACCCGAGCCCCACAAAACGCGGCCAGGATGAGGCACTCTCTGGATTCCTCTCGCGTCGATGAGGTCGTCGTCACCTACTTCGCAAAACCACACTCCTATACGACCGATGACGTGGTCGAAATTTCCGCGCATGGTTCGCCAGTGGTGCTGCGGCACATCGTGGAGCTTTGTGTTGCGGCCGGGGCGCGGCTGGCAGAGCCGGGCGAGTTCACGATGCGGGCGTTTCTGAATGGACGCATCGATTTGACGCAGGCCGAGGCGGTTCGCGACCTGATCGAATCGCAGACTTTGTACCAGGCTAAAATCGCGGCGCAACAGCTCGAGGGATCGCTCTCGCGACGCTTGCAGCCGATCAAGCAGCAGCTTGTGGAATTGATTGCAGTGCTGGAGGCTGGAATCGATTTTGCGGAGGACGATGTCTCATTGATGCCGGATGCAACCATCCTTGAACGAATTGCTTCTGTTCGCCTGCCTTTGGAGCAACTGCTCGCCAGCTTCGCTTATGGAAAGATCGTCCACGAAGGACTGACGCTGGCGATCGTCGGTCGTCCGAACGTGGGGAAGTCAAGTCTGTTCAATCGGCTGGTCGAGCGCGAACGGGCGATCGTCACGGCGACACCAGGCACGACGCGGGATCTGGTCAGCGAAACGGTTGCAATTGGGGGCATTCCGGTCAAGCTGGTGGATACGGCAGGGATTCGGCAGGCACTGGACGAAGCCGAGTCAATCGGGATCAAGAAATCGATGGAAGCCTTGGCCGATGCCGATCTGGTTTTGGTGGTGTTGGATGCGACAGAGGAAAGAACGAAGGAAGATGACGAACTACTGCGTCAGGCGGAGAACCGACCGCTCTTGGTCGTAGAGAACAAAGTCGATTTGAGCAGGGCGCACCGGCCGAAGGTCGGGGGAAAGTTTTCCATGATTCTGACCTCTGCATTGACCGGGCAAGGGATCGCTGAATTACGGGGCGCCATTCTGCAACACATTGGCGGGGACAATGGAATCCAGGGAGAGGCAGGATTTCTTACCAACATTCGGCATCGGGAGTTGATCAGGGATTCTTTGGCGGCCCTGGGCGCCGCGAAAATTGCTGTGGAGGGAAGAATTCCGCACGAGATGCTGCTGCTGGATCTCTATAGCGCGCTGCGTCCCCTGGACGCGATTACTGGGGCGACAACCGCCGATGACATTCTGAATCTCATTTTTAACACTTTCTGTATTGGAAAGTGAGGGGGATGCGGCACATTAAAGCGCAACCCCGAGAGGCTCTCCAGAGTATTTTTATTTCGATAGGCGTCCCAGAGCCTCGCGGAACATGTGGTCGAACGATTTCTCGCGACCACTATTCACGACGTCTGCCACCGCTTTTTCGGCATTGGGCCGCTGATACCCGAGATTGACGAGCGCGGAAAGGACGTCGTCCGCGATGAGGCTCAGCATCGGGGTGGCAGAGGCGACCGCAGTCCCGGTTTCCGGCAGCTTGTCGCGTAATTCGAGCACCATGCGCTCGGCAGTCTTTTTGCCAATACCGGGAATGCGGGTGAGGCGGGCGACGTCGTTGCCGCGAATCGAGGCGACCGCTTCGTCCGCGGCCATGCCGCTGAGGATGGTAACGGCGAGTTTGGGACCAATGCCGCTTACTCCAATGAGTTTCTCGAACAGAAGCTTTTCTTCCGGACGCATAAATCCGTAGAGAGCGATTACATCTTCCCGCACGTGCGTGTGGATGTGCAGTGCCACTTCGCTTCCTGCAGGGGGCAGTTCCGAGAAAGTGGGCACGCTGATCGTCACGTCGTAGCCGACGCCAGCGGTTTCCAGAATCGCCTGGTTCGGGTGTTTGGCCAACAGCTTTCCGCGAAGGTGCGCAATCATGCTGCGGACATTGTAGCGGGAAAGCGGGGAGCAATGGGCGATGAGCGTGAGCCGTGAGTCAGTAGCCCGAGTAAGGCGCCACCCCCGCCAGTTGACAGCGTTATTTTATACGGTCACAATTGACACTATCATGAATGACCTATTACTCTTGGCTTTGCTGCTGGAGGCGCCGAAATACGGATATCAATTGCGCCGGGAAGCGGGATGGATCATGGGGCAGGAAGCGATGCATAACAACATCGTCTACCCGCTGCTGCGGAGGTTTCTGGAACAGAAGTGGGTTACCAAGAAGACGATGCCAGGAGACCGGGGGCAGACGCGGCACCAGTATGCGCTGACGGCGGAAGGACGAAGGCACGTGCTGCAACGGGCCAGTGAGTTTGGCGAGAGTGATGCCGCTTCCGAGAGCGCGTTTTATCTGCGAGTCGGGCTGTTTGAGCTGCTGAGACCCGAAGCTCGGCACACAATCCTTGAGAGTCGCAAGGAATATCTCACTGGGAGAGATCGGAAGCTTGCCGCTCTTAAGGAAAACATGGACCTGGGACGATTCGGATCGGAGATTGTTGGTCACATGCGGCGGAAGATCGAGATGGAACTTGATTGGGTGGGACGCCTGCGCCGGATCACAAAACTGAAATGAGTGGAGGAATCATGAGCGCACCGTTATTTAAGCAAATCGGATTGATTCCCTGGTACGTGTTTTGTGTGTACTGGGCGATCACGGCTTTGGGAGTAAAGCGCACGAAGGCAACGGAGAAATCGGTCGACCGGGCTGCGACGATTGTGGTGATGCTGGCGGGGTTTGTCTTGCTTTTCGATGAGACCGTACGGTTGGGATGGCTCGATTCGCGGTTCGCGCCACCCGACGACGGGATTGCTTGGGCGGCAATTGCATCGACGTACCTTGGCGTGTCATTGGCAGTGTGGGCGAGGTATTGCATCGGCGAGTACTGGAGCGGACGCGTGACGCTGAAAGAAGGGCACCGGCTCATCCAGTCTGGCCCATATCGTTTCGTACGCCATCCGATTTATACCGGGCTGTTCACTGCAGTGATCGGCAGAGCCTTGATCATTGGCGAGTGGCGGGACTTACTCGGGGTGTTTTTGGTGCTGGTGACGCATGCGCGCAAGGCGCAGCGGGAAGAGAAGTTGTTGATTTCGGAGTTCGGCGATGAATACCAGGGGTACAGGAAGGTCACGGGATTTTTGTTTCCGCGCCTGAACAGGAGCGTCTAGCGGTATCTGAGGCAGAAAATTGCTTCCAGTTTAGAGTGTAGCGGCTTGCTCGCGGCGGCGGGATTGAATTTCGATGTACACGTTGACCAGCGAGACTGCGGCGGGGGTGACGCCGGGAATCCGCGATGCCTGTCCGATGGTGCGCGGACGTACCTTGTGGAGCTTTTCCTGCATTTCCCGCGACAGACCGCTCACCGAATGGTAGTCGAACCATTCGGGGATGGCGTGCTGCTCGGACTTCTTCAGTCGCTCCATGGCTCGCTGCTGCTGGAACAGGTAGCCTTCGTACTTGATCTCAGTTTCCACGGACTTGAGTTCGTTGCGAACTTCCGAGGAAAGCCTCACCACAGAGGACTCGGAGGACACAGGGAAATCGCGGACGAAGAATTTCGGAGCCTCTCGTGCGAGGACCGGCACCAAGTGCTCGATCGTGACCTCCGGGCGCTTTAGTAGTTGGGTGAGTGTTTGGCCGGCTGCGGATTGCATCTCAGTCTGCCCTGAGAAACAGACGCGCAACAGCTCGGGGGTGATTCGGAAATTTTCGAGCAGGCGTTTCATTTCGGCCCGGCGCTCCTGCTTAGCCTGGAAGCCGGTCCAGGCGGCATCGGAGATCAGGCCGATGCGTCGGCCGTGCGGAGTCAGGCGCCGGTCGGCGTTATCGATGCGCAGGTGCAGACGGAATTCTGCGCGTGATGTGAACATGCGGTAGGGCTCGTTGGTGCCCTTTGAGATCAGGTCGTCAATCAGGATTGCTGTGTACGCTTCGGTGCGGTCCAAAATGAGTGGAGCTTCCTGCTTCACCTGCAGGGCTGCGTTGATGCCCGCCATGATCCCCTGGCACGCGGCCTCTTCGTATCCAGAGGTGCCGTTGATTTGGCCGGCGAGGAACAGCCCCTTAATCTTGCGCGTTTCGAGGGTGCGGTCGAGTTCCGTTGGATCAATCGAATCGTATTCGATGGCGTAGCCGGGACGGAGCATCTCGGCGCTGTCGAGCCCGGGAATCGATTTCAGGATGGCCAGTTGTACTTCGACGGGAAGCGACGTGCTCATCCCGTTCACGTAAATCTCGTGCGTGTTCAGGCCCTCAGGTTCAAGGAACAGCTGGTGCATCTCCTTGTCAGGAAATTTCACGATCTTATCTTCGATCGAGGGGCAGTAGCGGGGTCCAACCGATTGAATCTGACCGCTGTACATGGGCGAGCGGTGGACGTTTTCGCGAATAATGCGGTGCGTCTCGGCAGTTGTCCAGGCGATGTAGCAGGGAATTTGGTTGTCGTGATGCGCTACGCGCCTGGTTCGAAAGCTGAACGGTGTGGGATCGGGATCGCCCGGTTGCACCGCAAACCTGGACCAGTCGATGGTGCGCCCATCCAGGCGCGGAGGCGTGCCGGTTTTGAGGCGGCAACCGCGCAGGCCGAGTGTCTTCAGGGCTTCGCCAAGGAGAACGGCATTGGGTTCGCCGGAGCGTCCCGCGGGATATTGCTGTTCGCCGCAGTGAATCAGGCCGTTGAGAAATGTTCCGGTCGTGATGATGACAGCTTGTGCGCCGACGGTGCGCCCGTCGCGCAGCTTAATGCCGAGAACCCGGCGTTCGGCTTGCGGCGTCCGGCTTTCGGGTTCCAGATCATACTGATTTCCAAAGGACGGAAGCCGAGAGGCGAAATCCGGCTCCATCATTAAATCCGCCACTTCCGCCTGCTTGATTTTCAGATTCGCCTGCGATTCGAGGACCTGTCGCATCTTGATGCGATAGGCCTGCTTGTCGCATTGTGCGCGGGGAGACCATACGGCTGGGCCACGGGAGGTGTTCAGCAACCGAAATTGGATGCCGACCGCGTCGGTGATTTCGCCCATGATGCCGCCCAGAGCGTCTACTTCGCGAACAAGGTGTCCTTTGGCAATCCCGCCGATGGCAGGGTTGCACGACATCTGTGCGATTAGATCGACATTGAGCGTGTAGAGAGCCGTCTTGAGTCCCATGCGCGCCGAGGCCATGGCGGCCTCGCATCCGGCGTGCCCCGCGCCCACGACGACCACATCGAACTGTTCCGTGAACTGCATTCTTGAAATCCTGTGGAATGGGGCCGGCGCGAGTCCCATGTATTGCGCGCCTTATGTTCTTTCATTCTAGCAATTTGTGATGACGGTGAGGCGGGTCACTTGCTGGGTTCGCGCCCTGACCTTATAGTAGCTGTCGTTCGATTTCAGGGAGGAAAGATGGTCACCGCCGAGTTTTTCCAGTCTCTCGAGGAACGCATCGCTAAGTACGACCTACTATGCCATCCATTTTACAAAGCGTGGTCAGCGGGGAAGTTGACCCGGGATGATCTGCGGGAGTATGCCCAGGACTATTTCCATCACGTCGAGGCGTTTCCTTCGTATCTGGCAGCTTTCGCGCTGCGGCTGGAGGATGGCGAGTTGCGCCGCGCCGTGCTGGCAAACATGCAGGATGAGAAGGGCGCGGAAGAACGTGTGGGCAAAGATGCTGTTCCGCACTCGGATTTGTGGCTGGACTTCGCCGAGGGAATGGGATCGAGCCGGCATCTGGAATGGCATCGGAGCGTTCCGCAGGTGCAGCACTTGATTGGTTTCTTTCAGCGCATGGCGAACGAGGGTACAGCCGAGGAGGCATTGGCGGCCTTTTATGCATATGAGTCGCAGGTGCCCCGGATCGCGGCGGAAAAAGAACGGGGCCTCCGCGAGATGTACGGCGCCGATGACAAGACCTGCGGATATTTCACGTTGCATGCGACAGCGGATATCTATCACGCCAATGTTTGGCGCAAGCACTTACGTAAGCGGATCGACGCGCATCCGGAAAGGGTGGAGGCCGCGCTCGATGCGGCGGAGAATGCGGCGCTTAAGCTGTGGGAGGCGTTGGATGGGATTGAGGCGCGCCGGACGGCTGCGGCCGCGTAGATGCGATTGAGTGGAACGATTTTTGAGCCAATGATCTTCATTGGCTCGTTTCTTTTCTAAGGAGAAATTTCTTTGAAGAACATCCCTTTGGGCGTGCGCGGCGAGGCGGAACAGACCGTTGAGTTCAAACACACCCTGACGGCTCATCATCCAGCTCTGCCACCGGTCTACTCCACCCCGGACATGATTCGCCTGATGGAGACCGCGGCATTCCATGCGATGCAGCCGTATTGCGAGGGCGACGAGATCACCGTGGGAACCTCGATCAACGTTCAGCATCGCGCAGCCAGTGGCATTGGAGCGCACATCAAGGCTAAAGCTGTGCTAGAAGCGTTTGATGGGCGCTTTTACACATTGCGCGTTAATGCGCGCGGTAATGAGCACGAGATTGGACGGGGAACAGTGGGGCGAGCGGTGGTCCACACGGGAAAGTTCATCGACAAAATCAAAAAATGAATACGGTTCCCGGCGCTCGCATCGAAAGCCCTATGGCGAGCCTGGATCAGGAGAAAAAAGCGGAGGCCCTTCGTGCGCTGCACTTCGGAGAGGAACCGTTACTGCTGGTGAATGTCTGGGATGTGGCCAGTGCACGCATGATCGAAGCGGCCGGGTTTCCCGCCATTGCAACAACCAGCGCCGGGATCGCCTTCGCGCACGGATATCCAGACGGGCAGAAGATTCCCCCAGAGCACATGTTCGCGGCTGTGTGGCAGATTGCCAATGGTGTGAAGGCGCCGGTGACCGCGGATGTGGAGGCAGGGTACGGAACTACCCCTGAAAGTGCAATGCTTACGGCGAGCAGCGTAATCAACGCTGGCGCAGTAGGGATGAATTTCGAAGATGCGGAGGATGATCCCGTTCATCCGCTTGCGGATTTGTCTTTGCAGTTGGAGAGGATTCGGGCCATCCGGGAAACTGCCGCACGATTGAATGTACCGCTTGTTCTCAATGCTAGAACGGACGTTTATCTGAAGCAGGTCGGGGAGCCTTCGAAGCGGTACGACGAAGCTCTCCGGCGCCTGAGTGCGTATCGGGATGCGGGCGCGGATTGTGTGTTCATTTCTGGATTGACCAATCGCGATACGATCAGTCGTTTCGTAGCTGACCTGCGTTGTCCGATCAACATTCTTGCGGTGCCCGGCCAGGCCTCGGTAGCGGAATTGAATGGGCTCGGGGTAAAGCGCATCAGCCTGGGATCGGGCCCCATGCGAGCGGGATTAGGGATTTTGAGCCGGATTGCCGAGGAGTTGAAAACTAGCGGAACGTACAGTGGGCTGGAGAACGCGCCGTCTCACCTACAGATCAATGAGCTGATGCGCTCGTGCGAAAGTCAGTGAGCAATCCCATCTTGATTGGCGTTATTTCCGACACGCACGGCTTGCTTCGTCCGGAGGCGGTCGCGGCGCTGCGGGGATCGGAGCGAATTATTCACGCCGGCGACGTTGGAGGTCCCGAGATTCTCGGCCAGCTTGCAGAAATTGCTCCCTTAACGGCCGTGCGCGGCAATATCGATAAGGGCGCGTGGGCTTGCAAGCTCCGGGAGACGGAAGTTGTCGAGACCGGGGCAATCTCCATTTATGTTTTGCATGATCTTGCCTCGCTCGATTTGAAGCCTGAGGCGGCGGGATTCACGGCAGTAATTTACGGGCACAGTCATGTGCCAAGGCAGGAGATGCGCGCTGGCGTACTTTATTTCAATCCCGGCAGCGCGGGCCCGAAGCGGTTCAAACTGCCCGTGACCATAGGCCGGTTGGGCGTCATGAGCGGGAAAGTGACGGCAGAGATCGTTAAGATAGTGGATTGAGGACTGCAGACGAATTGCCGATTTCGGGAATTGCGGGCGGGAAAAATCAAAGCCCCCGCCCCTTCGACTCGCTTCGCTCGCACAGGTCAGGCTCGGTCTCGCAAGAAAGCGGCGAGTCAAAGTCGAGATGCCCGGAGGAGTGGGTTACTGGCCATGCTGATCTTGTTGGGGCGCTGGTTCTGCTGGCGGGGTTTTGCTGGCGGGTTTGGTTAGCGCGTGCCACTTTCTTCAACACCGACGAGGCATGGCATTTCTCAGTTGCGAATCAGCAATCACTTGCCGACGTGTATCACGGCAGTTTGACTCTGGCGCATCCACCGTTGCTTGAGTTTGTTCTCTATTTCTGGCGACATCTCGGCACTTCTGACTTGATGCTGCGCCTGCCCGGCGTTCTGGCGGGTACTGCCTTTTGCTGGATTTTCTACAAGTGGTTGAGTGCATTATGGTGCCCGCGCATCGCTATTTGCGGGATGGTTCTGGCCACGCTGTTGCCGCCGATGATCGTTCTTTCGGCGGAGCTCCGGCAATACAGCTGGCTGATGATGTTTGGCATTGCTGCGGCTTACCTCCTGGAACGCGGATTTGCGAAGGACTCCGCGGTCTGGATGCTGGCATCTTTTTTATGTTTGTGCCTGGCGATGCTCTCCCACTATTCGGCATTTCTGTTGGCGGCGGCGCTGGGAGTGTATGCGATTGCGCGCATCATTGTTGAGCGTCCTCGAGCGACTACACGAGCAGCTTGGGTAGCCGGCGAGGCAATCGAAGTTGCACTGGCTGCGTTCCTGTACAAAACACATATCTCCAAACTGGGCAAGGTATACCGGGGCGACCCCCTGCATCGCGTTTTCGATTTCTATCTCGCGGATTGGTACTTCCATCCCGAAAAGCAGAGCTTTGCGCGTTTTCTTTGGCGGGGCACCTTCGGAGTTTTTCGGTTCACATTCGGCCAGATTGCGGTTGGTCAGATCGCCGCAATCCTGTTTCTGATGGGGATTGTGCTGCTAATCGTGGATAGATCAGAGCCCAAGAAAATTCCCTCTAGTCGATTGATTGCGGTTCTGCTCATCAGCCCGTTTGTCGTGAATTGGATTGCCGTGGCCGCCGGTCTTTATCCCTATGGGCGCACCCGGCAATGCGCTTACCTTGCCATCTTTGCCATCGCCGGGGTTAGCTTCGCAGTAAGCCGGATGGCGAGGGTCGGCACCCTTGGGACACTGGTGGTGGCTCTTGGGGTCGTGACGGCATGCCACGCGTTCGGAACACTTCAGGGGCGTGACATGCTGCCGCTTTCCGAGCAGCGGCACGAGAATATGGACCATCTGATCGAATTCATTCGGGCACATGTTGCGCCGGCAGATGTGATCTTTACCGACCGGGCGACGTCGTTTCAGCTCCGATATTATCTTTGCGCGAAAAGGACGGTCGAGTTCGATCGCACGCCAGATGGGCTGGAAACTTTTCGCTGCCCCGGGTTTCGGGTGATCTCGACCGGCGCTTACGATGGCGAACTGAAGGCCAGCACGTTCCAGGAACAGTTGGATCGAGCGACGGCTGAGTTTTCTATTCACGCCGATACTAATTTCTGGGTGGTCCAAGGAGGATGGGCGTCCGGGTTGGGAGAGTCACTCCAAAGGGAATCGCCTGAGTTTGCTGAAGTGCAGCCGCATGGATTTGGCCGCTACCTCCAAATTTTCCGGTTGCCTCCGCATCCGCGGCCGGATCCTTCCATTCCGCAAGCACGTTAGAATTGCGCTTCCATGTCCCTTGAATTTCACGTTGAAAAGGTAAGCGGCCGGGCCCGTCTGGGACGGTTGATTACGCCTCATGAGGAGGTTGAGACTCCCGTGTTTATGCCGGTGGGCACGCTGGCTTCGGTAAAAGGCGTCCCGCAGGACACGCTGGAAGAACTGGGCGCGCAGATCATTCTGGGGAATACGTATCACCTATATCTTCGTCCGGGCGTGGAGACTGTCCGGAAGATGGGCGGCTTGCACCGATTTATGTCGTGGCCGCGAGCGATTCTTACCGATTCCGGTGGATTTCAGGTTTTCAGCCTGAGTGAATTGCGGAAGGTGAACGAGGAGGGCGTGACGTTTCGGTCGCACCTCGACGGCTCGACGCATTTTTTCAGCCCGGAGCGGTCGATGGAGGCGCAGATTGGGCTGGGCGCGGACATCATCATGGCATTTGATGAGTGCACCGAATATCCGGCGGATCGGGAGCGGATGCGGGCTTCGATGGAGTTGACAGCGCGGTGGGCAGCGCGGAGCAAGAAGTACTTTGAGGAGCATAAGGATGAAGTGCCGTGGGGTGGGCCGCGATGTGCGAAACCGGCGTCGGACCTACCTCGAGCGGCTGAACACTCACGGTTTGACCCCTCGGGGCGGACGAATGCACCCGCCTCCACATGCGTCGGGAAGACTCAAGCGTTGTTTGGGATTGTGCAGGGGGGGATGGATCGCGAACTCAGGAAGCAGTCGGCCTTACGGACTGTTGAGATCGGATTTCCCGGGTATGCGATCGGCGGGCTAAGCGTGGGCGAGCCTCGGGAACTGACTCGCGAGGTTGTCGAGTCTACGCTCGAGCATCTTCCTGCCGACAAGCCTTGTTATCTTATGGGCGTGGGAACCCCCGAAGAAATTGTTGAATACGCTCGGCTCGGCGTGGACATGATGGATTGCGTGCTGCCGACGCGAGCGGCGCGGCACGGGCTTTTGTTCACGTCTGAGGGGAAGATTTCGATCAAACAGGCTCGTTATGCGCAGGATGAGAACGCGCTGGATCCGAACTGCTCCTGCCGGGTTTGCCAGCGCTACTCGCGGGCCTATCTGCGACACTTATATGCCTCGAATGAAGTGTTGGCGCAGGTCTTGAACACCATCCACAACTTGACCTTCTATCTTGACACTATGCGGAGGGTGCGGCATTCTATTCAGCTTGGGGAAGAATCCCGTTTTCTGTAGCGTCTGCTCTCGATCGAAACCATAGCCTCATGGGAAAACCCCCGCGGATTCGAGCCTGAGAACAGAAGGAACCGGCCGAAATCGATCCAACCCCGTGGTGAAATCGAAGCTCCTCCGGCGCTAACAGGCGTAGACGGCTTATTGCGGATATATCCGCTCGAAATGGAACGATGCCATATCTGATGGCGGTACAGGCAGGGGGCGGCGGCATGGGGTGGTTGAGCCTTGCGCCGGTCATTTTTATCTTCGCCATCTTTTATTTTCTGCTGATCATGCCGCAGCAGCGCCGACAGAAAAAATGGCAGGCCATGCTGGATCAGCTGAAAACCGGCGACAAGGTAACAACCAGCGGCGGATTGCGAGGCACGATCATTGCGCTGAAGGATGATGCCGTCCATTTGCGGGTTCCGCCGGACAATTTGCGAATGGAAGTAACGAAAGCCTCGGTGGTGTCGGTGACAACGACCGAGGAAGAAGCAAAAACGAAATAGGGGTTAAGCCGAGGAAAGTTGTCAGCGGTGGACAACCAACCCCTGGTCTCTGATCTCTGGACCCTGAATTTATGCAAAAGAACCTTCTCTGGAAAGTCGGGCTGATACTAGGCATTCTTCTGATCTTTCTGTTCGGAATCTTTGGGATTCCGAGTTCGCTCTCCGGCCAGGGTTTGGCTACGGCTGTTCTGGATCACATTCATCTCGGCCTCGACCTTAAGGGCGGAACGCACCTGATCCTGCAGGTGCAGGTGAATGATGCGGTCAACGTCGATGCGCAGAATGCGATTGAAGTGTTGAAGCAGCAAATGCGCAGCCGGAAGATCGATTACACCGACATTTCCCAGCCGGACCAGCAGAACAATCCCTCCCACATTGTCATCAAGGGCGTGCAGGCCAGTGCGCGGAATGACTTGATCAACATCAGCAGCGATCATCTGCCCGAGTACGACATCACGGGCGGTCCGGACAACAGCTGGAACGTTTCGATGAAGCCTCAGCAACTTCTGGACTTGAAGAGCAAGGCGGTGACGCAGGCAATCGAGACGATTCGCAACCGCATTGACCAGCTTGGCGTCAGCGAACCTACGATCCAGGAGCACGGGCTCGGCGATTATCAGATCCTGGTGCAATTGCCGGGCGTGGATGATCCGCAGCGCGTTAAGGACATCATGCAGAACACCGCCATGCTGGAGTTCAAGCTTGGCCTTGGCGGTCCTTACTCGAGCGAGCAGGATGCCTTGCAGCAGCACGGCGGCGTACTCCCGCCGGACGCAATGCTGCTTCAAGGGCACGGCGCCCCGGGCAGCGGCGACCAAGGGCAAGTCTGGTATCTGGTGTCGCGGATTTCGGCAGTGACGGGAAAAGACTTGCGGGACGCGCAGCCCAGTCGCGATCAGAACGGTCAGCCGAGCGTGAGTTTCACGCTGACGAGTGAAGGCGGACAGCGTTTCTATAATTTCACTTCCGCACACATTGGCGATCCTCTGGCGGTAGTGCTCGACAATAAAGTTCAGGAATGGGCGAACATCAAGGAGCCGATCCGCGACCGGGGCGAGATCTCCGGCGGCAGCATGAACGAGCAGCAGTCGAAGGATCTGTCGATGATTCTGCGCTCGGGAGCCCTACCGGCTGGCATTAAATACCTCGAAGAGCGCACCGTAGGCCCGTCGCTCGGTGCGGATTCGATTCGCGCCGGTGTGCGGGCGGCGGTCGTGGGCATGACGGCAGTGCTCATTTTCATGCTCATTTATTACCGTGGCGCCGGCATCAACGCGGATGTAGCGCTGATTTTCAACTTAATCATCCTGTTAGGATTCATGGGCTATTTCAGCGCGGTATTAACCCTGCCGGGCATCGCGGGCGTAATCCTGACTGTCGGTATGGGCGTTGATTCGAACGTGCTGATTTTCGAACGCATTCGGGAAGAATTGCGAAACGGCAAGACACCGCCTTCTGCGGTGGATCAGGGCTTCAGTCATGCCTGGATCACGATCGTCGATACGCACGTGACGACAATCGTTTCGGCGGCGATTTTGTTCCTGTTCGGAACCGGACCGGTGAAAGGGTTTGCGGTTACGCTGACCTTCGGTCTGCTGGCGAACCTGTTCACGGCGGTCTTTGTATCGCGCGTGATCTTTGACTGGGTATTGAGCAAGAAGCAGCGCGGCGAAGCGCTGAGCATCTAGCAGTTTTCTTGACGGGCTTTTGTCATAAGAAGGGGTCATAAACGGTGGAGTTCTTTCACGACGTCAACATCGATTTCTTAGGCAAGAAGTGGTATTTCCTGGCTTTCTCGCTGGTCTTCAGCGTGGCGGGCTTGTGCTCGATGCTGTTCTGGCACCATATTCCGTGGGGCGTCGACTTCCGCGGCGGAACCTTGGTATACGTCAAGTTCTCGCATACTCCCGACCTGGCGAAGGTGCGCTCCGACATGGATCGGGCGGGCTTGCACGGTCCGAAAATCCAGACGTTCGGGCCGGCGGCGAACAACGAGGTTCTGATTGATCTCGGACTGCAGGAAACCAGCGAAGCCGCTCTTGATGTAGGCAAGACGAAGATCATTCAAGCCCTTGAAACCAACGTTCCGGCAGGCAGGCAGGATCTGAACAACGCGCCCGTCCTGAGCGTCAAGAATTTTCTGCTGGATAAAGATCCTTTGCGGGAGGGCTCGGATGCCGAACAGAAATACTCGGCAATTGCCCAGCAAATTGTGAATTATCGTGACAAGACGCTCGGCGGCGTGCTGAGTTCGATCGATCAACTCAAAGCGGCGGTCGATCCGGCAGTGGTTGCATCGCTGCAAGATGGATTCTTTGTGTCTGATTTCGGCGTGCGGAACGTCGAGATCGTCGGTCCGCAGGTTGGCGCGCAATTAACCCACCAGGCCGAGTTGGCCACCCTCTATTCTCTGGCGGGCATGCTGGTCTATCTGGGGTTCCGCTTTGAATGGATTTACGGCGTGGCTGCGGTCGTTACCGTATTTCACGATACCTTGATTACCGTAGGCGCCTTTTCCCTTACCAACACGGAGATTTCGCTGACCGTGATCGCGGCGATCCTGACCCTGATCGGTTACTCCAATAACGACACTATCGTGGTATTTGACCGAATCCGGGAAAATATTAAGCTGATGCGCCGGGAGAAGCTCGCTGACATCGTCAACCGGGCCATAAACCAGACTTTAAGCAGAACCATCTTGACAGCGGGCTTAACCTTCCTTACCGTACTGGCACTCTTTTTATTCGGCGGCGAGGTGCTCCGCGGTTTCAGCCTCGCGCTGGTTATCGGCATTCTGATCGGGACATATTCCTCGATCGCCATCGCCGCGCCCATCCTGGTGGCCTATCAGGATTGGCGCATCAGTAAGGGCAAGCGCCCGGTGGCAATGCCGGTCAAAGCTAAGTGAGTTACCGGATGGTCCAAGTATTGGCTGTTGAGCTATGCCTTCTTACATATGGATTTGGAAGGGGTTGCCCGAGACGCCGTTTGGCCGAAAGGCCCAAGGCGTACCTCAGGAAACTGGGAGCAAAATGAGGACGTGCGGTGTCTAAGTTTCCGTAGGGGTCTGAGTAGGGGAGATATCTATGTTTGAAGACAGCCTGATCGAATCTGGGGGCAAGCTGAAAACGAAGCGAGGTTGGACCTCGTTGGTTTCGTTTACGCTGCAGGTGGGAATCATCGGCGTGATGATCCTGATCCCATTGATATTCACTGAGGCGTTGCCGCGGACGCAGTTGATGACGCTGCTAGTGGCACCTCCACCACCGCCACCTCCTCCGCCACCGGCAGCCGCGCCGGTGCACGTGGTAAAGCAGATTCAGACCGACATCGTGAATGGTGAGCTGCGCACACCAACCAAGATTCCGAAAAAAGTTGAGATGATTAAGGAGGACGAAGCTCCACCCCCGGCGATGGCTTCTGCTGGCGTGGTGGGCGGCGTTCCCGGTGGTGTTCCGGGCGGTTCCATGGGTGGCGTGATTGGAGGAATTATCAGCTCCGCTCCGGTGGCTGTTCCGAAGATCGCCACTCCGCAACGGGTACGGGTATCCCAAGGCGTTTCTCAGGGCCTGCTGGTTCGCCGGGTGCAGCCCACGTATCCTCCGTTGGCGCGGCAAGCGCGCATTCAGGGCGTGGTAATCCTGCAGGCGCAGATCAGCAAGGAAGGAAGTATTACAAACCTTCAACTGATCAGCGGGCATCCGATGCTGGCGCCCGCAGCCATTGAGGCCGTCAAACAGTGGAAATACAAGCCGTATCTGCTGAACGGCGAACCGGTCGAGGTCGAGACGCAGATTCAGGTGAACTTTACCCTGGCTGGAGGCTAGACTTCCGGCGCTGTACTACAGAGTTTGTCCGATACAAAGTAAGTGGCAGCCCTCCCTTCCCATCCACAGCGATGGCGGGAGGGGCTTTCCGGAAGCCCGAACGAGCCATCGTGTCTCATTTTCACAGCATGAGAATACGCGGCTTGATTCGGGCGTTATGGCGAAAAGCCATTGCGCCGCCTGGTTTCTAGCAGCGGTTGGCACAGGAAAGCGCATCAGAGTGTCTAATGCTTGTAGAAGAAGTCTCTAGGAGGAAAAGCAACTCATGGTCGCTCACGTAGGAGTCATTCTCAGTCACATTCCGGCTGCAGCCACCTGGCTTGTCCAGGAAGGCGGCGGCATGCCGACAGATCCCCTTGGCCTGTGGAAGCAGATGGGCTGGGTGGCGCGAACCGTAGTCGTAATTTTGTTTGTTATGTCTGGATGGTCTATCGGCGTCATGATCGACCGCTGGATGGCGTACAGCGCGGCGCGCAAGCAATCGCGTGCGTTTGCTCCTGCGGTGGCAGGCGCCCTGCGCGATGGACGTATCGACGAAGCAATCAAGGTGGCCGAACGCAACAAAAAGAGCCACCTGGCAAAAGTCGTCACTGCCGGTCTGATGGAGTTCAAGGCCCACCAGGACAGCCCGGGCGCAATCCCTGGCGAGACCATCGAAGCCTCGAAACGCGCGCTGGAGCGCACCGAAGCCATCGTTCACGCGGAACTGAAGCGTGGGTTGGGAGGCTTGGCCACGATCGGCTCGACAGCTCCGTTCGTCGGACTGTTCGGAACGGTGATGGGCATTCTGAACGCGTTCACCGGCATCGCCAACACGAAGGCTACCGGTCTGGCAGCCGTCGCCGGCGGTATCGCCGAGGCGCTGGTCACGACCGCTATCGGACTGCTGGTCGCTATCCCGGCCGTGATGATGTTCAACTATCTCACTGGCCGCGTGGAAGCGTTCGACGTCGAAATGGACAACTCGTCCAGCGAATTGATCGACTACTTCCTGAAGAAGCGCGGCGACGTTCGCCGCTAGTTAGCGGAACTCCGCTGTGAGTTGCTTATCCGGTGCCGGAGCGATCCGGCGCCGGAACTCCTGACTCAGTTCAGAGCGGACTCCGATTGTAGTGGCAGTAGAGGAGAAACCACGTCATGGCAATGGCGAAGCGAGACGAAGGATCGAAGATCAGCTCCGACATTAACGTCACTCCAATGGTGGATGTGATGTTGGTGCTGCTGATCATTTTCATGGTGGTCACGCCCATGTTGCAGAAAGGCGTCAGCGTGGACATGGCCAAGGTGAATAATCCGGAGCAGATGCCGGATGCGGATAAGGAAGACGCGCTGCTGGTGTCGATTACGCGCGACGGGCAGGTTTATTTCGGCAGCGACCAGATCTCCGTTGACAACCTCACCGGCAAGGTTAAGGACCGCCTGGCGAATAAGCCCGACAAACGGGTCTATGTGAAGGCCGATATGCGCGCCCGCTACGGCGGCGTCGTGCAGGTAGTGGACGCGGTCCGCGCGGCGGGTGTCGACGACTTGGGATTACTCACCGATCAGAAGAAGACAAATACGCCCCCACCACCGCCGCCCGCAGCTGGGCAGTGAGCGGTGGCTTAGAGGAGAAACGTCATGGGAATGGCAGTTGGCCCGAGCGGGGGCCAGAGTGCAAACATCAACGTCACACCGCTAATTGACGTGCTGCTGGTACTGCTGATCATCTTCATGGTGATCTCGCCGGTTACGCCGAAGGGACTGGATGCCCTGGTTCCACAGCCGCCTCCGCCCAACGCGCCGAAAAACAATACCCCTGATCGCACGGTCGTGGTGCAGTTGATTGATCGCGGCGCCGGCCAAGAGCCGGGCCTGAAAATCAACAACGAAGACGCGACCTGGGACAATCTGCAGGGACGGCTCACCGATATCTACAAGCAGCGCGCCGAGAAGGTGATGTTCGTGAAGGGCGACGACGCAATTCCTTTTGCCAACGTCGCTAACGTCATCGATATCGCGCATGCTGCCGGCGTGGATAAAGTCGGATTGATTACCGCCAAGATCGAAGCGGGCGGCTAGTCGTCGGTCCGGTCGGGGCGGCTGGATTTCAGTTCGAGGCCCATTTCGCACGGGAGCGAATCGCTCCCGTGCAGCGCGACCTGTCCTTGGCCGTGCTGGTGATTGCTTTCGCTTGTCAAACCGATATCTCTGGGCCTAGGATGCTGTGGCGAGGGAGACTCATATTGCAATGAATAAAAATCTTAAATTCTGCATGCTAGCCGCTGTCACGCTAGCGGTTATTTCGTCGGCGGGTTGCAAACAAGCTGCGTGCCGCGATCAACTGAACAAGGGAGTGGAGTCTTACAAGAACTCCCATTATGAGCAAGCGATCGATCATTTCCAGCAGGCTGTGCAACTGGATCCTGGCCTGATCAATGCTCGCATGTACCTGGCGACCGCCTTCGTCTCACAATACATTCCTGGTGTGGATTCTCCCGACAATCTACGCACGGCGCAGCAGGCGATTGACGAATACACGAAGGTGATCGATGCTAACCCTGCGCGGGATCAGAAGGTCAACGCGGCCAAGGGAATCGCCTACCTCTATTTGAACGAGAAGAAGTGGGATGAGGCGAAGAAGTATTACCGCATGGCGTCGGATCTCGATCCCAACGATCCCGAGCCCTATTACTCGGTTGGCGTCATTGACTGGACCGCCTGCTACCAGCCTCGTATGGAAGAACGCGCCAAACTGGGCCTGAAGCCTGAAGAACATTTGAATCCGAAGAACAAAGATCAGAAGAAGGTCTGCGATGAATTGAAAGAGAAGAACGCTCCGGCAATCACCGAAGGCATCGACAGCCTGAACAAGGCAATTCAATTGCGTCCTGATTATGATGACGCGATGGCGTACATGAATCTGATGTATCGCGAAAAGGCAGACGTCGAGTGCGATGATCCCGCGGCTCGAGCTGAAGATCTGAAAACCGCCGACCACTGGGTGGACGAGACGCTTCGCGTAAAGAAGGCCAAAGCTGAGAAAGCGGCTCAGAGCCAGGGCGGCGTAATCACGACGGATCAATCGAAGTAGGACTCATTCCGGAAAGCCTCCTTCCTGCGAAGGAGGCTTTTTCTTGCCTCCTTATCAGCGGTGGTAGAGCTGGATTTCGACTCGAGGGAAATGCCAGCTCTCGACTTGAGGAAACCACTGCGGCAGCGTTCGCTTCAACGCCGTTGTCGTAGGGTCAGAATTCTCGTTATAGATCAGGAATACCCAAACCCGTTCGTGGTTGGGAGCTGCAGCGGACAGAAAGCTGGGCGTCAGCCTTGCTCTGAAATCGCGGTAATTGAGGCCGGGACCATCGTTTGGAAACAAAATTTCCGGTCCGAGCAATGCCGTGAAAGATGAACTCGCCGTGTTCTGACCGGCGCGCTCCGAGCGGAAGAATTCGTAAGGCACGCGGGCTTCCGCGATGTCGAAGATGATTGCGTCTCCTGTTCGACTGTGATCGAGAACAAAGTTTGTTGCCGCGCCAGAACCGTCGCGCTGCTCGTCAAAATCGTTGTGGTAGGCGAAACAAACTCCCTGCCAAGATAAGAACAGAATCGCGGCTAAACCGGGAGCGATGAGCCATGCCCGATGCATTTGTAATATCGCTACAGCAGTCAAAATGAGCAGAGCCGGGTGGGCGAAGATCATATAGCGCGGGAGAAATACCGGTCGTGCGAACGAGAGCACGATCGTGAGAACAATCGGAAACAAGAGCCAGACGAACAGAAACTGCAGAGGCCATACTTGCGCGCGCGGATCGCGGCCGCTGTGCCGCCGGAAGAGCTCGATTCCCAGGAGGATGCACGCTGCTGCAAACACCGCCGGCAATAGCCAGCCGTCTGCGCCACAGAATTGCTTCCAGAAGACAAGCAAGTCACGTATCCCGGGTCGATGGATCCAGCGAATCGGACCGGCTCCCGTTTTGATCACAAAAACAATCAGAGGCACGGATGCAATCGCAAAAGCCTTCCATGCGCGGCGCAATTGCGCCAGGTTCGCTTCAGTTGCCTGATCCGGCTGCGGCCACCCGAACGTGCGCAGCGCTAACCAGTGCGCGAGAATCAACAACAGGAAGTACAGATGCGAGTAGATGCCCAGAATGCTGGTGATGAGATATCCGGTGTAATGGCTGCGTGAAGGACTCCGGAGCCATGCAACCAGAAACCCGGAGGAAAGCGTACCCAGCAACGCAAACAATGCATAACTGCGTGTCTCCTGAGCATAACGAACGTTGTACGCGTTGAAGGTGAACAGGGCAGCCGCTATCAGGGCGACTGGGCGGCTGAAGAGGAGTTTGGAGACCCAATAAATTGCGGGAACCGTCGCGGTTGCGATGAGCACGGACAGGCTTCGAATGAAAAATTCGCTCTGTCCGACATGAAGCCAAAGGCGGAGGACAAGGTAATACAGCGTCATGTTAGCTTCACGCCACCACAGGACGTGGATGAAATTGTTCCAGTTCAGGCGAGCCAGTTCCACGCTAAAGCATTCGTCAAACCAAAAGGGTTTCGCGACCAGATGAGACAGCCTGAGAAAGAAGGCCACCCCCGTGAGCACAATGAGAGCAATGATGTCGGTCAAGTGAACTCGTCCGGAGGGCGTGATTGAAAGATGATTCGTATCGTTTGCTAGTGCTTGGGTTGATGGCATGCACCGTGCATTTTCAGCAATTCACAGATGATACTATGCTTAGAGAAGTAGCTTTGCGTAATACTGAGTTGGGATTCGATTTGACTTATCTCGCCACAGTCAAACAGGAACAGCAGGTGCCGACACAGGATCGCGGGAACGGATGCGTTTCGGTGATTGTGCCGGTTTATAACGAGGCCGCCCATGTGGACGAGATCCTACAGGCTGTGCATGCCTCGCCCGTAAAGAAAGAGATCATCATTGTGGACGATGGCTCAACGGACGGTACGCGCGAAAAACTCAAGGCGTTGCCTCCCATCGACGATGTCACGATCGTTTTTCACGAGAAGAACTGCGGTAAGGGTGCAGCCATTCGCACCGCGCTTGCCCATGCCCGGGGAGAGTACGTGCTGATCCAGGATTCTGATCTCGAGTATGATCCGCAGGATTATGCCGCTCTGCTGAAACCTCTGGAAGAAGGACAGGCGAACGTCGTCTATGGCCGGCGTCCGGACCGTCCGGAACGCGGGCTCCGATTCTTCCTTGGAGCGAAACTGCTGACCCACCTGACGAACCTGCTGTATGGTGCGGGCATTCACGACGAGGCGACCTGCTACAAAGTGTTCCGGCGTTCGCTCCTCTCGCAAATTGAGCTCGAATGCCGTCGCTTTGAATTCTGCCCCGAAGTGACGGCGAAGCTCTCCCGCATGGGCGAGAGGATTGCCGAGGTTCCGATTTCCTATAACCCTCGATCCGCCGTTGAGGGCAAGAAGATTCGCTATTCGGATGGTTGGCTGGCGATCTGGACTTTGCTGCGATATCGATTTGGGTCTCGTACAGATTGGGCGCGTGAGCGGGCAGATCCCCCGAGTGCGCCGTTCGCGGTAAGCTTCTTGCGTCGTCCTTCGGCTGAAAGCTGAACCTTTTCTTGCGCCAGCATCACTGCGGGCCTTGCGTTACTTCAGTACAATGTGCGGTTTGGCGGACTTACGGCCTGCCGCGGTAAGGCTTCCATGTTCAAAAAGGTTCTGATCGCAAACCGGGGCGAAATTGCTGTACGGGTGATCCGGGCCTGTCACGAGATGGGGATCGCCGCCGTCGCGGTTTACTCGGATGTGGACCGGGCCTCCCTGCATGTGCGGAAAGCGGATGAGGCTTATCCAATTGGGCCTGCCGCCGCCAAAGAGTCCTATCTGAACATCGGCAAAATTCTTGATGTCGCGGAACGATCCGGTGCAGAAGCAATTCACCCAGGATATGGCTTCCTTTCTGAAAATGCGAAATTTGCGCGCGCGTGCGCTGATGCCGGAGTGAAATTCATTGGGCCGACCGCGGCCGCGATGGATGCTATGGGTTCGAAAACGCGCGCGCGCCAGGCAATGGAGCGGGCGGGGATTCCATTTGTTCCCGGAACATCGCATGGGTTGGTATCTCTTGAGCAGGCGGAGCAGGTCGCGAATCGGATTGGCTATCCCATCATGCTCAAAGCCGCCGCGGGAGGCGGCGGGAAGGGCATGCGGCTCGTGCATTCCCCGCAAGATCTGAAGTCGGCGCTGGAGGGCGCGCGTAGCGAGGCGGAGCGATCGTTCGGAGACAGTGAAGTCTACGTCGAGAAGGCGATCCTGAATCCGCGTCACATTGAGATGCAGGTGCTGGGGGATGAGCATGGGAACACGGTTTATCTCGGGGAGCGCGAATGCTCGCTACAGCGACGCCATCAGAAGGTAGTGGAAGAAGCGCCATCTCCGATTGTCGACCCGGATATGCGGCGACGTATGGGAGAAGTTGCGGTTCGCGTGGCACACGCGGCCGGATACACGAATGCCGGTACGGTCGAGTTCCTTGTCGACCAGCAGAAGAATTTCTATTTTCTTGAAATGAACACTCGCCTGCAGGTTGAGCACCCGGTTACGGAACTGGTAACCGGGCTTGATCTGGTGCATTTGCAGATTCGGATTGCGGCGGGCGAAACGCTGCCATTCGTGCAGGATGACATCGAGATTCGCGGGCACGCGATCGAGTGTCGCATCTACGCCGAAGATCCCGACAATAATTATTTTCCGAGTCCGGGGAAGATCACGCTCTTGCTCGCACCTTCCGGCCCCGGAATTCGCCGGGATAGCGGTATGTATGAGGGCTGGACTGTGCCCATGGATTACGATCCGCTGTTGGCGAAGCTGATCGGCTATGGCACGGATCGCGAGCAGGCAATCAGCCGGCTGACTCGCGCGCTCAGTGAGTATTTCGTCGGAGGAATCAAAACCAATATCTCGTTGTTCCGGAGGATCCTGCGCAATCCAGAGTTTCGGGCTGCCCGCTTGGATACGGGATTCCTGGATCGCATGCTCAAAGAGAAGGAAGCCATTCGAGCGGACGTGGATGAGGAAAACAAAGCTGTCGAGGTTGCGGTGATTGCGGCTGGAATGTTTGCTGCGCTCGGGGCAGAGGGCGCGGGGGCCGGAGAGCGGACGATGACCGAGGGCTCCCCGAACAATTCGAAAGCCCTTTCCAATTGGAAAGCTGCCGGCCATCGCGAGGCGTTAATGTGACCGGATGGGGCCGCCCTCACGCCTGGTCTCTGACGCTTCGCCCAGCTTTTTATGACCTACGACGTCACTATCGACGGGAAAAGCTACCGGCTTGAACTCCATCGTGCTGAGAGCGGTTGGATCTGCCGATTGGATGGCCGCGAAGCGGAAGTCGACGCAGTGCTGGCGCGACCCGATGTGCTCTCGCTTCGACTGGGGAATCAAGCTTTCGAAGTGAAATGCGAGCGCGTGGCCGGCGAAATGCATCTATGGGTAGGCAGCCGGCGTTTCGACACAGAGGTTCGGGATCCACGATCGCTGCGGAGCCGGACCCGTTCCGCCGATGACCACGGTCCGAAGAAACTGACGGCTCCCATGCCGGGAAAAGTGGTTCGGGTGCTGGTCAGGGAGGGAGCACAGGTGGAGGCGGGAGCTGGTGTGCTGGTAGTAGAGGCGATGAAGATGCAGAATGAAATCAAATCGCCTAAAAAGGGAACAATCCAGAAGATTCTGGCGATCGAGGGGTCGGCGGTTAATGCCGGCGACGTCCTCGCGATTGTCGAATAGTTACTGCGCCAGCCCGTTGCTGTCGAGAACCTTCTTCGCGTAGTAGTTTTCGACTTTCGCGGAATCCCTCAAAACTTCGTAGTAGGCGGCCTTCAGCAGTTGTTCGCGGCGATCGTGAAGCTGCGAACGGATCGCCTGCTGCACCCTCGGATCATTCAATTCTCGCTGCCCGGCGGGTTCTTTCGATACCAGCTTTACAATGCGATATCCGACCGCTTGTTTGTTGGCCGGGTTGATCACACTGATGATTTGGCTGTATTGGCCGGGTTTCAGTTTCATTACGGCGTCACGCGTGAGCGGGTCGGTGCTGCGGAGGGACGACTCCGGGATGGTTCCCAGATCTCCGCCATTGCCGGAGGTCTCCGGGTCTTCCGAATACTTCATGGCTAGAGTGGCGAAATCGTCTCCGCTATCGAGGCGATTCGAAATCATTTGAATTTTCTTGCGCGCGTCGGCCTCGTTCTGCGCCTTGTCGTTCTGATTCTGCACCTGCGGATTCGGAGCCGGTGTGACCATAATTTGCGCCAGATGATATTGCGGCTCGATCAGATTGAATTCGCCTCGGTGCGCATTGTAATAACCAGTGATGTCCTGGTCGGTAACGTTAATCTTCGAGGACACTTCCTTGTTCATCACCTTGTCGACGGTGATCGAGCGACGGATGTCACGCTTGAAATCAGCCACGGTGATCTTCCGATCCGCGAGGCGCTTATCGAATTCCTCCTGCGTGAACGGAGACTTGATCTCGTTGTACTTGCGGTCGACTTCTTCATCGGTGGCGAGCAGTCCAAGCTTTTCCGCGCGGCGCATCAGGATTTCGTCGTCGATCATCTGATGCAAAATGTTCAAGCGAAGCGCGGTCGCCTGCTCTCCCGTCGGCGACTGCTGGGCGGACGCGACCTGGTTGTCGTAATACTTATCCACGTCGGAGCGGAAGATTTTGCGCCCATCCACGGTGGCCATGACATCGCCGCCAACTTTCGTGTTGCAGGCGATGGCGCTCGCAAGACAAATGACGAGGGCAAACCCTGCCGCAAAGCGGGTCAATCGAGACCGTTTTCTCAAGAGAGTTTCACCTGGTGCTAGCAACTTCATTCGCAAGATGCTCTGTTGGCGAGAGCGGCTGGAACTGGGAACGCCACTCTTTACCTGGAAACCGGGGCAGCGGCAGCCGAGACGCTCGTGGGAGCCAGTTGTCCCGCATCTTTCAATGCGCTATCGAGGGCAGCGCGAATCTCACTGATTGGTACGGCGCCGTCGATCTTTTGGCCGTTGACGAACAAAGTCGGGGTCGCGCTTACGCCGAGATCCTCGGCTTCCTTCATTGAGGCCTTGACGGCGTCCTCATTCTGCGCCCGGATGCAGGCTTGCAGCTTCACCACATCCACGTTCCGTTTTTGGCCTTCGACCAAGGCAATGCGGTCAATGGCATCCATACGCGCCGCCGGAACTGACTGATTATCGATTTGGGCCTTATTGGCGTGAATGTAGTCAGCGAAGCTCCAATAAGCGTCCGGATTGAGTGCTGCCAGGCAGTTCGCATCAACCGCGGCATGCGTCGCCCAAGGATGAATTTCAGTCAGAGGATAGTCTTTGTAGTAGAAAGTCACTCGATCGCCGTAGTCATGCATCAGTTGCAGCAGGCTCTGGTGCATGCGCGAGCAGAACGGACATTCGAAATCATCATAGTTTACGACGACGACTTTCGCGTCCTTGGCTCCGCGCGCTGGCCGTCCTTTCAAATCGATCTTGCTCATCAACGATTCGAAAGGATCTTTGGTCATGTCAAACTTCGTCATCCGCAACATCGTGTTGCGATCTTTCGAGAGCAGAAACTGGTAATCCTTTACCTTGCCGTCACCGTTATCAATGGTGACGGACACGGCGTCGTATCCCGGCAATTCCTGGCTGGGTTTGATCGCCCCGACGTTGACCTTCACGCTCGCTGGGATCGTGTAATAGGCGCGTACCTGACGCTCGATCTTCCGGACCAGGTCGGGAGGTGCCGACTGAGCTACGCAGCCCAGGCAAATCAATAACAGAACCAGAATCGAACGTCGAATTGTGATCACCAGGAACCGCCTCAGCATGCGAACTGATTCCTGATTATCTCACACGCAAGGCCAGGAATCCGGCGCAAAGGGGCATGAATTGCGGCTTTTTCAACCTGCTCGGCGGATCTGTTCGGAGGAGAGCAGGGAATTCATCGATCCTGAACGGAAGCCCTCCAAGTCAAGTGTAACGAACTGAAACCCGAGTGCCTTGAAGATGGCGGTGAACTGGGCAGCCATGGCGGAAGTGAGAGCTCGCTCGAGTTCATCGGGCGCGATCTCGATGCGAACGATCTCCCCATGATGCCGCACGCGGAATTGGCGGAATCCGAGGGTCCGCAAAGCCTCTTCGCCGCGTTCGACTACGGCAAGCGCTTCGCGCGTCACGGGGCGGCCGTATTCGATGCGTGAGGACAGACATGCAGATGCAGGCTTATCCCAGATCCGTAGCCCGGCTTGGCGCGCCAGCTCGCGAATGTTCTGCTTGGTGAGGCCCGCTGTGAGCAAGGGCGCCGCTACATGATGTAGCTTGGCTGCCTGTTGGCCAGGACGAAAGTCGCCTTGATCGTCGAGATTTACGCCATACGCGATGGCATCGAAACCACGGCTTGCTCGAAGGTCTTCCATGACCTGAAAGAGTTCATCCTTGCACTGAAAACAGCGCTGGCCATCATTGCGCGCGTATTCGGGACGATCCAGTTCTGCGGTCGGGATCACTTCCAGCGGAATTTGCTGTTCGTTTGCGAACGCGATGGCGTCGGCTAATTGCGTACGCGCCAGGCTCGGGGAGTCGGCGATTACGGCTAGCATGTTTCCCGCCAGCACCCGGCGGGAAACCCAGGCGAGGTACGCGGAATCCACGCCGCCCGAGTAGGCCACGAGCAGGCGCCCGAGCTGGCGGAGCTCGGACTCGAGCATCTGCTGTTTTCTTAACTCGTCTGCGGGTTGCACAACCCCTATCGTAGCAGTCCCGATGTCATAATGCTCACCTGGCTACCGCCGCGGAACGAGACCAGCCGTAGCGCTTGAGCTTGTGGTGCAGCGTGACGCGGTCGATGCCGAGGACCTCCGCCGCGCGGCTCTGGTTACCGTTGCATTCCTCCAGAATCCGAAGGATGTGAGCACGTTCGACCTCATCCAGTGATTTTGCGGTGGGGGGGAGTGATTGCGACTTGAAGATGAAGTCCTGCTCGCGAATTTCCGGTTCCTGCGCCACCACCATAGCGCGCTCGACCGCATTTTCCAGCTCCCGGACATTCCCCATCCAGGGCTGCTGCTGTAATTGATCCATCGCTTCCGGAGAGATGCGCGTGATGTGCTTGTTCATTGCCAACGAGAATTTACGTACGAAATGTTCCACCAATAGGGGAATGTCCTCGCGGCGCTCCCGTAACGGCGGCAGTTCTATCCGGAACACATTAAGGCGGTAGAAAAGATCTGGCCGGAACGTGCCTTCTTCAATCATCTGCTCGAGATTTCTGTTGGTGGCTGCTACACAGCGGAAATCCACTTTGATGGTCTGATTTCCCCCGACGCGCGTGATCTCGCGTTCCTGCAGCACACGCAAAAGGTCGGTCTGCGTCTTCAGGCTGATATCACCGATTTCATCAAGGAATACGGTTCCTCCTTCGGCGACTTCAAATTTGCCTTTTTTGCGGTATTGGGCGCCGGTGAACGCGCCTTTTTCATGGCCGAAGAGTTCGCTTTCGAGCAGGGTTTCCGTGAGCGCGCCGCAGTGAATCACAACGAGTGGATGGAAGCGGCGCATGCTGGAGGCGTGGATGGCACGAACCACCAATTCTTTCCCGGTGCCGCTTTCTCCGGTGATGAGAACGTTGGCATCGGTCGGGGCAACTGTTTCGATCGCTTGGAATACCTTCCGTATGGCCGGGCTTTGGCCGACGAGGTCCCCCGGAGCGGTGGCCTCGGCTACTGTTTCGCGCAGGCGCGCGTTCTCTTTTTCGGTGCGGCGATGGGCGAGAGCCTTCCGCACTAGATGCGCAATGTCGTCGGGGTCTAGCGGCTTGCTGACATAGTCATATGCGCCGTTTTTCAGGGCCGTGACCGCGGTTTCAACCGAGGCGTACCCGGTCATCATGATGATGACCAGTTCGGGGTCCATTTCGTGCAAACGGCGCTGCAACTCGATTCCGTCCGTGCCCCGCATCTTGATATCAAGCAGCGCCAGATCCCACTTGGATTCCGCCATATGAGTAAGGGCTTCGCTGGCGCTTTCAGCGGTGCTAATTTCATATCCTTCTTCGCGGAACCACTTTCCCAGTGAATCGCGGACGCTGAGTTCATCGTCAACGATCAGAATTTTCCCTAGAGTTTCCACGGCAATTACCTCCCGGTGGTTGCGGCGACTTCGCTCGCCGCCGCAGCAGCGGCATGGGGCCTCTCTTCGGCTCCCGAAGGCAGAGTTACGGTGAACGTGGTGCCCTTCCCGACGTCCGACCGCACGGAAATGCTTCCGTAATGGCGTTCGAGAATGCTGTGACTGATGGCCAGCCCTAAGCCGACCCCCTTGCCCGTTTCCTTGGTAGTGAGAAATGGTTCGAAAATCCGAGGCAGGATTTCCGGAGCAATGCCCGCGCCATCATCGCGCACCGCAATTCGGACTTCATGGCGCTCGTGATCGTGCTCGGATGTGATCCAGAGATTTCCCCCGCGTGGCATCGCGTCAAGAGCGTTCATTACGAGCACGAGCAGAACCTGCTCCATTTGCGCCGCATCGCATTGGATCTGAGGCAGGGCAGGATCGAGTTGCAATTCGACGTGTATGGCAGCAAGATCGAGTTGATGTTGCACCAGTCGCAGCGAGCGATCGATCACGCTGTTGAGATCGGTGAGCTGTAGATTCATCGGCGTCGTACGGGAGAACGTGAGCAAGTTCTTCACGAGATCGCCGCAGCGGCGGCTTTCACTGGCGATCAGATCCAGGGCCTCGTACATCTCCTGGCGCCGTGCAGCCGATTGTTGTGTCGCGTTGTTGGGATGCTCGCTCCATGAGCGTTCAATCCACTTCCGCAGCAACTTGGAATAGGTGAGGATTCCTGACAACGGATTGTTGATTTCATGCGCCAGCACGGCGGCCATCTTGCCGATGGAAGCCATTTTTTCGGTGTGCAACGCATGCTCGTGGGCACGCTTGAGTTCGCGAGTCTTTTGCTCCACGCGTTCTTCGAGGATGCGTGTCCAGGCAACATTTTCGCTGTGCTCCGCCTGAAGCTGGCGGCTCATGTCATTGAAGGAGTGCGCGAGTTCGCCGATTTCGTCTCGGGATTGGACATCGATCTGGTAGCCGAGATCTCCGACGGAAAGCCGGCGCGTGCCTCGTTCCAGCGCTTTCACGGGCCGGCCCACGACTCGCCACACAAAAAACCAACTCACGCATGCGATGAGCACCAGCGCACAGGCGGTGTAGACGATCATTTGCCGACTGCTCTGGGCAAGTTGCACGTCCGCGCGTGCCAGCGAGAGATTCGTGTCCAGGACTCCGAGAACCTGCTGCTCCGCGGGATGCGCATGACAGGCCGCGTTGGAACAGGCTTGCTGATTTTCGATGGGTGTGATGATCCCGAGGACGCGCGTGCCGGCCTTGCTGCGATAGATACGGAACCGGTCGGGGCGATTCAGTCGCGCCAGCGGCTGCGATTGCGCGTGGCAGGCATAGCAGGCTTCCGCTGTCTTGTCGACCACGTGGTTGAGCTCGGCCGGGTCCGTCGTGTACGTAATGCGGCCTTCCTGATCGAAGATTCGGATCTTCTCGATCCCCGGTTGGCTGGCCATCGTCTGCATCAGGTGGTACAGCGCTTCGCGATCATTGCGCAGCATGTAGTCGGTGGTCGAATGGCGGATCGTGTCGCTGATGCGTTCGGCGCTCAGTTGCGTGTTCTGTTCCAGGTGCTGGCGGTGGAGCCGGACATTCAGGTAACCGAGCAGGGCGAAAATAATGATCATGCCGCCGAGTAGAAGCACGTTGAGCTTCACGCTGAGGCTATGCCTCAGGCTGTACCACCTGACCCGGGTTGGTTCAGTCTCCGGCATTTTGCAGGACCGCTTCGGGAGCAGCGAGCTCCGCGCTTACCTCCGCGGCTACTTCCGTTGCATGTTCTTTGGGAAAGATCGGCAAATACTTCACCGCGAGGCCGAATAGCGCGAACCCGGCGGCGATGATCATTCCGGTAACCGCCAGTTCGCTCCACTTCGGGAAGTAGCGAACGCCCGTGGACCCTTCAAAACCGGTAATGCTGACGTTCATGCGGTTGGTAATGAATCCGAGCACGACCAGCACCGCCGACCAGTAAAGGCCGACGGGGTTCGACCGTACTCGCGGTTGCACCAGCAGGAGCAGTGGCAGTATCAGCGCGAGCAGCATCTCCAGCCAAAACAGATACATCTCGTATCCCGGCTGCACGGTGAGCTTGAGAACACCACGGCGAGCCAGGTCTTCAAAGCGCAGGATCGCGTAAAGGCCGAGTACGACGACCAGCACGCGGCCGAGTTCCTGTAACACCGGCAGTTCCAGTTGCAATCCGAAATGCTTGGCGCTCATCGAAGATTCGAAAATCGTCATGGCGAGGCCGACCGCAATTGCCGAGAGGAAGAAGAAGACCGGCAGCAGCGGGCTGTACCAGAACGGATGCAGCTTCTCCGGAACGATGAGGTAAAGCGTTCCCAGCGAGGACTGATGCAGGGTTGAGAGAATGACTCCGCAGATCACCAGTGGAATCAGGATTGTGCGAACGAGTTTCAGAGGCCGCTGCAGATTGAAGCGCTCGAGCACGACTGGCGAGAATTCCAGTGCGAGCACGGCGGTGTAGAGCATTACGCAATACGCAACCTCGAACATGACCGAGTGCGGATTGCGCATGATCAGCGGATGCCAGATGTTGTACGGCTTGCCCAGGTCGTACATCAGGGCCATGCAAACCAGTACATATCCCAGGAACGCCGTGAGGATGGTTGGGCGGATGATCGAGTGCATCCGCTTGATGTTGAGGATGTGGACGGCCGCGGTGAGTGTGAATCCACCCGCCGCCAGCATCACCCCGCAGAGCACGTCAAAGCTGATCCAGATGCCCCATGGGAACTGGTCGGTCAAGTGTGTTGAGGCGCCCAGTCCGCGAGTAAAGCGAATGAATGTAGCGTAGAGGCCAGCGGCCATCAATGAGAGAAAGACGACTTTCCAGAACGTAAGCCGGAACGGTTTGACGCCCGCCGGCGCGATGCTGAAGCTCATGACTTCCTCCCGTTCTTCGTCGCGGTGTCGGGTTTGCGGCCTTCGGCGAGAGTGACTTCTTCGCGCCGATGCGTGATCCACCAGATTCCGCCTAGCATCATTCCGCCCAGCGGCACGAACTCAGGAATGCGGGAGAGGACCTGGTAAGTCAGCATCGGAAGGGGATCTTTGGAGATGTTGCTGCGATAGCCGAACGTTTCAAAGGGCACGGCGGAGAGCAGCAGGACGGAGGTGCCTCCGACTTCTTCGAGTCCGTATATGTGCTCAACGTATTTGCCAGGACTCTCGCGAATTCGTTGCCGTGCTTCGGCGATCAGTTCCTCGCGCTCGCCGAACTTAGTGGCCCCCGTCGGACAGGCTTCGGCGCAGGCTGTTTGCTTACCTGCTGCGACTCGGTCGGGGCACATCGTGCACTTCTGCACCTTGGGGAAGAGCTTGCCCCATTCATATTTAGGAACACTGAATGGACACGCCACCATGCAATAGCGGCATCCCATGCACTTGGACGGATCGTAGGTGACCGGGCCGGCCGCGGTTTTCTGCAACGCACCCACGGGGCATACCGAAGCGCACGAGGGATCCTTGCAATTCATGCAGAGACGGCGCATAAATTTGTCGCCGCGAGTGAGAACGACCGTCAGTTTGTGTGCGGACTGCGATTCTTCTGCGGCGATCGTATCGTCATAAGGAAGCTTGTTCTGGGAAGCGCAGGCTTGCTCACACTGTTTGCAGCCGATGCACACCGTTGAGTCGTATAAGAGTGCTTTGCTCATGAAATGTGGTTCCGGAGAGCGTGCTTTCGCACCGTTCGCCGGAATTCCTTTCGACCGACGCCTGAGCGGTGGTGGGGTAAGGTGGCGCGACTTTCGGCGTCACCGCCGTTAATCGGACCAAGTGGCAAGCTGCTTACCTCACCAGACGGAGGCTGTCGCGAAATTCAGCAGCTTCAGACAGTATGGATTTTCAACAATTAGCGGTTTCTAAGCCGTGACGTGCATCACGTTTCGTGGTGATGGCGGTCAATAGGTTTCCTGGAGAAACCTGTCATCGGTATGGAATTTCGCATCGGAGGGTGTTTCGAAACTCATCATGCTGGGCAAGTACGTGGTGCTACAAAGACTTAGCATCAACCAAGTCATGGCTGACGAACAAAGGTAGTTGCGATCCTCTGCAACACCTGTGTTGAAACTTTAAACACATTAACGTGAAGTCAATTTGTAAGATCGATATATCTCTTGCGTATTCAGTTACATACGGGTGATATCCGATAAGGCTGCGGAGTTTGGTTTCGGGATTGCCGTTAGAAATGCGTGAGTGGCCCAGAAATCAGGAGGCACTCCGGCGAGGTTATTTTATGACAGTCATTCTAGTTCTTCTGACTTTCGCAATCTTTCTACTTATTGATTACGCGCGGGGACAAAAGAGTCTGGCGAAGCAGGTGGTGCCGGCCCTCGGTCACGAGGCTCCCAGAGTGCTTCCAGCTGTCGTTGCCGGGTTTGAAGTTCCCGAAAATGTTCGCTATCACGCTGGTCACACCTGGGCGTTGAGCGAGAGCCACGATCTGGTGCGGGTTGGAATGGACGACTTTGCCGCAAAGCTTGCGGGTAAATTTGAGAGCATTTCCCTGCCGCAGCGTGGACGCTGGATCCGCCAGGGTCAGAAGGTGTGGACGCTGTTGCGCGACGGCAAGTCGGTCGATATGGTTTCGCCAATCGAAGGCACGGTGACTGATATTAATGAAGCCGTAACCAAGAATCCCGAACTGGCGCGGAAAGATCCTTATGGCGAAGGCTGGCTGGTAAAGGTACAGGCGCCCGATGCGAAGCTCAACTTTCGCAACCTGCTCGGCGGGGCACTGGCGCGGCTTTGGACCGAGGAGTCGGCACTTCGTCTGCGGAAGAGAATGCCGGTGGCCATGGCGTCGGCGCTCGCTCAGGATGGCGGCTTAGCGGTTGACGATATCGCTGCGCACTTGCCGGACGAGGACTGGGCAACGCTGACCAGAGAATTCTTCCTGTCGTAGCTCGGCGAGAGTGATCCTCGCCCTGACCTCCTTGAACATGCCGCCCGGATCTTAGCGGGCGGCGATTTTATTTGGAGTCACTCGGAGAGGGCGTCTTCGGTCACCGCGCGAGAGAAGAAATATACGATCCAGCTTCCCACCGCGACCGCCGAAGTCAGCATTCCCACGCGAAGGTACTGCGCCGCTGGAAGAGCCGCATCCCCAAAGACCATGCGCAATAGTCCGAAACTCGCGCTGGCCGTGCAGAGCGCGAAATAGAGACGTTCCCGGAGCGCCCGCGAGATGTATACCAGCCAACCGAGGATGGATGTAACCGTCATGTAAATCATGATCAGGAGGAAATCCGAGCTTGCTCCGTGCCCGCGAACGACGCCGGCTTTCGGCGACAAGAATCCATGCAAAGCGATCCCCAGAAACACTACCGAATGAATCAGCGCGATGATCGCTCGCTTGCGATTGGTCATGATCGTGAATTCGTTCATAGCAGATGATTGAGTTTCCCGTGAAGAGGAGCGGAAGGGTGTGACGGTTCGTACCGGATTCTGTGATTTCAGTCACAAATCGGGCCACCTTGTGGTTCATGCTTCCAGCCAATTTCGCCGCTCCAGAATGGTTGGAGGTTCATAGGTCTTTCCGCGGGCCAGTCGGCGCTCCTCGCGGCGAGTCGTCCACAGCAGCAACGGGCCAAGAAGAGGAGGAAGCAATTTGGCGGTTACACCGGATTCTCGCCCGAATTCGCGGCGGAGCGAGCCGATCTGTTCACTCACCCTGCGGTTGACTTTCTTGAACTCACGCTCCATCGCCCAGAGCGCCGAACCGTAAACTCCCGACAAATGCCCCATCTCGCGAGCAAAACGCTCGCGCACACGTGTATCCGGCCAGTCCTTGTAGCGTTTCCAGCCGGCCAACAGAGTGCGCGCGATCCGATACAGGCTGGGGCCGTTCACTTCAAAGTCGCGCCAGAATGCCCAATCGAGAAATCGTTTGGAGTCTTCCCGCGAGATCGCGGAGTGATGGAAATTGAACTTGTACTGTCCGTGCACATCGGCATAGTCCACATCGCCCAGTAATTTCCCCTCGGCCATCATCTGCTGGTACAAAGGCGTTCCCGGGACGGGGGTATAGAGCATGAATTGGTGGAAGTCGGTTGCGTGCGATACCGCATGCTCGATTTCGGCAAAGATATTTTCGGGAGTGTGGTGCTCCAGCCCGATAATGGTCGAGCCTTGCACGCGGATTCCGTGTTCGCGCAGTTCGCGGGCGAGTTGCCGGGTGTCGGTGCCCTGCAATTTGCCGTAGCTGGAGCGAGGGGATTCGAGTCCCATCCATAGCCAGGAAACACCGAGTTCGACTAACTCCTGCATCGAATATTTGCGGATCGCGTTGGCGGAGGCGAATACCGACATGGTCCAGCTCTTGCCTGCCGCTTTCATGCGCTCGAGCAGTTTCATGGCGCGCTCCCGGTGAAGCAGGAAATTCTCGTCCATCACGAAAAACGAGTGGACGCCGAGCTTCTGCTCCATGCCGCACATGACGTCGAATAACTCGTCGCCGGTTTCGAAGAAGTTGACGAATTTCCCTTTACCACCGAAAAATGCGGATGTGGTGCAGAAGTTGCAGCCCATGGGACATCCCACCGAGGGGATGATGGTTGCTGCAGTAGCGCCGCGGCGTTCGGGCAGCCGAATCCCCATGATGCGCGTGTGCATGCCGGAAACGATGGCCGGGTGAAGGATCGGTGCATGCTCGTCCTCGCCCAGGTAGCGGCGCATCCACGCAACGCCCTCGCCGCGCACGATGTGATCCGCATCGATCATGGATTCAATGCCGGGGATCGCCGTTACGTGTCCGCCCACCACGATTACCGCATGCGGTGAGAGTTGGCGCGCGATGCGGCACATTTCACGCACTTTCCCGACATTCACGATGATCGAAGAAATTCCAACAATGTCGTAGCGCTGCGATTTGAGCTCACGGGCGAAATCATCCAATGTAGGAAAATCGAGCACCGTACAGGGAGCCGAGATGTTCGCCTGAATCAGCATGATGCCCCAGGAGCGGTGGAACATGCGTAGTGAGAAACTGCCTTGTGCTCGGGTTACCTGGTTGTGATAAAGCTCCATCGGATTGATGGAGCGGCTGCCGAAGGCATCGTCCTGGGCGTACGGCCCGAAGACGGAACTCAGCAGAATCCGAGCGCCTGTTCCTTTAGGATGGGGTTGAGGGCAATTAGCTAACGGACCGGTGGCAGATGTGCTTGCAGATGTTTGCAATTTTGTAACTCATCCATTTCTCCCCACGTGCCGTTATCAAAATCGTACGCGCACTCGAGACAGAGGCAAGCATTGCTGCCGAGAAAAAACAAAAAAATTACAAATTCCGGAACTGGAGTAGAACCGATTGAACAGACGCGCAAACTAGCCTAGAATCTCAGCGCCATGGGCGAACCCTTGGAAATCGAGCGCCTGGACCGCGGAGTGCTGAGCTTCCGCGGCCCGTTGACTATGGAGAACGTAGCCCCTTTCCTCAACGCAGTTCGGCGCGAAGGCGCGCCCACGATGATTCTGGATTTTACCGGGGTCCCTTATCTCGATTCTTCGGGGCTGGGTTCGTTGGTCAGCGCGTATACTTCTTGCGCAAAATCGGGACGACGCGTAGCTCTGACCGGTGTCAACTCGCGGGTGCGCAAGGTATTTGAGATTACAAAAGTCGAGCAGATCTTCCTGATGTTCCCGACGCTTTCCGACGCGCTCGAGGCATTTACCAATGCAGGTAGTGCTTAGATCTGAGGGCTAAGCCACGCGACCGGGATCCGCTTTCTTGCCGTTCCCGGCATTCACTGCGTCAAGGCGAATCCGGCTGACGCGGGTGGTGTTCTCCACCAGATCGGTGGTGAACTTTCCGCCTTCTCCCGACATTACCGATCCCGCCGCCAATGCAAACCGAAGTGCGTCCGCCTGATCCTCGAAGTACAAAACAACTTGTCCCGACATAAGTTCTCCCTGAGGGCCGCAGCGGTCGGGCCCGGAAAGATCTGGTTCGACGAAGTGCGCTGGAGAGCGTGTTGCGCACCCTTGCTCCGATTCTCGGAGAACGGTGGCCGACCTCATAGTGTTTTTCTTGGTTCGGCCAAACTCGGAAGGGCAGATTGAGGTTCGGCGTCCTGCAAGCAGCTGCAAAAAAATGAATCCCTGCTTGCGAGCGTACGATCAAACGAGGTTCATCGGCCAGTATTACATCCCATGGTCAACAATCCAATCGAACGGCTTCCAATCCCGCTTTGGATGCGCTTTTCCGTGCTCTATCTCTGAATCTTTTTCTTTCGTAGTGAAATCTATTCACGAAGCCGCAGTCTAGAAGGTCCTTACCCAACAGATCAAAATTGTTTTGTTTCAGAGCGGGGGAAGTATACATGGCTAAACGGATGATCCTGACGCTGTCAGTTGTTTTCGCAATCGTAGGAGGACTGGGATTTGCGAAATTCAAGCAAGTGGAGGCTGCGATCGCCAAAGGGGCCAGTTTTCAATTGCCGCCGACCGCAGTGACGACCGTGGTTGCTCATCAAGAGACGTGGCCTTCCACTTTGAGCGTGATCGGCACGGTCGAGGCGATTCAGGGCGTTACCGTCAGTGCAGATCTCCCAGGCACGATTGACAAGATTCACTTCGAATCCGGCCAATGGGTGCGCGAAGGAGACATCCTGGTCGAGCTCGACACTCGGCAGGAGCGAGCTCAGCTCGCCAGCCTCGAAGCGCAGCGGGATCTGGCAAAGATTAACTACGATCGCGCCCAGGAATTGGTGAAGTCGGGCGTAATCTCACGCTCCGAGTACGACAACGCTACTGCGCAGCAGAAGGCAACCGAAGCCCAGGTTGGCGACATCCGGGCGGCCATCGCGCGCAAAACCATTCGCGCCCCATTCAGCGGTCTTCTGGGCATACGCCAAGTGAGCCTTGGGCAGTATCTGGCTGCCGGACAAGCCATAGTCTCCCTGCAGTCGCTCGATCCCATTTACGTGAACTTTGGAGTTCCCCAGCAGGATACCGGGAAAATCGTGCTTGGCCACGTTTTGCGCGTCACCAACAGTGACCTGAAGAGTATGGCGTTTAGTGGACGAATCACCGCTTTGGACTCCGTTGTTGACGAGCAGACGCGCAACGTACAGGTGCAGTCAATTCTCACCAACAAAGGAAACAAGCTGCGTCCAGGGATGTTCGTTCAGGTGGAACTCCCGATCGGTCAGTCGCGTCAGGTGATTCCACTTCCGGCCTCGGCGATTAACTATGCACCTTACGGTGATTCGGTCTTCGTGATTTCGGATATGAAGGACGCGAAGGGGAATAGTTACAAGGGAGTCCGTCAGCAAATGATCAAGATTGACGGATCACGCGGCGACCAGGTTGGAGTCGTTTCCGGCATTAACCCGGGAGACGAAATCGTAAGCGCCGGAGGCTTCCGCCTGCGCAATGGGGCGCCGGTCCAGGTGAACAACACCATAAAACCGGAGAACAGTCCCAGCCCCAACCCACAAGACAGCTAAGCCAGTTACGGCCAGAGGAACACGTATGAAGTTCACCGATCTATTTGTGAAGCGGCCGGTGCTGGCCGTTGTCGTCAACCTGGTAATCCTGATCGCCGGGTTGCAGGCAATACGTTCGCTCAGTGTGCGGCAATATCCGCGCAGCGATATCGCGGTCATTCAGATCACGACCGTGTATGTGGGGGCGAGTGCGGACTTGGTTCGCGGATTTGTAACGACTCCGATCGAGCGCGTGATCGCAAGCGCCGACGGAATCGACTACATCGAATCGACCAGCGCTCAGGGGCTCAGCACGATACTGGTGCACCTGAAGATCAACTATGACACCACGGCCGCGCTGACGCAGATTCAGGCGAAGGTTGCCCAGGTCCGCAATGACCTTCCTCCCGACGCCCAAATCCCGGTTATAGATCTGCAGACCGCCGACAACCAGTTTGCGGCGGTGTACCTGGGATTCTCCTCATCGGATCTCGATCAAAACCAGATCACCGATTATCTTATGCGCGTCGTGCAGCCGAAGCTGACGGCAATCAGCGGGGTGCAGCGCGCGGATATCCTCGGCGATCGTACATTTGCCATGCGCATCTGGCTGAAGCCCGATGAGATGGCCGCTAGGGGCGTCTCTCCCTCCGATGTGCACGATGCCCTGGCAAAGAATAACTATCTTTCGGCGCTGGGCAGCACGAAGGGTTCGATGGTTTCGGTAAACCTGATCGCCAATACCGATCTGCGATCACCGGAAGAATTCAAGCAACTGGTCGTGAAGCAAGATAAGGGAACCGTAGTCCGTCTGGGCGAGATCGCCGACGTTGTTCTCGGCGCCGAAAACTACGATCAGGATGTTCGCTTCAACGGGCAGACGGCGACCTTCATGGGCGTCTGGGTGTTGCCTACGGCGAATTCGCTCGAAGTTATTAAGAAAGTGCGAGCGGAACTACCGGCTATTCAGTCGCAACTTCCGGCCGGTATGAAGCTGGGCGTTCCTTACGATTCGACCGCATACATCCAGGATGCAATCGATGAAGTACTGCATACGCTGTTAGAGACGCTGATCATTGTCATCGTCATCATCTTCCTTTTCCTGGGATCTTTGCGGTCAGTCATCATCCCGATCGTGGCGATACCGGTTTCATTAATTGGCGCGGTGTTTTTAATGCTGCTCGCCGGTTTCACCATAAATTTGCTGACACTGCTGGCGATCGTGCTCTCGGTCGGACTCGTCGTTGATGATGCCATCGTCATGGTGGAGAACGTGGAGCGGCACCTGCATCTCGGAAAAACGCCATTCCAGGCCGCTAAGGACGCAGCCCGCGAGCTTGTAGGCCCGATCATCGCCATGACGATCACCCTGGCGGCGGTTTACGCTCCAATCGGAATTCAGGGTGGCTTAACCGGAGCCTTGTTCCGGGAATTTGCGTTTACCCTGGCCGGAGCGGTGGTGGTCTCCGGCATCGTCGCCCTCACGCTCTCGCCGATGATGGGTTCGAAGTTGCTGCGTGCGGGCGACACCGAACGCGGTTTCGCCGGAATCGTCAACCGGCAGTTCGAACGAGTGCGGAATCTTTATATCCGGTTGCTCTCGGGAACGCTGCAGTATCGTCCCATCGTGCTCACTCTGTGGGCGATTGTGGCTGTACTGATGATCCCGTTCTACATGTTTTCGCAGCGCGAACTCGCGCCAGCGGAAGACCAGGGCGTGGTGTTCGGAGTGATTCAGTCGTCGGCCGACTCGACCCTCGAGCAAACCAACCTGTTCACGCAGCAAGTCTATGACGTTTATCGATCGTTCCCGGAGAGTGATAGCATCTTTCAGATCACGAATCCAAACGGTGGCTTTGGAGGGATGGTCACCAAACCGTGGAGTCAGCGCGCCAAGACGACCCAGCAGTTGCTGGTTGAGTCGACCGGGCCGCTCTCCAAGATTGCCGGAATTCGCGTCATCCCTCTGACTCCGCCACCACTTCCCGGGGGCGGCAATTTCCCGGTGGACTTCGCGATTGTGTCCGCGGCTGAGCCGCAGCAGGTCAGCCACTTCGCCGAGCAGCTTGTGCAGAAAGCGATGGCAAGCGGCATGTTTATTTACGCCGACACGGATGTGAAGTTCGATCAGCCACAAACGGAAGTCGTGTTCGATCGCGACAAGCTTCGTTCCCAGGGCGTGGATCTGAGCCAGGCGGGGGCTGACCTCTCCACGATGCTGGGCGGAAATTACGTCAACCGCTTTAGCATTCAAGGACGCAGCTACAAAGTCATCCCGCAGGTGAAGCGCGTAGAGCGCCTCACGCCAGATCAACTCTCGCAGATCTACGTGAAGGGATCGGCGAATAAGCTAGTACCGCTCTCAACATTTGCGTCCCTCCAGACCACCACAGAGCCGAGATCGCTGAACAAGTTTCAGCAGCTGAATGCGGTGCGGATCCAGGGGGTAATTCCGCCGAATGTTCCACTCGATAAGGCACTCACGTTCCTGGAGGATCAGGCCAAGCAGATCCTGCCACAGGGATTCACCGTCGATTACGCCGGCGAGTCGCGGCAGCTTCGAGTCGAGGGCAGCAAATTTCTCGGCACGTTCCTGCTGTCGGCGATCCTGATCTATCTCGTGCTAGCCGCGCAGTTTGAAAGCTTCCGTGACCCATTCATTATCCTGGCCGGGTCCGTGCCGCTGGCGATCTCGGGCGCTCTGGTGTTCTCATTCCTGGGATTCACTACCTTGAATATTTACAGCGAGGTCGGATTGATCACGCTGGTTGGCCTGATCGCCAAGAACGGCATTCTGATCGTCGAGTTCGCCAATCACCTGCAGGAGACCGGAACGAGCAAATTGCAAGCTGTGATTGGCGCGGCCAGCACTCGGCTTCGTCCCATTCTGATGACCACGGCCGCGACGGTTTGCGGCCACTTCCCGCTCGTGCTCGCCAAAGGGCCCGGAGCCGGCGCGCGCAACAGCATCGGCATTATGCTGGTGAGCGGCATGATCATCGGTACCGCGTTTACCCTGTTTGTGGTTCCGTCGATTTACATGCTGGTCGCCAGAACGCACGTTGCGCTTCGGGATGAGGACGAACTTCTAGTCACAGAGCCGGCAGAAGCGGTGGTGTAGTTCTCTGTGCGTGAACGACTTCTGAGGAATTCCGCGCTGTGCGCCAAGCGCATCTTCACCGCATTGAGAGCCGCCGAATCACGCGCTCACAAACGGCTTGCGGAATCCGCTACGGAACGATAGCGATGCTGGTTCATTGTCGTAGGCCTCTCCAGCTTAGTGTGTCTGTTTGGCAACACTCGAAGCCGATGCTTTTGCTGGGTGATCCGGCAAAGTAGAGCTTTGCTGAAACAAGGGGTGCGGAACGAAGTCTTCAGGAACCTCGATTTCGGCGCGTAGGATTTCGTTTGGCTTATAGGAATCCTCTTCGCCGCAATCAGGACACCGCACCTTGATGCGTTCCGTCAGCATCGGAAGCGGCGAAAAGGAATCAGTCTCGGCGAGTATGATTCTCCGCTTGAAATTCAGACTGAAACTCCGGCGAATGTGAAACCAGCGATTCTTGCAGAGAACAACCCAAAAATATCGGTTGTCTTCCCACATTTTGATACTCCCCACGCCGGTCACGAAGTGGGCGCGCGTTCTGAGGTTTCGGTGAGCGTAGCAAAACGGGGTGGTCAATACAAGAGATGTTGCAATTTGCGACACGCCGCTGCGGAACTTGCGACCCGGTACGGAGTTGGACACGCTTAGTTGTCCCGCAACTCGCGTTGACGCGGATAAACATCAGCGAATCATATTCAGGCCGAACAGTCTCCTCGCCGCAATGTGGCTACAGTTTGCCCAAGAGGTCACAGAGGAATTTCAGCTCCGAGTTTGTGACTGATGCGGAAAGTATTTCCAGATTGATCTAGGTGCAAGGCGTGCAGATGCTAAGAGGTGCAGCGATGCGGGCAGGCAACGGAAGAATCGCGCCGTGTGACCAAAATCGTTGCGCGAATTGCTCACCTGCCATAGAAACCTCGTGCTGGAGTAAAGTTCGCGTAACCTATGAGTTTTAAGTTGGTCGGGGCGATAGGATTTGAACCTACGACCCCCTGCGCCCAAGGCAGGTGCGCTACCAGGCTGCGCTACGCCCCGACAATACTCTCAGAGTTGATTCTAAAGCACGTTGCGATTTTCTTTCCACTCTGCGCGCAGCATGGCTCGGCAGGCCCACGCCAAACCAAGTTTGCAAGGAGGGATCCCAGCCCACGTGCAGCTTTGGGCATGTATAATTTGCAACCGGGTATGCCGAATCTGCGTTACGCCCTGGTTGCTTATCTTAGGAACGCCGCTGGGGAGTTTGTCGAGAATCTCCGTCGCGAACTGCATCCCGACCTGCCTCATCTGCCTGCCCACCTTACGATTCTGCCTCCCCGTACCCTGCAGGGCAGTGAAACGGAGGCATTGCAAGTACTTGAGCGAATCTGTGGCCAAGAGCAGCCCTTTGAAGTGCACCTGGGAAAAGTGGAGAGCTTTATTCCCGTTACCCCAACGGTCTATATCCAGATCGACGGGCAGGCTTCCCGCATGCACGAGCTACATGCCCGGCTGAACATCAATGGACTCTGTTGTACGGAAGAATGGCCTTACATACCGCATTTGACCATAGCCAAGATGAGCTCGGAAGAGCCTGCGCGTAATGCCATGAAGGTGGCGCGCGAGCGTTGGGCGGCATATCGCGGGAGTCGTTGCATCTTCGTGGAAAATCTGACGTTTGTACGCGAAGACGCGCAGAATGAGTGGGTTGATTTGGCTCCGGTCCCCCTCGGGCGGCGACTGGTTTCCCGTTAACCGTTCGTCACCTTCTTTGCGGTTACTGCCTCCAGAGGCACATGGCCCTAGGTACATCATCCTCCCGTGCGTTGAAATGGTCCTGTCGTGCTTGTAAATAAAGATCAGGACGAGCCTCTGCAATCGCACCAAAAGCCAGTTCCGGCGCGGGGTTCCGGCCAACGGGAGAGCGGCATGCAAATCGGAGTGTATGGCGCAGGGTACTTAGGGACAGTGATTTCAGCCTGTCTGGCAGACTTCGGGACGCCAGTTTCCTGTTGCCATCCGGACCGCACGCGCATGGTGGAAATGGCCCAGGGGAATATCCCGTTCTTCGAGAAGAATCTCAAGGAAATCATTCGCCGCAACGTGCGGGCAGGGCGCCTGGCTTACTCCACCGACATCGAATCGTTTGCCCGCAAGACCCAGGTGATTTTTCTGGCCGAAGATAAACCCGATCATTTGAATGATCTGGCTCTGCGCATTGCGCGCCTGGCGACGAAACCGCCAATCCTCACGATTGTGACTCCGGTTCCCGTCGGTACCGCGAACGCGATTGAAAAGAACATCAAGGACGCCGGATTGCAGGCCACAATCGTGTCGCAGCCCATGTTCTTCACCGATGGCTGCGCCGTCGAAGACTTCAACTGGCCAGATCGGCTGATCCTGGGATCAAATTCAACCGAGGCAGTGCAGATTCTGAAGCAGATCTTCCATCCGCTGGTGATGCGAGGCGTACCGGTGATCGTGACGAATCAGGCCACAGCCGAACTGGCCCGCGAAGCAGCCACCGCGTTTGTCGCAACCAAAATTTCGTTCATCAACGAAGTGGCGAATCTCTGTGAGCGGGTGAATGCCGATGCCGTAAATCTCGCGCTCGCTCTCGGTCTCGACAAGAAAATCGCTCCCCGTTGTCTGCAGCCTGGAGCTGGAATGGGCGGAGTTTTCGCCGAATCCGACATGGATTCTCTGTCGCAACTGGCCCAATCGCATGGCGTTTCGTTGAAAGTTCTGAGCGCTGCGCGCGACGTGAACGAGTTACTTGCGGATCGCCTGGTCGACAAGATTGGCGCTGCTTTGAACTCTGTCGAAAACAAGGACGTTGGAATCCTGGGCCTGGCGTTCAAGCCGAACACGAACTCCGTCGCTGGATCGTCTTCAATCCGCCTGGCCGAAGGCCTCATTTCCAAAGGGGCTCGCGTGCGCGCCTACGATCCTGTGGCAATTCCGGAAGCCAAGACGCGCCTCACCGTGCCAGTGCGATATTGCGATTCCGCTTATGCGACTGCGGAAGGTTCTGACGCGCTAGTCGTCGGCACAGGTTGGCCCGAATTCCGTGCCCTGGATTTTGACCGCATCAAGCACTTGCTGAAGAAGCCTGTTATTGTTGATACCAAGAATCTGCTGGATTCCACCCGTCTGCGCGCCCTCGGGTTCGATTACGTGGGAGTCGGCCGCGGCTAGAACCCCACGTTTGGGGACGACGCCTCGGCCGTCCAAGCGAGCGCCAACGCCGAGCGCAACGACGCGACACGCCGAAATCTTAGTTTGCTATTCGTCCCGCGCGGATCTCCTGCTCTCCACGCTACCTCACCTCGTACAATTGTTATAATCACAAGGTTGCGGTGGGAGTAGCTCAACTGGCAGAGCATCGGACTGTGGCTCCGACGGTTGCGGGTTCAATTCCCGTCTCCCACCCCAAGCGATTCTTCGTCCGACCGCTGGTTCAGCCCGTCTTGCGGCCCCGTAGCTCAACTGGATAGAGCATCAGACTTCGGATCTGAGGGTTGGGGGTTCGACTCCCTCCGGGGTCGCCACTTTTGAAATCAGCCAAGGTTTTAGGGCCTTATTTCGGGTTAAAATACCGGCTCATTCGCTGCGCATGAAGCGCATCTTTCACTTCCGGGAATCGTCGTCGCAGCTGGGCCCGCTGGAAGAGCGGCTGCTGGCGGCGCTATGGGAGCGCCGGGCCGCGGCCACGGTTCGCGACCTCATTGATACGAATTGCCGTGATCTCGCTTACACGACCGTGATGACGACCCTCGACCGACTATTCAAAAAGAATCTGCTGACTCGCGAATTGGATGGCCGCGCGTTCCGCTACACGCCGGCTATCAGCCGCGAAGAACTGCATCGGCAGGCAGCGGGCGCAGCGCTGCGCCAGGCTCTTGATTCGAGTTCCGCCTCTTCTTTGCCGCTCTCGTATCTGGTGGAGGTGGTCAGCGAGCATGATGCGAGATTGCTCGACCATCTCCGCGCACTGGTAGATGCCAAGCGCCGTAAACTGCGCGCCAACAAGTCTGAAACACGATCAAAGGACAAGCACTGATGTTTGCATTGCGAGGCATCGCCATTTCGTTGTCAGTCTTTGCCATCATCTACTCCGCGATCTCGCTGCTCGTGCTGTTGACTTGGCGAACAATCTATGGCCGATGCCGTGGCTATGCGGCGAAGTGGAATGCTGACCTGCTCTTTGCGATGCGAATCGCTCCTTTAGTCGCTTCTGTCCTCGTTACGGCTGGCTTGACCGTTCCTTCGTTCCTGCTCCTGGAGCCGAGGTCGTTGGATGAGCCGCTCAGTGCTGGCCCTGTGCTTCTGGGTTTCTGCGGTGCAGGATTGATGATGATGGGTGTGCTTAAGGCAGGGAAGGCATTGAGCAAGGCGAGCCGAACCATCCGGCTTTGGAGTAATGAATCGCGGCCTATCCAGAGCAGCGTGGGTGTGCCCGTCGTAAGCATTTCCGGCGATGCCCCGCCAGTTACCGCCGCCGGGATCGTCAATCCCAAAGTTTTTCTCTCGGAAGCCGCGCAAGCCGTGCTAAGCGCCGACGAGCTCGGTCGAGCGTTGGATCACGAACTGGCTCATGTGCGCCGATGGGATAATCTGAAGAAGCTGCTGCTCTGCCTAGCGGCATTTCCGGTGATGCGCGACCTCGAACAAGCATGGCTCGAGGCCTCGGAGATGGCCGCCGACGATGCTGCGGTGTCAAACTCGGCCGAAGCGCTGGATCTTGCGGCTGCGCTTCTAAAGCTCTCGAACCTTGCGAGCAATCGTCCGGTTGGGCTGACGGCCACTCTGGTCTACTGCCCGGTGTCTGCCTTGAATGCAAGAGTCGAGCGGCTCCTGGCCCGGGCAGAATATCCGCAGTCCGGTCCCAAGAGCGTTTCATGGCCGCGCATTGGTGCTGCCGCCGCGACTCTGGGAGCTTTCGCTTTCGCCTACACACCACTTTTAATTAGAGTGCATGCGGCGACGGAGTGGCTGATCCGCTAGATTGCTCAGAAATTCACTCGCACGCCGAACTGCGCCGCAAAGGGAATTCCTACCGTAGTCCCAGGACCAAAGAAATCCCCAAGTCCACCGGCAGGCACAGCTAGCTGTTGGAGGCTCCGGATAGGTTGAGTCGCTGTACACGCCAAATTGCCGCAAATATCGGTGATATTTCCGGCCATCGCCTCGCTATTCGGGACGATGCCGTCGGAAGCGAGCAAGGCGACATTGGTCACGTAATTGGCGCCGGGATTATTCCGATTGAACAAGTTGAAGAACTCTATAAACGGCAGAACTTCGACCCGCTCACGGACCATCATGGGACGGCTGACGCGCAGATCGACTTGGATATACGGGGTCCCGCGGAAGACATCAAGCGGAGTCTCCGTCCCATTGACTGAAATGCGCGTGCTGTTATCAGCGGTCGTGATTGTGAAGGGGCGCGCACTCTCGGCCTGCGTCAGGGTAGTCACTTCGAACTTGCCGGGCAGATGCAGTGTCCCGGCCAGCACGAAGCGATGCCGCACATCCTCACCGGAAGGACCGTAATCCCCGGGTGCGAACGGATTCAGCGGATTGCAAACCCCATTGACGTAGTCGAACAATTCTCCCAGCAGACAGCCCCAGGTCTGCGCTTTCGATAATGTATAGTTCGCCACCAGGTTGAACCGCTTCGAGACGTTCCCCTGGAAGTGCAGCATGAGGGCGTTATAGCTCGACCGATTGTCGGACTTGAACAGGTTCAGGTCAGGAACGACGCTGGCTTCATCATCGGCATAATTTGGATCCGAGGTCGGAATCAGCGGCGTGAACAGATTCGTTCCGCCGGTGAAGCTGTAGCCCCGATAAGCGTGGTTGCCCTGCTCATGAGTAAAATCCGCGCTTAGCGTCCAGTTCTGATTGAAGGCATGCTGCACACCGCCGGTGGCGTGAATGGCATAAGGCGTCTTGTATTGGCCATTGATGAGATTGCCGGCGCCCCCGGCCGATTCTCCGGGAATGCAGCCAAGGCCGCTCGTGGAATAGATGCGCGGAGTGCCGCTGCTGGTAAAGGCGCAAGATCCAGCTAAAGGTTGATTCACGCCCTGGAAAGCCGTGGCCCAGCCGTTCTGTGCCAGGTCGTTGTAATACAGGCCAAAACCGGCACGAAACACCGTTTTTCCGCTATCTCCGGGAGCGTAAGCGAGACCGACGCGTGGTCCAAATTGCTTGCGGTAATCGTGCGGGACGCTTACCGGAATCTGCAGCGCTTGCAGCGTCACAAAGGCTGGATTCTCTGCCTGGCCTTGCCCGGAAGCCGTGAACAGACCGAAAGTAGTTTGCCATCGCAGTCCATAGTTCACCGTCAGATGTCTCGTGGCGCGCCAGGAGTCCTGTGCATACACGCCCAGCCGCTGGACGTTTTGCGAGAAGCTCCCGTCGGTTGCGGGAGTTGTGGAAGCTCCATTTGCATAATCGACGGGAAATTGCGCGAGATTGGCCCCATTATTCTGGGTGTAGAAGGTCGGATCGTTCGGAAACGAGTACAACGTTTCCCGGTTTCCAGGAAAGGCACCGCTCAGCACCGGCTCGTGAATGAAATTCACTCCAAACTTAAAGGCGTGATCGCCTGTGGAATGACTCAGGTCATAACGGAACTGGTACTTTTCCTGATTTCGCAAGGAGGGGAACAGGGTGATCGGCGTCGCGAACTGGTTGTCTCCGTAGGTTTCGAACCCGGAAACCGTCAGGGTCGTGGAACTGAATGGAAAAGCCAGCGCGAATCCCAGAGTGGAGTTCCGCGCCTGCGTTAAATGCAATTCGCTTGCATCAAAAACAAACGAGCCCAGCCAGGTCGGACTGAACGTATAGATATTGCTGATCACGGTGTTCCAGTAATTGTTGTGGGTGGTGAGCCCGGTTGAAGGCAGGGTCGCCTGCTGTACCAAGTTGTTGTGCGTCAGGTAGCTGTCCTCTGATGTGCGCAAGAACCACTGCGATTTTGTCGATTGAGCCCAATCAAACCGAAGCGACCCAATGTAATCGCGAAAAGGGATCGGGACGTTGAAAGGAACCGGAATCGATGGAACGCCGGGAATCAGGCCATCGGCCGCAATCTGCGACAGAGCCTGAAACTGCGCCAGGCTCGCTGGACTGTAAGCGATGCTGGCGTTCTCGTGTACATATTCGAACGACGAGAAGAACCAGAGTTTGTCGTGATGGATGGGACCACCCAGCGTGCCTATGTAATTCTGACGCGAAAATGGCTGCTTGGGATTGGGAGCAGGATTCTCGATAGGGAATCGCGCGTTCAGTGCCGCCGCTCGGTCATAGAAAGCTCCACTGCCGTGCCACTGGTTCGTGCCATGTTTCGTGGTGATGACGACGGATCCCGCAGTCGTACCGCCCGTGTCGGCATCTTCGCTTGCCGTGCGCACTGCGAATTCCTGGATGGCATCGGGAGAGAAATTCTGCAGAAAACCGCCGATCCAATCGTCGGAGTTATCCCCGCCATCCACCGAGAGATCATTATTCAAGCCTGAACTTCCCCCGGTGGAAACCGCGGTGATTCGGGCCTTCGTCGGATCGGATGGTTCCACCGGTTCAGTCCCCGGCGCGAGGTAGGCAATGCTGGCGAAGCTGCGTTCGGCGAGAGGGAGTGTTTGCAGGTCCTGGCTGCTGACCACCGCCTGATGAACCACACTGACTAGGTCGATCGGTTGGGTGGTGATCGAGGAAGTCAGGCTTTCAACCGTTACCTTTTCGTCTGCGGCTGCTGGTTTCAACGTTACCGTGACCTCGAGGACCGAACTCACCTCGACCGAAACCTCTGCAGTGGCAGTAGAGAACCCCGAAGCCGTGACCGTGATCTTGTAGATCCCGGGAAGCAAATCGTCGACGCGAAACTCTCCCCGATCTTCGCTTTTAGCTTCGCGCTTCACTGCCGACGCCGCTGATTCCATAACAATCTCAGCGGAGGGAATTCGCGCTCCAGTCGGATCCTGCACTGCGCCTCGAAGCGAACCACGCGGGTTTTGCGCTTCCAGGCGGATCACGATGGCATAGCTCAGGAATGTAAGGATAAACAGGGCGAATATCGATCGGCGCAAGTTCCCTCACACGGAAGGACCGGGAATAAGAACTGGGTATGCGAAGCGTAGCTTGGTGGTACCTGCTACTACCAGAAGTCGTAGGAATGGCGAACCCGAACAGTGATCCGCACCGCCTGACGGACGAACCAGTCAGTCCGACCACCGCGTCGGTTTTCGATCCCAGCGATGCTTTTTCAGTTCAGTCAATAGCGGCTTGTCGAGCGCACCTGCGTTACTCGCTGCAATGTTCTCACGAACGTGCTCCGGCCTTCTCATGCCTGCTATGGTCGTGCTTACGGCGGGATGCGACAGAATGAATCTCATGGCCATTTCCGGCAGCGTCATGCCAGGAGGTAGGATTTGCTTCAGAGCTTGCACGCGCTCGATCGTCCTCGTGAGATTCTCCGGACCGAAATATCCAGAACGCCAATCGCTTTTTGGGAAGCGTGTTTCTCGCGTCATTTTGCCGCCCAGGCTGCCTTCATCCAGGGGGACGCGGGCGATCACCCCGATATTCAACTCCTGGCAGACGGGGAATAACTCGTCTTCTGGCGACTGGTCGAAGATGTTGTAGATGACCTGGACCACGTCTACCAGGCCGGTGTGGAGCGCTTTAATCCCATTCCATGGCTCCCAGCGGTTCAGGCTGACCCCGAAATAACGTATCCATCCGCCATCCTTGAGTTTTTCGATAGTCGAGCGAAAGTCAGGGTCATCGGTCCAACTGTCATCCCAGACGTGAAATTGCAACAGGTCAATGCTCTCGACGCGCAATTTCCTGCGGATCAGGTCGGTGTACTTGATCACATGTTCGGGAGACAAAACATCTTTGTAGTTGTACTCCGGCAGCGCCGGCCAGCGGTCATTCGCCGGAGGAATCTTCGACGCGGCATAAAGCCGTTTTCCCGCGTTCCGAGCCATGATCTCGCCGAGCAATCCGTCGCTTCTTCCTTCCCCGTAGGCCCACGCAGTATCGAAGAAGTTGCAGCCGAGATCGATTGACAACTGCAACGCTGCGAGCGATTCACGGTCGTCGGAACCGGTCCAGCCGCTCATGCCCCAGAGTCCGTGAGCAATTTCGCTGACCTCAAACCCGGTACGGCCCAACTTCCGATATCTCATGATGGCCTCCCGCAATACCGACATTTCTGCGCGCGATGAGAGCGGTCCCATCTGCTGCCACTTGCCTGCAGATTTTTCGATGATAAAGATCGAAACTTTTGCACCCGAAGCTCCTGACAAAGTGTTTCAATAAGACTAGATCATAAAAGTTGGAGGTGTTCCCCATGAAGTCTGATTTTCCTTTTTCTCCGCCCAGGAGCGAGAAAGAAGACGAACTCACGGCTCCGCCCTCCCGTTTCATCGACGAGAAGATCTCCGATGAGTCGGGCACTGAAACCCACTCCGATAGCGCGATGAAGCCGGCAGGCCTCGACAATCCTTTCTGGAATTAGTCCCGTCTTAGCGCCGGTGGCGTGGGTCGCCGGCGCTATATTTTTGCCCAAAATTCGTGTGGACGTTGCTAGCGCAGAATCGGCAAACACAAACAGGGGCGAATCGAAAAATCCAATCCGGCCATTTTTTCGAGTGCCGGATGCAACGCCGAATCGCGGCATGGCTCCAGCGTGATCACGAAGGGCAGAGCGGCTTTATCGAACCCGGGCTTCTGCAGCAGGGAATCGATGTTCAATTTATGTGCGGCAAAGATCTCGGCCAGCCGCGCCACGATTCCTGGCTGATCGCGCACGAAAAAACGCAGGTACCATGGACTCTCAAAATCGTTACTGATTTCGGCTGTAGAGACACTAGGCGCGACTTCGCCCTTGCCCCGCCCGGAAAGCTTCTCTGCAACAAACATCAGGTCCGAAACGACGGCCACGGCCGTGGGCTCGCCGCCCGCACCCGCGCCTAGAAAGGCCATATCGCCGCCGTAGTGTCCCGAGGTCAAAACCAGATTCAAATTCCGCTGCACGCGTCCAAATGGAGAATCGGCAGGAACGAGGCAAGGACCGACCTCCGCGAATAGTTTCCCGTCTTTCAAATCGGCGCGGGAAATCTGCCGGATGGTGCAGCCCAAGTCGGCGGCGTAGTCGAAATCTACGGCGTCGATCGCACGGATTGTGCGGGCGCGAATCGATTCGGGCACAACTCTCGTATGCAGGCCTGCCAGCGCAAGAATCGCCAGTTTGGCGCGGGCGTCGCCGCCATCCAGGTCTTCCGAAGCATCCGCCTCGGCATATCCGCGAGCCTGCGCTTCTTCCAGCGCCTCGCTGAATGGAATGCGGGCGCTCTCGATCCGGCTGAGAATGTAGTTGCAGGTCCCGTTGAGGATGCCCGCGATTCCGTGCAGCCGATCCCCGCATAATCCTGTGCGCAGCGCCGGAAGAACTGGAACGCCGCCGGCCACAGAGGCGCCGAACTCAAGCTGCGATCCGGAACGCGCGGCCAATTGCAGGAGATCCGGTCCGTGCCGGGCTATCAATTGCTTGTTTGCGGTTACGACGGATTTCCCGGACTGCAGCGCACGTCGGACAATTTCCTCCGCGGGATTCAAGCCCCCGATCAACTCGATGACGATATCCACATCGGAATTGAGAATGGATTGGAAGTCGTCGGTCCAAATCACGCCGGACGGCACCCATGGTTGTTTCTTGCGTTGCACATTCCGGTTCCCGATGTGGGTCAAATTCAGTCCGGAACCCGCCCGCTCGCACAAGATCTTGGCCACGGCGCACCCTACTGTGCCGAACCCGATCAACCCGATTCGACAGCCGGACGCGGTTCCGTTCGTACTGGACGATTTTTGTTGCGGCTTAGGCAATGCGGTAATTCCGCTCCGAAAAAATGAATTCCCTATCATACGTGTGATCTGCTCTGCCCGTGAACTACGAAACACCCTCCGGGGCGGCTCAACACGCGAACTCCGCATCAAAGTTGGTAATATAGTGCCTTCCTGCTGCGAGTCGAACCGAAGCGGAAGCCATGCGATGCCTTTCGCGGGGTCTGACTGCGCAGATTTGTGAGCCGGAAAGTCTGGCCGGGCGCAGTCCGTCGAGAATGCAACGAGGAGAATGAATGACCCGAAAGTTCGTCCTGGTTCCCAGCGTAGCGATTAGCCTTTTCATTTCGTTCATCGTGCTTATTGCGGGGACCACCGTTCATGCCCAGCAGACTCCTACCGAGCCGTCAACGGCCCAGCAGCCGGATTCGCAATCCACGCAGGAGCCTTCAATTGAAGAATCGACTTCCCACCGACGGGTCAAAGTGCCCAACTATAAGAAATGGAATTTCAACGTAGGTGGCGGGGCGAGTCTCACGAACGGCACAACCAACAATTTCGTGCGCGGCGGAGGCGGAGTTGCCGCCGTCGGAGTCGCCCGGAACTACAGCAGGTTTTTTGGGCTTCGTTTCGACCTCCAGTTTGACAATCTGCCGCTGCGCAATGTTGCGCTGCTGCAGGCGCAAGCCCCGAGCGGGAATAGTCACGTATATTCGCTGAATCTCGGGCCGATCGTCAGCATTCCTGCGACCAAGCTTTGGACCGGGTACATTGTATTTGGCGGCGGATTTTATCATCGCAGCGGAAAATTGGATTCTTCAGGCGCGGTTCCTGGATATCCGTGCACCCCCTTTTTCGTCTGGTGGGGACGCTGCTACAGCGGGAGTTTGCCGCTGGATGGGAACTTCCTGAAAGAGGTTGTAAACGAGCCCGGTTTCTACTTCGGCGGTGGATTGGCGCGTAAAGTCCACTCGAATATCGAAATCTACGCTGAGTTCCGCGATCTGCATGGCACGCATCGGGGCATCACGACCGATCTGCGGCCGATCACCGTTGGCGTTCGCTGGTAGTCGTCTCGAGTAGAAGTCCCCAGCGATCCGGCCAACAATTTCCAAAATTGCACGCTCCCTTCGCCTCGCTCGGCATCGGAAGGAACGAATCCGTCCCGCCCCCAACACGATTCGATTATTCGGGGTTGGTGCGATAGCTCCAGAGTTCCTGGTTCAGTTGCTGCAATTGCACGAAAGAAGATGCCGGACTTGGTTGGCTGAGCTGGACGTTTGCATTTGCTTGCTGAACCGCAGTTTCCACGAGATGATGCTTCGGAGCGAGGGAGCACACCGGATCGGTGGCATTCCTATCATTGGCCAGCAGGTAGGCCTGGCAGCGACATCCCCCGAAATCTTCGCTGCGGCGGTCGCAGCTGCGGCAAGGGTCGGGCATCCAGTCCTCTCCCCGAAACTGCTGGAAAGATGTCGACTCCTGCCAAATCCACGCCAACGGCTTCTCTCGCGCGTTTTCAAATGTAATTCCTGGCAATACCTCCGCCGCATGGCATGGCAGGACCTTGCCTGAAGGATGGATGAGCATCAATCTTCGTCCCCAGCCGCCCATGCAGGCTTTTGGATACTTCGCATAATAATCTGGCACGACGGAGTCGATACGGATCCGCCCGGCAAGGCGCTTCTCGGCCTGCGATACTACCTCGATCGCCTTTTCGACCTGCGTCCGGGTTGGCATGAGTGCGGCACGATTGGCGAGGGACCATCCGTAGTACTGCGCATGAGCGATCTCGATACGCTCCGGTTGCAACTGCTCGATGAACGCGACCATCTCCTCGAGATGGTCGAGATTCTGTCGATGCACGACCAGATTCACGGTGAAAGCGACCTTATAGCGGCGGATGATGTGGGCGAGTTCGATCTTGTGCGCGTGTGCTTTTGCGCCCGCTATCCAGTTGGCCGCTTCCTCTCGGGAATCCTGGAAGCTGAGTTGAATGTGGTCGAGCCCCATACCGACGAGAGCATTTAAGCGCTCTTCCTTCAATCCGATTCCGGAGGTGATGAGGTTTGTGTAAAGTCCCGCTTTGCGTGCGGCGGAGATCAATTGCTCCAGATCAGCGCGGGTGAGGGGTTCTCCTCCAGTGAAGTGCGCGTGCAGCATCCCTAACTTGCCGCATTGCTGAAAGATGCTCGCCCATTCGGCGGTCGAGAGCTCACTTTCCGTGCCCGCGAGCTGCAAAGGATTCGAGCAGTAAACACAATGCAGAGGGCAACGATGCGTGATTTCTGCAATGACGGCGAGGGGATTTGAAAACATCAATATTTCTCTGAATGAAACGAAATGTCAGACTCTGCGCAAGACCTTGCGATGCCTGTCAGTAATCGACAATTCTCCGCTTCTGGAGTTGCTCAAGAAAACCAGAGATGTCGGCGCGAATCTTCTCCGGATCGGTCTTTCCAAACTCTTTCTGCAACTCGGAAATAATCTGTCCAAAGGTGCGCTGACCATCGCAATGCTCGAGTATCTGCCTGCCCGTACCCTGCAACTTGATGGCTCCCTCGGGATAGAGAATCATCCGGTTTTCTTCTGTTCCGCCCCAGCGGCATCCGGCAGCGAGGCGGGGCTGACTCGCTTCGGTTGGTGGCGCCAAAGGTTATTTCTCCGATTCTTGCATGCGGAATGCGCCCGGCGGAGGCCATCCGGGCTCCACATACGCAAAATACAGGGCGTCCAGTTGTGCCCATAGAATGTCGCACTTGTCGCGCAAGGCTTGAATGGCCGAATCCTGCTGAGCGCGCGTGCGGGCGTTCTCAAAGACATAATCCAGCGCGAACTTTGCGTCTTCCGGGGCTTGGGTCAGGCGCGCCTGAAAGTAATCCAGTCCGCCCGCGAGCCAGGGATAGTGCTCGCGTAACTTCTCCATGCGGAGCGAAATCAAGTCACGGGAGAATAGTTCCGTCAGCGAGGAGGCGACCGCCTCCAGCAGGTTCCCGTTGCGTACGATATTCAAGTATTCATTGACAGCAAAGCGGGTGGCGGGAAGAATTCCGCGCCCATCCCGGACGTCGTCCGCACGAAGCCCGGTCGCTTCAGCGAGTTTCAACCAGCGTTTGATCCCGCCTTCGCTGACCGCGTCGCCATCGTGATCGATCACTCGTTTACGCCAGGCGCGGCGAAATGCCGGGTCCGGACCGCGAGAGAGAATGACGGAATCCTTGATGGGAATGATGCTCTGGTAGTAGTAGCGGTTCAGAGCCCACGCCTGCAACTGGCCGCGGCTGAGGCGCCCTTCGTGCATCAGGCGATGGAAGGGATGCTTGTGGTGATAGCGTTCCTCCCCGACTGTGCGCAGAGCGGCGTGGAATTCCTCGAACGAGAGGATCGCGTCGGTTGTATCAGGTTCTACAGATCGAACTGCCATCCATCCTCCGCGATTTCCCAGCCCGCTTCGCGCACCTGCCGATATTCGGAGCCAGCTTCATTCAGCATGGGATTGGTATTGTTGACATGTATATAGATTTTACGTGGACCGCGGAGTTGCGCCAAACGCCGAAGGCTGCCCTGATCCGATGACACAGGAATGTGTCCCATCTGCCGCGCAGAGGCTCCGCTACCCTGAATGCGGATGAGTTCGTCGTCGCTCCAGAAAGTGCCGTCGAACAGGAGCACATCCACTACAGCGAGTTCTCGCAGCAACGCGTCATTAATCTCGGGAACGGCGGGCAGGAAGGCGAGGCGTTTGCCGGAAGGTCCCTCCACCAGAAGTCCGGAGGAAGCCTCATTCGCAAGCAGTTCCGCCCTGCGTTTCGCCGAGACAAAAGCAGGAAAGTGCGAGCCGAGCGGGAGCGAGTGGCACCTCAGACCCGAGTCTTCGCTGGCGGCGGAGCAAAGCGGAAATGGCGCCCCCGGGGTGATCTCGCTCCATGACAGTTGATTTGGAACTCGATGCAGCATGGCGAACATCGAATTATCTTCTGTGAGGATGCGGCGGACGGACGCCGTCGCATAAGCGCGCAAAGGTTGCAGTTCGCGAAGCAAGAGCAGCCCAACCACATGGTCGATATCTGCATCGAGCAGGACTAGTCCCGCGATTGGTGATTGGCGCAAGCCTTCCCGGGGATGAAGTTCCGGACTTGCTTCGATCTGGGCGCGAAGATCGGGCGAGGCTCCGAGGAGGAACCACGCATGCGAATCGGGACTCACAGCAATTTGCGTTTGCGTGCGCGCCTTACCGGCGAAGTTCCCAGCGCGAATCCCGCGGCAGTTGAGACAGGCGCAATTCCATTGTGGAAATCCGCCACCCGCTGCCGATCCGAGGATTTTCACACGCATCTCAGGAGTGTATCGCGGCAGACGGAACTAATTGTGCAATTTGGGAAGAGCCATTCGAAGCCACCAGCGCCGTGCAGCAATCAGGGACCAAAGGCCTTCCACAAGGCCAAAGGGCCACGCACCTTGAAGGAAGCCGTAGACAGAGGCAAGGACGCAGGATACGGCGAATCCCAGGATGAACCAGTGGCTGCGATTCTCGCATGCGTAGCACAGCACCATCGCGGTCACGGCGAACAGGCCGAATGCACTGAGAGCGTTCATGGCTGAAATTAGCACACATTCGACAGATCGCGTGCTTAGAAGTGTGTGCGGCGAATCAAGCCAGATTAGGATTGCACTCGACTCAGTTGCTTAGCTTCGACCGGCGGCGGCAGCGCACCGGATGGGATCGACGTCCCAGAGTTGCATCTCCCGCGATAAATTCTCGATACCGACTTCGCCGTGCATGTCGGTCCCCATTTTTCCGACCCACACGATGCGAAACTGTGCTTTTGTGCCTTCGTACTGAAGGTCAAGAACAGAGCCGGGTTGCAATTGGGCGGTGACGCCCTGCAGGGTCGCACCGCATCCGCTGATCGTGCGCAGGCTGGCGGCCTGCGTGAACGGGCGGGCGTTGGCGTCCATGCCCCAGATGTGGACGGGAAGCTCGACGGAAACACGCGGCTCGCGGCGACGGTCCATGGCACAGTCCTCCGGTAGGTTCAGGGATGATAGGAGGGGACAGTCGGTAAGGACAGGTAACCTGGGTCACCAGGACGCAGGTGACTAGAGTTTCGCCGACAAGTTCAGGCGTGAGCATTCAAAAAGCCGCACGGTCTCCTCACCCCGCACCCATTTCCGTGACGATGGTGGATGCTCGGGTGAAGATGACAATATTGCTAGCGAACCGATGCTAATTGACGTCCCCGAGGGAGCAGGCGCCGGGACCACGGGGGTCCCCAC
>Ga0209060_10000348_pt1 | contig 93900 bp, 81 predicted proteins | sample Coa_R1_8_FD_187155 | JGI IMG/M metagenome (GOLD analysis project Ga0209060, IMG submission 187155) | Surface soil microbial communities from Centralia Pennsylvania, which are recovering from an underground coalmine fire - Coalmine... | ecosystem: Environmental > Terrestrial > Soil >... | reverse complement strand
TGCCCTGCAGGTTCACGGTCACTGATCGGGCAAAACCAATCAGCTTTCTGTCATTTGCTTGTGAAGCTATAGCGCAGGAAAAGATGCTCTCCCGCCTGCTTGAGCGCGAGCAACTGGCCCCAGGGTGCATCTTCTGGCAAGAAGGCATGGTGATCGATGAGCGAGGGGCGCGGGTGGTCGGCGTCGCGCCCGGCAAGCTGCGGCGCGAGCGTCAGGAAGAGTTCATGGACGCAGCGCGCCTTCAAGAAACTGGTGAGGATGCCAGGGCCACCTTCGTTGAGGACGACGCGTAGCCCGAACTCATCGCCCAGCAGGCGCAGCATGGCCTCTGGCGCGAGGCGTGGCCCAGCGCCCAGGCTGCGAATGTGTGTGACGGCCTGGGCGTTTGGGTCGGCGCGCAGCAGTTCTGCCCCGGCGTCGGTGGTGATGATGAGCGTCTCCACACCAGGCGTGTGGAAATTGGCTTCGGCCAGGTTGACACGCCCGCTGGCGCTGACGACCACGGTCAGCGGCTCGGGGCGCGCTTTGCCCAGGCGCTGGCGCAGTTCAGCGTAGAGGTCGTGCGCCTCTGGATAGACAAAGCCGGGCGTGCGCACGTGGCCGACATCTTCGTTCATGGAGCCAGCGCCGCACAATACCGCGTCGGCGTGGGCGCGCAGCAGGCCCATGATGAAGTGATCGGCCTGATTGAAGCCGCCGATTTCGCCGCCGCCCGAACGCCCCGGCAGCGCGTAGGAGACAACGCCATCGAGCGTGCTGACGAAATTGACGAGCACCAGAGGCCGGTCCTCGCGCGTCTCCAGCGTCAGCCCTCCGTCATAGAGCGCGGCGAGTTCAGCGGGGAAGGACGCTGTGGACTGCGGCGCGCTCTCAAAAAGCGTGCGAATAGTATCCATCTGGTGTGGGTTTGACTCCTTACTTTCTACGTGATATATTGCCCGTCCTGTGCAATTCGCTTGCTATCTGGCCCTGCTCATCGAAAGGACGGACACGAGTGCCCTATCCGCAAGCCTTCCTCGACATCCAGCTTACCTTTGCGCGCAAGATGGCGCAGCTTTCCAGCCAGCCCTATCATGAAGCGATCTTGCGCCAGACCGCTTTGTATCGCATCCTGGGTTTAGATTGGAGCCTCGACCCGCAGAATCCTGTCTGGCAGCAGTTTATCGCAGCCATCGAGGGAGAGCCTGACGACGCGCCTGTTGTCTACCGCTTCTATAGCGAGCGCGCCGCCCAGGGCTTGATTCCTGAGCACGATACCGAGCGCCCGCATTGGGGCTGCTTTTCCTATGAGCTTCTGGACAACCCGAAGGCTGTTCGGATGCACTTTTCCAACTGGGATGCCTCCGGCTTTGGCCCGCTGAGCCACCAGCGCCAGCCAGCGCGCCTGGGCGAGTTACGCGAGATGTTCCAGCACATTCGCCAGGAGCATCCCGACGCGGAGCACGTCAAAGGGGGCACCTGGCTGTATAATCGGAAAGAATATTGCCGCCTCTTCCCGCCGGAGTATGGCGCGTCGGCCCAGGTGGACCATCCGCACCTGCTTGCGCGCGGGCTGTGGGGGCAGTTTCTGCGCCACGGCAACCGTCTGAACGAAGAGACCACGGCGCGCTTTCTGCGCAACGTGGAGAGCTTGCAAGATGCTGCCGCCTATGCAGGCTGCTTCCCCTATCAAAATCTGGTGACGGACGCGCCGATCAGGCTATTCTACGCTTTCTACGGTCTGGATGCTTAAATTGCGACCTGCCAGCGTTTGGATAGGGTGCCTGCTGGTCAGCCTTCCTGGTTTGGCTGGCCTGCCTTGATCACTTCGATCACGGTTTTAAGCACGTCATAGAGCGAATCTTCGTGTTCCATAGCCTCGTTATATTGCCACCAATCTTGCCGTAGTTGCTCAAGTGCTGGAAGCAGATGCGGGTCGGCAAGCTCCTCGGCTGCCTCCAGTTCCAGCGTGCGAAAGTAGTCGCTTTCAGTGGTGTCATCCCAAAAAATGTCAGATCGCAACAGAGGAATCAGTATCTCCACCGCGCGTTCATCGTACCGCTTCGCCAATCCCAAAATCGCTTCGGCTCGAATGTCAACGTCTTCATCAGTGGTGCGGGCCAACAGGGCGGCGCGGATGTCTGGTGTGTCTGTCTTGATTTGCGCGCCCAGGCTAAAGGCTGCCCAATCGCGCACAAGGCTTTCCGGGTCGTCAGAAAGTTCAATCAAGGTGGCGATTGCCAGGTCATCTTCATAGGCCATGATGCCATGCACTACCCCCTCGCGCACCCGGAAATCGGGATGATTTTTGAGGCGTGCCAGCGGTCTGATGGCGCGCGGGTCGTGGCGATGCCCCAGCGCTACCGCAATGGAGTGCAGCGCTTGCGGGTCTTGCTCGCCCTCCAGCATGTCCAGCAGCGTGGCGACTGCCTCTTCCTGAAAGAGCTTTTCCCGCTCGCTGATGCCCAACTGGCCGAGGATGTCTGCGCCCACGCGGCGCGCGTGCGAATCCGCAGACGCGCAAAGCTGGCGCGCGGCCTCGAGCGTGTCGGGGCTGGCGCGCAGATACAGGACTGCGATAGCATCCCAAGCGCGGTCCTCATCCTCTTCGGTCAGCGCAACGTGCAGCAGTTCCTCATTTGTGCGCGTGTCGTCCTTAGCGCTCACATTGTTAGTCCCGCTTGGGGCCAGCCTCGCCGAACATGCGCCGCGAAATGACCAGCCGCTGTACCTGCGCCGTGCCCTCGAAGATGTCGAAGACTTTGGCGTCGCGGAACCATTTTTCCACCAACTGCTTGCACTCGCTGTCTTCCGCAGGCCCCATGATGCGCGCCGCCGCGCTCGTCACCTGCATCACCAGTTGCCCGGCGTAGGCTTTCGCCATTGAGGCTTCCTTGGAGTTGGGCAGGTTCTGGTCGGCCATCCAGGCAGCGCGCCAGCAGAGCAGCCGCGCGGCGTCGATGCGAGCGCCCAGGTCTTCCAATTCCTCGACGACGGCATCTTTGCGGCTGAATGGGTAGCCCTGCGGCAGTTCGTTGCAGACCCAGGCGCTGGCAACTTCGTGTGCGGCGCGGGCGATGCCCACGGCCAGCGCGCCGACCATCGGGCGCGTCGCATCGAGCGTGCCCATGGCAGCTTTGAAGCCTGCCATCGATTCAAACGCGCGCCCCGCCAGCAGGTGATCGCCAGGGATGCGGCAGTCGGTGAAGAACAACTGCGCCGTCTGCGAGGCGCGCAGGCCCATCTTCTTTTCGATGCGCCCGACGGTGAAGCCCGGTGTGCCCCTGGGCACGACGAAGGGGCGGATGCCCGCGCGGCCAAACTCGGGGTTGATGGTGGCGAAGACGACCACCAGATCGGCACGCGCGCCGTTGGTGATGAAGTGCTTGGTGCCGTTGAGCACCCAGTCGTCGCCATCCATCTTTGCCAGCGTGGCAATCGACGAAACATCCGAGCCAACGCCTGGTTCGCTGAGCGCCAGCGCGCCCCAGCGCGGCTGGTCGTCGTCGTAGATGCTCAGAAAGCGCTTGCGCTGCTCGTCGGAGCCGAAGGCCAGAATCGGCGGCGCGGCCAGCCCCGGCCCAGGAATGCCAGTTGCCAGCCCGGCATCGCCCCAGGCCGTTTCTTCGCTGTTGAGCACGCCTAGCACGGCCCAGCGGCGATTCTGCTCGGCTTCGCCTTCGGGCCGGGGCGTGCGCGTGGCGGCGCGCCGCTTCATGCGCAGGAAGAACTCTTCGGGGATGGATTCGGAGCGGTCGCATTCCAGCGAGAACGGGCGCAGTTCCTCTTCGGCCAGCGCGTGGGCCTCTTCGCGTGCGGCCTGCTCGGCTTTACTCAGTTGAAAATCGATCATGGTATGTTCCTCTGGCGGGTAGTAGCTCTGACGACAAAATACACGAGGACGGCTATTCCGATGGCAAGCAGCAGCACAATGCCGCAGATAAAAGCCAGCGCGAAGGGATGGATAGCAACGACTCTCATACCATTACCTCCTTGCTGTATAAGGCTGGCTAGCCCAGCGCGGCCAGCGCTTCAGCGTTGCGCATCCATAGTTCCACGGGATGATCTTGCAAAAAGCCCGCGCCGCCAAGAATCTGTACCGCGTCGGTGGTGACGCGCTGCGCGACTTTCACGGCCTGCGTGCGGGCGCGCTCGCAACGGCGCAGCGCGTCCTCGCCAGCGTCCCAGGCCGAGGCAGCACGCCAGAGCAGCAGCCGCGCGGCGTCCGATTCCATTGCCATTTCCGCTGCCATGAAGGCAATCGCCTGGAACGAAGAGATGGGCTTGCCGAACTGTACGCGCCCCTTGGCATAATCAGCGGCGTAGTCCAGCGCCGCGCTGGCTGTGCCAACTGCTAGCGCACCCAGCAGCACGTTTGCCAGGCCGATGAAGCGCTGCGCGCCTGCGGAGCCTGTTTCTATCCCACCGAGTACATCACCAGCACTGACAGCAACATCCTCCAGATGGAGCCGGGAGCGTGGCGCGGCGCGCAGACCCAGCGGCTCGGCCTCTGGCGTGGCGGATATGCCCGCCGCGTGATCAGGCAGGGCAACCAGCCGCAGCCCGGCCAACCCTTGTACCGCTGCCTCGCGTGCAGTGACGATGCGCAGCCCATCAACAGCGCCGTGAACCACGCTGCGCTTGACGCCTTGCACATCGAGTGCATCGGCTGAGGCGCGCAGCGTGGTTTGTGTCTCGCGCGCATCCAGGCCGCTGGCTGGCTCGCTCCAGCCCAGCGCGCCTGTGCTGCCCGGGTCGCAGCAGCGCGGCAGCAGCAAGCGCTGCTGTTCATCGGTTCCGGCAATCGTCACGGCCAGCCCCGGCAAGATAGCGCCAAGGTAGCTGAGAGTATAGCCGCCATCGCCATAGGCCAGTTCCTCAGCGATCAGCGCGTGTGTGACAGCGCTCTGCACGCCAGCGCCGCCAAATTCTTCGGGAAAGGGGCTGAGGAATCCAGTCTGGCCCAGCAACTCGAACATATAATCTGACGTGGCGCAGTCCTCGTCGCCCTGTCGGGCAAGCTTGCGGAATTGCTCCAGCGCGATCTGACGCGCCAGATCACGAATGGCCGTTTGTTCTTCGGTGGGCGCAAAATCGATCATGCCTGCTCCTTGTCTAGCTTGAACACGCGGCGAGCGTTCTCGTGGAAAAACTTGGCCTGAATGGCTTCGGGCAAATCCAATTCGCGCGCCTGCGCGGCGCAGCGTTCAAAGGACAGATGCGGGAAGTTCGTGCCAAAGAGCACCTTGTCCTTGCCGTAGGTCTTCAGATAATGCAGCAGTTGTGGCGGATAGTAGCGCGGCAGATAGGCCGAGGTGTCGATATAGACGTTTTCGTGCTTCCAGGCGAGGCCAATCATTTCATCGGTCCAGGGGAAGCCGATGTGCCCGGCGACAATCTTGAGTTCGGGGAAGGTCAGCGCTACCTCATCGAGATACGGAACGGGTCGGCCTGGCTCCGAAGGCATCAGCGGGCCGGTGTGCCCGGCCTGTGTGCAGAAGGGGATGTCTAGCTCGATACATTTGACGTAAAGCGGATAGTACAGGCGGTCATTGGGCGGCAGCTTCCAGAGCCAGGGGATGACACGCAGCGCCTTGAAGCCGAGTTCTCTGACGGCGCGGTCCAGTTCGCGCACGGCCTCCACCGGCTTTTCCAGGTTGACGGCGGCCACGCCATAGAAGCGGCCCGGAAACTGCCGGATGATTTCGGCTACTTCGTCGTTGGTGGTGATCCACGCGCCGGGCCGATGCCAGGCGGAAAGCATCGCCGTTTTGACGCCTGCCGCGTCCATCATGGCAACCATTTGCTCTGGCGTGACGCCCGTTTCCAGCAGATGCGCGGAGCCAGACTGCCTGAACAGCCGCTCGACTTCTGGCAGCAGTTCAAAGCTGCGCCTGGTGCCAGGCTGCGCCCAGGCGTCGATGATCTGGTCGGTGGGGTTCAGCGTCATCGTTGGCTCCTTTGCCAGTGGACGATTGCCGAAGCGTTCCAGTCTTGTGTTGATTATACCAGCCCGCGCCTGCGTTTGGTAGGCATCCAGCTAACGAGGTTTATAACCCACGTGCCCCACTGCTCAGAAGAAATCGGTCAGCGCGTTTGTGCAGGCGCAGGCTGCATCGCCCAGCCGTGGCAGACCCCAAGCTTTCTCAATCGTCAGCAGCACTGAGGCGTGGTCGTAGTTGACGGTGGAGACATAGCCGGGCTTGCCCAGCGACGAAATCACCAGCATGGGGATATGCCCGCCCTGCGCGATCTGGCAGCAGCCCGCGTTGCTGACACCTTCGTCCCACAGCAGGAAGAGCGCGCTCGATTTCCAGGCGGGCGAATCAAGAATCTGGGGCAGAAAGCCCTTGAGCCAGTTATCGCCGGTGCTCACATCGCAGTCGTGCATATCGTGGCAGAGGTTCGGCGTAATCCAGACCAGGTTTGGCAGGGCGTTGGCGGCCAGATCACTGCCGAAGCGCGTCAGCGGCACGATGTTGGCGCAGCGCGCCGGGTTATTGCGAATATCGTCGAAATAAATGAACGGGTTGTGTTTCTGGGCATAGTCGCCCGCGTCGCCCACGAAGCAGGGCGAAGGCATATCCTCCATGTAGGCTTTCCAGCTTTTATGGGCGGCGTCAAGCTGGTCGGTCAGGTTAGGGGAGTTCACAAAGCAATCGGTGCAATCGCTGGTAATGCCAAAGGTGCTGCCGCCCACCAGTTCCAGATAGTTGGGCAGGCTGGGATGGCTGACGCCGTAGTAATTGGCAGCCGTGGCATACTGCCGCGCCAGGCTGTTGATGTAGGGGGCATCGCTGCTGCCCATCACGTCGCCCGATTCTTTGTTTTCCATCAGAATAATGAAGATATGCGCGAAATTGGGCAGCCCGGCGGCTGGCGAGGGTGGGGCCGTTGCTACCGGCGTTTTAGCTGCTGGTGGTGTTTGTGGCGTTTGTGCCGAGGCGCAGCCTGTCAGCAGCGTCAGCAACGCGACGGCGGCAAGCAAACTCATCTTTCTGCTCATGCCCGCAGTATACTCCACAGGACGAGGCTCATCCACTGGTCTGACAACTGATTCGTCATGGGCCAGGGGATAAAAGGGCTACGCTCCCGTGTCGTTCAGGCCGAGCGCCAGACGAAAGCCGTAGTTGCCGTCTCCGTCATCCGGGCTGGCGGAAAAGCGATAGGCGGCATGGACATAACCACTGTAGCCGCCGTAATGGCCGCCGCGCAGCACGCACCCTTCTTTGGTATTGCGCAGGTCTTCGCGCCCATCGCGTGGATCGTAGGGATAGGGTCTGGAAAGGCTGCTGGTCCACTCGAAGACATTGCCCACCAGGTCGAACGGGCCATAAGGGCTAGCGCTGGCTTCGGGGAACTGTCCCACGGGCGGGGTGCTGTCTCTGATGCCATTGCCCTCTGTTTTTCTACAAGCCGCTGCGCCCGATGAGGATGCCGATATAACCGCCGATCATCCCAAGATAGCCCCACTGCGGGCGCATGACGGCGAACACCGTGCAGAAGGAGAGGCCAAGCAGACACAGCCCGATCAACGTGGCAAGCAGAAACACATGCGCCCAGCGTCGCCGCAGAGGCCGAAAGAGCGCCGCCCCGCCGATCAGCAACGTGATGAGGGCGCAGCCTGGAAGCAGGCCCAGGAGGATGAGCGCCACGACTGAACCGTGTGGCGGCGGCGCGGCAGAGTCTTGCCAGAGGTTCCACGCGCTCGTTGCTGGATGCGGGCCGCCGAGGTCCATCGTGCCGAGCGGCAGGAAAAAGAACGAAGCGATGGCGAGGCAGGAACCGATGATGCCGACGATGAGCAGTGGGCGTTCGCCTGTGGGTCGTTTTGCAACAGGTGTCTCCATACCAGCCTCCAGAGGCATCGGGGCAGCCAACAACGTACCTGTTATACTCGACGAATAGTTGAGCGCTGATGTTACGCCAGTTGAAGCGCTCAGAGACCAATTGACCGACGTGTCCACAGCCGCGCCAGCAAGACGAGCGACCAGAGGGTATCGGCGTTGGTTGCCAGCCGCTCGAAAAGGCCAGCGTATCCGGCCAGCGCGCTGTGCGGGTTCAGGGCCATCCCAAAGAATGGCATGAGCGCCATCGGCAGCAGGCCGCAGGCCACCGAGAAAGCTACCCAGCCGCGCCAGCCGGGCTGTTTCCAAAAGCGCCGGGCAATGACAAAGAGGCCAATGGTCATGGCGTTCACAATCACGATCAGGCAGGCTGTATGCAGCGGGTCTAGCCTGAAGAAGCCAATGGCAACCAGCCCCAAGCCTTCGATGCTGCGAATGATGGGGTACGAGGTTGCGCATGCGCCGCCCGTGAGCAGCTTGCGAAAGACAAACGCCGTCCAGAGGACACTCACCCCACAGAGGATAAAGTTGCCTTGCTGCACCCATCCCCACGGCCCGAAACTGAGCGAACTGATGGTTTGCCGCCAGGCATCATAGCCGGGACGAGTCGCACCCTCGATCAGATAGATGATTGGAAACAACGCTATGCCTGCAACTCCATAGGAGAGCCACAGCAGCAACTTCCGAGAGATCGAGGGCCGGGTCGTGCGTTCTGCCTGGGCTGGGACGGTTGAGGCCGGATGATAGGGGGGCGTAACGTAATGGAAGAACGGTACCATGGGTTGCCTCCTCTTGCGCCTGATTGCCAGGCGCTCACGAGTCTGAACGGCATTAACGTGTTCACATCAAGTAGCTTGATTCAACTATAATGGGCAGATGACACAGAAGTATGGCGAAACGGTGACAATTGCGCGGCAAAGTGATGCCGTTCTCGTTTCTGCTCAGGAGGGTGACCATGACGTATCATCGGCTGGACCTCGATGGAGCCAGCATTGCTTATCAAGCCTATGGGGACCAGGACCGCCCCGCGCTCGTCTTGCTGCATGGCTATCCCACCAGCAGCCGCCTCTGGGAACATGTCATTCCGCAGGCACTTGCCGCCGGGGTGCGCGTCGTCGCGCCCGATTTGCCCGGCTTCGGCCAGAGCGATCTGTGGCGTCGGCCTGCCGACTGGCTTAGCTACGTGGCTTTCCTGAACCGCTTCCTGGCTGAGTTGCAGTTGACGTGCTTTCATCTGGGCGTGCATGATTGGGGCGGCCCCATCGGCCTGCTGTGGGCCAGGCAGCACCCCAACGCGATTGCCAGCCTCTTCATCACCGACACGGCCTTCTTCCCCGATTTCACCTGGGAGTTTGGCGACGCTCTGCGCGAGCCGGGCCGGGGCGAACATCTGGTGGAGCGCCTGCAAGACTGGGAGACGTTTGCCAAAGGCCAGCGGCGCATCTGCCCCAACGCCAGCGAGGAAACGCTGCGCGACTGGCACCGCGCCTTTAGCTCGCTGGAGCGCTGCCACGCGCACCTGGAACTCTACCGCTCGCCGAACCTTTTTGCGGGCACAGAGGGTAAGCTGGCAGAGATGGGCGTGCCTACGACCGTGGTCTGGGGCGGCGCTGATCCGTTTGTGCCGCCGAAATGGGCGCAGCGCTTCCAGCAAGATATTCCACACGCACAGGTGCATATTGTGGAGGGCGCAGGCCACTTCCTGCAACAAGATGCCCCGCAGCAGGTCGGCGGTTTGCTTGCGGAGCATCTGGCGCGGAGTGGGGTGCCTGCCTGACCAGCCAGACACAGGTTTGGCAGGATGGCTTTCTCTTGGCACACATGCTGCGTCCCTCTTTCAGGAGGGGCAGCGCTCCTGTCGTTCAGCAGCCCCGCGAGGAACGGAGAATGCAGCATTGTACGGCAGGAGCCTTTCCTTCGTGGAAAAAGTTCTGGCATATTGCGTTTTCATAGGCGTGATGCAGCGGGGGTGAAGCGGCGCTTCGGCGCTGTTCGCTCTGCTCGCAAGCAAGATGCTAGAAAGGTTTCTGACGATGGCATCTACGATGAATCCTCCTTTGAGGGAAACCAATCTTGCGGCGCAAACCGAAGTGCCACAACAAGCGCCAGCCTGCCCAATCTGCCAGCAAACCGACAAGGTGCGGACCATCCAGGCGGCCTTTGATCTAGGCGTGGAGCCTCTCGCGCCGCCAGCTATGCCTTCCAGCACCGCCAGCATGATGCCCTGGATTGTCACCGGCTTCTTCATCTATCTGGCCGGGAATATTTACCTGTTTGTGGAATTGGCGGCCAATTCTCTGAGCAGTTGGCCGTTTGCCATCCAGGTTGGCTCACTCATCTTGAGTTTGCTTGGACTGCTCGTTGGATTGGTGCTCTCTTACCTGGCGGTCCTGCGTGTCGGGCGCGCTGACAACGAGTTGATGGAGCATTACGCTGCCTGGGATCGCGCGATAGAGACCTGGGGCCATTTGTATTACTGCTTGCGGGATGATGTGGTGATCGATCTCCAGGAGCATCGCATGCTTTCGGCAGCAGAATTTCGCTCACTGCTGGGCACGGAGCACCAAGCGCCGCGCGAGCAGCGTAACGTCTTCCTGCATGGGGATATCCACCCGCCCGTTGAGGAGCGCGCGCCTGAGTGGCAGGAAACGCACTCTTAGCAGATCGAGTGTGGTCAATTGGATGAGGTTTTCCCTTTGCGGTTCTGCCTGAAGGCATCCAGGGTCGCCAGAAGGACCTGCCCGGCGACCTCTTTAATCATGTCTTTGAGCGCCAGGGCTGGCCCATTGACACGTATCACCTTGACCGACCCGAAGAGGGTATTCAGGCGGATTTCCAGATGAGGCGCTGACACAGCAGGGGTGGCCTCTGGCGGAAAATCCTCTTCAGCCAGCCGCGCAAACACGCCGTTGCGCTCCTCGCCCAGCGCCTTGACTTCGCCGACCAGCGCAAACGCGCGCAAGGTGACATGCGCCTCGCGGGGGACATAGATGACGATCTCGCCCACAGGCACGAACACCTCTAACACGCCGTGCGGTGGCAGGGTCGCCAGGCTCAGGTCCAGCTTGACCTGCCCAAGCCACAGCCTGACGCTGGTACGCGGCTCCAGTCGCCAGGGGTGCTGTAATCGTTTCAATTCCCCGACCGTGCCCACCATATGATACGTGGGTGACGTTGCCGTATGATACGTGGCTGACGTTGCCGTCTCTGGCGTCGGAGTCGGCGTCGGCGCGTGCAGCGCGTGGGTGACCGTGGTGGAAGGCAGCCCATCAATCACGCGCTGGCACTCTTCCGGTGTTTGGGCCAGAAGGAGGCTATTGATGGCCGCTTCAAATTGCTCGAACGTGAGGATGCCCTGCTCGTAGCGGGTGCGTACCACTTGAATGGCCTCTTGCTGAGGGGTAAGTGCTGGTTGCTGGCCCATCGTTCCTGCCTCTGGAGAGGACTGTCTCCTGCTCACAGTGTACCATATCGCGCTTGTGTCGGTTGTTCTTCCTGGGCGCGGCTTCCTGCTGCCTGCTGGGGCACACCCTGTGCCCGCGGCTTGAACTCCATGGTTCCATCGTTCACGCCGTTGAACCGGAAACTGACCAGATCGCGCATGTAATTTTGATACATCTTCCAGGGCTTTTGGGAACCCTGGCGAGGCAGCGATTGAACCGCGCGCTGCACATAGCCTGAGGTGAGCGTCATCACCGGCTCTGCCGCAGCCACGCTATCCTGCCGCCGGGGTGTGCACTGGGCATAGCTATGGTGATCCATATAGTTCAGCAATCGGCAAATGTACTGCCCAATCAGTTCGCTCTTCAGCGTCCAGGAGGCGTTGACGTAGCCGAACGTGGACGCGAGGTTGGGGATGTCGCTGTACATCATGCCTTTATAGCTAACCGTTTTCGCCAGGTCCACCGGGACGCCATCAACGGCAAGCTGCACCCCACTCATCAGTTTCATGGTAAGACCGGTGGCCGTCACGATGATATCTGCCGTCAGTTCATCGCCCGAGCGCAACCTGATGCCTTGCTCGGTAAAGGTCTCGATCTGGTCCGTCACCATCGACACCTTGCCAGCCGTGATCGCTGTGAAGAGGTCCCCATCCGGCGCTAAACACAGCCGCTGATCCCACGGATTGTACCGTGGGGTAAAATGGGTGCCAACGTCGTAGTCAGGGCCAAGGTGCTGCTGCGCCATGCGAATGATCGCCTGTTTTGCCGCTTCAGGGCGGCGGCGCATGAGCCTGTAAAAGTACATGCCCAACAGAATCGACTTCCAGCGCGCGAGGCGATGGGCGACCTTGCCGGGCAGCACCTTATGCAGTCGCTCTGCTATGGCATCCTGAGAGGGGCGCGCCACAATATAGGTTGGGGAACGCTGAAGCAGCGTGATGCGCGCCGCCTGCTCTGCCATGGCCGGAACCAATGTTACCGCCGTCGCGCCGCTGCCGATCACCACTACCTGCTTCCCCGCGTAGTCAAGATCATCCGGCCAGTGCTGGGGATGCACGATGCGCCCGGTGAATCGTTGAACGCCCGGCCATTCAGGCGTATACCCGTCTGCGTAGTCGTAATAGCCGGTACACATGCAAAGGAAATTGCAGGTAAACTGCACTATCTCCTGGTCCGGCCCATGCGTTGCCTCCACGGTCCACAGGGCATCAGTGGAGGACCAGGAGACGCGCTTTACCTGGTGGTCGAAGCGAATCTGCTGATCGATGCCGAACGCTGTTGCCGTCTCGCGAATGTACTGTAAGATCGTCCAGCCGTCGGCGATGGCTTTCTTATCGGTCCACGGGCGAAAGCTGTACCCAAGCGTGTACATATCGGAGTCGGATCGGACGCCCGGATACCGGAACAAATCCCACGTTCCGCCGATGGCGCTGCGCCCTTCGAGGATGGCGTATCGCTTCTGCGGGCAGCGTGTCTGGAGATAGTACGCTGTACCTATGCCGGAGAGTCCTGCTCCGACGATCAACACATCCACATGCTCGCTGGGCATCATGTCCCTCCGTTCGCTATCCAAAAATTCACTTGTCTTTCACACTCGCGCTGAACGCCGCAGATGCCAGGCCGCACGCACATTCATTGGGCAAAAGAAGAGAGCGCGCCCAATCTGGAACACGCCCTCAAGCCACATCATACAGCGAGCAAGTTGGTAGAAGTCTGTCCCCGCCAAGGTCGTCTTCTCCGATTTGTTGCCATGGAAGCTCTATGTTATGGAGAGTATAACACATGCTCCCGGTTGCAATGCAAGCCTCGAGAAATCAAGGAAATTTCTAACCTTCCACCGAGGAATCAACAGCCCACATCGAAAGTAATAGATGCCCTAAATCTGGTGTAAAGAAGCGGGCTCTCTGGTAAGATAGCATCCAGGTGGCACGTGTGCAGCCGTTATCGCTTGCCAAATGGATTGCAAGTACCATAGCTATGAGCGGGCGACCGTAAATAGAAGATTTTCTGAGAAAAGAGGATTGGAATGCCAACAGATAATCCCTCAGAGCAGCGTGTTCCTGATGACGTGTTAGAAATGTCCGTTGCAGCCTTGGGCCGCGCCTTGCGCGACGGTTCGCTTTCACCTGTGGACCTGGCCGAAGCGGCCTTGCGGCGCATCGATGCGCTGGATGAGCAGGTGCGCGCCTTTGTTACTGTCACCCGCGAGCGCGCTTTAGACGACGCCCGCCAGGCCGAGCGTGAACTGCGGGCCGGACATGATCGTGGGCCGCTGCATGGCATCCCTCTGGCGCTCAAAGACTTGGTGGCAACGCGGGGCATCCGTACCACCGCTGGCTCGCAGGTGCTGGCCGATTACATCCCTGACGAAGACGCCGCTGTTGCCGAGCGCATGGCCGCAGCGGGCACGGTGCTGCTGGGAAAAAGCCGCACACATGAATTCGCATACGGAACATTCACGCGGCCCACCGCCAACCCCTGGGACCTGGAGCGCATCCCTGGCGGCAGCAGCGGTGGTTCTGCCGCGGCGCTGGCTTCGCGGATGTGCTCGCTCGCCATCGGCACCGATACCGGCGGCTCCATCCGCATTCCAGCCGCCTGCTGCGGCGTTACTGGCCTCAAGCCAACTTATGGGCTGGTCAGCGCCTCTGGCATTATCCCGTTAAGCTGGTCGCTCGATCATCCTGGCCCCCTGGCGCGCTCGGTGGGAGACTGCGCCGTCATGCTCGATGTGCTGGCTGGCTATGACTCACGCGACCCTGCCAGCTTGCCTGATTCATCTGCTACCCCTGCCTATGCCGCTGCCCTCAAGCAAAGCGCTGCTGAAAGCGCTCCACTGGCGGGCCTGCGCATTGGCGCGCCCGAAGATGACTATTTCACCGTCGCTGAGCCGGAGATCGGCGCGGCGGTGCGGGCAGCGCTCCTGACACTGGAGGGATTGGGCGCGCAGATCGAACCAGTGCGCCTGCCCGGCGAACTGGCCGGACTCTTCCGCGCCTATCGCGGTGTGCAGATGCCCGAAGCCACTGCTGCCCATATCGAGGCGGGCTGGTGGCCCGCTCGTGCCGAGGCGTATAGCCCCACAGTGCGCAGCCGCCTGGAGATGGGCGGTCAACTGCCTGCCACCGACTATATCCAGGCGCAGCGTTTGCGCCGCGCCTGGAGCCAGGGCATGCGCGTGCTGATGCAGCGCGTGGATGCCCTGGCGCTGCCCACGCTGCCCATCCTGCCGCCGCGCATCGACCAGCTTGACCAGCCTGTCAGGATAGGGAACAGCGATTTCGACGCCAGCAGCGCCCTGCTGCGCTTCACGTTCCCATTCAACATGAGCGGCCAACCGGCGCTCTCGCTGCCCTGTGGCTTTGCAACGGCGGGCGTGCCCATCGGCCTGCAAGTGGTGGGCCGTCATCTGGACGAGGCAACCGTTCTGCGCATCGGCCACGCCTACCAGCAAATGACTGATTGGCACCTGCGCCGTCCGACAAGCGCTTGACGAGATGCCCTGTTGAAAAGCTAAGAATCCACCCTGAGGACAGGTGGATATCCACCCACGGGTCGATCCCCTTTCACGCCGTCCAGGGCATACTTGCTCGTGAGGGCAAACGAAAAACAACACGTGCCCTCGTGAGCGACAGCCGGAGACGCGGACGTACAGCGTGCCCGATTCCTGCTGCTTGGCGCTGCTGGTGAAAGGAGATTTTGTATGCAACCTCTCTTGCAGCCTCTCCCCGCTGGTGTCCCTGCGGATCATCCATTGGTGCGGGTAGAGCACCTCTCGCGGGTCATTGCGACCCGCGCCCAGAAAACCGTGATTCTCGACGATGTGACCTTCGACGTGCCCGCGCTGAGCCTGTTTGCCATCAATGGGCCGTCGGGCAGCGGCAAATCGACGCTGCTCAATATGCTCACTGGTATCGACCGGCCCACAAGCGGACGCGTTCTCTTTGGCGGGGAAGAGTTGAGCGCCCGGAGCGAGAACGCGCTGGCTCGCTGGCGCGGGGAGCACGTGGGGATTATCTTCCAGTTCTTTCAACTGGTCCCCACTTTGACGGCTATGGAGAATGTCCTGTTGGCGTTGGAACTGGGCAAAGGTGGCGGCTTACCCCGCCGGGCCTGGCGCGAGCGCGCACAGACATGCCTGGAAACGGTGGGCCTCGGGGCTTTTTCCCATCGGTTGCCCAGCGAGCTTTCCGGCGGGCAGCAGCAGCGTGTTGCGATTGCGCGGGCGCTGGCAAACGATCCGCCTGTGCTTATTGCCGACGAGCCAACCGGCAACCTGGACTCCCGAACGGCGCACGCCGTCTTTGATACGCTGGCGAGCCTGACGCAGCACGGCAAGACGGTGATCTATGTGACGCATGATCGCGAATTGGCCGCCCGCGCTGATGCGCGTATTGAACTGCTTGATGGGCGCATCGTCGGCCAGCAGGGTGCCAACGCGCTTATTGCGACCACGCCGGAGGCCCACCCATGAGCGCTAGCTTGAAAAAATCATTCGCCGATGTGACGCGGCGCAAGGGGCGCACGCTGATGGCCGTGCTGGGCATCTTTATCGGCGTGCTGGGCCTGACGGGCGTCAATTTCATCCAGCAGACGATCTTTTCTGCTTTTACCTACAGCACGGGCACCGCAGCCAATTACCCTGATATTGTGCTGCAAGTCAACAAGCTCGACCCGGCGCTGACGCCGCAGCTTTCCGCCGTTCCGAACGTGCAGGCGGTACAAATGGAGTCGGTGTTTGCGACGCAGTGGAAGGTCAGCGCCACGCCGGGCCATGTGCCCATCGCTATTGTCAGCTATCCTGACTTGCAGCATGTGCCCATCACGCCGTTCCAATTGACGAGCGGGCGCTATCCAGGCGCGGGCGAGATTGTGCTGGAATATGGCGACCAGGATTTGCAGCCGGTCTCTGTCGGCGAGACGGTGACGGTGGACATCGGCCAGAACAAGACAGCTACTCTGCGCGTGGTGGGCTTTGTGCGTACCATAGGGTTGCAGAGTCCGGCGGCCAGCGGCGTCGCGCGCGGATATATGAGCGATGCGGCCATCAAACAGGCGTTTGGCGCACTGGCACCGCCTCCCAACAGCAAAGACCCGCAACTGCGAGATGAAATCGCCTTCAAGGTTCAGCATATCGATCAGGTGAACGCGACAGCGGACGCGCTGACTCAGACGCTGCGGGCCAACCATCTGACCGTGCTGAACGTGGATGTCAACCAGCCGTTTAATCAGGCAGTGATAAACGCTGTCAACGGGGTCTTTACATTGTTGCTCATGCTCTCCATTCTGGCGGTGGTGCTGAGCGGCCTGCTCATCCTCAACACGATCATCACGCTGGTTGCCGAGCAGACGCAGATCATCGGCACGCTCAAGGCGGTTGGTGGGACGCGCGGCGCTATCCTGCGTGGCTATCTGATCTCGGTGGGCATCTACAGCGCAGTGGCGACACTGCCCGCCATCGCCCTGGGGTTAATCCTGGGCTATCCGCTGGCGACGTATCTTGCCAGCACGATTCCCCTGGATGTGGGACCGTTTGCGGTCCAGCCCTGGATTATCATCCTGGGCCTCGCGGTTGGCTTTGGTGTGCCGCTGCTTTCAGCGCTGCTGCCGCTCTGGATTGGCACGCGCATCACGGTGCGCGAGGCGCTTTCCGCCTATGGCATCAGCGCCGGGCGTGGGAACAGCCTCTTCGCCAGGGCAGCGCAGCGGCTGGGCTGGGTCTCGCAAACGACATGGCTAGGCTTGCGCGGCGTCTTTCGCAAGCGCTGGCGCGCCGCGCTCACCTTGCTGACGCTGACGCTGGCGGGAACGACCTTTCTGGTGGTGCAGACGGCCACTGCCGCCACCAACCAGAATATTGCCAACGCCTACGCCAACTATTCGTATGATGTCGATGCAGGCATCTATGCGACCAACTCGTCGCTGGTGGGGCAGATCAGCGCGTTGCCCAATGTCCAGCGGGTAGAACTCTTCCGCGAGTGGTATCAGGCGGACAGCCGTTGGGGAGAAATGCACCTGCTGGGTTTTCAGCAGCATACACAGCTTTATCATCCGCAGATCATCAGCGGGCGCTGGCTTTCTCCCAGCGATACCAATGCTGCCCTGATTAATGAGGAAGCTGCTGACGCTACGGGCCTGAAGGTCGGCGATACTCTGACCCTTGCTTCCGGGCCTCTGCACTCACGAAGCGGTCCTTCTACGTCGGGCATTCAGGCCACCTGGACCATTATTGGTATCATCCATCAGCCAATGGATGATCTTGGGGAGATTGGCACTGTCATTACCTCGGTGGAAAACGTCAATCAGCTTGTGGGCGACCCCGCCAACTTTACGCCAGAGGTGCTGGTCGAGGCGCGGGACCACTCGCAAAGTGCCGTTGATACGCTTACCAGGCAGATCGATCAACTGGTGAACGGTGGGAATGATAATGGAGGAAGACGGGTTGAGACGATCCAGCAATTGATCCAGCGCAGCCAGAGTGGCTGGTTTATCTTCTATGCCTTGCTCTACAGCGTGGCGTTGATTGTGGGGGCGGTGGGCATTCTGGGGCTGGCGAACGCGCTGGCCGCCTCGGTGCTGGAGCGGCGGCGTGAGATCGGCCTGCTGCGTTCGATGGGCGGAAGCGCCTTTCGGGTGGCGCGGGTTTTCTGGGTGGAAGGATTGGCGCTGGGTGGCATCGCCTGGCTGCTGGGTGCGCTGCTGGGGCTGCCGCTGGCCTATGGATTCATCCAAGTGATGGGCAAGCTGGTCCTGCGCGTAGACTTTCTCGTCGCCCCGTCGGCGTTTGCGGTGATGCTGGCTGCTGTGCTCATCATCTCGACGCTGGCGAGCATTGTTCCCGCCTTGCGTGCGTCACGCGTGCGCATCGCCGATATGCTGCGCTACGAGTAGGGGATATTTGAAACCACCGCCATTTCGTCGGCCAAACGCCCGCCAGCACGGAGGCTGGCGAGACGTTGCGCTGACGTGGCAGTACCGGCAACGTGTACTCTGCTCCGGGGAAGATGACTGAGAGTAGTTTCTATGAGATACTTCCTTCAGCAGCGCTGGTCAGCGCGATTTCTTGTTCATCGGGAGGGTTTCATGAGAAAGAGATGGCGCTGGCGCTTTGGTGGCCTCTCCTGGCGCATCATGGTCTCCTATTTCCTGGTGACGCTGGTGGCCGCGCTGACGATTGAATTTGCCATGACGCTTGGCGCGTTTCTTCAGGATTTGCAAGCACCTGTGCAGCCCAGCGATCAGGTGCTGAGCCAGCGTGAAGAGCGGGCAGCGTCCCAGATCACGCGCTATCTGGAGCGGGCCGTTCCCGATACAGCGGCGCTCCAGAGATGGCTGCTGGGTTCATTTCTGAATGCCGTGAGCACTGCCGGAAGCGGCGAGCCATCCTTTCTCGTGATTGTCGATCAGCACGGCCAGACGCTGGCCGCCGTTTCCTGTGCATCGCCTGTATTCCCAAAACCAGAGAAATCGTTCTCGCCGCAGATTGCCAGGGCAGGCATAGGCTCTTGCACAGCCATCACCGCCGCGCAAGCAGCCGTGCTCCTCTCCCCGGCCTATACGCAGGCAGCGCTGAGCGCCGCGCTGGAGGGCACGTTGCGGCCAGTGGAAGTCACAGCGCCCGAGAAACACACCATCATTGCTGCCTCGATCCTGTCGTCAGAGGGGCAGGTGCTGGGAGCGCTGGTATCTGATGTCACGTTGGGAACGGATAGCGTGACCGCCGCTTCAGCCATCGCCACGCGAAATATTGGCGAACTTATCTCCGTGTTTCTGCGCAATTTACAGCCAGCAGGATTTTATTTCGTCTTGCTGGCGATGGCTCTCGGCACGGTCACCGGCATCCTGATCTCTGGAGGGATTACGCGCCGCCTGCGCCGCATTACACTTGCGGCAGGGGCCTGGAGCCAGGGCGAGTTTCAGGTGGCCGTGCGCGACCCGTCGCGCGATGAGTTGGGGCAGTTGGCGCAAGACCTCAACCGCATGGCCGAGCAAATTCAAACCTTGCTCGCCACGCGCCAGGAACTGGCGGTAGTCGAGGAGCGCAACCGCCTGGCGCGCGAGTTGCACGATTCGGTCAAGCAGCATGTCTTTGCCAACGCGCTGCTGATTCGGGCCGCCCGCAAGGTGTTTGCCCGCGAACCGGACAAGGCGCAGGGCTATCTGGCGGAGGCTGAGGAGCTTTCCAGGCAGGCGCAGCAGGAGTTGATCGATCTGATTCGCGCGCTGCGTCCCGCTGCTATTGCCGATAAGGGGCTGGTGGGAGTGCTGGAAGAGTATACCGCCGATTGGTCGCGGCGCATGGGCATTGTGGTGGAGATGCGCGTCCAGGGCGAGCGCACGACGCCGCTGGAGATCGAAACCGTGCTCTTTCGCGTGACACAGGAAGCGCTCGCCAATGTTGCGCGCCACAGCAATGCAGAGCAGGTCGAGGTACAGCTAGCCTGGACCGATGAGGACGTGTCCCTGACCATCCAGGACAACGGCCAGGGGTTTGATACGCTGCGCGCGGAGGGCAAAGGCATGGGCCTGGGAACCATGCGCGAGCGCGTGGAGGCGCTGCATGGCGCGCTGACAATCTCCAGTTCGGCGAGCGGAACGCGCATTGAGGCGCGTATCTCGTTCTCCCACGCCAGCCCTGAGGAGACGCTGGAGGCAGTCTATGAGTGAGCCGATTACGGTCCTGATCGTGGATGATCACGCGGTGGTGCGACACGGCATCCGTGCCTTGCTCGAAGCGGAGGGTGACTTTACAGTGGTGGGCGAGGTCAGCTCAGGAGCGGAAGCGGTGCTGCTCGCCGCCGATCTGGCACCCGATGTCGTCTTGATGGACCTGGTGATGCCCGAAATGAATGGCATCGAGGCGACGCGGCTGCTCAAGCAGCGCAGCCCGCGCTCGCAGGTGATCGTCTTGACCTCCTATCACGAGGACGAGCACATCTTTCCGGCCATTCGCGCGGGAGCGCTGTCGTATCTCCTGAAAGGGGTGGGACTGGATGAACTGACCGAAGCGGTGCGCAAAGCGGCCAGAGGCGAGGCCACGCTGCATCCTCACGTTGCGGCGCGGCTGGTGCAGGAGTTGAAAGGCGCTTCCCACGAGACCGCCGCGCTCTACAAAACGCTGAGCGAGCGCGAGCGCGAGGTGCTGCGCCTGATCGCGGAGGGGCTGAGCAATGCGCAGATTGCCGAACGGCTGGTCATCAGCGAGCGCACCGTCAAGAGCCACGTCAACAATATTCTGAGCAAGCTGCACCTGGCAGATCGCACGCAGGCGGCGATCTTTGCCTGGCGTCAAGGAATGATGGACCGCTAGAGGCATCTCACCCTGTTGCACAGCTCAACAAGCCGCAAGCCTATTCTTTCTCTAAGGCGTCCTTCAGTGGTACCAGACGCTGCTGTAATGCATAAATGGCGGCCTGGGTGCGATCAGCCAGATGGAGCTTGGTTAAGATGTTAGAAACATGCGTTTTGACCGTCCCTTCACCAATCACCAGTTCGGCAGCAATCTCGGCATTGGAGCGCCCGCGCGCAATCAGCGTTAACACGTCCAGTTCGCGCGTCGTAAGCTCCTGGAGCGGCGAACGCTGCTGCATTTCGCGCAAGACCCGCGCGGCCACCTGGGGATGCAAGACGCCTTCGCCACGAGCGGCGGCGCGAACAGCCTCTACTAACTCTTCCGGGCCAGCATCCTTGAGGAGATAAGAAATAGCGCCTGCCTTGATGGCGCCGAAAATCTGCTCGTCTTCATAGTATGAGGTCAGGATGATAATCTGTACATGCGGGCTGAGCCGTTTCATTTCGCGCACGGCGGTAATGCCATCCATTCTGGGCATCAGCAGATCAAGCAAGACCACATCGGGAAGCAGGCTTGTGACGAGCGCGACGCCTTGCGCGCCATCTTTGCCTTCGCCAATGACCTCCATATCCGGCTGTTGCTCCAGCAGGAATCGCAATCCCCCTCTGACGACGGCATGGTCGTCCACCAGCACAATGCGAATCATGTGTTTGCTCCTGTTGGTCTATCTGGCTCTGGCTCCTGTGGAAGAGATACGAACACACGTGTCCCCTGCCCTGGAGCGCTCTCCAGGGCGAAGGAACCACCAAGTTCCTGCACTCGTTCTCGCATCGAACGAAGCCCCAGCCCGTGCTGTGTTTCGTCCGTGCCCGGTTCAAAACCCTGCCCGTTGTCGGTGATGGTGAGTGTGGCAGATCGTTCCTGGGGCGTCAGGTCCAGCGTAATGATGGTGGCATCGGCATGGCGGGCTGCATTGGAGAGTGCCTCCTGCGAGATGCGCAAGAGCGCCTGCTCTGCATGAGCCGTCAAGGCGACCGGGCGAAGTGAGGTATTCACTGTAATACCAAGCCGCGTCCGATAGGCAGCGGTCAGGTCTTCCAGCGCCTCGGCCAACCCCAGATGTTCGAGCTGTGTCGGGCGCAGTTCCAGCAGCAGCGCGCGCATCTCTCGAATCATTGTGGTCGCCATGCCTTGCAACGCGGCAATCTGAGGAGAAAGCGGCGAGTCGGCTGGAAGCGCGCGCTGGATTCCCCCAACCAGCATACGCAGCGAGAACAGGTCTTGGGAGACCGCATCATGTAACTCGCGAGAAATGCGTGCTCGTTCGGCCAGGCGGGCGTTTTGCTCGGCAAGGTCCTGGCGTGCCTGGATGCTTTCGGCCAATTGTTCCGCCATCTGATTGAAGTGGCCTTCAAGCTGGCCGATCTCATCTTTGCGCGCTACCAGCACCCGCTGTTCGTAATGACCCTGGGCAAAAGCAGTGGTTGCTGCCACTAACCGGCGAATTCGGCGGACCAGGCTGCGCGTGGTCAACAGCCCAAAGAGGCCACCGATGGGTGAGACAAGGATACTCAGCGCCAGCGCGCTCAGGAGCGCCAGCAGGACCACTTTGCCCAGTTCCGGGGGGTGATCTGTCAGTTGCCCATCAGGTCCGCGTACCGGCACCTGAAGGTAAATGGCTCCGATGGGATGCCGCTCTTTGCCCCAAACTGGGACGACTACCCAGGCAGCAAGCCCTGCCGGGATCATCTCGGTGTTGCTCGCGGCTGCTCCGTTCCTCAAAGCGGTGGTAATAGCACTTGCTTCGTTGGGGAGGTATGTCGAGGCTGGTGATTGGCTGGGAAAGCGATCTGGATAGGAACTGGTCAAAATATCCCCATCGGGCGCAATCAGGAGACCAACTGCCAGCGGCTGTGTTTCTGGGACAAGGGTACTGGTATATGGTATGGTCGCAGCAACCGCCTTGGGAAGCAACGAGGTTCCATCATCGGGCATAGGCAGCAAGGAATCGGTTTCACCGGGGCGAAACGTTGACTGGGAGTTAAGGCTCGCCCCATTCGCCTGGAGGGCCGCCACAAAAGCATATTGCCGTGCCACCTGCACGGCAAGTTGCGGAAAGAGCACAGTCGAGTACGCGGTTCCGATGCCAAAGGTCACGAAAGCGAGGATGAGGACTTCTAACAAGAAGGCGGCAGTGATGGTCACCCAGACATAGGAAAACGTCATGCGCGCCTGCAATCCTCGCCAGCGTGGGGAGCGAGAGACGCCAGACCTGATCTTCTGATCGCTTACCATAGCTTTGTATTCCATAGTTGCGCAATCCACTCCTTCCCATCAGACGCATTGCAGAACGCATCATTGCTGTCCCAGCATAGCATATAGCAGGGGATGGACAGAAGCATGGAGTTGCGTGGCTGTCCACCCCCTGCCAGGGAACTTTATTCGTAGCGCAGCACTTCCAGCGGGCGAACTCGCGTGGCATTCCAGGCAACCAGCGCTGCGATGCCCATGCAGATGGCGGTGGTAGCGGCCACAACCCCCAGGACTATCCCCGGATTCACCAGAACAACGACGTTGAAGGCAAGCTTTGCCAGCACCAGCGCAATCAAGGTCGCCAGCAGCATCGCCAGTACCGAGCCGGTAAAGCCGATCAGCCCATTCTCGAACAGCACTTCGCTGAGTACGTTTTTGCTAGTATAGCCTACCGACTTCAGGATACCCAGTTCGCGCCGTCGCTCCAGCATCGCCAGCGCCACCACGTTGGCAATGATGATGAAGCCAGCCAGCATCGCCAACGACGAGACCGCCGTCAGCAGGATGATGAGATTGTTGAGCAAACTCAGGAAGAAATTGACCTGCTCTGCCAGGTTGATAATCTGCACCGTTGGCACTGCCTGCTGAATCTGGCGCAGAATCTGGTCGATCTGGTTCGGGTCGAGCACCAGCGAATAGAGATAGCCAGGATGACCGCCAGAGAGCGTGTTTGCCAGGCTGATGTCCCCCAGAATCGGCGGATCAATGGCAAGCTGGTCCGGCGTGTAGAACGCCGCGATAGTGACGGTTGCGGTTGTCTTGCCATCCGGCCCCACCAGCGTGATCTCATCGCCCAACTTGAGGTTGAACGGGGCTTGCGAAAGCGTCTGCGGTGCCATCACGCGGTTGGTGCCCGCGTCCTGCTGTGCCAGGCGGCTACCAATCTGGCTGTCGTGACTGCCCTGGACAGGCGCTTGTGTGGGGAATTGCCCGCGCGCCAGATCAAAGCCCGTCACCCCGGACAGGTCGGCAGCCGATTGCTGAGAGAGTGTCTGGCCGTTCAAGAACTGCTCAAGCGGCACCCCGTTGATCTCTAGCGGGATACTGCCGGTTGTTGCATACACCGTTTGCTGCTTGATACCAGCAATCGTTGCCAGGCGTTGATCGACGGCGGCTTTGTCATCGCTGCTCGCCTGAATGAAAGCGTTGTAGGTCGTAGCTGAAGCAACAAAGCCGGTGATCGCCGTGTGGATACCCTGGCTCAAGGTCAGAATCAGGCCGATTGCAAAGACGCCAACAAACAGCGCCACCAGCGTGGTCGAGGTGCGGGTCTTCTTGCGCCCGATGTTGCGCAGCGCCATTTTGACGGTTGCCTTCCAGGCGCGGGGGGAGAAGACGACCAGCATACCCAGCAGCATCAAGGCCAGGCAAAGGATGCCAAACGCAGGGAGAGCCAGCGTCAACAAGATCGAGATGGCAATCTCGCCAGCAAAGAGCAGCCCATATCCCCAGGAAAAATGTTCTGGCACGGGGAGTTTGCCGATCACGAGCGCGACCAGCAGAAACCCCAGGCTGAGCAGCAGCAGGAAGAGGCCACCACCGCCAACAGCGCCCAGCGAGACGAGCGTGTTCTGCAAGATGCTGAGCGCCAGCACGAAGAACAGCGCCACCAGCAGCAGCCCCAGCAACCCAGAAAGCCAGAGGCTGCTTCTGGTGTGCTCGCTCAGTCCGCGCAGCACGGCGATGGGGCGAATCTGGCTGGTCTGGACGATAGGCAGCAGGCCAAAAATCAGCGCTGTACAGAAGCCAATCGCCACGCCGGAGAGCACAGTAACGGGGTTAACATCGCCTGGCAAGGAAAGAACGAGCGCGTTCTCCACCAACCCCTTGACCAGGAAGCTGACGCCAACGCCCGCCGCAGCGCCAACGATGCCACCAATGAGGCCCAACAGACCCGCTTCGACGCCAAAGAGCAGATACAACTCCCACAAGCGATAGCCCGCTGTCTTGAGCATGGCGATTTCGGTCTGGCGGCGACGTAGCAAGACCTGCATGGTGTTGACGATGCCGATGCCGCCGATGAGCAGCGCCAGCAGCCCCACCACTTGCAGGAAGTAGCGAATTTGTTGCACGCTCGCCTCGTTAGTCTGTAAGGCATCTTTGGTGGTGGTGATCGTCGTCAGCAGCAGTGCCTGGTGGATGCGCTGCTTGGCAGCGGCGGCATTTGCGTCGGTGTGCCCAGGCACATCGGCATAGACCACCCGATAGCCCAGCGGCGTCGGGTCCGTGCTGGGCAGCGCGGCGAAGCTGTGAAAATCGATCAGAATCGTGCTGCCTGCAAACAGGGCCGTGTTTTTGATGACGCCCTTGATGGTCACGGTGAATGCGCGCCCGGGGGCATGGACCAGCACCGTGTCGCCCATCTGGACGTTCAGATCGGTGAGCAAGCTCTGCGTCACAACCACATCAGTGCCCGCCAGGAGCGACGCGAGCGTTCCGCTGGTGGGGGTCACAAACTGCGGCGCGCCCGCCAGTGGGAACTTCGCGGGGTCAACGGCCCAGATGGCGAGCGCATGGGTTGCGCCCTGGCTATCTGCCGCTTCGCTATTCACCTGCGCGGCTGCCGTATAGTCGGTCAGCACGCCCTGAGACTGGAGTTGATCGAAGGTTGCCAGGGCCGATGGTGGCAGGGGCGTATTGTAGCTGAAGACGGCGAGGTCGCCACCGTTGAGCGCGCGGACATCGCTCGTTAAGCCGAGGTTGACCATATTTCCTACCAGTTGCAGGGCCACCACCGCCAGCACTCCAACAGCGATACAGAAGATCGCCAACAGTGTTCGCTGCCCGCCGCGCGCCAGTGATCGTGCTGGATAGGACCAGTAAAACGTCGCTTTCATGGCTGCAATTCCTTTATGTATCTATCCTGTGGTTTCCTGAAGCCTGCCGTACGTTGGGAGGATCAAACTTCACCAGGTTCCGCAGCGATCAGCCCATCAACGATGCGAATGGAACGATCTGCTGCGGCGGCAACCTTGGGGTCATGCGTGGCGATGATAAACGTGGTGTTGGTCTGCTGGCGCAGGTCGCGAATTAGTTGCAGCACCGTATCGCTATTCTTCTGATCGAGATTGCCGGTCGGTTCGTCCATGATGACAATGGCGGGCCTGGTCACCAGCGCACGAGCGACGGCCACCCGCTGCTGCTCGCCGCCGGAAAGCTGCGTCGGGCGGTTGCCCAGACGATGGCCCAGGCCCACCAGATTGAGCAGGTCTCTGGCGCGGGCACTCGCGCTGCCCTGGTGCTTGCCAACATAGAGGGGAATCTCGACATTCTCCTGGGCGGTCAACGTGGGAATGAGGTTAAAGGCTTGGAAGACCATGCCAATCTTTTGATTGCGGACTTGAGCAAGCTGCCCTTCGCTCATGCGGGTGATATCAATCTGGTCGATAAGGACCTTCCCGCTGGTGGGGTTATCCAGTCCGGCAATGATGCCCAGCAGCGTACTTTTGCCAGAACCCGAGGGGCCAACGATGGCAACGAACTCGCCCTTGGAAATCTCGAAGCTGATGCCTTTGAGGATGTCGATGTGCTCGTGGCTGAGTGGCAAGCTCTTCCGCACATCGAGCGCGGTAAGTGCCGCCTGTTGTGACGCAGCGCGCGAATCTAAGTCGGTTGTCATGGAGTCATTTCCCTTTCTTTCTGCTATAGCCGTTCCCTACAGGATGAGCCTGGAGGAGGGTTATCACGAGCAGAACCGATGTAGTTCCATCGCTCAAAGAAAGGGTAACTGGAGCAGGCGCGATTTCCATCTCACGCAAGACGGATTAGCTCTCTTACTTTCGATAGAGGGGGATCGTCTGGGGTTGAGAAGGCTAGGGAGTCATTCAGTTTGAACCGGGCATAGATTCCGCCTTTTTCCTGCTGCTTTACGCAGATGGCACCAACTTGAGCGTGGTTGCACGCGCTTGCGGGGCGAGCATCGGGTCCACATACCTGGCGCTGTATCTCCGGTACTTCGATTGATAGGCCGCATCGATCTCCTGATTGAGCGCCGCATCGGAGCTGGTGTCCACCAAGGTCACGGCCTTCGTCACTCCGCCAGCGGCAATGCGTCCCTCGGGCCGCCGTTGTATCTGACGAAACCAACCTGTTTCACGACCACGATAGGCGCGCACGTACAGTTCATCACCGACGCGCACGACCCAGACGGTAACGGGCATGCGACGCGAACCATCTTGCTTGAAAGAGGTGAGTTGCAGTTCATCGGCCGCTCCAATGCGTTCGAGGTCACGCGGTGTCCAGTTCGTCATGGCAATGCCTCCTTTTGATCTTGGAAATGGTTGTCATGCCAGCCTCACCCGTAGCGCTCTCGTCCGGTCCCCCTGTCCCCATGCACCTCGATCTGTGCGAAGGCGCGGTCGATCTCGCGGAGGTCGTCTGCCGAGAGCATGACGGCAACTGCACCAATATTCTCCTCCAGTCGCTCTCGCTTCGTGGTCCCCGGAATCGGCACAATCCACGGCTTCTGGGCCAGCAGCCATGCCAGCGCGATCTGCGCTGGTGTCGCCTGCTTGCGGGTGGCGATTTGGCTGAGCACTCGACGAGTGGCTGGTTGGCCTGCCGGGCCTCGGGCGTAAAGCGTGGGAACCACGACCGAATGTCAGCAGGGTCAAAGGTCTGAGCGGGATGCACCTTCGCGGTGAGGAAGCCCTGCCCTAGCGGACTCCAGGGCACAAAACTGATCCCTAGTGCTGCACACGTCGGAAGCACCTCTGCTTCCGGATCATGTGCCCACAGCGAGTATTCGCTCTGGACGGCTGTCACTGGCTGGATCGCGTGCGCCCGACGGATCGTCTCTGCCCCAGCCTCGGCCAGGCCGAAGTGTTTGACCTTGCCTTCCCGAATCAGGTCTTGCACGGCGCCCGCCACGTCTTCGATGGGCACATATGGCCTTGTCTCCTCCCTTTCGTGTGAAAGTCGCAACGCTTTTCCTCCAGGATCAGACCTGATATTGTTCGTCGCTGACCTGTTCCATCCAGTCGGCAGTCTTGCCGTCGAGTTGCTCCTGAATCGCGAGGTGCGTCATGGCCGTGGCAGGTGCAGCGCCATGCCAATGTTTCTCCCCTGGCGCGAACCAGATCACGTCCCCTGTCCGAATCTCCTCGATTGGCCCTCCCCAGCGTTGCGCCCGCCCACAGCCTGCTGTCACAATCAGGGTCTGGCCCAGCGGATGCGTATGCCAGGCGGTTCGCGCGCCCGGTTCGAAGGTGACACTGGCGCCGACCACACGTGCTGGATTGGGCGCCTCGAACAGCGGGTCAATGCGGACCGCGCCGGTAAAGTACTCGGCTGGTCCTTTGCCGGACGGTTGGGAGCCAATGCGCTTGATTTCCATAGCTGTCCTCTCTGTGTTGTACGCTCTTATCTGCAATCGCTTGACACCAAGGAGGCGCGCAGCGACTTATGGGCGCAACAGCGCCTTGATCGCGCGGCGCTCGTCCATGGCGCGGTAGCCCTCCGCCACCTGGTCCAGAGGCAGGGTCAGGTCAAAGACCTTGCCGGGGTTGATCTGTCTGTTCCACACCAGCTCAATCAGCTCGGGCAGGAAGCGTCGCACCGGGGCGGGACCACCAAGCAGGCGGAAGTGGGCGAAGAACAGCCCCTCGCCGTTCAGCTCGACCCCATGCGGGACGCCGACGTAGCCCACGGACCCACCCGGGCGGGTGGAACGGATCGCTTGCGTCATCGATTCCTGGGTGCCGACGCACTCCAGCACCGCGTCGGCGCCGATGCCATGCGTCAACGCCTTGATGCGGGCCACCCCCTCGTCGCCGCGCTCAGTCACGATATCGGTCGCGCCGAACGAGCGGGCAAGCTGCTGCCGCGCCTCGTGCCGACTCATCGCGATGATTCGCTCGGCGCCCATCTGCCTGGCGGAGAGCACGCCCAGGAGGCCAACCGCGCCGTCGCCGACGACCGCAACGGTCATGCCGGGCTGCACGTTGGCCGCGTCGGCGGCGAACCAGCCGGTGCCCATGACATCGGAGAGCGTTAGCAGACTCGGAATGAGGTCTGCCGACGGCATCTCGGGGGTGGCGACCAGCGTGCCATCTGCGAGCGGCACGCGCAACAGCGGCGCCTGCGCCCCACCGACGAGTTCGCGGTGCAGACAGGATGATTGGTAACCGGCCTGGCAGTTGGGGCAGGTATTGTCGGAGGCGAAGAACGACCCGATGACAAACTGTCCGGGCTTGATAGTGGTGACCGCGCTGCCGACTTCCTCGACGATGCCGCAGTACTCGTGCCCCATGGGGGCCGGCTGAGCAACCGGGCTGATGCCGCGATAGGGCCACAGGTCGGACCCGCACACACAGGCCGCCGAGATGCGGATAATGGCGTCCGTTGGCTGAGTGATCGTCGGGTCGGGGCGCTCCTCGAAGCGCACGTCGCGCGCGCCGTAGAGTATCGTTCCTCGCATGGTTTTCATCTCCTGATTCTGGCTGATGACGGCTTCTCTCACTGCTGTTGGTGGTCGGGCAGGTCTTGTGCCCTGCTCAACCCTGGCGCTCCCTTTGAAGAAAAGTCCAGTGTGTCGCGCAGGGCAAAGAAGCGTTTCCTCTCGTCTTTCAGTAATGATAGCCAGGAGAGGGACAGGATGATAGAATAATTGTGGAGAAAGTTTGGCGGATTCTGCACATCTTCCCCAGGGAGGGTGGCGTTACCCGAAAGGCGGACTCTTGTGGACATCGTGACTCTCGATATGATGACCAACCCGCAGGCAGACCGCGAAAAAGAGCGAGCGCACGCCGATCGGGAGGAACTGGTGGAGCGGATCGGGCGGGCCATCCGGGCTGACGGGACTGTCCAGCCGCTGCCAAGGCTGCACCTGTATCGCCACTCGGTCCCGCTGGAGCAGGTGTACAGCGTGGCTGAGCCGTCCCTGTGCGTGGTGGCCCAGGGGAGCAAGGAATTCTTGCTGGGCGAGAGCCGCTACCGGTACGACCCCTTTCACTATCTGCTCGTGACCGTCGATCTGCCCAGCGTCGGTCAGATACTCGAAGCCTCGCGGGACTGCCCCTTCCTCAGTCTGCGCCTGGACCTTCCCCCGTCCCTGGTCAGTGCGGTCATGGTGGAAGCGGAACTGGCCTCCCCTCCCGGCCCTGTCGAGGTGCGGGCCATCACGGTCAGCCCGTTGGAACTGGGCCTGCTGGATGCGGCTGTGCGCCTCATCCGGCTCCTGGAGGCGCCGACCACCGCGCCGGTGCTCCTGCCGCTCATCACGCGGGAAATCATCTATCGGCTGCTGGTAGGCGAGCAAGGCGCTCGGCTTCGCTACCTGGCGCTGCTAGGTGGCGCCACGACCCGCATCGCCCGAGCGATCGAACGCCTCCGGCAGGACTTTGACCAGCCCCTACGTATCGAGCAACTGGCGCAAGAACTGGGGATGAGCGTCTCGGGGCTGCACCACCACTTCAAGGCCGTCACAGCGCTGAGTCCCCTGCAATATCAGAAACGGCTGCGGCTTCTGGAGGCGCGCCGGTTGCTGCTGGGTGAAGACCTGGACGCGACCCGGGCGGCCTACCGCGTGGGCTACCAGGATGTTTCCCACTTCAATCGGGAGTACAAAAGCCTCTTCGGCGTCCCACCCATGCGCGATGTACATCGGCTGCGGCAAGCGGCAGAGGAGCGCGTCTGGCGCTGAGCCAGTGCCCGACGCGCTCCAGGCGGAACGCCCAGGCGACGGCCATCTACTGCCTACGCAGCAACCTGGCCGCCGATGGAAGCCCTCGGGTGAATAGGAACCCATCGACTAATGCCCGAGGGACAGATGCTAGAATTAGAAAAACTACCAGGGGTTGGGCCACTGGCAAAACAGCGCATCAAGAACGAGAAAGAGGAAAATCGAAGGCCGGGTGCGTCTCTCGCTGGAACAGGTCGGGTTGATCCGTGGTGGGGTGCCTGAGCTTTATCATTCAGATTCGTAAGGTCAGCCCATAGGCACTGATGGCCGTCTTCCCCCAGAGCCATGCCTGCTCATCCGCACTCAGCGAGGTCGTGACGGCGCGCATCACCGCGATACATTCGGCATACGGGCCGCTGAGCGTGCTGACCGGCCAGTCGCTGGCAAAGAGCAGCCGCGCTGCGCCAAAAAGGGAGAGTGCACTGTGTAGATAGGGCTGAAGCGTTTCTGCTGTGATGGGCGGCGGCTCGGCCAGCCCCTGGATCGCCGAAAACTTCATAGAGACATTGGGAAGCTCCGCCAGTGGTCTTAGCCGTTCCGTCCAGGGGACCACGCCGCCAGGGGTCAGTGCCTGGCCTGCCAGGTGGTTCACGACGAAGCGCGTTTGTGGGTGGGCGCGCAGCATCTCCACCACCTTCGGCAGTTCCCCTTCGCGAGGCAGCACATCGCAGGTGAGGTTGCGCTCCGCCAGGGCGCGCAGGCCGTGGCGCACCGGCTGCCAATCCTCCACGAAGAGGCGGATTCCCTTGAACAGCGGCTCGCACGCAAGCTCATCCAGCGTGGCTGCCACATCCGGCGCGGCCAAATCCACCCAGCCAACGACCCCCGCGATATGCGGGGAGCGTTGGGCCAGGTCGAGCATCCAGGCCGTCTCGGCCAACGAGTTATCCGCTTCGATCAACACGCTGTACTGGATGCCTGCTGCCTGCATCTGCGGCAAGATATCAGCGGGCAGATAATCGCGGTTCATCTCTGGCCGGTTCACTTGCTTGTGCCATTCATAGGCAAAGTTCCGGAGCTGCCAGTAATGCTGGTGCGCATCGACGGTGATCAGCGGCTCTGTCATAGATTCCCCTTTGGCTCCTCCAGATGGTCGTTTTTCGTCCCCTTCACTCATCCGACCAGGCCGCATCACCCTGCCGCCTGGTTGCGCGTATCGCGCCAGCGCAGCAGGTCTTCCACTGCCTGATAATCCCAGGTGCCACTCATGCCCAGAATGAAATGCGATGCGCCAGCGGCCACATAGTCGTCGCGCTCGGCATCGCTGGCTTTCCTCCCAGCACTGCACGCGCGTTCAATTTCCGTTGGGTCGCGTTGAAATTCGGCGCACCACTGGTCCAGCACGCCCATTTTGTGGGTGAACGTGGGCACATCGGCAAAAAAGTGGGTCATCGTGGCATGCCTGGCAGCAATGCGCAGGGTCTTCTGCTCGCCGCCCCCGCCAACCATAATCGGAATCTGGCGCAGCGGCTTGGGAACATCAACTTCCCAGCGTTGTTTGATGATCTCCAGCGAGCGCTCCAGGGCGGCAAGGCGGCTGCCTGCCGTGCCGAACTCATAGCCATATTCCTGATAATCGCGTTCAAACCAGCCCGCACCTAGACCGAAGATCAGACGGCCATTGCTGATATGGTCAACCGTTTTCGCCATGTTGGCAAGCAGGGCCGGATTGCGATAGGTATTGCACGTCACCAGGCACCCTATTTCCACGCGCGCAGTATTGGCGGCCATCGCCGTCAGCAGTGTCCAGCCTTCGAAGTGGTTGCCTTGTGGGTCGCCAGAGAGCGGGAAAAAGTGGTCCCAATTCCAGAGCGTATCTACGCCCATCGCTTCAAAGCGGCGGACGGCCTCGATATAGTCAGGATAGGTGGTGTGCTGCGGCTGCATTTGCACGCCAATGCGGATACGTCGCGATGAGGAGGCAGTAGTCAAGGAGTTTTCCTTCCCTTGGTGGTCAGACGAAAAGACTGTTCCAATTGTACGGCGCTTTCTTCTCTTAGAGCAACCTTTCTCAAACCACAGGAGCATGAAGCGAATCGTTGCTGCACCAATATCAACATAGTGCCAGAGTTGCTATCCTCCGCTGGTTTTGCAGCGCTCCAATCGTGTACGCGAACACCTGATCTGTCGGATCGTCCTTCACATAGTCACAAACGGTGCTCACCAATGGAGCATTTTTCGTATCTGGCGATCCCAGGTACGATCAGACAAGAATTTCCGCGCTAAAAGCATTTGCCTGTCACGGGGAGCGACCAGATAACGAGGTCTGGGGTGTGGTGTCCTGGTGATTTTCTCAATCGTTTGAGCAACCAGCTCAGGGGCAAAACTCTTTTGCTCCACCTGACGCCACATGGCATCAAAGTTTGCCAGAAGTGGGCCGAGCGAGCCGCCGCGAAATCGGTCGAGTTTCTCTGCGTGTTTTCTGCCGGTTGCTTGCAATTGCGTGATGCTGGAGCCTGGCTCGAGAAGGACGACCTGTACACCAAATGGGGCAAGCTCGATGCGCATGGCATCACTGAGCGCTTCCAGGGCATATTTACTTGCTGAATAGGGACCGAGGGTTGGTAGTGAAACCAGTCCCCCGACGCTGCTGATGTTAATGATGGTTCCCTTTGCTTCCTTCAGCAGCGGAAGAAAGGACTGAGTTACACCGATATGGGCGAAGACGTTGATCTCGAATTGTTGGCGCAGATCATTCAAATCGAGCAATTCCACCGGGGCTGAATAGGCTACTCCCGCGTTATTCACAAGAACCTCTACCTGTGACGTGTCTTCCCCAACCACCTGACACAAGTGCGCCACCTGCTGTTGATCAGTGATGTCGCATAAGACAATGCTTATATTGTCTTGCAGACCTAATTGCTCTGCTGTCGACTGTAATGACTGCTGATCAACTTCTTTCCGCACGGTGGCAAAGACGTGCCATCCACGCTGTGCCATAAGCAAAGTGGTTGCTCTTCCGAAACCTGATGAACAGCCAGTAATCACGATTGTTTTCTGCGGGGATTGTAGAGACATGCCTACCTCCTCCATAGATCAGGTTCTCAATGCGAGAGAGAGTATATCATACAGCCGGTTCAAGGGTGCCCTTGTCAAGGCGAAGCACACAAAGCTGGCGATGTCTATCCTTCCCTCACGGTGCGGGTGAAGCATCCTGGAGATGGGCGATGCGCTGGTGCCGAGCTTTTGCCTCCATGGTATGATCCTGGCAGGCAAAAGCTGTACGCGTAGAAGTTTCATGGTTGCAGAGAGTCTGGAAAGGGGGAAACAATGGAAGCGCAGTTGTTTCCTGGTCTGAATCTTGGTCTGGGCAATCTTCCCCAGCTCTCGCGAGCAAAGTCGCGTTCGATCAGTGCTGAAAATATGACTGGGGAAAAAGGGCATGGAGGCATGGCAACGGAAGGGACCGGTGCCTGGCATGCGCGCGAACTCGGACAGGGATGGAAAATCTCTCCATCAGTCGTGATCCCTCCCCAGAGTGTATTTCCTTTGGCGCTCATTAGCGAGCCGGGAGCGATCCAGCACGTGTGGATGACGACTGCGCCCTCGCACTGGCGTCAACTGATCTTGCGGGCCTATTGGGACGGAGAAGGCGCGCCATCGGTTGAATGCCCGTATGGAGACTTTTTCGCCTGCGGCTGGTGTGAGCCGTGCCAGATCAGTTCGCTGCCAGTGGCTGTCAACCCGATGGGAGGGATGAATGCGTACTGGCCGATGCCCTTTCGGCAGAGTGCTCGCCTGACGCTGGAGAATCTGAGCACAGAGCCGGTGACGCTGTTCTATCAGGTGGATTATGTGCTGACTGATGTGCCACAGGATATGGCATATTTTCACGCCCAGTGGCGCAGAAGCAATCCGCTCGCGCATCAGAACGTGCATACACTGCTTGATCAGGTGCGTGGTCCAGGGCAGTATGTGGGGACGTATCTGGCCTGGCAGGCGAACAGCCCTGGCTGGTGGGGAGAAGGAGAAATTAAATTTTATCTGGATGGGGACGAGGCGTTCCCCACCATCTGCGGGACAGGCACCGAGGATTATTTTGGTGGGGCCTGGTGCTTCGAGTTTCCCCAGGGGCGCTACAGCAGCTATACTACGCCGTTTCTAGGGTTGCCCCAGATCATCCCACCTGATGTTGCCTTCCAAAGCGGGCAGCGGTTCGGCCTCTATCGCTGGCATATTCTCGACCCTATCCGATTCGAGGACGAGCTGCGGGTGACGATTCAAGCGCTGGGTTGGCGCGAAGAGGGGCATTATCAGCCACTACAGGATGACATCGCTTCCACGGCCTTTTGGTATCAGCGCGAGCCACACAGGCCCTTTCCGCCTCTGGCAGCGGTGGATACTTTCCCCCAGCAGTCCCAATAAAGCAAACGCTGTGGGGACAAGGTCGAGGACCCCACCTGGCGATGAACAAGGGGCGAGACGAGGAGTCTTCTTTATGTCATGATATCAGAATAGGACAGGAAGTGATATGAGAAAGGAACCCATTTTATGGAGATGCACCAACAGAGCATTACTGATCAGCAGGGAACTATGACCATCATGCGCTGGGAAGCATTGACAGGCGATCAGTTCCCGAAGGCAATTGAGCAAAGCCAGGGGGTCTGTTTGATTGCGCTGTCAGTGTTGGAGCGGCACGGGCACCATCTCCCCCTGGGGACGGATATGTTCGTCGGGCATGCCTTGCTTGATCGCGTAGCGCAAATGGAACCAGTGCTGCTGTTTCCAGATTATTTCCTGACGCAGATTCCCGAAGCTCGGCATTGTGCAGGAACGATTAGTATTGACCCGGCGCTGATGGTGCGTTTGCTGGACAACGTCTGCCGAGAGATTGCCCGCAACGGGGTCAAGAAGATTGTTCTGGTCAATTGTCATGGAGGCAACAGCAGCTTTCTGCCCCTTTTCACTGAATGGCAGTTAGCGACCCCACACGATTACGCGGTCTATCTCGTGCAACCGCACGCGGTGATCTATGGGGCGACTGGACTCCCCTGGGCGGCGGAGTCCGATGGTCATGCGGGTCCCAGTGAAACCAGCATGATGCTCCAGGCACGACCAGACCTGGTGGACCTGTCTCAGGTGCCCACCTTCGACGAGGGACAAGCTCTCCATCGTCTGCGGGCGCTGGAGGAGGCCGGGGTACGAACAGGGATGTGGTGGTACGCCCAGTATCCGACCCATTATGCTGGCGATGCGCGGCTAGCCAGTGCCGAGGCTGGCGAGGACCTCCTGGAGCGGATGGCGCAGCATGTGGTTCGGGCAGTGCGAGCAATTAAAGCCGACACAGAGACGCTGCGCTTGCAGAACGAGTTCTATGCCGCTTCCCAGGTACCTGCTCCTCCGCGCCTGCCCTGAGGAGTGGAATCGGCGAAACACGGGAAGTGACGATGGGGGCAGGCTCCAGCAGGAGACCAGGCGCTATTCCTCTCTACGAAGATATGCGAGATGCCAGTCTTCCTGGCATCTCGCACCCTATCACCTCTGCTGTTTCGGCTTTGCGATATGCGGCGGTCCCTGGCGAATCCTCTGGCGCATGATTTCCATCGGCCAGTCGCTCTCGCTGCTCCAGCGTTCTGGCAAGAGATGTTCCAGCCACCATGTCACACCAACCGCCGCATAGGTTTGAGCGATTTCGGAGTCCCTTTCCTGGTCTGTCCCAGAGGAGATGCCCGCATGGACCACGTCGAACGGCTGGCCTGACAATCCTGCCTGGGCACGCTGCTCTTGCACGAAACTGAGCATTGCCTGCACCGCTTCCGGTGTGAGCATCTCCGTGAACGGAATGCCCTGTCCCAGCGGGAAGACACCATCCCAGCGCGCGGCCCGCCGAAAGGGAGCTTTCAGCGGCCAGAAGCCGCCGACCCAGATGGGAATACGCGGCTTCTGCATCGGACGCGGCAGAAACTGAGCTTTGCGGATATGGTAATGCTCGCCCTGGTGCTGGAAGGGTTCGCCGCTCCAGAGGCCCGTGAGGATGTCTAGTCCTTCATCGAGCATCGCTGCGCGCACTTTCGGGTCCGTCTCCTCGCCAAGATCGTCGAATTCGGAGGGACCGGCCCCCAGTCCCACGCCCACGATCAGCCGCCCTTGCGAAAGATGATCGAGTGTGCTGGTTTCGCGCGCGACTTTCCAGGGACGACGGCGTGCCAGCGGCGTGATCAGCGCGCCCAGGCGCAAACTGCGTGTGCGCATGGCGATGGCCGCCAGGGCAATCCAGGGGTCGGCAACAGGAATGGGGTCACCAGTGGTGACATCGTCCCATAGAAAGAAGCCGTCCCAGCCCGCCGCTTCTGCATCTGCTGCCAGAGCGAGCAGCGTGGTTGGGTCGGCACAGGGGCCGAACGGTGGAAGCAGAATGCCATACTGCATGATCTTCCTCCTTTTGGGTTTTCAATGAATGAGTTCAGAAGAGTTGGGCCTCATCCTTTGATAACGTAGATGTCGCCAGGTTCGTAATGGCTTGCATCTGTTGTAAACGTAAGGGACCATACTGAAGGGCACCAACATTCTCTTGCACCTGCGCTGCGGTCTTGAAGCCAGGAATGGGGATGATGCGTTCGCTTCGCGCCCAGAGGGCACCCAGCGCGGCCTGGGCCAGCGTTCGACCATCGCTGGTCAAGATGTCGCGTAATTGTTCCAGCACCAGGCGTTGCTTGGCGAGCGGCCCTTCCTGGACATTCCAGCCTCGCTGACCACGAAGATCAGTAGCGGCAAAGCGGGTAGTCTCATCAAATTTGCCGGTGAGTAGCCCTTTCCCCAACGGTCCATTGATAATGGCCGCCAGATGATACTGTTCGCAGAACGCGAGGAGTTCCGGCGCGTCTGCAAACATATGCATGCCAAACTGTGTGGACGTGCAATGCTCCCGTTCGGCAAAGGTTCTGGCCTGGTCTGGCTCAGCATTCCAGCCGTAATAGCGAATCTTGCCCTCAGCAACCAGGCGCTCCAGCGTCTCCAGGACAGGACCAACGTTGGCCGGGTCATAGTCACTCGGGTGAAACTGATAAAGATCGATATAGTCGGTGTGGAGGCGGCGCAGGCTCGCCTCGCACGCCCGCTGAATATACGCCGGGCTGGCGTCCTGGCCCGTCATGATGCCAGAATATTCCTCAAAGGTCAGCCCGAATTTGGTCGCAATGAGCACCTGATCGCGCCGCCCGGTCAGTGCCTGGCCCAGAATGCGCTCGCTGTGGCCGGTGCCATAAATGTCAGCAGTGTCAAACAATGTGATTCCCGCATCGAGCGCGACATGGATTGCCCGAATAGCTTCGTCCTCGTCGATCTCTCCCCATCCGAAATGATTCCCCAGGTACTGGGTTGGGCCGCCGATTGCCCAGCACCCCAGACCCAACGGGCTGACATCCAGATTGCTCTTGCCAAGTTTGCGAGTGTGCATCTCTTTGCTCCTTCTTGATAGAGAACGTGAGCCGCGCCTGTGCAGCGGCGCTGCACCACAAGCATAGGAGCGCCAGTGGAAAGTCGCATCCTCCGCAGGGGGGATTGGAGAGAGGATTCTTGTATACATCGCGCAGAGGAGGAGAGAGCTTAGAGCAGGTGTAAGGCCGTAGCACGTGCGACCGCGCGGACACGACCTTGCACGCCCAGCTTGCGATAGATATGTTTTGTGTGGGTGCGAACGGTACTCAGCGCGATTACTAACTCATCAGCAATCTGCTGGTTTGATAGCCCAACCGCCAGTAACCGCATCACCTCCACTTCGCGAGCGCTAAGGAATGCCTCTGGTTGGAGACCCTCCTCACTCGGCTGGGCCGCTTCCTGAAGAGCCAGTGGAAAAGAGGACAGCAAGGATTCCACGCCTGGCGTATCGAAGCGCTGCCGGACCTTCCGCAGAAGCGTCGCCATGGACGCGCCCTCATCCACAAACGTACGTACATAGCCCTGCGCGCTGGCAAACGGCAAAACATTTGCCAGCAAAGAGCACGCCTGCTCATGAGCGCCGCTGGCTGCCAGCGCCAGCGCGCGCAAGACCACAAGCGGCAGCGTACTTGTCTGAGGTTGTTCTTGGTGCAACCCGTCCAATGCGTGTTCCAGAAGGACAGCAGCCGCATCCGGGCGATGCTGGGCCAGCAAAACCCGCGCCCAGGCCACCTGAATGCCTGGCGGGCAAACGCTGAGGGGAAGCGCGTGTTGCCCCTCGATCTGCCACCTCTCCAGGGAGAGGACACGCGCTGCCATGTCTATCTTGCCTTGTGCCAGATGGAGGCGCACCTGCGCAGCAGCGACCTCCTCTTCTGTCCACGAAAAGAAGTGCAAATCGGCCAGGCGCTCGGCTTCTTCCAGGGCCTGCCAGGCATGTGCCAGTTCGCCCAACCCCTGGTAAATCTGGGCCAACGCCAGATAGCCCGGGAACAAGGTCTTTATTTCCCCACTGCGCAGGCCGAGCGCCAACCCCTGTTGTGCCTGGTCAAGCGCAGCCTCCCTCTCATTGCGCTCATATAGCAGCAAGGCGTTCCCGATAAGGATGGTCCCCGCTGCCAGAGGCAACTTGGGGTTGCTGACCGTTGCGAACCGCAGCGCCTGGCGATAGACCGCTGAGGCTTCATTGAGCAGGCCGCGTTGCACATACGAAGCGGCAAGATAGCGGCTGGCGAGCATCACTGCGCGGACATTGCCGGAGCGTCTGCCAATGCGGCGAGCCTGCTCAAACGTGCGGCCCGCTGCCACAAAATCATAGCCTCGCAAATGGGCATACCCCAGATTGAGCAGCAAGTCGGCCTGCAAGATATCGGTCTGTTCAGGCAAACGTCCAAGCGCCTGTTCGGAAAGGATGCTGGCACGCGCCACATCCTGAAACGCGGCGATGCGGGCACGAATGGCGAGTACCTCGCCTGATATTTCTCGAGAGCGCAGCCCTTCGTCCGGGTCTGTGGCTTGCGTGTTGCCTTCGCGGAGGCAGCGCTCCACCTCGTGGAGCATGGTTTCAGCGGCATCAAACTGGCCGGTGAGCGTCAGCGCCCAGGCAGATGTCAAAGCGAGACGTGGCCGCCCGCAAACTATCTCCTGGGGAAACTCCTCAAGCCAGTGCAGCAAGGTGGTGACCTCTCCACTCTGCCAGAGCATTTGCGCGGAGGCTGCTTCGATCACCTGAGCCGCTCGCGCCCAATCTCGCGCCGCCAGCAGGTGGGGAAGCGCCCGGTTGATAGCATCCCCTTCGGCAGATTCCTGCTGTAAATACCAGTCTGCTGCTCGTCTGTGCCACATGCTCATCTCTTGTGGAAATGTCTGGCGCAGGCGATCCTGAAGAAAATCAAGAAAGAGCGCGTGGTAGCGAAACCAGCGATGCGCCATATCTAATGGGGTGAGCAAGAAGCGACCGTATGCCAAGTGCTCTAATATACGCTGGCTATCTGTTTGTTGCAATATGGCATCACACAGCGCTCCGCTACATTGCGCCAGCAGAGAGGTGGCGAGCAGAAAACGTTGCATGTCTGGTGGCTGCTGCCCAAAGACCTCGGCGACCAGATACTCGACGATGGCATGATGATCGCCCCGCAGCACAGCAAGAAAACCGGCTGTGCCCTGGTGCTCCCGCCAGGCTAACGCAGCCAGATGGAGCGGCATGATCCATCCACCGGTCTGCTCTTCGAGCCTGGCTATCTCGTCCTGGGTAAAGGAGAGCGGCAGCGTGCTGTGAAGAAAGCGCGCCATCTCCTCAGGAGAAAAACGGAGGTCTTCTGCACCGAACTCGGCAAGAGAACCGCTGGCGCGGAGTTTCGTCAAAGGCAAAGGGGGAGAGATTCGACTCGCGATTACGAGATGAAGACCTGGCGGGAGATGCTCCAGCAAAAAAGCCACCGCTGTGTGGATTGCCAGATTGGTGATAACTTCATACTCATCGAGTATCAGGATGGTTCTGCCAGACGGAGCAAGCGTGAGATTCTCTCTGGGAACGCTGAAGGCGTTCAGCAGCGCCGTCAAAAATGTCTCGGTCGAGGCCAGGGGAGACACCTCTAGAGCCAGGACTGGATGGCCTGGATTGCGCTCGTGTGCCTTTTGTAAGGCGCGCAAGACGTACATCCAGAACCGACCTGGGTCGTTATCGGCGCCTTCCAGCGAGAGCCAGGAAAGGAAAGGCTCTTGCGGAGATGCTGAACGGGCTGTATGAGCAGCATACCAGGAACTCAGGAGCGTTGTTTTACCAAACCCCGCGGGAGTGGCGACGAGCGTAAGCCGCCGGGTAGTCTCTGCATCCAGCCGTTCAAGTAGTCCCTGGCGTCGTAGGCAGTTCGATCTCGTTGGCGGCGGTGCTAGCTTGGTCAACAGAAGCCCCGAACCATCTATACTCTCTGCCATTCTCTCATTACCCTGGCCTTATTTGTTGAAGTACATGTACCATATTTTCTGGTGAGCCGCTATTGACAATGAGATTGCGGAAAGCAGAGGGGTGATTCAGGTGCCCCGGAACCTGAGGATGGTGATGAGCGTGCGCGCCATGATGAGCAGATCAAAGGTGAGCGACTGGTGGCGAATGTAATACAGGTCGTATTGCAACTTGCGCAGGGCATCTTCGGTGCTGCTGCCATAGCGATAGCGAATCTGCGCCCAGCCGGTGAGGCCCGGTTTGACGACGTGGCGGCTTTGATAAAAGGGTATTTTCGCGCTGAGCAGGCGCACGAACTCCGGGCGCTCCGGGCGTGGCCCGACCAGGCTCATCTGGCCCATCAAGACATTGATAAGCTGCGGCATCTCGTCCAGGCGGGTCTTGCGCATGAATCTGCCGAAGCGCGTCACGCGGTCATCGAAGGATGAGGCCCAGCGCGCGCCGGTCAGGTTCTCTGCGCCATCGATCATCGAGCGTAGTTTCATAATTTTGAAGATTTTGCCGCCGCGCCCGACGCGATCCTGCACGTAGAAGATCGGGCCAGGCGAATCGAGCTTGATGACCAGCGCAATCATCGGAAAGAGCAGCGCGAAGACGAATAGTCCCACCAGCGCCAACAGCCTATCGACAATCCATTTTGCTGTCTGGTAGAGATTAAAGGTGAGCGAGTGGTCCTGGTGGGGCAGCACCAGCGCCCAGAGGTGCTGCCCCACCAGTTCGATGGGGATGCGCCCGGTGATTTGCTCGTAAAGCACAGGCATGGGCACAATGGCAACGCCTTGCCCATAGCAGGCCATCAAGCCTTGAAAGATGTCATTGGGAATATTGTTGACGTAGGATACGATCAACTCAGAGATGCCATACTGATGCACGATGCTGGTCAGTTCGCCCCCAAAGCCAAGCGTGTTGCTGCGCGCTGGCAAGGCGCTGCGGTCCTGGGCGCTGGTGACGTAGCCAACAATCTCATAGTCGCGCTGGACTTCCTGCTTGATGGCTTGCCAGATGACCTCTGAGGCGCTGCCCGTGCCGACGATCAGCGCGCGGCGTCGGAAGCGGGACCAGCGCGCCAGGAACAGGCGCGAGGCGCGCCAGGCCGTGATCAGCGCCAGCGAGCCGAGCGCGTAGTAGATGATGAAACGGCGTGGCAAGATGCCCAGCGGCGCGAACAGGAAGATGGTTCCATAGACCAGCACCAGTTGCAGCGTCACCCATGCCAGCCGCGCCATGCTGCTGGAAAAGTGAGACGTGATGCGTAAATCATAATAGTCGTTGGCGTGCGCCAAGACGAACCAGAGCGGCGGCAAGACAAAGAACCAGAAGACACGCTGCCAGATAAACTGAATGTTGAAAGGTTCCTGCGCCTGCACCGCCCACAGCCACAGCGCCATCATCACCGAAAGCAAGGTAGCGACCATATCACCCTGCATCAGGAGTGTGCGGCGCTGCGCCAGCGGAAATTGCGTCAGCCGGAGTGGTCGCAGATTGCCCTGACTGCCTATCTGCTGATAGGGTGTCTGGGGAAGGCTTCCGTGCTTCAGAGACATCCCGTACCTCTCTTCGAAACGTTTCTCCTCAGGCATCCTTTGAAAGAGACATCTGAAGCGCCGGAGATTTCCTGGAGGGAAGGCGCATATTCCCTTGCAGGAGACCAGCCCAGAACCCAACACCCCAGGCAACATGAATGGTCATGAAGACGAGCGGCAGCCGCCAGAAGAGATGATGGTCAGCTTCTTTGGCTGCTGCTATGGAATAGGCGCATAAAGCCACCATATAGGCGATGAGCAGGAATAGCCAGCAATCCAGGGCGAGGGGCGCAATCAGGGCGCACAGCAGCCCTCCCAGGAGCGCGCCCAGAAAGCCAGGCGCGGCCAACTGGCGCAAGCGCAGTGAGGCTGGATGTTTTTTGAGCGTCCTGGTTTTGGCTCTGCCGTAGGAAAAATATTGTCGCGCCAACGCGCCGAGGGTCTGTCGCCCAAAGTAAGCGGAGCGAATAGCTGGCGAAAGATAGATTTTGCCCCCGGCCTGGCGCAGCCGGTAATTGAGTTCATAATCTTCGTTAGGGGCCAGGCGTTCGTCGAATCCACCAAGCTGCTGCAAGACCCAGCGCGGCCAGGCTCCTAGATAGACCGTATCGGTGTAAGCCGCCGCGTGGCATGTATGAAAAGCGCCAGGCACGGCAAATGGCTGCCGGGCAGCGCTGGCAATGGCCTGGCCCATGTGTGTGATGCCGATGGGATTGATGTGCCCGCCGACGTTGCAGGCCCCGGTGGCGCGCAACGCGACAATACACTGGCGCACATAATCGGGCGCGATGACGGCGTGACCATCCACGCGAACAATGATGTCGCCTTTTGCCTGCCGCAGCGCCAGATTCAGTCCGGCAGCTTGCGTCCGCTGGAGATTCAGCAGGACGCGAACGCGCTCCGCGCCAGGCAGCGCTTGAATGATCTCAATCGTGTGATCTTCACTGGCCCCGTCCGCAATCAGAATCTCCAACCGCTCGAGGGGATAATCCTGAGCGAGCACAGCGCCGAGGCTGCGCGCAATAAAGGCTTGCTCATTGCGAACAGGCATAATAACACTTACGAAGGGTGTCTCCTCCATAGACTGCTTCCTTGCCCTAGATTATACATCGTGCCGCTGACCAATCCCACGACAAACGCGGTGTGTTCCATCACGACCAGCGGCCAGAAGGCGATAGCCCACAGGATGCCCACATGCCGCGTTTTTGCCAGCGCCAGGAAGGGCGACAGCGCGACTGCGCCCCCATGCCGCAGCAGTTCGATGGCGGGTGTGCGTCCATTTTTCCAGTGTGGGGAAAGTACAGCGTTGCCGTAGCCATAGCGATAGAGATTCGTGATGAGGCTGCGCAGCGACAGGGGCGTGCCGAAGTGGCTGACGATGCCGCCGTCTGCCAGCAGCAACTTGTGGCCTGCCTGGGTCAAGCGAAAGGAGAGATCGGCGTCTTCGCTCCAGATGCCCGGGCGCTCGCTAAACCCACGAACCTGGAGCAACGCCGAGCGGCGGAACGCGGCGTTCGCGGTCAGCAGGTAGTCGACCCGACCGCGCCGGACGCGATGGCGGAAAAAGGACGAAGCGCTCAGGTAGTACGGCACCCAGGCTTTGGGGCTGACGTTGACCAGCGGCCCGCCAACCCCAGCAGCATTCGATTGGCACAGGGCGCTGGCAAGCTGTGCTAACCAGTCGCGCTCTGCCACGCAATCCGCATCGATGAAGGCGATAAACTCCCCGGCTGCTGCCCAGATGCCCGTGTTTCTCGCGCTGGCCGGTCCACCATTAGGCTTCTGGATCACCTGGAACGTTCCACCCCACTGATGCAAGATGGCTCTGGCTGCTTCGGCAGTGCCATCGGTTGAGCCATCGTCCACCAGGATAATTTCGTAGCGGTCCGATGGATAGGTTTGCGAGCAGAGAGTCACAAGGCAGGCGGGCAGAAACCTCACCCGGTTATAGGTAGGGACCACTATACTCACAAAAGGAATGCGCATAGAGAGTTTCTCGAATAATTTCTAAACGGAGCATACACCGAAATTTCTCCCGCTGCTTATAGCACGAACCAGGCCACGGATTTTTCGCGGGCTGGGGGCGGCCTGGCCCTGGAGCAGTGGCACAGTAAGTGCTATATCGCGCCTCAATCTCCAATTCAGCATGCTCCATAATGAAGCAGGAGGCAACGGAACCGACATGGATGTTTCGGTGATTGTTCCCGTCTATAACGAGCAGGCCACCATCCAACAGGTCATCGCATTGTTGCAACAGGTGCCCTATTCCAAAGAGGTCATCATCGTCGATGACTGTTCCACCGATGGCACACAGGCGATTCTCCAACAGACCACCTGGCCTGGGAATGTCCAGATTTACTATCATCCGCGCAATATGGGCAAAGGGGCTGCCATTCGGACAGGTGTGCAGCACGTCACGAAGGATATCGTTGTCATTCAAGACGCGGATTTAGAATATGACCCCAAAGACCTTGAAGTGGTCCTCAAGCCGATCATCGAGGGCAAGGCCGATGTCGTCTATGGCTCGCGCTTTTTGGGGGTTCATGAAGCGATACTGTTCTGGAACTATCTGGGGAACAAGCTGCTCACGCTGGCAACCAATCTCCTCTATCACAAGAGCCTCACCGATATGGAGACGGGATACAAAGCCTTTCGTACTCCTATCCTCAAAAGCTTGAAGATTCGCTGTAACCGGTTTGATTTTGAGCCAGAGATCACCGCGAAGGTCTTGAAACGGCGGTATTGCATTCACGAAGTGCCGATCAGCTATGCGGGTCGCGATTATCTGGAGGGGAAGAAGATTACCTGGCTGGATGCCTTTCCGGCGCTTTGGGCGCTTGTCAAATATCGTTTTGTAGACTGAATCATTGGTATAGAACTTGCCGTAGAGCCTCTCCGCGAATTACATAGGACGTTTGCCGCCAGGGAGTCTCGTATGCTGTGGTTGCCATCTGGCGGCAAGGAGGCAAAATGGCTCATCGAGTCGCGCCGGTCAAGGAGAGACCACCGTTCTCACCCTCTGTACGTCGGCACTTGTTCCGCCCCTCGCTGTTTCAGCGTTTTTTAGCCCAGTTTCGCTCTTCCTGGCATATCCTGCTCGTGCTGGCTCTGCCAGTGCTGCTGCTCAGCCCGTCACTTTTTGGTGGCCGCGCCCTCACGGCGGATGATAATCTGCTCTTGTGGCCGCCGTGGTCAAGCGATCTGGCGTCGCTGCATCTTGCGCCGCAAAACACATTGCTTGCCGATGGCCCCCAGAATGTCGAAGCCTGGCTCTTCTTTACGCATCAGCAGTTGGCTGCCGGGCGTTTGCCTCTGTGGGACCCCCTGGAAGCTGGCGGCGCGCCTTTTCTGGCTGCCGGGCAACCGGCAGTGCTTTCGCCCTTCACCTGGCTGGCGGCGCTGCTGCCCTATCCGCTCGGATTGGCGCTCGTGGTGCTGCTGCGCTGGTGGCTGGTCGGCCTGGGGATGTATGTCTTCGCGCGCGTCTCGCTCAGGCTGGTCCGCGTGCCCGCGCTGATTCCTGCGCTGGCTTTTATGCTGGGGTCGTTTTGGGTGGTCTGGCTGATTCACGAGGTAGATTGGCCGGTGACCTTTCTTCCCTGGTTGCTATGGGCAACGGAGCGTCTCATCCGGCAGCCATCGGCGCGGCGGCTGGTGGTTCTTGCGCTCGTTGCCGGGCTGATCGGCGTAAGCGGTCACCCGGAAATGTCCTTTCACGTGATGCTGGGGGGCGGACTCTACGCTTGCTGGCTGGGGATGTCCATCCAGAAGGAGACCTGGCGCGCTCGGGTATCCGGGTTCGGACTCTGGTGTGGCGGCGCGGTCCTGGGCGTTCTGCTGGCGGCCATCCAATATTTGCCTACGCTGGCGCTGGTGCCCACAGCCATGATTACCGCGATACGTGGCACGCAGCCTTCCGCGCCTGTGCCTCTCAGTGGGTTACCCACCTGGATTGTGCCGAACATTGGCGGCAACCAGGCCCTGCACATGCCCTACTGGGGGCCTTGGAATTATAACGAGGCCGTCTTTTATGCCGGAGGCGTCTCGCTGGTGCTGGCGACTCTGGCGCTGGGAGGTCTGCGTTCGCCTGGGCGGCGAGCGGATGTCATCTTTTTTACCGCGCTGGCGATGATCATGGCCGGATTAGTCTATGGCATGCTTCCTTTTTCCTGGCTGACCCGGTTGCCCGTGCTGGATACCGACGCCTGGGAGCGGCTGAATGTGCTGGTTATCTTCAGTATCGCTTGCCTGGCCGGGATCGGGCTGGAGCAGGTGAGCGTGTGGAAGAAGCCCAGCCGCATACTATCCAAATGGGCTGCACGTCGGCGGTTTGTGGGATGGCTGCTGCTCTGGCTGGCGGCGCTCGCTGCCGCGCTGGCCCTGGTGGAGACCATCAGCAATCTCAGCGTCCACAAGGTATGGACCGCCTTATGGGTGGCGCTGGCTGTGGCGAGCCTCTGGGGGGCTGGCGTTGTCCTGGTATGTCAGCGCTATCGCTGGCTTGGCTGGCGCAAGGTGCAGGGCGCGCTGCTGGGGCTGGTGCTCCTCGATCTGCTGCTTTTTGCCGTTCCCTATGTGCCGCAGCCATCGGCGCGGGTGGCGTTCCCAAAGACGCCGACCATCGTCCGCCTTCAGCAAACCATTGGCCCGGCCCGCATGGCGGCATCAGGCGACATCATTCCGCCAGACACCGGCACGCCCTATGGCCTGCATGATCTGCGCGCCTATAATCCTCTGGTGAGCGACCGATATATGCACTATATGGTTGCCATGGAGCCTGACCTGGCGGGCACGTTCTGCTGTGTCGCGCTGGCCTGCCCATCGTTGACTCTGCTGAGCGTGGCAAGTGTAGCGTATTACGCCACGCTGCCCAATGTCGATGCCAACCGCTGCGCGCGGTTGGCTCCAGGGCAAAGCCTGACCTCAGGTCCGCTTGTGCCGCTGTGGACACAAGGAGGCATTACGCTCTGGCGCAACACACAAGCCCGCCCGCGTTTCTATTTCGCCGATATGGTGATCGCTTCTGCCAGCGCGCAGCAGACGGCAGCCCTGCTGCCTGGCCTGAGCAGCACTGGCCGCGATGCCATCATCGAAGGGGCGTCGGCTTCTGCCAGCGCGCCCCTCGCGGACGCTGGCGCTGTCAAGGTGGTGACAGACGCGCCCGGCCAGATCACCCTGCAAACGCAGACGAATACGACCCGCTGGCTGGTCATCGATGAAGGCTATGACATCGGCTGGCAGGCTGATGTCGATGGGGCCAGGACAACCGTGCATCCCGCCAACGAGATGTTTCAGGCGGTCGAGGTGCCTGCTGGCGCGCATACGATTCACCTGCTCTATCGCCCCGTTTCTTTTACGCAAGGCGCGGCCCTTTCAGCGCTGGCGCTGCTGGTGTTGCTGGGGCTGCTGCTTGGCAGTTGGGTTGTCCCTCCCTTCTTCCGAAGAGTCCGCCCGGTCTGGCCTGCTTTTTGCCAGGGCATGGAGGCTTGCATTTGCTTGATTCTGCTGTAAAAGAGGCATTATGATAGTTGGCAAAACAACCGGGGCAAGAACAAGATCAGAAGTGCCCGTCTATGATTCCAGCGCGGCGAGGATTCCGCTGGTTGCTGAGTTTGGGGAGTTGCTCCATTTTCGTTTTCTGGTGTGGAATCTGATCGCGCGCGATTTAAAGATTCGCTACAAGCGCTCGGCGCTTGGCTTTATCTGGGTGATGCTCAATCCGCTACTGATGATGGGCGTGCAGACGATTGTGTTCTCTCAGCTTTTTCGCTTTAATGTCGATCACTTTACGGTATATCTGCTGGGAGGAACGCTGATCTGGAATCTGTACGCGCAAGGCTCCATCGCCGCGATGAGTTCGGTGCAGGGTAATGGGGCTATCTTGCGCAAGCTGCATGTGCCCCCGAGTGTTTTTGTGGTTTCTGCTGTTGGGAGCGCGGTCGTCAACCTGATCTTCGCGCTGGCTCCGTTTCTGGTCCTGACGCTTGCCAACGGCCTGACCCCGCAGTGGAGCTGGCTGTTTCTGCTGGTGCCGCTGCTGCTGACGACGCTGTTCACGCTGGGCATTGGCCTCATCATCGGCGCGCTGATGGTCTTTTTTACCGACACGTTCGAGATTTATCAGGTGTTGGTAAGTATCTATTATTTCCTGACGCCGATTTTCTACCCTGTCACCATCTTGCCCGAACCGCTGCGCACGCTGGAAAGTTTTAACCCGATGGCGCTGTTCTTAAGCAGCTTCCGCAATGCGGTAATTGCTGGCACATTACCCTCGCTGCACCATGTGTTCTATGCAGTGGTGGCTGCTCTGGGAACCTTGTTCATTGGCTGGCTCTTCTTTACCCGGCTGGAGGATCGGTTTGTTTACTACTTCTGAGCAGGTGTATCCCACGTTTTCGCTGGCAAACTCCTCTGATGCGGCGGTGAAGCTTTCCGGCGTGTCCGTGTGCTATCGGATGCCTACCGAGCGGATTACCACCTTGAAAGAACAGGTTGTCCGCCGGATTACCGGGCGCAACGTGCAATACAACGAGTTCTGGGGGCTGCGCGATATTACCCTGGAGATACACAAGGGCGAAGCGATAGGACTCATTGGGAGCAACGGCGCGGGCAAAAGCACCTTGCTCAAAGTGATTGCGCGGGTGCAGCGGCCCTCCTCCGGCCAGGTCTGGGTGTGGGGTGCGACTTCGCCGCTGATTGAGTTAGGCGCTGGCTTTCATCAAGAATTGACTGGCCGCGAAAACATTTTTATCAACGGCGCGATGCTGGGGTTTTCGCGGCGCTCTATGCAGCAGAAATTCGATGAAATTGTCGCGTTCTCCGAGCTGGGCGCATTCATCGATACGCCGCTGCGTGCCTATTCATCCGGCATGGTTGCCCGCCTGGGCTTTGCGGTTGCCGCCACGACTGACCCCGATATTTTGATTATCGATGAGGCGCTGGCCGTGGGCGATGAGGCATTTCAGAAAAAATGTATTGCCAGAATGAATGAGTTTCGCCAGCACGGGGTGACGATCTTTTTTGTGACCCACGCGCTCGATACGATTGGAACCCTGTGCCCGCAGACGATCTGGTTGGACGCGGGGCGCGTTCGCCAGGTGGGGCCAACCACCGAGGTAATCGAAGGCTACCGGGCGCACCTTGCCACTGAAGCAGAAAGACGTCTTGCCTTATAGAACCTTCGTCTGGAAGCCAGCGATGACTTCCAGCACCTTGCGCTGCACCTCCGCGCTGCTGAGTATCTGATGTTCACCGCTCGCCTTCACCCGCTCGATCTGCGCGATTTCTGATGCAATCCCTTGCTTCATGCGCTCGCGCCGCAAGCGCGAGATGGGGTCTCTGGCGGGATAGCGTTCATAGATCATGTTGATCTGTTCCAGGTGTCGGGTGCGGTGCCTGACGGTGGCATTGTGAGAATCCAGATAAAAGCGATACTCACAGGTGATGCGGTTGAGGGGCAGAAACGCGCAGTGGCGCGCTGCCCTGATAAGAAAGTCCCAGTCCTCGAAAAAGACCAGTCGTTCATCGAATGCGCCAATGGTTTCCACCAGATCGCGGGCGTGCATCCAGGTGTGAAGCGGAAGCTGATTCGTGATGAGCAGGTCGCCCAGGTTTCCGTTCCAGGCTGGCATGGGCAGCCTGGCGAGCGTTGCCGCGCCAGCGCCGCGACCATCCAGCAGCGCGCGGTTATAGTCGCTGTAGGCAAAAGGATTGTTCTTCCCCTGCGCGCCGGTGAGCGTCGTCCAGAGCGCTTCCAGATGGGAGGGATAGACAATATCGTCATCATCCAGATACGTAATCCAGCGTCCCTGAGCGCTGCGGACGCCCGTATTGAGCGCGGCTCCGGGGCCTTTCCGCTCGCTGTGTTGCAGGGAGCGCATAGGAAAGTAAGACTCAAATTCACGCACAAGCCCTGAAATCGCGTCGCCGCCATCATTGACGAGCACGACTTCAAACGCGCCAAAGGTTTGATGCGCCAGGCTCGTCAATGCGAGCCGCAGCGTCTCGGGGCGATTATATGTGCGCACAATGACGCTCACTTCGATGGCTGCGGACCGTTTCACAGGCGCTCGCGGAGCAGGAAGCGCCACGGAGCAGGCGCTTACTTTCTCAAGATAACGCCGCTGATTGCCAAGCATCCAACTGGTGTGATTGATCTGATTGGCAGCAAATGTTTTGCTGCCATGATGAAAGACGAAGGCATTCGGCGCGATGCCAAGTTTGAAGCCAACCATCCGGGCGCGCAGACAATAGTCTTCATCCTCGAAGTTGCCCAACTGAAAGATTTCATCCAGCCCGCCGATGGTGTCCAGCACGCGGCGCTTGAGCAACACGCAGAAAAAAACTAATCGATCGGGAACGTAGATCAGGCCAGCACGATTGCTGATCTTGGCGGCGTAGCGTTCGGCGCTGCCGACGCTGATACCTTTGGCGGCTTTGTCAAGCTGCTCGCCTTCACCAACGTAGTTGGTGACAGGGCTGACCATGCCAAGCTCCGGGTCGCTTTCCGCCGCGCTCACCAGCGTGTCGAGCCAGCCGGAGGTGACAACGGTATCGCTGTTCTGGATGATGATATATTGGCCGCGCGCCTGCTGCATGCCCCGGTTCACCGCTTTGGCGAAACCAAGGTTCTGCGAGAGGCTGATGGAAAACAGCAGGCTTCTTTTCTGGCGCTCTGCTTCCAGCCACGCGCCCACCTCTGGCCGCGAGCCGTTGTCGACGATGATGACCTCGAAGGGCATCGCGCAGCGCGCCCGATAGATGCTTTCGACGCATGCCCGCGCGTATTCCAGTGCGTTGAAGACGGGGATGATGATGCTTGCCCCTTGAAAATCGGAGGCGTCAGGCAGATGCTGCTGGGCGACAGACCAGCACGCGGGCGAGGCTTCATCAGGTGACGCGCTGGGCGTGGCGTTTGCCGAACGCATGGTCCGAAGGGAGCCGCGATTGCGGGCTGCCCAGTGGGCTAACCGTCTGCCGAAGGTGACCGGGCCTTCGGTCAGGAGCACACGAAGTGGGACGCGCCCGCGCTTCAGCCACCGCCAGACGCGCGAGCGCTCCACAAACGCCAGGTGCTGAAGGCGCTGCTGCAAATCTTCGTTCTGGAAGAACAGGCTTCTGGCATACGCGCGAACGCGCTCCAACTCGTCTTGCGCGTGGCTCAGTTGCGCTTGCGTGCGCGCCAGTTCTTCTTGCGCTGGATGGTTCATGCCGATTTGTGCCTCTATTTCAACACCTCTGTGAACGATGCAGACCTTCTCTGGCTTTTCAGGCTAAACGCCTGATATGCTGGCCGCGCTTCCCGCCCAGCCAGAGCAGCGTATATTTCAGCGCCGTCAAAGAACCCTGGGTGGCAAGCACATACCGCGCCGCCCGCGCGAGCCTGATCATCTTGACGCCGCGCGAGTTGCGCAGAAAGGTTGCGTCGGCGCGTAACTCTTCCAGTTCGCGATACAGGCGCTCCTGTTCTGTCTGCGTCAACCCCTGCGCCGCTATGAAGACCGAGGTCGGGTGCGGCGGCTGGCGGATAAACTGGGTGTAGAGTTCCTGATACTGCGCGTAATCGGTCAGCAAAGAAACCGAAGCGGCTGCTTTTCTGAACCGCGCTAGCAGGGCGCGGTCCTGAGCCAGATTGCGCAGGATGCGTACAAAAGAATCTACCTGATAGTCTGGTGCGACCAACCCCGCGCCAGAATTGGCGACGCGCTCGGCTGGCGCGCCCAGCGGTCCCACGATGGCAGGAACGCCCGCCATCCACGTTTCGGAGAGCGTAAAGCTGTAGGTTTCTGCCCCTTGAGAAGCGATAACCATCACGTCCAGATGGTGGCGCTTGATAAGATCGAGCACATCCCCGCGTTCGTAGATGCCGGTGCTGATCACTTTTGCACTGGGCGGGAAGGTGTTGGCGAGATTGCCAATCGCCACGAAGCGTATGGGGTCGTGAGCGCACCGCTTGATGATGTCATCAACCAGCGTGTTGCCCTTCACCGCAGAATTATAGCCAATAAAGCCGACTATAAGCTGTGTTGTGCCGCTGTGAGTCGGGGCGACAGCTTGAGTCGTTGGCCGGAGTTTTAAGGCCAGCATCGGGTGTGGAAACACGTGTGTCTTGTAATCGGGAACCCGTATGCCCTTGCGAAAGATGGTCAATGCTGCCTGGGAAGGAGCCAGCACGGCATCGACGGAGTCGATAAGCTGCTGATGGAGTGCGCGCTGCCGCTGCGGCGTTTCATCGCCAGTCTGGAAAAGCTGCCTGGCGCAGCGGGCGCATTCCCGCTGCTCTGGCACGTGACAAAACGCTCCGTGGTCATTGAGCAGTGTATGGTTGGGGCAGAGCGCGTAATAATCGTGAATGGTGAAAACCTTCGGACCCCTCCAACGAATTAGCGCCACGACAAAAGCAGGCGGGAAATAGAGCGTGTGGTGAATGTGCATGAGGCCAGGGTCGAGGGCTTTCAAGAGTCCGGCGTAGTTGTCCGACTCCCATTGCACGGTGGCCCGTACCCCATCGGCATAGCCGGTCACACGCACGGGGCTGTTCAAGTGGCTCGACGAGATGATGTAAAAGACATAGTGCAGGTGCAGGTCGTCAACGAGGTCGCGGATATGGAAGCCTGTCCCCCCAAGGACATCAAGCTCCTTCCCAAAAATGCCATGGTGCAGCACATGCGCCAGCGCTGGCCGTCGCGCCGCTTGATGCGTGATGTAGCGCTGCGCCAGATCACCTGCCAGCGTCTTGAGAAGGGGTCTTTCGGAAGCGGTTGCTCCCGCGTTGGTGGCAGGCGGCGAAGGTTCGCCCGTGTGAAAGACAAAGGCTCTGGGCGTCAGGACATGGCGATAGCCCAGCGTTGAGGCGCTGCGGCAAAAGTCAATTTCCGCTTCGTGGCTTTTGCCAGGCCCTTTGTCAACAAAGCCAACCCTGGCGAGCGCTTCACGTTTGATGAAGAGGCAAAACCCTTCGCTGGTTGGAATGTCGATCAGTTCGCGCTCTTCTTCGTTGAGGAAGGTGTTCAGTTCGTTCTCTGGTGTGATGTCTGGAAACAGCGCGTACAGCGACGTGTGATTGGTGAGCGGCAGCGCCGTGCCAATGTTCGGCGCTTGATATGCCGCTTCCACCAATGCGCGAACCCAGCCATCATAGACCATGATGTCGCTGTTCAGCAAGATGACATCATCGGTTTCAGCACGCGCTAGCGCCTCATGGGGCGTTTGCACAATTGCCTCGTGCGCGCTGCATCCATTGCCAAAAGCAGGTTGCAAAGCAGAGGGATGCAATGTCTCAATCAAGGCGCTCATCTGGGAATCTGGCGCGCCGTTGCAAACGAGCACCCAATTGACCGGATAGCCCGGATGGGCACGACGGATGCTCTCCAGCCCTTTGCCCGCGAGGTCTGACGCCTGCAACACGCGAAGAATCACGCTGACGCTGGGGCCTTTGAGGAAGACATGGATGCCGCCCTCCAGCGTTTTGAGCCAGCGACACCCCCGCGCTTGCAGCAGGGTTTCCAGTTCCCCGCAGTCGTCAGCAGTGAGAAACAACAAGCCGCCAGGTTTGGTAATGCGCGTCATCTCATCCAGGTATGCTGTCGGATATGCCAGGTGTGCTGGCGCATCGAAGGAGACGACGGCATCAAATTCGGCCTGATACTGGTCGGTGCGGCACACCTGCGTGATGGGTGTATGATGATAGGCAAAACGCTTGCCCGCAAATTCGCTAGTCAAACCTGGTAATGCAAAATAGGTTACCTGCTGGCAGTGTTCAGCGAACATCAGGCTGTTGGTGCCCGCCCCGCCGTAGTCCAGCAGCTTTGCAGACCTGGTTTCGCCGCGATAGTCTTTGAGGGCCTGAATGATCAATGCCCTCCAGGTGTGCCGTTCGTCTCGATGGCTCTCCACCAGCAGTTCAAAGAGCGGGTCTGTGCTGACTTCAGCGGGGTTCCATCCCATAATCTCGCTGATTTCTTTGGCGAGGGCGTCTGTATCCATACGTCCGTACCGTTCTGGTTAAAAACCGGCAACCAGCGACACAACTTTTTGCCGCGCTTCTTCCGGGGGCACGATGTTGTATTCGCCCAGTTGTCGTGTCCTTTCAACGTGTGCCATCTGGCGCTTGAGGTGCTCTCGGCGCTGTTGCCGTTGGAGGATGAGCGCGGGATCATGGACTGGATGCCGTTGATACAGCGCGTCCAATTGCTCCAGTTGCTGGTGATAGTGCTTGACGGTGGCCTGCTCGGCATCGGCGTAAAACCGGTATTCACAGGTCATGCGCAGCGTCGGGTAAAAAGGATGGCGCTTTGCCACCCGCAGTTGAAAATCCCATTCCGCCAAACCGGCCAGGCTGGCATCAAACCCTCCCACGTCGTCGTAGCAGGCTCGCGCGTGCATCCAGGCATGGATAGGGAGGGAATGGCCGACCTGCATATCTGGCAAGCTAAACTCCCATCTCGGCGCGGCCACGCGCGTGATCGCGGCTGCTTCTTTTGTCCTGCTGGCGAGCAGCGCGCGGTTATACTCGCTGTAGGCCACCTGGGCGCTCGGATATTTATAGTGGAGGGTTGCCCACAAGGTTTCTAAATGGCCGGGATAGACGACATCATCATCGTTCAGGTAGGTAATCCATGCCCCTTGGGCAGCCTGCACTCCTGTATTGAGCGCTGCCCCTGGGCCTTGCTGCTCGGCGTGTTGGATGTAGGTGATGGGGAAATAGGCTTCAAACGCTCTGACAATGTCCTCCACGCCCGCGCCACCATCATTGACGAGCACGACTTCGAACGCCTCTAACGTCTGGTTTGCCAGGCTAGTCAGCGCAACTGCGAGCGTTTCAGGGCGATTGTATGTGCGCACAATGACGCTGGCCTCGCCGCGCTCGCGGGCCTTGGGCCGCTGCCCCTGAGGAGGGCGCTCGGTGGAAAGCTGGCTGGCCTTTTCGAGATAGCACGCCAGGTTTCTATCTACCCAGGCAGCATGATTGATCTTGTTGGTGACAAACGTCTTGCTGCCGTGATGGTAGACAAAGGCATTCTGGGCAATGGCGAGCTTGAATCCGGCAACTCTGGCGCGCAAGCAGTATTCGTCGTCCTCATAGTCGCCCAGGCCGAAGCCTTCATGCAGCTCGCCAATCGTGTCGAGGACAGCGCGCTTCAGCATCACGGAAAAGAACACCAGGCGATCAGGGACCGTCAGCACGCTTGCGCGGCCTTTAATCTGGGCGGCATACGCTTCTGCCTCCTCGGCGTGCAAGTTCCTGGCCGCCTCGTCGATCTGCCAACCTTCGCCGACGTAGTTTGTCACCGGGCTGACAATGCCAGTGTGCGGGTCGTGTTCGGCAGCCCGCGCGAGGTGATCAAGCCAGCCAGTGGTGGCAATCGTATCGCTGTTGTGCAGGACAAGATATTGCCCGCGCGCCTGTTCCATGCCCAGGTTCATGGCCTTCGCAAAGCCAAGATTGTTGGAAAGGCTCAGGAAGAAGAAGCGTTCTCGCTGGCGACTTTCCGCCTGGAGCCAGGCCAGCACGTCCGGCTGAGAGCCGTTGTCAACGGCGATCACTTCAAATGGGATGTTGACATGGGCCTGATAGACGCTTTCGATACAGGCTTGGGCGTACTCAAGCGCGTTAAAGATGGGGATAATGATGCTGGCCCCTAAAAATGGGGCGGCGTCAGGAAGGTGCTGCGCGCGCACGGTCCATTCGGCGGCTGGCCCCTGCGCGGCGGGCGACGGTTGTGGCACTGCCGGAGGAGGCGCGAGGCGTTTCCAATAGCCGCGTTTGCCGCTCAGCCAGAGGAGAGATTGCCTGGTTGCCGTCGCCGGGCCTCTGGTTGCCAGCAGATGGCGTGCTGTGCGCGCCAGCTTGATGGCGCGCACGCCTCGCGAATGCTGCATAAAGGCGATGTCTGTGTTGGCAGCTTCGAGGTTCCTATATAAGTTTTCATTTTCAGCATACAGTTTCTTAGTATAGAGCCGGATATTTTCTAGCTCAGCTTGCGCCTCCTGGCTTGCCTGAAGCTGGCTAGAGCTCTCCTGCGCGTAGGCCCGTACCTGCTCCAGTTCGCTTCGCGTGTGGGCTAACTCGCTTTGCGTCTGAGCCAGTTCCGTGTGCGTCTGGTGGTGCGCGTGGCGCGCTGCTTCAAGCTGCTCAGAGAGGTGCTTTGCGTGCTGCTCGGTTTCGACATACAACCCTTGCTTGAAAAAAAGGTCTCTGAAGGGGGGAGTGAAGCAGATGGGGTGATCGATGGGGTTAAAGCAGACCATGGAAATCCTCTCCAACATCTTCCTGGTGGCCTCCAGGCAACACGAAAGCATGTTCTTGTTGCCTGGAGGCCAGATAGCCCATGGCTTGCTTTCACGGTGATGTCAGAAGCTTGACATCACCGTGTGACAAACGCATGTATGACATCCTTGCGAGGGGCGAACATCATGCAAGATGCGTACCAAGGGAGAGTGCTTGATTGAGGAAGGCATCGCGCCGGGTGAGGAGGCGTTGCAGCCATTCGTCATGCGCGCGATACCAGGCAATGGTGTCTGCAATCCCAACTTCAAAGGGGATGGTTGGCGTCCAGCCGAGGGTTCTTTTGAGCTTGCTGGCATCCACGGCGTGGCGGCGAACGTGGCCCAGCCGGTCAGGCACGAAGGAGAGTAGGCTTTCAGCAAGCCCCAGGTGTTGCACGATGCGGCGGGCGTTTTCCAGAATGGAACGCTCTTCGCCGCTCCCGATGTTGAACACTTCGCCCAGGACCTGCTCCTGCGGGGCCTGCAAGAGCGCCAGCAAAGCCGCCGCGTGGTCATAGACGTGAATCCAGTCGCGGGTGTTCAGCCCATCGCCATAGATTGGCAGCGGGCGGCCTGCCAGTGCATTGGTAATGAAGAGCGGCAGTTGTTTTTCTGGATATTGATAGGGTCCGTAATTGTTGGAGCAGCGCGTGATGACCACGGGCAGCCCATAGGTCGCCCAATAGGAAAAGGCCAGGCGATCAGCCCCCGCTTTGCTGGCGGCATAGGGCGAAAGCGGTTTGAGGGCATCGGTTTCCAGCGATGGGCGACTCGTGCCGTCTGGCGCTTCGGCGTTGCCATAGACTTCATCGGTGCTGATCTGAATGAAGCGCGCAATGCCCTGTTTGCGAGCAGTTTCAAGCAGCACAAAAGTGCCTTCGACATCGGTACGCACGAACGCGCTGGCATCCAGAATGGACCGATCAACATGGGTCTCGGCGGCGAAATTGATGACCCATTCGCAGGAGCGCATGGCCTCGGCAACCAGGTCTGGATTACAAATATCGCCTTGCAGAAAGGTATAGCGTTCGTTGGCGTTGACCTCGCTCAGATTCTCCAGATTGCCCGCGTAGGTCAGCTTATCCAGCACAATGACTTGTATATCCGGCAAGGCGCGCAGGATGTAGCGCACAAAATTGCTGCCGATGAATCCAGCGCCGCCTGTGACTAAGATGGTCTGTCGCATGATGGCCTCTTTCTCTGAAGCGTGGCACAGCTTTTGCAAGCTAGGAGGGAATGATGCCAACCCGGCTGTGATCGCCGAGCATCAATTTATGACCGTGAGGCTTCATGGGAGAACTGTGGACCTCAGCATAGCGGCCAATCAGGCTCTCTTCGATGCGTCCACGCACGGAGAGCACCTTGCTGTATTCCAGCAGGATGCTGTATTCGACTTCGCTGGAGTCAACAACGACATCGTGATAGATGGACGTGAACGGGCCGATGTAGGCATTGCGAAGGAGGGTGCGCTCGCCAATAATGGCCGGGCCACGCACGACGCTGTTGTCTATGGTGCAGTTTGCCTGAAGGACGACAGCGCCGGAAAGGACAGAGGTGGGTGAGACGGCGGCGCTGGGGTCAAGGGAAGGAGCGAGGCCGAGCAAGACTTGCCGATTCGCATCTAAGATATCTTCCATTTTGCCGGTGTCGATCCAGTAACCGGTCAGCAATTGGGCGTGGACCTGGTATGAATGATCGATCAGCCATTGAATGGCATCGGTAATCTCCAATTCGCCCCGCGCGGATGGCCGGATACTTTCTACCGCCTGGAAAATGCAGGGGTCGAAGCAATACATGCCAACCAGAGCAAGATTACTGGAAGGGATCGGAGGTTTTTCAACGAGCCGCCGCACGCGCATCATGCCTGGTTCGGACGATGGGGGCAGCGGGTCGATCTCGGCCACGCCGAACTGTTCGGGATGAGGAACCTGGGCCAGCAGGATGCTGCATTGATAGGGGCAATCTGAAGCGGCAAAACGGCTGATGAGCGGTGTCAGCGGTTCGCCGATGAGGTTATCCCCCAGGAACATGGCAAAGCGCTGGTTGTCCAGGAACGGTTGGGCGATCTTCACAGCGTGGGCCAGCCCAAGCGGCGCTTCCTGGTGAATGTAGGTAATCGAGATTTCTGGCCCCCAGCGCCGCGCGTCGCCAACTGCGGCCTCGATTTCCGCGCGCGTATCCCCGACGACAATGCCAATCTCGCGAATACCGGCTGTGATGAGCGCTTCGATGGCATAGAACAAGACGGGCTTGTTTGCCAGCGGAAGCAACTGCTTGGCGCGTGTATAGGTGAGGGGGCGTAAGCGAGTCCCTTTGCCGCCGCTCAAAATCAATCCTTTCATGATCTTTTACGTCTCCTCAAGGATGAAGTGACAAAAATTGATTGCACCGCTCTGTAGCAAGATGAGTTCCTATTCTACAGGTTCTATACCCTCTTTTGAAAAGAGACCTGCTTTTCAGAAAGCGTATGCTCGCCTTTACGGATGAAGGGAGATATGGCGATGTTTCAAGGCTCTATTGTGCCACAACAACGTATGAGGCTGCTGCCCTCTGTTGTTGGGCTTGGGTTATGTCTTTCTTTCACACTCTTTTTCTTCTGGCCCCACCCCCCTGCTTCGCTGCTGTTGCTGGCTCTTGCTGCTGGATTGGCCTGGGTGCGTCTGGAGGTCGCGGTTGCGCTCCTGCCGCTCACCTTCCCGTTTTATCTTGATTTGCAACCCGTTACCCCCAGCGGTTCGGTGGCGTTCTCGCTCGCCGAGATGGGCGTGTTGACCTGCCTGGCTTTGGCGCTTGTACGCCAGGTCTTCGTCCGGCGAGACCGCCAGGCCACCAGAACATGGCTGCACCTGCTCTGGAAGGATGCGCGCCAGTTCTTGCTGCCTGCGGGGCTGTTTCTCCTGGGGGCGTCGCTCGCGGTGCTGGTTTCTCCAAACCAGCACGAGAGCCTGCGCGCCTATCGAGAAGAGGTGATAGAGCCGCTGTTGTATTTTCTGTTGATCTCGCGCTATTTGCAAACCAGGGCTGATCTGGCGCGTGCCGTGGGGGCTTTTGTGCTCTCGGCGCTGCTTGCCGCTTGCATGGGAATCATCCAGGGCGTGCTGCATCTCAGCAGCGATTTGCTGATAACGAACGTGACAACGTTTCGCGTCGATGGGCCATATGGCAGCCCCAATAACCTGGCCTTTCTGGTCAGCCGGACGTTGCCTATCCTGCTGGCGTTGGCCTTGTTGGGCTGGCGTCGTGTCCCCTCTGCCTGGCGTGACCCGCTGCGCTGGTGCTGCTTGCTGGCGTTGGTTCCCCTGGCATGGGCGCTCTATTGGACTGGTTCGCGTGGCGCTGAGGCGGCGCTGCTGGCGCTGCTCTGCATCTTCTTTGTGTATAAGGTCCGCCGCCCGCTGGCGCTGCTCGCGCTGGCGGGCGCTGGCGTGCTCGCCCTGGCACTGTTCTGGTCGCGCCTGCTCCAGCTTTTGAGCGCGGCAGGTCACGGCCTGATTTCCGAGCGATTGCTGCTCTGGACGGCGGCGCTGCTCATCATCCGAGATCATCTCTTCCTGGGCACCGGCCTTGACAGCTTCAACACGCTCTATAAGCCAACAGCGCCCCATTCTTACGCGCTTCAGGCATTGGGCGGCCAACCTTTTCCTGCCGCGTATAATCCGCACCTGTCGCATCCCCACGACGTTTTGCTGGATTTTTGGGTGAGCACAGGTGTGCTGGGTGTCGTGGCGCTCTGCTGGCTGCTCTGGACATTTGGGAAATGTCTGGCGCGCAGCTATCGCCTGTGCGCGCTCATCCCTCAGGGGGGCATCTTGCGGCGCTTGCTCTTAGGGATAGCAGGCAGCATGCTGGTGGGCCTGCTGCATGGGCTGGTGGACAACTTCTATTTTGTGCCGGACCTGGCAATGCTGTTCTGGTTCCTGTTGGGGATGGCGCTGGTGCTCCAACGCCTGGCGAGCCGGTCATATCTGGGCGCTTCCCGCACTGAAGCTCCGGGGGTTCCGAGCGTGCCATCTGCGCTTCCAAGGATGGCTATCGAGGCAGCGGAGTAGCGCCGTGGTGGTGGCTGAAGGCCGCCACCATCTTACCCTCCGTTGATGCCATGGGTAAAATACCAATCATAGTAATTCTTCCCCTTCTGTTCGGTGAGGAATGGGTCAACAAAGCACGCCTGGAGGTCTGCTCGCTCTCGGAACAGTCGGCGTTGTTCCGTCGTGATTTCTTGCCCATTTTGATAGCAGCTATACTCCCAGGAAAGCGAGCCGTAGATTTCCTGGATATTCTTGTTGCATTCCGCGATATACCAATTCCTGAGGAGGAAGGCGGCGGGCATGCCTCGGCCATAGCGTCTCAGTTGCGCAAGCTGCGCGCCGCTGTCGAAGCCGGAGAAATGATAAAAGCGCAGCGGGTATTCCAGAACGGTTGAGTCACCTGGACCTAGCTCCTCCTCGACAAGCACCTTGAAGCCCGTGCTGAAGCCTCCGATCAGCGTTCTGGTCGAAAGGTTCCAGGTGGCGACGTTATAGCCCGGGTCTCGTATCGTGTGCACAAAGGGGAAGAGCGCTGGCGCGAGATTCATCCATTTCTGATCGGTAAAAAGACCCTGGGATACTTCAGCGTAACAGTACAGCGCCAACCGGTCGCGCCACCATCTGGCAAATCTTTTCCCATTGGCATCGTTGCGCACGCCTAAAAAGCCGAGGTTATACACGCCATGCTGGAGGCTGCATATCTCGTTTTCTTCGATGGTGGCCCTGGTCGTCTCGGGGGCCAGGAGGTGAGGCGTCAGCAAAACCGAACCAGCAGAAAACATGGCGAGTAACTCATCGAGGCTGTCAAAGACGGCGATGTCAGGGTCGAGATAGAAAACTTCCCCACAATCTGGCCGTTCCAACAACGAACACAAAGCGTATCCTTTGATCGCGGTGCATGCTTCCACCACGGAATGGGAAAAGAGCCACTGCGGCAGTCGTTCGATCTCTAAGTCGGCAATGGGAATCACTTCGTCAAAGCATGGCTCGATGTCGCGCACATGTGGCGGCACGGATTCCGTCATAAATACCACAAATGTGAACGAGGGATTGTGCTGTTTGAGCGTTTGGGCCAGGACCCGCGCTTTCGGAATGTAGTTTGCGGTAATGCTCGTATAGACATAGGTGCGCATCTGCGCTGTCCCTCCGTTCAAGAGCTATATTCGTTGGCCGAGGAGCCTTCTGGTGCCTCTGATCGGGCGCTGCATCAGCAAGGCTGTGCGGAACGTCCGAGAAGACCGCAGCTTTCCTAGCTCTACAGAGCGCTTTTGTAGCTCGTCCTCCAGTGTTGCTACTCTGTTGAATTGTTCGCGTAGTTCTTCATCGCGCCGCTGTGCCTCGTCGTCCAGTTCTGCCACCCTGGCGCTCAATTGATTTGCGCGCGCCTCTTCTGCCTCGCGTTGAGCCTCGCCTTGAGCCGCACGTATCTGAAGTAAGCTGCACTGTCGTTTGAGCACATCGCGGGCGCGTTCGAGTTGGGCCAGTTCCCCGGCATAGGAGCTAGCCTGCATTTCAAGTGATTCGACCCGTTCGCGCAGCGCTCTCATGTTGCTCTCGCTCTGCATGTGGGTAATTCGCTCGCCCAGAATCTGAAAATACCAGGCCACTGTGGGGTCTGAGTTCATTGCTTGCAGCAGGCACAGCAATCCTTCGGGAAGCTCCGCGCCGGTGGCGACAACGCCTAAGCCGTGTCCATGGGAAAACTCGCACGTGGGATACTGTTGTTTCAGTTCCTTCCACAATTGGAACACGCCGAAATCTCGCAGGTGCTCGTGGATATCATGCAGCAGCACAACGCCCCGACTCGACATCTTGCCAAGCCACTGCTCAAAGTCGTGCTTGACCGCTTCATAGGTATGGGTGCCGTCGATGTGCAGCAAGTCGATGCTTGCGTCCTCAAAGTGGGCGAGCGCGCTATCAAAGGTGCTCCGCAGCAGCGAGGCAAAGCTGCTGTAATGCTCGCGCTGGTAAGCGCATAATTCTTCGTAGACATCGCTTCCATACCTGCCGACGTGTACGTCGCCAAGCCACGAATCGACAGCAACACAGGTTGTGCCGCACTGAAGGGCTGAAACCGCCTGACAAAACGCGCAGAACGAATCGCCCCGATAGGTGCCCAGTTCCACAAACAGGCGGGGCTTCAAGATATCGATCAGCGCAAATGCGAAGGGGATATGTTGGTGCCAGGCCGGTTCAGCCGTGAGCCGCTGGGGCGTGGCAAGCGAGATCGGATGATCGAGCGGGTTGAAGCGTATCATAAAAACACGTCCTTATGTCTGATATCTCCTGCAATGCTCCTTACTGACGATTGGCGGTGATTGCCGTAACGATACAAACTACACCACCTGTCATGGTCAGCCAAAAGAGCTTCTTTGCAAATTCAGTGCCACAGTCAGGCGGCAAAAGCGCGCCCTGTGGCGCTCCATTACTGCATCCGGCACGCTCTCTTGGTATATTTCTTGCACAAGCCACCACTCATTCGACGCCGCCGGATGAGGCACGAAGCAACAGAGGGCGGCAGGAACCGTCGATGCAGGTTGGAATATGCCAGGGGGGCATACCCACTAGCATAGGATGCTGCTGGGCACTAGAAACGGATTTCTCAGGATGCGGACGATTGGACGGATACATACAACCGCACGTGACACCTTCACGCGCCTTTTTCTTGTCAACCCAAGCTCTGGGGCGCCGCTGGCCTATATGGATGGTGTTCGGGCTATTGCCGTGTTGCTTGTCATCATTTTTCATTGCTGGGAGGGTTCAGGGATGCCGCTGCTCCTGGTTTCCCTGCCGCTTATCAACGCCTCCCTGAACCTGACGCCCATTGCCTCATCAGGGTTCATAGGGGTCCAGTTATTCTTTGTACTCAGCGGTTTCCTCCTGGCGCAGTATTGGCTCAACCCCAGCTTTCAGGGTCGGCCTCGGCCCAGCACGCGCCAGTATTTCAGGCAGCGCTTGTTTCGCATTGCTCCTGCCTATTATTGCTGCCTCTTCCTTGTGCTGCTCTTGCTGGTTCCTGGCCTCATACCAGCAGCAGATGTCTACAGCGGGCCAGGCGTATTCACGCTGGGCGCGCATCTCTTCTTCGCGCAACTGCTGTTTCCTGTTTCGGCCAGCTCGTATGGCGTGGAAGGCTCTTTCTGGACGCTCTCGATTGAGGTGCTCTTTTATCTGATGCTCCCGCTGGTGATCTGGTGCTTCAGCAAGACCCGCTGGAAATACTTTCTCTGCGCCTCCGTCGTGCTCTCGCTGTCATGGTTCTACCTGACCCGCAACTCGCTTGACCCGCTTGTTCAGTTCTATGAACATCAAACCCCTGGAGCAACGCTCACAGAAAATGCCGCACGCTTCTTCTTGTCGATACAATTCCCGACGCATGCCGCCACGTTTGCCCTTGGCATCAGCCTCGCCAACATCTATACGCAATTCCAACTCAAGCTCAGAACAGATCGCCTCTTTCGCCTTCTGACCAGCAATGCAGCGGGCCTGATGTATCTCTTCGTGGGCGTGGCCCTGGAGTTGTTCTTGATGTATGCCATCTTTCCCAAAGACACCCTGGCGAACAATTACAGCTATTGGACACTGATCGCCTTCGGATTCACCCTCATCCTGGCCGGAGTCTTATTTGGAGGCCAATGTATCCGAGCAGCATTGAGCGTGCTGCCGCTGCGTTTCATTGGGGTCGTAAGCTATTCCATGTATCTCTGGCATTTGCCCATCATGTTCCTCTTTAAGAGCCTGCCTATCGTTGCCACGCTTCCATCGCCAGACCGCTTCCCGCTGCATTTTGGGATGACATTCCTGGTGGCGCTCTTCCTCGCCACCGGATCATATCTGGCAATCGAAAAACCCTTTATGCTGTTGGGACGCCAGCACAAACTGGCGAAAAAGGCTGCCACTGGCGCGCCGCAGGAAGCTGCGCCTGCATTGGCAGTCAGCAGCGCGAGGGTGCTCATCAACCCTGGCCTCCTGGAGCCGACGCCGATGCCCTTTCTGGAATCGCCCCACGCAGAATCATAAGGGCAGCCTTACGCTCGCGCCAGGAGGACGATCTGCTGCGTGCGCAGCACCTCTTGTTGATAGACCGCCTCAATCTCTGGCGGAATGGGATAGTCATCATAGGTCAGGTATTCGCGCAGAATATCGAAGCCTGCTTCTTTGATGTAGCCTACCAGTCGCGACGCGGTAATGCGGTTCAGGGTTCTGTAAGTGCTGACCAGACTATCGTGCTCGGCTTTATCCGGGCAGGCGGCAGCGAGCGCGTGCATATATTCGCTGTCCTGATGGCATAAGTGGCCCCAGCGCTCTGGCACCTTCTGAAAGAGGTGCGACCCTTCGGAGGAATAGAACAGCGGGGTTATTTGCGTAAACAGCAGGCCGCCCGGAACCAGCGCTTGCCGGAGCATGTGCAGCGTTTTCAAGATCAAATCCTCTCTGACATGCTCGAACACGGACCAGTTATAGATGAGATGAAACCGGTCCGATGGGTCATGCAATGACCCCACCTCTACCCGATGCAGACTGAGATTCCCAGGCAGCTTTTCCATGCCAAGATGGCGTTTCGCCAGAGGGGCGCAGCGGTCTGCCTCTGTATTGATGTCGACGCCGACCACTCGCGCCGCGCCCTTGCGGAGCGCGAGGCCAAGCGCGGTGGTTGCTTCGCCGCATCCGAAGTCGAGAACATCGGCCCCCGAGAGCGAGAGATAAGGCTGCACCCATTCCTCGATGATATCAGGGAGCAAGACGAATTTTGTGCGATAGAGCGGATCGTCGATAGCAGTAAGATCAATGGTCTGAATCAAACAGGTACTCTCCGTAGTTCATCTCTATTCCTTCTGTGCAACCACTCCGCCGCCACGGTTGCCCGCCAATACTCGAGCGTGCGACGTAATGCCTGGGTGAAGTCGATCTTTGGCCGCCAGCTTGTATCTACCTGCACGCGCGACGTATCGGCAACCAGCTTCGGTACATCTGCCGGGCGCAAACGCGCCGGGTCGATGTGAACGCTGATAGATACGCTGGACAGCACGAGCAACTGTTGCAGGATATCTTCTATCGAGCGCGCGCAGCCCGAGCCAACGTTATAGGCCACCCCAGGCTGCCCTTGCTCGGCGAGGGCAAGATAGGCGCTCACGACATCTTCCACCGGCAGGAAATCGCGCTGCGCCTGGAGGTTGCCGACCGAGAGCACAGGTTCCAGCTTTCCGGCCTCGATCAGCGCAATCTGGCGAGCGAAACTGGCGATTACAAACGCTGCTTTCTGACCAGGCCCGAAATGATTAAAGGGACGCACGCGCACGATGGGGAGTCCATGGGCGGCGAAATAGTGAGAGCCATACAAATCTTGCGCAGCTTTCGAGACCGCATAAGGGTTTGCTGGCCGAGGCGAACACTCTTCCTTGATTGGGTTTTCCTCCGGCAGGACCAGGCCGTATTGTTCCCCCGACCCCACCAGCACCACAGCAGAAGCCAACCCCTTGGCCAGCAGCGCCTCGAAGAGATGCACGGCCCCACCGGCATTGATGCGCAAGGTGCCCACCGGGTCATCCCAGGAAGCCGCTACTGACGACTGCGCGGCCAGATGAAACACTACATCCGGGCGCGCCTGCGCAATAGCCTGGCGAACTTGCCGCTGGTCAAGCAGATCGGCTTCCAACGAGATGACAGGCACATCAGGTGAAAGCGGCGCGCTGCGCCTCCCCAACCCGTAAAGCAAGGCGTCCGGGTAGCGCTGATGGCAGGCCGCCAGCAAATAGCTACCGACAAACCCCGAGCACCCGGTGATGAGCAGGCGAGATGGAGCTATGTTCTTCACGGCATCGGCCTCTTCTCTCTCAGGTATGTTGCCTGTTCTAGCTCATCATCTGGCAAGCGGCCTCGTGATGGCGGGCAGTGAGATGGTATCTGCCTCCTGGGCCTGCTGTGTGAGGTCGCTGTCCACCATCATGCCCACCAACTCCTCGAAAGGGACCGTTGGACGCCACCCCAGCGTGTGCTTTGCTTTCGATGCATCGGCAACCAGGCAATCTACTTCTGCCGGGCGAAAGAGCCGGGCATCTACTTCGATATAGCGCTCCCAATCATCGATGTTCACACGCGCAAAAGCAGCCCGCACAAAATCGCGCACGCTGTGGCTTCTTCCGGTGCCAATGACGTAATCATCGGGTGTGTCCTGCTGCAAGATTTGCCACATGGCTATCACATAGTCACCGGCGAAGCCCCAGTCGCGGCGCGCGTCGAGATTGCCCAGGGCCAGTTTGTTATCGAAACCCAGCGCGATACGTGCCACGCCCCGCGAAATCTTTCTGGTGACAAATTCCAGTCCTCGCCGGGGGGATTCATGATTAAACAAGATTCCGCTGCACGCGAAGAGGTCATAACTTTCGCGGAAATTGATGGTCATCCAATGGGCATAGAGCTTTGCCACACCATACGGGCTGCGAGGGTAGAAGCGGGTCGTTTCGTTTTGTGGTGTCGTCTGGACTTTGCCGAACATTTCACTGGTTGATGCCTGATAAAAGCGAATCGGCCAATCCGCTAAGCGAATGGCCTCCAACATCCGCGCGACACCCAGGCCCGTATATTCGCCGGTGGAGACAGGTTGCTGAAACGAGGTGCCCACGAACGACATGGCAGCCAGGTTATACACCTCGTCTGGCCGGGCGCGCTGAATGGCTCGAATCAACGAGAACTGGTCCAGCAGATCGGCTTCAACGAGTTCGATCTGGTCCAGCAAGTGACAAATGCGCTCGGTATTGTGGGTGCTGGTGCGACGCACCAGGCCATAGACACGATAGCCTCTGGTCAGTAAAAACTCGGCAAGGTAACTTCCATCCTGGCCGGTAATCCCGGTAATCAACGCGCTGGGCATTTCCATCCTCCATGATGTTCCCTTTATTACCCCATTATTGAGACACGATCTTGTTGAGCGCCCTATGCACCCTCCGAAGGGTCTTCATATTGCTGCGCCCTGTGAACGCGGGGCGTTTCGCCAGGGCGGGTTCGGCGGCTGCCACATCCGGACTGGCGATGACCGTCGAACGGTTCTGGCGCGCAGGCTTGCTCTGGCGCTCCTCAAGCAAGGTGAGGCGACCCTTGAGCAGCTTGCCCACTGCCTCTACGCCGCATGCCACCTGGATGTCTTTGCGTGCCTGCTCGCCAAGGCGAGATCGAAGACCTTCGTCGAGAAAAAGCTGCCGCATCTTGGCGGCGGCATCATCGATATCCGGCTCCGCCCATATCGTCCCCGCCTTGTATGGGCCAGCGTTGGCAGCGAGAGGCCCGAGTTCAAAATTCACCAAAACGGAGTTTTGATAGGTCGTGAAGTCGGTGTTGCCGCTCCAGCCAGTGGCGACGACCGGTTTGCCCAGTGCCATAGATTCGGCCAGTCCTAAGCCGAACCCTTCAGCGCGGTGCAACGAGAGGTAGGCGTCACACGAACTGAGCAGCGCAAAACGCTGCGCGCTGGTGAGGGTGCCATCATACAGCGTGACTCTGGAGCCAGCAGCAGCCTCTTTTAAGAGCGCGTACTGCTCGAGAAACCTGTCACCATGCATGGACTTGACGAACAGGCGCACCGGCTCATCAGGCGTGAACGCCTTCGCAAATGCTTTCAGCGCGCCAAGTGGATTCTTGCGCTCCATGACGCTGAAGAAATCAAACGAAAGCAGGAACACAAACTCATCGGGATGCAGCCCAAAGAACTGACGATCTGGTTTCGCATCCGGCGTGTTGATGACATAGGGAACAACAAGAACTGGCACCGGCGCTTTGGGCGCAATCGCCCTTGCCATGAATTGGCTGGCAACCCATAGCTCATCAATCAGATCAAAGCGGTCTTGCCATTCTTTGGGGAACTCTGGCGCTTCCCAGGCCCAGATGCCGATGTGATAGGCGTTCTGTTGAGCTGCCGCTGGTATCCTGCCGACGACCGTTGGCAGACTATCGGCGTTCACATGCAAGATTTTGATGCCGCCTTCCAGCACGCCGCTCAGGCGGGCTTGCCGGAGATGGGCCGCGTCTTGTTTGTGGCTGAGCGTATCGGAAATATCCACCAGATCAAGCGTATAGCCTTGCTGCTGGAGCGCCGCGATGTATCCGCGCGCCGCTTCGCCAACCCCCACCTCGCTGGTCACATAGCCAAGATAAGAGAGCGGTCGGTCTTGAGGATGGTCAGCGTGCGACCGTTGCAGGACGTTCGGCTCAAGGCTCATCTCTTGCGTGCCAAAGGTCTTCATCCAGCGCAGCACCGCCTCTAAAGCATCATGTTCATACGCTGCTTTGACATCTGGCCTGAGTTCAAACAGCGCCTCGACATAGCGCGGAAACGTCCCCCCAATCGGATATTTGCAAAGCCATTCTCGGAAACTGCCAGGGCCAGACCCGAGCACGGATTCAAACGTGATGCCACGCTTCAGGGCTGACCGATAGGCGTGATAACACACCCAATCCAATCGAACCCCATCGGTGAATGCCAGCCCTGGCCGCCGCAGTTGGCGGCATGCCGAAAATCCTCTTGCCAGCGTCTCGCGCCGATAGCGAGTCATCAGGGACGCCAGGATAGGATGCCTGGCGGCATCAAGCGTATCGAGTCCCGATGACAACCGCTCCGCGTTGCTGGAATCGAAGCGGCCAACGTGGAGGGATACCAGCGGGACATCGCCAGCCATCACCCTTCCGTCATCCGCGTGTACCGCCAACGGGCGTTCGGCAATGTTCCAGGATGTCACTTGATACCCTTTGTGGCGCAAGACGTTCAACTCCGGCCACAGATAGGGAGCGCTGTTGATCTGTTGCAGGAAGACGGCCATTTCGTTGCCGAGTTCATCATGTGCCGCCGATTCAAACCAGTTTCTCCACCAGTGCAGAAAAGCCGTTGCCGCTGGAGAGGCGCGTAACATGAGCAGCCCAAGATCGAATACCCGCCTCTCTTGATCGGTGGCGATGGGTGCGCTGATCGGCTCCATGAAGCGTGGAACCAGCACGCCAGCCGCGCCAGCCCGCGCCAACTCTAGCAGATCGGTGCAGGGACCGTAGATGCATGTTGATGTGTCGATGTAGATGACCAGCTCATCTTGATCTTCTTCAAAGTGCTTCGCAAAACAATAGGGCTTGATGACATCCAGAATCTCGGGGATATCGTATCGCAGCCAGTAGCCATGCTGTGTATCCTCCGAGAGACAGTCATGGATGGGGCGCGTGAAACTGCTGGACGCTCCAACTGCATCGGGAAGTGGTCCGGCATCCAATAGCCAGATGGTCAGGCGCGCGTCTGGATGATGCCGGGCCAGGCTTTCGCAGAGCACGGCGGCTTGCGCGAGGTCTTGCCGCGCGCAGAGGGTAAAGAACCTCACCTTGCGTTCCTGGAGGGGATTGTTCAATTGGCCCTCCTATCCAACCTGCCGGATTGGAAACTGCGCGTATAGGCTGTGGCAAGGCTTTGGAGTGATTCCACCGCGAAGAAGTCATGTGGCGCGGTATCAATGATGGCATGCCCTTCTCGTTTCTCCTTGGGAACAAAGATCAGGTGGCATTGGCGCAGACTGCCAAAGATGTTCAGTTTGTTGTGCCTGAAATTATCGCGATTGTACACAGGCAGGCTATACAGCCAGCCCTGGTATCCTTGCCAGCGCAGCACGCTTGCTGCTGTCCAGGCTGACTGAATATCTGCGCACAGAACAGAAATGTAGGGGCGTGTTCGCCCTATGAGGTCCATGCCGCCGACCAGCGCGCGCCACTCTTGCCCCTGGCACGCTAAACGCATCACATGGCAATCCGCCAACCCCAGCGCGTCGAGGTGGAGCGCCGCGCCTGCATCAGCCTCCGCAAGCGCGGGTTCGGCGGGCTGACCGCTGCCCTCGTCATCTGGCCTCACCGGAGGGCGTGTCTGGGCATCAAGCGTGGCCCTGAAGACGATGACATTGTGTGCCTGCGCTCGAAGTATGTTTTGCTTGAGCAGATGGCATGTCGCGGCTGGCTCGAAGGTATAGACAGCGCCGGTGGGGCCGATGCGCCGGGAAAACGGCACGGTATACAGCCCCATGCAGCCAGGCGTTTCCACCACCACATCACCCACACTCATGAATCGAAGCAGAAAATCGATGTCGAAGTATGCCCATTCCCCATACTCGACGAGCGAGCGAGCGATGGCTGAGTCATCCTCAGGAATATCGAACAAGCCGTGGGGAGTATCTATCGTTTGGTATGTCATGGGTAGCTCTCATACACACTGAGCACAGTACCAATCATAAAAGGAATGCAGCTTTTCTGCGGTGCGAAACGGATCGTCGAAATAACGCTGAACATCCTCGCGCTGCCGGAATAGTCGGCGTTGGTCCATCGTGATTGCCTGGCCGTTTTGATAGCAGCTATATTCCCAGGGAAGCGTCCCATACATGTCTTGCCCGTTTTTGCCGCATGCAGCAATATACCAATCCCTCAGCAAGAAGGCGGAAGGCATACCCTCCCCATACCGGCACAGTTGCGCGAGCTGCGCCCCGCTGTCGAAGCCGGAGAAATGATAAAAGCGAAGCGGGTACTCACCGGCTGCCGAGCCATTGCCTTCTGCTGCGTCCACGCGCACCTTGAAACCGGCGCTGAAGTCTCCGACCAGGGTTCTCGTCGAAAGGTTCCAGGTGGCGACGTTATAGCCCGGGTCTCGTATCGTGTGCACAAAGGGGAAGAGCGCTGGAGCCAGATCAACCCATTTCTGATCGGTAAAAAGACCCTGCGATGGCTCAGCATAACAATAGGAAAGCAGCCGCTCGCGCCACCATACGGCGAATCGCCTTCCATTGGCATCATTACGCACGCCTAAAAAGCCGAGGTTATACACGCCATTGCGCAGACAACATATCTCGTTGTCTTCGATGGCAATGCTGGTCATATCCGGAGCCAATTGATGGGGGGTCAACAAAACTGAACCGGCAGAAAACTGCGCGATGAGATCATCGAAGCTGTCAAAGACGGCGATGTCAGGGTCGAGATAGAAGGCTTCCAGGCAATCCGGCTTATCCAATAAAAAACACAAAGCGTGCCCTTTGATCGCGGTGCATGCTTCCACCACGGAATGGGAAAAGAGCCACTGCGGCAGTCGTTCGATCTCACAGTCGGCAATGGGAATCACTTCGTCAAAGCATGGCTCAATGTCGAAGACGTGGGCAGGAAGCGATTCAGTGATAAACACTACAAACGTGAAAGAGGGATTGTGCCGCTTGAGCGTTTGGGCTAAGACACGCGCTTTCGGGATATAGTTTGTTGTAATACTGGTGTATACATAGGTTGTCATCTTCGGCTCCTTCCTGAACGATGCCTCCCTGCCTTTTGCAAGAACCGGGCCGCGCGATGGGCTGTCCTAAGAGAGCGGTCGTTGCGCGACCCGACATGTGCCTGTGGGAGAGATGAGGTGGAGTGGCACGCCTGTAGCCTGCCGATCAAGCGTTATCCCGATATGGTGGCCTGGGCGTGCTTAGCGGGTGCTTCCTTGTTCGGCCTCGTTGGAAAGAGCCTTCTGAGGGTCCGGCCTGGCGGGCGCAGCGCCCACGAAGCCAGCGTGAGCAGAGCGAGGATGAGGGGCGGCCAGACGTAGGTGCCTGGGTCGCCTCCCTGCGCGATGCCCGAAGCCAGCGCCCCCGTCAGTTCAAAGAAGATGCCAGCATACGCCCATTCCTTGAGCCGAGGTAGTCGCGGGGCCAGCAAGGTGATGCCCCCCAGCAGTTTCCACACGCCCAGGATGGTGAGCAGGTAGAGCGGGTAGCCCTCGCGGGTTACGATCTGGGCAACCGGCTCGCCGGTCACCAGCCCTGTCCTCCCATGAATCAGGTCTGTCACTCCACCTGCCAGCGTCTCAAGCGCGATGGCGGCGGTGGCGGCCCAATAGCCGATCATTTTCAGTTTCATCGCCGTATTGTATCCCCTAGAGATTCCGTTACCAACCTTTCGGTCACATCGGAGAGGTTTCACGCGTCACTACTTTGACGAAACGCGCCGAGACGATGTGACTATGCCGGCAGTTTGCTATAGTGGGGTCCGATGACGCGCGGAGGAGACATCCATGAGCGGGAACCGAGGAATGGATGAACACGAGTGGCTGGCGGAGCAATTCGAGCACGAGCGTCCCCGCCTGCGAGCGGTGGCCTATCGGCTGCTCGGCTCGCTCAGCGAGGCGGACGATGCTGTGCAGGAGAGCTGGCTGCACGTGAGCCGGTCCGACAGCGGCTCGGTCACGCATCTGGGCCGGTGGCTGACAACGGTGGTGGCACGGGTCTGTCTGGATATGCTGCGCTCGCGCGCGGCCCGGCGTGAGGACCTCCTGGAGGGGCATCTGCCTGACCCAATCATCAGCCGCGAGGAGGGGATGGACCCGGAACAAGAGGTGCTGCTGGCCGAGTCGGTGGGGCTGGCGCTTCAGGTGGTTCTGGAGACCCTGGAGCCTGCTGAGCGGGTGACGTTCGTACTGCACGACGTATTTGCCGTGCCATTCGACGAGATCGCTCCCCTCGTCGGGCGCTCTCCGGTAGCGGCCCGGCAGCTAGCGAGCCGGGCGCGGCGTCGGGTTCAGGGAGCAGCACCCGTTCCCGACGCTGATCTGGCGCACAGCCGAACCGTGGTCGACGCCTTCTTCGCGGCGTTGCGCGAGGGCGATTTCGAAGCCCTGCTGGCGGTGCTTGACCCCGACGTGCTGGTGCGGGCGGATTCTGGGGCGCGGCCTCCTGGCGTGCCACGGGAGGTCCGGGGGGCGCGCGCTGTAGCCGAGGGGGCGCGTGCGTTTGCGCGGAATTCCCAGTTTGCCAAACCAGTGCTGGTGAACGGAACAGTGGGGGTGGTCGCCGCTCCGGGCGGACAGCCGTATGCGGTCCTGGGCTTTACGGTCAGGCAGGGCAAGATTGTTGAAATCGATATCTTGCTTGATCCCACGCGCCTGCGCCAGCTTGATCTTTCGGCGCTCGACGAGTGAAAGGAAGTAACAAAGTATGAGTCTTTATACCCTGGCGCTGTTTGCCCATATCCTGGGCGTTCTGGGCGTCTTTGTCGGCATTGCCCTTGACTGGGCGACCATCCTGCGCCTGCGCCGGGCGCAGACCGTGGCGCTGGCACGCGAGGTGACCGTCCTGGTCGGTTTCCAGACGCGGCTCATCCAGATTTCCGCGCTGCTGCTGCTCGTCGCGGGTATCTATATGACGGTGACGGCGTGGGATAAAGGTACGGCTTGGATTCTGTTCTCGCTGGTCGCGCTGATTGTGATGGGCGCGCTGAGCGGCGGGATACATGGTCGTCGGCTCGCGGCCATCCGCAAGGCAGCGGCGGGCGCTTCAGATGGCATGATTCCGTCCGAGCTTCAGCGCCGGATGGCTGACCCTGTCCTGTTGATTTCGGTGCAGACGGCGGTGATGGTTGGTCTGGGGGCGGTCTTCCTGATGACCACCAAGCCAGACTGGCTCGGCTCGCTGATTGCGCTGGCGGTGGCCGTCGTCCTGGGCGTGCTTTCCGCGCAGCTCTGGCGTCGCCCCCGCGAGGCCAGAGCACAGGTTGCGGAAGCGCAGCCCGGCTCATAGGGAAGTACAGCGGAAAGAGGGACTCAATCCCAGCAGTAAGCTGCTGGGATTGAGTCCCTCTTTCCTTGCTTTCTCCTGTGCTATTTCGATTCCTCTTGCTCCTCAGTTGCTTCCGCACCAGACACCTCACGGAGCCTGGCAGTCTCGTTTTGGAGAATCTGCCCCACACGCACGGCAAACTCATGGAGGAAGGCCAGTTCCTCGGTCGTGTACTGCTCAAAGAGGTGAGACATAGCGTGATCAAGTGGGGCAAAGAGGCCAGCAACCTCTTCTGCTCGCCCTGAAAGCGGCCTCACCAGAATTTTCCGGCGATCCAAAGGGTCTCGCTCTCGTTGCACAAACCCGGCTTGTTCCAGCCGATCAAGGACCGTGGTCACTGCCGCTGTGGTGAGTCCGGTCAACTCGGCTAACCGACCTGGTGTCAGCCTCGTTTCCCCGCGCGCCAGGTCCAGGCACTTCAGGTCAGTCACATTCAATCCCAGGCGTTGGGCCACCGCTTGATGAAACAGGAGCGTATAGGCGCTCAGTTGCCGCCCGAACTGCTCATTGACGGCCTGTTGCAGATGAGTGCGTTCCCTTGACAAAGGTCCCCTCCCTCGGCTATAATTTAGATATTCTGATATTTAGAAAATCTAGATATCAAGAAATCGAGTGGATACCTTCACAGTATAGCACAGGAGCGCGGCAGAGAACATCTGCTGCGCTCGTAAAGGAAAGGAGCCACACGCTATGGATGCTGAACTGAGAACTGATGAAACGCTACAGGTGCCGGTCCTGATTGTGGGCGGGTCGCTGGTGGGACTCTCCATGTCACTCTTCTTAAGCTGGCAGGGCGTTTCGTCCTTGCTGGTGGAGCGCCACCCGGAACTGGCCCGTTTGCCCCGCGCCCGCGCCATCAATCCCCGGGCGATGGAACTGTTCCGCATGGTGGGGCTGGAGGACACCATCCGCGCGGCCCAATCGCCCACAGCAGGCAACACAGAGATGCTGCGTGTCGAGTCGCTCACTGGGCGAGAACTGATGCGGATCAACGAGGGTGGCCCGGCCAACACGCCCGCCGCCTCTCCTACAAGCTGGTGCCTGATTGATCAGGATCATCTCGAACCCATTCTGTACGCCCACGCGCAGCAGATGGGCGGCGCATTTCGTTTCAATACTGAATTGGTCTCGTTTACCCAGGACGAGGCGGGCGTTTCGGCCCTCATTCGCGAGCGAACGACGGGGAACGTCCACCAGGTGCGCGCCCGCTATTTGATTGCCGCTGATGGCGCGCACAGCCAGGTGCGCCAGACGCTCGGCATTGCCACCCAGGGGCCGGGAACCATCGCGCAGGTTATCACCGTCAACTTTGAAGCGGACTTGCATGAAGCGCTTCAGGGGCGACGCATCATGCTGTGCTATGTCAACAATCCCGCGCTCCCCGATGGGCAAGGTATGCTGACTCCGATTGATAATCAGCGGCTATGGAACTTCAATACCGCGATTCATCCAGAGCGTGGGGAACGGCGCGAGGACCTGAGCGATGCACGCTGCATTGAACTGATTCGCCTCGCTGTAGGCATCCCCGATCTGGCAGTCACCATCCTGCCTGCCTATCCCTGGGACCCGGTGAAGGTCGGTATCTGGGAACTGGCGGCCCGCTTTGCGGAGCACTACCGCAAGGAGCGGGTCTTTCTGGTCGGCGATGCGGCGCATACCGTCCTGCCGAGTGGGTCGATGGGGGCCGGGACAGGCATTCAAGACAGTTTCAACCTCGCCTGGAAACTGGCGCTCGTGCTGGCAGACAAGGCTGGTCCCGCGCTGCTGGACTCGTATGAGGATGAACGCAGCCCGATGGGCACCCTCGTCGTGGAGCAAACGCAGCAGCGCTTTTTCTCGCGCACAGGCAGCCAGGAGAGCACCCTGGTGGATGATGCCTCGTTGATCTTCGGGTTTCGCTACCGCAGCCAGGCGGTGCTGCTCGAACCGGGAGCAGAGACCGCCCCGCTTACGCAGCATCCCAGTACCTTGCGCGGCGAGCCAGGAACGCGCGCCCCGCATCTCGTCTTAGAGCACAACGGCTCGCGGCTTTCGACCATTGATCTCTTTAAGTCTGGCTGGACCCTGCTTAGTGGGGCTTCCTCTGCCGGGTGGGACGAGGCCGCAGAGCGGCTGGCGCACCGGCTGGACCTCGTGTTGACGGCCCATGTCATTGGCACCCAAAAGGGTCTTACTGATGTGGAAGGCCGGTTCTCTCAGGTGTATGGCATTGGGGAGACCGGGGCCGTCCTCGTGCGGCCAGATGGCTTTGTCGCCTGGCGCACAATCAAATCTAGTGCCGAAGGAGAGCAGGAACTTGAGCACGCCTTGAGGTGCCTGCTGAGTCTTCTGTGAGCCAACGTCCCAACCTACCCTGATGAGGTCACCTTCAGCCAGCGGTGGAACGCGCAAAACATCGCTGGCTGAAGGCAAGCAGCTTCTTTTTGAGGAGAAGGAGGCTGCCTTCTCAGACGCGCTGCAAGGCCCCAAGCGGTTCACAGAAGCGAACAAAGGTAATGAGCATAGCCAGTTCGCGCAAGGGATGGGTAGATAGTAGGGTCGCGCCATCGCTCACAGCATGGCGTGTGGGCGCAATATGGTTGGAGAGGCGCGCAAGATGTGCCGCCTCGGCCTGGCTCAGACAAGGGAATGGCAAGCTGGCACTCCGCTGTTGAGCGCTTCCTTCTTGTGATGAGCGCTCGTCTTCGGCCTCTTCTGAAGCCTCCGACACATCCTCGGTGATCTCCGAAGCGCTCTCTGCCCCTTCGGCGGCGTCAAGCAGGTCCTCAGGATGGTCAGTGAAGCTGTGACCCAGGGCCGCGCCTTGCTCAAAAATTTCTTCGTAGGCGGCAAGCGCATTGGTAAGCGGTTCCCAGAGTTCAAGTTTAATGCCGCGCCGCCGGTTATTCATCTCCAACGACGCGCGATGAATGGCTACCTGACCGTCCTGCACAGTCAGGTCAAGCGCCATGGTGTGGCTGCCAAAATCTCCATAATCACGGCGAAGTTCGCTAAAAATGCTGAGGTACTTCTCTGAAAAGAAGGTCTGGCCGCTTTCCAGCAGCGTGACAACTGGCTCGCCCGCAAAGGTGATGTCTGCGCCGGTGCAGACGCGGCTAAAACTGATGTTGCCCAGGCGACTACACTGGAGGCCAATTTCATTGAGCGCACGCAAGAAGAGGTGGTCGAGCGCGGGGTCTGGTGGATAGGGAGGCTGGGTACTGGGACTCTTCGGGGCATCAGCAGGGTCAGGCAGGTCGAGCGAGCACGTATGCGTGCTTTCATCGCTCGCCAGCCACCCATCGACGCCAATGCTGTACCAGGCTGCCCACAGTTCAATCAATCGCCGTAAGTCTGTAAAGTGTATCTCCATCTGCTTGTGTATCCCCTTGCAACAATGCTCATGCCATGATAGCATCTGCGTGAGAGCAGTGTACCTTCGATGAGTATATCCCTTCCCTGCTGGCTTGGTCTTTCTTCTACCAGGCGAGAGATCGCGCTGTGTGCAACGCGCTGTGCAGCCGTTATTGAAGCCTTGTGCGGCCCGCAGGTGACGACCCAACAGTCCTCCTTTGTATGGATTGAAGGAGCGCACCCTGAAACGAGCTAGTGATGTGGGGTGGGTGTGCTGGTCGGCTTGCCTCCGCCATTGCCACCCCCGTTGCCATTGCCACCTCCATTGCCGCCGCTATCAGAGGCCGTATGCAGCGTAATTGCGGTCGTCTGGGCAACGGTGCCATCAGGATTCATAATGCCGATGCTGTGGGGATGTAGCTCGCCTTTCCAGTCTGTAGTGAACAGATAGCGACCATCCTGGGGGGAGCCAGAGGCCGTGACCAGTTTTCCATCCACCAGCAACTCTGCCCCAACTTGCAGGTCATCGCCACTGATGCTGATGTTTGCCTGTCCATTGGCGTGGGCTGGCAAGGTCAGGTCTACGTGCGTCAGGTACGGCACCGTATCACCGAGTTGCCCTAACTCATCGGTCGTTGACTGCCGTTCCGGCACCGCCAACTGGAGCAAGAGGGTGCGCAACGTGTGGCGGGCATCGGTCTGCAAGGTAGTGAGTTCTCCCGCGAGTCGGCTCTGGTCTTGCCCGGCAGGGAGAGCAGCAACTTCCTGAGCCGCCTTCTTAAACTGCTGGTCGAAGTCTGCAAGCGCCTGGCGGTACGGTTCAGCATGGGCAGGGTCTGCGAGGCCGGGCAGGGCATTCAATTGGTCGCGGGCCGATTGCAAATCCTGTTCCGCCTGATTGGTGGGCGGGCCAGAGAGGGAGGCTTGAGCCTGCTGCTCCCAGTGCTTGAGCGCATAGAGCGGGTTCGCAGGGTTGGTTACCTGGGCGGCTGCCACCAGGACGCCGGTGCCCAGCAGGACGACGAGCAGGCACAGGCTCAGCGCTGCCGTCAGTGCCGGGTGGGCGAGCAAAGGCCGAGGGAGCCTGCTTTCCCACCAGCGGCGAGTCGAGCGCTGGCGCGGCAGGCGGTCCTGCCGCGCCAGCACACGTCGCTCTAAACGGTCGGCAAAATCGGGGTCCACCTGGAGTTGGGGAGCCTTTTGCAGCGAACGCGCCAGGGCAGCGAGCCTCTTCACCTCCTGGTCGCCTGTCGAACGATAGTCTTCCTGTTGTGCGCCAGGTCTGGCGCGACGCACCCGTTCGAGTTCCTGGTTGAGTTGTTCGGGCTGCGAGTTCATGTCGAACCTCCCTGACGTTGTCTACTGGAAGGCAAGACTGGTCGAGAGACATGCTTCATCCGGAGGAAGCGATGCAAGCTCTGGAGGCCACGAAATTGAAGGGCTTTGATGGCGTTCCCTTTTTTCCCTAGCATCCGACCCACCGTCTCGACATCGTATCCCAGGATCAGGCGGCTCACCAGCACCTGGCGCTGCTCCTCGGTCAGTGCATTGATGGCCTCGACCACTTCCCGCCATTCCTCGCGTGCCTCTGCCTGGAGGGCTGGATCGGCCACCAGAAGATAGGGTGTCAGGCGGTCCCCGTACCCCTGCGCTTCGTCTGGCTCCTCCCACGAGGAGGGGGTCAAAGACACGAGCGTTGGTTGATGCTCTCGTTTGCGATAATACCCCGCTACCGTGATCCGCGCGATCTGCAAGAGCCAGGCGACAAAGCTGGCTTCCTCGGTGGCACGCAGGCGACTGATCCCTTCAACCATCTGTAAGAAGACCTCAGAGGTTAAATCCTCGGCGGTGGCGCGGTCCGGGACACGCGCCGCAATATACCCAAACACCACCGGCAGAAACTGGCGATACAGGGCGCTCAGTGCGTCCGATTCCCCGCGTCGCGCCCGATCAAGCTGGCGTCCAAAGGATGATGGCTGCTCAACCTGAGTGGAGGCGTCACTTCCAGCGCTCTGCCGCCAAGAAAACATCAGGGTCCCTTTCCCATTGCCCACCCGTGGGGAAGAGCGAGGAGGTCTGCTCTCATGGAGACCGTACTGAGAAGTGGCGACGGTCTGCTACAGCGAGAGAAAAACGCTGCTGCGCTCCAAAGGAGCAGATCCCCTAAGAGAGAGTTGTTATGAGCTCTAGTTTAGTTACGTGCAGACTGTGGAGCAAGACTTCTAGCCCTTTTGGGTGGGACAAGCGCTCTTTTTCCGATGAAGAGGGTTTGGCGTGCTGGGCCATAACCTTTTCCTCGCTCAGCGCAACTCCTCCTCTAGAAGAGGTGTCACCTGGATTGGTTTTACCGGCCCTGAATTGGGACAACCGCTGATACCGCTTGCAGCAGTGTGAAGGAGGTGTGTTGAAGGATGCGCCGAAATATTGGAGAAGGATGGATGATGAGAGGTCGGTCGAGGCGGCTACGTGGCTTGCAGCGCGGCCAGGGTTTGCTGGAATTGGCGATGGTGCTGCCGTTTCTCCTGCTCATTCTGATCGGCGTCATTGACCTGGGGCGCGTGTTTTTTGCGTATGCGGCCATCAGCAACGCCGCCTATGAAGCGGCGCGGCAGGCAGCCCGTGGAAGTTACCTTTATACTCCCTGCGTGCTCAATGGCGCAGGCACAGCCTGTGACACGTCTGCCATGCAGCATCAACTCTGCCCCAGCACCGACTCGACCTATACGACCGATGCGCAGGCTGGTGGCATGTATCAGGTAACGACGATCTACGCCACCTTGCGTTGTGAACTGGGCAATCTGTTCCGAGACGCAGTAACGGACCCGACTGATTGTATCCTGCCACAGTCGCCTAATCCCACGATGCTGCTGCCTACCATTGCCTCGCCCAGCGACTTGAGACCGCCTATTGGCGACGGCTGCATTGGCTGGGGCTACAACCTGAGTACCGATGCCAGCGGCGCCCAGGAAGTGACGGTCACCGTCACCTATAATTTTACCTTCCTGGCACCGCTGCTGATCTTTGCGGGCAGCGCGACAAATGGCCTGACCCTGATACGGACCGTCTCTGTGGCGGTGCTGACTGCGCCAGGCAATCCCTATCCAACCCCCACTCCGAGCATAGGACCATAATATGAATAAGTGGATATCTCCTCTCCTCCAGGGTGTCCAGGGTTCCATCTCCGCGTTTCCTCCCAAGAGTCGGCGGCAGACGGGCCAGGCATTAGTGGAGTTTTCTTTAACCATTGTCCTGTTGTTGACCGTGCTGATCGGTATCTTGGAATTTGGACGGATCGTCTGGCTCTACGATACGCTTTCAAATCTCACGCGCGAGATAGCTCGCTATACCATAGCGGTACAGCACCAGCGCGAGTCAACCGGCACCATCACGACATCCGGCACCATCCTGGGCGATGTGGTGCCGATCTACGACACTGGCCTCGATTCGCATTACTTGATCCCTGGCAGCCTCGCCAGCATGGATAGCCTCCCGGCGCCTTCGCTTGCAACCGCTGGCATCTATATCAGCCCCGGGGATAGCTGTCGGACGCGCAGCGATAGTCTTCAGGCCGACTCAGTCTTTGGTCCTAATGCCAGCGGCTTTAGCGGTCATCTGGATTGGTTTTCCTATGCGCGTGAGTATCAGAACTGCCAGGATGGCAGCAATAACCTACCCGCGTTGCAGGCGATCCCTCCCGGCACAGCTACCCTGACGGTGGCTATCTATTATCCATTGCAGGCCGACGGTCTGATTCCTGGCTTTGGGCCAGTAAATACGATTATCGCGACCGCCGAAACCACGATGTTCTTTGAATGAGCGAGCAGGTAGGCAGGGACCAATATGATAGAGAGATCAACCAATGAGCCTCCGCAGGCTTCTGAGAAAAAAGCTCTGAGTAATCGACCGCAACTGGCGCTCATGCGCTCTCCAGCGCCAGCACACAACACCCTATGCTATAGTCGCCAAGGAGAGCGGGGGCAAACGCTGGTCATCATCGCCCTTCTGACCACTATTTTGATTGGAATCTTGGGTCTGGCCGTTGATGTGGGCTACGCCTATAGCGAGCGTCGCCAAATCCAAAATGCCGCCGATGCCTCGGCCCTCAATGGCGCGCGCGAGATGGATGCGCAAATTTCCAACGGCAATCAGGTGGGTGCTGACAATCAAGTGCTGCTGGCGATCAGGCAATATATTACGGCGTATAACCTGACGGTGAACGCCAGCGGGAATAGCCCGGCGTTCTTGCAATCGGCAGTCTATGTGAATGAGGCAGGAAGCACAACCTATGGCTCGGTTGGTGCCACCAGTAGCAATCAGATTCCCAGCGGCGCTGCTGGCGTGCGCGTAAGCGTCCAGGAGCCATGGACCCCGTTCCTCCTGGAGGTCCTGGGGGTCAGCAGCTTCAGCATCAGCGCTTCGGCGACCGCAGCTTCTGGGACGATCCCCGGAGCCGACACGGTGTTCGTGAACTGCCCTCCCTATAGCGGCAGCAAGGCTACCGAGAACCTGACCCTGAGCGGTGGTGGCGGTGGCAACTCGGACACGATCAACGGGAGCATCTTCGTCAACGGCAGCGCCAAGGTCAGTGGAGGCAGCATCACAGTGAGCGGCACATTTGGCGCCTCGGGGACCATCACCGGCAACGGCATTCAGGCTGTTGGTGGTATCAGCCAGAATCAACCGCCACAACAATTTCCGCTGCCGGACGTGGCTTTTCCAGTGGATGCCAATGGCAATCCCAACAGCGGCATCTACAATACCGGGTCGGGTTCAGCAGCCTACGCGCCTTCAGCAGCCTATCCAGAGTTTGATCAGGAAGCCTTTTGGGACTTTTATCTTGGTTATGACACGAGCACCTTGCCCAATCAGGGCCAGGCAGGCAATCCCCCTTTCCCCAGTGGCCTCTACGCGACTGGCGATTATGCTGACCTGTACTTTGTGGTGGACATCCCACCCAATCTGTTAGGTCAAGTTTCTTTGAGCAGCGTGCTGAATCAGATTCCCGATGTCACCCAGGCCAATTATTTCCAGGCGTACCAGGGGCATTATAATGCCTATTTTCATCAGTGGGTCAGCCAGATTTACGCGGCGTCGGCCACTCCGACCCTCAGCTACCCCTGGCTGCATTGGGTCGATGTCGCTGGTTCGAGCAATCCAGGTGATCCAACCACCTGGTATAGCCTGACGCCTACCATCTCCCTTCTGGGTAATGTCGTTTTTCAGGCGCAAACCAGCCAGCATCCTGTCAACTCATTTGGCGGCAAATGCCCAACCGCCGATTGTTTCCCATCGGGCATCTGGTGGGCGCTGAATTGGCCGACCAATACCAACTCCATAACGATGACCAACCTCAACGTCGCCTGGACCAATCCCGGCACGGGCATCGTCCTGCCTAATGCCGGAATCACCTTCATGACCAACATTGAGTTCTTGTATGGCAACAACAGCGCGGCAGGAGCAATCTATGGCTGGGGATATCAGGCAACAAAGCATCCAGCCGAGCAAGTCTATTACTATGGCTGGGGAGCGCTGGGGACGCTGTATGTGCCACGTACCGTGCTCTATACGACATTTGCCCCGCCGCTGCCGAGTGATTGCAGCAGCACAACGCCAGCCGAGGGGCTGCACTTTAATGGCTCGAACCAATCGATCAATGGGTTTGTCATGGCACCCTATGGAGATATTACCTTTCGCGGGTCAGGCACGAATAACTTCAATGGGGAACTCTTCGCCGCCCAGATACAATTCAGCGGCAGCGGCGTCACTCTGACCTTCGATACCACGTCTGCTGTCAAGGGCGACCCTGGTCTGATCCAATAAGGCGTTCGCCTGTTATGGGTTCTCTGGAAGCACCAGAGAACCCATAACTTTTCCGGTGCAACAGCAACTGTTCCCTCGAAGAGCATCATCCAGACAGAGTGCGCCTGTATCCTGGAATGAGCCTTCTTTGCTCGCTCGATTGTGCGGGCAGCACAGCAACATTCGGAGGGAAACGTTCTATGGGACTGCTACACGTGCTCAGAGGCAAACTCGTGGTCGCGCTCATCGCAGGGTTCACTCTTGTCGGAGGAGGTGCGGCAGTCCTGGCTGCCACTCCTGCCGGTCAACAGACATTGCACGCGATCACTGGCTCAGCCCATCCTACGGCGACCCCACAGGCAACCGATCACAGCAACCAGAACCAGCATCCCTCGTGCGTAGGGCTGGCTGACGCCCAACATATGGCCGCGCAGTTTTCGTTGAGCAGCGCCAGTGACAGCGACGCCTTACAGGCAATCTGTGCCTTGCATGCAGGGACCTTTAAAGGGACCACTCCCGGCGGAAGCGCCATCTCTTCCAGCCGCGTCTTTGGCTACGGTGAAATTGAGCAATTGCTGACCTACGCGAAATATCTCGCCAACCAGGGCGGCAAACTGACCACCCAGAATGCGCGAAGCTATCTGGCTGCGGCGCTCCAAAGTTGCCGAACAACCCCGCTGGAGCCGTGTCTGAAGGCGCACATTCCCGGGTACCATCCAGGCAATGATACTGGCAACGGTAATGGCAACGGCAAACCCGAGGGTACGCCTACCCCGCATCATTAGCTCGCGCCTGGCACAAGGCAAGGCCCTCTCTGCTTGTGGGCCAGCCGAGGAGGCCCACTGGAAGAGCACGTGACTGGGTAACCACGCGCTCTTCCTTGTTAATCAGCCGTCGCCGTCTCTTGTAGGCCGATTTCCAGGAATGTGGTGACCATTCTCCTCATCAAGAAGCGCCTGCCAGGTGGCGTGCCAGGTCCAGCAGCGCTTCCGGTTCAAATGGCTTGGGAAGCCAGGCCGCCACCATCTCGTTTGCCAGCGTCTGCCGTTCCTGCTCCAACCGCCAGCCCGCCGACATGACGACCACTTTGGCGTCGGTGTGCAGCGTGGGGTCCGTTTGCAGCCGCGCCAGCACCTGTCGCCCATCCAGGCGGGGCAACATCCAATCGAGCAAGACCACCCAGCCGTGCTCCCGCTGCAAGAGGACCAGGGCTTCCTGCCCATCCCGCGCCGTGCGGACCTGAAAGCCCGCTCCAGCGAGCAGTTCGGCCAGCAGCAGGCGCAACTCGTCGTCATCCTCCACGATGAGGATGGTCCGCTGGCCGGACCCCGGCAGCCAGGTCAAATCGGCAGGGGCAAGCGCGCGATGGCATCGGGGACAGGTCTGGAGGGGTTCAGCCGCTCGATCGAGGGCCTGCGAGCCATCGTGCAGCAGCAGGACAATCTCCTCGCCAGTCCAGTGGGCCGAGACCGAGATGGGAGCGCCACAAGGACAATACATGTGCATACCCGGATACCCTCGTCTTGTGTAAGCTGCACTGAAGGGATGCAATCGGCATGCCAATCGGTCCTCTCGCGGGCTGGGCGAGAGGACGATGCTCACTGACGAGCGCAGATAGGTGCAGGCGCCACGCGCATCTGAAGGAGAGCGCGTCTGCCCCCAAAGAGGCGGAGGGCCTGGTCTAATCGTCCTCCCAGGGTCTGCCCCGTAACCCTTCGGGCAGAGAGTGCAACTCCCTTCTTGTGTACATCCTCGAGATAAGGAGTGACGTTGTGATGTCATCATCTGCCCTGTTCCGCTGGAGTGGCCTGAGCCTGCTCGTAGGTGGGCTGCTCCTGGCCCTCTTCGTCCTCTTCCATCCCGCTGGGGGGGATCCCCCGACTGCTCAGGAGGCCAGTGGGAGCCTCTATGGACTGGAGCATACCCTCGGCGTGGTGGCGCTCCTGCTGACGCTCTTGGGACTGCTGGGAGTCTATGCCCGGCTGGCGGCAAAGCAGCCCTGGTTTGCACTGCTGGGGTGTCTCCTGGTCTTTCTGGGCAGCGCCTTGCTCCTGGGCATGGTCATAAGTGAGACCTCCCTGGTGCCGAGCGTAGCCGCGCAGGCGCCCAAACTGCTGGCTTCCGGTGGAGCGCTTTCGGGCGGCCTGCGGGTGATCATGATTCTGGCCTGTGTCCTCGATGGGCTCGGCTTCCTCCTGCTGGGCATCGCCGTCCTGCTCCTGGGTGGACGCGCGCGCTGGGCGGGGGATGTCCTGATCATTGGGGCTATTCTCCTGGCGCTCCCTATCGGCTGGGTCATTACCGTTCTGGGTGCCGTCGTGCTTGGGCTTGGACAGGTCTGGGTGGGGTATACCCTCTGGTCCGGCCAGGAGGTCCCGCCACCCCCACCCTGGTTGAGCAAGGTGCCGGTACTCTCCGGGGCAGGCCGTTCTAAGCAGGAGTCAGGAGGAGGGCAGCAAGAGTGAGGGTGTCAGCACCGTCTGGCACCGGCTGTGCTGCCGAGCGGCGAGGAGAAGACGCATGACCCTCGTGCCATCCGACCGGCATATCACCTATCTCTTGCAGTATCGCACCTGCGGGAAAGCTGGGTGTCGCACCTGCCAGCAGGGTCCAGGGCATGGACCCTATTGGTATGCGTATTGGCGCGAGCAGCAGCGTGTCCGCTCAGGGTATGTTGGCAAGACGCTGCCAGCCGGACGGAGTCCGGCTCCATCCCAAAGCACGCACCCTGACCTCCCAGGGGAAGGAGACCGACGTTTTGCCCGGGAGGAGTCCGCTCGTCCTTGAGCATCTCTGGCCCGACAGCACGCTGAGGAGAAAGACGAGTCCCCGCCGCGCGCTTTTCCGCCGGACTGACACGCGCAGCAAAGGAGGGCGCACCGATGCATGAACCCTGCCCCCGCTGTGGAAGCCCCGAGACACGTTCAGGACGTCGCAGCAGGCGCTACTACAACCGACACGGTCCAGTCATCGCCCCCGGGTGTCTCGCAGTGATTGTGCTGATGCTCGGCTGTGTGCTGTTTGCTCTGGGGGAATGGCTGCTCCCCACCTTCCGCCGCGAGTTCTTTGTCCTGGGTGCAGTGGCCGTGCTTGCCCCGCTGGCGCTCCCGTTCCAGTATCTGAGGTACCAGCGCGCTTTTAACGTGCGCCAGCGATGCTTGACCTGCGGGCATCGCTGGCGTGCCTTGACCTCCTAGCGAGCGGGGATTGATTCACCGCATAGGGCTCTGGTGGCACCGCCGCGCCCTGCCTACCAGCCCGGCGTTGCCCGCAGGGGCACCCTCTCGCTCCCTGGGTCTGGCTCCGGGTGGCAAGGCGGTCACCCTCCGTCCGTCTCGCCCAGCGCCTCAAGTATGGCCTGCTCAAGCGAGAGCGCCCGCCCTGCGGCGTATGCCGCCGCCCAGGCTTCTTCGCCCAGCGCCGCCCGCGCCGCCGCTACCGCCTGCTCCACCTCCGCGACTGAGCGAGCTGGGAGCGGGGTGCCAAGCCGCTCGCGCAGCGCTGTCGCCGCCCCCATCAGCCGCGCCGCCCGCTCCCCCTGCCCCGCCGCGCTGGCGGAAACCGCCAGCGATTCCAGGACCATCGCGCACCGACGTGGATCGCGCAGCTCCCAGTACACCGTCAGCGCTTCGCGTGTGAGTCCCTCTGCCTGGGCCACCTCGCCGCGCCGCCGCGCGACATCCCCCAGGTTGTTGAGGCACAGGGCCAACTGATCGCGGTCGCCCCGCTGGCGCGCGCGCGCCAGAGCGTCCGCATAGAGCGCCACCGCCCGCTCCAGGTCGCCCTGCTTCGAGGCGACGTGGCCCAGGTTGGTCAGCACAGCCACGATCTCCTGCTGGTCGCCCAGCTCACGTGCGAGCGCCAGACTGTCCGTATAGAGTGCCGCCGCCCGCTCCAGGTCGCCCTGGTCTGAGGCCACACGACCCAGGTTGGTGAGCGCTTGCCGTGCCGTCCGCACATCCCCTGAGGCCTGTGCCAGCGCTCGCGCCTGCTCTAGCTGGGTCTGCGCCGTGGCATAGGCGCCCATGGTCAGCGCGAACATGCCCGCATTGAGTAGGGCCTTCGCGCGTACCGCTGCCACCCCCCCGCCGGGCCTGGCCGCCTCGACCTCACCCGCCGCCACCGCCAGCAGTCCCTCCAACCACGCCCGCCCCTCGCGCAGGTGCCCGCGCCTCACCCAGAACCACGTGAGGGCCACCGCCAGCCGCAGCCCTATCTCGGCCTCGCCCTGCTCCTGCGCCCAGCCGAGCGCTGCGCGCAGGTTGTCATGCTCGCGCTCCAGCCGGTCCCGCCAGGCCACTGTCTCCGGCCCTGTCTCCTGCTGCCTCGCTTGCTCGGCCAGCGCCAGGAAGTGCTGGGTGTGCGCCCGGCGCAACGCATTGGCCTCGCCACTCGCCTCTAACCGCTCCAGCGCGTACTCACGGATGACTTGAAGCATGCCGAAGCGCGGTTCGCCGCCCTCCTCACGAGGACCCACCAGACTGTGGTCCACTAGCGTGCTCAGCCCCTCCAGCAAGTCCAGACCCAGCGGCGCAGCCCCATCCGGCGCGGCGCAGACCGTTTCCGCAGCCTCCAGGGTGCAGCCTCCGACGAAGACCGCCAGCCGCCGGAAGAGGACCCGCTCCTCCGTCGCGAGGAGGCCCTCGCTCCAGGCGAGAGTGGCCCGCATCGTCTGCTGCCGCTCATCTGCATCGCGCGCCCCACCAGTGAGCACCTGGAGGCCCCGAGAGAGCCGGGAGAGCAGCACCTCGAGGGGGAGCACCTTCACACGCGCTGCCGCCAGTTCAATCGCCAACGGCAGCCCGTCCAGCCGCGCGCATATCTCGGCAATGGCGGGCGCGTTGGCGGCGCTGACCGCAAAGTCCGGCTTCGCCGCCTGGGCGCGCTCAAGGAAGAGGGCCACGGCAGCGTACTGCGTGAGGGCCTCCGGGGGCAGGTGATCCCGCTCCGGCAAGGGCAAGGGAGAGAGCGGATACTCGCGTTCGCCGCGCAGGTGCAGCGGCACCCGGCTGGTGACCAGCACCCGCAGGCCAGGGCTGGCTTCCAGCAGCGCTGCCACGTCGCCCGCCGCCCGGACCACCCGTTCAAAGTTGTCCAGCACCAGCAGCAAGTGTTTGTCAGAGAGGTGGGCGCGCAGCGTCTCGGTGAGGGGCTGGCTCCCCTGCTCCTGCAAGCTAAGCGTCTGCACGATGGTAGGCACCACCAGGCCCGCGTCGACAAGCCGCGAGAGGCGCACGAACCAGACCCCGTCAGGGAACACCTCAATCAACTCGGCGGCCACCTGGATGGCTAGGCGCGTCTTGCCGATGCCGCCTGGCCCGGTCAGCGTCACCAGGCGTCCCTCCTCGCGCCTGAGCCTCGCGGTGAGCGCCGCCACCTGCTCTCTGCGATCCAGCAGAGGCGTCGGCTGGATTGGCAGATTGTGGGGATGGGCCTCCAGCGTCTTGAGCGGGGGAAAGTCAGCAGGCAGCCCAGGCAGGACGAGTTGGTACAAGCGCTCGGGCTGCTGTAGGTCCTTGAGACGATGCGCGCCGAGTTCCCGCAGCCCTGTCCCCTCGGGCAGGGTATGTTCGGCCAGGTCGCGAGTCGTCTGAGAGAGGAGCACCTGCCCGCCGTGTCCTGCGGCAGCGATGCGCGCGGCCCGGTGCACATCCAACCCCACGTAGTGGTCGCCCACCAACTGCGGGGTGCCAGTGTGCACCCCCATGCGCACCCGCAGGGGCACGCCCTCGGGCCAGGCGCACGCGGCCAGGTCGCGGGTGGCCTCGGCGGCTGCCGCGACCGCACCTGGCGCGGAGGTGAAGGCGACAAGGAAGGCATCGCCCTGAGTGTCCACCTCCACCCCGTTGTGCGCGGCAAAGGCGGTACGCAGCACCTCCTGGTGCAAGCCAAGGACCTCGGCATAGGCTGGACCCAGCCTTTGGAGCAGGCGAGTACTGCCTTCGATGTCGGTGAACAGCAAGGTGACCGTACCGGTCGGCAGGGCGGACCGTGCGGATGGCTGGCTGGCAGCTTCCAACGGGGACACAGCCTCTTCGCCCGGCAGGCGCAGTCCCCGCGTAGCCTGTTCCCACGCTGCCCGCTCTGTCTCGGAGAGGTGCAGGGCTTCAGCCAGCAGGTCCACAGTCTCCTGGTGCGGGGCGCGAGTTGACCCGCGCTCCAGGAGGCTGAGCGTATCCACACTCAGGCCCGCCCGTTCGGCGAGTTCTTCCTGCGTCAGCCCAGCCGTCCGGCGGGCGCGCCGCAGCAGCGTTCCAAACGGAGGCTCTGGCTGTGTGCTCATAACAGTCCTCCTCTTCCACAGCCTCGCGGCGCCGTATGGGGGTGATGGGAGACTCAGCTTCACCCCCGGCATAGGCAGGGCTGGAGAACCCTTGATTGCTGCGCATGATAGCACACCTGCACCATACGGACAAGCAATTCCGGATGATCTTCCGAGTGTTGTTCCGGATGTTCGGTGGTCTTCCCGGCGTCCTCCAGGCATACTTTGCGTACGGATGACACCCAAGCAGGGTGATCACCAGGGACCATCTGGAGCAGCACAGTGCTGTTCCCGAGCAACCCGAAACGAAAGGAAGAGCAACATGTTGAACGACCCCTTGATGCACTACCAACTCATCGCAGCCGAGTTGCGCGAACGTTGGCAGGAAGCAGAACTGTCCCGGCGCGCCAGGGCAACCGCTGCGAACTCGCCTGGACGGGCTGAATGGGTGGAGGCCGCCTCTGACCTGACAGGACTGGTCGAACGGGTCCTCCAGCACGTCTGGAAACGTTTGGGCCTGCCCGCCCGGGAAGCTGATTTCCGATCCGACGCGAGATGGAGCGATTTTCCTTCAGGAAAAATACATCCGGCACATCCACAGGATGCGTCTCTTTAACTTGCTCTCATCTCTCTTTGACCTGCACTAAAGGAGGTATCCCATGCATCATCACGTCCGTCTCGCGCTGATGTGCGTCCCTTTGCTGGTGCTGGCTGCGTGCGGCAGCACCACTGCCGGGAGCGCTTCATCCACGCCTACCACGGCAGCACAGCCGACGCCCACGCCCACCATATCGGTCCAGTCGACGACCACGAACCCGCCAGCCAGCGGCTTTACCGTTTATACCAGCCCCGACAACAAGTACCACATCTCGTATCCCCCCGGCTGGCAGGCGCAAACCGCCGATGGCAACCCGGGCAAGGTGGGTTTTACTGGACCAAATAGCCAGTATTTTGAGATCAGCGACGATGCCGGTACTCCAGGAGGCGACCCGGCGCAACTGATCACGGACTATTGCCAGGCCGTGCAACCGGGCCAGGCTGACGGTCAAGTCACCGGAACGCCCGTTGTGCTGGACGGACAAACCTGGTTCAAAGCTGAGTGTGGGGCGGACGCACAACCCGCAAACGTCCTGATCGTCGAGGTGGTGACCTACCAGGACGCGGTCTATCAAATCGACTATTCTTCGCCAGCGGCCAGCTTCCAGGCGGATGACACCACCTATTATGTGCCCATGGAGCAGAGCTTTCAGTTCCTCACCTGATCAAGGGCGCAGACACAAAGCATCTCACGAGGCTTGTCAACAAGCCTCGTGAGATGCTTTGTGTCTGTATTGGTGCCGAGGGAGGGACTCGAACCCTCATGAGGTTGCCCTCAACGGTTTTTGAGACCGCCGCGTCTACCATTCCGCCACCCCGGCGCGCTAGGGGCAGTCTAGCACAGGGAGAAGTCGGTGTCAAGGGGAGTCCGAAACGCTCAACTGAACCATTCACCTTTACAGTCTCTTCGGGATGTTTTTTCCGAGGACTTTTAGGGTCAATCTGATTTCTGGTTGTCCTATGATGCCATCGCCCCTTGGCAGGGGAGTAGAAACTATGCTCATTTATTGATCCATCCTGTACATTAATCCGAACCTTACCCTGGCTGCCATACCTGAATGGTGTTATCGCTGCCCCCAGAGGCCACATACCGCCCATTGGGCGCCCAGGCCAGCGCGGAAATGCCATGTGGAGAACCGCCGGTGTCCTGGGGCAGCAAGGAGCTGGCACTCTTGAGCAGGGATGCTGCCGAGGCCATGCTGGGTGAAGATCGCGCTGGGTCTGCATCAGTCGTGCCGGGCAGCAATCCTCCCTGGAAAAACAGTTCGAACGGGTCCATATGTCCCCGATAGATATACTCAGTCTGCCCTGTGCCCGCGTTCCAGACGCGCACGTCCAGATTGTACCCAGCAGAAGCGATGCGGCGGCTGTCAGGCGACCAGACAACTCTGAAGACGTAATTGCTATGCCCCTCATAGGTGAGGAGCTGCCGCCCCGTGGTGGTATCCCAGAGGTCAATGGCAGGAGAAGCGAGCGTCGCCAGCCGCCTGCCATCCGGAGACCAATCGGAAGGACCATCTACCCCATCATCCCCGATGGAAAAGGTAGACTCCAGCGCTCCAGTGGTCGCCAGATGCCGCTCGATCCCGAGATTGGTGCGCAGCAGCACATGCCGCCCATCGGGGGACCACGCCGCTGCCTCGAAAGCGCTGTCAAAGCGAAGGAGGGTCTGGCCCGTCAGCGCCTCCCAGACCTGGGTCGTCCGGTCGTACCCTAAGGTGAGCAGACGAGAGCCGTCGGGAGACCAGGCCAGACTTTCGATCCCAGGGGGGTTAACGGTGGATGGGCGCAGTCTGGATAGCTCGGACCAGGTGGTCAGGCCAGCTTGTGGGACGCTGGCAAGCCCCTGGTTCAGGACATGCCCACGATAGGTCAGCACCTGGTGGCCGGTCGCCACCTGCCACACCACCACTCTGGCATCCCAGGAGCCGGTGGCCAGGTACGCTCCATCCGGGGACCAGGCCACGGCCACGAACCCCCTTGCATCTGGGAAGATATGGAGCAGGCGACCGCTGAGTGCTTCCCAGATCTGCACCTCGGCACCGCTGGTCGAGGCAATCCATTGGCTGTCGGGAGACCAGGCCAAAGCCTCAACTGGTGCAGCGTGGCCGCGAAAGGTCAGGAGGGTATGATTTTGCGCCAGCAGATAGATCTCGCGACCAACCACACCCGCTCCCAGCACCACGCCCACAACTCCAACCCCCCTCAGCAAGGCACGACGTGAGAAATGACGCTGCGGGAGATCGGCTAGGAGCGGTTGCTGTAGCTCGCCTAATGGCTGCGTCTCTACTTGGCCTGAGTTTGGCAAACCCTCGCGCGATGTCTCACTGTGCTCTGGCTGAAGCACACGGGTAGGAGGCTGGCGACGATGACACTGGCGGCAGCGTCCAACCAGCGGGATCACCCTCCCCTGACAATAGACGCAGCGTTTCATATGTGCTCTTCCATCTTGTGCTGGCGGCTTCCAGACCACTTTAGCGCGATGGGCCTTCCATAGACGGTGAGGCCCCAAGTTCACCTCGCGGTGGCTTCAAGACTGAGATGCCAAATAGAAGATTGGGCAGCCCAATGAGTGTAAAGAAAATGCCTAGCGTTATTCCATCCCCGCTACCGGAACTGTATAACCATGCGTAACAGAGGAAACATAAGAGAGGCTCCACCAGGAGGGTGATGAGCCATCCCCAAGTGTGCTTCTTTACTGCCACGATGAGATGGACAACCATCAAGAGTACGGTCAAACCAGCCCCAGACAAGGCGGCCCATGCATCAACGGTATATAACATGACGCAATGAGGAGAAACAGGAGGAACAATCTCGCCTGAGCACTCTTTGAATGCGATTCCAGCAGTAAAGCCCGCTATGCCTAAAAGCACTAAAGCTATCGAGGAGCAGATGATGCTTGCCCATCTAGACATGCCATCACCTCGCGTCCTGACAAAAGAAGCAGCGTTTCATACGTCCCCCCTTGTCCAATCAGCAACCAGTGCCTTTCAAACCACTCCCACAAGAGCCGTTGGGACCGGTTTCCCAGGTGAGCATGGAGAGGCTGAGTCCCATCGGGTTGCCCAGAAAATTATTGTCACTCTTGGGTCCAAACCATCCGAACGGACCGTTATTTGTACCCGGATCCTCTCCTTCACTTGGTCCGCCAAATCCCAAAAACCCTTCTGAATACTTTTTCCCTCCGTATGGATCAGTTTTCCACTGCCCATAGGTTTCTCCAAATGCTTCTGGCATCCCATCAGCAGGATTTGGCCCTCCTAATGCATCAGCAACGTCCGTTTGCACCTGCCCTTTCATCCAATCTGCTATATAGTCCATTTGCAAAGTGCCAGCGTTTACGCCATCAGCCTGCCGGAAATACACTTCCATCGCTTCATGTGTAATAACTCCGGCTTGTACAGCAAAATCGGCATTCGGATTCAAGGTTATGACCGTGCCATCATTAGAGCCTGCGCTAAGACCAATGCTTGTATCAAATTGAAAGAGACTATCCGCATCGAAGGAGGGGTGCGGGCCTTTAAGTGTGCCAATCGAGCGGTCAAACCGTGATTCCTCATAAGCTGCAAACTTGAGTAAGAATTCGACCACCTTCGTCCCA
>Ga0209060_10000347_pt1 | contig 94027 bp, 77 predicted proteins | sample Coa_R1_8_FD_187155 | JGI IMG/M metagenome (GOLD analysis project Ga0209060, IMG submission 187155) | Surface soil microbial communities from Centralia Pennsylvania, which are recovering from an underground coalmine fire - Coalmine... | ecosystem: Environmental > Terrestrial > Soil >... | reverse complement strand
CGTCGAGCCATGTGCTACCAGGGTCGGAGTACCGCCTGCCCACGGATCCGGCGGGATCGTCGAGCCATGCGCTACCAAAGACGGAGTCCCGCCTGCCCACGGATCCGGCGGGATCGTCGAGCCATGCGCAATCAGGGACGGAGTGCCGCCTGCCCACGGATCCGGCGGGATCGTCGAGCCATGCGCTACCAGAGACGGAGTCCCGCCTGCCCACGGATCCGGCGGGATCGTCGAGCCATGTGCTACCAGGGTCGGAGTGCCGCCTGCCCACGGATCCGGCGGGATCGTCGAGCCATGCGCTACCAGAGACGGAGTCCCGCCTGCCCACGGATCCGGCGGAATGGTCGAGCCATGCGCTACCAGGGACGGAGTGCCGCCTGCCCACGGATCCGGCGGAATGGTGGAGCCATGCGCGATCAGAGACGGAGTGCCGCCTGCCCACGGATCAGGCGGGATCGTCGAGCCATGCGCAAGCAGAAACGGCGTGCCACCAGCCCACGGGTCCGGAGGGATCGTGGATCCATGCGCAAACATGATGTGATGCGTGCCTACAAGATTGTGGCTGGGAATCTGGGGTTCACCCTGCTGGGAGTTCCAGCCATGGGCAAGCGCAAACGCAAGAACTATCGTGGCGAATGCGAATCTGTTGCTTAAAACTCTGTCGATCATTATGGTCCAATCCTTCAATGCAAGAAATTTGTCCCTTAAAACTGGGAGATGCTCAATGGCCGAATTGATTTCGCGCTCTCATTTTTGTAAAAGGTCGCATCACGACCCCTTACTTCAGCACTATCTCATGGCAGTGCAAAGTAAGTAGCCGGATAGTGCCTGGTACTGTACGGTGACACCTAGTACTTTGGCGCACTTCGCTGTATTTCTGATATAGGGAAAACACCCTACTGGGGTTATTCTATGCGAAACGGTATTGAAGAGGAACGATTTATTCGTTCGCCGTAGGTGGGAGAAGTAGAAAAAGTCGGTTCGTTTCGATAATCCAACCTCATGTCGGCGGTAACTTCGTCCAACATGACCAGGGTAGCCTCTTGACTTTCCATAGCAAATGCAGTAAGCAGCAAATTATCGCAGATGCCATTGATAAGACGGGGGATGCCCTGCGATCGCAGGTGGATCTCTTTCAAAAGTTCGGGAGAGAAGATCTGTTGCTCTTTGAGGCCCGCTCGCGCCATCCGGGAATTCACGTAGGCGATGGCTTCCGGCAGATTGAAGCCTCGGAGGGTACATCGCAGCGCGATTCTTTGTTTCAACTGGCGAAACTCGGGCGCTTCGATTTTGCGATCGAGCTCCTGCTGGCCAGCTAAAACGATCTGTAGCATTTTCCCGCGCCGGTTTTCCAGGTTGCCTAACAACCGAATCTCTTCGAGGACATCCCAGTCCAAATTGTGGGCCTCGTCCACGATTAAAACGGTCGTGCGCCCGGCAGTCGCCCTCTCGAGTAAGAGGTTGTTCAAAGACAGCAGAACTTCGGTCTTGGACAGGCGATTACAGCGTAGATCGAGATCATAGGCCAGCATCTCGAGGAATTGGGATGTGGTCAGGCGGGAGTTGAACAAAGAAGCAAAGGCGATTTGCTGGGCGTGCAGGAAGTCCCGCAAACACTCCAACATGGTGGTCTTGCCGGTGCCGACCTCGCCGGTCAGCAGAATGAAGCCCTTGCGGCTTTGCACTCCATAGACCAGATTCGCCAGCGCCTCTTCATGTTGTGGGCTCCGGAAGAGGAACGAGGGGTCCGGACTCATGTTAAACGGGTTTTGGGTAAAACCGAAGAAGGCGTTATACATAGCCGGCGACAACTCGGTGGGCTTTCAGTAGTTTATCACGCGGCGAAATAGCGGCCAATTCGCCGTCGTACTGGTAAGCACCCGTTAGAGAAGCTACTTTCAGCCACTATCTCAAGCTAACTTGGGGGCTTCTCACTGGGTGTGGCTTTGACCGCAGCCTTCACCGGACTGATCAGGATGTGCGCATTACGGCCTTCCAGCCGGGGCTGCGATTCGACGCTGCCATAGGCTGTCAGGTCCGCCGCAAATCGCATCAGCAATTTCTTGCCGAGATCGGCATGAGCGATCTCGCGGCCGCGGAATTGCACAACCGCCTTGACCCGGTTCCCTTCTTGCAGGAACCGAATAGCGTGATTCTTTTTGAAGTCGTAATCGTGGTCGTCGGTATTGGGACGAAACTTCAGTTCCTTCACCTGGACGACGTGTTGCTTCTTCTTGGCGTCGTGCTGTTTCTTTTTCTGCTCGTATTGGTAGTGTCCAAAGTCCACCGCTTTGGCCACTGGGGGCACGGCAGTCGGGGCGACCAACACGAGATCGAGCCCCAGTTCTTGCGCCTTGCGCAAGGCTGCGGATGTCGGCATCACCTCGGTGGTACCGTCCGGGAAGACCGCGCGCACTTCACGTGCGCGGATCGATTCATTCACGTTCTCTCTGCGATTCTGCCTGCGAGGGGGAAAATTTCTTGGATACATTCGTAGTTACGGTTTGCGAAGGCGAGCGATACTGACCCCGTTGCCGGGTGTGGACTGCTGGTCGAGACTTGGTGAGCTGCGATAGATATACAAGTCCAAAATACGTTAGTCTCAGTGTACACCATAACGCGAAACGGAAGTCAAAGGGAAATATGTTGGTACCATACACTTCCGGATCCGCCTTCCCGCCGAGAGTGGGGAATCGCCCAACCGTCACTTTGAGCCCTGCGGCAGCCTCAGGAAGCGATTTCCATCGGCGCGTCGGCCAACAGACCCTTTTGTTTCAGCCCTGAGAGCGCCAAGCCATAACGGCCCCGAATCCCCGTTTTTTCAAAGATATGCTTCAAATGAATCTTGACCGTTCCGGTTCGAATACCGAGCGACTTGCCGATATCCTTATTCTTCAATCCGCGTTCCACCAAGGCCATCACCTGCAATTCCCGGGCGGTCAGGGAACAGTGGGAAGTCTGGATTGGCTGATGGACATCGCAGACCATTCCCTCGTCAATCCAGGTCTTACCGGACACGACGGACCGAATGCATCCCATCACCGTGTCGAGCGACGCCCGCTTTCGAACGACTCCGGCGGCTCCTGCCTGCAGGAACCGCAAGGCTTCCGCCTCCGAGAAGGAGTAACTCCAGACGATCACGGCCGCACGTCCACCCGCAGCCCGCAACGCCTTTAGAAAATCCATCACAGCTTGGACTCCGAACCCGTTGTCCACCATCAGAAGAGAGGGTTCCAGCTTCCTCGCCACCTCCAACGCGCCCGCCAGCGAGCTTTCGGTGGCAACTACCCGCAGCTCATCTTCGGATTCCAACAGGGCACGAACGCCCACTATGGCAATCGGCTCGGTATCACACAGAGCGACTGTATGTACGGCTTTGGGTTCGACGGTATTCTCCAAGGCTCGCCTCAAATACAATATCGACAGAATTGTCTGAATACTTTAGTATCTGCGGCAGGAATTGATCTCAATTTATTCGCGAGCCACGCCGCTCCGCTTCATGGGTCAGATCATTTGACGTATTTCGGCGCTTGGCCCGTGTCCCAGGGGTCGTACACCGAAGCGAATTGCACGCGGTCGCTGATCGCCGGATGATCTTCCAGCCAGAACTTCACGAAGGCGCTCGGATTCGGGTCCGACAGTCCCACTTCACCCAGAATCTGGAATGCCTGGGCGGCAACCTCCGGCGAATTTGGCACTAACCCATGGACTACCTCGAGCCCATAGATGTCGGCATTATGTTCCAGCATGCGCCCAAAGGAGTTCGTAGCGGGCTCCGCAACGAAACTGAAGACCGTCGCCGCCAGCACGAGGACCGGCAGTGACGCCCAATCCTCAACTCCCCGGATCGACCACCGCGCGCCCCATCGCCCGAGCGCCCAGTGCATCGTGTGATAACCCAGCCACAGAAAGACCAGCAGGATCAGACACGTCATCCCGATCCCCATCCAGACGTGATTGAGGACATAGTGGCCCATCTCGTGGCCAAATACAAACAGGATCTGCCCGGTGCTCATGGCATGGATCGTGGTATCCCAAACCACCACTCGCTTGGAGGCGCCGATTCCAGCAACATACGCGTTAAGCGAGCGCAGCTTCTCGCTGGCCTTCATTTCGAACATCCGGTCGCGCGGAATATCCAAGCCGCCGCGGGCCACCACCTTTTGGATCTCCGAAACCAGTCCCGGCTGCTTCGCCGCCAACGGCTCGAACTGGAAGAACATGGGCTCAATCGCTACCGGAGAGATGAACAGCAGGAAGACGACGATTGGAACTGCCGCCAGCCAGAAGTAGAACCACCAACGTCGCGGACTGCGCCGGATCACGCCATACAGGATCCAGATCACCAGCCCGATCACGCCGAATTGCAACAGTTCGCCTTTGGTCCAGTCCCAAAACCAGGAGCCCCAGCCTTGTACCGACTGTCCATATTTCAGGCTGAGGTGTTGATCGTAAAGCGAGACCGGCAAGTTGGCCACGTCGTACGCCAGAAACAGAAGCGGCGCAAAGATATAGGCTTGGGCGATACGGCGGCGCGAGCCTTCGGCCCAAGTCCGCAAGCCGGGGGCAATCTTCCACACCAGAAAACCCACCAACACCAGGATGCTGTAGGCCACGCTGACGAAGTGCAGCCGGACCCGCGCTCTCGCCAATTCAATCGCCCGCTCCAGCTTATCCGGCGGGAGCGTGTAGGTTTTTACCTCGGTCTTGGAGGGGGAGTTCGTTTCGTCACGGCGCGGCGGCGTCTGCCCCCAACCGGCCGTTCCTATCGCGAGGAGGACGGCCACGTACAGCAGCTTCCCGATCATAGCCCTTACTTTCCCGCAACTTCGCGCAGGACCCGAAGTGTATTGCCGCCAAAGATCTTGACGATATCCTGTTCGCCATACCCCTTCTTCCGCAGCGCTGCCTTCAAAGCTGGCATCTTGGAGATGTCCTCCAGTCCTTTCGGAGGTGACGAGATGCCGTCGAAGTCGCTGCCGATCCCCACATGGTCGATTCCGGCGATCTTGACGGCGTGATCGATGTGCGCCACGGCATCATCGATCGTCGCGGAGGTCGGCCGCGGCTTCATATCGCGATGCGCCTCATCCGCCGCATAGGCGTCCAGCGCCTTCCCCGTGAGTGAGGGCTCGTTGTACGAGATGTTCTGGATGGCCTTCATCAACAGCGCACCGTCCTTCGGATTGAGGAAGCCCTCGCCGAAATTGATACCCATCACTCCGCCGTTCTTCGCCAGCGCCCGGATCATGTCATCGGTCATGTTTCGCGGGACCTCGGATATGGCGCGGCAGGAGGAGTGGGAAGCGATCACCGGTTTCGTTGTGACCGCCAGTACGTCGCTGAAAGTTTTGTCCGAGACATGTGAGATGTCCACGATCATCCCGATGCGATTCATCTCGCGAATCACCTGCTTGCCGAAATCGGTGAGCCCGTTATGCGCCGGTTTGTCGGTGGAGGAATCGGCCCAATCCGTGTTGCGGAAATGTGTGATGGTCATGGCTCGGATTCCCATGCGGTAGTACATGCGGAGCACCGCCATGTCGTCGTCAATCTGGTGGCCGCCTTCGAGGGCGAGGATCGCCGCAATCTTACCGGACGCGGTAATCCGCTCGACGTCCGAGGCGTTCAGCGCCAGAGCAATCTGATCCGGATGCGCGTCGAACAGACCCTGCATCGCGTCGCGCAGGTCGAGCGTACGCCGCACGGCCTCGGCGCCCTTGTAGTAAGTCGGCACCCAGAGCGCGAAAAACGGCGCGGTCACACCCCCCTCGCGGAGACGCGGGATATCCACGTGGCCGGCCGAGGAGCGCTGTGTCAGGTCGGCATGGTCTATGAGGACTCTTTGGGCGGTATCGATGTGGCTGTCGATTCCGACAGTCTGAGCTCCGGCCGGGTACAGCACGAACAGACAAAGTGCCAAACGCATTGGGTCAGCATACCGCGCCTCGGCTTGACTTGCTATCCTGTTCGGCATGGCGACTTCCGTTAACCCCATCCCACCCGGTTTTCACTCGCTCACGCCGCACCTCAGCGTGGAAGGCGCGTCCGCGTACATCGATTTCCTGAAGAATGCCTTCGGAGCCGTTGAACTCTCTCGCTCTCCCGGACCCGGCGGTAAATTGATGCACGCTACCGTGCGCATCGGCGACTCAGTTCTGATGCTGGCCGACGACTTCTGCCAGGACTTCGGCATGCCGCCGCAGGTACGCGGCAACCTCCCGATCCACATCCAAATCTACGTGCCCGACGCGGATGCCACTTTTGCCCAGGCAGTCGCTGCGGGCGCGCAGGTGACCATGCCGATCGCGGATCAGTTTTGGGGCGACCGCTACGGCCACGTACGCGATCCGTTCGGCTTCAACTGGGCGATCGGCACGCGCAAGGAGAATCTCACTCCTGAACAGATGCAGGAACGCGCCGCCAAAGCGTTCGGCGGGGGCCAGCCCTAAACCATCATGGCGACTTTGGGAATGATCGAATATGCGGACGCCGGCCCGGAAGTGCGCGCGGTTTATGACGACATCATGGCCACGCGCAAGACCGATTGGATCAATAACTTCTGGAAGGCTCTCGCCAACGATCCGGCCACCCTGCGGCGCACCTGGCTGAGCATCAAGGAGATCATGGCTCCGGGCGCTTTGGATGCGGTCACCAAGGAGATGATCTACCTCGCCGTGAGCGCGAGCAATCAATGTCCTTACTGCATCGCGTCCCACACCGCGGCCGCCCGAAAGGCCGGAATGACGGAGGGGATGTTCGCGGAGCTGATGGCGGTCGTCGGCATGGCGAACGAGACGAATCGCCTGGCGAGCGGCTACCAGGTGGAAATCGACGAGCGCTTCAAAAAGTGAGGCGGATCGGCCGCCGGCTGATCGTGACGGCAACCAGTGTTCTCGCCGGTACGGTGTTTGTCGGCGTCGTCGCAACCGAAGCTGCTATGCATGTCCTGCGGCGACCCATGGCGCGGCCGGAACTCGCGAGCGCAGTGGCCAACGAGACCGGGGCCACGTGGGAGAGCGTTCAGGTGACTGCGCCGGACGGCATAGCACTCCGTGCCTGGCTGTTCACTCCCGTCAACCCGGGTGCTTCCGCAGTGCTGGTGATGCACGGCATCAACGACGCACGCGTCAGTATGCTCGGCCACGCCCGATTCCTGTTGCGGAACGGATTCACTGTCCTGATGCCCGATACCCGCGGACACGGAGAGAGCGGGGGCGCGATCATCACGTACGGAATTGACGAAGCCGGAGACGTCAGCCGATGGGTGGATTGGCTGCTCGCAACACGCCATCCAGAGCGCGTTTACGGACTCGGGATGTCGTTGGGAGGCGCCATTCTGTTGCAGTCTCTGGCTCACGAACGACGTTTCGACGCCGTAGTGGCGGACTCGCCGTTCTCCAGCTTTCGCGAGGTTGCCTACGACCGGCTGCAGGAGCTCACGCGCATCGAGCATCATCTTTTCTGGCCTGTCGTGGAGAGCGGTCTGGTGTATGCCCGGATTCGTTACCATCGGGATCTGCGGCTGGCGTCTCCGGCGGCTGCGTTGCGATCCTGCCACACTCCGGTGCTGCTCATCCATGGTGGGCGCGACGAGAAGACGCCGATACGGCACTCGCGCGAGCTACACGCCATCGATCCGGTAATGACAAGACTCTGGGAGGTGCCGGGCGTGCGTCACACGCGAGCACTTGCGACTCTGCCGGACGTCTACGCCCGAACCGTGGTCGATTGGTTTCATTCCCATGGTAAGTAGCGAGGCGTCGAAAACGCTTCGAGGGTCAGGATCAGTGGACTCTCGAAAAGCCCCGACAAGAGAGTCGGCACGGCGGACACGAGTGTCCGCGCCACCTACAACTTCAATCGCAAAAAGATCGCGCCGGGCGTAGGATGATCGCCGTACGGCCCCGTCTGCTCGAAGCCCATCCGCCAGTACATCTCGAGCGCCTTCGTCATGACGGGCATGGTGTCTCCAACGAGTTCGCGGTATCCCATGCGGCGCGCTTCCGCGATGACCCATTCCATCAGCGTTCGCCCCAGTCCGCCGCCGCGAAAGAGGGGACGCACGTAGAGGCGCTTGGCCTCGCAGCGTTCGGTATCCACCTGACGCAATGCCGCGCATCCCGCCGGCTCGCCCTTTTCGAGAGCCAGCGCCAAACGGCCGCCAGGCGGTGCGTACTTGCCCGGCAGATTCGCCACCTCATCGCCGAAATTCTGAAAGCACGGCGTGAAGCCAAACGAGTCCCAATATTCCACGAAGAGTTCGCGAACCTGCTCAAGACGCGTTCCGCTCTCTACGGTCACAATCTCCACGGCCGTCAATCCTGCTGCGTCAGGCGGTCTTTATACAGACCGAAGGCGCGCTTGAAATCCAGTTCGAGCATCACCGTGACGGGCGTAGCTTCGGGTACGCTCCGGCGATCCAGGGGCACAGTGGAACCGTAAAAGCGGCCCCAGGCGGTCAATACATCCAGATATCGCAGATCCGATTTGGTCACGAAGCCGGGATCCAGCAAGTACGCCGCGGCGAGCGAATCCCACATGTAGGCCGTGGCCTCGGGATGTTTGAGGAAGGCCGGATAACGATTGCCAAGGTCCTCGCGAAACAGCTCGGTGATGGGCGTGCGCACGGCGACGACCTGGTCGAACTCCGCTTTGTGCAGCACGGCGGTGTTGCAGATGTCGAGGCCGAACATGATCTTCTGCGGGATCCGCGAGCGCAGCACAATCCGCGCCGCTTCCGGATCGAACCAGAAGTTGAATTCGGCGGCTGCGGAGGCATTGCCGGCCACCTGCACATTACCGCCCATGAAGACGATGCGCTTGATCTTGGTTTCAATCTCGGGCTTCAGGCGCAGCGCCAGGGCGATGTTCGTCATTGGACCGATCGCCAGGATGGTGATTTCGCCGGGATGCCGCTCGATTTCGGAGATCAGATACTCCACCGCGCCCTCGTGATGCGGTTTCCTGGGACTCAGCCGGGCGCCGGGCGCGGGTTTCACCTCGGCGGGATTGTCGGCGAAGGCGCCCATGAATTCCAGCTTGCCCCATCGCCGCGCGCTCTCATGCGCCATGGCGGCGGTATGCACCAGGGGCGCGGCAGCGCCCGTGTAGACCGGCACCATCGGGCGCTTGAGCAGGTCGAGGATGTGCAACATGTACTCGGCGCCTTGCGCAGGCCACACGTTCCCAGGCACCACAGTGACACCGAGCACTGTCACTTGAGCAGGGCTGTGCATCAGCATGACCAGCGCGGCACCGTCGTCACCGAAGAGGCCCGAATCGGTGTCGAAGAGGACGATATCGTGGCCTGCTGCCCAAAGACCGGGCGCGAGCAGGAGTCCTGCCACCAAACGCAGCATGAAATTTCAATATAACGGAAAAGTGCCGCGCTTTTTTCCCGCGCTACAATGCTTACACCTATGAAGAAAGTCCGATGGGGCGTCCTGGGCGCCGCAAGAATCGCCACGGTCAAGGTGATTCCCGCCATGCAACGGGGCAAGTGGTGCGAGATCGCCGCCATCGCCTCGCGCGACCATTCGAAAGCCGAGACCGCTGCCGAGTCGCTGGGTATCCCCAAGGCCTACGGCTCGTACGACCAGATGCTCGCCGACCCCGAAATCGACGCCGTCTACAATCCTCTCCCCAATCATCTGCACGTTCCCCTTTCGATCCGCGCCGCTGAGGCCGGCAAGCATGTGCTCTGCGAGAAGCCTATCGCGTTGAATGCCGTTGAGGCGTTGGAACTGATCGCCGCACGCGATCGCACGGGCGTGATCATTGGCGAGGCGTTCATGGTGCAGACTCACCCGCAATGGAACCGCACCATCGAGATCGTGCGGAGCGGCCGCATCGGCGAACTTCGTTTCGCCATGGGATCGTTTGGCTACTTCAACCGCGTGGCGGAAAACATCCGCAACATCGCGGCATACGGCGGCGGCGGTCTCATGGATATTGGCTGCTATCCGATCAAGACGACGCGCATGGTCTTCGGCGAGGAACCCATTCGTGTGTGCGGCACACTCCACCGCGACCCCGAGTTCGGCACTGATATACTGGCCTCGGCGGTGCTCGAATACCCCTCGGGCCAATGCATTTTCGGATGCAGCACGCAGATCGTGCCCAACCAGAGCATGCAGTTCTTCGGCACGAAAGGGCGCATCCACCTGGAGATCCCGTTCAACGCCATCCCCAACGAAACTTCGCGCATTCTGATCGACGACGGCCGGGACCTGCGGGGCGGCGGGATCACCGTAGAGGAGTTCGCGCCCTGCGACCAGTACACGATTCAGGGAGACCTGTTCTCGCGAGCGATTCGCGAAGGGCGCCGGCCGCCCGTGCCTCTGGAAGACTCCGTTCGGAACATGGCGGTCATCGACGCCCTATTCCGATCCGCGGAGAGCGGAAAATGGGAGACGGTGCAACGCGAGTTCACTCCTGCCGCAGCGCCGACAGCGGGTCGACCTTCGTAGCGCGGTACGCCGGGATGTAGCTGGCGGCCACCGTCACCATCGCGAGCAACGCAGCGACCGTGGCGTAGATCAGAGGATCGCCGGGCTTGACCGCGAAGAGCATCTTCGTCAACAGATTCGACGCCACCGCCGCCGCGATTAAGCCGATTGTGAGGCCCACGCCTGCCAGCGCCAGTCCCTGCCGAAGCACCAGACGCAGCACGCTGCCTGGGCTGGCGCCCAACGCCATTCGCAACCCGATCTCACTGGACCGCTGGCTCACCACGTACGCCATCACGCCGTAAACGCCGGCGATCGCGAGACACACTGCCAGCCCCGCGAATACCCCCAACAGCAGCGTGCGGAATCGCGGCGCGGCCAGATTCTCCGAGAGCCGCAATTCCATGGTGGTGAAGCGGACCGGGACGTCGGGCGAGATTTCGCGCGCCTTGCGCCGCATCGTCTCGTAAAACGCCTGCGGCTCAGTGACCGTGTGGGCGACAACGCTCATCGACATTCCCGCCCCCGGGTGCTGTTGGTACGGCATGAAGATCTCCGGACTCGGGGGGCGCGCCGGTCCCCATTGCCGCACGTCGCCGGCCACACCCACGATGCGCATCTGATTCAACGAGTCGAACCCGCTGACAATGGTGTGCCCGACAGGATCCTGATTGGGGAATGATTTGCGCGCCAACTCCTCATTAATGATGGCCGTGGGCAGGCCATCGGCGTTGTCGCGGTCGTCGAAGTCGCGGCCGCTCTTGAGTGGAATGCCCAGCGCGGCGAGCGCACCGGGGGAGAGGATCGTAAAGACGGCCTGCGCGGAATTGACAGTCAGTTCTTCCGGCCTGGGAGTGTGGTCGACCCAGTAGCCACCGTTGGAACCAACGCGCCCGGGAGGGGTACGGGTCGCACCGATCGACGAGACGCCCGGTACAGCCGCTCCTTCGGCAATCAGGGTGCGGTAGAATTGCAGGCCCTTGCGCATCGCCTCGGCGTTGGATGCGGGCACGCTGGCCGTCATCACCAGCACGTTCTCCGGACGGTATCCGAGCGCCACATTCTGCAACGCCACGAAGCTCTTGATGAGGAGCCCTGCCCCGGAAAGCAACACCACGGAAATAGCGATCTCCGCGATTACCAGCCACGACCGGATCTTACCCGCGCTCCCGCCGACTCCAGCCCGTCCTCCGCCTTGCTTCAACGCATCGTTCAGATCTACCTTGGAGGATTGCAGAGCGGGCACCAACCCGAACAGCAAGCTGGCCAACACCGAAACGGCAAAGGTGAAAGCCAGGACCCAGCCATCGATTCGCGTCTCGGCGAGGCGCGGCACGTTGGTAGGCGCCAGTGAGACTAACGCGTTCGATCCCCACAGCGCCAGCAGCAGTCCGGCGGAGCCCGAGAGCACGGCCAGCACCAGGCTTTCGGTCACCAACTGGCGGACGATGCGCTTCCGGCTGGCTCCCACTGCGGCGCGAATCGCGATCTCGCGAGTGCGCGCCGACGCCTTCGCAAGCAGAAGATTTGCCATGTTCGCGCACGCGATCAGCAGCACCAGGGCGACCGCGCCCAACAGCAGGTACAAGGTGGTCCGCACATCGCCGACCAGGTCGTCGCGCATGCGCGTGACCACCGCGCTCTTGCCCTGATTGCTCTGCGGATAAGCCTGTTCGAGGCGCGCCGCGATGGAGGTCATCTGCGATTGAGCCTGCTCCAATGAAACATCTGGCTTCAGGCGGCCGACCACCAGGTAGTTATGCGACCCGCGGCCCGTGGAATCGCTGAAGATCGTGTCCGTTGGATACCAGATGTCCGTCTTATCGGGGAATCGGAAACCCGGCGGCATGACGCCGACGATCGGGACCGTCTTGTCGCGGATCCGCAACGTGGCACCTAATGCGTCGCTGCGACCGCCGAAATGGGATTGCCAGAAGGAGTCACTGATGATGGCTGCCCCGCTGCTGCGAGGCCGCTGCTCATCGGCGCTAAAAAGGCGGCCGGCCGCGGGTGCGACGTCAAAGACCTGGAAAAACTCGGGCGTTACCGCGGTGGCGTAACCATATTCGGCTGCCGCGCCGGCCGAGATGGCGGTGGTGAATCCGTTATAGTAAGCCATTGCGCTGAAGGCAGTGCTTTGATCGTGCCAGTCATGAAAATCGGGGGACGACACTTGCGGCGACGTGTAAGACGGCTGGCCGGTTTTGCGCCAAAAGTTGACCAAAGTGACAATGCGGTCCGGGTCGTGATAATCCAGGGGTTTCAGGAGTACCGAGTTGACGACACTGAACACCGCCGTATTGGCGCCGATGCCTAACGCCATCACCAGAATGGCAAGGAACGTAAACCCGGGGGTCTTCCGTAAAGATCGCAGCGCGAATTTAAAATCCATAGCCGACACACGAGGCAGATTCTGTACCAACGAGTAAAGGCTTTGCTTTCAGTGATGTAAACTCCGCGGTCGGTTGCGGACGTGTCCGCTTTCGGGACTGTTCATCGTGATGCCGGGACAGTAGCACGCGATTCGCAGGCTGCCTACGAGTGTATGGCCGAGACGATGTCCCGTGCCACGGCTTCGAGGTCGCGCTCCTCGACGAGTTGCGAGAAGATTCCCTCCAGCGACGGGACGTTCATCAGATCGCGGAGGCGCTCGACGGAATCGGAGGCCATGATGCGGCCTTTGTAGATGATGACCACCTGCTCACAGACCTTCTCCACGGCCTCCAGGACGTGCGAGATATAAAGGATCGTCTTGCCCTGCCCCGCGAGTTGGTTGAGCAGGTATCGAAACAACTGAGCCGAGGTGACGTCGATGCCGGATAGCGGCTCGTCCAGAACCAGAATGTCAGGATCGTGCAACAGAGCGGCGGAGATCAGTACTCGCTGCTTCATACCCTTCGAATAGGTAGAAATCATCGCGTGACGGGAAGATTGCAAAGAGAAGCAGTCGAGAAGTTGGTTGGCCTTCCGATTGACTTCGGCTCGAGGCAGTCCGCGCAAACGGCCGATCAGTTGGAGATACTCGAGGCCCGTCAGATAGGAGTACAAAATGGCCTCCTCGGGCACGTATCCCAGCCGGCGGCGGAAGCCGATCGGATCCTCTCGAACATCGCGTCCGTCGAGCAAGACCTTGCCGGTTGTGGCTTCGAGCAACCCGGTGATGATCTTAACCGTGGTGGATTTGCCGGAGCCGTTGGGACCCAAGTAGCCGGTGATCTCGCCAGGCTTGACGACGAAGCTGACATCGTTCACCACGGGCGTATTGAGGTAGTACTTGGTCAGATGTTGGACTTCAAGCATACGTCTCCTACTGGGTGAGTCCGAGGGTCCGGACCACGGGGTCGTCCGGGTCGTCGTAGCGCAATCCGGCTGGACTCGAGAAGGCTTCCGCGGCGGTTTTGATTGAACCGCGGCGCCAGTGATTCAGCAGCCAGCAAGCGGCGCCTACCGCCACAAAATAGATGGCGGCCGCTGCTGGAACGTGAATCAGCCACGATTCCAGATCGGCCAGATAGCTGCTGTACAGCGTAAATCCGAGGATATACGCCACGGACAAGCCCACCAGGTTCACCTTTCCGGGCAACCGGGAGCAAGTGAACGGCACTTTGCGGAAATCCAGAAAGAGGAGTTCCATCAGGAGCAAAGAAAGCACGGCGCCGAAAGCCAGGTGGAACAGAGCTGCCCTCCAGGGAAAGAAGATCAACTCGGCGGGCGCGAGCAATCCGAAGAGGGGGAGGATGGCGCAGGCGGCAATCCACTTACGGGTTGCCGTCAGATACTCGTCTATGTCCGTGGTCTCGGTGATCTGAAATGCCCAGTTCGCGCGGAGTTCAGACGGGAAATTGAAAGCGGCGCGGAGGCCGGAGATCAAGACGAACGACAGCATCAGTGAGAGGCGAAGCAATCCATCGTGGTCTGAGCGCGAAGTCATGAGTGCGAGTGCGACGCCGAATCCGCCGTAGGTCGCCAGAAAAAGGCGATGCTTGATGCTCCGTCGGATGGTCTGGCCAATGAAGTGAAACACCGCACTTTCGATCGGTCGCGGCACTAGAGTACGCTCGATGACATCGCCGGCCCAGGACCCCAGACGGCTCGCACCGGACGCACTTGGCTCTGGCGTCTCCAGCATCTTCCGGGCATGTCGCCGGTAAAACGGCAAGTATGTTCCGATGAACAGGACTGCGGCGATCCACAAGCCCCGTAACGCCAGCGTTCCCAAGCGTAGAAGCACCGGGTCGTGAGTAGCAGGGCGCATCCGCTCATAGAGCCCAATGAACCAGTAACCGGGATAGTAATAGATAAGAGAATTGGCGGATTCGGCGAGCGACTGCATTGCAGACGCCAGCAGAGGAGTGAGAAACAGCAGCATTACCAGGAGGGTCATGAGCACGGTCTGAATCGTGGCGGAGGTGCGCCGGTAAGCTTTGCCCGGGAGCAGGGTGATCAGGACGCCTTGCAATGCGCCGATCGACAGCGCCGTGAATAGCCCTCCCGCCAGCATGGCTGTGAGGTGGGACATGAAGAGATTGAACAGATGGCGGCCTTGATCGATTCCAGGCCAAAAGAAAGCTCCGAAGAAATTGACATCGATCAGGAAAATGACGAGAAACAGCCCCAGCGCGATGGTCTTGGCAAAGAAGAGGCTGGAGAGACGAAGAGGCAGGGGTGTGAGAATCTGATAATCCCGGCGATCGGGAAACAGGGCGTCCCACTCCAGTACCATAATCAGCCCCATCACGATCATTGAGATGGAGAGAAACAGGTAGCGGACTACTTCCAGGCTCCAGCCCCATAAACCAAGGGGGCGGCACACGATGACGAAGAAAGCTCCCGGGGCGGCCAGAATGCCCAGCGCCTGATTGACGTTGACGTGAGGATCTCCTTGCGGCGAAAGCGATTCGGTGTCGAAGAAACGGCCGAAGAAGTGGCGGACCAGCAGCGCGAATGGGCGATCCGGATCTCCTGACATAAAGACTTTTAGACTCCGGTGTCCGGAAATAGTGCCCGAGTCGCCTGGGTTGGCTTGAGCAGATGGGAGACGACATGAACACGGACGCTCCCTCACGGTCGCGGCTCGCGCGATACGTACGTGCGCTTGCGAGCCGCGCGCGTCAGCAAGCGATCACCAATCAGAGCGCGGAGACGCTCCCTTACGGTCGCGGCTCGCAAGACGTGACGAGCCGCGCGCGTGAGCAAGCGACCACTGATCAGAGGGCGAAGACGCTCCCTCACGGTCGCGGCTCGCAAGACGTGACGAGCCGCGCGCGTGAGCAAGCGATGCCTCATCGTATGTGGGGCAGGCGCTCCCGGATTTTCCACAGCTTCTCACGGGTCCCCGCTCGCGACGGATGTGGATCGCGGATCTGAACAACTAACGATCCGAGAGTCCGCCTCGGTCTGTGACATGGTACACGTCGTCGAAAAGATCGCTGGCAAATTGCGTTAGGTAGGAGTTGAAACTTCGTTCCCGAACCTCGCGGTCCCCCTCGTCATGCCGGAACTCGATTACCTGTCCACTGCGGCCATCTTCGTCGGGATCCATGTCTATGCACAGAAGGTCGCCGCTGCCGCTTTCGAGAAACGGCACCCAGCGTATGTTCCACCATTCTGCCTTTACCTGGCCATCGCCCTCTGCTTCAGCATCATCAAAATCTCCTTCGACGAGGAGACGTGCCATGGTCTTCGACCACTCCGCAATTTCGCCACAGCCCAACAGGCGCCAGCCTTCCATAAGACCAGTCCATCTAGGTGTGTTTTTTTGCCCGTTGTGAATTTGCAGGGAGCACAGAAGGTCGGGTGGAACTGGCATTCCGAGTGCGGTCTCCAATTGGGAGAGCTGTTGCGGAGTGGCTGGCGGCTCGAGAGTGCCCATGGCCACTGGGGCATTCTGCTTCAGCCATTTGTCGATCTTGGCCCAGACGCCCGAGAGCTGATTGGGAGTTGCCGCTGCTGGGGGAGCAACTGAATGGGGCACAGACGATGGCTCTGCGCCGACCTCCTGATAGCCTTTCTTCAGCTTCTCGGAGATGAGTTTTTCATACGAACTTCGCGCCAGAGCCTCGTTCCCCAAGTCTTTGGTCTGTTCCTGGCCGTTGGTTCCTTTGCGGCCAAAATGCACCGTGTGGCTGGACCCGCTTAATGTGATGGTCCAGAACTTGTCGGAAGATCCTTCGTGGAACTCAAACGTTCTGCTCTCTGTCGCCATAGCACCCCTCCCTGCGTTTTGGGGGACGCGCAACGGCCAACGATATTACCAGGCAGCGAGGCGGTCAGTCCTGGCGGAGAGCTGTGGAGGGTTGGACGCGCGTGGCTCTTGCGGCCGGGATCGCCGTGGCAGCGGCGGCAACCAGGGCCACCAAGACTGCCGCCACCAACAGCGAGAGCGGATCGACCGGAGCTACGCCATAGAGCAAGGCCCGAACCCACCGTCCCGCCAGCAGAGCGCCGCTCAAGCCGAACAGCACACCGAGCCCGACCATCACGCCAGCTTGCAGGCACAGCATTCCACCCACGTCCGAAGCTTTCGCGCCGAGTGCCATGCGGATCCCGATCTCGCGACGCCGCTGCTCTACCGAAAACGCCAGCAGACCGTAGATACCAACCGCCGCCAGAATCGTGGCGAAGCATCCGAACATCGAGGCAAGGGTGGCCGTCAGACGTTCGGGGGCGGCGCTTGCCTCCACCTCTTCCGCCAAGGTATGGATTTCGGTAAACGGCAGCGCAGGGTCGATGGCGGCGAGCGCGGCGCGCACCGGCTGAATCATGGAATCGGGGGATGTCCGTGTACGGACGCAAAGCACCGACAAACTGTTATCGCTGGGCACATAGTAAGTCGGCGTCATGGGCTCCCGCAAGGAACGATACTTGGCATCGCGGATCACGCCGACGATCTGATAATCGGCCTTTACCACGTCGTCCATCCCGTTGCCGAAATGCTGCCCGATCGGGTCCCCATCAGGGAAAAAGCGGTGGATAAAAGCCTCGTTGACGATAGCCGGAGATGGTTTCGGCGCCTTGATGTCGGACTGTGCAAAGTTGCGGCCTCGAACCACGCGGATTCCCATAGTGTCGAAATACTCAGGCGTGACCCAATTGAAGCTGGTGTTCAGGAAATCGGCGCGAGAGACCTTCTGTCCAGCGGGCGCGATGGTGCTTTTGACTCCGCTGCCGCGCATCACCGGGCGGGATGCCGCCGCGGCGGAAACTACTCCGGGAATGTCGCGCACGCGTGACTGCAATGCCGACCAGAAATTCCTGCTCTGCTCCTCGCTGTAAGCCGACAGATCGGGATAGGCGGTAAAGGTGACCACATGTTCACTGTCGAAGCCCGGATCCAGATTCCGGAGTTGTTCGAAGGTGCGTACCAGCAGTCCGGCGCCCGCCAGAAGCAAGGTGCAGAGCGCTACCTGAAAGATGACGAGGGCTCTCCTCCCACTCCATCCCTGCGCGGCGCGGATACCACGGAGCACGCTATCCAAGCTGATCCGCGACGCAGACAAAGCGGGTGCCAGGCCGAACAGGACGGAGGTCAGCAAAGCGGCCGCGAGTGAGACGAGAATCACGCGAGCGTCGGGCCGGAGATCGAGAGACAGGGTCATGGGGGCGGTGGCGAGATCGCGAACCGGTGGCAGCGCGCGGATCAGCAGTGGCGCGGAAATCCACGCCAGCAGCCACCCGCCGGCGGCTCCCATGGCGGTGAGGAGCAGGCTCTCCACCAGCATTTGCCGCACCAGGCGGAGCCGTGAGGCTCCCAACGCCAGGCGAACCGCCACTTCGCCACGCCGGGCCGCTGCTCCGGCCAACAGTAGCCCGGCAACATTGGCACACACCATTAAGAGCAGGAGGCCGACCGAGATCATCACCAATTGGAGGACGCTTCCGAACTTGTCGCGCAGAACCGAAACACCATGCTCCAGCGGATCGAACTCCATGCCGCGGCTAAGCTCCTGTTGGGCGTACCGCGGACCGTAATCCTTCTGGCGGCCATACCACTCCTCGACGGCGGTCCGCCAAATCGCCAGGGACTCGTCGTGTGCGCGCTCGATCGTCACGCCGGGCCGCAGACGGGCGCCGAGGTCGAGAGTCACCTCGTCGAGTTTGGCCTGCCGCTCGGAGTTCGCGAGCAAAGATAGGGCACGTAATGGCACGCGCACATCGGGAGCGTTGTCGACCGAGATGCCGTTGAATTCGCGAGGCATAACGCCCACGACGGTGAAGCGGTGGCCATGCATGGCGATGGTGCGCCCGAGGACTGCCGGGTCGCTTTGAAAGCGGCGCTGCCAGAATCCAAAACTCAGGACGGCGGGGATGTCGCCTGGTTCGTCCTTGGCATCGTCTGGCGAGAGAGCCCGGCCGTAGAGTGCCGCGACACCTAACTCCTGGAAGAACTCGGGGGTGGCGAGATGCACTCGGATCTGCTCGGAAGGCAGGGGCTCATTGAGGGGGACGAGCGCTTCGTTCTCGCCAAATACACCCGAGAGGGTGGTGGAATGCGCCTTTAAGGCTTGATAAAAGGTGTAGAAGAAGTAACTGCGGGTGCCAAGCTGCGGGATTCTCTGCACCAGACGGACTAAGTGTTCGGGGTGGCGCACCGGGAGGGGCCGGAGCCACACCGACTCGAAGGCGCTGAACATGAGCGAACTGGCGCCAATGCCGATGGCCAGCAAGCTCGCGGTAACGACGGTAAATCCGGGACGCTTGGCCAGCATGCGGGCGGCAATGCGGAGATCGTTCATCTTTACATGTTATCGCGGGAGTATTTTTCGGCCAGACTGGGCTAATCTTTTCGAACGTGCCTGCCGATGTTTCATTCGTGACGGCAGACGACCTGATCGAACTGGAGTTAATGCTCAACCGGTTTAACCGGTTGATCGCCGAACTGATACGCGGCACGATCGTCCGCAACTCGTTCCAGCCGTGGGAGGTAGAGATTCTGCTGGATATCGAGACCTGCACCCTCGAACCGCGCAAGCGGGTGGACATCCTGCGGCAGTATCAAAAAGCAGTAACGCGCCAACTCGAGACCGGCCCAGGCCCCCCCATGAAGTTATCGGAATACCTTCAGGTACGAACAACGCGGCGTCCTAAGATCGCGTAGTTGCCACTAAGGACTATGCGGATCGCCTCGGGGTAGATCCGATGCTCGTGTTCCAGGATGCGGGCAGAAAGTGACTCGACGGTGTCGCTATCCAAAACTGGCACGGCGACTTGGATGATGATAGGACCGGCGTCCAGTTGCTCGTCTACAAAGTGGACCGTGCACCCGGTGACTTTGACACCGTGTTCAAGCGCCTGATGCTGCGCGTCGAGTCCCGGAAATGCCGGCAGCAGCGAAGGATGGATGTTGAGAATGCGGTTGGGGAACCGACGGATAAACGTCGCGCTGAGCAGACGCATGTAGCCGGCGAGCAGCACCAGGTCGACGCGATTCCGATCCAGTTCTTCCAGCAGCATGCGGTCGTAGACCTCGCGATCCAGGCCTCGCGAGGGAATCGAGACGGCATTCAATCCCCGCTCGCGCGCGATTTCCAGGCCGCGAGCCTCGGAGCGATTGGCGATTACCACAGCGATCTCAGCGTCGATCTGTCCGGCCTGTACGGCATCGGCGATCGCGCCGAAATTGGAGCCGCGACCGGAGAGCAGAATTCCCAGGCGCTTCACCGGTATTCCACCAAGGGCCGGCCGCGTTTGTGAGAGACCACCGATCCAATGCGGAATGGGGTCTCTTTGAGGCGTGAAAGAATCGACTCTGCACGTGCGGCGCCTCGCGCGGGAACGGCAAAGATCATGCCGGCTCCCAGGTTAAACGTCCGGCGAAAATCACCTTCGGGGATATTGCCTATTTTGCGCATCACATCAAAGATTGGAGGAATGGTCCAGGAGGAAGTGTCGATCGTGACGGCGAGCCCCTTTGGCAGCATGCGAGGAGTATTGTCGGTGATTCCGCCGCCGGTAATGTGGGCGGCGCCGCGGAGCAGTTTGGCTGCGATCAAAGCGCGCAGCGGCTTCAGGTAGCTGCGATGCGTAGCGAGCAGAATGTCCGCCAGGGCTGAGCCCACTTCGGGAAGAACTGTCTCCGGAGTATGACCCGCCACCTCGAATAGCAGCTTGCGCGCCAAGGAATATCCGTTGGTGTGGAGACCGTTGGAAGGCAGCGCCAGGAGTACGTCACCCGGGCGGATCGTCTTGCCAGTGAGCAACTCGGACCGCTCGGCGGCACCGACAATAAAGCCCGCCAGATCGTACTCCGACTCTGAGTACATGCCGGGCATTTCGGCAGTCTCGCCACCGATCAGGGCGCAGCCGTTTTGCCGGCAGCCGCGTGCGATCCCAGAGACCACTGCCGCCGCGATATCGGCATGCAGTTTACCGACGGCGAAGTAGTCGAGGAAGAACAGCGGCAGAGCGCCTTGCACTGCTATGTCGTTGACACAATGATTCACCAAGTCTTCGCCGACGGTGTCGTGCCGGCCAGTCAGGAAGGCGACTTTGAGTTTGGTGCCGACGCCGTCGGCCGAACTCACCAGCACGGGCCTCCTGAATTTGGTGAGTTCGAAAGCCGCGCCAAAGCTGCCAATGTCGGTCAGCACCCCTTTGGTGAACGTCTGGCGCGCCAGCTTTTTGATCGACGAGACGGCGCGGTCGGCTTCATCGATATCGACACCTGCGTCCCGGTAGCGGAGCTGTTTTGGGGTGGGCAAATTCCAGTATACGGTGCGCGGAACTCGGGATACGAGGTAACCTGCCGGTTCCAGGTTGCGCCCTATATCCGTTTACACGCCAAGTTTTGCGGGATATATAATACGGCAATCAATTTATGAAAAAACTTGTAACTGCGCTGCTCGTGGTTTGCGCATGCGCATTCGCCGAGACACCCTCGACGTTTGCCATTCGCAATGCCAAGATTGTGACGGTCAGCGGTCCGGTCATCGCCAAGGGAACAGTGGTGGTGCGGCACGGACTGATCGAAGCGGTCGGAGAAAATGTGCCCATACCCGCGGAGGCATGGGTAGTCGATGGCGAAGGAATGACAGTCTACCCCGGACTGATCGATTCGCTGAGCACTGTAGGAATTCCGGGCGCGGCTCCGGCTGCGGCAACCGGGCGCGGCGGACGGGGCGCGGTAGCGGCCACCCCTGCGCCTACGACCCCGGGCGCGATTGCGACCGTCACCGTGGAGCGGGCGCGCGGACCCGAAGACCGGCCGGCGACCACCAGTTGGTTAATCGCCGCGGATGAGATTCAAGCTTCCGATCGCCGCATTGAGACTGTGCGCGGCAGCGGAATCACCACCGCCGTCACATTCCCGACGCGCGGCATCTTCGGCGGGCAAGGTTCGATTATCGATCTCGTTGCGGCCGAAAAGGCAGGTGAGATGGTGCTGGTTCCTTCCGTGGGGCAGTATATTTCCCTCTCCCGCGGCGGCGGCTTCGGAGGAGGGTTCCCGAGTTCTTTGATGGGCACGATCTCCTACATTCGCCAGATCTACCTGGACGCCGCACACTATCAACTCGTCAAGAACACTTACGCCAAGGATCCGCGCGGGATGGCACGGCCCGAGTACGATCGCGCGCTCGAGGGTGTACTCGATTCCAAGCGCATTCTGCTGCCTGCCAACCGCATGGTGGAGATGGACCGCATGTTGCGGTTCGCCGCCGAACTGAAGCAGTCGACGATTCTCTACGGGGCGCGGGAAGCGTATCGCCCCGAGGCTGCCGAGTTGTTGAAAAAATCCGGCACGCCCATCCTGGTGAGCGTCCGATGGCCCGAGGCCCCACGAGATGCGAATCCGGAAGACGTCGACAGTTTCCGGACGCTCGAGACACGTGACAAGGCCGCGTCCGCGCCATCGGTGCTGCAGAAGGCCGGTGTTAAGTTCGCGCTGTATAGCGACGGGCTGGATGCGCCACGTGATATCCAGCGCGCAGTGAAGAAGGCGATCGATGCCGGGCTCTCGCGCGAGGATGCGATTCGTGCGCTGACGCTTTCGCCAGCCGAGATTTACGGTGTGGCCGACCGGGTGGGCAGCATTGAGAAGGGCAAGATCGCGAATCTGGTCGTCACCAAGGGCGAGTTGTTCGACGATCGCACCAAAATCGAAATGGTCTTCGTGGATGGCAAGAAGTACACGCCGGCGGCGGAAGCCCCAGCGGGCGGGCGCGGACCCGCAACGGAAGATCCGGGAGGGAATCAATGAATCGAGTGAAGATACTGCTGGCGGTGTGCATCGCGATTGCGCCCCTGAGCGCGGAGACCTACGTCATCAAGAACGCCACCGTCATGACGGTCAGCAAGGGGACGTTCAAAGGCTCAGTGGTGGTGAAGGATGGCAAAATCGCTGAAGTCGGGCAGACCGTGATAGAGCCTGCTGGTGCGACGGTCATCGACGGAACCGGCCAGTACTTGATCCCCGGCATCATCGACTGCCACTCGCACATTGCGGCGGATGGCGGCATTAATGAAGGCAGCGTGTCGGTATCGTCGATGGTGGACATACGCGATGTGCTCAACCCGGAAGATATCGCGATTTACCGCGCGTTGGCGGGTGGCGTGACGACTGCCAACATCTTGCACGGTTCGGCGAATTCGATCGGCGGCTGTACGCTGCCGATCAAGATGCGCTGGGGCAAGGATGCGCAGTCGATGATCTTCGAAGGCGCCACTCCCGGAATCAAGTTCGCGCTGGGAGAGAATCCCAAACGCGCGGGGAATCCGGTGGGGGGCGGCCGCGGCGGCGCGGCCACGGTGCAGGCGCGCTATCCCGCCACCCGCATGGGCGTGGAAGACACGATTCGCGAAGCATTCAACGAAGCTAAGGCGTACAAAGCGGAGTGGGACGACTACAACGCCAAAGTGGCCCGCGGCGAACACCCCATTCCTCCGCGTAAGGATCTGAAACTCGAGCCGCTCAAGGAGGTGCTCGAAGGAAAGCGCTACGTTCACTCGCACTGCTACCGCGCGGACGAGATCCTGATGCTGCTTCGCATCGCAGACGATTACGGTTTCAAGGTGCGCACCTTCCAGCACGTTCTGGAAGGGTACAAGGTGGCGAAGGAGATCGCGGCTCATGGCGCGGGCGCGTCCACCTTCAGCGACTGGTGGTCGTTCAAGGTAGAGGCTTACGATGCCATTCCGTACAACGCCGCCATCATGACGAAGAAAGGCGTGGTAGTCAGCCTGAACAGCGATGATGCGGAGCTGATGCGGCATCTGAATAGCGAAGCCGGCAAGGCGATGAAGTATGGCGGAATGAGCGAGACAGAAGCACTCGCGATGGTCACACTGAATCCGGCGAAACAGTTGGGTATTGAAAATCGCGTCGGCTCGATTGAAGTGGGCAAGGACGCGGATCTGGTGCTCTACGACAAGTTCCCGCTCAGCGACTACGCCAAGGTGCAAAAGGTGCTGATTGACGGGACGATCTACTTCGACCGCGACAAAGAAGTGAGTGGCCGCGCCCTGAAGCAGGCGGAGAAGCAGAAGCTGATCGATAAAGAGAAGCAGAATCAGCAACGCCAGCCAGGCCGCGGAGGCCGCGCAGGGCAGGGAGGGCAACAGTGAAACTACTCGGAATATTGGCAGGATGCGCAATTTTGGCGGCAGCCGCCTCGAACGATCCCGTTTTGATTCGCAATGCCGATGTATATCCGGTGACGGGCGCGCCGATTAAAGGAACCTCCGTTCTCATTCAGGACGGCAAGATCGCCGATATCGGGGCCAAGATCGTTGCCGGCAAGAACGTGCATGTGATCGAGGGGAAGGGACTACGGGTGTATCCCGGCATGCTCGACTCAGGCACGGAACTCGGGCTCGCCGAAATCAGCGCGGTGCGGGAGACGGTGGACACAGGCGAGTTGGGCGAGTTCATGCCGCAACTCCGGGCACTGGTCGCGGTCAATCCGGAGAGCGAGCATTTTCCGGTGGTGCGCGTGAATGGCATCACCAGCGTGATGACGTTTCCGTCGTCGGGCGGAGGAGGCGGTGGCGGCGGTCGTTTCGGCGGCGGCGAACGGCAGATGATTTCGGGACAGGCCGCGCTGATTCACACCGACGGATGGACGTGGGAAGAGATGGAGATCAATCGCTCGGCGGCGATGCACCTGATTTTCCCGGCGATCGCGGGGCGTGGAGGGCGCGGGGGCGGCGGACCGGCTCCCGACAGCGTGCTTGAGATATTCGGCAACGCGGCGGGCGCCGGGACTTATACTGCCGCACGCCGGGCCTACGAGCAGCAGATCGCGAAGCTCAGCGAGTTCTTTGACGATGCGCGTAAGTATCAGAAAGCCCGCGCCGCCAATGAGCCTGGTTTCCGCCGCGATCTGAAGTTCGAAGCCATGATTCCGGTGTTGGATCGTAAGGTGCCAGTGGCGGTGTCGGCAGGCCGTGCAAGCACCATTCACGATGCGATTGCGTTCGCGGAGAAGCAGAACATCAAGATCGTCATTTTGCAGCCCCGCGAACTGGGTAAGGCGGCTGCGGAGTTGAAGGCCAAGAACATCCCGGTGGTCTTGGGCCGCGTCCTGGCTCTGCCGGAGACCGAGGACAGCCCTTACGACGAGGCCTTCACGCTTCCCGCGGAGGCTTACAAGGCGGGTGTGAAGTTCGCCTTCGGCACCTTCAACAACGAGTTCGTCAGGAACTTGCCCTACCAGGCAGCAACCGCAGTCGGCTTTGGACTGCCTTATGAGGAGGCGCTGAAAGCGGTCACCATCAATCCGGCCGAGATCTGGGGCGTCAGCGACAAGGTCGGCTCGGTTGAAAAGGGTAAATTGGCCGACCTGATGGTTACGGACGGAGATCCGCTCGAAATCCAAACCCAGGTCAAATATCTTTATATTAAGGGTAAGGAAGTCCCGCTCACCAATAAGCAGACACGTTTAGCCGAGAAGTATATGGGCCGTCAATAAGCCGGGCCGCCGGTAGCACGGGTATACTTGCCCGTGCTACCGGTTACACCACAATCTTCGGAACAACAACCTCCACTCCAATCCGCTTCATCCGCTCCCGCAGCCGCTCCAACATATCCTGATCGTCGTACGTACCCACGATGGCTCCGCCCGAACCCGCGAAATTCGACGTGGCGCCGACTTCCCGGGCAGCGTGGACCATCTCCAGGTTTCCTTTGTCAATCTGATAGATACGCGCCCGCAAGTCGAAATTGGCATTGATAAGTTCGCCCAGCTTTTGATAGTTGCGGGTGAGAAGGCACTCCCGGCCTTGCTCCGCGTAACTAGCCCAGATGGTCATAGCCTCGACGACATCAGGGTCTCCCCGATGCCACCGCTCTCGCAAGTTGCCATGAAAGACTTCTGTACCTTCACTGAGGGACGTTCTACACGCCACATAGACTTTGGGCAAGCATCCGGGATCGAGACGTTGGTACTCGCCGTAACCACGTGAGGTCATCAGGTCTCGTGAAAAATCCATGTACACTACGCCTTGATAGGCCTGAATGACACGGTCCTGCAGTCCGGCGGGGACGTTCAACTCACGTGTCTCGGTCTCCAGCACCAGATTTGCCTGAACGGGGAGCGGGATTTCAATACCATAGTATTGACATAGGGCGCGGAGGGATGCGGTGATGATCGCGCTGGAACCGCCTAAACCCAATCGTTGCGGGATGTTGGATTCGTACTCCAGGGTGAAGTTACGCTCTTCTAATTCAATAGAATTCTTTCGGCAGTAATCGATCAAGCGGACGATCAATGCCTGGATGATGCGAAAGCCTCCGTAATATCCGCGCCATCGGGTAATCCTGTATAGGTCATCGAGGTTTTCGAAGATCGGAAGATCGTTTTTGGACGGCTTGATCTCGAGGCGACCGCTGGGATAAAGAAGGACACGTGCGCGGAAGTTCGACATGGCGAAGGAAATTGTCTTGCCAAAATACCCATCACTTGGGTTTCCCAGTAGTCCTGCGCGCGCATAACCGTAAGTTTCGATCATTTTCTACTCCGGTCCGCCGAGTCAATTAGAATCGTCACCGGGCCTTGGTTGACGATGTGGACCTGCATTGCCGCCTGAAAAACCCCGGTTTGGACGGGAACGGGACCACGGACTGCGGACTCTACAAAGTAATTGTAAAGCGCTTTGGCCTGATCGGGCGGAGCTGCCTGGTCGAAACTGGGCCGGCGTCCTTTGCGGCAATCCCCATAAAGTGTAAATTGCGAAATGATCAGCAGGCTTCCTCCTGCTTCCTGTATGCTGCGATTCATTTTGCCGGCGTCGTCGGGAAATATACGGATCCCGAGTAGTTTGTCGAGGAGATAGTCCGCATCTGCGGGAGTATCCGACTTCGAAATACCCAGAAAGACAAGCAATCCCGTGTGGATGGAACCCACCACCGACTGCTCTACTACAACTGATGCTTCTGTGACCCTTTGAAGTACTAGTCGCATAACTTTTAGTCATTGGCAGCTATTAATTCTGACATACCTATGATATAGTGTCTGCGAAGGTGAACCAATGGCACGAGCCAAGACAGTTGAGGATTCCGCCATTCTAGAGATGGCGCTGGTGGGATATCAAATTCAACTAGACAAGATCGAAACGAAGATTCATGAGATCCAGTCTTTGTTGAAAGGTAAACGAACCACTTCTGGGCCGGTAGTAGGGGAGAAGCCAAAGACAGGGAGCCGGAACCTGAGCGACGCCGCGCGAGATCGGATTGCAGCAGCGCAACGGAAACGCTGGGCTGAACACCGCCGAATGAAAGCGCAGGCAGCTAAGGCGTAGCTTCGATCCCACCCACGCCATTCTGAAGAATCCTTCGCTCGGCCAAACCGATAACCTTCTCCCGCTGACTGCTTCGTGAGGCCTGTGGCATCGCTAATGCGGTGTTTCGGCCGGTGCTAAGATGTGTACGCATGGGGGATCTGAGCCGCATTGGGGTGGCAATCGATACGGACTTGCTGGCGAAGTTCGACCGATTGATCGAACAACGCGGCTATACCAACCGTTCCGAAGCCTTTCGGGACTTGATTCGCGATGAACTGGTCGAAAAGAATTGGGAGTCACCGGAGAGCCAGGTAGTCGGAACCGTTACTCTGGTGTACGACCATCATGTCCGACTGCTAAGCGAACGGCTGACAGACATCCAGCACGATTTCCATCAATGCATCCTGTCTACTTTGCATGTGCATCTGGATCACGACCATTGTCTGGAAGTGTTGGTGGTGCGGGGTAGAGCCAGCGAAGTGCGCCGGGTGGCGGATGTTTTGATCAGCACCAAAGGCGTCAAACACGGGCGACTGACCATTACTACCAGCGGGATGGAACTGAAGTGATCGTAGGCACTGGCGTTGACTTGGCGGAGGTCCCACGCATTCGCGCGTCCATCGAAAGGTTTGGCAACCGTTTCGTCTCGCGGATCTACACCCCAGCGGAGATTGCCTATGTAGAGCGCAAGGCCAATCGCTACGAGCGCTACGCCGCGCGATTTGCGGCCAAGGAAGCGGGTATGAAGGCGATCGGAACCGGTTGGAAGCGTGGGGTGACGTGGCAGGATTTCGAAGTCGCCAATCTGCCTTCGGGAAAGCCCACTCTACGATTCCACGGGGTCGCCGCGGCTATCGCGGCGAAACTGGGTGTACGGAATGTCTCGCTTTCGCTGACACACACGGCGGAACTGGGGATGGCTCACGTGATTCTGGAAGACTGAAAGCGGGTTGAAAGGATTGGCAGCTGCCGCGCCATGGGAACCCAAAATGAAAGATGGCCCTACGCGGACCGACAAGTTCGACATCCATGGCGAGGCTGGAGCCCCAACCCCTGCTTTCAAAGTTCACGCGGCTGACTTGGTGGAAGCCCCGGCGTTTTGCGAATCAATCCGCTTGCATTCCTCCCAGGTGTAGTACATGCGGTGCACCACGGTGAGATTTGAGAGGATGGCGATCACCCAGAGCACTGGCGCCATGCGATCGAACAATGCGCCGATGATAATCAATACCACGCGCTCCGGCCGCTCGAGAAAGCCTACCTTGCATTTGGGAATGGTATTCTCCGCCCGCGCCCGGGTATAGCTGATCATCACCGATCCGGTCATCACAATCGCGGTGACCACGATATACGAGTAGCGATTGATGGACGCGTAATACACCAGCAGGCCCATGAAGACCGTGAGATCGGAGTACCGGTCGATTACGGAATCGAAGAATCCGCCGAAAGCGGTCACCTGGTTGGTAGCCCGCGCCACGCGGCCGTCCACCATGTCGAACAACCCGGCTCCGATCAGCACGAGCCCCGCCCAGCGGAAATCGACTTTGGGACTTTCCGCGTTACCAGCGCGCGCGAACAGCCACGCGGCCCAGATGTTGATGACTAAACCCAGAAATGTGAGGACGTTGGGATTAATCTTGGAGAGAGCGAGCCAACGCACGATGCGATCGATGATGGCGCCACAGCCAACCCCGATGGCACGGGTGAAGGTCCATCTCTTTTCAGGCAACATCGTGAATGGTAGTCAGCTTCAGGATTTCCAAATCCTTGACGCCGCCCGGGCTTTGCACCCGGACAGCATCGCCAACCTCTTTGCCCAGCAGCGCCCTCCCAATTGGCGAGGTGGTGGAGATCTTGCCGTTGGCGGCGTCAGCCTCCTCGCTGGTCACTAAGTTGTAGGTAAGTTCTTCTTCGCGTTTGGTGTCAAGCACCACCACGGTGGAACCAAGCCCGACCTTGCCGTGCGGGATCTTGGTGAAGTCGATCATGGAAAGCTCGCCCAGGCGCTTCTTCAGTTGGCCCAGGCGCGCGTTGACCAACCCCTGACGATCCTTGGCAGCGTGGTACTCGGCATTCTCGCTCAGGTCCCCGTGCGCACGCGCCTTGAGGATCTCCTTGGGGAGTTCCACGTGAAGTTCATATTCCAGCGCGGCGATTTCGTCCTGCAGTTTTTTCTTGATGTCGGTCATTGTAACGGGGACAGCTCCACCGTCACATTATACCGGATGGCATGGGGCAGAAACGTCCACGCGCCACCTATTGCACGAGCACCGTCACGGGCTGGGAATTCGCCCCATTGATCGTGACTACCAACTGCTGATTGCCCGTGGGGACATTCGAGGGCACCGTCACATTCACCTGGTACAGACCCACGCTGTTGGGGGTCAGTCCGCTGAAGATAAATCCCGTGGCGACGCCTCCTATGGTCACGGTTGGGGTGGCGGTGGTCTGCGCCAGAGGCTTACTCGGACTGGGTTCGCCGGAGGCCGGCTGATTGCTGACCGCGCCCAGGCCGTTGGCGTAGATCACCAGCGAGTCACCACGTTTCACAGGGGTAGTCGCGGTGACCACCGCGCCCGAAGTTGCGTCCACAACGGCGAAAACCCCCGGCGATACCGGCGCCAGCGGAACCGTATAGACGTTGCTCGGCAACAGGCTGACCGTGACTTTCATCGAGACGCTCGACTGGCCCTGAAATTCCCACGGGATTTGCACGTTGATCTGTCCCGGGCTGACGAAGGCGAGGTGGCCGGGTAGACTGAGCCCGCCGCCATCGAAGCTGACGCTGACATCGGACAGCGCGACCGGGAGCGATGTGGTGGATTCCACTTGTGTAGCGTCAGACAAAGCGGTACCGAAGATCGTGATATACGACCCGGGAGCAAGACCCTGTCCCACCTGGAAAGATGCGCCGTCCACCACACGATTGGGAGTGATCGCCGGATAAAAGCGAGCATATCCGTTGAACTGCATACTCAGGCTGCCTGCCGTCGCTTTGAAAATCTGGTCGCCCTGGTTCGGCCCCAGATTGACGAAACCCGCGGCATTGCCCAGCGCGAAGGACTGATTGTCGCCGCCGGTGACCGTTCCTCCGCCTTGCAATACCGAGAAGTTCACCGGAGTTCCCAATACGGGAACTCCGAACTGGTCAACAACGCGCAGATCGAGTTCCCAGCCGACATCGTTGGTGCCGCCGAGGAATCCGCCGTTGCCGATCGGAAAGACATCGGCAGGCGTGCCATTTCCCACCAGAAACTGATAGGGCACACGCAGAGTTGGACCGGCGCCGGTCACGACGATGAATCCCTCATAGGATCCGGCGGCGGGACGGGTACCGCTCAGGCGAACGGTCACGCTGTTCGCCTGGCCGGGCTGCAGGGTCAGGGTGGTCGGCGTAATTTGCAGGCTGGCGCTGGACGAATCGCGCGCCTGCACGGCGAAGCTGAAGGTCTGAGGCGAACCGCTCACATTGGTGATGTTGAGGGTTCGACTGATGGGGAGCGCGGCGGCAGCAATCGTGCCGAATTCGATAGTGGCCGGGTCCAAAGTGGCGGCGACATTGACCGCATCGACGGCACTCAGTTTGCCCGCGCCCACCGAATTGACGCGCGCCGGACTGCCCCCCTCGTCGGCAACGTTGGCCGTGGCAGTGTTGACTACGGCCGATTTGAGCTGCGCCGGAGTCATTCCCGGGTATTTCTGTTTCACGAGTGCCACTGCACCGGCAACCATCGGTACGGCGTAACTGGTGCCGGTCACTGTAGTGTAGCCGCTGGCATCATAAGCCTGGCCATTGGGGTCGATCTTCTGAGCCGCTGTGTAGATATTGACGCCCACCCCGACCAACTCAGGCTTGATCACGTTGGTCGGCGTGAAGGCGAAGGTTCCCGGCGAAGGTCCGCGCGAAGAGGCGGCCCAAACTGTGTCAGGCTGGGCTTCAAAGGCGGTCAGCGCGGGATCGAGCGATGCCTTGACGCCTGAATTGGCGGCGAGGTAACTCTTGAGCGCGACTCCGTCGTCGTAGCCGATCATGACGGCCAGAATGCCAGTGTCCAGCGCAAGCAGGGTGCTGAAAACTGTATTCTGCCCACTGAGTTGATACAGTACGACTCCCACCGCTCCGGCATTCTGCGCGTTGTTGATCTTGTCGCTGAAAGAACAGACGCCACCGCGTTGAATCAGCACTATGGCGCCGGCCAACGAGTTGGAAGGCAGGCTGGAGCAGGCAAGTCCGTCGTTACCGGTCGAAGTAACATCCAGAATCGTCGCGGTGAGCGGTGATGCGATGTGGGGTCCATCGCCGAACAGCGCGTTGATGTTCTGCAGTGCGGAGGGCGCGTTGGAGCCGGTCACGTGTACCGCTTGATAAAGGACATGAGAATTCACGGAAGCACCGACCGTGATCGCCGAGGGCGCCGTTCCAGGACTATGGATCGTATTCAGAGTGGGGATACGCTGGCCGACATTGCCATCGTTGCCTGCCGATACGACGACCACCAACCCGTTTGCGATCGCGTTCTCGACAGCTTGCGCCTCCAGGTCACAAGGGCCATCGTGGCCGCAAACAGCCTGTCCCGAATCCAGTGGACCGAAAAAGGCGGGGTCACCCTCACTCAACGAGAAAGTCACGATGTCCATGCCATCGGTGAAGGCGTCCTGAAGCGCTTGCTGGAACGCGGCAGCCTTGGCGAATGGATTGACGCTCGGCGAGCCGAAGATCTTGTAATTGCCCAGGAAGGCTTTGGGAGCCACACCTTGAATCGTGCCGACAGGTCCGGTATTCTGCACCCCGGCAGCGATCATCGCGATGGCAGTGCCGTGTCCCACGCGATCGCGCGGGGAATAGTCGTCAGGCGACGAAGTGCCGATGGGATTGGAGGGATCGTACCCGACTGCATCGAGCGCGACATAGCTTCTCGCGACGATCACCTTGCTGTTCGTGTAGTTCGCGTCTCCTTTGGGAAAACCGGCTGGCGGGGTTAGCGAGGGGTCCTGAAAACCGGGATGATTCACGTCCATTCCCGAATCGATGACGCCAATCTTGATGCCCGCGCCTGCATTCGACGCACCGCCGACCGCAGTCCATGCGGCAGGCACGTTCTGCAAATCGAGCGCGCGGTTCAGGTCCATGTGGAGCGGCCGCGTGGGCACCACATGTGCGACGCCGGGAATGGCGCTAAGTTGCGCGGCAGTCTCACGGGTGGCCGAGACGAATACGGCATTCACTAGGAGTTGCACCGATCCCGCTACCGGAATCTTGCGGCGCTGCAGTTCGGCACGAACACCGGACTGCGCCTGGCGAATCCGCGAGAGTTGCCGTTGCGCAGCGGGACCCGCAAGGGCCACGCGGGAGTGGGTATTCTGAGCCACCGGCGGGTCGGTCAGAACCAAAGCATAGTCCAGCAGACGGCTACGGGTCTGGCCAAACGCTGCAAATACCAGCAGTGAAAGGACTAATGCCGCTCTTTTCATAGCATTCGATTAGACGGAGTGCGTCTCCTCCCAAGTTCCGATTGGCTAACTACTCTTTGTGGCTAGAATCTCGTCCGCCACGTCCGCGGCGGCGCGCATCTCGCGTACATTATGGATGCGGACGATGTGGGCCCCTCCCAGGATGCTGGCCGTCACCGCCGCCGCCGTGGCATAACGAGTCTCATCGGGGGTTTCATGCGCGAGAAAACTCTTGTGCGAAGGTCCGACCATAATTGGCAACTCGAGCACCGCCAGCTCTTGAAGCCGTCCCAGGATCAGGGAATTCTGCTCCTTGCGTTTGCCGAATCCGATGCCCGGGTCGATGACCAGGCGGGTTCGGTCGATACCGACGTGGCGTGCGCGGTTGACGGCGGCTTCCAAGTCGCGCCCGATCGTGCCCATGGGATCGGGCATGGGCCCCAGTTTGGCCCAGGTTTCAGGGCGGCCGCGCATGTGATTGATGATGAGTCCCGCGTCGTGGTTGGATACGGTACGGGCGAGTTGCGGCTCGAAGGTCAGGCCGGAAGGGTCGTTAATGATTTCCGCGCCGAGTTCGAGCGCCCGTTCGGCAACTTCGGATTTGTAGGTATCGACGGAAACAGGGATGCTCAGGTGGCCTTTGAGGCGCTTCAATATGGGGACGAGGCGTTGCAGCTCTTCGGAGGCGGTGATGCGCTTGGAGCCGGGACGCGTCGACTCGGCGCCGATGTCGATAATATCCGCGCCCTGTTCTTCGAGTTCTATGGCGCGGGCAAAGGCGCGGTCGGGATCGGAGAACTTGCCGGCATCGACGATGGAATCAGGTGTGATATTCAGCACTGCCAGCAGGACGGTTCGTTCTCCGAGCTTGATCTCGCGCTGCTTGAGTTTCCAATAGAAGAGTTTTCTCACCGTTCTTTTAATTTCGCACTTTTGGGTGTGGGAATGTCATTCTCACTTGATGGGCCGCGTGGCGCAAAGACTCTTCTTTGCCGCGTCGAGACTCATCTCGACGCTTTTGGGCTCGTCCATCGATCGTCGGGGAAGAGTGAAAGATGCCGTGATGCTTGGAATGGATCGCAACGTGCGGGCGAATTTGTCGAGTCGCGAAAAGCGTCGAGATGAGTCTCGACGCGGCAAACATGAGTGTTTGCGCCACGTCTACGGGCCGTAAAAGATCACCCAGACGGCTAGATCATCCGTGTAGCTTTCAAAGCGGTGCTCGACACCTGCCGCTACGTACAGAAGGTCGCCCGCGTCAAACGCGTCACGGCGACCATCGTGGAACAAGACTCCCTGCCCACGAACGATCACGTACACTTCATCCTTCTCATGCGGGGTTAGCCGTGTCGGAGGAACGGCTGGACGCAATGCGAGGCGCACGTCGAGGGTGCCGCGCTGGAACAATTGTGCGGAGTGTTCCCCGGCGGGTCCGGGGATGCGTGACCGTGCTTCCGCGATCCGAATGATGCCGCTACGATTTGATTCGCCCACAGGAGTATACTGGCACAGAAGAAATTCGCCATGCCGCGAGGGGTCACACTGCTGGTATCTTTGGCCTGCGCCGCGATCTCCCCCAATTACGCTCAAAGTCCGCCACTCTCCTTCGCCTCCGATATCCGGCCCATTCTCGAGAATCGCTGCTGGAAGTGCCACGGCGGCGCGGTCCAACTCTCGCATCTTGATTTGCGAACGCGCGAAGGTGCGCTGAGGGGCGGCACGAAAGGCGCTGCGCTCGTACCGGGCAAGCCTGAGGAGAGCCGCGTATACCGCTTGACCGCCGGTCTCGAGAAGCCCGCCATGCCGATGGACGGAGCGCTGACCGCGGAGCAGATCGCCACCATCAAGCGATGGATCGAACAGGGGGCGCCGTGGGATGCTGCGCCGCTCGATACCAAGACCGCGACGCAGAGTGTGATCGAAGAGATGCCGATCCCGCCCGAAGTGCGCAACTCGTGGGCGTTCCGCCGGCCCGTCCGGCCCGCCGAGCCCGTGGTAGCGGGAGATTGGACCAACCCGATCGATCGGTTTCTCGAAGAGGTACGGCACGACAAGGGATTGAAAGCGGCGCCGCGAGCCGACCGCCTCACGCTGCTGCGCAGGGCGTACCTGGATTTGATCGGCTTGCCGCCCAGCCCGGCAGAAGTGACGGAATTTCTGTCCGACCAGTCACCGGAGGCCTGGGACCATCTGATCGACAAGCTTCTGGCCTCGCCGCACTATGGCGAGCGGTGGGGACGGCACTGGCTCGATGTGGCGCGCTACGCCGATTCGAACGGCTTCGAGCATGATTTCGATCGTCCGAATGCCTGGCGATATCGCGACTATGTCATCCGCGCCTTCAATCAGGACAAACCCTACAACGTCTTTCTCACCGAACAGATCGCCGGAGACGAGATGGACGGAGCCAGTGACGAGAGCCGTATTGCCACCGGGTTCCTTCGCAGCTACGCCAAGGTGGGATATCGCGAGAAGGACAATCCGCAGTTCCGGTATGAGTATCTCGATGACATGATCGGCACCATCGGGCGCGGGGTGCTGGGACTGACGGTGAACTGCGCGCGCTGCCACAATCACAAATTCGATCCGATCTCGCAGAAAGATTACTACCGGATGCAGGCATCCCTCTTTGGCTACGTCGAGACCGACTATCCGCTGGCGCCCAGGGAGCAGGTGGAGGCGTACGAGAAGAAGACTGCTGAGATCGAGGCGCAAATCGCGCCTTTACGGCAGAAGGTGCGGCAAATCGAGGAGCCATATCGCGCTCGCCTGGCACAGGAGAAGTACAAGAATTATCCGCAAAACGTGCAGCGCGCCATCGCCATTCCCGAAGAGAAACGAACTCCGGGCGAGGCGTTACTGGCGGGGCAGGTGATTCGCACGACGTCGGTATCGAATGACGAGATCGACCGTGCGATGACCGCCGCGGACCTGGCCCAGAAAAAGGCGTGGAACGAGCAGATTCGCAAACTCCAGAGCGAGCGTCCGAAGCCGCTGCCCATGGCCGCGATCGTTACCGACGGCGACTATCGCTTCGCGCCCGACGGTCCGGGCGACGAGCCCGCTCCGGGCAAGGGCGTGAAGCAGGAGGTTACGGACGGCAGTTTTCTTTTCCATGGCCCCGGCCGCTATCAGGCGCCGGCATCGTACTTTCTGATCCGCGGCGATGCCGAAGCCCGCGGTCCGTTGATGAAGCCCGGATTCATCGACGTGATCACCTACGGCAATCCGCCGACGGAAGATCCGCCCGCCGATGGCCGCACCTCGGGCCGGCGCAGGGCGCTCGCGGAGTGGCTCGGCTCGCCGGAGAATCCGCTGACAGCGCGGGTGATGGCGAATCGCATCTGGAGTCACCATTTCGGACGGGGAATCGTCGCCACCCCGGACAACTTCGGCAAGATGGGCGAGAAGCCGACCCATCCCGATCTGCTCGACTGGCTGGGGACCGAGTTTGTGCGCCGCGGGTGGAGCGTTAAGGAGATGCATCGGCTGATCATGACATCCCAGGCGTACCAGATGGCTTCCCAATATGAGGACGCCGGCGACGCCGCGAGAGACCCGGAGAATCACGACCTGTGGCGATTCCCGATCCAGCGCCTGGACGCCGAGATCGTGCGTGACGCGATGATGTCGGCGAGCGGAGCACTCGATCTGACCGTCGGCGGGCCACCGGTATTCCCGCACATTCCTGGCGAAATTCTCGCGTCGATGAACGGGGGCATTTGGAGGAACTCCGCCGATGGACCGTCCCTTTGGCGGCGCAGCATTTACGTGTACCGCAAGCGCGGCCTTCCTTTCCCCATGTTCGAGGTGTTCGATCTGCCGGATCAGAATACCAGTTGCGCCCGCCGCAACGTCTCCACGGTGCCCACTCAGGCGTTGACGCTGTTGAACGACGAGTTCGTGATCCGGCAGGCGAAGCTCTTTGCCGATCGTGTGAAGGAAGCGGCTCCGGGGGATGCCGCGAAGCAGGTGGATCTGGCTTATCGACTGGCATTGTCGCGTCCTCCCCGTGAGGACGAGGTGAAACTGGCGGGGGATTATCTGCGCAAGCATCCGCTCGAAGATCTGTCACATGTGATTCTGAATCTCAACGAGTTCCTGTATGTGCGGTGAGGCATGAAGAACTTCTGGTCGAGGCGCGACTTCCTGTTTCAATCGGGCGGCGGTATCAGCGGCCTCGCGCTGGCCTGTCTGCTCGATCAGGAAGGTCTGTTGGCGGCAGCACCGGAGGGCGGAGCTTGTAACGCCAAGGCTACTGGCTACAATCCTTACGCTCCCCGCAAACCGACCTTCCCTCCTCGCGCCACCAGTGTGATCTCGCTGTTCATGAGTGGCGGACCGAGCCACCTGGATACCTTCGATCCGAAGCCCGCGCTAAATCGATACGCAGGGCAGCCGCTCACGGGAAAGGGCGACATCGTGGTGCGCCAGGGCAATCCCGGCCCGCTGATGCCGTCGCCGTTCCAGTTCCGCAAGCATGGGCAGTGCGGAATGGATGTCTCGGAGATTTTCCCCGAGATCGCCCGGCATGTAGATGAGATGGCGTTCCTGCGGTCGGTGTATGGCCAGTCGAACGACCATGTGCAGGCGACCTATGAAATGAACACCGGCAAGATTCAGATGGGCCTGCCGAGTGTGGGGTCTTGGGTGACTTACGGGCTCGGGTCGGAGAACCAGAGTCTGCCGGCTTTCGTGGTGATCTACGACCGTCGTGGCGGCCCATTGGGCGGGCCTTCGAACTGGAGCGCGGGGTATATGCCCGCGGCGTACCAGGCGACGGTTTTCCGCGCATCCGGCGACCCGATCATCGATCTGAAACCGCCCGCAAGTATCACCGCGGAGCAGCAGCGTGACCGGCTCGATCTGCTCGCAAGACTGAATGAACTCGACCTTCAGCGATATCCCGGCAATAGCGAATTAGCAGCTCGGATCTCGTCGTATGAGTTGGCGTATCGCATGCAGGGGTGCGCTCCGGAAGCGGTGGATGTGAATCGCGAGACGGAAGCCACACAGAAGCTCTATGGGCTGGACGATCCGGTAACCGAGCCCTTCGCGCGCCAGTGCATCATGGCGCGCCGGCTGGTGGAGAGGGGAGTTCGTTTCGTTCAGTTGTATCACGGCGGCCTGGGACAGCAGAATCGCGACACGTGGGACGCGCATGACGATGTGAAGGACAATCATACGCGGCATGCGGCGGAGGTCGACCGGCCGATCGCGGCGCTGCTTACGGATTTGAAAGCCCGTGGGCTGCTGGATTCGACGCTGGTACTCTGGCATGGGGAGTTCGGACGCATGCCCATTTCGCAGAAGGGTGTTGGCCGCGATCACAATCCGGGGACGATGACGCTGTGGATGGCGGGGGCAAAGATCCGCGGCGGCCAGATTATCGGCGCGAGCGACGAGTTCGGCTACAAGGCGGAGCGGCAGCCCATCTCGGTTCACGATCTGCATGCCACGATTCTGCATTTATTGGGGATCGATCACACGAGGCTCACCTTCCTGTTCAACGGGCGGAACATGCGGCTGACGGATGTTTACGGCGAGTTGGTTCCGCAGATTGTGGGTTAGGAATGCGCTGGGCTGGTAGGCGCGAGAGGAATCGAACCTCCAACCCTCGGTTCCGAAGACCGATGCTCTATCCGTTGAGCTACGCGCCCGCAAGCGATGGATTGCTGTGACGATTCTAGCAGATCGAGGCTTGCGTCATTTAAATACGGCGCGGCGGGGCATCACCTTGCGTACTTCGTCGATGAGGGTGGCCGGCGCAAAGGGCTTCTCGACGAAGCCAAAGTCGTCCGGCCCGGCAAAGGTATCCGGGTTGACGGGCTCCGCAGAGATGAAAATCAAGGGAGTGTGGGGCGACTCAGACCGTAGCGACTCAGCGAACTGTATCCCCGTCATCCTAGGCATCCGGATGTCGGTAACTACCAGGTCGATCGTCTGGTCGAGTTTCCGAAACAATTGAATCGCTTCCATCCCGTCCCTGGCTTCCACGACTTCAAACAAGGCCGATTCGAGGACGGTTTTGACATACATACGGATGCGAACGTCGTCGTCGACCACCAGGGCGAGAAGTTTGGCTTCGCCGTGTTCACGGAGCATTCCTGTACCTCCATCAGCAACCGAGACTTGCCAGGAAAGGCGATGAATCTGTTCAAATTCGTTACTGGCCCGAAAGAGGCGTGCGGGAACGGCAACAGTGTCGGACGCGGGCGGCAGATCTTAACAAAATCGGCGCGGCATTTCGCTTGACATCGGTGATCTTCGGTTATATTCTGATCCCACCATCGGGTTTTGAATCGTTTCAAGGTGGAGGGGTATGCAAGCGACCAAGGCGTCGCAGAGGGGCACGCCATACTGTCATCAGCCATCCAACGGTCGTGACGACCGTGCGCCCATTCCTGGTAATTTGCCTGCATCCCCAGTAGTTTCTCTGGGTTCTTTTCCATCGCCTTCGGACATCCCACTGTCGAACTGCGACCTCCTTCTGGACTGCGCCACGAAGGATTCGCCATCCCGGACTCCTGCCATTCCCCAATCTTGGAGGTTAGTTAAGTGAATAGACTACGCATTCTCGCTAGCGTTTTCTCTGTGCTGCTGGCAGCCAGCCTGCCCATGGCAAATGCCCAAAGCGTAACGGGCCAAATTTCGGGAGTCGTAGTGGATCCTGCCGGCGCCGTAGTGCCTGGCGCCGACGTCCAATTGATCCACGACCTCTCACAAACCATTCACCGGTTCGTCTCCGAGCCGAATGGCTCCTTCATCTTCACCGGCCTGGTGCCCGGAACGTACAGCCTGAAAGTGTCGCGGCCCGGGTTTAAGGCCTTCGACTCCAGGGGCATCACGGTAGCCACGCAGGAACGCGTCGATTTGCACGAAATCCATTTACAAGTCGGCGAAATCAGCAGCACCATCTCCGTGCAAGCGGACGCAGTGCACGTCGCAACAGACAGTTCAGACCGTTCCGTCGACATTAATCTGGCACAGATCGTCGACACTCCCACCCGCGGCCGCAATCCCATCAGCCTGATCATGACGCTGCCGGGTACCCAATCGCTGGCGCAATCCTACGATTACCGCGGCTGGAACGGCGGCGGCATTCCGGGCGTCAACGGCGGCCAGCAGGGCCAGATTATCCTGAACATGGACGGCGCGGCCAGTCAGGACTCGGGCAACCTCAACACGGGTTATATCTCCCCCTCGGTCGACGCAATCGGAGAAGTCAAACTGCTGGTTTCCAACTACACGGCGGAATACGGCGGGCGGACGGCCGGGCAGATGACGCTCTCGACAAAGAACGGCACGGCGCAGTTCCATGGCAGCGGCTACGACTACTACCGCCATGAGAGTTTGAATGCCAACGAATTCTTCAATAACAAGACCAACGTGCAGAGGCCGCGGTACCGCTATCAGAATTTCGGCGGCACTATTGGCGGTCCGCTGATTGTGCCTGGCACGAACTTCAACAAGTCGCGGCAGAAGCTGTTTTTCTTCTTCTCGTACGACAAGCTGTACAACAGCACCACCAGTTTTGCGACCTACACAATGCCCACACAATTGGAGAAGGCGGGCGATTTCTCCAAAACCGTGACCACGACCGGCGCGCTGATCCCCATCATCGATCCGAACACCCAAGCGCCGTTTCCCGGCAACGTGATTCCGGCGAGCCGCATCAGTGCGCAGGGGCAGGCCATGATGAACCTGTTCCCGAATCCGTCGCCGCTGGGCCTGGCGCTGGATCCAACGGGCAATCGGGGATATAACTTCCGCTACCCACAGCAGCAGTTGCGTCCCCTGGACGACAAGATCCTGCGGGTCGACTACAACCTTTCCTCAAAAGTGCAGTCCTTCGTGCGCCTCCTCCAGGATTACCAGGCGCAAAACGGCTACAACGTGACGGTGGGACCTCCGGGCGGCGCGTGGGGCCAGTTCCCGGCCAGCTACCACGTTCAGTCGGCGGGCGCTCTCGGCACACTGGTTTACACAGTCAACCCGACACTCATCAACGAATTCAGTTGGGGCATCAACCGCGGCAAACAGGGCGTAGATCCGCTCACCGACGCCAGCAGCAACCCTAATGACGGCGGCGTGCGAACCTATCCGCAGAGCCTTCTGCCTTTGAAAGATGCCAACGGAAATGCTCTGACGCTGCCACGCATTAACCCTGCCAGCGCAAACACTCTGAATCTGCTGCCGGCGGTGAACTTCGGACTGCCGTCGGGTTTCAGCGCCCAGTCGTCCGGCCAAGGCGTGAACGCCGCGCCGACCTTCAGCCTGGACAGCCGCTGGCCATTCACCGGCACCGACCAGTTGCAGACGATTCAGGACAAAATCACCTGGGTGCGAGGAGCACACACGCTGAAGGCGGGCTTCTACATCGAAAAAATGGCCCGCAACGTGAGCGTGTATTCGGTGTACAACACCGCAGGGACCTACTATTTCGGCACCGACCGCGCCAACCCGTTGGACACGAACTACCCCTATGCCAACGCGATGCTGGGCAGCATCTTCGCTTACGGTGACGACAACACCAAGCTGGTGAATCATGCTCGCTATACGCAGGTAGAGTGGTACTTGCAGGACACATGGAAGGCGAGCCGCCGTCTGACAATCGACTACGGCGCCCGCTTCTATCGCGTGGGCGACCTGAACAGCGTAGGAGCGAATCTGGGCCTGTTCAACGCTGCTTCTTACAACCCGAGCCAGGTGGGCCAATTGCTTTACCCCGGCTGCTCGGTCGCGGTGACTACCACCACCTGCCCGGCGGCGGACAAGATCGCAATCAATCCCAAGACCGGAGCGGTATTCCCCTACGTGCGGCAGGGCACCTTCGACGCCTCTTCTTATGCCGCGAATTCGCTTCCGTACTCCGGCATCAAGTACTACAACACGCACTTCTGGAACGTGGCGCCGATCCAGGTTTCGCCCCGCATCGGCGCGGCGTGGGACGTGTTTGGAGACGGTAAGACGGCGTTGCGCGGCGGTTTCGGCATCACGACCGGGCGCAACTGGACAGTGGATTACATCGGCGCCTTGTCAGCCGGACAGGGGCCGATGATGGTGCCCCCGACCTTCCTGGCGCCCACCATTGTCTACACCAACTTCCAGAACCTGACCGGCTCTCAGTCCGTCTACACGCCGCAGAACTTGATCGGTGGAACGCCGAATGAGATTCCCCAGGCGACGTACAACTGGAGCATCGGCATCCAGCGCGAGTTGCCCTTCCACCTGATCGCGGACATTTCGTACGTCGGCAATGCGCTGCGCAACGGCTACGGCGAAATGTACGACGGCAACGCGGTTGCGCCGTTGACCACGTGGAAGCCATCCGGCTGCGCCGTTCCGATTCAGGGCGGCTGCCCGCAGGCTCAGTTCATCGATCCGACAACGAACCCGGCGAACCCCGGCTTCTACTCGACCAACCTGATTCGCGCGCTGACCGGCTACGCCGGCGTCGGCAATATCATCGAGTTCACCAACAGCTACACCAACAACTACAATTCGCTGCAGATGCAGTTAAACCGCCGGTATGGCCGCCTGCAGTGGAACCTCAACTACACGTTCTCCCGGACCATCGTCTACAACAACGACAGCAACACGACGTTGTACCAGTTCGTAAATGCGGAACTGACCAAGAACGTGGTGAACCGTCCCCATGCGGTCAACTTCAACTTCGGTTACGACATTCCCGACGTGACCCGGGGGAGTTTCTTGAGCAACCGGGTGGGGAAGGCGATTCTGGATGGCTGGCACATCAACGGCAACGGCTCGATTTTCTCGGGTACTCCCTACACCGTGGGCTGCTCGGCTACCGGTCAGCCTTCGCAGTACTGGACGGGAACGCCTACCGCGGATATGCCCTTCCGTTGCGAGATGGGCAGCAACATTTTCCTGCCGAGCGGGCAGTTGCCTTCGGCTACGGAAGATCCGCGGCTGCAGGTTCCGCTCAATGCGGCGAACTTCACGCTGCCGCCGGCTAACTCGCTGGGCATCGGCAATACGCCGCCGACCCTCTTCTACGGGCCGTGGCTGTGGACAGTGGATTTGTCCCTGGCCAAGATGACCCGCATCGCGGAAGGCAAGACGCTCGAACTGCGCGTCGAGAGCTTCAATACCTTCAACCACTTCAACCCGAGCAACCCGAATACTTCGCTGACCCTGAACTTCGCCACCGGCGCCAACACCAATGCGGCGTTCGGGACGATTCAGGGCGCGCAGGTTCAAGCGCGGCATCTGGCACTTTCGGCTCGCTTCCGCTTCTAAGCCTCAACCTTTTCAGGCCACCCGCGACCCCTCGTGGCGGGTGGCCTTTTATTTTGCTCCCCGTCGCCCAAAGCAAGTTCTCGGTTGGATGCGGTTGACCCACTTATTCCGGAAAGATTTCTCGTGACAGATCCTCAGGCGGCTTCTGGTGAGCGGTATTCCAGACACCCAAGCCAAACGCTAACACCGCCAGCGCCCAGATAGCCATGTCGATGTTGTCGATCGAATGCCGGAAAGCCATTCCGATCAGGCAGACCAGCGTGCGGATCACCCATCCGTAAAGCTTCGAAATCTTCTGCCATCCCTTCCTGACGGAGACCAGCGAGCGGCCGGCCATGTACGCGCAGCCCAGGCCAATCACTCCCAGCACACCGCGCAGGAATTCCATCGATTCGGGCATCAACTAAAGTTTGCCATAAGAACGCGCGTACAACCGCCCTACAGTTTCGGTCCGATTCGTGCCTGCGCCTCCTGCGACGAGATCAAGGGATAGACCTCAAACTCGACCAGGTCTTGCCAGTTGGCCATCCACTCGTCCAGCAGGCGGCGGTCCTCGGTCTCCATCAGTTGAAAGCAGCGCGCCATCTTGTCGTCCACCCAACTGGACACATACCGGACGCCGTCGGGCATCATCCGTCCTCGCTCCCGAAAGCGGCGATAGACAGGCGCCGCATCGTTGTTCCTGAAATGCTCCACCACCATGTAGAGTGTGTTCACCGGGATTGCCCTATCCAATCCCGGAGTGTACCATCCCGGTTCTACGCAGAACTTCGTTTCAACCGCGGCAGAGCGATCAGCACTGCTCCCAGCAGGAGCAACGACAGAAAGAGCGCCACTTTCTCGCCTTCGTGAATGTCGTGCGCCAACAGACGATAACCGCCCAGTAACATGCAAGGGTAAACCAGTAGTGATAATTCGAAGCGGTTCCAACGCGGGCCTGCCCAGGCCAGAAACAGCGCCAGGCACGCCAGAACTGCGGTGCGTATGGTGGCGCAATAGGCGTCGGAAGCGCCGGCACCGAACGCCAGATGGTAAGCCGCCGTCAGTTCGCCCGCTGCCAGCGCCGCCACGAGCCAGAGGAAACTCGCTGCAATTCCCAGGAGGCAGATGTTCAGCGTTTTTGAGGGAGGGCCGTCCGAGCGGCGGTGCACCGTCAGGCCGTAGGCGGCGGCGCTCGCGGCCAGTCCCGTCCACAATTCGATTTGCGACTCGCCCGGCCACCGTGCTGCGCCCAGCAGCACCCCGGCGGCCTGCTGCAATGCGCCTGACGTGACCAGGGCCAGCAGCAGATAAAGGCCTCCGTGCACCTGCAGCGTGAGGCGTCCGAAAGCTCCACCTGCCCAAACCGAGGCAATTGCCAATACTGACCACACCCACGGCGCATGTGCTCCGGAAAGCAGGATCCGGCTACTTGCGACCGCCAGAACGATCCCAAACGTGGAGTAGGCGTAGAAGTTTCGGCTGGAGGTTTCGCGACGCTCCAGCAGCGCGAAGGACGCCAGGTAACAGGCAATCGCGCATACCGCCATTGTGACGGCCATCAGTGGCGCCATGCGCAAGCCGCCGCTGAGGCCGATGGCGAATGCCAGAGCACACTGGGTGATTTCGAAAGCTGTAACAGAGTAACCGCGCAACAAAGTGCGGACGATGATGCTGGATAGATAAATCGTGAGCAAAGCGACCTGCGCGGTAAACAGCCAGCCGACCGGAATCGGCGCGTAGCCGTCGGGCAGACCGCGTTCGTTGGTCACCAGCCAGGTGGCCAGGAGAACCGACAGATCGGCGGCAATCGCGCCGGGCCATCGCTCGCTTAGATAATGGTCGAGGCAGGCGGAGACTTCAATGGCCGCGGCCACCGCTAGAAACAGGAACGTGAATGGTAAGACGTCGTGCGTGGCAAGCAGCAAGGCAGCGCCCGTTCCCAGAGACGCAAGGGTGGCGAACGTGGACACGATGAGCAGGCTCTTGCGCCAGGAAGTCACCATCCCGAAAAGGGCGAAGATCAGCAGAACCGCAGCCGCTGTCCGGGCGCCCAATATATGAAAGCGGGCCGTCGCTTCCCAAAGCAGAGGAGACAGCACCAGGAGCGACGTCAAGCTGTCGATCACGGCACTCCACCGTTCGTTCGGGGGCCTGCGCGCCGCCCACCCGAGCCAAGCCAAGGCGTAGACGACGCCGATGGCGGTTCCGATGGCCGCCGGCAGCGTTCCGGATTCGGTCGCAGCCCGCAGCAGGTAGGCCCCAGCGAGCCCCAGCAGCGCCCGTCCGATAATCGGCACCAGGTTGGGAATTTCCGCGAGCGGATGGGGGTCTGTGAGGATCGGCGCAGGCTGCGCTGGGGCTGGAGTTTTCAGTCCGGCGTGCTCCTCGAGGTAGGCGACGCGCCTCGCGAGGTCGCGAACTTCGCGCTCCAGCGCCTCCCACTCCGATTGCGGCATGGCACCACCTCAGGCTTCGTGAGTCGTTCCGCCCCGCCAGGGGGGCAGGAGCTTCACCAATACGAGGAAAATGGCAAAGGGCAGCAGCATCAGCAGGATCGCCGGCACCAAGCCCTCGCGCGACACCATGTCCACTTTGTAGGTGGTGTAGCCCAGAAAACTCTTGGAAAAGAGTTGTCCGCCGATCACCACATTCCAGCGCATGGCGAAGATCCCGACCAGAGTCAATCCGCCAGCCGTCATGTACATGGCTTTGCGTACCCCTTCCGAGTACGTCCACAATTGATTGGCTGCCAGCAACGCCAGGGGCACCAGAGTCCCGAGGAAAATCTGCAGGATTACGTGAGACCCCCAAAGGCGCGTATGCACCATGAAATCCAGGCTGCGGAAAGATTCGTCGGATTCATAAGTCCGGTGAATCAGGTCTAACATCTCCAGGGTGAAATCGATGACAAAGGTGTAGAACAGATAACGCGCAATGGTGTCGAGGCAGCGCATGTCGATCGGCGTGCGGCGCATTTTCATCGATACCGCATACAACACCATCACCGCGGCAATCCCCGAGACCATCGCCGAAAACAGGAAGACCACCGGCATTAGCGGAGTGGACCACCACGGGTTGGCCTTCACCGAACCGAAAATGAAACCGACATAGCCATGTAGCAGGAACGCGGACGGAACGCCGATCACAGTAACCGCGAAGCCCACCTTATCATCGACGCGGCGCGCCGCAGGGCTGATATTGTAAGAACCGAGCGTCAGGACGGCATAAATCCACCGCTTGATCCCCGTGCTGGATTGCGCCAGTTCCACGATCTCGACGCGATATTCGAGCCAGATCTCCACCAGCAGCACCACCGTGAGATACCACAGGTACACAAAGCCGAACATGGCCATCGCCGACGAACGGTGCGGCGTGAGGTACATTTCAAAAGACCGTTCGGGATGGCCCAGATGAAGCTGCAGGGGTAGCGGCGCCACCAGCAGAAACGCGAGCGCGGTGAGCAGCGCCAGGCGGTAAGTGGGCCGCACCGCATCCACGCGGAAGACTCGCTCGAGCGAGGCCAGGATGAAAGCGCCCGCCACCAAACCGGTGATATACGGGTAAAGCACAATCAGGACGCTCCACTGCAGTTCCACTTCGTTCGGGTACATGAAACCGTCAATCCCAGGCACCATGGTTCGCTCCTTCAGCGCACTTCGCCATCCAGGTTTTCGTAGTAGACCTTGGCTCCGGTGGCCATGTACGGTTTCAGGACCTGCACTTTATGGGTCCGCAGGAGTTCGTGAACCGGGTCTTTCGGGTTTTTGAAGTCCACCAGCAGGCGCGCGCCTGTGGGACAGTTCTCGCAGCAAGCCGTGGTGAGACCCTTGGTGATGCGGTGATAGCACAGAGTGCACTTGTCCACGGTATTGGTTTCGGGGTGCAGGTACCGGCAGCCGTAAGGACAGGCCTGCACGCAGTAGCGGCATCCCAGGCAGTAAGTCTGGTCGACGAGCACAACGCCATCCGGGCTTACGAAGGTCGCACCAACCGGACATACCTGCACGCACGGTGAATCCACGCAATGGTTGCAGAGCTTCGGCACGAAGAAGCTCTTGAGGTCGGTGCGGGTGAGTGGCGGGAAGCCGTCCAGGGCGCCTTTGGGGGATTCCACGTGGGGCGGTTTACCCTCTTCGATCTCGTAGCGCTCCACCCAGGTACGAAAGTAGCCTTGCGGGACGTTGTTCTCGGTGGAACAGGCCCGCGCGCAGTTGCCGCAACCGATGCACTCGTCGATGTCGATGATCATTCCCCACCAGTGGTCCGCCATCCGGTAGGCGTCGCTGGGGGGTGAGGTACCCGTGATTTGCTCGAGGGTGGCACCTACCGAAGCCAGGACCAGCAACTTCCCTCCGAGTTTGAACATGTCGCGCCGGCTGATATCCATATCGATCTCCTTCCTCAGAGGTGCGGATTGTGGGGTTGATGACAACTGTTGCAAGGCACTCCGCCGGAGTGCTCGGCGGTGACTACCTGCGGGAATTTGGGAGGCTTGGCGGCGTCCTTCTCATGACAGCGACGACACAGGTCGGCAACTTCGGGAAGTTTGGGGACATGCGCACCGGGATCGTCGGCATGCAGCGCCAGGGGACCGTGGCAGGCTTCGCAGGCCACCTGGGCATGCTTGCCGGCGGCCCGGGTGGTGGCCTCGTCTCCATGACACATCACACAAGCATCCTGTCCGGCAAAGGCAGTGGGATGCTGGCGATTGAGTTCGAGCGCACCTGGCCGATAGTGGCCGTATTGCCCGAATGCCTTTGGGATAATGGCGCTGCGAACTACCAGGAAGAGCGCCAGAACGGCCAGCAGTACCACGGCCGGTCGAACTAAATGGGCAGAATCATCGAGCAAGCGCGACACAACGCTCCCTTTCGAGGGTGTGATGCAGAGCCACCCACAGTTGAATCGCTCGAATAGAGGCAATTTATCTGCCAATTTAGATAAATAGGTCTTTTATTGTCTAATTGGCCGAGTCGGGACCGGACCTGTTGATGTTTTCAACATAAGACAGCCAGAGTCGATGGGGCGATTGGCGCTACGTACCTTCGTAGATTGGGGCATATTCCGCGGAAGCCCCAAGGACGCGCCAAAAGGCAGTTCAAAAGACAGTTCCAAGTTGACTCATCTCGCCGTGAAGTCTACCATCGCAGAGATGCAGACCAGCGTGTCGTTCAGCCAAGGGTACGTTACGACGGAGGATGATGTCCGGCTGTTCTTTCAGAAGTCGGGGGATGGTCGGGAGGCCGTAATCATCCCCAATGCCGTACACATGATCGACAGTTTCCGGCACCTCGCCGGCCAGCGGACCGTGATCTTCTTCGACCTGCGCAACCGGGGCGGTTCAGATGCGGTTACGGACGGCGCGAGATCGATGCCGGGCATTCACCACGATGTGGAGGACATCGAGGCGGTGCGACGCCACTTCGGAGTGGAACGATGCAGTCTGATCGGCCACTCCTACCTGGGGCTGACGGTGATCCTCTATGCGATGCGGTGTACCCCGCAGGTAAGCCGCGTCGTGCAAATCGGCGCACCTGCTGCTCGCGCCGGCACGGAGTATGCGCCGGAGTTGATGTGGTCCGACGAGGTGATGGCCCGATTCATGAGCAAGATGGGACAGTTGCAACAACGGGGCGCCGCAGGAGACCCGCGGGAGTTCTGCCGCGAGTTCTGGGACTTGATCCGGGAAATCTACGTGGCGAATCCGGCCGATGCCGCCAAGGTCCGCTGGACGCCTTGCGACTTCCCGAATGAGTATCTGCACTTCATGGCGCACTACATGCGGAACGTGGTGCCTTCTATGCAGGCGCTCGATTTGACAGCGGAGGACTTTGCGAAAGTGACCATGCCGGTACTGACGATTCACGGCACGCACGACCGGCAATCGCCTTACGGGGCTGGCCGGGAATGGGCTGTAAAGCTTCCGAATGCCAGGCTGCTCACCGTAACAAATGCGGCCCATGTGCCGTGGATCGAAGCGCCGGAGCGGGTGTTCGGTTCGATCGATACTTTTCTGGATGGGGAATGGCCGGAACAGGCGGAGGAAGTGACGGCGGTCTGACTACTCGCGGTTTGCGTCTGCCACTGCTTTGGCCAGCAGATCTTCGACATGTAAGCGGGCGGCCCAGGAATCAATGTATTCGAAATCCAGGTCTTGGTTCACGGCTAGTAAATCGGTAATATCGTTCCACTGCCGATCCGAAACCTCACCTCCCATGCGATACCACTGGAGTTTGGCGAGGATGATGTCTTCGGCACTCGCCACGGGGTATTCCGCCCCAATGTCGAGAAACGATAGCCGAACTTTCGTTGCCCGGCGCAGTTGAGCCAGGTGGAATTCAGTGGTGGCCGGAAAGATGTCGATCTTCTGGCTCCTCGGGATGAGGATGACGTTGAACGATTGTCCCGTGCGAATCGCCATGCGCATCTGCTCAGAATCGACGTACCAATCATGACCCAGTTCACGAGCGAAGCGTTCGATCTGTTGTGGTCCAATGTTCGCGACGACATCGACGTCGCGAGTCGCCCGCGCGATTCCACGGGCTGAGGACGCCACGGATCCTCCAATCAGGTACTCGATCCCGACGTTCGCAAGTGCAGCTGCAAGCAGGTTAAGCGCGTCGGCCAGATCGCCAGCCATCAGGAGGCTCCCCATGAACTTTGCGAAACAGGTCGGGACCGAGATTGATAAGTGCCGTTCTGAGAAAAATCTCGCGATCCGTGGCCCCGGGGTGCCGTTGCCGCATGCCTGCTTCTGCAAAGCGCCGGATGACCTCCGACCATTCGAGTGCCTGACGGAACTTCTCCGATACAGACATACGCCGGTGCAGATCGAGGTACACCTTCCAGGCTTCGGGAGATGTGTCCGCAGGCCTCATGCTCATATCATACCGTCTGGGGGCACAGAAGCAATCCAGGGAGTATTCTATTCCTCCCTTGCCTGAAGGCCGTTCGGAGCGTCAGAGGAAGGATCGGCGCGGCGCAGACTATTCCGAGCGCAGCGCCAGTAGCGGATCGGTCCGGCTTGCACGGCGCGCGGGAAACCAGATGGCCGCGACCGCCACCGCACTGAGCACAACCGGCGCAGCGAGAAAGGCCAGCGGATCCTGAGCCTTCACTCCGAACAGAAACGCCGAAAGCAGACGTACCATGCCCAGAGCGGCCCCCATCCCGATCGCGATTCCTGCTCCAGCCAACCGGAGGCCCTGCCAGACCACCATCGCGCCCACACCTCCGGGCTCCGCTCCCAATGCCAGGCGGATGCCGATCTCGCGCGTGCGCTGTTGCACCGTATATGCCATCAGGCCGTAGATCCCGATGGCGGCCAGCACCAGGGCAGTGGCCCCGAAGATCGTCAGCAGCGACATATTGAAGTCGTCGCGTGCTGTGGACTGCGCGCGAATCTCCTCCATCGAGCGGACATCTTCGACAGGCAGCCCTCCGGCGGTTTGTTCGAGCTCATTCTGAATTGCCGGGCGGAGTTCGTGCGGCGTGACGCGAGTGCGCACGATCCACGCGATCGAGGAGGCACGCGTGGCCAGCGATGTGATGCCGTCGGTGACCTGCGCCATAGGTACATACACCATCGGCGCCGGACTGCGATTGAGTCCCGAGTCGTGTACATCGCCCACGATGCCGACGATCTGCCGCGCGGGCTCTTCGAACTCCGGGCCATATCCTTTGCCGAGGATGACGCGATCGTCGAGCGGATCGCGGCCCTGCGGGTAGTCCGGCCAGAATCGCCGCGCCATCGCCTGATTGATGATGGCGACTCGCGGAGCGCCGCCGTCATCGCGCTCGGTAAATGAGCGCCCGCGTACCACGGGAATTCGGAACAACGCGAAGTAGCCCGGCGAGGCGGCAGTCCAGCCACGGCCGTCGTAGGCGCCATTGGGTGCCGGCCTGCCCACAATGTTGTATGGGATGCCGAAGCCGCCTTCCAGCGGCAAGGTGAAGCTGGCTCCCGCGCGGATCACACCGGGGACGCTCTCGATTCTCTGGACGCCATCGCGAATGAGCCGGTTCACTCCATCCGTGCCGCGGAATCGCGAGCCCGCCAGCGACATCCGCAGCGTGAGCACATTGTGAGCGTCGAAGCCCGCATCCACTGCACGCAAGGCCAGGAAGGTGCGGATCAGGAGGGACGCTCCTACCAGCAGCACGAGCGCGATGGCGACTTCGCCGACAACCAGGCACGACCGCGTGCGCTGCTGCCGGCGGCCAGTGCCGGAGCGGCCACCCTCTTTCAACGCGGTGGTCAGGTCGGTGCGCGAAACGTCCAGGGCGGGCAGTAGTCCAAACAGAATGCCGGTGGCGAGCGAGACCGCGATCGTGAACGCGAGTACTCGCCAGTCGAGACTGACGCCGGCACCTTGTGCCCCAATGCGCGGAATGTCGCCGGGATTCACCGCGAGGAGCGCTCGAACGCCCGCGAGGCCGAGCACCAGTCCGATCGCGCCACCCGAGAGCGATAACACCGCGCTCTCGACCAGCAACTGCCGGATGATGACACCGCGACTCGCGCCCAACGCGGCGCGGATGGCGATCTCACGCTTCCGGCCGGTTGCGCGGACCAGCAGCAGATTCGCCACGTTGGCACAAGCAATCAGCAGGACGAGGCCAACTGCCCCTGAGAGCACCAGCAAGGCGGGGCGCACATCGCTGACAAGCGCCTCCGGCAGAGTTTCCACCAGAAAGCCGTCGTGAGGACCCATGATGCTCGGAAACTTGCGGCGGAATTCGGCGGCGGCGAGTTGCAGCTGCGCATTGGCCATCGCCAGAGTCACGCCAGGCTTCAGACGCGCGATGCTGGCGAAGTACTGCGCGTGATCGGTGCTCTCAGGGTCGAGTTGAAATGGCAGCCAGACTTCCGGCTCGGGATCGAGTCCGGTATTGAACCCTGGGCCCATGATGCCCACCACCTGGTACGCGCTTCCGCTCAACTCGATCGCCCTGCCGATGATGGCGGGATCCGACGCGAACCGCCGCTGCCAGAGGCCGTGGCTGATAACCGCGGCCAGCGCACCCGCTGGCCGGTCCTCATCGGCGCTGAAAGTCCGGCCCACAGCAATCGGAGCGCCCAGTAGATGGAAATAGGCTGCGGAAACTCGGATGGCGCGGATCTGTTCCGGATGCGCGCCGCCGGACAAATTGAGCCCGCGCGCCGAGTACTCGTAGGCGGCGACGTCCTCGAAGACTGCGGTTTGCTGCCGCCAGACATTGAACCGCGTAGCCGAACTACCGGCATTGATGCCGGCGGGCGAGGTGAGCAGGAACTCCACGATGCGGTCAGGATCGGGGTAAGCCAGAGGCTTCAGCAGGACGGCATCGATCACCGAAAAAATCGCGGAATTGGCGCCAATCCCCAGTGCCAATGCCGCCACAGCCGCCAGCGAGAAGGCGGGAGTGCGCAGCAATTGGCGGAGAACTCGCATCGCAATAAGACGTGCTACGTCTTTCTCGACTTCCAGGCGTAATATCCGACCATGGTCTTGGCATCTTCGATTTTGCCATCGCGAATCATGACGCCCAGGTCCTTGTGCGGGAACCAGCGGGTCTCGATGCGCTCGTCATCCATCGGAGTCGCCTGTCCGGCGGTCAAGCCGGTCGCCAGGTAAATGGTCATGCGCTCCTGCACGTAGCCGGGACTCACCCAGAACGATGCCAGCTTGGTCCACGTACGGGCGCGATAGCCGGTCTCTTCGATCAGTTCGCGTTTGGCCGCCTGGAGCGGCTTCTCGCCCGGATCGAGCCGCCCCGCGGGCAGCTCCCAGATGCTCTTTTCGGCCGGCAAACGATACTGCCGGACCAGCAGGATGCGTTTCTTCTCATCTACAGCCATCATCACGGCGGAGCCAACGTGACGCACCACCGAGCGTTTGATCTCGAAGCCCGTCTTGTCAGAAGCGACGTCTTCGGTGACATGGAACAGACCGCACTTGTAGACTTCTCGCGAGGATTTGATTTTCATGGTCGTTTTTGCAAGGCTGTGGCGAACTCCGCGGCTGGAAGCGTATTCATAATGTCCTTAGGCCCGAGCCATCCGCGGCGCGCCGTGACTACGCCGTAGCGCATGCTTCTGAGGTGGCTGGGATGGTGCGCGTCGGTGGAGATGGTGAATTTCGCGCCTTTGGCTCTCGCGGTGCGCGCCAGGGCGCCGCTCAGGTCGAGGCGCTCCGGACTGGCATTGATCTCCAACCACACGTCACGGCGAACGGCTTCGGTGACGATACGGTCGAAGTCGAAAGGAAATGGATCGCGATGCAGCAGCATGCGGCCTGTCGGATGGCCGAGGACGCGCAGATGCGGGCATTCCAGCGCGCGCAGCAGGCGGTCAGTCATCTCGGCATGCTCCAGGTTCATGTTGTTGTGCACGCTGCCGATCACGATGTCGAGTTCAGCCAGCGCATCATTCGCCAAGTCCATGGCGCCGTCGCGGAGAATGTCGCACTCGATGCCGGAGAAGATGCGAATCCCCAGGCCGTTTCGATTGATTTCGCGGACCTGCTTCGCAAAGGCCACGGCCCGCTTTTCATCCAGTCCATTGGCCATCGCAAGCGCTTTGGAATGGTCGGTGATGGCCATGTATTCGTAGCCCCGTTCGCGCGCGGCTTCGGCCATCTCCGCGAGAGTAGCCCGGCCATCGGTCTCGGTGGTGTGCATGTGGATGTCGCCGCGGATGTGGCGCAGTTCCACCAGTTCGGGAAGGCTGTTTAGTTCCGCGGCTTCAATCTCGCCTGTATTCTCACGAAGTTCGGGCGGAATCCACGGCAGTCCGATCGCCTCGTACACGCCGGCCTCCGTCGCGCCCGCCACTTTGAAATCGTCTTCCACGCGAAAGAGACCGTATTCGCTCAGCTTCAGCCCCATTTTTACGGCGCGCATGCGGATGGCGACGTTGTGATCCTTGCTGCCCGTGAAGTATTGCATGGCGGCACCAAAGGTATCGGGGGGCAGGGTGCGCACATCCACCTGCAGACCCTCCAACCCGACCTTCGCACTGGCCTTGTTGGCGCCGTGCGCCAGGACCTCTTCCACCCGCGGATAGGCGACAAATCGTTCGAGTGCGGAAGTGGCGCCTGGACCCGTGACCAGCAGGTCCAGATCGCCCACTGTCTCCTTGCCCCGCCGTAAGCTGCCGGCGGGCGTAATGGACTCGACTCCCGGAGCCTGCCGCAACTCTTGGATCAACTCCGCGGCCATAGTCTCGGCATAGCTGAGCAGGTACCGGCCGGTGCGCTGGCGGTAGGCTGCGATGGAACGTAGAACTTTCTCCTCCAGCTTGGCGCCCATGCGCGGCAGAGTCCGCAGCTTCTGTTCCTGGCAGAGACGCTCCAGCTCATCAATGGTGCCGATGTGGAAATGTTCGAAGATCAGGGCGATTCCCTTGGGTCCGAGTCCCTGAATTTTGAGGAATTCGAGCGCACCCGGAGGGAACTTCTGCAGCAGTACGTCTCTCTGCTTGCAGGACTGCCGTTCCACGATCTCGCTCAACACCTGTGCCAGGCTCTTGCCAATACCCGGGATGTCGGTGATCTTGCGGGACGGGTCGCGGAGAATGTCGGCGATCCTTTCGGGGTAGCCCTCCACCGCCGTGGCGCCATTGCGATAGCTACGAATGCGGAATGAATCTTCCGCGCCGATCTCCATCAGGTCGGCGGTCTCCGCGAGCAGGCGCGCGATTTCCTTATTCTCCAATCCAGGTTCCTCGATTCAATTGTAGCGATTCGCCTCCGTCCTTTCCGCACGCTGAAGCGTTTTGTAAGTATGCAGTGCAGGCCCTTCGTACAATCCGCGGTCGCAATCCTGGCAGTGCTTGCCGCGCAGCCCGGCGCCAGCGCGCAGACCAGTCCGTTTACAGTGACATCGGCAGCGAGTTACCAGACCACTGTGGCGCCGGACTCCCTGGTCTCGATGTTCGGCGCGAATCTCGCGGCGGCCGCCGCCTCTGCAACATTGGACGCCAACGGTCAGTTGCCCACGCAATTGGGCGGGATCAGCGTGCTGGTGGACGGCCAGGCGGCGGCACTGCTCTACGTCTCGCCCTTGCAGGTGAATTTCCTGGTGCCGGGAAGCACCACGCCCGGCAACGTGAGCGTGGTGGTGCAACGGGGGAGCGGAACGCCGCTCAGCGGCACCATGCAGGTGCAGAATACGGCTCTGGGAATCTTTACCGCGGACTCTTCGGGCAGCGGCGCCGGATCGATTCTCAACGCGGTGACCTACGCGGGCGCCCCTTTCCTGGTGGAGACCACCGCCAATACCGGTTCCGACAAACGGACGCGTCTCTCCGTCTACGCTACCGGTGTGCGGTACGCCGGCAACCCGAACCACGATCCCACCGTGACCAACGTCGCCGGCGCGGTGGATGCCGAAGCGCAGGACACCTCCGGCAATCACTATTCGCTGACGGTGGAGTACGCCGGTGCGGCTCCGGGCTATTTCGGACTCGATCAGGTGAATCTGGTGCTGCCGCCCGAACTGGATAGTGCGGGAGTGGTCTCCCTGACGCTCGCTGCCGAGTTGAGCACGTCCAATGTCGTCACGTTCCAGATGGGAAGCCTGCCGGCGAGCGAGATCGGCCTGGCGGGGATCACTCTGGATTCGACTGCGGTGACCGGCGGGGACGGGTTGACCGGCACGGTGTCATTGAACGCTCCCGCAAGGACAGCCGGGTTTGTCGTCGCGCTCCGGTCCAGCAATGGTGCAGTACAGCTTCCGCTGTCGCTGACGATTCCCGTGGGTCAGGTCTCCGCTAATTTTTCGATTGCGACTTCGAGCGTGACCACGGTGCAGATGGTCACGATCAGCGCACAGAGCGGCGGTACCACACAGAACGCGACTCTCGAAGTGGATCCGTTGAGCACAGTGCGTCTGACGAATTTTCTGATCGCTCCATCCAGCGTGCAGGGTGGGCAGACGGCATCTGGAACCGTGTCATTAGGCGCTGCGGCACTCTCTGGCGGTGCTTCGGTTCAGATCACGAGTTCGAGCAGCGCGGCACAACCGCCCGCCGCCGTCACAGTTCCGTTCGGAGCCACCTCCGCGACCTTTTCGATTCCGACCTCCGTGGTGACGGCACCGCAGACTGCCACGTTGACGGCAACTTACGGAAAGGTCAGCCTGACCGCGCCACTGGCCGTGATGCCGGTGCTGCAGCTGACACTCCAGAGCAATACGATTACCGGCGGCAATAGCGTCAATGGCACGATTACCCTCGGGCAGACCGCGCCAGCCGCCGGTGTCACCTTGAACGTGCAGTGCGACAATCGCGCCATCGCGCAGCCTCCGCTCACGGTCACGATTCCGGGCGGGCAGACCTCGGTCTCGTTCGTGGTTACCACCATCCCGGTAACGGCGTCTCGCACGATTACGATTACCGTATCGTATGGCGGATCGACTCAGTCGGCGACGCTCACGGTGAATCCGGCGGGAACGGCATCGCTGAGTTCTCTCATGATCTCGCCGGATCACGTCACAGGTGGGACCAATGCTACCGGGACCGCGACTCTGGGCGCTCCCGCGCCAATCGGCGGGACCGCCGTAAATCTGATGAGCAGCAACGTCTTCGCGGCGCAGGTGCCGCAATTCATCCAGGTGCCGCAAGGCCAGACGAGCGCCACGTTCACGATCACGACGACGCACAGCAGCGCGACGCAGACCGTGACGATCACAGGCTCGACTGCGGGAGTAAGCAAGTCAGCAACGTTAACGGTTCAATAGGGCGTGGCGCAAAGACTCTTCCTTGCCGCGTCGGGACTCTTCTCGACGCTTTTCGGGAGTCCACCGAGTCTGCCCTGGGACAAAAGTCTGGACAAGAGTAATCGCGACGCGTCGAAACAACTATGTTTACTTGGGATTTCCGATCGTGGAGATAGTCTCCACATTGAATTTGCGGTAGTCGGAATAATGCGTGACGTCGTGCTCGCGAATTCCTTTGAACAACAGGCGTGCGCCCACGTGGTCTTCCTCATACGTCGGCAGCCAGACTTCGTTGTTCACGAATGCCTGCTCGATCACCACACCGGAACCTTTCTGCACATTGGCAAGGAATCCGCCCACCTTCAAGTCGCCGACGAACCACGCTTCCATCCTCGCCACGTCGTGCGCCTTTTCGTCAACCCAGACCACCCCCGCCAGCTTCTGCACTACCTTCTCGATCATCTTGTGCGGCTTAAAATCAGGATTCGGTTCGAAGTCGAAGACCAGCACATCCTGCCCTCGGAAACGCTCACGGCGCGGATTCACAAAGCGGCACGCCCGCATCACCGTGTCGATCGAGATGTTGTCATCGTCCTTCTCCTTGCCCTCCGCCTCGACCTTCTCCTTTTTCGCCTGCTTCTTTTGCAGTTCCTCTACGCGCTTGCGCACCCGATCCTGTTCCTTCTGCTGCTCGGAAGGTCCCAGCGGTTTGCCGTCCTTCTTCACCAGAGTCGAAACTTCCTCGCCATTCAGATAAAAGAAGCTGTACTCCTTCACCTCACGCTTCTTCAACGTCCCGTTGGCTTCGATCTGGGTCTGCTCCTCTGTGCGCGTTCCGGCGTAATTCTCCTTGATTTTGTCGATGACCTTCTGATTCTGTTCGATCTCCTTGAAGAGTGCCTTCAAATCGGGCAGTGCCACCTGGGATTGCTTGGGAAAGTCGAACACGTGACCGGCGATCGGCTCATTGACGGCCACCTTACTCACCGTGATCGAGTAGTTCACGCTGCCGCGCTTCCACTCGATCTGGTAGGGAACCTGGATGCCTCCCGCGGTGCGATAGTCCGCGTACAACGCCTCGTCCGCTCCGCCGGCGGGCGATTCTTTGACGATGAGATGTGACTCCGGATCGAAGAACACCTGGCGCTTCACGCCGCTCGACCCAGTAACCTCCACCTGCAGAGCATCCTTGCCGCGGACCTGTGCGTGGCCGATGAGAACCGCGCCCATCTTGCTCTTCTTCACGTCTACCAGTCGCGAATTGTAATACTGCGCCGCGGCTTCCAACTGCATGCCTGCTGCGCCCAACAGAGTCGAGATCTGTCCAGTAGCATCCTGCCGCCATGCCGACTTGCCGTTATAGGCCTCGATGGACGCCGCGCCGCCCATGACCAGCTCCGTGTAGTATTGATTGGGCGCTTTGACATCGAACGTGTAGGTCCCCGATCGCCCGTCCGCGCCGGCGACGGTCCCCTCGATCAGCAATGACTGGACTTTCGCGAGTGCCACCGCGCCACCCGCGGCCTTCACATACTGTTCCAGGATCTTGCCGGCATCCTGCGGGCCGGCGCCTGCCCCGTGCAATTCGGACCAAGCCAGGAGCAGTAGAAGAACTGGTGCTGTCCGCATTCGTAATTGGTGGACGCCTGTGCGGAGATTTGGTTTCGCCCTGCGCCGGATTTACCTGCCGGCCACCCGACTGCGCCGTTCCATCAGAACGGTATCGCGCCAACGCCCATCCATGAATCCGATGGCCTCCCGGGTTCCTACTACGCGAAACCCGCACTTGCGATGGATTGCGATGCTGGCTGGATTCTCGGGGAAAATGCTGGCCTGTAGCGTCCAGATTCCGTTCAGTTCGGAGGCGGCGGACAGTGACTGCAGGAGTGCCACGCCGACTCCCGCACCGCGCGCGTGCGCCGCGACATATACGCTGACTTCGGCAACTCCGGCGTAGACAGCCCGCGCCGACACCGCGCTCAAGGCGGCCCATCCGAGCACCTCGCCTGCCCGGCGCATGACGAGACGGCAGTGCGGAAGATGTCCCGCATCCCACTTCGCCCAGTCAGGAGCCGCCCTCTCAAAAGTAGCGTTCCCGGTGGCGAGGCCCTCCCGGTAGATCTGACATACGGAATCCCAATCGGCTGGGGACATCCCTTCAATCCCTGACGTCATGCATTTCAGTTTACGTGCCCCGCTATCGAAGGAGAAGGTAGATCTGACAGGTGGAAGCTGGGAGAATCGGCGTCGAGTCAATGTCTTCCTTCGCTGTCGGGAAACCGCATCCGCGGCCCTCACTCATCGTTTTCGTCGCGCTGCAGACGCTGGACGTGCTTACCACGCTCATCGGATTACGCATCGGCGCCTCGGAAGGCAGCATGTTCATCGGTAATCTGATGCGCGTGGGGCCGGTGGCGGGACTGCTGATCTCCAAGATCTTCGCGGTGCTGCTGGTTTCCGTGGCCCTGAAGTTCAGACGGCCGCGAGTGGTAGTATTCCTGAACTACTGGTCGGCCGCCGTAGTGACCTGGAACCTGCTGATGATCCTGATGACTGCGCTTCGCCGGTAGCGCTCAACGCTCCGAGCTCAGGCTGCGCATGATTTTGGATTGCATCAGGTGCTCGCGCCTGAGGCCGACAATCAACACCCGCCACGGACACGTGAAAGGGGTAGTTGCTTCCACCGCGATACCCGGATCTTTCGTGCGCCCGCCTAGACGCGTAATCAGGATATTTCCCTCCAGCCGCTCCAACCATGCCGGCGGGTAATTGCCCTCCCGCACTTCGGCAATGGCAACGGAAACGGCTCCGGGAAGCTGAAACACAAAGGGGAATGGCAATTGCGCCTCTGAATCGGTCTGGCCAAGCCCGCCGGCTGGGATGTTGAACTCGGTGGTCTCATCCTCGATCAGCAGATCCATCAGAGGACTGGAGCGCGGAATCCGATAGCGGAAGGCGACGCCATCGTCGGCGACGCGGACCTCCACGTCGATGCGGCGTCCGATGGATCCGTTCTGCATATACTCGGCGAGGAGCGAGTGGTAAACGGCGGTTTCGCTGGCAGTGGACTTCGTGAGCCCGGCATTCTCACCGAGCAGCGGCTCCTGAAAGTGAATGTTCAAACCCATTAGGGATGTGTCGATCAGCGGTTTGCCACGAAAGTAGACCTGGTAAGCGAGACGCGAGAGTCCGCCTGGCTCCGGTTGCGCGCTACCGAGGCGGAACTCGAGTTGCCCGTCAGGAGAAGTGACGTGGCGTTCGTCTTGAGCAATGGCAGGGATGCAGAGAAGCAGTATTGCGAGGGTAATGTGGCGCAAACTCTCCTGTCTGCCGCGTCGAGATTCTTCCCGGCGCTTTTCGGGGCGAGCGCAAATTCCGACGCCAGCAAGGTGGCTTGGTGTACGCTCGACAAGCCTCGACATGAGTGTCGAGACGGCAGACAGGAGTGTCCGCGCCACTTTCTACGCCCAACTGAAGCCGGACTTCGAAATGGGTAGCGAACGGACGCGTTTACCGGTAGCCGTAAAAATGGCATTGGCGACCGCCGGCAGAATCGGCGGCAGGGCCGGCTCTCCGAGACCCGTCGGATTGTTGTTCGATTTGAGGTAGTGCACCTCAATCTCGGGAGGCGCTTGTGCCAGGCGCATCATGGTGTGCCGGTCATAGTTCTGCTGCACCACCCGGCCCTTTTCCACCGTGATCTCCTGGCCCATCATCTCGCTCAAACCGTCAATTACGCCACCTTGTACGATGTTGTCGGCGGCGCCCGGATTTATGATCTGGCTACCGACGTCGGCCGCCACCCAGATCTTGTTGATCTTCACCTTGTTGGCGGCATCCACCTTCACTTCCGCGACTTCAGCGAAATAACCCAAGTGACTGTAGTGGAAGGCCACGCCCATCGCCGTGCCTTTGGGCAGGTTGCGTTTGCCCCAATTCGATTTCTCGGCAACCAACTGAACCACGCCCTTCATGCGCTCGGCATTCAGACCTTGCGGACCGAAACCGCCGCGTCCTCCTTGCGCCGGAGGCGGAGTGGCGGGAAGGGGCTGAGCGGAGTCCAGCAGATCGAGCCGGAATTGCACGGGATCCTTACCGGCGGCATGCGCCAACTCGTCGATGAACGACTGAATCACGAAAGCGAACGCGTTGCTGCTCGGCGCGCGCAAAGCGCCGGTGCGAATCCCCAGCGGCTGCACCGAGGTGTGCAGTCCATAATTCGGAATGAATCGCTGCGGAAACTCCGTGGGACCCATGGCGCCCGAGGAGACGAACCGCTCTCCTTCGCCGTAGCTGATGAAGTGATTGCGCCATGCCACGACCTTGCCCGACGCGTCGAGCCCGGCCTTCAGGTATTGGAATCCACCGGGACGATAGTAGTCGTGCGTCATGTCGTCTTCGCGCGACCACTGCAGCTTCACGGGAACGCCGACTTCCTTAGCGATGTAGGCGGCCTCGATCATGTAGTCGTTGGTGAGGCGCCGTCCAAAACCTCCGCCGCCGCGGACCATGTGCAGATTGACGTTCTTCTCATCGATGCCCAGAGTCTGCGCGACCATGCGGCGCCCGGAACCTGGCTGCTGGCTGTTGGTCCAGATATCGATCTTGCCATCTTGCCAGTGAGCGGTCGCGCCCTGGGGTTCCAGCGGTGCGTGGGCGATGAAGGGATAGGTGTAGGCGGCCTCCACTACTTTGGAAGCGCTCTTGAGTGCGCCATCCGGATCGCCATCCACGCGCAAAGGCCGCTGCGGCTCCTGCTTGCTCATCTCTTCGGCACGCTTGGCGTAGCCTTCGCTGCTCTGATCGGCGCGCGGACCTTCGTTCCAGGTGACCTGCAGTTTCTTTCGAGCGGATTGCGCGTACCACCAATTCTCGGCGACGATCGCGATACCGCTTTCGAGTCCCGGATCGCCCACTACAGCGCCGGTGATCTCGGGCCGCTCGACTATGAAGGCGTGCTTCACGCCGGGCATCTTCTTAATCTCGTCGAGATTCGAGCTCGCCACTTTGCCGCCGAGCACGCCGCACTTCTGGTAGACGGCATAGAGCATGTTCGGCACCTTCACATCGATGGCGAAGAGCGGCTTGCCGGTGACGATGCTGTGGACGTCGGTGCCTGGCTGGGTGTGGCCGATGATGCGGTAGTCTTTAGGATCTTTGAGCTTCAGATCGGCGAGGGTAGGCGGGGGCAACATCGCCGCTTTGGACGCAAGCTCGCCATATGTCATCGAGCGATTCGACGCGGAGTGCATCACGCGGCCTGAGGCCGTAGAGCACTCGGATTCGGGCACGTTCCAGTTCTGCGCCGCGGCCTTGATAAAGAGCGCGCGCCCGGCCGCTCCCACCTGACGCATCGGAGTCCAGTTGGTCGGAGTGGCTGTGCTGCCTCCGGCGCTTTGGCCGTTGTACTTCGTGTCGTCGAAATCAGCCTGCTCAATCTTGACGGACTTCCAATCGACGTCCAATTCCTCCGCGATGAGCATCGGCAGCATGGTGCGGACGCCCTGCCCGACTTCCGGATTCTTGGCGACGATGGTGACGGTGTTGTCGGCGGCGACGCGGATGAAGTTATTCGGAACAGGCGGGGCTTGCGGACCACCACGGCCCTGCGCCTTCAATTTGGGAGTCTCCACCAGGCCGAGCAGTACACCTCCGCCTGCGAGTGCACTGATCTTCAGAAAGGAACGGCGTTGGATTTGAGTTTTCTCTGTGGGCTTCATATTTTCGCCTCCTTACTGGTTCCGGTCAGCCGGGGTCGCGGTCTTGCCGGACGCACTGGTCATCATGTCGGCGGCCTTGTGCACGGCTTGCCGGATTCGAATGTAGGTGCCGCAACGGCAGAGGTTGCCGTTCATGGCGTTGTCGATGTCTTTGTCGGAAGGCTTCGAGTTCTTGGCGAGCAGCGCCGCGGCCGACATCATCTGTCCGGCCTGGCAGTAGCCGCACTGCGGCACGTCGATATCTTGCCATGCCAGTTGAACGGGGTGTGTACCATCCGCGGAGAGTCCCTCCAGCGTGGTGATCGGCTGAGCGCCAACCGCGGAGACGGGTGTCAGGCAGGATCGCACGGGCTGACCGCCCAGGTGTACCGTGCACGCACCGCACTGGCCGATTCCACAGCCGTATTTCGTTCCAGCCAAGTTGAGGACATCTCGGATCACCCACAACAGGGGCATATCGGGCGGAACGTCTACAGTAGTAGCGTGCCCATTCACGTTGAGTTTAAAGGCCATAGTTCTCCTCTCCGGGGGTTTAATCCAGCATAAACCATCGGGAAGGTCCTATTCACCTTTTGGGAAGACAAAAAAACGTGGGTATCAATTGTTACACTGACCAGGAAATTCTGGTATGATGGGGCACATGTTGGGCCGGTTTTCCCCTGGTTTCCTAGGACGTTCTTCCTTCCTGGTTTTGGCTCTTCTATCGGTGGGTATTTCTTCTGCACAGCAAGTTCCAAACCAGCAGGCGCCTACTGCGCGCGAGCGCACGCAGAGGGCCGAAGCGTACACCACGGAGCGGCTCGCCGTCTGGCAGCAGCGTTTGAATTTGCAGGATTGGAACATATCGGTGGCCGTCGTACGGGCTACCGAACTGAAGCCTAAGACGTTAGGCAATATTCACTGGGACCTTCCTAAGAAATCGGCGGTAATCCGCGTCCTCGATCCGGCCGACTACCATCTCGCAGACAAAGAGATGTTGCAGGACATGGAATTCACCGTGGTACATGAACTGATTCACCTGGAGTTGGCGCCAGTCCTTTCCGACCTGCAGCGCAGCGATGCGAACCGCCGCGAGGAGGAGCATTCGGTGAATCACATGGCAGAAGCGCTGCTCAAGCTCGACCGCGGCAAGTAAAAATTGCGCGGTATGTAGTTTGCGAAATTCCGTTACTTCGACACGGTCACGCGATTGATGGCGCAACCGATCGACTTCGTCAGGGGGTGCGGCACAGGTCTGCCGGCCAGGACTGCATCGAGTGCATCCCGCAGGTCGCGCTCCGTAGCTTCCGGGCGGGCCTTTCCGAAATCGGCGACGCGATTGTCGATTCTCCCCAGGTAGAGCACCTTGCCATCGGGCGAAAGCACGGCCGCCTGCGGTGTGATCGTCGCGCCAGTCAATTGCACCAATGTCTGATGGCGGTCCAACAGGAGAGGAAAGCTGTAGCGGAAGTCCTTGGCGTATTTCGCAACGTCGGCATCGGAAATGGTGGTGTCGGCTTGGACGGCCAACAGCAGAACGCCGCGCGCGGCGTAGGCATCGCGAATGCGATTCATTTCGGGGACGTAGCTGTTGCCCACGGGGCAATCGGTGGTGACGAAGAAGAGAACGATGGCCTTCTGTGCGTGCCATTCAGATGGAGTGTGCATGGCGCCTCTGGTGTCGCGCAATTGGAAAGCAGGCACGCCTGGATAGGCGGCCATCGCTCCCAGCAGCAACGCAGACAGCATCTTTGAAATTCCCTGCGGTTTCATCCCTGCTTCCATGATAGCCGAGCGATGGACATCGGAATCGCGCCCGATTGACTCGAAAGGGCCAGAACCGAGTGCTTCGGCAAGGTCATCCCATAGCGCAGAACCTTAAGGTATCATTGCATTTAGCCCCCTCCTTTTACGTGTAAACCATGTGGATTGTACGACTCGCCCTCAGACGGCCTTATACCTTCGTCGTCATGGCAATGCTGATCGCGATTTTAGGTGTCACCGCGATTATCAGCATGCCCGTCGACATCTTTCCCTACATCGATATACCAGTAGTCAGCATCGTCTGGAATTACGCCGGACTCTCGCCCGAGGAGATGGAGAAGCGCCTGGTCACCATCTTCGAGCGCTCCATGACCACTACCGTGAACGACATCGAACACATGGAGTCGCAGTCATACAACGGTGTTTCGGTCACGCGCGTGTATTTCCAGCCGACTGCCAAGGTGGAACTCGCCCTGGCGCAGATCACGGCCATTTCGCAGACGTTGCTGCGCATCTTCCCGCCGGGCACCACGCCACCCAGCATCATTAAATACGACGCGTCGAGCGTACCCATTCTGCAACTCGGACTCGAGAGCCAGACCATGAGCGAACAGGAGCTGTTCGACATGGGCCAAAACTTCATCCGCACCCAGTTGGCGACCATTCAAGGCGCTGCCGTTCCGCTGCCCTATGGCGGCAAGTTCCGCCAGGTGATGGTCGATCTGATCCCCGAGCAGCTTTTCGCCAAGCAGCTTTCACCCGCGGACGTCTCGGTTGCGCTCGGCAATCAAAATTTGATTCTGCCGGCCGGTACCGCGAAGATCGGCGACAAGGACTATCAGATCAAGCTCAACAGCAGCCCACGCATCCTGGATGCGATGAATAATCTGCCGATCAAGGTGGTGAACGGCGCGACCGTCTATCTCCGCGACGTGGCGCAAGTCCGCGACGGCTACTCGGTGCAGACCAGCATCGTCCGCGCAAACGGGTCGCGCGGAGCACTGCTTACGGTGCTTCGCAGCGGCAAGGCGTCGACGCTGGAGGTAGTAAACAACGTTAAGAAGTATCTGCCCAAGATCCTGGCTGGCCTGCCACCCACACTGCAGGTGCGGCAGTTGTTCGACCAGTCGCTGTTCGTGCGCGCGGCTATCAATGGCGTCGTGCGCGAGGCGGTAACGGCCGCCTTCCTCACGGGTCTGATGATCCTGATTTTCCTGGGAAGCTGGCGCAGCACGGTGATCGTCTGCATCTCGATTCCGCTTTCGATTTTGGTTTCGCTGATCGTGATGAGCATGATGGGGCAGACCATCAACGTGATGACGTTGGGAGGCCTGGCGCTCGCCGTCGGCATCCTGGTGGACGATGCGACGGTGGAAATCGAAAATACGCACCGCAATATGGCCATGCGCAAGCCGCTGGTGCGGGCGGTGTTGGATGGAGCACAGCAGATTGCGGCTCCGGCCTTTGTCTCCACGCTTTCGATCTGCATCGTCTTCGTGCCGGTGCTGTTGCTGACAGGCGCCGCCAAGTATCTGTTTACTCCGCTGGCCATGGCGGTGGTCTTCGCCATGATGGCCTCCTACTTCCTCTCGCGTACGCTGATTCCGACCATGGTGCATTACATGCTGCGGCCGGAAGTGAAGCTCTACGCGCGCGGCGAACATGCGGAGGGCGGCACCGGATTCATCTGGAAAACTCACTATCTATTCAATCGCCGGTTTGAGTTGATGCGGGCGTCCTATACTTCGTTGCTGCACTGGTGCCTCGATCACCGCGGCCTGGTGCTCACGGGGTTCGGCATTTTCGTGGTGGCATCGTTGGGACTCGCGGGATTCATCGGCCGCGACTTCTTCCCGACGGTCGATTCGGGACAGATGCGATTGCACGCTCGCGCCCCATCCGGCACGCGTATCGAAGCCACCGAAGTGCTCTTCGCCGATATCGAGCGCGAGATCCGGCAGGTGATTCCGGCGCGCGAGATCGACACCATCATCGACAATATCGGGATTCCCAATGGCGGGTTCAACCTGGCATTTGGCGACAGCCCCACGCTCGGCGTGAGCGACGGCGACATCCTGATTTCGCTCAAGAGCGAAGACCACGGACCCACGGCGCAATACACGGACACATTACGCAAGCGGCTGCACGAGAAGTTTCCCGATACCGTGTTCTTCTTCGAGGCGGCCAACATTACCAACCAGATTCTGAATTTTGGACTGCCTGCGCCGATCGACGTGCAGGTGTTGGGGCGCAATGCTGCAGCCAATTACCAGATCGCTCACGACCTGGAAGTGCAGATCGCGCACGTTCCCGGTGCGGCGGACGTGCACATTCACCAGGTGATCGATTACCCCGAGATCCAGGTGAACGTGGATCGCAGCAAAGCGGGGCTGGTCGGGTTGACGCAGAAGGACGTGAGCAACAGTGTGCTGATCTCACTCAGCGGCAGTGGCCAAATCGCCCCCACGGAGTGGCTCGACTTCAATAGCGGCGTCAGTTATTTCGTGACGGTGCAGACGCCGCAGTACCGCATCGACTCCATGAAGGCGCTGATGAACACTCCGATTGGCGTGCCTTTCTCGAACGTCAACACCAATACCGCGACGTCGCTGGCGGGCACCGCGAATGCCGGCATCACCGCGGTAGGAACCGGGCCGAATCAGAATTCCACCGCGTATGGCAATCCGGGTGCGGCGTCGAATGCGACCCAGCTTCTATCGAATCTGGCAACCACTACACGCGGAGTGGGCCCGGCCATCGTCAATCACTACAATGTGCAGCCGGTTTTCGACGTCTATGCCAACATCGACCGCCGCGACCTTGGTTCGGTAGGCTCCGCGGTCCAGAAGATTGTGGAGCAGATGTCTTCGAAGCTGCCGCGCGGCACTACGGTGGAAGTGCGCGGCCAGATCAGCACCATGGAGAACTCCTTCTATCGGCTCGGATTGGGAATGATCTTCGCGGTGGTGCTGGTGTACCTGCTGATGGCGGTGAATTTCCAGTCGTGGCTCGATCCGTTCGTCATCCTGATGGCGCTGCCCGGCGCGCTCGCGGGCATCGTCTGGATGCTCTTCCTGACGCAAACCACCTTTAGCGTGCCGTCGCTCATGGGCTCGATCATGTGTATCGGCGTGGCGACCGCGAACAGCATTCTGATGGTGGTGTTCGCCAATGATCAACGGGAGGAAGGGATGGACGCGCGGTCAGCGGCATTATCCGCCGGCCACACACGCATCCGGCCGGTGCTGATGACGGCGAGCGCGATGATTATCGGCATGTTGCCCATGGCCCTAGGAATGGGGGAAGGAGGCGAGCAGAACGCGCCTCTCGGACGGGCAGTGATCGGCGGCCTGATACTGGCCACCATCACCACGTTGTTTGTGGTCCCATTAGTGTATAGCCTCCTGCGCACCACCCCGCCTGTGGATTATGACCGGAGGATCGTGGACGAGGAGCACGAGTACTTGCGGGACGAAATGATGCTCCGTGAGGATTTGCAATGAACAATACCAGGACAAGTGAAGACGGGCTGCGGGCAGAGATTGAAGACCTGAAACGGCAGTTGCAGGAGGCGAAGAACCACGACAATCACGGAACGGAAACCCCGAAGGGCCCATCGGCAGGAACGCTGATTTTTCTGACGCTGTTGTTTGGCGCGCTGATCGCCGCGGGCTTCTTCTTCGGATATTTGCCCAGGCAGCGGCGGGAGGAAGTCCTGGCGGCTGAGTCGAAGGTCGAGAGCCAGACCGCACCGATCGTGACGCTACAGCCGGTGACGCGTTCGAGCACTACGGCGAATCTGGTGCTGCCCGGCAACGTGCAGGCGATTACCGAGGGCCCGGTGTTGGCGCGGTCGAGCGGCTACATCAAGAAGCGGTATGTCGATATCGGCGATCGCGTGAAAGAAAATCAGGTACTGGCGGAGATCGAAGCGCCCGAACTGGGGCAGCAGATCAAGCAGGCGCAGGCCGCCGTCGATCAGGCCGGTAGCACGGTGCAGCAGTCCGAAGCGGCACTGGAGCAGGGCAAGAGCAATCTGAATCTGGCCAAGGTGACCGCTGAACGGTGGCGCAACCTGCTGGCCAAGGGCGTGGTTTCGCGCCAGGAGAACGACACCTACCAGGCACAGTATGAGGCGCAACAGGCCAATGTGCAGGCGCTCGAAAAGGCCATCGCGGCGGCGAAGAGTAACGTCGCGGCGGCCGAAGCGAATCTGGCGCGCCTCAATCAACTGCTCGAGTACCAGACGGTGCGAGCGCCCTTCGCGGGCGTGATCACGCTGCGCAACGTCGATTCGGGAGTGCTGGTGACGGACGGCAGCACGTTGCTTTTCCGCATCGCGCAGACCGATCGCCTGCGGACCTATTTGAACGTGCCGCAGGCGGATGCGGAGTCGGTGCGCGTGGGCCAGCAGGCCACCCTCACGATTCCCGACCAGCCTGGAGTGAAGTTCATGGGCACCGTCGCCCGTACCGCCAACGCCCTGGATCCGGCCACGCGCACGCTGCTGGTGGAGGTTCAGGTGCCCAATCCGACGGGCAAGCTACTGCCCGGAGCGTACACGGAAGTGGACCTCGCGGTACCGCGCAAGAATCCTCCCCTGCTGATTCCGGCATCCACCCTGGTGGTGCGCAATGACGGACCTCAGGCAGCCGTGGTGTCGCAGGATGGCGCCGTCCACTTCGCACGCGTGCAATTGGGACGCGATCTCGGCGATCATTTAGAAGTGCTCTCCGGCCTGGAAGAAGGGCAGCAGCTCGTGGTAAATCCCAGTGACCTGATCCGCGAAGGCGTGACCGTGAGGGCAGCCGGCTCCGCAAGCCCCGGTCCAACTCCTGGAGGTACGGGGGCCGGGACTACGCCGGGCGGTCCCGGTGCGGTGGGCAGTCACGCGTCTACCGGCCGCTAAACGGAAGACTGATACGATGTACCGATCGAAATTCTTAAGCTGTACTGTTGCGTTATTGCTTTGTACCGCGCCCGGCGTGGCGCAGTCGGGCATTCCTAGTCCCCGAGTCACCTATGAAAACTCGGAGCGCTTCCACTCGCTGCTGCGCGCCGGGAATGTGTATCTTTCGCTCGAAGACGCGCTCGCGTTGGCGATTGAGAACAACCTCGATGTGGAATTGCTGCGGCTGGCGCTGCCCATCGCAGACACGGACCTGCTGCGCGCCAAAGGGGGCGGGGTCGTGCGTGGCCTGAATTTCACTCTGGCAGAGGTGCCGGTGGGCGTTGGCGGGCCGCTGAGTCCCGTGGTCACGAACGCTGCCACATCGGGACGCGCCACATCGGGCACTTCCGTGGCCACCAATGCGTTGGAACTGGGAGTTCTGAGCGAGCCGCTCGACAACCTGTCGATGCAGGGGACGATTTTGCAGTCGAACGGCACGCCGGTGCCGATTTTCGATCCGTCCATCGTGGGACAGGTCAACTGGCAGCATCAGACGACGCCCGAGACCAACGTGGTGACGACGGGAACCGATTCGCTGGTCACCAACACTACGATCGCGAATGCGGGCATCCAGCAAGGCTTTGCGAGCGGCGCCCAGGTGGGGGTGAATTTCAACAACAGCCGCCAGTCGCTCAATTCAATACGCAGTGGATACAACCCGTTCACCGGATCGAGCCTCGGGGTCACGGCCACGCAGCCTCTGTTGCGCGGTTTCGGTCCCAGCCTGAACCGGAGATTCATCCGCATCGCCGCCAATCAGCAAAAAATCACTTCGTTGCTTTTCCGGCAGCAACTCATCGCCACGGTCTACGGTGTGATTCGCCTCTACACCGATTTTGTGGCGCTCTTTGAAGACGAGAAGGTGAAGCAGGAAACGGTGAATCTGGCTGATAAACTGATGGCTGACACCAAGGCCCAGGTCGAGGAGGGCACGCTTGCCCAGGTGGAACTGACGCGCGCGAATGCGCAGCTCTTTTCCACACGCCAGGATTTGATCAACGCACGGGGCCTGCGCGAAGAGCAGGAGGCCATCCTGAAGAACGTCCTCACGCGTACAGGCAACGGCGATCCCGAGGTACGCGCGGCCCACATCATCCCCACCGATGCATTGACGATGCCGGAGAAAGATGATGTGCGCCCCATGCAGGACCTGATCACCGATGCCTTGTCGGCCAGGCCCGATCTGAACCAGGCGCAGTTGCAGATCGATAACGGCCGGATTGGGCTTCTGGGCGCGAAGAACGCCACCCTACCGGAAGTCGACCTGGTGGGAGTGATGCAGAACAACGGGCTCGCGGGCTCCGCCAATCCGCTGGTCGCGAATCCCGACGGGACGTTCAGCGGCGGCTACGGAAGCGTGCTCGGACAACTCTTCGCGCGCAATTATCCAACTTACGGCATCGGGGTACAGGTGACTCTGCCCATCCACAATCGGATTGCGGAAGCCGATCTGGCGCGCGACGAACTGCAGGTAAAACAGTCGGAAGTGCGGTTGAAGCAGTTGCAGAATCAGGCGCGGCTGGAAGTGGAGGATGCGCTGATCGCGATGCGGCGGGCGCGTTCGTCGTACGAGGCGGCGGTAGAAGCGCGGAAGCTGCAGCAGGAATCGCTGGAGGCGGAGCAGGAGAAGTTCGCGGTGGGTGCGTCGACGAGCTTTTTTGTAATTCAGTATGAGAGCTTGCTGGCACAGGCGAAATCGACGGAAGTAGCGGCGAAGAGTTCGTATGTGAAAGCGCGCGCCGCGCTGCAGCGCTCCACTGGCAGCATTCTGGACGAGAATCACATCTCTTTCGATGCCGCCGTGAAGGGACGCTGAGCCCCGCCTTGCAGATGTGGCGCAGACACTCATGTCTGCCGCGTCGAGACTCCTCTCGACGCTTTCCGCATTGCGCACCAATTCTGCATCGAGCACATTTGACTCCGGAATTGGCAGGCACCACGAAAAGCGTCGACAAGAGTGTCGACGCGGCAGACAGGAGTGTCTGCGCCACAGCTCTACGGCAGATTTTGCAAACTGATGGGACTCTCCCGCCGAACGGGCGCATCGGGGCCGCGCAGATTCAGCAACTCCAGCTCTACGTGATCGCCCCGAACCACGATTCGCGAATGATTGAACTCACCCAATAGACGCCCCTTGTAGACGTGGCGCAAAGACTCTTCTCTGCCGCGTCGAGACTCCTCTCGACGCTTTTCGCATTGGCGCACCAATTCTGCATCGAGCACATTTCACTCCCGGAATTGGCAGGCACTACGAAACGCGTCGACAAGAGTGTCGACGCGGCAGACAGGAGTGTCTGCGCCACAGCTCTACAGGAGCGGCTTGATCTTGATGTTGCGGAACCACGTGGGCCGAGGAGTGATTTTGCAGACTGATGGGACTCTCCCGCCGAACGGGCGCATCGGAACCACGCAGATTCAGCAGCTCCAGCTCGACGTGATCGCCCCGAACCACGATTCGCGAATGATTGAACTCACCCAATAGACGCCCCCCTTGTAGACGTGGCGCAAAGACTCTTCTTTGCCGCGTCGAGACTCCTCTCGACGCTTTTCGCAGTGCGCACCAATTCTGCATCGAGCACATTTCACGCCGAAATTGGCAGGCACCAAGAAAAGCGTCGACAAGAGTGTCGACGCGGCAGACAGGAGTGTCTGCGCCACAGCTCTACGGCAGCGGCTTGATCTTGATGTCGCGGAACCACGTGGGCGAGGAGTGATTTTGCAGACTGATGGGACTCTCCCGCCGAACGGGCTCATCGGGGCCGCGCAGATTCAGCAACTGTTTGCTCACGGGCGCCTGTTGAAGCCCGAACTCCAGCACCTTCACGCCGTTCAGCCAATGCTCTACGTGATCTCCCCGAACCACGATTCGCGAATGATTGAACTCACCAAGCGCAAAAGGAACTCGCGGCGACGGTGCGTACACCGAATATAAGGACGCGGTCACGCGCGCAGGATCCGATGCCGCATCGGAATTGCGATCGTCCGCCAATTGGTACTCCAGGCCGCGGGCCCGCGCCTGGCGGCCTTGCTGATTCACCCACTCATCGCTTTTCTGAATGAGATACTTCACCCCTGAGTTTCCGTCCGCCAGCAGTTTCCAATCGAATTCCAAATCGAACGAGCGGAAGGTGTCGGCGGTGCGGATATCCTGGAAGCCATCCTCGCGCACCAGCGCCTTCAGACAGCCGTCTTCGATCGTCCAGGAGTGCGTAGGAAACGGCTTGCCGGTGATCTCCAGCCAGCCTTGCGAGGTTGTCCCATCGAACAGCAGCCGCCAGCCTTGCTGCCGCTCCTCATCGGTCAGGCGATTGTGCTGCCCCGCGGCGCAGAGCGCAAAACCGGTCCATATCATGAAGCCCAATACTCGCCCGCGGTTCCGCATGCCGTATTCTTCGAAACCTCAGTGGAGCATCGGGAACAGTTGCCGGATACGGGCGTCGTTCGGCTGGGCGCCATACTCGCAGATCTCGAAGCCCTCATAATAGCGTGCCGCGTTGCCGCGCTCCGGCCCGTACCATTTCACCAGTGAGGCGCGCGCGGCGGCGTTTGGCTCTCGAGTGCGGGCGCGCTTGAGCCAGGCCTTACGATCCGCAGCGTCCTTGGGGACGTCGTCGAGTTTGCCGTCCACCCATGGCAGCCACTCGTAGAACTGCGAAACGTGCGAGTCGAGCGCATCGATCTTTTTGTCGATCACGGAGCTGATGTCGACGGCGATGTCCGGACGGAACGGATTGGGCCTCTGGAAATTGTCTTCGTAGTACAGAAACACCGGATTCTTGCGGAGCGCTGGAGTGTCGGGCAGGAGATTCGGCACCACTACCATGTACGCAGCATCCTGCACGAGAACACCCGTGTAGCGATGATCCGGGTGGTAGTCATTGGGACGCGGCGCGAGCACGATATCCGCCTTCCATTGGCGGATCTGGCGGATGATCTGTGCGCGCACCTCCAGCGTGGGCAGCAGTTCTCCGTCGTGATTGTTCAGCACCTCGTATTCGATGCCGAGTCGCCTGGCGGATTCGCGGGCTTCCGCCGCGCGGCGTTGGGCCAGTTCGACGCCGTGCATGGTCTGATGGCCCGCATCGCCATTGGTGACCGAAACAAACTTCACCGCGTGGCCAAGTTGGGCGAAGAGCGCGGCGGTGCCCGACGAACGAATATCGCAATCGTCCGGATGGGCGCCGAAGGCAATCACCCGGATCTTGTCCCCTTGCGCGAACAGCGCAGCCGCACCCGCCAGCATCAACACCATCCCTTTCATTACGGAAGCCTCCGATCTCACATTATGGTCCAGTTTGCCCGGATTGTGATCAGGAGCGCGGCAGGACCTGGCTCCGTCGAATTCTGCTGACACTCCGATCTTCTGCTGCTGATGCACTGGCCGTGCTACGGAACTGGCACGTATCAGACCTGGCCTTGAAGCGCCAATCCACGGCAACTCTGTCGATGCGCTGAATCGTCGATCATCGCGTCTCCCCGCGGAATGGGCACTTGCGTCAGTCTGCCCCAAACAAGGCAAACCGTCTGACTCCGACGGGTACGGCCTCGTAGAATCAGTTAGTTACAAGGAATTTCCGTCGGACTCCGACGGTTTCGAGAGGCCGCACTACTGTTACAGTGCAAGACTGAGCGAACGCCACGGCAGACTCCGCCTGAGTAGGGCAACCGGCGCCAGGAATTTCCGGAAGCTCGTAACCACCCGCCGGTCCGCGTGCTCCTTCACGTCTCTGAAACCCGCGCTCTGTTATACTGCCGCTCATGGCACATATCGAAAGCAATCCTCCAGGATCGTTCTGCTGGATCGAGCTTGGATCTTCGGATCAAAGTGCGTCCAAGCAGTTTTACCAGGGGCTGTTCGGATGGGATTCGGCCGAGTTTCCCATGGGGCCGGACGGGAATTACGTGATCTTCCGGCTGGACGGCCAGGACACGGGCGGCTCTTACGGCCTGACGCCGCAGATGAAGGCGGAGGGCGTGCCTCCTCACTGGATGCTCTACATGGCCGCAGCGAGCGCCGACGACACCTCGGCCAAAGCGGCCGCGAATGGCGCCAAGGTCATCGTGGCACCGTTCGATGTAAACGATTTTGGAAGGATGGCAGTTCTGCAGGATCCTACGGGAGCGATGTTCAGCATCTGGCAAGCGAAGCTGAATAAAGGCATCGGAATCGCCGGGGTCCCAGGCTCGCTGTGCTGGGCGGATTTGAGCACGCCCGACCAGGCTGCGGCTTCCTCGTTCTACCACAAAGTATTCGGCTGGAAGATCGAGGCCGGGGAGCACGACACTTCCGGATATCTGCACATCCAGAATGGCGAGCAGATGATCGGCGGAATCCCGCCTGCCGCGCATCGCAATCCACATGCGCCGCCTCATTGGCTTCTGTACTTCCTGGTAGAGAGTTGCGACGCTTCCGCGGCGAAAGCTAAGGAACTCGGCGCCAAGCTGCATCTCGAGCCCATGACGATGGAAGGGGTCGGACGAATGGCAGTAGTCGCCGATCCGCAAGGCGCGGTATTTGCCCTCTTCCAACCGATGCGCAGAGGCTGATGTCTTTCGAGACTACCGCAGTAGGACCGCGGCGGAGACGCGTCCGCATTGCGGTAGTCTCACATGTCACAAGCGTAACGGGCACAGGCTCTGGTGAGAATGAGGGCGATCCAACTTGGGGAATGTTAGTCCTTCGTACCCAGATGTCACTGAATCGCTCGATTTTACAAGTGTGCGTAGGATTGAGTTAGAACAACCCTTCTAAATCGCCGCGAAAACGTCATAAATCGCCCCAACTGTTTTGCCCTTTTAAATCCATTTCTGTCCTTGGCATCGTTTCACAACTGAACCTAAAATTTGCGTCACTTCGTTTCACCAAGGAGAACTTCAATGACGAATACGAACCAAAAGCTCGTAGGCCGCCGTAACTTCTTCCGAACAGCCGGACTGGTCGGAATGGGAGGAGCCGTGCTCAGCACCGTAGGCACTCGTTCCGCTAATGCAGACTTTTCCTCCACAGCGCCCTTTGACGACCCGATCGGCATCTTCACCGCGGCCCTCATCGCCGAAGATCTTGCGACCACTTTTTACTACAACGGACTGGTTGGGGGAGTGATTCAGGATTCCAAACTGGCTGGCTCCGGCGGATCCGTAACCTCCGGTCAGACACTCAACACCAACGTGAATTACCTCCAGGCGGCGCTCTCGCAGGAAATCGCGCACGCCAACCTGCTACGCTCGCTGTTGGGTATTGGCAGTGCGGGCCAGGATCCCGTCCAAACGTTCTACATTCCTGCCGGCAGCTTTGACACGCTCACGCCGTTCCTCGCCTTGCTCGATGCATTAGAGAGTGCCTTCATCGGCGCCTACCTTGCCGCCACTCGTCAGTTCGCCTACATGGCGGGTCAGACACAGTCGAAGGGCGGATTGTACGCGAACCCGGACCGCACGCACACCTACAGCGCCACCGAATTAGACTATTATGCGCAGGTTTCGGCGTCCATCCTCGGTGTCGAATGCGAGCACCGCGCGCTGGGCCGCGTCATCGGGGCCTTCCGTCCGGCCAACAACCTCACCTACGAATCGACCGACGGGATCACGAATGTGTTCAACGGGCCGACCTCTGCGGTGGCGGCACTGACGCCATTCCTGACTCCCTCCACTGGACCGGCCTATTCGTTCCAGACGGCGCTGGCGAACCAGGCCTCTGTCTCCCTTCCCAGCACGGGGGGATTGCCGCCTTTCTGACAACGGCTCGCAAGCACAGGTGACGAGCCGCGACCGTGAGGCAGCGTCACCGCCCTCACGATTCGTGACCGCTTGCTGACGCGCGCGGCTCGCAAGCACACGTGTCTCGCCGCGACCGTGAGAGGGAGCGCCACCGCCCTCATGATTCCTGATCGCTTGCTGACGCGCGCGGCTCGCAAGCGTACGTATCGCGCCGCGACCGTGAGGGAGCGCCACCGCCCTCATGATTCATGATCGCTTGCTGACGCGCGCGGCTCGCAAGCACAGGTGACGAGCCGCGACCGTGAGGGAGCGCAGCGCCCTCATGATTCGTGATCGCTTGCTGACGCGCGCGACTCGCAAGCACAGGTGACGAGCCGCGACCGTGAGGGAGCGCCACCGCCCTCATGATTCCTGATCGCTTGCTGACGCGCGCGGCTCGCAAGCGCAGGTGACGAGCCGCGACCGTGAGGGAGCGCCACCGCCCTCATGATTCCTGATCGCTTGCTGACGCGCGCGGCTCGCAAGCACAGGTGACGAGCCGCGACCGTGAGGGAGCGCCACCGCCCTCATGATTCCTGATCGCTTGCTGACGCGCGCGGCTCGCAAGCACACGTATCGCGCCTCGACCGTGAGGAAGCGCCACCGCCCTCATGATTCGTGATCGCTTGCTGACACGCGCGCGGCTCGCAAGCACAGGTGACGAGCCGCGACCGTCAGGGAGCGCCACCGCCCTCATGATTCATGATCGCTTGCTGACGCGCGCAGCTCGCAAGCACAGGTGACGAAACGCGACCGTGAGGGAGCGCCACTGCCCTCATGATTCGTGATCGCTTGCTGACGCGCGCGGCTCGCAAGCACATGTATCTCGCCGCGACCGTGAGGGAGCGCCACTGCCCTCATGATTCGTGATCGCTTGCTGACGCGCGCGGCTCGCAAGCGCACGTATCGCGCCGCGACCGTGAGGGAGCGCCACCGCCCTCATGATTCGTGATCGCTTGCTGACGCGCGCGGGCTCGCAAGCACACGTGTCTCGCCGCGACCGTGAGAGGGAGCACCACCGCCCTCATGATTCATGATCGCTTGCTGACGCGCGCGGCTCGCAAGCACAGGTGACGAGCCGCGACCGTGAGGGAGCGCCACTGCCCTCACGATTCGTGATCGCTTGCTGACGCGCGCGGCTCGCAAGCGCACGTATCGCGCCGCGACCGTGAGGGAGCGCCACCGCCCTCATGATTCATGATCGCTTGCTGACGCGCGCGGCTCGCAAGCACAGGTGACGAGCCGCGACCGTGAGGGAGCGCCACTGCCCTCATGATTCATGATCGCTTGCTGACGCGCGCGACTCGCAAGCGCACGTATCGCGCCGCGGACCGTGAGGGTGCGCCACCGCCCTCATAATTCGTGATCGCTTGCTGACGCGCGCAGCTCGCAAGCACACGTATCGCGCCGCGACCGTGAGGGAGCGCCACCGCCCTCACGATTCGTGACCGCTTGCTGACGCGCGCGGCTCGCAAGCACACGTATCGCGCCGCGACCGTGAGGGAGCGCCACCGCCTCATGATCCATGATCGCTTGCTGACGCGTGCGGCTCGTCACCGTCTTCCGAACCACGACCGTGAGGGAGTGTATCAATAATTTCCGCGACCAGCAAATCAGTGCTTCCGTCACGCGCTTGCCTTACTAGATTTCCCTCCGGGTCGACGATCTCCGACGCGCCGTAGGAGGTGAGTTCATCGTTCCGTCCGCAAAAATCCGCCCGGACCACCCAGATGCGATTCTCCTCTGCCAGCGCGATGTCGGCCTTTCTCGCCGCGGCGTTCATTCGCAGGCCTGCCCGCCCGTTCGGCAGGCTGTTGTTGGTCGGAATGAAAAGAACTGATGCACCCTGCGCCGTCATCATCCGCGCCAGCTCGGGGTAATTGGAGTCATTACAAATCATGACACCGAACATCAATTCGCCCGCCCGGAACACTGGGATTTCCGAACCCGGTGCATACACCGACCGTCGGATCGCAGGATGAATCTTCCGGTACAAACCAGCCACCCGGCCCCGTTGAAAGATGGCAGCCGCATTGTAGAGTGCGCCGTCAGTGGCAAGCTCCGTGAAGCCGACGACGCACGTCACAGTGTCGCTTGCCAGCGGGGCCAGGACGGACTCGAGTTGACCGTTGTCGCTGCGAATCGCTAACCGCTTGGGATTTTCGTCGTAATCCGCCAGTCCCCCAAGCACCGCCTCAGGGCAGCAAAGGACGTCGATTCCCTGCGCTTCGCACGTGCACACGCACTCGTGAATGAGATCGATCGCGTCCATGCAGCCTGCCGCCAGCAGCGGCGCCTGCCAGGCAGCAACCTTCATCTGTTCATTCTCTGATTACGGGACAATTCAGCGTTTCGACGGCGTCTTCGGCGTGGCCCCGCTCTTGATGATCAACTCGGTGAGAAGTTCAACCGCCTTATCGATCGGCAGAATGTCCGCGAGATCGATCGGCGTTCGTCCGCGCGCGTCCTTCTCATCCAGGGGCGTGCCCTTGTCCGCCAGGAACTGGATCACTTTGCAGATCTCAGGCTGCGTGGAAGTGGCCATGGTGCCGCTCACCGATGCATGCATCAGCGTGTTCCCGGTGGTCGTCACCGCTTTAACGTCGGGATCGAGTTCGTAAACGTATTTCACGATCTCAACGTGGCCGCTTCCCACGGCGGACATGAGGAGCGTGGTCCCATCCTGGGCCTTCAATTTAGGATCCGCGCCTGCGGCGACCAACGCTCGTACCACGTCTTCATGATTCGTCCTGGCCGCGAGCATGATCGGAGTCTGCTCTCCCGCCGGCGCCCGGAATGGCCCTCCGCCGCCACCCGCACCAGCTCCCCGTCCACCAGCGGCGGGAGTCTTCGCGGTGCGCGCATTCGGATCTGCGCCCTTAGCCAAGAGCGTCTTTACCAGTTCCACGTCGCCCAGCGTCGCGGCGGTATGCAGCGGAGTATTGCCCTGCCTGTCTGCCACGTTGGGATCGGCGCCACCGGCTACCAGCGCGGCAGCCGCCAGCCCACTCTTATTGGCTGCGGCAACCAGCAGGACCTTATTGCCGTCGGGCAGGGCGTGATTCGGGTCCGCCCCCGCCGCCAACAGATTCTTAACCGATTTGGGGTCGTTCTTGATCGCGGCAAACACTAATGCCGTGAAGCCGCTCTTGGACGCCGCTTTGACATCGGCATGGTGATCGATCAGCGTCTGCACGACGTCGGGATGTCCCTCCGCCGCTGCCCACATGAGTGCTGTCTGGCCCTTGCGCGATTCCGCAGCATTCACATCGGCGCCGCTCGCAATCAGCAGATTCACCGTGGCAGCGCTGCCGGAGTTCGCCGCGATCATCAGCGCCGTCTCGCCATCCCAGCGCGCCGCTTTGGCGTCGGCTCCTGCCTTCAGAAGCTTTTCCACCAGCGCCGCGTCACCGTTTGACGCTGCGAGCGTGAGAGGCGTCTCGCCATACTCATCCGCAACGTTGACCTTAGCGCCGCCTGCCAGCAGCAAATTGGCCGTTTCGCGGTCGCCCAGGTAGACAGCCCACGAGAGAGCTGTGGCTCCATCAGGCTGCGCCGCATTGATATCGACATGCTGCGCCAGCAAACCACTCACGGCTTTCGGGTCGCGGCGCTTGATCGCCTCGATCAACCGCAAATCGCTTGCGGCCGCACACGTACCCATCGCCAGCAACGCCGCCAGAGCGTACCGGCTCCAAACTGTCGGTCGCATGGAAGCTCCTTACACAGTGAGATGTTCGAGCTCACCGGTGGCGTCGCCGAACTTGTCGGTTTGCACGCCGCCCATGTGCAACATGCTGACCAGCAGGTTGTTCATCGGCGTGTCTTTCGCGTAGTTGAGATGCCGTCCGCCTTTGACCTGGCCTGCGCCACCGCCGAGCAGGGCGGTCGGCAGTTCGTGGTGGGTGTGCACATTGGCATCGCCCAAGCCGCTCCCGTAGAGGATCAGGCTGTGATCCAGCAGCGTGCCGTCGCCATCGGGCGTAGCCTTCAATCTCTCGAGGAAGTATGCGAAGGTCTGCACCAGATAGGCGTCGATCTTGGCCACGTTGGCAATCTTGACCGGGTCATTCTGGTGGTGGGTGATGGAATGGTGCCCGTCCGAGATGCCGATTTCGCGGTACGGCCGATTGCTTCCAGCCTTGCCCAGCATGAACGTGATCACGCGTGTCATGTCGGTCTGGAACGCGATCACTTGCAGATCCATCATCAGCTTGGCGTGATCGAAGAAGTTCTCAGGCGCGGAACTGGGGCGTTCCATCGCCGGAATCTTCATTTCGGCGTTCTGCTGCTCGGCCTTCTGGATGCGGCGCTCGATGTCGCGAATGGAATCGAGATATTCACTCAACTTGTGACGATCGCTCTTGCCGACCTTGGTCTCGATGCGATCGATGCTCCCCGACACGTAATCCAGAATGCTGCGCTGCTCTTTGAGCAATGCCATCCGCGAGGCCGCATCGGTGCTTTCACCATCGCCAAAGAGGCGCTCGAACACAGTGCGCGGATTGACCTCTACCGGCATGGGATTCGTGTCGCTGCGCCACGACACCGTATTGGTGTAGGCGCAGCTATAACCCGAGTCACACCCACCCGCGAGTGACGGCCCTTCGAGGCCCAGTTCCAACGACGACAGTTGCGTGTTCTTGCCGAGTTCCCTGGCGGCGATCTGGTCCGCCGAAATTCCGCAATGGATGCCGACACCCTCGGTCTTCTTGGGATGGACGCCCGTCAGCCACGTGGCGCCTTCACGCGCATGATCGCCTGCCCCATCGCCCAACGCACGACCCTGCACCTGCGCGAGTCCTGTAAGCACCACCATGTTCTCGCGGAACGGTTCCAGAGCTTTCATCGTCGGAGTGATTTCGAAATCGGTGCCCACCTTGGTCGGCATCCATTTATCCAAAATCATTCCGACGGGATGGTATACGAACCCGAGGCGGACCACCGGTTTCTTGGCGGTGGCCACGGCCAACGCCGGGATCATGGAATCCAACAGAGGCAGCGCCAAAGTCGTGCCGATGCCGCGCAAAAATGTGCGGCGGGGCAGAGATTTCTTCGTGATGATCATTGATCCGGGGTCCTCCTCATTTCAAAGGGTGTACTTTTGACGATCGCGCTGATCAGCGACGACATCCGGAAATTGTCGCGGGATGCCTGCTGCATGATCGAACGCACCGCCGGTTTATCGTAATATTCCAGGCCTCTGCCTAGGGCGTAAGTCAGAAGCTTCTCGGTTACCGTGTCTTCGTACTGATCGCGATAATTTGCCACCAGCAGTTTCTTCAATCCCGCCGGGCCTGCAAACTGGACGCCGCCCGGGAGCTTGCCGGAGTTGTCGATCTTGGAGGCGCCGTCGGTATCGCGCCACTTGCCGACGCCGTCGAAGTTCTCCAGTGAAAATCCGATGGGGTCCATACGAGCGTGGCAGGAAGCGCAGATGGCATTCGAGCGATGCTTTTCCATGGCCTCACGCATGGTGAGTTTGCGGCCGTCGGAGGCATGGGCCTCCAAATCCGGGAGGTTGGGCGGCGGGGGCGGGGGTGGCGACCCTAGAAGATTATCGAGAATCCACTTCCCGCGTTGCACGACTGACGTCCGGTTCGGGTACGACGTCACCGTCAGCAGACTGCCCTGCCCCAACAGACCGCCGCGATTGGGATCGGTCATGGCCACTCGCCGGAATTGCGAGCCATAGATGTTCGCGATTCCGTAGTGCTCGGCCAAGCGCTGATTCAAGTAGGTATAGTTCGCGTCCAGCAGATCGAGGACACTCCGATCCTCGCGCAAAATGCTCTGGAAAAAGAGCTCGGTTTCATGCTGGAACGACTGCCGGAGGCTTTCATCGAATTCCGGAAACTCATCCGGATCCGGCTTCTGCGTCGCGAGGCCGCGAATGTAGAGCCATTGGCCGGCGAAGTTCGAAACCAGCGAATCGGAGCGGGGGTCCGCCAGCATGCGGCGAACCTGCTGATCCAGCACTGCCTGGTCCTTCAACTTGCCCTTCTCCGCCAAGTCGAGGAGTTGGTCATCGGGAACGCTGCTCCACAGGAAGAACGAGAGGCGCGATGCCAGGTCGTAATCGCTGACATGGTAAACGCTTCCCGGAGCGGCGTTTTTTGGATCCTGCTCAACGCGAAACAGAAAGTCCGGCGAGACCAGCATCGCGCGGAGGGCCTTTTCGATGCCAAAGTCGAAATCGCGTTCCGTGCGGCCGCTTTGATAAAACGCGAGCAGCGGCTTCAGATCGGCGTCGGTTACGGCACGGCGGAACGCCCGTCGGCCCACCGTCGCCAAAATCGTGTGAGCGCAAGCGTCTTCATCCTTCGCGGTTGGCTTGCAGACGAAGATGCGGGCGCGGCTGGGAGTGTCCCCTGGCCCGGTAATGTTGTACGGCCCAGACAGATTCAAGCCTGTAATCTGCGGCGGAACGGGTCCTTCCGGCACTTCAAATCGCTTGATGCGAACGCCATCGAGACGCAGATCCATCTCGGCCATCTGCGTGGGTCCGCCGCGGCCTCCGCCAAATGCGCCGCCTGCCGCCGCGCCACCACGGCGTCCGCCGGGGGCCGCCACTTCCGGCTTCGCCGACTCGCGCAGGAAGGTCACACCGATAGTGCGCAGTCCCGCATGAACCGGTAGCCGGACTTCCAGGCCGGGCCGTCCCTCTCCGCCTCCACCGCCACCACCGCCGGTGGTCTTGACGTGGAAAACGTACTCGGCATCCACGGGGAAATAATATTGGAAAGAAAAGCCGCCCCGCGAGTCGAACGGCAGATCGTCGCTGGCGCGTTCGTTCCGTTCCTTCCCGGTCGCGCCGGGAGCGTCTTTACGCGCTGCGAATTCTTCCACGGAGGGCTTGATCTGCGTGTCTCCAACTGCCGCGCGCGCGACCATCCGCGCCACCGAAATATAACGTTCGAGCAGCGCCGGGGACATGGAAAGAACGTCGCCGATATTGTCGAAGCCGTACCCGGAATCGTCCACTGGAAGAAGCGCGCCGGGCTGAATATCCAGCGCCAGTACGTCGCGGACCGCATTGCTGTACTCGGCGCGGTTGAGCCGGTGAACGGCTGGCCGTCCGGGATTCGGATTCGCGGCTGCCGCTTTGTCGAGTGCATCTTCCAACGACTTGGTGAAGGCATTGGCGACGGGGGCCGTAGGCCGCGGCATGCCGGCAGGCGGCATTTCACCCGAACGAACCTTACGGATCACACGCTCCATGAGCGCTCCGTTGGCGGAGGTATTGGAGAAGTCGATGCCTTCCAGCGAAACCCCGGCTGTGGCGGTCTTCTGATTGTGGCAAAAGATGCAATACTGGCCCACCAGAGCTGTGGGAGCCGGATTGACCGTAGCGTGAGGAGAAAGCGCTTGCGGCCAGGCAGTGCTCCAGGGCACGGTGGCAAGGGACAAAAGGGTCACGATCGACCAGACGGACTTGGCTGGCCTCCCCTCGCTTATCAGATACATTGGTTAAATTGTCCTTAAATTAAAGACCGAAATCAACCGGGGGTGGTTACTGTCTTTAGGCCATAGACTATACTCATTTACACTGGAACGGCGAAACGGTTGTACGGCCGGTAACGGAGGAACGAGGCGTGGCCAAATCGGCAGGAGCATCGGCTCCACCGGACAAGGTGGATCTGTACGAGAGACTGGTCGCCACCAATCCCAAAGTGGAACGGAAAGGCGACACGGTTCCTTACACTTCGCTGAACGGGAACATGTTCAGCTATCTGAGCAAGGAAGGCAAACTGGCGCTCCGCCTGCCGCCCAAGGAGCGAGAGGAATTCCTGCAGAAATACAAGGCTAAGTTGTGCGAGGCCTACGGAAAAGTTCAGCCCGAGTACGTCGAGGTGCCGGATTCGCTGCTGGCCTCGACCGCGGACTTGCAGAGGTTCTTCGACTGTAGTTACGATTACGTGAAAACGCTTAAACCGAAGCCCACCACGAAAAAGAAGAAAGCGTAAGCTCTCGTCTACGGACCAAAAATGTGTGGCGCTATCGCGCCGCAGAAGCATCGCAAAACAGAGTCGCTGGTTTGGCAATCGATGGGTTCGGGAACCCGTTTTAGCTGGTTCTGCCGTGGCGCAAACACTCTGTTTGCCGCGTCGACACTCATGTCGACGCTTTTCGCGCGTCCACAATCGCGGCAGCTCAAGCCCATCGCTGCTCCGAAAAGCGTCCCGATGAGTCGGGACGCTGCAGACAAGAGTGTCTGCGCCACTCTGCGGGAACATGTTCAGCTATCTAAGCAAGGAAGGCAAACTGGCGCTCCGCCTGCCGCCCAAGGAGCGAGAGGAATTCCTGCAGAAATACAAGGCTAAGTTGTGCGAGGCGTACGGAAAAGTGCAGCTGGCCTCGACCGCGGAATTGCAGAGGTTCTTCGACTGCAGTTACGATTACGTGAAAACGCTTAAACCGAAGCCCACCACGAAAAAGAAGAAAGCGTAAGCCCCGGTCAACGGACCAAAATTGTGTGGCGCTGTCGCGCCGCAGAAGCATCGCAAAACAGAGTCGCTGGTTTGGCAATCGATGGGTTCGGGGACCCGTTTTAGTCTAGTTGTGCCGTGGCGCAAACACTCTGTTTGCCGCGTCGACACTCATGTCGACGCTTTTCGCGCGTCCACAATGGCGGCAGCTCAAACGCATCGCTGCTCCGAAAAGCGTCCCGATGAGTCGGGACGCTGCAGACAAGAGTGTCTGCGCCACTCTGCGCATTTGGTTGGCGCGAAGCGTCATCATGGAGTAGGAATCGCCGCCCGTTCGAAAGGAATCGACGCGCCGCGGCATTCCTGCGATGGAGATGACGATGAAACGCGTTTTGGTCTCGTTACTGTTGAGCGCGGGTTTGGCGCAACCGGCGGATCTGCCGGTGAAAGAAGTGGTCCTCTATAAGCACGGTGTCGGGTTCTTCGAACGTTCCGGGCGTCTGGGCGCCGGCGAGTCGGCGCGCCTCGATTTCAATGCGTCCGAGATGAACGATGTGCTGAAATCGCTCACCATCGACGAGAAGGGCGGCGGCAAAATCTCGGGACTTCGCTACGACTCGATGGATCCGTTGAGCCACAAGCTCGCGGAGTTTCCCTTTCAGATCGCCGCGGGCCAGCCCCTGAGCGGCATGCTCGATCAGCTCAAAGGCGCGCGCATCGAGCTGAAATTCGGTAACGAGACAGTGTCCGGCGCCATCGTGAATGGCCGCGTCGTGGCCGGCAGCGATCGCCAGCCCGAACGCGAGCAACTGACCCTGATGCTCGACAGCGGCGAATTGCGCACCGTGGACATGAGCGCCGCCACCGGCATCCATTTCAACGATCCGCAGCTACAGCAGCAATTCAAAGACTATCTGGCAGCCATCGCTGCGTCCCGGTCGAAAGAGAAGCGCAGCGTTTACATCGATTCCAGCGATGCACGCGAGCGCGATGTGACCGCCAGCTACATGATTCCCGCACCCGTATGGAAATCGAGCTATCGCCTGATTCTCGGCGCCAGCGGCCAGCCCGTGCTCGAAGGGTGGGCGATGGTGGACAACACCACCGGAGAGGATTGGACAAAAGTTCAGCTTTCACTGGTGTCGGGCCGGCCAATCTCGTTCATTAGCCAGCTCTATGCACCAAAATATGTAGCGCGCCCGGAAGCGGAACTGGCGGACGACAATGCCGCCCGGCCGGTCGTGCACGAAGGCGCGTTCTCCGTTGATGGAAATGTGCTCGCAGACAAAAAGGATCTACCCGTGAACGGCAGAATGGCGCTGTCCAAAGCGATGCCCATGGCCGCGCCGGCTCCGCCTGCACAGATGGAGGAAGCTCGCGCAATCGCAGTGGGGAATGCCGTTACCCTCAGTTCCCTGGGAGAGACCGCCGCGACCCGCGAACTCGGCGAACTGTTCGAATACCGGATCGCTCAGCCCGTCACCATCCGCAAGAATGAATCGGCCATGCTGCCCTTCCTGCAGCAGACGATCGAAGCGCGCAAACTGCTGATCTACTCCGACCACAGCTCGCAGCATCCCACCAACGCCGCCGAGTTGACCAACACCACTGGAAAGACTCTGGATGGAGGTCCCATCACGGTGTTCGATGGCGGCGGTTACGGCGGGGAGGCGCTGATGGAGACACTCAAGGCTAAGGACAAGCGGCTGATCAGCTATGCCGTGGACTTAGGAACGCGCATCACCGAAGCCTTCGGCAGCAAGCAGGCGGTAGTCCGCGAAGTTCACGCAAATCGCGGCATCCTCACAGTGAAGTCGGCCGCGGAGGAGACTCGCACCTATACCGCCCGCAATGTCGATCAAAAGGCCAAGACGCTGATCATCGAGCACCCCCTGCGGCAGGGATACACACTGCTGAGCCAGAAGCCAAGCGAGAAGACGGCTGCCGTATATCGCTTCGAGATCGCGTTAGCCGCCGGCGCCACGCAGGAATTCCCCGTTTCCGAAGAACGCGTCTTCGACCAGTCCTATGCCGTGACGAATCTGACCCCGGACGTGCTGGTGAGTTATGTGAGCAATCGCAGTCTGAGCGACGCGGGAAAGCGCCAACTGCAGCGGATCGCGGACGAGAAGGGGCAAGTCGCGGCGAACGATCGGGATCTGCAGGATGTCGACCGCCAGACGCGCGATTTGACGACGGACGAAGACCGCATCCGGCGGAATATGTGAGCGGCCAGCAGCAGCAGGTACAGAACTACGCGCGCCAGTTAGATGCGCACGAACAGCAGATTGCGCAATTGCGGGACCGCCAAGCCGACCTGCAGAAGAAAAAGGCTGCGCTGCAGAGCGAGCTCGATCGCCTCATCGAAGCCCTTACATTTTAAGGCTTGGCGACGTGGCGCGAACACTCCTGTTTGCAGTCTCGGCACTCTGTCGAGACTTTTGGGGCGTTCACAAAGTCAGGGTGCCGTGCAGGAAACGACGTGTTTGATCCCACTACCACCGATGCGTGAAGACCAGCGTAATCAAGGCCAGCGTAAACACAGCGATGCCGGCGATGATCGTCCGCTTCCGGGCCGGCGTCATCCAACCGAATGCCTGCGTACCATCGGCGCCCAGAATCGAATGCATCAAGCGGCGCTGCGCAGGCCCCGGTAAATTGCGCATCGCCTTGGCAATCTCTTTCCGGCCACGCTGATCCGCAATCAGAATCGTCGCCGAGTTGGCGCCGTTCGTAGACTTCAACAGCTTGGTTCGCAGAGGCGGCGGGACCTCGTCGACCGACCGGTACACCAGGTCAGAACCGCCCGAGGAGATCAGTACGGTGGAGGTCTGAAACAGACCGGATGACTCGGGATTGGGCTCGCCGCAGTGGGGACAACGCGCCACGTCGGGCCCAAACGTCTTCTTACAACGAGTACAAGTCATCATCGTGCCAGCACCCGGGGCGCCTCTCCGACATTATCGAGCACCACCTGGATAAATCCCAGGGCTGCTTTGGAAAGCGCTTTGTCCTTACGGTAAATTAGACCTAGACGCCGGACCATCGGTTCCGGCAAAAGTGAAAGCGCGTGCAGTTTTCCGGCGGCGATCTCCTCGCGGCAGTTCGACACCGCCAAAAAGCTCACCCCCAAACCCGCCATCACAAAGTGTTTCATCATCTCCGTGGAGTCCAGCTCCATGGAGATGCGGATCTCGTCCTCCAGCGGTTCCAGCCACTCGTTCAGCCGAGTGCGCGTCTTGCCTTCCTGCGGAAGCACCAGGTAGTGTTCGGCAAGGTCCGACGGGGAAACTGTCTTGCGTCCGGCCAGAGGATGCCGTGCGGGAACCACCAGGCAAATCTCGTCGTGATAGATGCTCACAACCTGGAGCCGCTTTTCTTCCACGGGCAACTGCGTGAGGCCGAAATCGGCGGAATTGTCCATCACAGCTTCCACCACGCGCGAGCCATAGGAGCGATGCACCTGAAGCTGCACGGCCGGAAAGAGCTGGCGATACTCCGAGAACACCTGCGGCAGAACGTAGATACAAGTGGCTTCGTTGGCCGCGATCACCAGTTCGCCGCGAGGATTGGCCTCCAGTTCCGCGATCGCATCCTGCGCCCGTTTCCGCAGATCGAGCATCTGCGCGGCGTAGTCCGCGAAAATGCGGCCGGCAGTGGTGAGCGAGATCCGGCTGCCGAACCGCTCGAACAACTCCGCATGCAGTTCCTGTTCCAGCTGGCGCACCTGCGCGCTGATCGCCGGCTGCGTGCGGTAGCACGTCTGAGCTGCCTTCGAGAAACTCTTCAGGCGAACGATCTCCAGGAAAGTGTGCAGCTGATCGAAATCCATAAACTGCCGGGTAACCCTTGTAAAATCAACCCGGTGGGTCTGCCAACCAGAAATCTTGAATCGGTGGGATAGAAATATTCAATTTCACTCGCACCGGCGGTGTTTGGTAAGTATTGTAACAGAGGCCCCGGGTGGTGCGGTCGGAATAGTGGGATCGTGGCAAGTCGCAGCCGTCCGATCAGGACGGTCGTACCGCACCTCCAACCCGGCGGTTCGCTGCTGATACGATCAAGCAGTGGCCTTTCTGCTTCTGCTCCTCGCCCTGGTTCCTTTCGTCCACGCGCAGTCCGGCCAGAGCGTCCTGTTGGTGGTCAATCGCAACGACGCAGTTTCCCGGCAGATCGCCGACTACTATCGCCCGCGCCGCTCCATCCCCGTGCAAAACGTTTGTTATCTGACGACTACGCCGGATGAGGAGATCCCGTGGAACGTCTACCAAACACAGATCGAGCAACCCGTCGGCAATTGTCTGAAGCAGCAGGGGCTCCAGGAGAAGGTGCTGTACCTGGTGACCACCCTGGGAGTGCCGCTCAAAATCTCGGGGTCCGGGTCGGGAATGACGGCGCAGTACTCCTCTGTCGATTCCGAACTGGCGCTGCTCTACGCCAAACTCAAAGGCAGCAAATTCCCCCGCGCCGGTGGAGTCCCCAATCCCTTCTTCATGAAGCGCGACGCTCCGTTCCGCCACCCCCAGTTCCCGATGTACCTGGTGACGCGCCTGGCGGCGTACGATTTCGCCGGCGTCAGAGATATGATCGACCGCGCCCTGGCTGCTCAAAATCGCGGAAAATTCGTGCTCGATCTGAGTTCGGCCAGCGACGAGGATGGCAACAACTGGATGCGGACCGCCGCTATCCTGATCCCCGCCGATCGTGTGACGATCGACGAAAGTCCCAAGGTTCTCTATGGCTTGAAGGACGTGGTGGGGTATGCTTCCTTCGGCTCGAACGACAGCAGTCGCAAGCGGCGGCACTTGGGATTCACCTGGGTTCCCGGTGCGATTGCCACCGAGTTCGTTTCGACCAACGCCCGCACCTTCAAAAAGCCGCCGGATGATTGGACCTACACCGCCTGGCGCGACCGCCTGCACTATTTCGGCGGTTCGCCACAAGGCCTGAGTGCCGATCTGATCCAGGACGGCGCCACGGGCGCTTCCGGCAACGTCTACGAGCCTTATCTCCAGGCGTGTGCGCGGCCCGACTATCTCCTTCCCGCCTACTACCAGGGACGAAACCTCGCCGAGAGTTTCTATCTCTCTCTGCCGTTGCTCAGTTGGCAAGGTGTGGTGTTGGGTGACCCCCTTTGCTCGCTGGGAAAACGGCCGTAGAGGCCGGTTGCAGGGAGGTATATTTCGCTTGCTTACGCGCGCGGCTCGCGAGTGAAGTGCAAGACGTGCAGAAGCTTGGCTTGCAGCCGGACATCGTTTCGCTTGCTTACGCGCGCGGCTCGCGAGTGAAGTGCAAGACCTGCAGAAGCTTGGCTTGCAGCCGGACATCGTTTCGCTTGCTTGCGCGCGCGGCTCGCGAGTGAAGCGCAAGACCTGCAGAAGCCTGGCTTGCAGCCGGACATCGTTTCGCTTGCTTACGCGCGCGGCTCGCGAGTGAAGCGCAAGACCCGCAGAAGCTTGGCTTGCAGCCGGACATCGTTTCGCTTGCTTACGCGCGCGGCTCGCGAGGGAAGAGGCTTGATCAAAAGATCACAGGCAAGCACCACCTCCCGGTGAAAAATGTGCTGCAATTCGATGGAATCGGCGTAATATCGGGGTATGAGGATCTGGAAACCCTTTTATCTGTTATCCGGGACTCTGCTGCTGGGCGGACTCGCTTTGGTTTGCGCCCAGACTAAAGTGATCAAGGAAGTTCCGGTGCATGCCACTAACACCCTGAACGGTTCCGACCTGTATCATGAGTTCTGCGCAGTGTGCCACGGCGTGGACGGCAGAGGCAACGGCCCCGCGGCGGAAGCCCTCAAGAAGGCCCCGACGGACCTCACCCAACTGGCCCTCAAAAACAACGGCAAGTTCCCAACATTGGCCGTCCAGATGTCGATCAAAGGTCCGAGTGGGATTATTGAGCACGGCACCGGCGACATGCCCATATGGGGACAGGCGCTGCGCCAGGCAGGCCAGAACCGCGATTTCGTTGAGATGCGGGTCTACGCGCTCACCAAATACGTGGAACAGATTCAGGCCAGGTGATTGATCACCGACTCCAAAATGTCCGGGATCTCGAACACAGCCCGATTGTGGATCCGCTCGGTAGCGGTGCGGAAGCGCGCATACGTGGTGGGCTCGAGCAGTTCGTCAACCGCCCTCGAGATCCCGCGGAAATCAGGTAGGACGATGCCGACATTCTGTTCGCGCACCCATTCGGTGTTGTAGCGCTCCTGCGGCAGTGTCCAGGCGTTCCGTTCCACGATCACGGGCAGGCGCATAGCGACCGCTTCGCTAATGCTTCCCGGCCCCGGTTTGCCGATGAAGTAGTCGGCAAGTTGCATGTAGCGCGGCACTTGCTTGGTGAAACCTTCTACAAACATCGCGGCACTGTGCGGCATCGAGTCCAGCTTCTCCGCCAATTTGGTGTTGTGCCCGCAGATCACCAGCAACTGGCGGTTGTCCAGTTCCTTCGCGATGTTCTGCATCACCGCCGCACCCTCGCCGCCGAAGAGCACCAGACCAATCGGAAGCTTCGGGTCGAATCCGAGATTCTCGCGTTCCATCGCGCGCCTGGCGGGAGAAAGGGGTTCGATCTCATAGAAACGCGGATTCAAAATCATGCCCGAGACCTGATGCACCTTGTCGGGCTTGTGCCCCATGCCCAGCGCCTGTTCTACCGCCTTATCCGAACCGCAGATCAGGTGCTGCACTTGCCGCTCGATCCAGAAATGCGGAGGATAATCCGCGATATCGGTGAGGATCGTGACCAGGGGAACGCTCGGAAGCGCATTTTGCAAACTCTGGCAGAGGGCCCGTTCGAAATTCGGAACCAGCGATACCACCATATCGGGCTGGCTCTTGCGCCAGAATTCCTCCAGCACCCGCACCTGCTTCGAGTGGAACAGCCGGATAATAACGTGCATTCCGCTCATCAGCGTTCCGGAGCCGAGCGTCCAGCCATTTTTCAGGAACACATTGTAGACATCCTGCAGACGCAGTCCCGTAGCTTTGCGGAAGATGTCGATGGAATCGAGCAGCTCCTGCAAATTCACCATGCGGATCTCGAACGGCCTGGCCTGTTGTTCCATCACTTGCCGCAAGGCGTTAGCCGCGGCGCGATGGCCTCCCCCAGCGTCGAAGAAGATGAAGTCGAGTTTCTTCATCAGTCCGATTGTGACACGTCGGGTGCGGAGCTAGCCTGCGATTCCGGCCAGCACGCGATCCAGATGGTCCACCAGAAGGTCCGCATCCGTCCGGTCGAAAACCAGTGGCGGCTTGATCTTGATCACGTTGTGCATCGGCCCGTCGGTGCTCAGCAGGACACCCAGGTCTTTCATCTGATTGACGAGGGCTGACGCCTCATCGGCGGCCGGTTCCAGAGTCTGGCGATCGCGTACCAGCTCGAACCCCAGGAATAGCCCCTGCCCGCGAACATCGCCGATTAGCGGATGCCGCGCGGCCAACTGTCGCAGCCCGTTCAAGAGATAGTCTCCCGTGTCGCGCGCGTTCTCCTGCAGTCCCTCCTCGCGGATCGCGCCGAGGACCGCCAGCCCCACCGCGCAGGATACCGGGTTCCCGCCGAAGGTATTGAAGTACTCCATGCCGTTGGCGAACGATGCGGCGATCTCCGGAGTAGTAATCACAGCTCCCATGGGGTGTCCGTTGCCGATCGGCTTACCCAGTGTCACGATGTCCGGCACCACCTCCTGCGTCTCGAACATCCAGAAGTGAGTGCCTGCACGGCCGAAGCCGGTTTGCACTTCGTCGGCAACGCAAACTCCTCCTGCCGCGCGCACCGCGTGATACGCATGTTGCAAGTATCCCTTAGGCAAGAACACTTGCCCCGCGCAACTCAGTGCCGATTCGCAGAAGAACGCAGCCGGTCCGCTGACCGCCTGCGCGACATACTCCGCATAGCTCCGGCCCGAGTCCGCATCCCGATATAGTCCCCGATAGACGTTCGGCATCGGCGCCACGGAAACGTGCGCCGGCTTGCCGCGGCCTCCCGGCCCATCGAACTTGTAAGGACTGATGTCGATCAGCGCATTGGTGTTTCCGTGGTATGCCGTCTCCACGACGATGACGCGATCGCTGCCGGTGTGAGCGCGTGCCAGCCGCAGCGCGAGTTCATTGGCTTCGCTGCCGCTGCACACCAGGTACACCACGCTCAACGGCTCGGGCAGAGTGGCCGCCAACTGCTCCACATAGGCCGACAGATACTCGTGCAAGTACCTGGTGTTGGTGTTCAGCAGCGCCATCTGCGCGCTTCCCGCCAGCACCACTCGCGGATGGCAATGTCCCACGTGAGCGACGTTGTTGACGCAATCCAGGTAGGCCCGGCCGCTGGAGTCGTAGAGCCGTTGTCCCCATCCCCGAATGATGTGCAGGGGCTCGTGATAGGAAATGCTCAGCGACGGCCCCAGGTGCCTGCGCCTCGTGGCCAGCAGTTCGCTGGGACTGGGACCGGGATCCAGCCCACAAGCGCGCCGGTAGACCTCGGTAGGCCATCCGGCAGGCATCGAGGCCAGCCGCTCCAGCAGTTCCCAAGCGGGACGATTCGAAATGTTCAGGTATTCGTTCTGCGGAGCGCCTCGCGATTGCCACGCGCAGTAGCAGACACTCATCGCGAGCCGCGTCGCTGCCAGGGTGTGCAGCGCGTCTACCTCAGCTTCTGAAAGCGGCCTCACGTCGTGATAAGCAGCGGTGACTTGGGCCGCCGCTGCGATCGGATCCTGCTTGCCGAGCATCACGTACGCCAGGGCTACGGCCAGATTGCAGACTGTCGCGGTGTGCACCATATCGCCGAAATCCAAAATGGAGACGACATGTGAGCCCGTTTCGTCCACCAGGATGTTGTAGTCGTTGGCGTCACCGTGTATCACGCTGGCAGGAAGCGCGTGCCAATCGATGCGCTCCGCCGCGTCCAGCAGCGGCTCCACGAGTGCACGTTCGGTTTGGTGCAGCAGCTTCATATGAGGCCGCGCCATGGAGGAGTGCTGCAAGTCCCAATGCAGCTTGCGGTAAGAAGCAGGATGGGAAAAATCCTGGAGCGCCAGATCCATGCGGGCCAGCGCTCCTCCGAGAGACGTCAGCAATTCAGGCTTGTGCGGCGCAACCTCCGCCAGGCATACTCCGTCCACCCATGTGAGCAAGCGCACGAAATACGCACCGGGCCCACTCGCCACCGGGACGGTCCGATTCCCCGAGAGGGTGGGAAGCACGCTCGGCCAAGTGAGTTCTGTGTTGTGAGCCGACAGAAACTGCAGCACTTTATTCTGCAGATCCAGGATCTCCAGAGCCTCTTCGGAGTTCGCGATCTTCAGAACAAACTGCGCTCCCGCGGTGTCGCGCAACAAGAAGTTCTGATCCCGCTCGCTGGGAAGAGGAACCGCTGCTGCTCGCAGACCATAGTAGTCGAGAGCGATCCGGGTCGCGTCTTCCGTGCTGAAGTTCGGCGCGTGCTGAACTACGGGCATCACACCGGTCAGGATAACCTACCCGGCGAGTCTCGATCACATCGTCGATATGCGGACGTACCGCTTTATGTCCGGCAGGTTCATCACGACGCCGTAAATCACAGCAGCCAAAGCCATTGCCCCAACCGTTTTCGAAAGTCGCGCTAACATTAAGATCCCTCCGGTACGAGGGCTAGCAATCCCCAGGCCGTTGTGCACGATCGCTCCGCGGCACCGGCCCACCAAAGATCGCGGCCCAAAATTCGCCGCTAGGAACCGGGTACCGACGTTCGTGGAGCAGCTTGAGCCCGCGCGACTCCACTTCATTGCGGAACCATGTGGGGTCGACCGAAGAAAAATCCAGGACCGAATCGCGGATCCGCACCGGCCCCGGCCTCCCGTAAACCGGTTGCAACACA